>TARA_R110000765_G_scaffold422360_1_pt1 | contig 502284 bp, 480 predicted proteins | sample TARA_R110000765 | Tara Oceans TARA_R110000765 (sample SAMEA4398168) | marine metagenome | biome: Polar Biome; feature: [MES] marine water layer (ENVO:01000295) within the mesopelagic zone...; material: water (ENVO:00002006), including particulate matter (ENVO:01000060) such... | reverse complement strand
CCCCCAGCCGGTGCCGCAAAAGCGCATCTGGCGAAAGCCGCCACTCGCGGACGCGCTTTCGAACCATAGTTCACATGCCTTCAATCAAAAACGATGATTGTCAGCTGCCATATCGGTTCAGGGGTGGACCGGCGCCGGCTGTTCAAGGTCAGACCCAGGGTACTGCGGCGGTTGCTTTGCGCTCCGCCGGGTGCAGTCCCCAGACGGGCCGGACGCGCATGGAACACAAATTCAAAAGCGGCGATGCTGTAGGAGGCATCGCCGCTTTTTTCATGGGGTTCAGATTGTCGAGACCGGCAGGAATTTCTCGTCCTGGTGGTTGTAATATTCCAACCCGCCCTCGCCGATGTCCATCCACAGCCCGTGCATCGTCAGCTCACCCGATTTCAGACGATCGGCCACAAAGGGGAAGGTCAGCAGGTTCTCGAGCGACGCAACTACCGCGTGTTTCTCAAGCTGCTGGATCTGCACCTGCGGGTCTGTCTCATCCGCGACCAGATCGTATTTAGGGCGCAGAATGTCCATCCAGCGACCGACAAAGCTGGTTTTTTCTTCCAACTGGGGGGCCTTGCCCTGGCACATGTCAAGGCAACCCTGAACACCACCACAGTTCGAATGGCCCATCACGATCAGATGTGCCACTTTCAGAACGGTCACCGCATATTCGACCGCGGCAGATGTGCCGTGATGGTCGCCGTCCGGCTCGTAAGGGGGGACAAGGTTGGCGATATTGCGGTGGATAAAGAATTCCCCCTGATCTGCACCAAAGATCGAGGTGACGTGCACGCGGCTGTCACAGCACGAGATCATCATTGCACGCGGGCGCTGCCCTTCGTTGGCCAAACGGCGGTACCAGGCCTGATTGTCGGCATATCCGGTGGCTTTCCACCCATTATAGCGTTGCAGCAGATAGCTGGGCAGTGGCTTCACATTATGCATATGTAACGGTCCTCTCACTTGAGCCTCGGGGCGGGTGAGGCCCGCGATACAGCGAATTGTTCTGAATTTCGAGAGAAAATCGTCCCCCGCCCCACCGCATGTCAACCAAATGCAAACCCCTAAAGCCCTAAGGTGCGCAAAGGGCCGTGGGGGTCCATCAAGGGGTGACCGAGACATGAGCTATGTGACAAAAATCAATCCATCCGAACCTGTGGCCGTCAACAACGACCGGCTGGGTGCGCTTTATGCGCAAATGGGCGAAGTATCCGCCGAAGACATCCTGTGCCGCGCCATGGAAGAACTGGCGCTGCGCATGTCGCATTGCGAGCGGCTGTTTCGCACGGACGATCATGCGGGCCTGCGCAAAAGCGCGCGGTCACTGATCGCCATCGCGGAACAGATCGGCATGGATGTGCTGGCCCGGGTGGCGGGCGACGTAACCTATTGCATCGATCGCAAGGACACGGTGGCGCTGGCCGCGACCGTGAACCGGCTGATGCGCACCGGCGAAGGGTCGCTGACGGCGGTCTGGGACCTGCAGGACATCACGCTTTAGGTCAGGCAGGGCTTGCGGGCCGCCACAGGCCCGTTAGGTTGTGCGCAATCTCCTAACAAGGTTGCGCACATGCCCCTGACCCAGTCCACATTCACACGCACCGACACCGCCATTCCGCTGATCGTCGTTCCCGAAGACACCTGTGCCGACTGGCTGGCGTCGCTGGACGCGCCTGCGCAGGCCTGGGCCGAAACCACGGGCTTTGCCGGCAAGATCGGGCAGGCGCTGGTGATCCCGGACATGGACGGCGCGGTGCAACTGGCCGCTGTCGGTTACGGCTCTGCCACGGATCGCGCGCGCGGGCGGTTTCATGTGGCGGCCGCGGTGCCCAAATTGCCCGCCGGCACCTATGATCTGCGCGGCGATCTGTCCGCCAGCGCGCTCGAGGCCGAGGCCCTGGGCTGGCTGCTGGCCTCCTACCGATTTGACCGCTACTGCGCCCAGAACCCGGCCCGCGCGCTGCTGATCGCCCCCGAGGGTGTCGATTCAACCCGTATCGAGGCCATCGCTGCGGGCGAGGCGCTGACCCGCGATCTGATCAACACGCCTGCATCCGACATGGGTCCGCCCGACCTTGAAGCAGCGGCCAGGCAGCTGGCCGAAGACTTTGGTGCGGATATGACAGTGACCGTTGGCGACGATCTGCTGACCGACAACTTTCCCATGATCCACGCCGTTGGCCGCGCCGCCGACCGCGCGCCGCGCCTGATCGACATGGCGTGGGGCAGCGCGGGGCCAAAGCTGACGCTGGTGGGCAAGGGCGTGTGTTTCGACACCGGCGGGCTGAACCTGAAACCGGGTGCGTCGATGGGCCTGATGAAAAAGGACATGGGCGGCGCGGCTGCGGTGCTGGGTCTGGCCCGTATGATCATGGCGCTTGAACTGCCGTTGCAACTGCGCGTGCTGATCCCAGCGGTGGAAAATTCGGTCGCAGGCAATGCCTTCCGCCCGCAGGACATCCTGACCTCGCGCAAGGGGCTGACGGTCGAGATCAACAACACCGACGCCGAGGGCCGTCTGGTGCTGGCCGACGCGCTGGCGCTGGCGGATGAAGGCAAGCCCGACTTGATCGTGTCGATGGCCACGCTGACCGGTGCCGCCCGTGTCGCCGTTGGGCCGGATCTGGCCCCCTACTACGTTGACGATCTGTCGCTGGTCACCGCGCTTGAGCAGGCCGCAGAGGCGGTCAGCGATCCGGTCTGGCGGATGCCGTTCCACGCCCCCTACGAGGCGATGATCGAACCCGGCATCGCCGATCTGGACAACGCGCCCAAGGGCGGCTTTGCAGGGTCGATCACCGCCGCGCTGTTCCTGCGCCGCTTTGTCACCGAAACGCCGCGTTACATGCATTTCGACATTTACGGCTGGCAGCCGTCCGAGGCACCGGCGCGTCCCAAGGGCGGCGTGGGCCAAGGCACGCGGGCGCTGCTTGCGGCGCTGCCTGCGGCGCTCAAACTATGACCGACCGTCGCAGCACGCCCAATCCCGCGTGGGTTGACAGCAGCGCACCGGCGCAGATCGGCGTGGCGCTGGTTGATCTGCTGGACGCGCCGAACGGCATCCGCGACCGGCAGTTGATCTATGGCGATCCGGTGACGGTACTGGGGGCGCAGGATGGGCACAGCTATGTCCGCGCGGACCGTGACGGCTATATCGGTTTCGTGCCCACCGCGGCGCTGGCCGAGGCCACGCAACCCACGCACCGCATCATCGCCCGCGCCAGCCACGCCTATGAGCGCGCCGACATGAAATCGCCCGACCGCGTGGCGCTCAGCTTTGGCAGCCGTCTGACGGCGCTTTCCGAAACGCCGAAGTTCATCGAAACCGCTGCAGGTTTCATTCCCAAACAACACATTGCGCCCGAAGGGCAATGGCACGACGATCCCGCTGCCATCGCTGCGCTCTTCCTCGGAACACCTTACCTGTGGGGAGGCAACTCAGGTACCGGCATCGATTGCTCGGGCCTTGTGCAGGCCGCTTGCCTGGCCTGCAACATCCCCTGTGACGGAGACAGCGACCAACAGGCGCGCAACTTAGGCACCACCCTGCCCGAAGGCACCCCGCCCCAGCGCAACGATCTGTTCTTCTGGAAAGGTCACGTCGCGCTGGTCTATGACGCCAATACGCTGATCCATGCCAATGCCCACCACATGGCCACAACCTTCGAACCGATCAGCGACGCGCTGGCCCGCATCGAACAATCCGATGGCGGACGCACGGCGCACAAACGCCTCTGACTTCATCTTGCCAATAAACTCCGGGGGAGGCGCACAGCGCCGGGGGCAGCGCCCCCACACCCGCGTGCGGTCTCACTCAACCGCGCGGATCAGCTTGCGCTCCAGCACTCGCAGCACGGTCTTCAGGTCCGCACCGCGCCGCAAAATCTGCCCGTCCATGCCGATCACCGCGTACATGCCCTGCTTGCCCCGCAGTTTGGGGCGCTTTTCGATGCGGTACATCGGATGTTCGGCAGTGCGCCGGAACACGGAAAACACGGCGACGTCGCGCAGGCAGGAAATCCCGTAATCGCGCCATTCGCCCGCCGCCACCATCCGACCATAGAGTGACAGGATCAGCGCCAGTTCAGGCCGCTGGAACGCCACCTGCGGGCTGGGCATCTCGCGCAGATTGACGGGGGGTGGCGTGTGCAATGTCATGCTATAACAGTTGCGTTGAAAACTGCGCAAATCAAGCCCCTTCAACGGCATGAGACTTGAAAGTGTTACAGTTTGCAGGCAACTTGACCGAACTTGGAAACATGAGGTGATCCATGACCCCGCAAGACCGCGCCGAACGCAGTGCCCGCGAGATGCTGCAAGGCGATACCGCCAGCCAGTCGCTGGGCATGACAATCACCGAAATCGCACCGGGACAGGCCACCCTGACCATGCCGGTGACCGACGCCATGTTGAACGGGCACGGCATTTGCCACGGCGGCTATATCTTTACGCTGGCCGACAGCGCCTTTGCCTTTGCCTGCAACACCTACAACCAGCGCACCGTCGCGCAGCAGAACCAGATCACCTATCTGGCCCCCGGCCAGCCGAACGACACGCTGACCGCCCGCGCGGTCGAAGTGTCGCGCACCGGGCGGTCGGGCATCTATGACGTGACCGTGACCGCCAGCGACGGCACCGCGCTGGCGCTGTTTCGTGGCCTGTCGCGCACGATCAAAGGCCAGATTTTCCCTGAGGAGGAGGGCACCACATGAAAGACCTGACACCGGACAAGGCCAGCCTTGATCCGATCGAAATCGCTTCGCGCGATGAAATCTCGGCCTTGCAGCTTGAGCGGCTCAAATGGTCGCTGAACCACGCTTACACGAACGTTCTGCACTACAAAAAGGCGTTTGATGCGGCGGGCGTACACCCCGACGATCTGCGAAACCTTTCGGACCTTTCCAAGTTTCCCTTCACCGTGAAACAGGACCTGCGCGACAATTACCCCTTTGGCATGTTCGCCGTGCCGCGCGAACAGGTCTCGCGCATCCATGCCTCGTCGGGCACCACGGGCCAGCCCACTGTTGTCGGCTATACCCGCAACGATCTGGATGTCTGGGGCAGCGTCGTCGCCCGCAGCCTGCGCGCCTCGGGCCTGCGCCCCGGCGATCTGTTGCACAACGCATATGGCTACGGGCTGTTCACCGGCGGTCTGGGCATCCATCTGGGTGCTGACAAACTGGGCCTGTCCACCGTGCCAATCTCGGGCGGCATGACACCGCGCCAGGTGCGCCTGATTGAGGATTTCAAACCCGACGGCATCACTGTCACCCCTTCTTATGCGTTGTCGATCCTGGACGAATTCAACGCGCAAGGTCTGGACCCCCGTGATTCCTCGATGAAGGTCGGCATCTTTGGCGCCGAACCCTGGACCAACGCCATGCGCCGCGAGATCGAGGATGCCTTTGATATGCACGCGGTCGACATTTACGGCCTGTCCGAAATCATGGGGCCGGGTGTTGCCAACGAATGTGTCGAGACCAAGGACGGCCTGCACATCTGGGAAGATCATTTTTATCCCGAGGTCATCAACCCAGAGACCGGCGAACTGGTCGCTGACGGCGAACAGGGCGAGCTGGTCTTTACCTCGCTGACCAAGGAAGCGTTTCCGATCATCCGTTACCGCACCCGCGACCTGACGCGCCTTCTGCCCGGCACAGCCCGCAGCATGCGACGAATGGAGAAAATCACCGGCCGGTCGGACGACATGATCATCCTGCGCGGCGTCAACGTGTTCCCGACCCAGATCGAGGAATGCCTGATGGCCACCGCCGGACTTGCGCCCCACTTCCAGATCGAGCTGACCAAACCGGGACGGATGGACCAGCTTTGCGTTCTGGCCGAAGTGGCGGACGCATCGGTCCTGGGTGACGCACGGGACGCGGCGGCCAAGGCGCTGTCGGACCGGATCAAGCAGATCATCGGCATTTCGGTCAAGGTGCAGGTGTCCGACGTGGGCGGCGTGGCCCGATCCGAGGGCAAGGCCGCGCGGATCATCGACAAACGGTAATTGGCTTGGGGGGCGCAGTTCTGCGCTGCGCCCCTGAACCCTCTACAGCCTGTCAGGCCGGGTATGGAACGAAAGCTATCATTCGCGCGCGACGTCAGCGCAGATCCGAGACCGTGCCCACCGGATACACCAGACAGGGATCAAGAAGGATCTGCGTGTCGGAATAGCGGTTATAGCCGCCCGCAAACATGATCTCTTCTCCTGTGATTTCCTGCGGAGCATAGGTGACGCACATGACCTGTATGCCCTCGGGCGCGCACATGATCAGATAGGCAAGCGCTCCGTCCCAATGGTTTTCGATGATCGCGCCCGTGATGTTCATTGTGATCCTGCCGTTGTAGTCCGGCACGCGATCGATCCAGTTCGCAATGGTCTCGCAGGTTGCCGGTGTCCCAAAGCCCTCGCCCTGTCGAAACGGGCCATCTTCCTCAAAAAGTGGCGCATCGTCAGCCAGAACAGGCGACGCCAATAGCGCCAAAACTCCGATGATTGCCGGAAAGCAGGTGGACTGCATGTTGTGCGTTCTTTGCGGTTGAGGGGTGGATTTGCGAATCCGGTGACCCGAACGTTTCTGTGGCTGAATGTTAAGACCAGAGGCGGATTGCTGCAAATGTGGCATCCGCCAGGTTCCGCCTATTCCGCGTGCCGCAACCAGTCATGCTGCGGGGACCTGTTTCAGATGGAACGGGGTTGTCCAATCCCGTCACGCACCATAGCGCGCCATGAACATCTCGACGGCGCCGGTCACAACGCGGTCGATGTCCTCTTGGGTCACGCCGTCCATGACACCAAAGATCAGACGTGGCCACAAATCGGCCTTGCACAGCTCGCCGAACTGATCGGCGGCCAGTTGCATGTCGTCGATCACCAATTCGCCCCGCGCCACGGCGGATTCAAAGTAGCGAATCAACTCAGCCTTCATCACCATCGGACCCGAGGCATAGAACTGTCGGCCCAGATCGGGGAACCGTTCGCTTTCTGCCACACAGATGCGGAACATCTGCCGGCCAAAGGTCGAGGTCAGAAAGGCCAGCAAATGCCGCGCCGCCTGGTCCAGAACCTCGCGCGGATGGCCGCAACTGTTGATCATGTCCACCGCGGCTTGCGACTGACGCCGACATTCGCCTGCGGCGACTTCCATGAACAACAGCCGCTTGTCCGGGAAATAGCTGTACAGCGTCGCCTTGGACACGCCCGCCACCTTGGCGATCTGGTCCACGCTAGCCCCCTCGAACCCGTCCACCAGGAACACCGACCGCGCACCTTCAAGAACCTGATCGAACTTGCGGCCTTTGCGGATGGTGGAACTGTATGTGTTCATGAGACTCTTACCCTGGGTACACCAGATATAAACGGCTTGGTTCAGTTCGCACAGCACATTCCCGCAAGTCTTCACTTTTGCTTGTGAACCGGATGCCATAGCGTATATTAGAATCATTCTAATAAAGATGCAGAAAGACCACCCATGCGCTTCAACCTTGCCCGCAAACGGTTTCGCGATCTGGACGAACAGGAAATTCTGGCGCTTGCGATTTCTTCCGAGGAAGACGACGCGCAGATCTATCGCGGTTATGCCGAGAGCCTGCGCGCCGATTATCCCGCAAGTGCGGCCGTATTCGATGGCATGGCCGCCGAGGAGGATACCCACCGCCAGCGCCTGATCGACCTGCACAGCGCCCGCTTTGGCTCGGTGATCCCGCTGATCCGGCGCGAGCATGTCTCGGGTTTCTATGCCCGCCGCCCGGTCTGGCTGACACATAACCTGGGTCTGGAGCGCATCCGCGCCGAAGCCGCCGCGATGGAGCATGATGCCGAACGGTTCTACCTGGCCGCCGCCGCGCGCACGCAGGATGCCGACACGCGCAAGCTGCTGGGCGATCTGGCCGCCGCCGAAGCAGGCCACCAGACCGCCGCCGAAGATCTGCACGACCAGCACCTGACCGAAGACGCGCGCGCGACCGAAGATGCCGTCGAGCGCCGCCAGTTCATCCTGACATGGGTGCAACCGGGGCTTGCGGGGTTGATGGACGGGTCGGTGTCGACGCTGGCGCCGATCTTTGCCACCGCCTTTGCCACGCACAACACATGGACCACATTCCTGGTGGGCCTTGCCGCATCCATCGGTGCGGGCATCTCGATGGGCTTTACCGAGGCGGCATCGGACGATGGTGCGCTGTCGGGGCGCGGCTCGCCGATCAAACGCGGGATCGCGGCCGGGGTGATGACCACGCTGGGCGGGCTCGGCCACGCGCTGCCCTACCTGATCACCGACTTCTGGACGGCAACGAGCGTCGCCTTTGTCGTGGTGTTCATCGAACTTTGGGCCATCGCCTGGATTCAGAAAACCTATATGGAAACACCGTTCTGGCGCGCGGCCTTGCAAGTGGTTCTGGGGGGTGCACTCGTCTTTGCAGCCGGGGTTTTGATCGGCAGCGGATAGACAGGCTGCAAACAGCACGCTATCCCTGTCGCCAATGTTGGCCATCTTCCTCAAGACGTTGCCGTTTTTCGCGCTGATCGGCCTGGGTTACTGGGCCGGACGCGCGCGTTTTTTCAGTCAGGAGGCGACGGCCTATCTGACCAAATTCGTGTTCTACTTTGCCCTCTCGGCCATGCTGTTCCGGTTCTCTGCCAACCTTGGACTTGCCGAGGTCTGGAACGGGCGGCTTGTGGCGGCCTACCTGTGGGGCACGCTCTTTGTCTACGGGATCGCCACGATCGTCGGCTACCTGCGCCATCAAAGCACCGAAGTCACCGCCATCGAGGCGCAATGTGCAGTCATCGGCAACACCGGCTTTCTGGGCGTGCCGATGCTGACCCTGCTGCTGGGCGAGGCGGCCATCGGCCCCGTTGTGCTGGCGCTGGCGGTGGATCTGATCGTTTTTTCATCGCTGATCGTGGTCCTGATCACCGCCGCACGCGAAGGCGAGATACGTCTTGGTATTTTCAAGGCCGTCGCCATCGGCCTGCTGAAAAACCCGATGATCGTGGCCATCACGCTGGGCTTTGTCTGGTCCGCGCTGCATATCCCGATCCCTGCGCCCATGAACGAATTCCTCAGCATTCTGGGCGGTGCCGCCACACCCTGCGCGCTGTTTGCCATTGGCGCGTCGCTGGCCAGCAAATCCGCCGAGCGGCTGTCGGTCGCGGGCTGGCTGAGCTTTTGCAAGCTGGTGCTGCACCCGGCCTTTGTCGCCTTTGGCGCGATCTTCCTGTTCTCGGTCGATACCTTCTCGGCCACGGTCATCATCTCGGCCGCAGCCCTGCCGGTGGCGGGCAACATCTTTATGCTGGCCCAGCACTACGGCGTCGCCCCCCAGCGGGTGTCGGCGGCCATTCTCGTCTCGACCGCCATCAGCATTGTCACCGTATCGCTGATCATCGGCTGGCTGACGGCAGCCTGACGCTTCTTTTGGCCGGAAATATCCCCGCCGGAGGCACCCGTCCTTGCCGCCCGCGCCGCCACCCGATAGCCATGCGCTAACCTTCAAAGGAGCACCGATATGAAAACCGTTTCCGAAAACACCTGTTTTGGCGGCACCCAGGGTGTCTATTCCCACGCCTCGGACGCCTGCGGCTGCGACATGACCTTTGGTCTGTTCCTGCCGCTCGAGGCACGCGACGGTCCGGTGCCGGTGCTGTGGTATCTTTCGGGGCTGACCTGCACCCACGAAAACGCCATGACCAAGGCGGGCGCTCAGGCCTGGGCTGCCGAACATGGCATCGCGCTGGTTTTCCCCGACACTTCGCCGCGCGGCGAGGACGTGGCCGACGACGATGCCTATGATATGGGCAAAGGTGCCGGTTTCTATGTCGATGCCACGCAAGACCCCTGGAAACCGAATTTCAACATGTGGACCTATATTGCAGAGGAACTGCCCAATCTGATCGGGGAGAATTTTGCAGTGGACATGACCCGGCAGGCGATCACCGGCCATTCGATGGGTGGACACGGCGCACTGACGCTGGCGATGGGCCTGCCCGGGCGCTACCGGTCGGTGTCGGCCTTTGCGCCGATCTGCAATCCTGCCGGCAGCGATTGGGGCCGCAAGCAGCTTCAGGGGTATCTGGGGGATGACGAATCCACATGGGCGCGTCATGACGCCAGCCTGATGATGAATGAAAAAGGCTTTGACGGCCCGGTTCTGGTCGACACCGGCACCGCTGACCAGTTCATCGACCTGCTGAAACCCGAAGCTTTGGCCAACGCGGTCACAAAGCGTCGCCAACAGGCCACGTTGCGGCTGCAACCTGGCTATGATCACAGCTACTTTTTCGTCTCGACCTTCATGGAGGATCACGTGGCCTTCCACGCAGAGGCGCTTTACGCAGATTAAGGACGTCCATGTCGCACTATGATCTTGTCATTATCGGGTCCGGCCCCGCGGGCCGGTCCGCCGCCATTCAGGCGGGCAAGCTGAAACGCCGTGTGCTGGTCATCGACCGGCGCGACCGTCTGGGCGGAGTGTCGGTGCACACCGGCACGATCCCGTCCAAGACCCTGCGCGAAACCGTGCTGAACCTCAGCGGCTGGCGCGAGCGCAGCTTTTACGGGCGGTCCTATCGCGCACGACAGGACATCGGGGCCGAAGACCTGCGCGCCCGGTTGCACATGACACTGGATTACGAGGTGGACGTGCTGGAACACCAGTTCGCACGCAACCACGTCGACACCCTGCATGGTGCGGCCCGCTTCCTTGACCCGCATACCATCGAGGTGGACACCGAAGCCGGGGAAAAGACCCAGATCACCGCCGACAAGTTCCTGATTTCCACAGGCACCCGCACCTACCGGCCTGACAATGTGCCGTTCAACGGGCGCACGGTGGTGGACAGCGACGATTTTCTCGACATGCAGGAAATTCCGCGCAGCCTGATTGTCATCGGCGCAGGTGTGATCGGTGTGGAATATGCCACCATGTTCGCCGCACTGGACGTGCGCGTCACCCTGATCGAGCCACGCGACAGCTTCCTGGACTTCATCGACACCGCCACCATTCAGGAATTCATGCATGAAATCCGCGAAAACGGCGTTGATCTGCGGCTGGGCGCTGCGGTGGACAAGATCGAGGACGCAGGCCCCCATATCGAGGTCAGCCTGTCCAATGGCCGCCATGTGCGCGGCGAGATGCTCTTGTTCGCCGCCGGACGCATGGGCGCCACCGACCAGCTGAACACCGCCGCCGCCGGGCTTGAGACCGACCATCGCGGGCGGTTGAGTGTGGACCGCAAGACCTACCAGACAAATGTGCCGCATATTTATGCAGCCGGTGACGTGATCGGCCACCCTTCGCTGGCCTCGACCTCGTTGCAACAAGGGCGCGTTGCGGCCTGTCACGCGCTGGACACCCCGACGCTGGAAGAAAGCCCGTGGTTTCCCTATGGCATCTATTCCGTTCCCGAAATCAGCACCTGCGGCATGTCCGAGGAAGAGATGCAGGAACGCGGCATCGCCTATGAGGTCGGCATCGCGCGGATGCGTGAAACCTCGCGCGGGCATATCATGGGGCTGGAACATGGCATGTTGAAAATGCTGGTCAGCCTGAAAACCCGCCGGGTTCTGGGTGTGCAGATTGTCGGCGAAGGGGCAACCGAGCTGATCCACATCGCGCAGGCGGTGCTGAACCTGAAAGGGACGGTGGATTATTTCGTGCAGAACACGTTCAATTATCCAACGCTGGCAGAGGCTTACAAGATCGCAGGGCTGGACGCCTTTAACCGCATGCCAATCCCTGAACAGTATAAAACACCGCGCAAGGGCACCGAATGAGCCTGTATATCGACGCCGACGCCTGCCCGGTCAAAGCCGAGGCTGAACGGGTTGCCACCCGCCACCGGCTGAAAATGTATGTGGTGTCGAACGGCGGGCTGCGTCCGTCGCAGAACCCGCTGGTGGAAACCGTTATCGTGCCCGAGGGGCCGGACGTGGCCGACATGTGGATCGCCGACCGCGCTGGCCCCGGTGACGTGGTGGTGACGGGTGATATTCCCCTGGCCGCCAAATGCGTCGAAGCGGGCGCGCAGGTGTTGAAACACAACGGCGAGCCGCTGACACAGGCCAACATCGGCAACGTGCTGGCCACCCGCGATCTGATGACCGATCTGCGCAGCGCCGATCCCTTTCGCATGGGCGGCGGCAAAGGCTTTACAAAGGCCGACCGCTCACGTTTTCTGGACGCACTGGAGCGGGCAATCCGCACCGCAGCAAAGACATAGAGCGCCCCTTTCCCGCAGCGGAGAGCGGCGCGGGAAAGGCAAGAAATATGACCATCAAAGCCGTCGTATTCGACATCGGAAACGTGTTGATCGAGTGGCAGCCCGAGCGTTTCTTTGACAGCGTGATCGGCGGTCAACGTCGCCGCGAAATGTTCGCCAACGTGGACCTGCACGGCATGAACGACCGCGTCGATCTGGGCCAGAACTTTACCGACACCGTTATGGCAACCGCCGATGCCAACCCCGACTGGGCCACGGAAATCCGCATGTGGCACGACCGCTGGATCGACATGGCAGCCCCCGCCATCGACCACTCGGTCCGGCTGATGAAGGCGCTGCAAGCCAAGGGCACGCCGGTGTTCTCGCTGACCAACTTCGGCATCCAGACCTATGACATCGCCGCCGAGGTGTATCCGTTTCTGCGTGAATTCGACCGCGACTTCATCTCGGGGCACATGGGGGTGATCAAACCCGACCCGCAGATTTTCCAGATGCTCGAGGACGAAAGCGGCCTGTCTGGGGATGCGTTGATCTTTGCCGACGACCGCGACGACAACATCGCCGCTGCTGCAGCGCGGGGGTGGAACACACATCTTTTCAAAAATCCCGAAGGCTGGGCCGCCCGTCTGGTCGAAGAAGGATTGCTGACAGAGGATGAGGCGACATGAGCACCATTCCCATCATCCCCTTCGCCGAGGGCGAAGCCCTTCTGGACTGGATCGGCCTGACCGATGCACTGGCGGCGGGCCACGACCTGCCCCGCGCCGAGATTGGCGACACGTTTCTCTATCGTGATCCTGATACGCTGTTGAACCGCTCGGCGTGGATTGACGGGCTGGGCATCGCGGTGAAATCGGCGACGATCTTTCCGGGCAATCCGGCCAACAGCAAGCCGATGGTGAACGGGGGCGTGACGCTTTATTCCGACACCGATGGCACGCTTGAGGCGATTGTGGATTTCCATCTTGTGACCAAATGGAAGACCGCAGGCGACAGCCTGACCGCTGCCCGCCGTCTGGCGCGCCCGGACAGCGAAAACATCCTGATCGTGGGGGCGGGCACCGTGGGCCACAGCCTGCACGCGGCCTATTCCGCCGCCTTCCCCGAAGCGCGCTTTACCGTCTGGAACCGCACCCGGGCCAATGCCGACAAGATGGCGCAAGAGATCGAGGGTTTGCAGGTGGCGGACGATCTGGAAGCAGCCGTACGGGCCGCCGACATCATCACCAGCGCCACCATGTCCACCGAACCGCTGATCAAGGGCGACTGGTTGCAACCGGGCCAGCACGTCGATCTGATCGGCGCCTATCGCCCCGACATGCGCGAGGTTGACGACGCGGCCCTGCAAAAAGCACGGGTCTTTGTCGACAGCTTCGACACCACCATCGGCCATATCGGCGAGATCAACATTCCTCTGGAAAGCGGCGCCATCACCCGCGATCACCTGTTGGCCGATTACTATGACATCGGCGCGTTCCAACGCACATCAGCGGACGAGATCACCCTGTTCAAGAACGGCGGCGGCGCACATCTGGACCTGATGACCAGCCGCTACATCCTGGACCGCTGGAAGGCAGACGCGTGATGTTCTGGGCAATCGTCGCGCTGGCTGTCGTGATCGCCATTCCGCTGGTAATTGAATTCACGCGCAAGCGTGTGACAGAGGACACCCGCCGCGATGCTCCGGGCAAGTTTGCCAACCTGTCCCAGGGCGTGGTGCATTATGACTGGCTTGGCCCCACGCGCGGGCCGGTCTGTGTCTGCATCCACGGGCTGACCACGCCATCCTATGTCTGGGGCGGCCTGGCGCGCGGGCTGGCGCTGATGGGCTTTCGCATCCTGATCTTCGACCACTACGGGCGCGGCCATTCGGACCGGCCCAAGGCCGCGCACGACGACGCGTTCTACCTGACCGAGCTTGAGGAATTGCTGGAGCATGAAACCGTCGGCGGCGACCTGACCCTGATCGGCTATTCGATGGGCGGTGCCATCGCCACGCTGTTTGCCGCCAACCACCCCGACCGCGTGCGCCAGCTGATCCTGCTGGCCCCTGCGGGCATGGGCCTTGTGCACTCGCGGCTGAACCGGTTCATCACGCAGACCCCGTTGATCGGCGACTGGCTCATGCTGGCCTTTTTCCCACGTCGGCTGCGCAAGGGGATCCGGTCCGAGGCTGCCTTCAAGACCCAGGTGGAAAACATCGGCGACATGCAACAGGCCGAACTGAACTGGCGCGGGTTCGTGCCTGCGGTTCTGTCCAGCCTGCGCGGCGTATTGGGGCACAACCTGAAAGCCGAACACCAGATCATCCACCGTTCGGGCATTCCGGTGCTGGCGATCTGGGGGCGCGAGGACACGGTGATACCGATGTCATCCGTCGGCGTTCTGGCCGAATGGAGCCGCAACGCCCATCAGGAAGTGATCGACGGCGCGACCCATGCGCTGACCTACACCCACGCGGATCAGATCCTGGAGATCATCCGCGACAACCCACCAAAGCTTTAAGGCGTCCGTTCTTTAACCCGACGCTTTAATGTTGCAGATTTGAAAGATTTGGAGTCACATTATCATAGTTTTGGACTGCGGAGATTTATTGCCGCGGGAAGTCATAAAAACATATAGATATGAAAAAGTGGATACGAATAGTGAATCACTTATTGGGCAGTTTAGTATTAATGGCTGGCTGCACTATGGCATCAGATCATAAGCCATTGGATATTTGCCAAAGCACGACCGACCCTGAAATTATTGAGTTCGTAAAGAAATCCTTATCACCAAAGGTGGAATTCACCAGAAGCGATGGGTACGAACACACTTGGGAAAAGGAGTTGCAAGGACGAGCTCTCGAAGTTCAGGATTGCAGCAGCTTTGCGCGTGCGTCTCTTACCCCAATACAGAATGAAAGCGTTGTTTATATAGGGACCGCATTCACATATCGAGTAAATTACGGTAGCGGCGAAGTGTTTTTGGAAAGAATGGAATAGATCACTTTGAACCGCGCCGGCTTTGCCGGAGGCTGATATATCACAGTTATGCGGCCACATCAGAAGTTTCCAGATCAGGTCAGCACGGCGTGCCGAACGGCCCTCTGCAAACATTCATCGGGCCGTTCTACGCGGCGATTTAGCTATCGCGTTCCTGACTTTCGTGCATCACGCAGCATATGCAACAAGTAGATTAACGCCTGACACGACCAAAGCTTTAGACCGCTTTCGCCATCAGCCCACGGCCCAAGGTCCGCTCGCGGATCGGCAGGTGGACGATGGCGCTGAACGCACCGACGCCGACGCCAATCCACCACACCATCGTATAGTTGCCGGTGATGTCGTACATGCGCCCGCCCAGCCAGACGCCCAGAAAGCTGCCCAACTGGTGGCTGAAGAACACGATGCCATACAGCGTGCCCATATACCGCAGCCCGTAAATATGCGCGACAAGCCCCGAGGTCAGCGGCACCGTGGCCAGCCACAGCGCGCCCATCCCGACCGAAAACAGGATGACCGACAACGGCGTGATCGGCAGCAGGATGAACAGCCCCGCAATCACGGTGCGCCCGACGTAAATCCCCGCCAGCAGGTATTTCTTGGAAAACCGCTTGCCCGCCCAACCGGCGGTCAGCGTGCCCGCGATATTGGCCAGCCCGATCAGCGAAATCGCCACCGCCCCCAACGCCGAAGTGCTGGTGATGCCGATGTTGTGCAGCACACCGCCCGGCAGGATCGGGCCGCACAGCTCGGTCACAAAGGCCGGAAAATGCGCCGTGATGAACCCCAGTTGATAGCCACAGCTGAAGAACCCCAGAAAGATCAGCGTAAAGGACGGATCGCGAAACGCTTTGACCAAAATCTGGCCCATGCTTTCCTCAAGCTCGGCCTTGGTCGCCGTCACCGGCGCACGCATCAGCGGCAGCGTCAGCAGCATCGCCATGATCGCGGCGGCAAAGGTCATGAACACCATCTGCCAGCTCATCATCGTCAGCAGCCATTCTGCCACCGGCGCACCAAAAACCTGCCCCGCGCTGCCCGCTGCCGTTGCAATGGCCAGCGACATCGACCGATTTTCGTCACTGGCCGCACGGCCCACAACCGCCAGGATCACGCCAAAGCCGGTGCCCGCGATGCCAAAGCCCACCAGCCACGCATAGGCCTGATGTTCCAGCGGGGTGGTCGATCCTGCGGACAGCACCAGCCCGATGGCATATAGCACCGCGCCGATCACGATGGCTTTGCGGTCGCCGATCTTTTCCGCGATGGCCCCGAAAATCGGCTGGCCTACGCCCCACGCAAGGTTCTGGATCGCGATGGCAAGCGAGAATTCCGTCCTCAGCCAGCCGAATTCGGCGGCAATCGGAATCTGGAACACGCCAAAAGACGCCCGCACGGCAAAGCTGACCATGATGATAAAGCAGCCAACCAGCAAGACGGGCGTGAAAAGTGTAGTACGGGGGGGCATCGTGCAAGCTCCGGCATTGGAATGCGGAAACTCTTAGAGAAATGCGAGCGGTGGTCAAATCAGCATTTCAATCCGTCACGTCACGAAATTTGATGAGAACCTCGCACCCCCTGCTTTTCAACGCGTGGGCGCTCGGCTAAGGCAGGGCATGACCAAGTTCAGCACCATTTACGCGCAATTGACCGAAGACGGCACATTGCAATCCGATCCCGCCCAGCTGGCGGTGATGGACAAATTCGACCGCATCCAGCAGGCGCTGAACACGCCGGCAAAGACCGGCTGGTTCCGCAAAGCCCCCGAAGCCCCCAAGGGGCTGTACCTGTGGGGCGGTGTCGGCCGGGGCAAGTCGATGCTGATGGACCTGTTCGTAAAGCATCTGGGCGACGTGCCTGCGCGACGTGTGCATTTTCACGCCTTCATGCAGGAAATCCACGCTGCCCTGCACGAGGCGCACCAGAACGGCGTCGAGGATGCGGTGGCACCGGTGGCGAAAAAGGTGGCCGAAAGCGTGCGGTTGCTTGCCTTTGACGAAATGCAGATCACCGACATCACCGACGCGATGATCGTCGGGCGGCTGTTCCGCGCCCTGTTCGAGGCGGGCACCTGCGTGATCACCACTTCGAACCGGCACCCGGACGAGCTGTACAAGAACGGGTTGAACCGGCAGCTGTTCCTGCCCGCCATCGACCTGATCAAGGACAAGATGGTGGTGCACGAAATGGTCAGCCCGCGCGACTATCGGCAGGACCGTCTGGCTGGTGAAGAGCGGTTCTTTACCCCGATATCCGAGGAAACCCGCGCCACGATGGACGCGGTCTGGCGCGATCTGACGGGGGGCGAGGCCGAACCACTGGTCCTGAAGATCAAGGGCCGCGAGGTTGAACTGCCCGCCTATCGCAGCGGCATCGCCCGCGCGCCGTTTTATGACCTGTGCGGCAAGCCGCTGGGGCCGGGCGACTATCTGGTGATTGCTCAGACGGTGCGCGTGCTGATGATCGACAACATCCCGCGCCTGTCGCGCAGCAACTTTAACGAGGCCAAACGCTTTGTGACGCTGATCGACGCGCTCTACGAGGCCAAGGTCAAGCTGATCGCTTCAGCCGCGGCCCTGCCCGAGATGCTCTATGTCGAAGGCGAAGGCACGTTTGAATTCGAACGCACCGCGTCGCGTCTGCGTGAGATGATGGCCGCCGACTGGGGTCAGCCCGAGGCGTAACGCACGACGGCGGCCAGCAGCCCCTCGGTGTCGACACGCCCGTTGGCCTTGCGCATATGCGCCGAGACCACGAAATCCCCGCGTCGCGCAGCAATGTTCAGCAGCGTGTCGATATAGGCGTCCGATTGCTCTTGCGACAGCGCGGTCATCAGCAGCGTTTGCAGCTTTTGGCCGGACCGGGGCGAATAGCCGTACCAGTCCAGCACCCGGTCGGTCACCCGCTTGAGATCCACGGGACGGCCTTCGGCGTCGGACATCCCGCCCAGAACCTGCGCGGTCGAGGCAGGGGCCGGGTCCAGCATCGACGTGTCCGCACGGCTGACATCGTGGGTCCAGTCCTGCGCCGCGTCCGGAGACACGTCGTCCACCGCGCCCTGCGACATCAATAGAAAGCACATCCCTGCAATCAGCGCAAAGATGGCGCTGCCAAGGGCAAAAACGGTGACAGAGGGGGTCCGTTCTTCGTGGCGCGGCGCGAACCGCGTATCCGTGGCGGACGCCTGTGACAAGCGGCGGTCCATAAATCTGCTCTCAAAATCTGGCGGGTTCGGGCGCAGCGCCCCCCGACCTTTTCAGCACCACATCTAGGTCTGTTGCCGAGATCGCGTCAATATAGGCCAATGCGATTGCCCCCGTCCTGTGGCAAGGAAGCAGCGGTTTCAGCCGTTTTCGCGCAGTATATTTCCGGCCAGATACAGCGATCCGCAAATCAGCACGCGCGCGTCGGGATCGGTTGTGAGAATCGCGTCCAGCGCCTGCGCCACATCCTGTGCCGTGGTGGCCTGCATCCCGGCCTTGATTGCAGCCTGGGCCGTGGTTTCCGCGGGCAAGGTGTTCGCCTCGCCGGGGATCGACACAGCCGTCAGGCTGGCCGTGTGCGCCGCCAGCGGACGCAGATAGCCGCCAATATCCTTGGTGTTCAGCATCCCGCAGATCAAATGCGTGGGCCGGTCGGGCAGGTTCGCCAGCACCTGCGCCAGCGCCTCGCCCGCTGCGGGGTTGTGACCGCCGTCCAGCCACAGCTCGGCCTTGCCTGCGCGATCGGCCAGCGGGCCGGTGCGCAAACGCTGCATCCGGGCGGGCCATTGCGCGTTGGTGACAGCGGCAGTGCAGGCGGCCTCATCCAGTCCAAGGGTGCGCAGGACCATCAGCGCGGCACCGGCGTTTTGAACCTGATGCGCGCCGATCAGGTTCGGCAAAGGCAGGTCCAGCAGGCCGCTGTCGTCCTGAAAGGCCATACGCCCGTGATCCGGCCCGATGTGCCAATGCTGCCCATAGACCATCAGCGGCGCACCCAGACGGGCGGCGACGCCTTCGATCACCTCCAGCGCATCGTCTTCCTGCGGGCCAACCACACAGGGCACGCCGCGCTTGATGATTCCGGCCTTTTCCCCCGCGATCTGGGCCAGCGTGTCGCCCAGAAACTGCTGGTGGTCGATGCTGACCGGGGTGATCACCGTGACCGCCGGTTTCTCGATCACATTGGTGGCGTCCAGGCGCCCGCCCAGACCGACCTCCAACAGGGTATAATCCGCAGGGGTCCGCGCAAAGGCCAGGATCGCGGCGACGGTGGTGATCTCGAAATAGGTGATCGTTTCGCCGTTGTTGGCGGCGTAACATTCATCCAGAACCGCGCTCAGCGCGTCCTCGGTGATCAGTTCGCCCGCCAGCCGGATACGTTCGTGAAACCGCGCCAGATGCGGCGAGGTATAGGCGTGCACACGTTTGCCTGCGGCCTCGAGCCCCGCGCGGATCATCGCCTGGGTCGACCCCTTGCCATTGGTGCCCGCGATGTGGATCACCGGCGGCAGGTCGTTCTGCGGATTGCCCAATGCATCCAGCAGCCGCCAGACACGGTCCAGTGTCAGGTCGATGATCTTGGGATGCAGCGCCATCATCCGTTGCAGGATGACATCCGAACCGTTGGCGGTCATTTCTTGGACGGTGCCGGCGCGGGCTTTTCCGCTTTCTCGGGGGCCGGGGCCGGTTTGGGATCCTTAGCGACCGGGTCAGGCGCGGGCAGGTCACCTTTGACGGCGGGGGACAGCCCCAGCAACATGCGGGTGATGTTGATCAGCTCCTCGCGCATTTCGGTGCGCGGGGTCACGCGGTCCAGCATGCCGTGGTCCAGAAGGTATTCGGCGCGCTGGAACCCTTCGGGCAGCTTTTCGCGGATGGTCTGTTCGATCACGCGCGGCCCGGCAAAGCAGATCAGCGCGTTGGGCTCGGCAATATGCACATCGCCCAGCATCGCATAAGACGCAGTCACACCGCCCGTGGTCGGGTGCGTCAGCACGACGATATAGGGCAGGTTCGCCTCTTTCAGCATTTGCACGGCGACCGTGGTGCGCGGCATCTGCATCAGCGACAGGATGCCTTCCTGCATGCGGGCACCGCCAGCGGCAGAGAACAGAATCAACGGGCGCTTGAGCTTTACCGCTTCTTCAGCGGCGGCGATGATCGCATTGCCCACATACATGCCCATCGACCCAGCCATGAAGGTAAAGTCCTGCGCACAGGCGACGATGGGCGTGCGCCCGATCTCGCCAGTGGCGACCAGCATCGCCTCGGCCTCGCCGGTTGCCTTTTGGGCGGCTTTCATCCGGTCTGGGTATTTCTTCTGGTCGCGAAAATGCAGCGGGTCCGCATTGGGCACCGGCACCGTCACTTGCGTAAAGATGCCCCCGTCGAACAGCGCGGCAAAGCGGTCGCGCGGGGTGATGTTCATGTGGTGGCCGCAGTTGGTGCAGACGTTCAGATTGTCGCTGACCTCGCGGTGGAACAGCATGGTGCCGCACTCGTCGCATTTGGTCCACAAATTGTCCGGGGTCTCGCGGCGCGAAAAAATCGAATTGATCCGGGGCCGGACGTAATTGTTAATCCAGTTCATGAGTACACTTTCTGCTGGCCTGTTGGTCCCTCAGATAATGCCCATGCCCGACAATTGCAATCAACGGCGCAAGGCAAGGCGCACGGCCAGCCAACTGGTCAGCATGATGGCAAAGTCGACCGGCAGCCATTGCGCCACCGCCGTGGCGTCCGACATCCCAAAGGGCAGCACGTACAAGGCAAGGCCCGACAGGTTGTCAGGCATGGCGGTAAACAGCATGGCGATCGCGTTGTTGACGAAATGCACGGCAATGGCGGGGCCAAGCGTGCCGGTGCGTGCGGTAAGGTCAGCCATCAATATGCCGAATATGCCCGCCCAAAGAACAAACCAGATTGCGTTGTCGCCCGATGTTTCGGGGGAATAATGGCCCAGCGCGAACAGCGCAGACGGCACCACCATCCACACCAGCGGCGACGCGAACCGTGCCGCCAGTTGCTGTTGAAGGTAGCCGCGAAACAGCACTTCTTCGGCGCTGACCTGCACCAGAATCGCCAGCAGCGACAGCGGCAGCAGCGTGACCCATTGGCCAAGGGGCAATTGCGGCTGCATCGGCGGCTCCATGCCCCAGGGTGGCAGCACCCACAACGCCACGTTCAGCAGCACCACCGCCACAACCGCCAGCCGCACCTGCACCGCAAAATCGCCCATCGGCCCAAGCAAGGTCAGCGGCGACCGGTGATGCAAAACGACGACCACGCAGCCCACGACCACCAACATCAGGCCAAAGCTGAACAACAGCGCAAACATCCCGGCGGGCGTGCTGCCCGCTTGCAGGTCTTCGGCAAAGCTCAACGCCGTTTCAGGCGGCAGAATCGACAGCAGCAGGGTGACATAAAGCTGGCTCAGCACCACATAGCCGACGCCGCCCAGCAGCAGGCCGACAACCAGCCGCCACAGCGCAGGTTGCGCGCGCGCAGGCGCGACAAAGTCCTGATGCGCGGCATAAGCGGCGGGCGGACGGATCATTCTTCATCCTCAAGCGACGGGGCGACAGGACCGGAGGGCGTCGGCATATTCACCCGCGCATCCCGCAAAACCTCTGCCGCGCCGGTCAAATGCGTGCCCACGGTCTGCAGCAGATGCAACAGTAACTTTGGATCGTTTTCGTACACCGCGCGGAATTCCTCGGCCCCCAGCCGCAGGAATTTGCAGTCGGTCGTCGCAGTCAGATCCAACTGGCGCGGTTCGTTCATGATAATCGACAAATCACCAATCACCCGCCCCGGATTTACGGTGGTGATCGGATGGCTCCCACCCTCGTCGTCCTGGTAGCTCATGACAGCCTGCCCCGTGACGCACAAATAGGCCGCATCGGCAGGATCGCCTGCAGAAAACACCCGTTGACCTGCAGCCACAGGATACCACTGCGCGGCAAAGGCCAGCAGACGCTGGTTGCGACCGTCCATTTTACCGAACAGTTCGGTGCGCCCGATCATGCGAAGCTTGCGCCGCAGATCATCGGCGCCTTCGTTGTCTTCGTCTTCAGCATCGTGGCTTAGGATACCGTCAATGCGACCGTTCTTGATCTCGACGAACAGGTCATAAGCATCCGGATTTTCAAAGGATTCTTCCATGAAGATCAGTGTTGAATCTGGCAAGAGATCGCGCAGACCGGCACGCGCGGCGCTGCGCTGCACGCTGTTGTGGCTGGCCAGCGCCCGGTCCAACACCAGAATGTCCGGCCGCTTGATCGCCGCGCGGCTGAAGGCTGCCCGCTCCTGGAACATGGTTGGAATCTTCACTCCGGCCAACCCTGTGGGAATGTCAAAGATCGTTTCGGCGACCAGCTGCTGCAGGTCCTGCTCAAGCAGCAGATCCATGACCAGGCTTTCAATCTCCTTGGCCCGCGCGCCTGCCATCCCCGAGATCCGCCCGTAGAGGGCATTTTCCAGAATCGTCATGCGCGGCAGGTAGTTTTCCGGTGCGATGGGGATGAACATATCCTCCATCAGCCCAAGCAGGGTCGCCCCGTGCTCGTGGCGGATCTTCAGGATCTCTCCTTTGAAACTCTCCGGAAAGGCCGGGCCGAACTGTTCCGCGGTCAGCGCGAAGGGCACCGTCAGGAACAGCGCGAATTCCTCGTCGCTCAACGCAGCGTCCCCTTTTTCACGGCGCCGCTCGGCAATATCGGCCAGTCGCTCGTACATCTCTTCCTCGATGCCCAGCGCCATGAACAACGGGTGGTTGGTGCCGTCGCGACCAAAGGTCTGCAACAGCGTTTCCATAAGGGTTTGCGAGATGGCGATGCCCTGCTCAGCCAAACCCTGTTCCGAGACAAGCCGCAGGAACCGGCCTTCGTCCACCAGCGCCTGTTGGCTGATGCTGTACCGCGGCGCGCCAAACAAGAGGTTGCCGCCCAGGGGCACCGATGGGTTGAACGTATCGGGGGAAAACCGGTGGACCGCATCGTTCAGGCCGGACGCGTTCAACCGTCGTTCAACCTCGGGGCGCAGCGCCACGATGGCCGTGGCCAGATCGGGGTGCAAGGCGGCATCAATGCTGGTCCCCAGCATCCGCCGCACCATCTGGTCTTCGATCCCGATCGCATTGATCAATCTGAACCACCAGGCGCGAATGTCTTCCGCGTCGTTCAGACCTGCCAGACCCGGATCAACCCAGTCGGCTATCAGACTGTCGGTGCTGTTGCCTGCGCGCTGGGACTCAATGGCCTTCTTGTCCTTGTGACCGGGGTCCCAAAGGACAGTGCGCGGGCTGGTCATCAACGGCATCAACAGATTGCTGCCCAAACTGCCGTCGAACAGATAGGGCCGAGAATGGGCATAGCCGATCCGCGCGGCGATCACCGCCTGATGCAGGTCCGCCAGATCATGGTCCGACATGATCACATGCCCGCGCGAAGGCGTCACTTCGCGGGTCAACAATTCGGCCAGTGCCGTGCGTTCGGTCTGGTTGGCGACCTGTATGGCGACACGCGCCTTTGCCGGAATTGTCAGCTTGATATTTTCCAGAACCGAATTGCCGTCCGCATCGCGCACCGACACGTTGTCCAGCACGATATTGCCGTCCAGATGCGGGATGGTCCTGGGGCTGCCTTCGAACTTGTCGGCCTCGATCATGCCCTTGGGATTGAAACGCTCGGTCACAACATCCCAGCGCACCGACATGTCCTGCACCTGGTTGTAATAGGTCAGCAGTTCTTTCCACGGGCTGGACAGGTCTTTGTAAGCGGCCAGCGCCGCGACCAGCGCACCGACCGAGATCTGCCCGTTGATCGCCAGATATCCGCCGACAGAATAGAAAAAGAATGGTGTAAGCTGGGTGATGAAGTTGTTGAGGAACTTCATGAAGAATTTCTTCTGGTAGATCTTGTAGCGCAGCTCGAACAGCACCCCCAGACGTTCGGTGAACTGCGCCAGCCGGTAACGCCAGCCGCCGTTGGTCCGCAGGTCGGTCACGCCGGCCGCACTTTCCCCGATCTCGGCGGACAATGCGCGCACCTGCACGATCCGCGCCTTGTTCAGCACGTTGATCTGCCGTTGCAGCATGGGGATCAGCCACGCCTGCAACGGGATCAGCGCGACCCCAGCCAGCCCGAACCAGATGCTCTGGGCAAACAGGAACACCACGATGATGGCCATCTGCCCTGCCTGAAAGATAGGTTGCGCCAGGGCGTCCCCCATCAACCCACCCATCGGCTCGGCTTCGGAGGTGACCATGCTGACCAATTCGCCCTGCGAAGTGGTGCGGAAGTAACTGCGCGGAAACCGCATCATCCGCGCGATCAGCGTATAACGCAGGCGGCGCAGCATCCGCTCGGACACGATGCCCTTCATCGTGTTCAGGCGCATTTTCAGCAAGCCATGCGCCAGAACCGCCGCTAGATAGATGCCACAGAGCAGCATCAGGAACTGCACCTGTCCCATGGTCACGCCCCACACGGTGACCGTGTCGGAATCCGCACCGATGGCATCGTTGATGATCCGCTTGGGCAATTCCAGCGTGGCGTAAAGAAAGGGGAAGGTGACCAACGTGACCAAAAGCAACAGCACCTGATCGCGTTTCGAATATTTCCAGATAAAACTGAACAGTGTGCGTTCCATGAACCCGCCTGATTTGCCACGCGGGCCTGTGGGACGTTCGGTACGCCAAGTTATGTCCCGCTCTGGGTGAAATCAAGCTGCCGACCTGTGCATCTGCGGCCTGTGCCCTGTGCGCGACATGCCTTGCATCTTGTGCCCCATAGTTCTGGCCGTTATTGCAAGAGCAACTCATTCACCGGGAGGCCAAAATGCTCAAGGGCAAGTTCGACAAATCCAAATTGCCAAGCCGTCATGTGACCGAGGGGCCCGCACGCGCGCCGCACCGGTCATATTATTATGCGATGGGCATGACCGAAGAGGAAATTCACCAGCCTCTGGTCGGCGTCGCCACCTGCTGGAACGAAGCGGCTCCGTGCAACATTTCGCTGAACCGTCAGGCACAAGCCGTCAAGATGGGCGTGAAATCCGCCTATGGCACGCCGCGCGAATTCACTACGATCACCGTCACCGACGGGATTGCCATGGGCCACGAAGGCATGCGGTCGTCGCTGGCCTCGCGCGAGGCGATTGCCGATACAGTCGAGCTGACCATGCGCGGCCACTGCTATGACGCGCTTGTGGGTCTGGCCGGTTGTGACAAATCGCTGCCGGGCATGATGATGGCGATGATCCGTCTGAACGTGCCGTCGGTGTTCCTGTATGGCGGGTCGATCCTGCCGGGCAAGGCACCCAACAACCCCGCCGTGCCTGCCGATTTCGCCAACCGCGATCTGACCGTGCAAGACATGTTCGAGGCTGTTGGCCGCCACCAGAACGGCGATATGTCGGATGCGGCGCTGGATGTACTGGAACGTGTGGCCTGCCCTTCGGCCGGTGCCTGCGGTGGCCAGTTCACCGCCAACACCATGGCTTGCGTCTCCGAGGCCATCGGCCTTGCGCTGCCGAACTCGTCGGGCATGCCCGCGCCTTATGAAAGCCGCGACCAGTACGCCGAGGCGTCGGGCGCTGCGGTGATGAACCTGATCGAGAAAAACATCCGCGCCCGTGACATCGTCACCCGTCAGTCGCTGGAAAACGCCGCGCGCGTCGTGGCATGCACCGGCGGTTCGACCAACGCGGGCCTGCACCTGCCTGCCATGGCGCACGAGGCGGGCATCGACTTTTTCCTCGATGACGTCTGCGACATCTTCCGCGAGACACCCTATTTCGTCGACCTGAAACCCGGCGGCCAATACGTGGCCAAGGATCTGTACGAAGCGGGCGGCATCTTTGTCGTGATGAAGGAACTGCGCAAGGCAGGCCTGATCCACGAGGACTGCATGACCGCCACCGGCTATTCCATCGGCGAAGAGCTGGACAAGGTCGCGCTGGAAGCCGACGGCAAGGTGATCTACCCGATCTCGACTCCGCTGACCAAAACCGGCGGCGTTGTCGGCCTCAAGGGCAACATCGCCCCCGAAGGCGCCATCGTGAAAGTTGCGGGCATGGAAGCCCAGCACCAGATCTTTACCGGCCCGGCGCGCGTGTTCGAATGCGAACAGGATGCCTTTGAAGCGGTGCAGAACCGTACCTACGAAGAGGGCGACGTGTTCGTCATCCGCAACGAAGGCCCCTCGGGCGGTCCGGGGATGCGCGAAATGCTGGCGACCACGGCGGCGCTGTCCGGTCAGGGCATGGGCAAGAAGGTGGCGCTGATCACAGACGGCCGTTTCTCGGGTGCAACACGCGGGTTCTGCGTGGGTCACGTGGGGCCAGAGGCGGCACACGGCGGGCCGATCGCCTTCCTCAAAGACGGCGATGTGATTACCATCAACGCCATCGAAGGCAGCATCAACGTCGCGCTGAGCGATGACGAGCTGGCCGAGCGCAAGGCCGAATGGAAAGGTCCGCGCGACACCATCTATGGCGCAGGCGCGCTGTGGAAATACGCGCAGCTTGTCGGAGCGACGTACAAAGGGGCAGTCACCCACCCCGGCGCCAAGCTTGAGCGGCATGAATATTGGGACCTGTAAAGGTGCCATCCTTGCGGGGCTGATGGCCCTTGCAGGATGCGATGTGGGCGGCGGCGCAACCTCTGCGCCGCCGCGCCAGGCCGTGATGGCCAATGGCACGCTGACCCTGGTGGCCCCCGAAGGGTTTTGCATCGACAAACGCAGCCTGAAGTCCAGCTTTGCCCTGCTGGCGCGGTGCGACACCTTGGGGGATCCCAATGGCACCTTTGGTGCGCCACTGGGGCTGATCACCGTCAGCCTGTCCACCGCCCCGGCAGGTGCCCCGCCGATCACCGCCCAGTCGATGGAAGCGGCCCTGTCGGACGGCACGGTTCTGGACCGACGCGAAACGAAGGACACCGTGTTGCTGCGCGTGCGGGGCACTGCCCCTGCCCGCAAGGGGCTTTCGGCGACCTACTGGCGTGGCACGGGCCAGGTCGGGTCGCATCTGGTGGGTCTTGCGATGTACGGTGCCGATGACAGCGGTGCCACCGGAGCAGAAGGCGGACAGCTGCTGGACCGGTTGATGCAGCGCACCCGCGCGCAGGCAGCGGCGCAGGTGGTCGCGGCAACCCAGACAACGACTGCGACAGAATAGGGTCAGAGACAGAAAATCGCCTCGTGTGGGCGATTGCCGGTTTATTTGACCGAAAGCTTTTCGTTAGATACCCATACGCGCAAGACCAGAGGCAAAGCGGCCCGTGCCAGAAAACAAGATCAGTCTGCTAGAGCGTTTGTCGCACAAACGGACAATGCGCCGCTGGGCGCGTGCCGCGCGCAATGCGCGCAACGTGAACCTGCACACCCTGCGCCAGTTGCGCAACAGTGCCCGCCTGATGCGCGCCCATATCGACCGCCTGATCCACACAGCCGACGAACGTCTGGCCCTACCGGTGATCGGATCAACCAGCTTTGCCAAACCACACAATTCAGACTGGGCCTGGCGCCCGGAACTGTGGCGTGGCCCGCTGCACCGTCCCGGCATGTCGTCGGTCCAGACAAAGTCGATGCTGGGCAGCGAAGTCACCCTGTTTCACGACTGCAAGCTCAGCGAACTGACCCTGCGCCAGATCCGCAACACCCGCGAAGAGGACATCGCCCCTTACGGTCTGCGTATGGATGTTTTCCGGTTTGACGGTTCTTTCCTGTCACTGGTCGTCGACCTGCCTGGCGAGGCGGCAGAGGGCTTGCGGCGCACCCATCTGATGCGCATGTCCTGCATCGTCGAGATGGAAAAACCGCTGGAAATCTTTGCCCGCCTGAATATCAAGCATGGCCCCAACACCGAACAGATCGTGCGCGAACTGCCCCTGCACGAAGAGGACATCGTGGTCGAGTTTGACCTGGCCTATTCCAACCTGAATGAAAAGCGGGTCGAAAAGGTCTGGGTCGATCTGATCTTTGAAGGGCCGGAGATGAACCAGGTGATCCTGCGTGATCTGACATTCTCGCGCCGCCCCCGCGCCGCCCTGTAACGAAAGGCCCACATCATGAGCAACCTGACCGTCACAGGCACCAAGATCACCAACGGAATCTGGCAAGGCGTCGTCAGCTCGGACAGCAAGGGCGTTCCGAAACTGGACGTGCGCCTGCTGGACAAGCCTGTGGCCAACGTGCAGCTGACCGAAGATCCCGCACAAGGTCACTGGCTGTTGCAGGTGCCGATCCCCTCTGACGCGATCACCGAAGGGGTTCAGACCTTTGTCATCAGCGATGCCGAGGACGGCACCACGCTGGCGCATTTTCATCTGATTGCGGGCGAAGTGCTGGGCGATGATATCCGCGCCGAGATGGACCTTTTGCGGGCCGAGCTGGACATGCTGAAACGCGCGTTCCGCCGTCATTGCGTCGAAACCGCTTGATCCTGTCTTTGTAGGAAGTGGAATTCGCTCCGAATTCCTGCTGTCATCCGCGTCGGATGACAGGCCACCTGCGCAAAAAATCGGATTTCGCTGATGTGATGGCCGGATAGAAAAAGGGCGACGCTCTCACGCCGCCCGTTTGCTTGATCAGTTCTTGGGGCCCAGCGCCGACAGGCCCTTGAGGATGTCGATGGCATAGGCCAGCTGGTAATCCTCTTCGCGCAGTTCTGCGGCGGCTTCTGCCTTGGCGCGGTCTTCCTTGATCTGCTTGATCTCGTCCTCGGTCAGACTGTCGTTCGAGATCGCACCACGCAGGTCCGCTTCCGAACGCAGCAATGCCGGTCCGTCGTCTTCCTCGGTGGTATCCGGTTCGCGGCGCGGCTGTTGCACGACGATGTCGGGGCTGACGCCCAGCGACTGGATCGACCGGCCCGACGGGGTGTAATAGCGTGCCGTGGTCAGACGCATCCCGCCGCCATTCTGCAAAGGCATCACTGTCTGGACCGACCCTTTGCCAAACGACTTGGTGCCCACGATGATCGCACGGCGGTGGTCTTTCAGCGCACCGGCCACAATTTCCGAAGCCGAGGCCGAGCCGCCGTTGATCAGAACCACAATCGGCTTGCCCTGTGCCAGATCACCCGGCGTGGCGTTGAACCGGTCGCCATCGGCGGCTTCGCGGCCACGGGTCGACACGATTTCACCCTCTTCGAGGAAAGCATCCGAGACTTTGATCGCCTGGGTCAGCAGCCCGCCGGGGTTGTTGCGCAGATCGACGACAAAGCCGTTCACGTTGTCCATGCCACCCAGTTTTTCAACTTCTTCGGCCAGCTTCGCTTCGAGGTTGGGAAAGGTTTTCTCGTTGAACGTGGTCACCCGCAGCACGACGGTTTCGCCCTGAACACGGGCACGCACCGCTTGCAGTTCGATGGTGTCGCGGATGATCGACACGTCGAAAGGTTCCGTTTCACCCTCGCGCACCACGGTGATGACGATTTCCGAACCGACCGGCCCGCGCATCTTTTCGACAGCCGCGTCAAGCGTCAGGCCCAGCACGCTTTCGCCATCGACGTGGGTGATAAAGTCACCCGCTTCGATGCCCGCTTCGGCAGCAGGCGTGCCGTCGATGGGCGAGACGACTTTGACAAAGCCTTCTTCCTGCGTGACCTCGATGCCCAGACCGCCAAATTCACCGCTGGTCTGCACGCGCATGGCGTCCGCGTCCGCCGGGGACAGATAGGACGAATGCGGGTCCAGCGATGTCAGCATCCCGTCGATGGCCGCCTCGATCAGCTCCGACGGCTCGACCTCCTCGACATATTGCGAACGAATGCGCTCGAAGATGTCGCCGAACAGGTCGAGCTGCTCGTAGACGCTGGAATTGCGCGTTGCCTCTTGTGCCAACAGGGGGCCCGCGATCTGCGTCGTGGCGATCGCACCCGCCAATGTGCCACCCAATGCGGCCATAACGAATTTTCTCATCAGACTTTATCCATCCTTACCTTGGCGGAACCACGATGCCGGGTCCTGCGGAACGTTGTCTTGTCTTACTTCTATATAGAGCGTTTCGGAACGGGCAGTGCCAGCGCCTTCACCTTCCTGTGACATTTCAGTTGCCGCAGAGCTTGCAGAAAGCCCTCCCATCAGCCCAATCGGCGCATCCGTCGCCACCACTTCGCCGGTTTCGACATAAACAGCGCCCAGACCGGCGAGGATGAACAGCGTATCAGGCTGCGGTTCGAGAATCACCACCTGCCCCAGATCCAGCAGCGGCCCCTGATAGCGCACGGTCGCAGCCGTGGGCGAGGTGACCAGCGCACCGGGGCGCGTTCCTAGCAGGATACCGGGGCGCCTGATGCCTGCGGCGTCGGCCTCGTTCGCGCCACGCAGAACAATCCCCTGCGCGGGCAGCGGCAGATCACCGATGCGGGCGGCCAGATCGGGCAGGCTGATGGATTGTTCGTCCTGCGCAATGTTCGACACCCCCGAGGCAAAAGCATCCAGCGTTTCCGACGATTCGATCAGAATGGCCGTGTTCACCGGATCTTCGGTAAAACGGCGCGGCAGGTCGGTGCGCTCGGCCAGCGCCTTGGACAGGGCGGTGCGGGCGATCTGCACTTCGGTCAGGCCCTTTTGCATCTGCGCCGTCGCCTGGGTCTGAATCGCGCGCAGGTTCTGCACATCTTCCAGATCGCGGCGCAGGGTGGACGCGCGGGCGTTCAGAGCCGGTGTCAGTTCGGCCAGAAGCATCCCCGCCCGTGCGGTGCCGGTCGGCCCGTCTGGATGCAGAAAGGACGTGGGCGACGGCGTGCTGCCGATGGTCTGCAATGTGCCCAGAAAGCCCGCAATTTCGCTGTCCCGCGCCGCCAGTTGCCGCGTCAGCTGGGTTTCCCGCAGCGACGCGCGTCGCAGCCCGTCACGCATGGCGGCCAGCCCGGCCTCATAGGCCTTGATCGTCGCGGTCAGCGCCTTGACGCGGTCACGGGCGCTGTCGGCTTCTTCCAGTTGCGCGGCGGCCTCTTGCAACTGCGCGCCCGCATCTCGGGCCAGCGCGGTCGCGTCCTGTGCGAACAGGGTCGCAGGCCACAGGCAAACCAGAAGGGCAAGCGCGCGGATCATGTCAGCAGGTTGCTCCCGGTCATCTCGTCGGGTTGCTCCAGCCCCATCAGGTGCAGCAGCGTCGGTGCAAGATCGGCCAGACGCCCAGCCTGCAACGTGCCTTGGGCCCCGACCACGGCCACCGGCACAAGGTTCAGCGTGTGCGCTGTATGCGGCCCGCCGGTTTCAGGGTCGATCATCACTTCGCAATTGCCGTGATCCGCCGTCACGATCATCGCACCGCCCGCCGCGTCCAGCGCCGCCACGACCTGTGTCAGACCACGGTCCACCGCCTCGCAGGCCGCAATCGCCGCGTCCAGATCACCGGTGTGACCCACCATGTCGGGGTTGGCATAGTTGACCACGATCAGGTCGTAACCATCGCCGATGGCCTGCACCAGATGCGCCGTGACCTCTTCGGACGACATCTCGGGCTGCACGTCATAGGTCGGCACGTCCGGGCTTTTGGGCATGTAGCGGTCTTCGCCCTCCGCCGGCACCTCGACACCGCCGTTCAGGAAGAAGGTAACATGGGGGTATTTCTCGGTTTCAGCGATGCGGTACTGGCGCAGCCCGTGCTGTGCGACCCATGCACCCAGCGTGTTGATGATCGCAGGCTTGGGATAGGCGGTCTGCATATAGGCGTTGTGCTGATCCGAATACTCGGCCATGCCCAGCAGCCCCGCCCATCGGGGGCGTGTGCCTGCGTCAAAGGCGGCAAAGTCCGGCGCGCCGATGGCCGCCATGATCTCGCGTGCGCGGTCGGCGCGGAAATTCAGGCAGAACACAGCGTCTCCGTCCCGCGCACCGGCATAATGGCCGATCACCGTGGCGGGGATGAATTCGTCGGTGGTATCGGCGGCATAGGCCTGTGCCACCGCATCCTGCGCATCGGTTGCCCGGCTCCCCCTGGCATGGACAATCGCGTCAAATGCCTTTTGCACGCGGTCCCAACGGTTGTCGCGGTCCATGGCGAAATAACGCCCCGTGACAGTCGCGATTGCCGCCCCCTCGGGCAGCGCATCGGTCAACGTGCGGAAATATCCCTGCGCCGACTTGGGCGCCACATCGCGGCCATCGGTCAGCGCGTGGATTTTCACAGGCACCCCAGCGTCGGCACAGGCCTTCGCCGCGGCCAGCATATGCGTCAGATGCCCGTGCACGCCACCGTCCGACACGACCCCCATCAGATGCGCCGTGCCGCCGGTCTTTTTCAACGCAGCGATAAACGCCTGCAAGGCGCCGTTTTCAAAGAACGACCCGTCCTCGATCGCCAGATCAATCTGCCCCAGATCCATCGCCACCACACGGCCTGCACCGATGTTGGTGTGGCCCACTTCTGAATTGCCCATCTGCCCCGAGGGCAGGCCGACATCCGGCCCATGGGTGATCAGCGTGGCATTCGGACAGGTTGCCATGATGCGGTCAAAGGTGGGCGTTTTCGCCAGCGCGGGGGCGTTTCCGGTGGTGTCCTCGCGCAGACCCCAGCCATCAAGAATGCACAGAACAACGGGTTTTCGGGACATAATGCGGCGCGACCTTTGTGACTATTGTGTGGCGTTCTAACGCAGCGCACCGCCGGGGTGAACCGTTTTGAGCAGGATTGGCGGAATTGAACTGTAGATGGACGGTTTGCGCAGGAAACGGGTCGATGAACCGCACCCGGCAAGCATAGCTGGACACAGCACAAGGAGACAGCCCATGCCAACGTTCACAGCCCTGCCCACCGGAATCGTCGAAGCCTGGCGCGCAGGCGCGCCCGATGCCTATGGCAACCCGCCCGAGCGGCATATCTCGACCGGCGCGGGCAATCCCTGCCGCCACTGCCTGCGGCACGTGCCCAAGGGCGCGGACATGTTGATCCTCGCGCACAAGCCCTTCGAGGGGACGCATCCCTATGCGGAAACCGGCCCGATATTCCTGTGCGCCGATCCCTGTGACCGGGGAGGCGGCGCGGACCTGCCCCCGATCCTGACCTCGTCTCCGGACTATCTGATCAAGGGGTATGGCACCGACGACCGCATCGTCTATGGCACCGGCGTCGTGGCCCCCGTGGCCGAGTTGCACCAGCGCATCGCCGCGATCTTTGCCGATCCCACGGTCGCCTATATCCACGCCCGCAGCGCGCGCAACAACTGCTATCAGTTGCGGATCGACAGGGACTGATCCCCCTTGCATGGGGGCGTCCTTGTGGCCCATAAAGGCCCGACTATCGGACCGATGAGGACGCCCATGACCCTGCAAGCCCCCGAGACCAAAATCGTCGACCAATACCGTGTGGCCTGTGACGGCTCCGAAGGTGCCTTGGGCCACCCGCGCGTCTGGTTGCAAATTCCGCAGGACACGGGTTGGGTCGAGTGCCCCTATTGCGATTGCAAATTCGTCCACGCCGACCACAAGGCCGACAGCTGAAACGGCTTGCCGTTGGCCTGCTTGTCCTGATCTTCTGCTATCCTTGCGCTGCAATTGTCGGTGCGCTGGTGCCTTCAGCGCGCATTGCGGATGATGGCAGGCCCAACCATCAGGTTCTGCTGATCGCGGGGCCCATCCACTATGATTTCATCCTGCCGCTGGACGACGCGACGCGCACGGCTTTTGCCGACCTGCCCGATGCGGCGCTGTTGATGGACCTGGACGGCGCGCAAAACCTTTTGGTTGGCTGGGGCGCGCATGATTTCTATACCACCGTCGGTGCCTATGGCGACGTGACAGCGCAGGCGGCGTGGCGCGGGCTGACCGGCGACAGTTCCGTCATACGGCTGGACGCCGTGGGTGCTGTGCCGCCCGAACTGGAATTGCGCAGCCTCGCCATGACCGATGCGCAATACGCCCGTTTCCTGACCGCCCTGCGCGCCACCTTTGGCGACGAGAGGCCGCTGGCCACTCCGGGCTTTACCGACACTGACCTGTTCTATCCGGCCAAGGGCCGCTTCAACGGCTTTCGCACCTGTAACGTCTGGGTCGGCGAGATGATCCGCGCCGCAGGCCTGCGCTTTGGCCTTTGGACGCCGCTGCCGCTGTCTGTCAGCCTGTCGCACTGGCTGTATCAATCCGCAGGCAGAACCGCGAACTAATTCCGCCTGCCACGGGCACGCCATCTGGAAGCCGTGGCCCGCCTGTGGCACAAGAAGGTCAAAGTTTGCAGCGAGGGTGTGATGTCATCAAAATTCGGAAAAGGGTGCCACCTGCACCTGATCGACGGCTCGGCCTTTATCTTTCGCGCCTACCACGCATTGCCGCCGCTGACGCGCAAGTCGGACGGGCTGCCGATCGGCGCGGTCGCGGGGTTCTGCAACATGTTGCAGCGCTATGTCGAGGGCAACACCGGCAGCGACGTGACCCATGTGGCGGTGATCTTTGACAAGGGCAGCCACACCTTCCGCAACGAGATGTACGACCAGTACAAGGCCAACCGCGAAGCCATGCCCGAGGACCTGCGCCCGCAGATCCCGCTGACCCGCACCGCAACCGAAGCGTTCAACATCGCCTGCGAAGAGAAAGAAGGCTACGAGGCCGACGACATCATCGCCACGCTGGCCGTGCAGGCACGCGCCGCCGGGGGCCGCTGCACCATCATCAGCAGCGACAAGGATCTGATGCAACTGGTGGGTGATGGCGTCGAAATGCTGGACGCGATGAAGAACCGCAGCATCGACCGCGACGGCGTGTTCGAGAAATTCGGCGTCTATCCCGACCGTGTCGTCGATGTGCAGGCACTGGCGGGTGACAGCGTCGACAACGTGCCCGGCGCGCCCGGCATCGGGATCAAGACTGCCGCGCTGCTGATCAACGAATACGGCGATCTGGACACGCTTCTGGCCCGCGCCGAAGAGATCAAACAGCCCAAGCGCCGTCAAACCCTGATCGACCACGCCGACCAGATCCGCCTCAGCCGCGATCTGGTGAAGCTGGACGAAAACACGCCGCTGGACTTCACACTGGACGATCTGGAAGTGCGCGACCCCGATCCCGAACGGCTGATGAATTTCCTGGCCGAGATGGAATTCCGCACCCTGTCCAAACGCATCGCCGAGGCGCTGCACGTCGAAGCGCCGGTGATCGAGGACAAGACCCCCGCGCCCGCCGACATGCCCGAGGCCGAGACCGTGCCGTTCAACCCGGACGCCTATGAGCACGTCCGCGACGCTGCCGGGCTGCAGGTCTGGATTGACCGCATCCGCGAACGCGGCTGGGTTGCCATCGACACGGAAACCACCGGCCTGAACGAGATGACCGCCGATCTGGTCGGCATTTCGCTGTGCGTCGATCCTGGTCAGGCCTGCTATATCCCGCTGATCCACAAGGACAGCGGCACCGACGATCTGTTCGGCTCGGACGATCTGGCCGAGGGGCAGATGCCGCTGGAACAGTGTCTTGAGATGCTGACGCCGGTGCTTGAGGACCCTTCGGTTCTGAAAATCGGGCAGAACATGAAATATGACGCCAAGATTTTCGCCCAGCTTGGAATCACTGTCGCGCCCATCGACGACACGATGCTGCTGTCCTATGCGCAGCACGCGGGCCTGCACAATCACGGCATGGACACGCTGTCGGAACGCTATCTCGGCCACACCCCGATCCCGATCAAACCGCTGCTGGGCTCTGGTAAATCCGCGATCACCTTTGACCGCGTGCCGCTGGACAAGGCCGTGGCCTATGCCGCCGAGGATGCCGACATCACCCTGCGGCTGTGGCAGACCCTGAAACCGCAATTGCACCGCGTCGGCGTGACCAAGGTTTACGAGACACTGGAACGCCCGCTGGTGCCGGTGCTGGCCGCTATGGAACGGTCCGGCATCAAGGTTGACCGCGACACGCTCAGCCGCATGTCCAACGCATTTGCGCAAAAGATGGCCGGGCTGGAAGACGAGATTTACGAACTGGCAGGCCGCAAATTCAACGTCGGCTCCCCCGCGCAGGTGGGCGAGGTGCTGTTCGAGGACATGGGCCTTGAGGGCGGCAAGAAGGGTGCGAATGGCAAGTATTCCACCGGTGCCGATATTCTCGAAGACCTGGCAACCGAACATGATTTCCCGCGCCGCATTCTGGACTGGCGGCAGCTGAGCAAGTTGAAATCGACCTACACCGACGCGCTTCAGGATCACATCAACCCCGACACAGGCCGCGTGCACACGTCCTATTCCATCGCCGGTGCCTCCACCGGGCGTCTGGCCTCGACCGATCCCAACCTGCAAAACATCCCGATCCGCAGCGAAGAAGGCCGCCGCATCCGCGAGGCTTTTGTCGCGGAGCAGGGCAAGACGCTGGTGGCGCTGGACTATTCCCAGATCGAACTGCGCATTCTGGCGCATATCGCGGATATTCCCGAGCTGAAACAAGCCTTTGCCGACGGCATCGACATTCACGCGCTGACCGCGTCCGAAATGTTCAACGTACCGCTGGACGAAATGACTCCCGACATCCGCCGTCAGGCCAAGGCGATCAACTTTGGCGTCATCTACGGCATCTCGGGCTTTGGCCTGGCCCGTAACCTGCGCATTCCGCGGGCCGAGGCGCAGGGGTTCATCGACCGTTATTTCGAACGCTTCCCCGGCATTCGCACCTATATGGACGACACCAAGGCGTTCGCCAAAGAACACGGCTTTGTCCAAACCCTGTTCGGCCGCAAGATCCACACGCCCGAGATCGCCAGCAAAGGCCCCCGCGCCGGTTTCGCCGCCCGTGCCGCGATCAACGCGCCGATTCAGGGCACCGCTGCCGATGTGATCCGCCGCGCGATGATCCGTATGCCCGCCGCCATCGCAGACCTGCCCGCCACGATGCTGTTGCAGGTGCACGATGAACTGTTGTTCGAGGTGGACAGCGGGTCAGAAGACGCGCTGATCGACGCCGCACGCAATGTGATGGAAAACGCCGCCGATCCGGTGGTGAAACTGGATGTGAAACTGACCGTGGACGCCGGCAAAGGCGCGAACTGGGCCGAAGCGCATTAACCCTGAACGGTCAGCCGCATCACCATCCGCCGCGCCAGCGGCGCCACGAACAAAACAACCGGAAAGGCCACGGCCCAACTGGTCAGCCATGCACCCATCCAGATGGCAAGAAACCCGTCCCACACCTCGGTGGCGCGCAGCATACTGATGCCGGACACAATCAGCGACATCATCCCGCTGAGGCAAAAACCAAAGACGATATGGGCATAGCGGGCGGGAATCATCGGCACACCTTTCCGGACTGGGTACCGAGGATTTCCCATAACAGGCCGACACGGTCCAGCCTCCCAAGGTTCAAAAATCCCAAAGTGAGGCCAAAGGACAGCGTCCCCTAGCCCCGTTTCATCCAGCCCAACGTCTTTGCGGTCGGCCCACCCGGCGTATATTCCGCCGACACCCAGCCGTCATAGCCGCTGTCGTCAATCGCGCGGAACAACGCCGCAAAATCCACCGTCCCCGCCCCCGGCGGGCCACGGTCCGGCGCGTCGCCGATCTGGATGTGGCGGATCAGCGGACGCAGGGCGGCAAAGGATGCCAGCGCATCGCCGGTGATTTCCTGGGCGTGGTAGCTGTCCCATTGCAGCGCCAGATTGTCGGCGCCCACGTCGGCAATGATCCCGGCCGCCAGATCAAAATCGTTCAGGAAATACCCGGGGGCCGAGGCGGGGCACAAGGGTTCCAACGTCAGCGTCAGCCCTTTGGGTGCCAGATCGCAGGCACGCTTCAGGTTTTCCACCATCACCGCCCGCGCCCCGTCGCCCTGTGCCACACCGGCCATCACGTGAATGAACGACACGCCAAGCGCCTGTGCAAACCGCGTGGCGCGGCGCATGTCGTGGGCAAACCGGTCCTCGCGCCCCGCAATCGCGGCAAAGCCGCGTTCGCCACCGGTATAGTTCGGCGGCGGCGCGTTGATCAGGATCATCTCCAACCCGCCCCGTCGCAGGGCGCGCTGGATGTCACCGGCAGGGAAGTCATAGGGAAACAGCACTTCGACCGCTCTGAACCCCGCCTCGGCCGCCGCATCAAAGCGGTCGAGAAAGGGCAGGTCGGGCCATAGATGTGTAAGATTGGCGGCAAATCTGGGCATGGCCGCAACCTGCCGCAGTGTGCGGCGCACGCCAAGAGCTAATCGTCAAGCGTCAGGGCAATTCATCCGACGGAATGATGCCAAAGAATTCACCCTTGGACCAGACGCCGAACCAACCCTCGTGGTGGGTGCCGATGTCCACCAGCCGGTAAAAGCTCTTGCGGTCGATCAGCGCCTCGAGATTGCGGCGCACCAGCACATAGGGCGACGGTTCTCCGGTCTCGGGATCGCGTTCCACGCGGATCGGCGCGTCGGGGCCTGCGACGGTGACATCGTCGGTCTTGGTCACGAAGGTCAGCACCTGATCGGTGCCTGCGCCCTCAGCCTCGAAGTCGATGGCCAGGAACGGCGCGTCCTCGACGGTGATGCCGACTTTTTCCACCGGCGTGACCAGAAAATAATCATCGCCCTCGCGCTTGAGAATCGATGCGAACAATTTGACCAATCCGGGCCGCCCGATCGGGGTGCCCTGATAGAACCACGTGCCGTCGCGTTTGATCTGCATGTCCAGATCGCCGCAAAAGGCGGGGTCCCACTTGTCCACCGGCGGCAGTCCGCGCGTTTTTGCTGCTTTAATCGACGCAACAAGGCTGTCTGCGTTGGGCGTCACGGTTTTTTGTCCGCTCATGACTGAAAATTGCCCCTTCCGGCTTTTGCTATTTCGCGTTTGCACGATACGTTGTCTGAAAGAGCAATGTAACCTGCGAGAGTGAAAAGTCATGAGTGACGCCGAAAACATGGTCGCCGAGATCGAAGCCCTGGGCGAGAAACTGGGTCAGGCCAAGGCGTCGATCACACGGCGGTTCATCGGTCAGCCGCGTGTGGTCGAACTGACGCTGACGGCACTCTTGTGCGGTGGTCACGGGTTGCTGATCGGCCTGCCCGGTCTGGGCAAGACGCGGCTTGTGGAAACGCTCAGCACCGTCATGGGGCTGGACGGCAACCGCGTGCAGTTCACGCCCGACCTGATGCCCGCCGATATTCTGGGCTCCGAAGTTCTGGACACCGCCGCTGACGGCAGCCGCGTGTTCCGCTTTTTGCCCGGCCCGATCTTTTGCCAGCTGCTGATGGCCGACGAGATCAACCGCGCCTCGCCGCGCACGCAATCGGCGCTGTTGCAGGCGATGCAGGAAAAAACCGTGACCGTCGCGGGCGAGGATCGTCCCTTGGGCACGCCCTTCCACGTTCTGGCCACGCAGAACCCCATCGAACAAGAGGGCACCTATCCCCTGCCCGAGGCGCAGCTTGACCGTTTTCTGGTTCAGATCGACGTAGCCTACCCCGACCGCGAGACCGAACGTGACATTCTGATCGCCACCACCGGCGAAGCCGAGGCACAGGCCGTGCCCGTGTTCTCGGGCGGCGAACTGCTGGCAGCCCAGCGTCTGTTACGGCGGATGCCCGTGGGCGACAGCGTCGTCGAGATGATCCTGGATCTGGTGCGCGCCTTCCGTCCCGATGCGCCCGACGCGTCGCAACAGGTGCGTGACACCGTGGCGTGGGGTCCCGGCCCGCGTGCGTCGCAAGCCTTGATGCTGGCCGTGCGGGCCAAGGCGCTGCTGGATGGCCGTCTGGCCCCCTCGGCCGAGGATGTGGTTGATATGGCGCGGCCTGTGCTGACGCACCGCATGGCACTGAACTTTGCCGCGCGGGCGCGGGGCGACAGCCTTGTCGACCTGATCGAAACCACCGCAGCGGGCCTATCCCGCCGGGCCGCCGCGTGACGCCAGACCCGATCACCCTGCGCCAGTCAGCCGAGGATCAGGCCGCGCGCCTGCCCGCGCTGCTGGCCCGTGCCGAGCAACTGGCCGGTGCCGTCCTGTTGGGCGACCATGGCCGCAGGCGTGCGGGTACAGGTGATGATTTCTGGCAATACCGCCCAGCACAGGCGGGCGACAGCCGCCGCATGATCGACCACCGCCGCAGCGCGCGGGGCGACACGCAATTCGTGCGCGAACGCGAATGGCAGATCGCGCAATCGGTGATGCTGTGGTGCGATCAGGGGGCGTCGATGCGCTTTAACAGCTCTGACGCCTTGCCGACCAAGGCCGAGCGCGCGCGCGTCCTGACACTGGCCTTGGCGATCCTGCTGGTGCGGGGTGGCGAACGTGTGGGCCTGACCGGCACCCGTCTGCCCCCCAGACGTGGCCGGATGCAGGTGGTGCGACTGGCGCAAATGCTGTCCGAGGATTCTGCCGACGACTACAGCCCGCCCGAGCACCGCGCGATGATCCCCCATGCACAGGCGCTGTTCGCCTCGGATTTCATGGGCGACATTGCGGACGTCCAACTGGCCCTGACCAAGGCCGCCGACCGCGGCGTGCGGGGCGTGTTGATGCACGTTCTGGACCCCTCGGAAGAGGCATTCCCGTTTCGCGGGCGCACCATCTTTGAAAGCGTCGGCGGCACCCTGCGCCACGAAACGCTGAAAGCGAACGACCTGCGCGACCGCTATCTTGAGCGTCTGGCCGCCCGCAAGGCCGAGCTTCAACGCCTGTGCGCGCTCACCGGCTGGCATTACGGCGTTCACCACACCGACAGCAGCGCGCAATCGGCGCTGTTGTGGCTGTATCGTGCGATGGACCGTTCCGTGATGGTGCGCGGATGACGATTCTGGGGGGCATCGGATTTACCGCACCGTGGTTGCTGGTGGCGCTGGCGGCGCTGCCGATCCTGTGGCTGATCCTGCGTGCAGTCCCACCCGCGCCGATCCGCCGCCGCTTTCCCGGTGTGGCGCTGTTGCTCGGGCTGACCGACGCCGATGCCGTTTCGGACCGCACGCCGTGGTGGCTGATGCTGCTGCGGATGCTGGCGGTGGCGCTTGTGATCCTGGGCCTTGCCGGTCCGGTGATGAACCCGCAGACCGAGCGTGCGCGTGAAAGCGGCCCGCTGCTTGTGGTGCTGGATGGCACCTGGGCCGGTGCTGCGCATTGGCCACAAATGATCGAAACATTGCAGGGCGAGCTGAACCGCGCCGCCGCCGACGACCGCACGGTTGCCGTACTGCAACTGACCCGCCCCGAAGCGCCGGTGTTTCTGGCGGCGAACACATGGCCCACGCGGCTGGCTGGGTTCGAGCCCGAGCCGTGGCAACCGGACAGCGCGCAGATCGACACAGCCGTTGAGTTGATCGCCGAAAGCGGCGCGTCCAGTGCACTGTGGATGGGCGACAGCCTTGCCTATGACGGTCAGGACCGCGTGCTTGCCGCGCTTGAGACCCTTGGCCCCGTGTCCGTGGTCCAGTCCGGCCAGAACACATTGGGCATGACGCCCGCAACCTATGCGGATGGCGCTGTGCAACTGTCTGCCCTGCGTGCGGCGGCGGGGCCGGCCCGTACAGTGACCGTGCTGGCGCAGGGGCGCGATCCCGCTGGCAACCCGACCACGCTGGCCACCGCTCAGGCCGAATTCGCCGACGGCGCGACCGAGGCACAGACGGAACTGGCCCTACCTGCCGAACTGCGCGCCCGCATCACCCGTTTCGAGATTCAGGGCGGGCGCAGCGCCGGTGCGCTGACCCTGACCGATGACAGCCTGCGCCGCCGCGAGGTTGCGCTGATCGCCGGTCGCACGGACCGCGAGGGTCTGGAGCTGCTATCACCGCTGCATTACCTGCAACAGGCGCTGGCCCCCACCGCCGACCTGCTGGACGGTGCGCTGGATGATGTGCTGCCGGCCAACCCCGATGTGATTGTGCTGGCCGATGTGGCCACGATGACAGACGACGAATCTGCCAAACTGGCCGACTGGGTCGAAGAGGGCGGCTTGTTGCTGCGCTTTGCCGGACCGCACGTCGCGGCCAGCGACATCAGCCGCGACGCGGTTGATCCGCTGATGCCCGTGCGCCTGCGCAGCGGTGGCCGCTCGGTCGGCGGCGCGATGAGCTGGGGCGAACCGAAATCGCTGGCCCCCTTCCGCGACAGCTCGCCGTTTTTCGGCCTGAACATCCCCGATGACGTGCGGGTCAGCGCGCAGGTCATGGCGCAACCCGGCCCTGATCTGGCCGAGGCGGTCATCGCCGACCTGTCCGACGGCACGCCTCTGGTGACCCGCAAACGGTTGGGGCAGGGGCAGGTGGTTCTGTTCCACGTGACCGCAAACGCCGAATGGTCCACCCTGCCGCTGTCGGGCCTGTTCGTGGAAATGCTGGAACGTCTGGCCGTGTCCTCCGCCACCACGGCCCCCGAGGCCGCCGACCTGCAAGGCACCGTCTGGCAACCCGAACAGGTGATGGACGGCTACGGCGTGCTGCGCGACGCGGGCACCCTGCCCGGCATCGAGGGGCCGACGCTGGTCGATGCCCCGCTGGGACCGCAAATGCTGCCGGGGATCTATGCCTCGGAGGATCGGTTCCTGGCGCGTAACGTGCTGACGGCGGATGCTGTTCTGACCCCCGCCACATGGCCCGTGCGCATCCCCGTCACCGGCTTTCGCAGCGCCCCGCCCGAAGCGTTGGGTGGCCTGCTGATGGGTCTGGCGCTGTTGCTGTTGGCGCTGGATGTGGTGGCGTCGCTGGCGCTGTCAGGGCGGCTGGGACCGACCCGTGGCGCGGTGGCGGCACTGGCGCTGCTCTTGATGATGCCTCAGGGCGCAGATGCACAGGACGACGACATCCAGCGCGCCATAGAGGCCACCTCCGAGGTCGTGCTGGCCCATGTGCTGACCGGCAACGCCGATGTGGACGAAATCGCTCAGGCAGGGCTGCGCGGCCTGTCCGACACCTTGTATTTCCGCACCTCGGTCGAACCTGCACTGCCGATGGGCGTGAACCTTGAAACCGACGATCTGGCGTTCTTCCCTCTGCTCTACTGGCCCATCACCCCTGACCAACCCCGCCCCTCTGCCGAAGCCTATGCCCGGCTGAACGATTACCTGCGCTCGGGCGGGCTGATCCTGTTCGACACCCGCGACGCCAATGTCGCAGGTTTCGGCACAGCCAGCCCCAATGGCCGCAAGCTGCAGGATCTGGCCGCCCCGCTGGACATTCCGGCGCTGGAACCGGTGCCAAGCGACCACGTGCTGACCCGCACCTTTTACCTGCTGCAGGACTTCCCCGGCCGCTACACCAGCCGCGATGTCTGGGTCGAGGCATCGCCCCCCGGTGCCGAACAGGTCGAGGGCATGCCATTTCGCAACCTGAACGACGGGGTCACACCGGTGGTGATCGGCGGCAACGACTGGGCGGGCGCTTGGGCGGTTGACGCCTCGGGCAATCCGATGCTGCCCGTGGGGCGCGGCTTTGGCGGGGAACGCCAGCGCGAGCTGGCCTACCGCTTTGGCGTCAATCTGGTCATGCACGTGCTGACCGGCAATTACAAAAGCGATCAGGTCCATGTGCCTGCCTTGCTGGATCGGCTGGGCCAATGACCGGAACCGTGATCTTTGACCCGCTGCTGCCGTGGACATGGCTGGCCGTATTGGCAGTGATCACGCTGGCCGGTGTGACGCTGGCGCTGGTCCGTGGCCTGCGCGGCTGGGCCTTGCGCGGGGCAGCAGCGCTGGTGGTGCTGGCCGCATTGGCGCAACCGTCCTACCAGGTCGAGGACCGCGCGCCACTAAGCGACATCGTGATCCTGGCCGAAGACACCAGTGCCTCGCAAAGTCTGCCGGGCCGAGCCGAGCAGACAGCCCAAGCCGCCGACGCGCTGGAAGCACAGCTTGCCGCCCGCCCCAACACCGAAGTGCGCCGGATCACCGTGCCGGACGCCGAGGGCGACGGCGGCACCATGCTGATGCAGGCGCTGTCCGACGCGCTGGCCGAAGAGCCGCGGGCGCGGGTTGCGGGGCTCATCGCGCTCAGTGACGGACAGGTGCACGATGCCGATATGGCACTGGCCCTGCCTGCGCCGCTGCACCTGCTGCAATCGGGCTTTGCCGACGACTGGGACCGCCGCCTGACCGTGGTGGGGGCGCCTGCCTTTGCCATCATCGGGGAGCCGGTCACCCTGACCCTGCGTGTCGAGGACATGGGCGCCGCCCCCGTGAGCGAACCCTATGCCGAGCTGGATATTTCCGTGGACGGCGAAGCACCCCAACGGTTCCGCGTGCCAGTGGGTCAGGACATCGACCTGCCCGTCACCCTGCCCCACGGCGGGCGTAACGTGATCCAGTTCACCACACCGGCGCAAGAGGACGAGCTGACCGCGCGCAACAACACCGCGCTGATCCAGATGAACGGCGTGCGCGACCGGCTGCGTGTGCTTCTGGTCTCGGGCGAGCCGCACGCAGGCGGGCGCACTTGGCGCAACCTGTTGAAATCGGACAGCTCTGTCGATCTGGTCCACTTCACGATCCTGCGCCCGCCCGACAAACAGGACGGCGTACCGGTGGGCGAACTGAGCCTGATCGCCTTTCCCACGCGCGAGCTGTTCATGGAAAAGATCGAGGACTTCGACCTGATCATCTTTGACCGCTACAAGCGGCGCGGCATCCTGCCTGCGCTCTACCTGGAGAATGTCGCCAACTATGTGCGCAAGGGCGGGGCCGTGCTGGTCGCCGCCGGGCCGGACTTTGCCACCGCGGACAGCCTGTTCCGCTCGCCTCTGGGCGCCGTGATGCCCGCCGTGCCCACCGCACGCGTGCGCGAAGAGGCCTATCGCCCCAAAGTCACCGAACTGGGCGAACGTCACCCCGTGACCACCAACCTGCCGTCACGCGGCGACTGGGGCCGCTGGCTGCGCCAGATCGACGTCAGGCCGAATTCGGGCAACGTGGTGATGTCGGGCATCGACGACAGCCCGCTTCTGGTGCTGGACCGCGTCGGCGAGGGACGTGTGGCGCTGCTGGCTTCGGATCACGCGTGGCTGTGGTCGCGCGGCTACGAAGGCGGTGGGCCACAACTGGAACTGCTGCGCCGTCTGGCCCACTGGATGATGAAAGAACCCGAACTGGAAGAAGAGGCGCTGACCGCCACGGCCAGCGGCCAGTCGATGCAGATCGAACGCCGCACGCTCAGCGATACCGTGCCCCCCGTGACCGTCACCGCCCCTGACGGCACCACGACCGAACTGACCCTGCGCAGCGTGGCCCCGGGCCAGTTCATCGCGGATTACCAGGGTCCCGAGATTGGCCTCTACCGTCTGGAAAACGGAGACCAAAGCGCCGTCATCGGCCTTGGCCCCGCGGCACCGCGCGAATTCATCAACACCGTCGGCACCGCCGAACTGCTGCAGCCCGCCATAGACAGCACACGCGGCGGCGCGTTGCTGCTGGAGGACGGCCTGCCCGACATTCGCAACGTCCGCGAGGGCCGCCCCGCCGCCGGGCGCGGCTGGATCGGACTGACGCCGCGCAATGCGTTCGAAACCCGCGACGTGCGCGCCACGGCACTGCTGCCCGGCTGGCTGGTGTTGATGCTGAGCGCGCTGTTCATCGTCGCCGCATGGCTGCGCGAAGGCCGTCGCCGCTGACCCTTCATCTTGCCCGGCAAACTCCGGGGTGAGGCCGCAGGCCGAGGGGCAGCGCCCCTAATGCGCCACTTCAATCTCGACCGAGGCTGATTGCCCTGCCGCGTCCACCACCGAAATCCGGCTGAACCCGGCGCCGTCCAGCGCCAGCGCCACTTCGCGCTGTCGCAACCCCGCCGCCACGGGCGCACCGTTCAGCAGGACGGTCAGCGGCAATTGCCCGCCCCGCATCTTCACCGTCAGCCCGTCACCGCCCGCCAGCACCGCACCGCTGGGGGGAAAGGCCACGGTCAACGTATCCGCCGAACGCACCGCGCCAAAGCGCGCATCAAAGCGTTGCAGCGGCTGCGGCAGGCGAGCGGTGGGCACGATCAGCGTTTCGGGCGGGGGTGGCGGCAGCGGGTCGCGGGCCGATTTCAGGCGGCCGAATGCTTCGAACAGCACAGGCGCGGCCAGCCCGCCGCCAAAGGCACCGGGCACCGGCGTGCCGTCCGGCCGCCCCATCCACACCCCGATCACGTGCCGCCCGTCATAGCCGATGGCCCATGCGTCCCGGTGCCCGTAGGATGTGCCGGTTTTATAGGCCAGCCCGGTCACACCCGCGCCCGCAGGCGGCGGAATGTCGGACAGGATGTCGCCCACCTGCCACGCCGCTGCACGCCCCACGAGGCGGGCCAAAGGCGCTTGCGGCGCTTCGGCCTCAAGATGCAGGCGCGGCCCAGCGCCGCCTTCGGCCAGTGCTGCGTAAAGCTGCACCAGATCGCCCAGCGTCAGCCCGACACCGCCCAGCGCCACCGCCAGACCCGGCTGGCCCTGCACCACCGGCGATGCCCCGCTGCGGCGCAGGGCCGCCATCAGGCGCGCGGGGCCGAGGGCTTCGGTCAGCGCCACGGGTGGAATGTTCAGCGACAGTTGCAAAGCCTGCCGCGCGGTGATGTCACCGCGAAACATGCCGTCAAAATTCTGCGGCGCATAGGTGCCAAAGGCGGTCGGGCGGTCGGGCATGATGGTTTCGGGATGCGCCAGCCCGCGATCAAAGGCCAACGCATAGATCAAAGGTTTCAGCGTTGATCCGGGCGAACGCAGGGCGCGGGTCATGTCGACAAACCCCTGTGCGCCATCGCCATCCGCATAATCCGCTGATCCGACCGAGGCGAGAATTTCTCCGGTCTGATGATCCGCCACCAGTATCGCCGTCGACACCCCGCGCGGCTGATCGCGCACCACGCGGGCGGCCAGCGTCTCAAGCGCGCTTTGCAGGCGCGCGTTCAGGGTTGTGTCATGGCGCACCGTCAGCGGATCGGTGGCAACCAGATGATCCCCCACATGCGGGGCAAGGCGCGGCATATCGGACATGCGCAACGGCACCGGCGCGTGGGTGGCAGGCAGGTCCAGACGCGCCAGAACCCGGTCGCGGGCGGCAAGGGCTGCTGCCGGATTGCGGTCCGGCCGACGGCCTTCGGGTGCTTGGGGCAAGGCGATCAGCAGCGCCGATTCCGCCGGGGTCAGACGTTTCGGTGGCTTGGCGAACCAAGCACGGGTGCCCGACTGAATCCCCTCGACCGCGCCGCCATAGGGCGCGTGTTGCAGGTACAGCGTCAGGATCTGATCCTTGTCCAGCCGCCGCTCCAGCGCCCAGGCCACGCGCATCTGCCGCAGCTTGCCCGCCCAGCGTCCGGTGCCCGAGTTTTCCAGCAACCGCGCCACCTGCATCGTCAGGGTCGACCCGCCGGACACCACATCGCCGTTCCACGCCGCCTGCCCCACGGCCCGCACCAGCGCCATCAGGTCAACGCCGTTGTGGCGGGCAAAGCGTTTGTCCTCGTAGGCGATCAGCATCTGCACGAATGTCGGATCGACATCCGCCAGCGCCACCGCCAGCCGCTGCCGCCCGTCCTCGACCGGATAGGCACGCAGCAGCGTGCCATCGCGCGCCCGCACTTCGACAGAGGTTTCCGCCAGCACCGGCGGCAACACCGTGGCCGCAACCCAATCGTCCCACGCATCGCGCAGGCCCGCCGTCAGGGCCAGCGCAACCGCCAGCGCAATCAGGCTGCGCCCTCCGGTCATGGCGTGACGGTCACGCGGCCCGTTTCCGTCACGGCGCGATATTCGGGCCGGTACATATCCTGCACCAGCGCCGCCGGATGGTGATAGTCGCCGGGGCTGATCGCACGCACCACATAGGCCAGCTGGAACGCCTCATCGCCACGGTGATCCACCGCCGCCACAAAGCGTTCGGCGCGGAACTGGGCGGTTTCCGTATCGGCCAGCTTCAGCCAGTCCAGCGCGCCAATGTCACCCGACCGCAACAGGTTGGGGTTGTCGATCTCAAGCCCCGCAGGCAGCGCATCATCCACGATCAGACGCGCGCCCACTTCCTCGAAGGGCTGGATGGTCAGCACAACCACGCGCCGTTCGCCCGCGGCAAAGGGGCCGTCCGCCGGGTCCCCCTGCAACGTGTAGTAGTCACGCTTGATCGCATAGCCATAGCCGCCCGCCTCCGGCGCCACCAAAGGCACGCCGTAGGTGGTCAGCGTCACATCCGTCGGCGCACCCGACACGTTGCGAATGCTGTGCGCGGTGCCGCCGGTCTCAAGCGTCTGGATCACCGGACCGCTGGCGGGCTGGTCGTCCACCGTCAGGCCGGGATTGGCCGTGTCTTCGTTCAGCGCCTGCGCCGCCATCAGCACCTGCGCCGCCTCTTGCGTGGACAGGCTGCGGCTGGTGTTGCCGATGCGTGCGGCCACGGCAGCGCGGTCGATGGCATTGCTGCCCGACAGGGCCGCCAGTTTCAGCACGCCTGCGGCATCACGCAGCGGCGTGCCAAAGTCCGAACGCCAGCCGGTCGTTTCCCGCGCGCTTTGGTCCATCTGCGCGCTGGCCTTGGCGAACAACTGATCCGCGCGCAGCTGGTCGCCGTACATCGCCAGCGCCGCGCCCAGTTGGGCGGTGGCCAGCGGCGTGCCGAAATCGTCGCCCTTGGTGTCTGCATAGTACCGCAGATCACCCATCGCCGCCGCCCCGTTGCGCGCCAGAACCAACAGCGCATAGGCAATGTCTTCGCCGCCCTCGTCAAAGTCGGGGGCATAGTTCACGCGGTTCTTCAGATTGTCGATGGCCAGGTCATAGGCCAGATCCGGCACGACAAACCCCTTGGCCCGCGCCTGGGTCAGGAAATCGGTCACATAGACGTCCAGCCAGAATTCACCCGATTGCGCGCGCCACAGGCCAAAGGCACCGTTGCTGTCCTGCCGCGCCAGAACCCGACTTACCGCGTCGTTGATACGCTTGGGCAGGTCGGTGATCCCTGCGGCAGGGGCAAAGTCGCTGAGGTACAACAGCGGCAGCGCCGCCGATGTGACCTGCTCTGTGCAGCCATAGGGATAGCGGTCCAGCTGCGTTAGCAGCCCCGGCACATCAAACCGCGCCAGCGGACCCGCCGCCAGCGTCGCCCGCGCCGAGGCCGGTTGAAGCCCTGCCAGTACATTGTCGTCAAAAGTAAACACCTCGCCCGCGCCAAGGCTGAACCGTCGCGTGGTCGCGGTTTCGGGGTCGGTCACCCGCACCCCCAGCGCCAGCGTTTTGGTCAGCACTTTGCCTTCCGGCGTCGTCAGGGTGACGGTCACGTCGTAGTCACCCGCTTGCGACGCGGTCAGTGGCACAGTGATGCGCTGCGTGGCACCTTCGCCCAGATCGAACGACGCAGGGGCCGCGCCCAGTTGCAATCCGTCCGACGCCAGCGCCAGTTGCACGGTGCCGGCCGGGCCGTCTGCGTGGACCACGTCCAACAACAACCGGCTGGTGTCGCCCGGCGCCAGGAACTTGGGCAAGGCGGCTGTGACGACCACAGGATCGCGGGCCAGCACATCGGTTTGCGCCTGCCCAACCGACGACGCGGACCACGCCACCGCCATCAGCTTGATCGTGCCGTTGAACGCGGGGCGCGGGATGGTGACGGTTGCGGTGCCATCGGCACCCACCGTCACGGGGCCGCTGAACCACGACATCAGTTCCTCTGTCGGGGGCGGCGATTGCAACCCGTCCAGTCCGGCAGCATCACCGCCCGAACGGACAACGCCAAGCGCACCGTTCATGCCGTCGATCAAGCGGCCGTAGACGTCGCGCATTTCCACACCCAGACGGCGCTGGCCAAAGTAGTGGTCCGACGGGTCGGGGGCCTGATAATTCGTCAGGTTCAGTATCCCCACATCGACCGCCGCCAGCGTAACAAACGCAGTTTCGCCTGCGGTGATGCCATCAACCTGCACCGTCGCGTCAAAGCTGCCTTTCTGCCCGTCCACCGCCTCGGGTGCGGAGATATTGACAGCCAGTTGCCGCGCCGCGGGGTTCACGGCCGCATGGGCTACGCCCAGCGCGCGCGCCGGGTTCTGCCCCGCCTGCACGTCCATCGGGCGGATGACCGAAGCAGTAACATAAGCCCCCGTACCCCACTCCGCGCCCACGGTCAGCGGCACGATGTTTTCGCCCGCCGTCACCTCGACGACGCGGCGTTCGATCACGCGGTTCGATGCCACGGTAATCAGCGCCGTGCCGTCATAGCGTGGGACCAGACGCAATTGCGCGGTGTCGCCCACGTCAAAGCTGTCGGCGTTCAGCGACAGGTCCAGACGGTCGGGCGTGTCGGTGCCTTCGCCTGCGCCATACCATCCTGCGTAGAAGTTGACCGACGACGCGACATAGGGGGCGCCCGTGGACTCCACCACCAGCTCGTATTCGCCCCACTCGGTCGCGGCCTGCACCTGCACCGGGTCCTGGCCCAGCGTCGCGGTGCCGGATGCCACGCGGATGCGGCGGGTGGTCGGTTCCCAGTTCCAGTTGCCGTACATCTGATACCACTGATACCGCGTCTCGACACGGTTAACGGTCCATTTCACCGGCAGCGATCCTTCGGTCGCAATCAGGTCAAAGCGGGCCTCGGACATCTCGGGCAGCACGTCGTCAAAGGCGGGATTGATCCCGATCATCACGCCCTCGGGCGCGATGGGTGCGGTGATCTGGCGTTCGACCGGGCGGCCCGATCCTTCCGCGACACGTACGGTCACGCGGGCTTGCAACAGCTGTCCTTCGGGGTCCACCTCCGGCAGGTCCAGCGGCAGGGTCGCAAGGCCCTGTGCGTCGGTACGGGCAGCGTCCAGAAAGCGGGTGCGCGCCGAAAAGCGGGTGTCGTAGCGGCCAAAGCTGTAGCCCGGCCAATCGTCCAGACCGTCACGGCGCAGCACACGCACGTCGCCCTCGATCGCCAGATTGGCCCCTGCTGCACCAAACAGATAGCGCGCGTCGATTTTCAGGGGCGGCGTGTCCGTCAGACGCATCGGCGCGTCGGGCAGGGTCAGGTCAAAGTCGATGCGCTCGGGCAGGAAATCCTCGACCAGAACGGTCTGGGTCGCCAGCGGCGCGGCCTCCAGATCGGATTTCAGGTCCAACCGCCACGCGCCGCGCGGCACGTCGGTGCCCAGCGGCAGGTTGAACACATGCCCGCCTGCCTGTGCGTTGGTGGACAGTGTGCGGCTGTATTCCACGCCATCGGGGCGCGTCAGGATTGCAGTCAGCGGCAGGCCCTGAATGGCATCCGCCGTGCCGTCACGGGTCAGCGCGGTGACGTTGATCACATCGCCCACGCGATAGGCTCCACGGTCGGTCGCCATGAACGTGTCGATGGGCGGCGCGGGCGGACGGCCTTCGACCCCGCGGTCGGACAGGTCGAACGCCGGATCGGTCAGCGGCAGGAACGCCATATCTTCGGGGTTTTCATCATTGCCGATTTGCGCGACCAGCAGCGCCGGCGCGGACGCGCCGGTGCCACGCACCAGACCGGCATCAAAGGTGGCAAAGCCGTCGGCACCCGAGGTCACCTGCCCCAGCACCACGTTGGCCCGCGACACCAGCGTCAGGGTCACGCCCGACTGCGCCTGTGCCGTGCCCAACGAGCGGGTCGATACGGTCAGCCCGTCGATGCCCTGCCATGTGGACAGTCCCAGATCGGTCAGCACGAACCACTGGCTTGCCGTGGCAGCATCGTAATCCTCGACGTCCGGCTGGCTGGCGGTCAGGACGTAAATGCCCGTGGGCTGACCTGCCAGCGCCTCGCCCAGCGGCAGGCGGGTGGTGGTGTCGACGTTCAGATCATTCTTGACCTCGGCGGTGCCGGTCCAGACCTCTTGTGCGATTTCATCCGCGAACTGGCGGTCTTCGTAATAGGACATCGGCGCGCCGAAATAGCTTTCCTGAATGGCACGCAGCAGGTTGCGGTCGGACACGCGACGCAGGGCCAGGTCGACCTTTGGCATGTTCACTGTTTCAATCGGCAGGGCCGCATCGGCACTGCGCGGCAGCACGTAGGCGCGGCCCGGAAAACGTACAAGAGGAGCGCGATCTCGTACATAAAGGTTCAGCGTGACATCACGCGCCAGCGTTTCACCGCTGGCAGCGGGCAGGCCACTACGAAAGGTCACCTCGTAGCGCGCGCCATGCTCAACCCCGTCCAGGCACAGCTGGCGGTCCTCGGCCTGAACCACCAACCCGTCCACGGCCACGCGCACGAAAGGTTCGTAATCGACACCCGACGCCGCCAGATCTTCCGAGAATTCTGCGCAGATGCGCGGGTTGGCGGCATCGTTGTCCACACGGTGTTCGACCACGCGGAACCCGTATTTGCGGATCGCATCCTCAAGATCCCTGTCGATGTCATCACGCGGCTGGATGTCGTAGGCCAGACGCAGCGCGGGGATCATGTCGCGGCCACGGTCCAGTGCCTCAAGGGCCTCGGCCATGCCTTGCAGTGCGGCGGCGCGGGCTCCGGCACCATCGGCACGCAGATAGGCGTTGATCGTCGCGGGCAGCGCCTCGCGGCGGGACTGGCGCCGGAAATCCGACGGGTCCGAATTGCCAAGGCGCAGACCGTGATAGGCCCAGTTTTCCCACAGATCACCCCGGTCGGTCAGCGCCAGCGCTGCACCCATCCAGCGCATTCCGGTCACGCGGTTGTTCTGTGCGAAAGCCTTGGATGCGGCATCCAGCAATTGCTCGGCGCTGCGCCCGTTCACTGCAAAGCGGATCGAAAATCCGTCAGCCAGTTCGCGCGCGGCTTTCAGGTCGCTATCGGAGAGAAAGGACAGATCGCCCACACGCTCGGCCTGTTGGGCCAGCACGCGCGGATCGGTGGCGACCCGCTCGGCGGAAAAGGCCCCCTCGTAGGGCTTGCGGTCGGTCAGGGCGGATTTGGGAAAACAAGCATTCGAGCGGCTGTTGAAGGTAAAGCCGACACAGGCGCCATCGGCGTCACAGGCCCTGGTACAGGCCGATTGCGTGGTGTCGAACAGCGGCGTCAGGTCCGCGCCGTAAAAGTCCACGTCGCGCGAATATACATACCGATGATCGGGAATAATGTCCTGGGCAAGGGCAACTGAAACCCATGACAGGATTGAAATTACGGATGCGATCAAAATGCGCGGCGTCATAATAGTCTCCAGGTCAATAGGCCCAAACCGTGCCATGCCGTCGGCCCTCTTGGCAACGATTCATAGGGTGCCCCTTGGCTGGAATTCGCGCATTCCGTTCACATTTTCATGATCCACCGAAAGCCCCGAAAACTGCCCGAAATACGCCGATTCTTGCCCCGATCGCTGCGGATGGTCCTGATTTTAAGGCGTCCTTTACCCTGATGCGCGAAACCTGTTGGAGAACGGAATCTTTGCGGGTCTACACGGGGGCGCCATGTCGCTGGCCAACAAACTGGCGGAAGAACGGCGCGGACGGCTGGCGGCCGAACGTCTGCTTGAACTCAAGCAATCTGAACTGGCGGCAGCACGGCGCAAGCTGGACCGCCACGCGCAGGAACTGAGCGACGAGATCAACGAGACCCGCGCCGAGGTCGCGACCGTGCGCGACGAGAACCTGCGCGTCAAATCCGACCTCAGCGTGGCCCACCACAAGGTCGAGGTCGCGGAGCGGCGGCTGTGGCATTCGATTGAAACGGTGACCGACGGGTTCGCTTTTTTCGACGATACCAACCAGATGCTGGCCGCCAACCGCGCCTATCTGGCGATCTTCGACGGCATGGAGCTGATCCGTCCGGGGGTGAATTACATCACCATCCTTCAGGTGCTGACCGATGAGGGCATCGTGAACACAGGCGAGATGTCCCACGACGATTGGCGGGCCATGATGACGGATCGCTGGATGGCGCCCTATCCGGAACCCACCACGATCCGGTTGTGGAACGACCAATACGTCAAGCTGATCGACCGGCGCGGCCCCGGGGGCGACATTGTCTCGCTGGGGCTGAACATCACCTCGACCGTGGTCTACGAGGCGCGCTTGAAAGAGGCGCGCGAGGTCGCTGAATCGGCCAACCGCGCCAAATCCGCCTTTCTCGCGAACATGAGCCACGAGATCCGCACCCCCATGAACGGCGTAGTCGGCATGGCCGAACTGTTGACCGACACCGGCCTGAACGAAGAACAGCGCCTGTATGTCGACACCATCCGCAATTCGGGCGAGGCGTTGTTGACCATCATCAACGACGTTCTGGATTATTCCAAGATCGAGGCGGAGAAGCTGACCCTGTACCCCGAACCCTTTGACCTTGAGCGGTGCATTCACGAGGTCATCATGCTGTTGCAGCACGCCGCGCGCGAAAAAGAGGTCAAGCTGTTGCTGGATTACGACCTGTTCATGCCCACCCGTTTCGTCGGCGATCCGGGGCGCATCCGGCAGGTGCTTACCAATCTGATCGGCAACGCGGTGAAATTCACCTCGGTCGGTCACGTGCTGGTCCGGGTCACCGGTGTGCCCGCGGATCAGGGACGGATCAGCCAGGTGAACATCGCCATCGAGGACACCGGCATCGGCATTCCGGCGGACAAGATCGACCACATCTTTGGCGAGTTCAACCAGGTCGAAAACGCCCGCAACCGGCAATTCGATGGCACGGGGCTGGGGCTGGCCATCTCGAAACGGCTGGTGGCGCTGATGGACGGAAAGGTCTGGGTGACCAGCGAGGAGGACGAGGGATCATGCTTCGGCTTCGGGCTGCAACTGGAAACCGCGGAACAGGAAATGCCCCGCCATCCCGCCATTCCCAGAGGCGTGCGCCGCGTCATGGTGGTGGACGACGTGGCCGCCGACCGGCTGATCGTGGAACGGCAGATGGAGATGCTGGGCCTGAGCGTGGTGTCGTGCATGGACGGGCCAACCGCGTTGCAACAACTGGACGACACGATTGATCTGGTGCTGACCGATCACAATATGCCGGATATGGACGGGCTTGAACTGGCCGAGGCGATCCGTGATGCCGGGCACCAGATGCCGGTGATCCTGCTGAGCACCAACATAGGCTATGCCGACCGCGATCCGGGCCGCAAACACCTGCACGCCCTGTTGCAAAAGCCGGTCCCGCGGCGCGAGCTGTTCAACATGCTGGAATCGCTCGGCCCCGTGGCGCCACCCGTGGACGTCGTCCGCCCGCTGCCACCTGTCACGCCGGGCCTGCGCCCCATGCGGGTCATGGCCGCCGAGGACAACAAGACGAACCAGCTGGTGCTGCGCAAGATGCTGGCGCATATGAACATAGACCTGCAATTCGCCGGCAACGGCGAAGAGGCGGTGACGCTGTTCCAAAGCTTTGCGCCAGACCTGATCTTTATGGACATCTCGATGCCCAAGCTGGACGGCAAGGAGGCCACGCGTGCCATACGCGCCCTTGAGGCGGACAACGGCGCGTCGGTGCCCATCGTGGCCCTGACCGCCCATGCGATGGATGACGAAGAGGCCGCGATCATGGCCGCAGGGTTGAACCACTACCTGACCAAGCCGCTGTGCAAGGACGCACTGGAACAGCAGGTTCTGGCCGCCTGGTCAGACGGCTTGCAGCCGCCCCTGCCGCAAAAGGCAGCGCCGCGTCAGGTTTCGGGATAGGGGCGGACGAACACCGGCGCATCAGGCTTGGACAAATCGGGCTGATAGGCATAGCCGCCGCTGTCGAATTCGGTCAACGCCGCAGGGTCCGTCAGCCGGTTCTGCACGACGAAGCGCGCCATTGCGCCGCGCGCTTTCTTGGCAAAGAAGCTGACGATTTTCGGCCCCTGCCCCTTGTCTTCCATGAACTGCGGCGTGATCACCCGCAGCTTCAACGCCTTTGGGCTCACGGCGCCAAAATACTCTTGGCTGGCGCAGTTCACCAGGACATCGCTGTCCACCGTCGCGGCTTGGGCATTCAGCGCCTTGGACAGATCATCGCCCCAGTAATCATACAGGTTTTTGCCGCGCCGCGTTTTCAACCGGCTGCCCATTTCCAGACGATAGGGCTGGATTGCATCGCGCGGGCGCAGCAAACCATACAGCCCCGACAGAATGCGCAGATGGTCCTGCGCCCAGTCCATTTCATCCGCGTCCAGCGATGCGGCATCCAGTCCCTGATAGGTATCACCTGCAAATGCCAGCGCCGCGGGGCGCAGCACTTCGGCCTCGGGTTCGGCGGCGAAATCCCGGAACCGGTCACGGTTCAGACGCGCCAGATCATCCGACAGATGCATCAACGCCTTGAGATCGCCCAGCGTCAGATTGCGCGCGGTTTTCGCCAGCCGCACCGCGTCCTCTTGCATGGCGGGTGCTGTCACGTCCATGTCACGCGCGGCCCAGTCCAGCCGCTTGGCGGGCGAAATCACAACCAGCATCTGTTCGTCTCCTTTGGTTTGCACCTGACCTAATGCGCTGACGCGCGAAGGTCCAGCCAGCGAGAGCAGCACCCGACATCCTGCCAGAAACTGACAGCACTGTGGCCTATCCCATAGGCACGGAAACCCAAGCCAAAGGAACCAACCCATGCTTACGCTGTATCACGGCCCCAACACCCGCTCGTCCCGTATCGTGCAATTGCTGATCGAAATGGATGCACTGGACAAGGTCGACATTCGCGTTGTCGGTCTGATCCGTCAGGGCAACATCGGCGCGCCCGATCCGGCGAACCCGCATCTTGAGGGCAAGGTGCCGCTGTTGGACCATGACGGCACGCTGATCCGCGAAAGCAACGCGATCATCCTGTATCTGACCGATCATTTCAGCAGCGATATGGGTGTGCCGATCGGTGACAGCCGTCGGGGCGCATATCTGAGTTGGCTGGCCTATTACGGCAATGTGTTCGAGCCGGTGGTGATCGGGCTGGCAGCAGGCGTGGACCACCCCGCGTTCCACAGCACGTTTCGCGGCCCGAAAGAGCTGTATGCCCATCTGGACCAGACGCTGTCGCAACAGCCCTATCTGCTGGGCGACAACTATACCGCGGCCGATCTGCTGATGGCCTCGCCATTCCAGTTCATGCCGGATTTCATCCCCGACATGGCCAACATCAAGGCTTGGATCGAACGCTGCGGCACCCGCCCGTCGGTAAAAGAGATGAAAGATCGTGATGCCGCGATGCTCGAGGCCGCCTAGGCCGCGGCCAGAACTGCCAGGAATGCCGCGCCAAATCTCTCGGCGCGGCGTTCGCCCAAGAGCCGCTCCAGCGCTGCCGCATCTGCGCTGCGCATCTGCGCCACTTTGGCCAGTTGGGCGGCCGAGCAGCTCAGTGGTTTATCGGTGCCTTCGGTCCCCCGCGCCAGTTGCGCCTGCGCGTCCATCAGCTGATCATAGACCGTTCCCGCAGCCCGTCCCGCCAGCTTGCGCCGCGTCGGGTGTACATCGTCCGCGGCCCCGTTGATCACCTGCAAGAACGTATCGCCGTAGCGTTCCAGTTTCTTGGCGCCCACACCGCTGATCCCGGCCATTGCGTCCAGGTTGGCGGGCCGGTTCTCGGCCATTTCGATCAATGTGCGGTCGGTAAAGATGACATAGGCCGGCACCCGCGCCGCCTCGGCCAGCGCCCGGCGCTGCGCCTTGAGTGCGCTCAACAGCGGCGCGTCCTCTTCTGACACCATTTCCTTGACCGCAGGACGGCGGTTGGTGCCTGCACTGCGGATGCTGTCGCGGCGCAGGTTGATTGTGGTTTCGTCCCGCAGGATCGGCAGGGCCGCGTCGGTCATCCGCAGCGCGCCATGGCGGGTGGGATCGGGGCGGATCAGGTCGTGGCCCATCATCTGCCGGAACACCGCCTGCCACTGGCGTTTGTCGTATTCCTTGCCCACGCCATAGGTCGGCAGGCTGTCGTGCCCGCGCTGCGCGATCTTGTCGGTGCGGTTGCCCAGCAGGATGTCGATCAGATGGCCCGCGCCGAACCATTCGTCGGTGCGCAACATCGCGGACAGCGCCTTGCGCACCGCCGTCGTGCCGTCAAACACCTCGGCGGGCTTGTCGCACAGGTCGCAGTTGCCGCAGGTCACGTCGGTTTCGCCAAAGTAGCCCAGCAGCGTCTTGCGGCGACACTCCAGCGCCTCGGCCAGACCCAGCAGCGCGTTCAGCCGCCCGTGGTCGGCGGCACGGCGTTCAGGCGGGGCCAGCCCCTCGTCAATTTGCGACCGGCGCAGTTTGATATCGTCAGGGCCGAACAGCGTCAGGGTTTCGGCAGGGGCACCGTCACGGCCCGCACGGCCGATTTCCTGATAATAGGCCTCGATGCTTTTGGGCAGGTCGGCGTGGGCGACCCAGCGGATGTCGGGCTTGTCGATGCCCATGCCAAAGGCGACGGTGGCGACAACGATCAACCCGTCTTCCTGCTGGAACCGGCGTTCGGCAATGCGGCGGTCGTCGGCCTCCATACCCCCGTGATAGTGGATCGCGCCGTGGCCCGCGTCACGGAGCGCCTGCGCCAGCGTTTCGGTTTTGGCCCGCGTGCCGCAATAGACGATGCCCGACTGCCCCTTGCGCGCGGCGGCAAAGTTCAGGATCTGCGCGCGCGGCCCGTCCTTGGCGGCAAAGGCCAGATGGATGTTGGGCCGGTCGAACCCGCGCAAAAAGGCGCGCGGCGGTTCCCCGTCGAACAGCTTTTGCACGATTTCGGCCTGGGTTTCGATGTCGGCGGTTGCGGTAAAGGCGGCCAGCGGTACGTTCAGCGTGCGGCGCAATTCGCCGATGCGCAGATAGTCGGGGCGGAAATCATGGCCCCACTGGCTGACGCAATGCGCCTCGTCCACGGCGATCATCGACACGCCGATGCGGCGCAACATGCCCATGGCCGACCCTGCGGCCAGCCGTTCAGGCGCCATATACAGCAGCTTCAACTCGCCGCGTTCCAGCGCCTCCCACACGGCATCCGTCTCTTCCGGAGTGTTGCCAGAGGTCAGCGCACCCGCGGACACCCCCGCCTCTTGCAGCGCGCGCACCTGGTCGCGCATCAGGGCAATCAGGGGGGAAATCACCACAGTGACCCCCTCGCGCATCAGCGCAGGCAGTTGGAAACACAGGGATTTACCGCCACCTGTCGGCATGATGGCCAACACGTTTTCGCCGTTCGCCACGGCATGCACGATCTCTTCCTGCCCGGGGCGGAAGGCGTCAAAGCCGAATACATCGGACAATAGCGTGGCAGCGCCTGTCATTGGAAAACCTTGATGTGATTTATCTGCTCTTTTGATGCAGAATCACACACTAAGATTCCGTGAACAAGGTCTGCCGCTTGTCTGGCTCAAAAAAATCCTGGGATACGCGCGCAGCGCCGGGGGCGGTGCCCCCTGATCCGCCTAGTAATAAAACGCAGCCGCATTGTTCATCAGCACGATCCGCAACACCGCCACGCCGACCAACAGCACCAGCGGTGCCAGATCCAGACCACCCATGGGCGGCAGAATCTGCCGGATACGGCTATAGACCGGCTCAAGCAGGCGGTTCAGACCATACCAGATTTGCGCCACGATCGGCTGGCGCAGGTTCAGCACCTGGAAGTTGATCAGCCAGCTCATCACGACGTGGGCAATGATGAAGAACCACACGATATTCAGCAGCAGCATCAGGATTTGGAACAGCGATTGCATCGGACACACCTCTTTGATTGCACTCCAACTAGTCATGCACCGGCAAAAGGGCAAGTCTGCCGCGAGGTGATGGTTGACAGCGTGGCCGCGCTGCACTGAACAGGGCCGAAAAGGAGCCATGCCCATGTTCCCCTTCGTCCGTCTGTTCAAAGATATCCTGATGGCCCGTCGGCTGCCCCCATTGGCGAACTTCAACGACGTGCACATCAGCCGTCACATCTGTTGGCCATGGGACATCGATATGTTCGGCGAGCTGAACAACGGGCGCACGCTGACACTGTATGATCTGGGGCGTCTGGCGATGGCGCAGCGCGGCGGGTTGGTCGCGGTGCTGTTCAAGAAGAAATGGGCGCTGACCATGGCCGGCGCTTCGGTGCGCTATCGCCGCCGGATCACCATGTTCGAACGGTTCACGATGAAATCACGGCTGGTGTGCTGGGATGACCGGTTCATGTACCTGGAACAATCCATGTGGAAGACCAACGGCGAATGCGCCAGCCATGTGCTGTACCGCTCTGCCTTGTTGGAGAATGGCCGCGCCATCAATCCCGCCCGCGCCGCCGAAGCGCTGGGGCACAGCCCCGTCAGCCCGCCGGTTCCCGACTGGATCGCAGCGTGGATCGACGCCGAAGCAACACGTCCATGGCCCCCCATGCAGGACGAGATTGCGCAGCCTGCGTAAACCTTTCCTTGCCTATGCCCTCCGGCCCTGTTTCTAATCGCGGCAACAACTGGGCTGGGGACGGAAATGGCTGACGTATCACTGAAAAAGCGGATCTGGGGCTGGTATTTCTTTGACTGGGCCAGCCAGCCGTACAACACGCTGCTGCTGACGTTTATCTTTGGCCCCTACTTTGCCCAGACCGCCGCAGCGCAGCTGATGGCGGGCGGCATGGCCGAGAACCTTGCCAAAGCGCAGGCGCAGGCGTTGTGGGGGTACGGGCTGACTGTTGCAGGCATAACAATCGCCATTCTGGCCCCCATTCTGGGCGGCATTGCCGACAGCACAGGGCGGCGGCTGCCGTGGATCTGGCTGTTTTCGGCGCTGTATTTCATCGGTGCCTATGGCTTGTGGTGGACCGCTCCCCAGGATTTCTCCGCGCTTTGGGCGCTGTTCTTTTTCGGCATCGGTCTGATCGGGATGGAGTTCGCCACGATCTTTACCAACAGCTACCTGCCGTCGCTTGGAGACAGGGACGATCTGGGCAAGATTTCGGGCACAGGTTGGGGGTTTGGCTATGCGGGTGGTGTTCTGGCGCTGCTGCTGATGCTGGCGTTGTTTCAGGCCGGAGAGTCCGGCCGCACGATGGCAGGCCTGGAGCCGCTGTTCGGACTGGACCCGGCGACCAAGGCCGATACCCGTTTTGTCGGCCCGTTCAGCGCGATCTGGTTCGCCGTGTTCATGATCCCGTTCTTTCTGTGGGTCAAAGAGACGCCGCCCAACGCGCCGCGTCTGCGGTACAAGTTCGGCAATGGCCTGCGCGAGTTGAAGCAGACGCTGGTGAACCTGCCGGGCAATCCCAGCCTGCTGGCGTATCTTGGGTCGTCCATGTTCTACCGTGATGCGTTGAACGGGATGTACACATTCGGCGGCATCTACGCGCTGGGTGTGCTGAACTGGAGCATCACCGAAGTGGGCATTTTCGGTATCATCGCTGCGGCCAGTGGCGCGCTGTTCTGCTGGCTGGGTGGCTATGCCGACAGCGCATTGGGGCCAAAGCCGCTGATTATCCTGTGCTGTCTGATCCTGATGGGCACCGCCATCCTGATCGTGTCGCTGTCGCCCACGTCAGCCTTTGGCATCCAGCTTGCCGAAGGGTCCAACCTGCCCAACATCCTTTTCTATGTGGCGGGCATGTTGATCGGGGCCGCGGGCGGGGTTCTGCAAAGTGCCAGCCGCAACATGCTGACCCGTCAGGGAAATTCCGAACGGATGACCGAAGCCTTTGGACTCTATGCGCTGTCGGGCAAGGCCACGACCTTTGTTGCGCCTGCGCTGATCGCTGTCGCGTCGCAGATAAGCGGAAGCCAGCGCTTTGGCGTCACGCCGTTGATCGGCCTCTTTGCAATCGGGCTGATCATGTTAATCTGGGTGAAACCGGATGGAGAGATTGAGTAATGTATTTGCGTCGTATTTGTATCGCTGTCCTGATGGTCGTAACCGCTGCGTGCAGCGGCCAGTCCGACACCAACATTGACGGCACACCGCTGCCGGACATCGACCCTGCGCTGTTGCGCGGATCGGCCAAGGCTGCCTTTGGCGCCGAACGTGTCGGATCGCAGCAGTCGCCCGCCGCCTATGGCAGCTATGCCAAGGGCTGTGCCGCCGGATCGGTGCAGCTGGCAGAAACCGGTCCCACATGGCAAGCCATGCGCCTGTCGCGCAACCGCAACTGGGGCAACCCCGAGCTGGTCGATTTCATCCAGAAACTCAGCCGCAAGGCCGCGCAGCAACCGGGATGGAACGGGATCTACGTGGGCGACATGAGCCAGCCGCGTGGTGGTCCGATGCTGACCGGTCACGCCAGCCACCAGATCGGGCTGGACGCCGACATCTGGATGCTGCCCGCCGCCAACCTGAACCTCAGCGTGGCCGAGCGCGAGAACATCTCGTCGATCTCGACCCGCCGCGCCAACGGGGCCTATACCAACGGGTCATGGACCCGCGCCCATCACGAAATCATCAAGGCCGCCGCCCAAGACAGCCGCACCGCGCGGATCTTTGTCTTTCCCGGAGCCAAGGTGCAGATGTGCAAGGATGAAAAAGGCGACCGGTCGTGGCTGCGCAAGGTGCGTCCGTGGTACGGGCACCATTACCATTTCCATGTCCGGCTGGCCTGTCCCAAGGGCGCGCGCGGCTGTGTCGACCAGACACCGCCCCCCGCAGGTGACGGCTGTGCCGATGCGCAGGAATGGGTGAACAACATTCTGAACCCGCCGCCGCCAAACCCCAACGCACCCAAACCGAAACCGCGCCGCGAACTGACCGTTGCCGATCTGCCCCAGCAATGCTCCGGCGTTCTGTCCTCGCGCTGATCTGCGCGGCAGCCTGTGCCCAAGCTGAACCGACACTGACGCTGGACGGGGTGACCGCCCTGCCACGTCTGTCGGACAGCTTTGGCGGGCTGTCGGCGATCGAGATGTCCGATGGCGGTGCCGAAGCGCTGGTGCTGTCGGATCGGGGCGCGCTGTTTCATCTGCTGCTGGACCGCACAGGCGACACCGTGGAAGTGGTCAGCGCCACACCCGACGACCGCACGGCCCAACTGGGCGATACCGAAGGCATGGCGGTGGACACGCAAGGCAGGCTGTTTATCTCGCTCGAGGGGCCTGCCGGGATTTTTGCAGAAGGTGCCGACGGCACCTTTGAGCGGTTGAAGGATCATGCTGATTTTGCCGGGATGGTCACCAACCGCGCGCTTGAAGCACTGGCGGTTTCGGCGGATGGCACGCTGGTGACCATGCCCGAGGCGACCGCGACCAGCGCCACGCCCTTTCCTGTTTACCAATACCAGGATGGCACCTGGACCAAAGGCCCCGAGATTCCGCGCGAGGGGTCTTTCCTGATCACGGGTGCCGATTTCGGGCCGGACGGGCTGTTGTATGTGCTGGAACGCGCCGTGTCCTTTCGGGGCTTTGCCAGTCGCATCCGGCGGTTCGACCTGACCGCGCCCGACCTGTCCGAGATGACATTGCTGACAACCGACGCGGGCACCTATGGCAACCTAGAGGGGCTGAGCGTCTGGCAGGATGACACCGGCACCACCCACCTGTCACTGGTCGCCGACGACAACTTTAACATCTTTCAAAGCAGCCAGATCGTCGAATTCACCCTGACGGAATAGCTTGCGCGGTGGCCTGCTTGGGCTTATGGACCGCCCGTCTGCCATGATGGCGGGCCAAGTCGCCGCACCCTTGTCAAAACGGAACATATCAATGCAACGCGCACACATCCCCGGCATCATTGCCATGGCTGCCATCGTCGTGGCCTCGAATATCCTTGTCCAGTTCCTGTTCGGCCAATGGCTGACATGGGGGGCCTTTACCTATCCGCTGGCCTTTCTGGTCACCGACATCATGAACCGCGTCTATGGCGCTGCGGCCGCGCGCAAGGTTGTGCTGGCCGGTTTTGTCGCGGGCGTGATTTGCAGCCTGATCGGCACGCAGATCATGGGCGAGTTCGGACCGCTGGTCACCGTGCGCATTGCCATCGCATCGGGCGTGGCCTTTTTGACGGCGCAGCTGATCGACGTTGCAATCTTTTCGGCACTGCGCAGCGGCGCGTGGTGGCGTGCGCCGCTGGCCTCGACGCTGGTCAGCAGCAGCGTTGACACGATCCTGTTCTTTTCCATCGCCTTTGCATCATCGCTGGCGTTCATCCATCCGGCCACCGACGTCAGCTGGGCGGCTGAAATGCTGCCGCTTCTGGGTGTGGGCCCCGTGGCCCCGCTGTGGGTGTCCCTGGCGATTGCGGATTGGTCGGTAAAATTATTGCTTGCTTTGGTGGCACTTATCCCGTTTCGGGCCATTACCCGTCGCTTTGTATGAAAAAAGTGTTTTGACAAATCGCGCTTACGTGCCAACCTTAAAGTATCTGAAACAATTGAAAGGAGGTGCTCTAGTGTCCAGAAAGGTATTGGAGAGAGGTGTCGGAACAGCTTGGAGGAATGCCCGGTAAGGCAGCCCTTGGCGACGTGATCCACCAAGTGGACCATATGGTCTAACCGACCCCGCCTCCTGAAACTTTCGAGAGGGCCGCAGGCAAACGCCACGCGGCCCTTTTTCGTACGCGGATCAAGCAGCCACCGCTTCGGCGTCCAGATACCGCCATGCGCTGATTTCCTCATCAAAGGTTTCCGCATCGACCGGTATCACGCTGCCCATTGCCTCGATCAGTTCGGCGGCATGGTCCGACGCGCCGACAACCACATATTTGTTCAGGTTCGACACCGCGCGCAGGCGGGATTTCAGCGTTTCCCAGCTGAACGAGGCGCCGGATTCAGCGCCGTCATAGCGGTCGAATATCAGCATCAGGTCCACCTTGCCCGGCTTGTCGAACACATCATTCATATAAGCGGCAAGCTCGGACATATCCTCGGCGCTGACTTCGCCGGTGATGCGGAAGACATACAGATCGTCGCGACTGGCGGCGACCTGGATCAGGGATGGCAGTTGCAGCATGGGGGTCTCCTGTGCGGGTTCGCAGACAAACGCCCCTTCCCGCCGGATCGTTCCGATGCGATACTGCGGCCATGCTGCGCATCAATGACACCATCGCCATCGAAGACTGGGAACTGACCGAGAATTTCGTGCGGTCTTCCGGCCCCGGCGGGCAGAACGTGAACAAGGTGTCGTCCGCGGTCGAGCTGCGGTTCGAGGCGCAGCGCAGCCCCAATTTGCCCGATCCGGTCAAGTCCCGGCTCAGGCGGCTGGCAGGACGGCGCTGGACCAATGAGGGTGCGCTGGTGATCCAGTGCGAAGAGACCCGCAGCCAGGCCCGCAACCGCGAGATCGCCCGTGACCGGCTGGTCGATCTGATCAAGGCGGCGCTGGTCCGTCCCAAACGGCGCATCGCCACGCGCCCCACGCTGGGGTCGAAAAAGCGGCGTCTGAAAGAAAAGAAGGTGCGCGGCGAGGTCAAGGCGCTGCGCGGCAAGGTCGACCCCGACTAAGGGTGCTGGTCTTGGGCTGCAATCCGGGATTAGGTGTGCTGGACCCAGACAGGACCGGATGCCTTTCGTGAAACGTGCCACAGACAGAACCGGCCTTGCCATTATCCTGAGCCTTGTTGCGCTGGCGCTGTTCGACGGCATGGGATTGATCATCAAACTGCTGTCCGCCGACTATACCGCCGCCGAGCTGAGCGCATGGCGCAATATCTTTGGCCTGATCCCCGCGCTGATCGCCCTGTCTACCTCACGCAAATGGCGTGAAACCGGACGCCGATTCAAGATACGCCAGTGGAAGCTGGCCCTGTCGCGCGGGGCGATTGTGACCTTTGCCCAGTTGTTTTTCTACCTGTCGCTGGGACGGATGGAATTCGCCACAGCGTCCACCATCACCTATGCCAATGCGCTGTTCATGACCGCGCTGGCGGTGCCCCTACTGGGCGAGGTCGTCGGCTGGGTCCGCTGGGGGGCGGTGATGGTCGGCTTTGCCGGAGTGGTGCTGGTGATGCAGCCCGGCAGTGATACGTTCTCCACCGATGCGCTGTATCCTCTGGGGGCTGCGTTCATGTACGCGCTGGTCGCCGTGACCGCACGGATGTTTGACGAGGACGTGCCCAGCCCGCTGGTCAGTTTTTATTCCAATTCGGCGGCGATGGTGGGATCGGTGATCCTGGCACTGGCCCTGGGCGGGTTCAGCCCCGTGGCCATGGCGGACATCCCGTGGCTGATGGCGATGGGCGCGTTCGGGGGCACGGCAGTGCTGATCATCGTGGTCAGCCAGAGGATGACGGAACAGGCGAACCTTGCCCCGTTTTCCTACTTTGGCATCCCGTTTGCGTTCCTGCTGGGCTGGCTGTTCTTTGGCGAAACCCCGTGGGACGCCTTGTTCCCCGGCGCGATCCTGATCGCGGCGGGCGGGTTGTTGATTGTCTGGCGGGAGCGGCGGAAAGAGGTGGCCTAGACCTCCACCTCTATCCTGTCCTGTTCGCCCACGCCGAATACCCGCTTGTAGCGGTCGATTTCCGACTGCGGGCCCATGGCCTTGTTGGGGTTGTCCGACAGTTTGACCGTCGGGCGTCCGTTGGCCGATACTGCCTTGCACACCAGCGAGAACGGGGCCAGCGCGTCGTCCGGCACCAGTCCGCGAAAGTCGTTGGTCAGCAGCGTTCCCCAGCCGAACGACGGCAGCACCCGCCCCTTGAACTGCTTGTGCAGCGCGATGATCTTGTCCACGTCCAGCCCGTCCGAGAAGATCACCCGCTTTTGCGTCGGGTCCTCGCCGCGGCTTTTCCACCAGTCGATGGCCACTTCGGCCGCTGCCGCCGGATCGCCGCTGTCGATGCGGATGCCGGTCCAGCCCGCCAGCCAGTCGGGGGCGCTGTCGAGAAATCCCTTGGTGCCATAGGTGTCGGGCAGGATGATGCGCAGGTTGCCCTCGTGTTCGTCGTGCCAGTCTGACAGCACGTCATAGGGTGCGCGAAACAGCTCTTCGTCGGTGTCGGCCAAGGCCGCATAGACCATCGGCAGTTCGTGGGCGTTGGTGCCAATGGCTTCCATCTCGCGGTGCATGGCGATCAGACAGTTCGACGTGCCGGTGAACTTGTCGCCCATGCCCTCTTGCATGGCCTGGACGCACCAATCCTGCCAGAGGAACGAATGACGGCGACGGGTGCCGAAATCGGCGATACCCAGACCGTCGACCTCGCGCAGGGCTTCGATCTTTTCCCAGACGCGGGTCATCCCGCGCGCATAGAGAATTTGCAGTTCGAACCGGTCCATCCGGTCCAGCACCGCGCGGCCGCGCAGTTCCATCAGGATCGCCAGGGCGGGGATTTCCCACAGCATGACCTCGTGCCATTTGCCCTCGAAGGTCAGCTCGTATTGGTCGCCCTTGCGTACCAGATGGTAGGGCGGCAGGCGCATGCCCTCGAACCACTCCATGAAATCGGGGCGGAACATCTGGCGTTTGCCGTAGAAAGTGTTGCCACGCAGCCAAGTGCTTTCGCCGCGCGACAGCGACAGCGACCGCACGTGGTCCAGCTGTTCGCGCAGCTCGCCCTCGTCGATGAGGTCGGCCAGTGGCACCGATTTGGTGCGGTTGATCAGCGAAAAGGTGACTTCGGTGTCGGGCTTGTTGCGAAAGATGCTCTGACACATCAGCAGCTTGTAGAAATCCGTGTCGATCAGCGAGCGGATGATCGGGTCGATCTTCCACTTGTGGTTCCAGACGCGGGTGGCGATGTCGACCATCTCGGGCACTTTCTGTTTGTTACGCCTGTTTTGCCCCGCGCCTTGGGCGGTGGCAAGAGTGCTGGCACCTCAGGACGCCAGCGTCACGCCCGCCGCTCTCATCCCCTCGACCGCAGCCACCAGCGAGCCGTCCAGATCGATGGCGCGGCACAGGTCCATTCGAACCGTCACGTCAAAGCCCAGCCGGGCCGCATCCACCGCCGAGAAGTTCACGCAAAAGTCGGTGGCAAGGCCAACCATCGTCAGCGCCTTGATCCCACGGGTGCGCAGGTATCCTTCCAGCCCGGTTGGGGTCTGGTGGTCATTTTCGAAAAACGCAGAATAGCTGTCGATGGCAGGATTGTACCCTTTGCGGATGATCATATCGGCGCGGTCGGTGTTCAGGTCCGCGTGAAAGGCCGCCCCCTTGCTGCCCTGGATGCAATGATCCGGCCACAGGACCTGCGCACCATAGGGCATCTGGATCACGGCATAGGGATCGTGGTCCTTATGGGTCGAGGCAAAGGAAGAATGCCCCGCCGGATGCCAGTCCTGCGTCAACACAACCGCGTCGGCCATGTCCATCAGCGCGTTGATGCCCGGCACGATCACATCGCCCTCGCCCACTGCCAGCGCGCCGCCGGGGCAAAAGTCGTTCTGGACGTCGATCACGATCAGGGCAGATTTGGTGGGCTGCATCGGTCTCTCGCTTGTCTGTGCTATATGGACCAAGGCGTAACGACCCATGGGGCAACGGTCAACAAATGGCCTCCGAACGGCACCAAGGGGAAGGCGTGATGCCTCCCCCTTGGGCCAGAGTCACGCTGGCGATCGGTCAGGCCGGTTCGTTCAGCTCGCGCACGGCAAGAGCCGTCAGCTTGGCGTTGGCTGCTTTTTCCATGTCCAGGATCTGACTCAGCATATCGTGTGCTTCGTCTTCGCCCAGGATCTTGGCCCATTCCCGCAGGGTACCGTAGCGGGCGATCTCGTAATGTTCGATGGCCTGTGCTGCGCCAACCAGCATCACTTCGAGCGCGACACCTTCGGCTTCGTCGATCAGGCCTTCGGTTTCTTTGATCAGACCTTCGATGGCATCGCATTTCTCGCCTTCGGGCTTTTCGCCGATGGACTTGAACACTTTGTCCAGGATTTTGATCTGTTCTTTGGTCTCGGCAAGGTGGTCCTCAAAGGCCTTCTTCAGGTCCTTGTGGCCTGCCGCCTTCGTAGCTTTGGGCAATGCTTTGATCAAGGCGTTTTCGGCGTAATAAATGTCTTTGAGCGTGTGGTGGAAAGCGTCTTTTAGCGTCTTCATGGCTGAGTTCTCCAATTCACCGTTGCGATGGATGATCAACTTGCGGTTAGGGTTTCTGTTCCTCCGCCAAGCTCTCGCATCGGCGGGAAAGCGCGCGCTTTTGCCGCTGCTGCTCAGCTCGCATGGAAAGCCGCGATTATCTTGATGCGGACGGTGCAAGGGCGTATCTGGCAAGACATGTATATTATCGCAGCTCTCTATCACTTTACCCGCTTCGACGCGCCCGACGCGATCAAGCCTGCCTTGCTGGACCTGTGTGTCGCCCAGGGTGTCAAAGGCACCTTGTTGCTGGCGGGCGAAGGCATCAACGGCACCATCGCAGGACCGCGCGCGGGCATCGACGCGGTGCTGGCCCATATTCGAGCGCTGCCCGGTTGTGACGGGCTGGAGTGGAAGGAAAGCACGTCCCCGACGCCGCCCTTCGGCAAGATGAAGGTGCGGCTGAAGCGCGAGATTGTGACGATGGGTCAGCCGGACGTCGATCCGGCAGCGCGGACGGGGCATTATGTCGAGCCTGCCGACTGGAACGCGCTGATCACCCGCGACGATGTGGCGGTGATCGACACGCGCAACGATTACGAGGTGGCGATTGGCACCTTTGACGGCGCGATTGATCCGCAAACCGCCAGCTTTGGCGAGTTTCCCGCGTGGTGGGAGGCGAACAAGGACCGCTTTCATAACAAGAAGATCGCGATGTTCTGCACGGGTGGCATCCGTTGCGAGAAATCGACCAACTACCTGCTGGGTCAGGGGGTTGAGGATGTGTTCCACCTGAAAGGTGGGATTCTGAAGTATCTGGAAGAGGTGCCCGAGCAGGACAGCACATGGTCTGGCAACTGCTTTGTCTTTGACGGGCGGGTCAGCGTGGGTCACGGGCTGCGGGTGGGGCCGCACATGTTGTGTCACGCCTGCCGCCGTCCCGTGTTGCCTGCCGATCAGGACCGACCAGAATACGAGACCGGCGTCAGCTGTCATCTGTGCATCGACGAGACGTCAGAGGCCGACAAGGCGCGGTTCCGCGAGCGTCAGCGCCAGATCGAGCTGGCCCGTGCGCGCGGCGCGGATCACCTGTCGGCGCCGATGGTTTCAGGCAAGGGCGAAGCCTAGGCCGCGGCCAGACCGGGTTTTCGCGGGCGCGACCGTGACAACAGCCACAGCATGATGCCCACGTTCAGCAGGTTGAAGGCGATGCCGTTCCAGAACGCCATCTGGTAGCTGCCCGTCACGTCGTAGATCCAGCCCGACATCCAGCCGCCAATCGCCATGCCTGCAATCGTGGCCATCAGCACAAAGCCGACCCACGCTCCGGCGGCCCGCGCGGGCATGTATTCGCGCACGATCAGCGCATAGCTGGGCACGATACCGCCCTGCGAGAGACCAAAGATCAGCGACACGACATAAAGCGATGCCAACCCGTCCGAGGGCAGGTAGAAAAACAGCGCCAAACATTGCAACGCCGACCCGATCAGCAGCGTGCGCACGCCGCCCAACTGATCCGCGATCAAGCCCGAGACCAACCGCGAGGCCACGCCTCCCAGCAGCATCAGCGACAGCATCTCGGCCCCCGCGGCGGGACCATAGCCCAGATCGACGCAATAGCTGACGATATGCACCTGCGGCATCGACATCGCCACGCAACAGCCGATGCCCGCCAGCCCCAGCAGCAGGGCAAGATTGCGCGGGGTCAGACCCACGGACTTGGCATTGCTGTCCGATGCCGCCTGGGCAGTGTTCTGCGCCTCTTCGGGGATGCGCCGCCGCAGCAGCAGGGCCAGCGGGATGACAGTGACCAATGTCACGACAGCCAGAAAGGTGTAGACGCTGCGCCAGCCGCTGTCGGCCAGCAGCCCCGCCAGCACCATCGGCCAGATCGCCCCGGACAGGTAGTTGCCGCTGGCCACGATGGCCACCGCGATGCCCCGCCTGCGCATGAACCAATGCGAGATGTCCGCAATCATCGGGCCGAAGCCCACAGCCGACGCCAGCCCGATCAGCAATTGCGCCGCGCCCAGCATGAACACAGAGGTCGCCATCATCGCCAGTGCATAGCCCGCCGCGATCCCCAGGGCCGCCCCGATCAGCGATCCGGTCACGCCAAACCGGTCCACCGCGCGCCCGATGGCAAAGTTGCCGAGCGCAAAGCCGACCATCGTAAGCGTGTAAGGCATGGACGCCTGCGCACGGGTCAGGGCGAATTCAGCCTCGACCGCGGGCATGATCACGATCACCGCCCACATGCCGACATTGGCCACCATCGCCACGCCCAGCGTGATCAACAGCCGTGTCCACGAATATTTGCTGTCCAGCACCGTCAACTCGGCCATGTCCGCCCCCCCGTTTTGCGCATCAGTGCAGATCATACGGACCTGTGCAACTGTCCTTGAGAATGAAACCATTACCTACAATTGCGTTTGTTAAGCCGCTGGAAAGCCTTGGCCGCTAAATCTGTCGTTGGGTGAATACAAATGGGTGAGTGACATGGCTGCGCAAAGCAATGCGGCGCCAATCATCATCAAACGTAAAAAGGTCGTTGGCGGCGGCGGGCATCATGGTGGTGCCTGGAAAGTTGCTTACGCGGACTTCGTGACCGCGATGATGGCGTTTTTTATGTTGATGTGGTTGTTGAACGCGACGACGGAAAAGCAACGCAAGGGGATCGCGGATTATTTTACGCCGACGATCGCGATCAACCGGGTGTCGGGGGGTGGCAACGGGTCGTTTAATGGCGACAGCACCTTTACCGACGAGGCGTTGCCGTTCAGCGGTGCACCTCCGGCGGTTGTGGCGCGACGTGACACAGGGTCCGAAGGAACCGATGATGCCGAGACCACGGCCCTGAAAATGCTTGAATCGGAGCTGCTGGGATTTGGCGGCGAATCCGACGTCATGGAAAACGAGATGAAACACGTGATCACCAAGCTGACCGACGAGGGTCTGGTGGTCGAGTTGTTCGCGCTGCCGGATGCCCCGCTGTTCGACGCGGACACGGGTCAGCCGACGCGGCTGTTGCGCAAGCTGGCGGATCTGCTGGTCCAGACCGGCCGGTCGGTGAAAAACGACATGGCCGTGGGCGCGCATGTGCAGGCGCAACCTGTGGTCGCGGCCAGGATCAAGGTCTGGGACCAGTCAACGGAACAGGCGGTCATCATGCGGCAGTTGCTGCATGATGCGGGGCTTGCCCCCGGGCGTGTACAACGGGTGACCGGACATGCGGATCGCGACCCGGCCACGCTTGACCCGATGGACATCCGCAACAACCGCATCAAGGTTATTTTCCTGCGTTAGGTATGTCCGACAAATAGGGTGGATTTTATCTGTTAGCGCGATGTTAAGTTCGCGGCGCCTATCTGTTGCATCAACTTGGTTCTGATGCAGCAGAAAGGCGTATCCATGACAATTTCCTCTTCGCTCAACGCAGGTATTGCGGGGTTGCAGTCCAACGCAACGCGGCTTGGGTCGATCTCGGACAACATCGCGAATGCCAGCACCTTCGGGTACAAGCGGGTTGTCACGGATTTCAATTCGCTGGTCCTGTCGAATTCGGGCGTGTCCTATACAGCGGGCGGCGTGCGCGCGTCGTCGCAACGGCTGATCAGCGAAAGCGGATCGCTGGTCAGCACATCGAATGCCACCGACCTTGCTGTGCGCGGGCGCGGTATGCTGCCCGTTGCCTCACGGTCCAGCGTGCTGGCGGGCGATGGCAACGCCAAAATGATGCTGACCACCACCGGATCGTTCCGCATCGACGAGGACGGATATCTGGCCAGCGAATCCGGCCTGTTGCTGATGGGCTGGCCTGCCAATATCGACGGGTCCGTCCCCTCTTTCCCGCGCGACACCAGCGACGGGCTGGAGCCCATCCAGTTTTCGCTGAATCTCAAGGGTGATCCGACAACCCAGGTGACGATGGGCCTGAACCTGCCTGCCACCTCGACCATTGCCGGATCGGACGGTGAAACACAGAACCTGTCGGTGGAATATTTCGACAACCTTGGCACCTCGCAGAGCATCGCGCTGGAGTTCATACCGACGGTGCCCGCCACGGGCAGTTCGAACGAATGGACCGTGATCATGCGCGATTCAGCGCAGGACGATGCGGTGATCGGCGAATATATCATCAACTTTAATGATACCCGTGCTGACGGTGGCACCATCGCATCGGTCACCACGGTGACAGGTGGGCCCTATGATCCGGCCACGGGCGAATTGATTGTCGACGTGGCCAGCGGCCCGATTTCCATCGACATCGGCGAGGTCGGCGACAATCAGGGCGTGGTGCAGCTGTCCGATACATTCGCGCCAATCTCGGTGGTCAAGGACGGCAGCCCCGTGGGCAACATGATCTCGGTCGAGGTTGATCCGAACGGCTATGTCAAAGCGATCTTTGACACTGGCGTGACCAGTGTTCTCTATCAGATCCCGCTGGTCGACATGCCCAACCCCGGTGGCCTGATCTCGTTGGATTCGCAGACCTACAAACCCTCGGTCGAAAGCGGGCCCTTCTTTCTGTGGGACGCGGGTGATGGCCCGACGGGCGACCTGAAATCCTATGCCCGCGAGGAATCCACAGTCGATGTCGCCACCGAACTGACCGAGATGATCCGCACGCAGCGGGCGTATTCTTCGAACGCAAAAGTCATCCAGACGGTGGACGAAATGTTGCAGGAAACAACCAACATCAAACGCTAACGCCTGACGTCCCCGCAACCCTGATCGGAGCCTTGCATGTCCCTTACCGGTGCCTTGAACAACGCGCTGTCCGGCCTGTACGCCAACAGCCGAAAATCCGAGATCGTCGCGTCGAACATCGCAAACGCAGGCACTCCGGGATTTCACCGGCGCAGCCTGGAGGTGTCGGCGGCATTGCTGGGCGATCGCGGTGGCGTAAGGGTCAATGGCGTGGTGCGCCACACCGATGCCGCGCTGTTGTACGATCGCCGTATGAGCGGCGCGGATTTCGCCAGGAACGACGCGCTGACGCAGTTTCTGGCGGGGTATGAGGACCGGCTTGGCACGCCGGACATTCCCTATTCGCTGACCGGTCGGCTGGCGAGTTTCGAAAACGCGCTGATCACCGCCGCCAGCCGGCCCGACGCCCAGGAACGGCTGGATGGTATGGTGATTGCGGCCAAATCCCTGGCACAGTCACTGAACGACACGTCGGACGCCATCCAAGGTGACCGCTCGCGCGCCGACCGCGAGATCAACACTCAGGTCAACACGGCCAACGACCTGCTGAAACAGTTGCAAACCATCAACGGTCAAATCGCCAAGTCCAGCGGCGCCGGGCGCGACAACGCGGCCTTGGAGGATCATCGCGATACGCTGGTGGATCAGCTTTCGCAAATGATCCCGCTGCGCACCGTGTCACGGGCGCAGGGGGCCATCGCCATCTACTCTACCGGCGGCACGGTTCTGCTGGACGGTGCCGCCGCCGAACTCGGTTTTGACCAGACCTATAGCGTGGCGGCAGGCATGGTTGTCGATCCCGGCGCGCTGTCCGGGCTGACGGTCAACGGCAATGCGATCAAGACCGCCTCGGAAACCAGCCCGCTGCGCGGCGGCAGTCTGATTGCGCAATTCGCGATCAGGGACGAATTGGCCACCGAAGCACAAGCCCAGCTTGACGCAATCGCCCGCGACCTGATGGTCCGGTTCGAAAACATCACCGAGGACACCACCCGCGCTCCCGGTGATCCGGGGCTGTTCACCGATCTGGGCGGCACCTTTGATCCCGCGGATGAGATCGGCCTGGCCAATCGCATCACGCTCAACGCCTCCGTTGATCCCGACCAGGGCGGCGCGTCCTGGCGTATACGCGACGGGTTGAACGCCGCAGCGCCGGGTGAAGTCGGCAATGCATCGCTGCTGCAAGCCATGACCGATGCGCTCAACCTCAAGCAACCCGCCGCCTCGGGTGATTTCGGCAGCGGCAGCTTTACCATGTCCGGGCTGGCCGCGAACCTGACATCACAGGTGGGGTCCGACCGGCTGTTTGCTGACCAACGGCTCAGCTTTGCATCGACACAGTTGAACGAACTGACCCAGCGGGAACTGGCAGACGGCGTCGACACCGATGCGGAACTCCAACGCATGATGGTAATCGAACAGGCCTATGCCGCCAACGCGCGGATCATGCAGACCGTCGATGAACTGATGGACATCCTGATGAGGCTATGAACCGATGAACACGACACTTGGCGATCTCGCCCAATCCTTCATGTTGCAACGTCGCGGCGCGGCCTTGAAACACGACATCCACCGGCTGACACAAGAGCTGTCCACAGGCCGGGTCGCCGATACAAAATCGGTTCTGGCGGGCAACTTTTCCTATCTGACCGACATCGAACGCGATGCAAAAGCCCTGCAAGGCTACAAGGTGGCCACCACAGAGGCCGCCCAATTCGCCGACACGATGCAAAATACGTTGGAGCGCATCCAAGACAACTCCAGCGACCTGTCCAACGCGATGCTGCTGATTTCGACAAGTGCGGTGGAAACCATCCTGCCCCAGGTGGTTGCGGACTCGCGGGCCAATCTCGGCAATCTGGTGTCCTCTCTGAACGTCGATTTCGGAGGTCGCAGCCTGTTTGCAGGGGCGGCCACCGACACCGCGCCGTTGGTGTCCGATGATGCCATTCTGACCGGCCTGACCGCCGCCGTTGCGGGCCAGACCACCGCTGCGGATATCTTCGCCGCAGCGCAAGCCTGGTTCGACGATCCCGCAGGCTTTCGCGCGGCGGTCTATCAGGGGTCGGATACATCCCTGTCGCCCTTTGCCCTGTCCGACACCGACCGTCTGAGCATCGACATCCGCGCCGACGATCCCGTGCTGCGCGATTTGATGATGAACACCGCTCTCGGGGCCATCGTGTCCGACGCAGCGCTTGGCCTTGCGGACACGATCCAACGTGATGTGATCGCACAGGCGGGGCAGAATTTGCTGGGTGGGCAGGATCAGATGACCAAACTGCGCGCCGACATCGGGTTCTCGCAATCGCGCATCGAAGATGTCAGCACCCGCAACGCTGTCCAGACCACATCGCTTGAATTCGCCCGCAGTGCGCTGCTGGCGGCGGACCCTTACGAAACCGCCACCAAACTGGAGGACGTGCAATTCCAGCTCCAAAGTCTCTATTCCGTCACGGTTCGCCTGTCCGAACTGTCCTTGCTGAACTTCATGCGATGAGGGGATTGTGTGCCATAATCGCGTGGATCTGCCTGGCTGGGGTGGCCCTTGCAGGGCCCGTGCGGATCAAGGATCTGGTTGAATTCGACGGAGTGCGGGGCAACGACCTTGTGGGCTATGGTTTGGTCGTCGGTTTGAATGGCTCGGGTGACGGGCTGCGCAACGCACCCTTCACCGAAGAGATCATGAGCAACATCCTCGAGCGGTTGGGCGTCAACGTGACCGGCGAACAGTTCCGCCCCAAGAATGTGGCTGCCGTTTTCGTGACCGCCGACCTGCCACCGTTTTCGCGCGCGGGGGCGCAGATTGACGTGACGGTCTCGGCCATTGGTGATGCAAAAAGCCTGTTGGGTGGAACGCTGATCATGACCCCCCTGAACGCAGCTGACGGCGAAATTTATGCGGTGGCCCAGGGCACGATCATCGCCGGCGGCGTTGTGGCCGAAGCAAACGGTGCGAATGTCACGCAAGGCGTGCCGACGGCGGGTGTGATCCCTTCGGGGGCGCGGGTCGAACGGGAGATCAGCTTTGACCTGTCGTCACTCACCAGCTTGCGTCTGGCCCTGCGCAATGCTGATTTCACCACTGCCGCGCGGATCGAACGGGCGATCAACTCGGACTTCGGCCGCCCTGTCGCCCTTATGCTGGACAGTGGCACCGTGTCGCTGAACATCCCGCAGACCCGCATGGCGTCCGTCGCCCATGCATTGGGCCGGATCGAAAACATCGAGGTTGAACCCGAGCGCAAGGCACGTGTCGTGGTCGATCAAAGGTCTGGCACAATCGTGATGGGCGAGGACGTGCGCATTTCGCGGGTCGCGGTGTCGCAAGGCAACCTGACCCTGCGCATTCAGGAGGCGCCGCTGGCGGTACAACCCAATCCCTTCGCCGAGGGAGAGACCGTCGTCGTGCCCCGTGCGCGGGCTGACATCCAGGAGGAACCGGGAATTGGTTTGGCCGAAGTGGCGGAGGGCGCGTCCCTGTCAGAGGTCATCGCAGGTCTGAACGCGCTGGGCGTGTCACCGCGTGACATGATCGACATCCTCAAAAGCATCAAGGCTGCCGGTGCGCTCCATGCTGAGTTCATCGTGCGTTAGAATCGCGCAATCGGATCCTGGAATACAGAAGCGCGGTGATCGGGGGCAGCAGCCCAAGCTGATGAAAGTTTATCCAAGCCAGCACAAGCGCCCCGATGGTCTGACCGATGGCCACCGCTTGTGCCATCTCCACCGCCGTCATGGGCCAAAGGAATGACGCAACGCCCGCGGTGATGACAATATTTGCCGCATAGGCAGTCGCCAATCGGTGCGAGCGTACAAACACAGACATCAGGGCCGGGCTTATGCCCAACACAATCGGGACCAGTGCGCCGGTCAGCAGAATATGAAAGGCCTGCACAGCCTCACTGCCGGTCACCGGTTGCGGCAAAATGATCGGGCGCACCATCATCGCAACAAGCCCCAAGGCCCCGCCGATCAACATAACCCCCAATGAAGCGCGGGCGACCAGTCCGCGAAAGATCTCATTCGTCGCAGCGCGATGTGCCTCGACCAGTTTTGGCAGCATCACATTCTGCACGCTGCCTATGGTCCCGGCCATCATACCCACCGCGCACCGCACGGTCAGATAGATCGACGCCTGTTGTTCAGACAGAAACAACGGCAGGGCAATCAGATCGGCCCAGTGTAAAACCTGAGCCTGCAAAACTTCAGTTTGCCCCTCTTGGAAAGCCGACGCTCTACGTGGTGGACGTATCAGCAAGACAGCCACGGTGATCAGGCTGACAAAGACTGCAATCAGCAGAAACAAATGAACCGTCAGGGGCATCCTGAGGCCTATAAGCACACAGAACGCAGTACATATACTCAGGCAAAGGGTCAGCGTCAGCACCGGGCGCGAAGACAGTCCTGCACCAAGCCCCATCAGCAGCGTTGCGGCCAGCGTAAGAACCGCCAAGGTGAAACTGTCACTGCGCGGAAATCCTGCCATTGCGATGGCCACCAGGCCGCCCGCGATCAGCAGTTTTGCAAGACCCACCAGAACCCACAGATCGCTGTCCTGCCGACGAACGCGCTTGCGTGGCAGCCAACTCGCCTGAGCCGCCGTGGCGACAAACACCATCGCCCCGCTGCACCAAAGAATCAAACCCGCGTCAGATCCCTGCGCGCAATTGATCATCACGATTGCCACGCAGAACACCACAAACGACAACGCCGCCGTGTTGCGCGGCAATGCCCTGCCGCTCTCGTTGCCCCGGCCCATAAGTCACCCCATTCCAATCCCGGAACAGGTTTAGACAGTGCGACGCTTCCAAAAGCCTAACGGTGCGCTGGCATGTTCAGACAGTTTTCATCTGATTATCACGGATCAAAAATAACTGCGCACCAGCGACCCCGCAATCAGCGCCCAACCATCAGCGATGACAAAAAACGCCAGCTTGAACGGAAGCGACACGATGGCCGGGGGCACCATCATCATCCCCATCGACATCAGCACCGCCGCCACCACCAGATCAATGATCAGGAAGGGCAGAAAGATCAGGAATCCCACCTGAAACGCGCGCGCGATTTCGGACAGCAGAAAGGAAGGCACCAGCACGGACAATGGCGCATCTGGCGACAGCACGATGCCTTGGGTATCGGGGCGCAGTTCGGCCATGGCACTGAATGTATCGCCGTCCATGCGCCCTGCCATGAAACTGCGAAACGGCTCTAACGTACGGACAAATGCGGTTTCGGCATCAATCTCTTCATTGGTCAGGGGTTGCAGGCCGTCGTTCCAGGCCTGAACAAAGACCGGTTCCATCACGAAATAGGTCAGAAACAACGCAAGGCTGACGATCAGCATGTTGGGCGGAGATTGCTGCAAGCCGATGGCCTGTCTCAGGATCGACAACACGGTCACCAGAAACGGAAAACAGGTGATCATGATGGCCAGCCCCGGAGCAAGGCTGAGCACGGTGATCAGGGCGAACAGTTGTAAGGTGCGTGCGCTCAATGAACCGTCATCGCCCAGTGAAATCGTCAGGTCCTGCGCCTGAGACATCACCGGAACCATGAATATCACCAGCGTCAAAGCCGCAAGAGCCGAGGTGCGCAGGGGGTCAGATGCCACCGGACAGATCAACGATTTCCAGCAGACGCACCGCCAGCTGCCCGGTTTCGCTGCCTTCAGCCTCTTCCAATGTGCCGCGTGCAATCAATCGGTCACCGACATATAGGTCGACGGGGTCATCAATGCGCCGGTCGAGTTTCAGCACCGCGTTCTTGCCCAGCATCACCAGATCGCGCACCAGGGGACGGGCCTTGCCGACCGAAACGGTGATGTCGATGGGCACGGCGGTGAAAGGATTGGCGCTGTCAGAGGCCAGAGCCGTCTGATCCGGTGTTTCGGTCATGGTGTCAGTTCCTTTTGCATTTGTTGAACAAAGCCCGTCATCGCGGCGGCGATGCCCGAAATAACCTGATCAAAATCGATTTCGGACTCTTCCGAGCCAACTTGCAGAAGGACCTGCGAAGGTCCCAGGTCACTGTTGGGCGCGCAGACAAAGGGAGGCGAAACCGGCGCATCGAGCAACTGCTCAAGCATGTCCAGGTTGTCTTGTGTCGCTTCGATCCGAATGGGTTGATCCGCCGCCTTGCGCAGCATCCCGATCAGTTGCTCCACCACCTGCGCACCCAGAGTTGCATGCGCCACCTCGGGCAAAAGCTTGGCCATAATGTCGGTCAGAACAGGCTGCATCGCTTTGACCAGACCGGCCCGCGCCTCGTGATAGCCAAAGGAAATGTCCTGCAAACTGGCAATAAAAGCGTTGGCCGCCTCGGTGCGGCTGCCCGACTGGGCTTTTAACGCGTCTTCCCACCCGGCAGAGTAGCCACGCTCGAAGGATTCAAGCTTGATGTCTTCCAATGCGTCCTGGCTGATCGCCGCAGGCAGGCCGGGGTCGGCGCGTTCTTCGCTGTCGCCAAAATCGCGATACAAATGCATCAGGGAGGTCATGCGTTTTCCTCTTTCTCTTCCAGCCAGGACCGCAGGATTTCAACGGTTTCTTCCTGACGTTCGCCAATCATCGACCGCAATCGGTCCACCGGGTCCTGCGCACCGCCCATCCCCCCCATCTCGCCCATGGGGCCACCCAGCATCGGCAGATCGGGCAACCCGCCGCCGCCTGAAATCTCACCGGACAGGGACGGCAGTGGATCGCTCGCGTCCTCGCCTTCCGGGGCAGGCAGGTTCGCAGGCGTCACGGATCGGCTTTCAGGGGGTGTGCGTGACAGCACCGGACGGACCACAAAGAGCCCAAGAATTAGTGTGACCAAGGCCAGAACCGCCATCTGGATTGCGGACATCACGTCCACGTTAAAATGATCCAGAACAGATGTGCTGGCGGCGGTCCCCGCAGGCTCAACGCTTTGCAGAGACATGGATTTCAACGTGATGATGTCGCCGCGTTGTTCGTTGTATCCGACAGCCGAGGACACCAACTCGCGCAGCGCATCCATTTCCTCGGCCGCGCGGGGCGTCTGGGTCACCGTGCCATCTGCGGCCACCTGCGTGACATCATTGACCAGAACCGCGACAGTCAACCGTTTGATCGCCCCTGGTGCCTTGATGATTTCGCGTTCGGTTTCAGATACTTCGTAGTTGATACGCTCGCGGGTTTCCGAGTTTTGCGACGATGAGCTGTCCCCGCCTGCGGCATCACCGTCGGGCAGGTTGGAGGCAACGGTCACGTCGCCTCCCCCTGCATCCGTCGCCGTGTTGCTGGTTTCCTGCGTGTCCGTCGAAATGGCGACACGGCCCTCGGGATCAAAACGCCGCTCGCGGATGGCCTCGGATTCGGTAACCGTGTCGACGCTGACCTCGACGATGGCATTGCCGAATCCCACCCGCGCCTCAAGCAACCGCTCCACGCGTTCGCGCAGCATCTGGGCCTTGTCATCCCCCCCCACCGCAGGCGCGGTTTCCTCGGCGCTGCCGATCAGGTTTCCGTTGGCGTCGATCACAGCCACATCCTCGGGTGCCAGTCCCGCGATGGCAGAGGCCACCAGATAGCGCACCGCCTTGGCCTGCGCCGCAGAGACAGTTCCGCCATTGGGGGTGACAGACACAGAGGCTGTCGGGGTAACGCCCCGCTGGAAGGGGTTGGAGCCGGTGGTGGCGATGTGAACGCGTGCCATCGAGATATGCGGGCTGGACACGATGGTGCGGGCCAATTCACCCTCTTTCGCGCGCCAGTAGGCCGCGTCGAACATCTGGCTGGTGGTGCCAAAACCCGACAGGCTGTCCAACAGCTCATATCCTTGATTCGAATTGGCGGGCAGCCCTTCGGAGGCCAATGTCATCCGCAACTGGTCGCGCTGTTTCGAATCGACAAAAATCGACCCGCCCCGCACGTCGAACGTGGCTCCGCGTGCTTCCAGCGCGCGCACCACCTCGCCCGCGGCACCGTTTTCCAGGCCCGCATACAGCAAGGTCATGCTGGGCGCAGTCGCCATACGGGACATGGCCAGAACCGCAAAGAACATGGCCAGTGTCGCCCCGATAACAGTGATCTGGCGTCGCAGGTCGAGACCCAACCAGACATTCAGTAATTGCTGCACAATCGCCTCCGTCATACCGGGCGTTCTGCCCGGCGCTGGGACTACAAATGACGGATCAGGCTTAACAATCGGTTAGTTCCTGTCAGCTTATACAGATTTCGAATTGATCGAATGGACGCAGCATGGCCGACACCGCACCAGAAACTGACGACCCACCCCCAAAGGCATCGAAACTGCCTTTGATCCTTGGGCTTCTGCTGGCTTTGATCGGTGGTGGTGGCGGGTTCTATGCGACGTTCTCGGGCCTGCTGATGGGGGGCGAATCGCATGAGGAAACCACGCATGAGCCTGCGGTCGAAGGGTTGCCGGATGTGGCTTTCGTGGCGGTGGAACCGATGACTGTGTCCCTGCCTCCGGGGGCCACAAGCCAGCATCTGCGGTTCCGCGCCAACCTGGAGGTGCCCAGCCAGTACCAGCAGGATGTGACTGTGCTGTTGCCGCGCGTGGTCGATGTGCTGAACGGCTACTTGCGCGCGCTTGAGCTCCGTGACCTGCAAAACCCCGCCTCGCTGACCCGGCTGCGCGCACAGATGCTGCGGCGCATCCAGATTGTCACCGGCGAGGGGCGGGTCAACGACCTGCTGATCATGGAATTTGTGTTGAATTAGGGGGTGTTATGGAACTGATTGCCGATATCTTGCTGGTCGCGGGCGCTTTGGGTGCGGGGTTTTATTGTTTTATCCTCGGACGGCGGCTCAAGCGGTTCAACAGCCTGGAACAGGGCGTGGGCGGTGCTGTCGCGGTGCTGTCATCGCAAGTCGATGACCTGACCAAAACGATGACCGCGGCACAGGACACCGCAGCGCAATCGGCGCAGACCCTGACCGACCTTGCCGCGCGGGCCGAGGCGATCTCGCGTCAGCTGGAACTGCAAATGGCATCGCTGCACGACGTGCCCGAGGCCTCTGAGCCGACGCCGCCCGCCAATGATACGCCAAAGGACATTCCCCGCACCGATCCCGCGCCCGCATCCCCGTCAGAGCCGATGTTTATCCGCCACGCAGCCGGAGGACGGTCATGAAAAACCCTCTGAAATTGAACTTTTCCGGCAAAGGGTCGGTCGTGTTGATTGCGACCTTGCTTTGTGGATCGGCGATGTTGCGCATTCTGTCCGGTGCTTCCGTGGCGATGGCGAACAATGATATCACCCCGCGCCCCTTGCCCGAGCAGGCGCAGGTCGACACGTCAGAGCTGAACGACACCACCCCCGCACCGACGCGCGGCGAAATGTCGACCCTGCTTCAGGCCCTGCTGGACCGTGAGGCGCGCGTCGCGCAGCGCGAAACCCAGATGGATGTGCGCGAAAAGGCACTGACCGTGGCACGCACCGAAATCGAGCGCAGGCTGAAGGTGCTGGAAGAGACCGAGGCGCAACTGCGCGCCACACTCAGCCGCGCCGATTCGGCGGCCGAAGACGACGTGGCCCGGCTGACGTCTGTCTATGAAAGCATGAAGCCCAAGGATGCCGCTGCCCTGTTTGAAGAGATGGAGCCCGAGTTTGCCGCAGGCTTTCTGGCCAGGATGCGCCCCGATGCGGCGGCCAGTGTCATGGCCGGGCTGAAACCGCAAACCGCCTATACCATCAGCGTCATTCTGGCCGGTCGCAACGCCCGTGCGCCAAAAACCTGAGGCGCGCTGATCCTTTCTTAACCTGCCTTTGCGACAGTGGGCGCAACAGTTTTATCGAGGACACACATGATTGGTATCATCGGGATCATTACGATTTTCGCCATGGTCTTTGGCGGCTATCTGGCGGCAGGCGGCAAGATGGCGATCATCATCAAATCCCTGCCGTTCGAAATGATGATGATCGGCGGCGCGGCGGTGGGCGCGTTCCTGATTTCGAACAGCATTGCCGAGGTTAAACACACGCTGAAAGACATGGGGAAGGTGTTCAAGGGCCCCAAATGGAAGCATCAGGATTATCAGGATCTGCTGTGTCTGCTGTTTGAGCTGATACGTCTGGCGCGGCAGAACCCGGTCGGGATCGAGGAACACATCGAAGCGCCGGAGGACTCGTCGATATTCTCGCGGTATCCCAAGATTGTCGCAGACAAGGAAGCCACGGCGCTGATCTGCGACACCATGCGGTCGGCATCGATGAATTATGACGACCCGCATCAGGTCGAGGAGGTCCTGGAAAAGCGGATCGAGGCGAACCTGCACCATGCGATGCATTCCAGCCACGCCTTGCAAACGGTCGCAGACGGATTGCCTGCCTTGGGTATCGTGGCGGCGGTTCTGGGCGTGATCAAGACGATGGCGTCGATCGACCAGCCGCCCGAGGTATTGGGCAAGCTGATCGGGGGCGCACTTGTGGGGACCTTTCTGGGCGTGTTCCTGGCCTATGGTCTGGTCGGTCCATTCGCGGCCAAGGTGAAAGTGGTGATTGAGGAAGACGCGCATTTTTACCAGCTGATCCGCGAGGTTCTGGTGGCCAATCTGCACAACCATGCCACCAACATCTGTATCGAGGTTGGACGCCAGAACACGCCATCCCACTGCCGCCCCAGCTTTTCCGAGCTTGAGGACGCGCTGAAAGCTGTCAAGCAGAGCGCCGCATGATCCGTCTGTGCGTCATCGCATTGGCTTTGCTGGCCAGTGCCGTGCAGGCCCAGGATATCCTCGTGCGCTCGGGGGATCATGGCAGCTTTACGCGGTTGGTGTTTGATGTCGCCCCGAATGCACGCTGGTCAATGGCGCAAGAGGGCACGCGCCTGACTGTGAGCTTCCCGGATCACAGGGGCCGCTTCAGCCTGGAACAGATCTTCAACCGGATCGACCAAAGCCGGATTGCCGCCGTGTCGGAAACCGATGCCGGGGTGACAATCGAACTGGCCTGCGACTGTTCGGCAACCGCCTTTGCAAGCGGTCCCGATATGGTGGTTCTGGACGTCTCCGACCCCGCTTTGCCCGAACGGAACCCGACAGAGCCAAACTCGCTGCAACAACCGGCATCCTTTGGATTTGGTGCCACATTCGCAGTCCCGCGCAGAATGCCAGCTATGGGGTTCGCCCCCGAGGCCGTGCCGCTTGTCACAGCATCCGAAAACCCTCCTGCCCCCGTCGCCATGCCGACACCGATGCCTCGGTCGGCCAGTCTGCCCGCGGAACTGCCCTTGCCGTTTGACATGGAAAATGCCCCCGGCCACGCCGTGCTTGAAAGCGCACAAGAGCAATTGAGCCGTGAAGTTGCGCAGGCGGCCACCCTTGGCGTGCTGAAGCCGAACGGGCAAACGGCCTTTTTGCCAGCCCCCGGCAGGAAACCTCACATTGATCCGACTGCATTCGACGACCAGGCTTTGCCACAGGCGGATTCCGACGGCGGCGGCACGCAGGACGCCATGCGCATCACGTCCAGCATGGACTTTCAGGAAGGCGCATTGCCGTCCGAGTTGACCACTTCGCCCTATGGACCAGGGTGTATCGACCCTGCAGTTGTCGACATCGCCAACTGGGCCGACGACCGCCCGATGCCCGCCCAGATCGCCGATGCGCGTGCGCCCTTGTTCGGCGAATTCGACGTGCTTTCGCCGAAAGCCGCCCGCAAGCTCAGCCAACTGTATTTGCATTTCGGCTTCGGGCTTGAGGCGATGCGGGTTCTCGATTTGGACCCGGATTTGCGCGGGGCAAACGGCATCCTCCTTGAAATAGGCGAAATCATGGAGTTCGGTCACGTACGGGCGCCACAGATTTTGCAAGCCTATGTGCAATGTGACAGCGCGCTGGCCATGTGGGCGATCCTGTCGTTGAAGACGGTGCCAACTTCAACGGTCATCAACACCCGCGCCGCGCTGCGCACATTGAACGCGCTGCCGCCACATTTGCGGAACTTTCTCGCACCCGAACTCAGCCGCCGCCTTCTGACCTATGGGGACAAAGCCGGGGCCGCCACCGCGCTGCGCAGCATCGAACGATTGCCCAGCGCGGTTTCGGACGACACGAAGATGGCTCAGGCCGATCTGGACCTGGCCGACGATCACCTGCCAGAAGCGCAGGAAAAGCTGGAACAAGTGGTTGCGTCGAACTCTGCACAATCCGCCCTTGCGCTGATCAAATCCGTCACAGCACAAATCGACCAGAACCTGCCGGTTTCACCGGACACCGCCCTTCTGGTCGAGGCCTATGCGCTTGAGTTGCGTGATGATCCACTTGGGGCCTCCCTGCGCAAGTTGCAGGTGCAGGCGCTGGCACAGTCCGGGCAATTCGAAGCCGCAGTGACCGCAATTGATGCGTTGCCGCCAGATCAGAAAACCGTCGAGCGCGCCGATTTGACCAACCATGTGATTGCAGACCTGACGGACCAGGGGGACGACATGACGTTCCTGGATATCGTGTTCGATCTACAGTCCAAACAGGCGCTGCAGGTGTCCTACGACACGCGGCAGGCCGTTGCAGACAGGCTGCTGTCGCTGGGTTTCGCAACAGCTGCCAGCACGGTCATCGAACAGGCGCAGATAGCGGCCCCCGACGACACGGTACAGCTGTTGAAAGCGCGGATCGCACTGGCGCTAGAACAGCCCAGCTTGGCACAGGCCCATCTGCTGGGCGTCACTGGTGAGGCCGCCGACCGTTTGCGGGCGCAGTCCCTGGCGCTCAAGGGGGACCTTGCAGATGCCAGCCAGTTGTTCGAAGCCACGGGCGCGTCCGAGATGGCACAGACCGCGGCCTTTTTGGCCCAGGATTGGCAGGACCGCGTTGCCGACGATGCGCCTCTGGTCGGGCCTTTGGTGCAGCTCAGCAACACACCGCTTGAAGCCGATCCGACACGCGACGGGATGCTGGCACGCAGCGCTGCCGCGCTGGAAGAAAGCACCGCCGCGCGCAGCTATATCGACACTCTGTTGCGCGCCCCGATGGACGATCAGCCCGCACCCGACAGCTGATTTTTACGCGTCCCTTTCCTCCGGTTACGCAAAATAAACCATCTGCCCCCTACAGTCGGTAAAACCTTTTGCCACTGACGGGACCGACAGAATGTCGCTGATCACACAGACACGCTGGCGTGCCATATTGCCAATGCTGTTCAGCCTGTTCTGGCTGGCCGCGCAGGCACAGGCGACACCGCAAGCCATGTGCGACGCCGCCGCCGCGACCGTGGCGGCCGAAACCGATGTCCCCCTGTCGGTCCTGCGCGCCATCACCCGTGTCGAAACCGGACGCACCCGCGACGGGGCGCTGATGCCATGGCCATGGACGGTGAACATGGAAGGCGTCGGCAAATGGTTCGATACCGAAGATGCCGCGCGGGCCTATGTGTTCAAGCGGTTCAAATCCGGCGCGCGCAGCTTTGATGTCGGCTGTTTCCAGATCAATTACAAATGGCACGGACAGGCGTTCGCCTCGATCGAAGAGATGTTCGATCCGATAAAGAACGCCCGCTATGCAGCACAGTTCCTGAACCGCCTGCACGCCGAACTTGGGTCCTGGTCTCAGGCCGCAGGTGCCTATCATTCGCGCACAAAGGACTTCGCCGAAAAGTACGTGACGCGGTTTGACCGCATCCATGCCGACCTGGCGACCCAGGTTGTCGCCACCCCACCGCCCGCCGAATCCGGTGGTCCGAACAATTTTCCCCTGCTGGTACAAACCGGTCAGACCGCGCGGCTTGGGTCCCTTGTTCCGCTGGCACAGACAACCAACGCCCCGCCTTTTGCGCTGCTGCGACGTGGGGGTTAGATCATGAAATCCCTGAACATGGACGCGCTCTTCAACCCGACGGTCTTGCTGGCGGTGGCGTTGATGTCTGTCATCGTGATGATGATCCTGCCGATGCCCGCCTGGGTGCTCGACATCGGGCTGGCCGCGTCCTTTGCGCTGGCGATCCTGATCTTTACCATCACGTTGTTCATCGAAAAACCGCTGGATTTCTCGGCCTTTCCGACGATCCTGCTCGCCACCTTGATGCTGCGATTGTCGCTGAACGTCTCGTCGACAAAACTGATCATCGGACAGGGCCACACCGGCACCGACGCTGCCGGGGATGTGATCAAGGGCTTTGCTCAGTTCATCATGGGCGGCAGCGTGTTTCTGGGGCTTGTTGTGTTTTGCGTGCTGTTGATCGTGAACTTTATGGTCATCACCAAGGGAGCGGCGCGCATGGCAGAGGTCGGTGCGCGATTTGCCCTCGACGGGATGCCGGGCAAGCAATTGGCCATCGACAGCGATATGAGTGCCGGCGCCATCGACCATGTCGAGGCAAAGGAACGGCGCGAACGCGAACAGCAGGAAACCACCTTTTTCGGCTCGCTCGACGGGGCGTCGAAATTCGTCAAGGGCGATGCGGTCGCGGGCTTGTTGATCACCCTGATGAACCTTGTCGCGGGGCTGATCATGGGCATCGCCGTGCATGGCATGCCGCTGTCCACGGCCTTTGAAACCTATGCGATCCTGACCGTGGGCGACGGGCTGGTCAGCCAGATCCCGGCGGTCATCATCTCGATCGCCTCGGCTTTGCTGCTGGCGCGTGGCGGGGCACAAGGGGCCACCGATCTGGCCGTGTTCGCGCAACTTGGCAAACACCCTGCGGCGCTGGCCACGGTGGCCGTCTTGATGGTGATGTTCGCCCTTTTTCCCGGCCTGCCCTTTGTGCCTTTTGTGTGTGGTGCAATCGGTCTGGGCGCAGCGGCCTTTATGATGCGTCGCAAGCTACGGGCCGAAGCGGCGCGCCCCGAGATTGTCGAGGACATGCCCGACATGCCCCGTGAACGACGTCTGGGCGACATACTGGAGCTGGACGATATCCATGTCGAATTCGCTCCTGACCTTGTGAACATGGTGCTGGACCCCGGCACCGGGCTGGATGCGCGCATTGCCAATATGCGCACCCATGTGGCGTCGGTCTTTGGTCTGATCCTGCCCGAGATCCGGCTGACCGATCATCCGGGCCTGCCCACGGGCACCTATGTGCTGCGCATTCAAGGCGTAGAGCAGGCCCGCGCCGTCCTGCGCCCCGACCAGATCCTCGCCCTCAAGCCAGAAGAAGCGACCCCCTTGCCCGCAGGTCAGGACACGGTCGAGCCTGTTTACGGCGCGCCTGCCCGCTGGATCAGCGACCGCGATCAGGAAAAGGCATCGCTGGCCGGAGCCACGCTGGTCACGCCTACGGAAATTCTGGCGACCCACCTGCTGGAAATCGTGAAGCACAACTTCTCGCGGCTGCTGACCCTGAAATCGTTGCGGCGCCTGCTGGCCGAGATGATCAATGTCTCGGACCCCGCACGGGCCGAGGCGAACCGCAAACTGCTGGACGAGCTGATCCCCGACAAGGTGCCGATAGATATCCTGCACGCGGTGCTGCGGTTGTTGCTGGACGAACAGGTGTCGATCCGCAATCTGCCCCTGATCCTCGAAGCCACCGCCGAGGCGCGCGGCCAGAACGCCATGCCCGAGGCGATCTGCGAGCATGTGCGCCAGCGTCTGGGCTTTCAACTGGTCGCGGAAATGCGGCGGGCGGACGGGACGTTGCCATTGGTGCAACTGGCACCTGAGTGGGAAGAGACATTTGCCACGTATCAGGTCGATGCCGACCGTGGGCTGGACATTGCCCTGCCGCCCGACCTGTTCAACACATTGGCCAACAACATGTCCAACAAACTGGCCGACGCCAGCCGCGACGGCATTTACGCCGCGATCGTGACCAACACCCGCCGCCGCCGGTTCCTGCGCACGGTGATGCGGGCCAAGGGGATCAGCAATCCGGTCCTGTCCTTCGAGGAAATCGGCGTGGACGCACGACCCTCGCTGGTGGGAGTCGTGGCGGCCTGATGCTGGGCTTTCTGAATATCCTGGGCGATCAGGCCTGGCACGGCTTCGTCGTGTTTCTGCGCGTTGCGGCGATGGCCTCCTTGTTGCCCGCATTCGGCGAAGAAACGGTGCCCGCGCGGATCAAGCTGATCGTGGCGCTGGCCTTTACCCTGATCGTGGCCCCTGCCGTGCCGCACAGCACGCTGTTGCCCGGCCTGCCTGCCGTGGCGTTGCTGGTCCTGACCGAGGCCTTGACCGGGCTGGCGCTTGGTCTTGGCATCCGCCTGTTCATTCTGGCCTTGCAGACTGCTGGGGCCATCGCTGCCCAGTCCACTTCGCTTTCACAAATTCTGGGCGGAGCGGTGCGCGACCCGCTGGCGGCGATCGGCTACATCCTGATCGTTGGGGCGCTGGCCCTGGCGGTGATGGCGGGGTTGCACGTCAAGGCCGCCGAATTGGTCATTCTGTCCTATGACGTGATGCCTATCGGGGTGTTTGCCGGTGCGTCGGACCTGTCCGATTGGGGGCTGGACCAGGTGCGCCGCGCCTTTTCGCTCGCCTTCACGCTGGCCGCGCCGTTTATTCTGGTGTCGGTGCTGTACAATCTTGCGCTGGGGGCCATCAACAAGGCGATGCCGCAGTTGATGGTGGCCTTTGTCGGCGCGCCGGTGATCACGGCCGGGGGCTTGCTGATCCTGTGCATCAGCAGCCCGCTGATCCTGACGGTCTGGCTGGATGCCCTTGATACATTTATGGCCGCCCCCTTTCAGGCGGTGCCATGAGCGGGCAGGACGACGATACCGAAAAGTCCTTTGATCCAACGCCGCAGAAACTGCAAAAGGCGCGGGAAAAGGGCGAAATTGCCCGCGCACAGGATCTGAACACCGCTGCGGCCTATGCCGGCCTGACGGCTGCACTTTTGATGACAGGGGCCGGTGCGGTATCAGGGCTTGGCACAGCTTTGATGACCTTGCTGGATCAGGCCGACCGACTGGCGCCCCTGTTCGTCACCAGCGGCAGCAGCCCGGTGTTCGCGGGCCTGCTGGGCGAGGCGGCGCTGGCGGTTGCGCCACTGTTTGCCATTCCGGCCATCACCGTTGTGGCGGTGATTGCCGCCCAGCGCGGGTTCGTCTTTGCGCCGTCGAAGCTGGAACCAAAGCTGTCCAAAATCTCGATCATCAAAAACGCAGGCAATAAATTCGGGCGCAACGGCCTGTTCGAATTTGCAAAGAGCTTTGTCAAACTGGTGATCTATTCGTGCTGTCTGGGTGCCTTTCTCAAGGCGCGTGCGCCAGAGATGGCGACGGCCGTCAACAGCGAACCGCGCACGGTTGTGCTGTTGCTGGCGGAGTTGTGCATCGCCTTTCTGTTTGTCGTCGTGTTGGTCTCGGTTGTGATCGGCGGCATCGACGCGATCTGGCAACATTTTGAACACATTCGCAAAAATCGCATGTCCCGCAAGGATATGCAGGACGAGAACAAGGAATCCGAGGGCGACCCCCACCTGAAACAGGCCCGCCGACAGCGTGCACAGACCATTGCCATGACACAGATGATGGCGGACGTGCCCGATGCGGATGTGATCGTGGTCAACCCGACCCACTATGCGGTGGCGTTGAAATGGTCGCGCAAACCCGGGACCGCGCCCACCTGTGTGGCCAAGGGTGTGGACGAACTGGCGGCGCGGATCCGTGCGGTTGCCTCCGAACATGGCGTCCCGGTCCACAGCGATCCGCCAACCGCGCGGGCACTCTATGCCGTGACCGCCATCGGGGCCGAGGTCCCGCCCGAGATGTATCCGCCAGTTGCCGCCGCGATCCGCTTTGCCGAGGCGATGCGCCAGCGTGCCAGAAAGCGGGGGTTTTGATGGCGCATCTTACCGATCTGCACCAGCTGACCCGTGTTCATTACGAACGTGAACAGCAATCCTTAAGGAAACTGGCCCAACAGGAATCGCTGATCCGCGCCGAATTGCAGCGGCTGTCGGACCAGGAAAAGGCCGCCTTTGCCGCAGCCCCCAAGGATGCGCCGATGCGCGCCATCGGGGCAGATGTGATCTGGCTGGGATGGGTCGGACGGTCCAAGGCGCAGTTGAACATGGCGCTGGCGCAGATCCTGGCGCAAAAAGAGCACCACATGGCGCGGGTGCGCATCGCCTATGGCAAGGTTCTGGTCACCGAAGAACTGGCCCGGAAGGATGCAAGCGCGCGGCGGCAGGCACGCAGCAAGGTGCAGCTGGAAACAGCGCAAGAGACCGCATTGTGGCGATCCCTTGGAAAGTGACAGGCCAGCGACGGTGCCTAATAATCCTGCCGCCCGATATCCGAAATCAGAACATCGGTGACGATGGGCCCCATATCCTTCTGCGCCACTTCCAACAACGCCGCGCGCAAGACCGCCAGATTGTTCGCGCTGGTAAACTCGCCCTCGAACCCGCCCAGATTGGCGTGGTCAAACAACACTTGCAGGAAACTGTCCCGCAGCTTTGGCTCACGCAGATAGACAGTGTCTTTTGACCCTATGGTCACCTCGACGCTCAGCGCCAGCACCATCAATGCACGCACCGCCTCGCGGTCGACGATGGGTATGACGAACTGGTTGCTCAGCTTGACATATTCCCGCTCGACCGGGCCTTCGTGCTCTTCTGCATCGGCTACCTGTTCCAGCTCGTGCACTTCAGCCGCGGGGTCCGGTTCAAGCGGCGGTGGGCGCAGGAACAGACCGGCAGCGACACCGCCACCGGTGCCGATCAACAGCAGCAAAATGGGCAAAAGTTTCTTGATCATCGTCGGCCCCCTCAGAATGGCAGGATCGCATCCAGCACCTGTTGCCCATAGCGCGGTTGCTGCACGTCGGTGATCTGACCGCGCCCGCCATAGGACACACGCGCCGATGCGATCTTGTCATAGGTGATTTCATTCTGCCGCGAGATGTCTTCGGGACGGACGTAACCGGTGACCAGCAGCTCGCGCATCTCAAAGTTCACGCGCAACTCCTGGCTGCCCGCGATGGACAGGACGCCGTTTGGCAAAACCTCGACGATGGTGGCGGCCACGCGCAGGGTCAGCTTTTCCTTGCGCTTGACCGAGCCGTCGCCCGCCGACGAACTGGACGAGTTGATCGAGACGGGATTGGTGCCCGACGCACCATCATCAATCGCATTGTCCAACCGTTGCGGAATACCGACCAGCTCGGGAATGTTCAGCGTTTCACCGCTGGAGCGGGAGCGGTCGGTGGCATTGGAAATCTCGGCCTTTTCGTCGATCTCTATCACCACCGTCAGAATGTCGCCGCGCCGGATCGCGCGCCGGTCACCCAGCAGTGATTTGCGTGATCCCGACCACAGCGAGGCCTGATCCATTGGTCGCACGATCTCGACCGTGCGCGGCAACCCCGGAGAGATCATTGCAGCATGTTCCACCGTTTCCATAGGCTCGGAAAACGACGGCGCCTTGCCCAGGTGATCGCCCCGCCCGCAGGCGACAAGCAAGCTCAGACAGGCCAGGGTGATTGCGAAAAAGCTTTTCATTTCAGTTTCCTAATTGGACACGCGCACGGTACCGTCGGCCTGCACCAGACCAAACAGCGTTGCGCGGGAATTCAGGTTCATGATGCGGACGCGGTCACCGATGCCGCCCCGTTCCAGTGCACGGCCCTCGGTGCTGATCACCAACTGCGACCCTTGATAATGCAGCTGCACGATCTGGTTGCGGTCGACCAAAGCGGGCGGGCCGATGTCGTCAAACCGGATCGGACGCCCAGCATACAATGCCACCCGCGCCTCTTGTCCAACCACGTCCAGGGCATTGTCGAACACGTCGGCACGGCTGCCTGCGATGGTCTGCACATCCGCTGCGGTGATCACCGATTGCGGACGGATCGTGCGGGTCGGCACGACAATATCGGCATGGACAGCCGCCGCGGAGATCAAAAAACTGGCAAGGATCAAGATACGGATCATCGGATTTGCGTCGTCGCCCCCATCATCTGATCGGCGGCCGAGATCACCTTGGCGTTCATTTCATAGCCGCGCTGTGCCTCGATCAGCTCGGTGATTTCGCGCACGGCATCGACGGAACTGTCTTCCAGAAAGCCCTGGCGCAGGGTGCCCAAGCCGTCCTGACCCGGGGCAGCCACCAACGACGGACCCGACGCGGCCGTTTCGGTGAACAGATTGCTGCCGATGGCCTCAAGCCCCTTTGGATTGCTGAACCCGGCCAGAGTGAACTGACCCAGCAACTGCGCCTCGCTTTCGGCGGTGAAATAGGCATAGACCTCGCCATCGGCATTGATCGAAATGCTGCGCACATCGGCGGGGATGACAATCTCGGGGGCTACGGGAAAGCCGTCAGAGGTGACGATCAATCCTTCGCCGGTGCGTTTCAACCCGCCATCGCGGGTATAGGCCGCCTGTCCTGAGGGCAGAGTGACCTCGAAATATCCGTTGCCCTCGATGGCGATATCCAGATCGCCCGCCGTTGCGGACAACGATCCCTGTGCCAGGTGCATGGACACGGCAGCAGGCCGCACGCCCAGACCCAGCTGCACACCCGTGGGCAGAACCGTCCCGTCCGAGGCATTGACCGTGCCCGCGCGCGCCATCTGTTGATAGTGCAGATCGGCAAATTCGGCCCGGCGGGCGTTATAGCCCGTGGTGGACATATTCGCGAGGTTGTTCGAAATCGTCTCGACCCGCATCTGCTGGGCGGACATGCCGGTGGCGGCAATCTTGAGGGCGCGCATGGGCCTTCTCCTTTATCTCGTCATGGAATCGAGCGCCTGGCGCACCCGTTTGTCTTCGGCTTCCAGAAAGCTGGCGCCCATTTCATAGGCGCGCTGCACCTCGATCATGCGGGCCAGCTGTCCGATGGCATTGACGTTGGCCCCCTCGACAAAACCCTGAACCACGCGCGCAGTCTCGGACGGCTCATAGCCCGCGTCGGCGCGGAACATCACGCCATCCTCGCGCTGCATGTCCAACGGTTCCAACGGGCGCACCACGCCGATCTGCCCGACCAGCACGCCGTCGGCGCTCATGGTGCCATCCGAGGAAACGGCGATATCAGCACCCGGTGGCACAAAGATCGGCGCGCCGCCTGAATCCAGCACGCGAAAGCCGTCATAAGTGACCAGATCACCGTCCGCATTGGGCGAAAACGCCCCGGCGCGGGTCAGCCGTTCACCTGCGGGCGTCTCGATCAGGAAAAACCCGTCGCCTTCGATGGCAAAATCGAATGTTCCGCCAGTCTGGCTGAGCGTGCCCTGCTCGAACGACGTGTTGTGTACATTTCCCTGCCCCATCGACAGAGACGGACCGTTTTCGACCGCCTTTACGTATTCCGAAAAAATCATCCCCTCCTGCCGGTAACCGGTGGTGGCCGCGTTGGCGATGTTGTTGGCGACGATCTGCATCTCGCGTTTCAGCCCCATTTGCCGGGTGATGGTGACGTATCCAGCGCTGTCCATGGGTCAGCCTCCGATGATCAGGGGAATGATGCGGTCGTGAAAGAACGACACCAGCGTCTGGGTCATGAAGCCCATCGACATCCAGAAGACGACCACAATGGCGGCCAGTTTCGGCACAAAGGTCAGCGTCATCTCCTGAATCGAGGTCAACGCCTGCACCAGACCGATGGAAACACCGGCCACCAACGCCGCTGTCAGGATCGGGATGGACACAACCACCGCAACCCACAACCCCTGACGCAATGTGTCGAAAAAGATGATTTCGTTCAGCATCTTAAACCGGCATCCTCAGGATTTCCTGATAGGCCTCGACCACCTTGTTGCGCACGGTCACGGCGGTTTCCACAGCCAGTTCGGTCTGGGCCAGCGCCTGCACCAGGGCATGCGGGTCGGCGTCACCGATCATCGACTGTTTGGCAACCTCTTCGCTGTGGGCCAGCGTCTGGGCAAAATCCATCGCCATGTTGCGAAAGGCATCGCCCAGACCGCCGCCCTGATCGGGTTTCGGCTCGGTCGCGGGTTTGGCGTCGGCATAGCGTTGGGTGGCGGTCAGCAGAGACATATCCATTCTAGATACTCCTTTTGGTTTCAGCGTCAGCGGCGCAGCAGGTCCATCAGACCGGCTGACATCTTGCGGGCCTGCTCGAACATTTTCAGGTTCGCCTCGTAGCTGCGCTGCGCCTCGCGGGCGTCGGACAACTCGATCAGCAGGTTCACGTTCGACCCGTCATAGTGGCCGGTTTCATCGGCCAGCGGATGCTGCGGGTCATAGATCCGTTCCAGGTCCGTCTTTCGGTCCAGATGCACGCGACCCGTTTCAACCGTCGATACGGAATCGCCCATGCCGAAAGCGGTCTCAAAGGCCACCGTCTTGCGTCGATAACCCGGCGTGTCAGCGTTCGAGATGTTTTCGGACAAATGCCGCAACCGCTGCGCCTGTGCTTGCAGGCCGCTGGCAGAGACGGTCAGGGATTTGGAAAAATCACTCATGTCGGCCCCCGTTCTCAGCTGCGCGCAAGGGTGCTGTGCAGGACATTCAGCGCAGATTTGTAGATCGCCAGCGCCCGCTCGTGCTGGCGGCCCGCGTCAACGGCGCTCAGCATTTCCTGCTCGACCGAAACGGTGTTGCCGTCCGGCGATGCCGTTCCGGGCCGGTCCACCGGCGCCGCCATACCGGACCCCGCCACGGCCCCGTTCAGATGCCCGGCACGCGTGGCACGCTGGACCTGCGCATCGTCGGGACGGTACAGGGTTTTGAAATCGGGCAGATCGCGCGCCATGTATCCCGGCGTGTCCGAGTTGGCCACGTTTTGCGATATCAGAGCCTGTTTCTGCCCGGCGTGAACCGCCATCGCATTGGCGATCCTGAAAATGGATATGGTCTCGAACATCGGGGCTTCTCCCTCGTGCATTTCAACCAAGGCTTAACTCTGATTCCTTTAGAAACGGTTTGCAGAACCCAAAGGATTGTCATGAAAACCGCTTCAGCTTTCGCCGGCTTGCAAAACCAGCTGGCCCGTTTCAAACCCGTGCACCGGATTGGTCGCGTCACCCGCGCAGAAGGCTCTACACTGCATGTTTCGGGTCTGGGAAACACAGCCCACATTGGCGATCGCGCCTTGCTGAGCGGGCAGAACGGCCTGCGCCTCAGCGGCGAGGTTGTGCAATTGGGCGATGACGGTCTGGTGATGTTGCCAGACGGCGAAATGGACGGCGTGGCCATTGGTGACCGCGTGAGTCTGCAAGGGGGCGCGGTGATCACCCCGCATGACGGCTGGATCGGGCGAATCGTTGATCCGAACGGCAACGCGCTTGATGGAAAACCGCTGTACCAAGGCAGCGTCATGCGTCCCTTGCGGGCCAAACCGCCCCTGGCGGCGCAGCGACGGGCGCTTGGCGGGCGGATGAACACCGGATTGGCCGCATTGAACACCGTTTTGCCCATCGTAGAGGGGCAACGTGTGGGCCTGTTCGCGGGCTCCGGCGTCGGAAAATCCAGCCTGATGGGCACATTGGCCAAATCAATGCAGGCAGATGTCGTGGTGATTGCGCTGATCGGCGAACGCGGGCGCGAGGTGCGGCATTTCGTGGACGACGTGCTTGGCCACGACGGGTTGGCGCGCTCGGTCGTTGTGGCCGCGACGTCGGACCAGTCGGCGTTGCTGCGTCGCCGCTGTGCCTGGACTGCGATGGCCGTGGCCGAATATTTCCGCGATCTGGGCAAATCGGTGCTGTTCGTCGCCGACTCTATCACCCGTTTCGCCGAAGCCCACCGCGAGGTCTCGGTCGCCGCAGGCGAAGCGCCGGTGTTGCGCGGGCACCCTCCGTCAACGGCGCATCTGATCATGTCGCTTTGCGAACGCGCGGGCCCCGGACAGGGAGATCAGGGCGATATCACCGGTGTATTCAGCGTTCTGGTGGCGGGGTCGGATATGGATGAACCCATCGCCGACATCCTGCGCGGAGTGCTGGACGGGCACATCGTGCTGGACCGTGCCATTGCCGAACGCGGGCGCTTTCCTGCCATTGATGTGCTGCGCTCGGTCTCGCGCAGCTTGCCTGCCGCAGCTTCGGACACCGAAAACGAAAGCCTGGCCCAGGTCCGCCGCGCGCTAAGTGTCTATGACCGCAATGCGATGATGATTTCGGCGGGCCTGTACACCCACGGCAGCGATCCCGAGATTGACCATGCCATTCGGCTTTGGCCCGAGTTAGAGACGTTTCTGGCCAAATCAGAGCCGCAAAACGTCGCCAACAGCTTTGCCCAGCTCAACCTGATCCTGAGGCGGGCAAAAGCCGGGCCAAAAGGTCCGGCAAGAAACATCGCCACATCAGGATTGTAGCAGCATCAGCGCAATCGACCCGGACGAGGTGTTGGCGTTGAAAGCGTTGATCTGTGACATCGCGACGTATTTCGTCATCAACGCCTGCAGCTTTTCGGGGTCCGAGAACTGTGCAGGGTCCGAACTGCCGAACATACGCTCGGCGCGCTCCTGAAAAACCTCAAGCTGTTTGTCGATGTCCTGCTGACCAAAGGCCTTGGGCATGCTGAACACGGTGTCAAACACCGCCCGCAACGGCGATTCCCCCATGATAGAGAACCATTTTGATCTTTCGGTACTGGATTCGGCTGCCAACTCCGGCAGTTTGCGTTCCGCGTAAAGCGCAAGACGCAGGGTTTCGTCCACATTGCCCGTCGCCACCTCGAAGCTGGCGGTTTCGTACAGGTTCACGATACGCTCGGCAAAGCTGGAAAACGCCGTTGGGCTGAATTCGTTCGGACCAAAGCCAAACGCCTCGGACAATTCCTTGTACCGCTTGTCAGTAAAGCGGTTGGCCAAGGCATCTTCGGCGGTTGTCCCTTCCTCAAGCATCTTCTGAATGAAGAACTTGTTGTTGATGTCATCCTGCAAGCCAAACGCACCCAATGCGACGCTCAGCAACTGACGGTCGTCCACCAGGTCCTTGGCCGAGGTCACCTTGCCGATGTTCTCGCGGAAATAGTCCGTCTCGCGTGTCAGCTGGGCCGACTGGTTGAAGGCCTCGCGCTGAATATCATAGGTTTTTTGCAGAAACCGCCATCCGGCCAGACCGCCGGTGGGCACGACAGGCTGGTACATGGGTCAGGCTCCCGCAGCTGCCAACAAGCGGTCTTCGCGCGGGATCAGCAGTCTCAGCGCCTTGAGACAGTGATAATGGTCCCCCTTCACCAGTGCATCCGAGGCTGCGGCCAGCGAAAGGCGGCTGTCGCGGTCGGTAAAGACCTGGCTCAGATCTTCGATGTGACGCAACAGCGATTTCCGGCTGCCTTCTGCATCCCCGTCGCCCGACAGCACCAACTGCACCGCGTAACAGACACGCCGCACCGGGGTTGTCGCCTCGTCCGGGTGGATGGCGTCCCGCAAACGCAGGATATTGGCGTCCTTGGTGACGATGGCCAGCCGGCTGCGCCGGTCGCCGTTTTCGATGACAGCCCCGTTGATCAGGATACGCTCCTTGGGGCTGAGTTTCAGGATCAGACCGCTCATTGCTGTGCCCCGTTCCCTTTCAGACCGCGCAAGACGGCCATGTTGATTTCAAGCAGCGGCATGACCGACGCCTGCTTTCGCAGGATCTTGCTGGTATGCTGTGCGGTGAATTCGGCCAGATATATGACCCTTGCCCGCAAGGTTTCGGGCAGGCCGTTGCCATTGTCTGCAACATCAACCGCGAGGTTCGTCCACAGACGGCGGTTGTCATGCAAGGCTTCTGCATATGAGCCGAAGTTGCGGGTCGAGTCTTGCGCGGCGCTGCGCAGGCGGCGTGTGACCTGTGCGATCACCTCATATTCGCCGCGCCGGTCCGTTCGTGTCGGGGCGGCGTTCGCGGCATAACCGCGTTGTGCTGTGGAAAATGCGTTCACAGGACCACTTTCAATGATGTGCCATTTGGAAGGTTACGTCGACCGGTGTGCCGGGGCGCGCAGATGCGCGCGCCCCGACATATCGCTTAACGGAACAGCGACAGGATGGTCTGCGGTGCCTGGTTGGCGATCGACAGAGCCTGAACACCCAGCTGCTGCTGCGTTTGAAGCGCCTGAAGGCGTGCCGATGCTTCTTCCATGTCCGCGTCGACCAATGCGCCGATACCAACCTTCATCGCATCCGTCAGCTTGCCGACGAATTCATTCTGGTCGGTGATCCGCTTGGACGACGCACCCAATGCAGCTGCACCGGTAATCGCTGTCTGCAAGAAGGCCTCCATTTCGCCCAGCGCAGTTGCCGCCGATGCCTGATCGGTGACCGCGGTACGGCCTGCAACGTCCAGGTTCGCCTCGAAGTCGACGGTGGCCACGTCAATGGTGGAGGCGGTCGGCGCGCCTGTGCCCACACGATCCAGCGAAGACAGCACGGTCAGTTGTGTCCCGCCGTTGCCGTCGGCATCGGTGGCCAGCAAGTTCACACCGTTGAACTGCGACGCACTGATGATCGACAGGATCTGCGCCTCTTTTTCGGCCATGTCGGCGTCGATCTTGGCAAAGTCAGCCGTTTCGCTGTTGCCCGAAATCGCCAGCGACTTCATCTCGTCCAGAACCTTGACGATCTGTTCGGCACCGGCAGACGCCACGGCAACCGTTGCTTCGCCGACCGACAGCGAGTCAGAGATGGATTTGAACCCGGACACATCCGATTCCATCACCTTGGAAATCGCCCAGACGGCCGAGTTGTCCTTGGCCATCGAAACCGATTTACCGGTCGAGATTTCATCCTGGGTTTTGGCCAGGTTGCTGTTGATGGATTTCAGAGTTTGCAGCGCAACCATTGCGCTGTTGTTTGTATTGATGCTCGACATGAACATGTTCCTTAAGTCGTGACGCTTTGCGTCAGGTTACGTCCCGCCCCCCAGTGGGACGGACAAAAACAAGTCATTCTGACGTATGCATTTTTCAGCGATGCTGATCTGCGCCACTCTGTTCTCGAGTGCAGGGTCAACATCGCATCCACGTGCTAATGGAGTGCTAATGCGGCCCCCTGTCTTCTGTCCGATTTTAGTCAAACCGCTCTATGCCCGTTTCTCGACCGACCGGGTCGGCGTCAGGGCAATCTCGTTCTTCTTGCCCTGGGCGTCATATATATCCAGCGAGCTGCGGATACGGCGCATGGTCGCCAGCCGTCGGGTGACCGCCCGTATCCCGTCCAGCGCGGAATTCAACAACGACTGGTTGCGCATGACCTTGGAATTCAGGGCGGCCAGCGACGACCGGTCCGCCACATCCAGATCATTCAAGCGGTCGATCAGGGATTGTTTCAAATCCAGCGTCCGGGCGATCCTGTCCAGATCACCCGCAAGCAGGGCGCTGCGTTCCTGATCCAGCAAATCGTCCAGCGCATTGACTGTATCCTCGACCGATTCATCCCTCATGGGTCCGCCCTTTCAAAGCTTGGAACAGTGATTCGCTCAGACCGATACCGCCTGCGGCAACCATCTTTTCGGCCTGCGCCTGTACCAGGAACGAGGAAAACTGGTCCTCTCCCGCGCCGCCGCCAAAGCTGGCGCGCGCTTGACCAAATCCGGCGGATTTCAGCATCTCCGCCAGAAACCCAGCCTCAAGCTGGTCCGCCACCGCGCGCAGTTCTGCATCGGCCTGCGTGGTTGGTTTGCGGGCCAAAGCCACGCCCGCGGTGTCTGGTGTCACTTGCATCCCGGTTTCCTTTCAAATGCGTTGTATTTTCAGGATCATGCCGCAGGACCGGTAAAGAAGCGGTAACCAACCACAGGCATAAGACGGGGACGAGGAAGAACTCCCGGAGGATCTGTGCAACTTATTCCCTTGATACACAGCGGTTCACCCGCAGCGCCGCGCAGCCCTACGACCGCTGGGTCAGATCCTGCCGCCAGTTTCGCCGCGACCTTCGACCAGCTTGTCCCTTTGAACGGAAACGGAATTGCGGTCACGGCTCAGGATTCGCCAGACACGGACGCGGATGGTCTGCCCATTGTCGATGGCGCAACGCCTGAAGAGGAAAACCAAGAAGGCGACGAAGCTGCCGCGCTTTCTCAAATCCAACCCCGCCTGCCTGCGCTGGCAAACGACGCGCCGGTTTCGCGGCACGACGCACCGCCCGAGGTCAAAGCCAAGGTTTCGAAACACCCACAGAGCGGGGCGGAATCGGTGATCACCTTTGCCACAGGGTCTCGGTCCGTGATGCTTCCCGTCGAGCAGGTGGAATCGTTGCCACCAGCCGCAACAGCCATGCCGGGCAAGGCGTTCTTGCACGGATCCCCTGTCGAAGGGCAGGCGGCACCTGAGCCGTTGCACGTGATGGCCTCGAGCGAAACGCGTCTGGTATTGACACCTTACAAGACACCTCAGGCAGCGGAATCAGGCAGCGATGAAACCTCGAATTCGGCTCGAAATATCTTGTTAGAGCCTAAAACCACACTGCATGATGGCGCGTTTTCAACTGCGGCCGCTGCACCAAAAGACGCGCCGACGTTGCTGACAGAGGCGCCTGATTTGCCGCCCGCGAAGTCAACCCATCCCCCCGCTGCGCTTCCCAACACGCCGCCTCCGATGCCAAGACCAGCGACAGCGCCGGACATGCCTATCCGCTTTGATGTGTCAGCGGTGCCAATGGCTTCGACACAGCAGCCGCTTCTGGTGCCGACACAGCCCACCACGCCGCTTGTTCAGGCAACACCGGGCGCTGCTCTGTCGATGACGGAAAATCCGCCGCAGCCCATGCAACAGGCAACAGCATCAGTCACCGTTCGACTGATCACAGCGCCCGCGCAGCCTGCAAATGTTATTCCGCCGGACTCTCAATCCGCAGCATTCACGGAAAATGTGCTGCCACGAGACCCTGCCGACGCGCCTGCCATCCGACAGGCAGCCGATCGTCCGGATCCTCGTCAACCCACGCCCACGCTCGTCACAACCGATGTCCGCGCCGCGGCGCCGCAACCTTCCGCAGAGCCGATCCCTGTGGATGCCGCGCCCGACGCCATCCTCACCGACATGCGCGCATCCGGTGCGCCGCCTGTGCAGACGCACAGTGTCACGGCACCGTCAGCGCCGACGCATCTGCACACCACGGTGGCCAGGCAGATCGCAGAGGCCGCCGTGCAAACCAGCGCAGACCGGCAGATCGAATTGACCCTCAACCCGGCAGAGCTGGGCCGGGTGCGTATGTCCCTTTCAACCAGCGATGCGGGGGCTTCGGTCACGATCCACGCCGACCGCCCTGAAACACTGGACCTGATGCGCCGGAATATTGGCGAGCTGGAAAGTGAATTCGCAGACATGGGCTATGGCGATGTTGATTTCGCCTTTTCCGGCGGGGATGGCGCACAGGATCAACGCGACGACACGCCCCCACGCAACATGCAGCCGTCCGTAGAGATCGCCACAGACCCAGCAGTCACCCAAGGGGACACCCCGCTGTCACCCGATTCCGCCATGGACATCAGAGTATAAGGATCGCCGCCATGAACGTCGCCCCCGCCGCAGCACAGACCCAGGCACAAAGTCAGACCAACGCCTCGCCCCTCCCGGAAAAGGCGGCGTCGCTCATCTCGTCCGACTTTGAAACATTCCTCAAGATGATGACCACGCAGGCCCGCTATCAGGACCCGCTGGAGCCCATGGACAGCTCGGAATATGCCGCGCAACTGGCGCAGTTCTCGATGGTGGAACAGCAGGTGCAAACCAACGACCTGTTGCAGACGCTCAGTGCCGCGTTGCAAGCCGCAAGCGCGACACAAACTGGCGTCGGCGCGCTGTCTGGCTGGATCGGGATGGAGGCGTTGTCTTATGCCCCGGCCCATTTCGACGGCACACCCGTGACCATCGCGCCGAACCCGCTGACAGCAGCGGACTCGGCTTATCTGGTGGTCTATGACGATGCAGGAAACGAAGTTCAGCGCCAGAGCATCCCCGTCTCGCCCGATGCGGTGCAATGGCACGGGATCGCCGGGCTGAACGGATCAACCTTCCCCGACGGGAATTACACATTCGAGGTCGAAAGCTATCAAGCGGGCGAGCTGTTGCTGGCCGAACGCGCCCAAACCTACGGGCGCGTCACCGAAGCGCGGATCGAACAGGGGCGCACGATCCTGATCCTGGAAGGCGGGCTTGCGGTTCTGGCTGACGACGTGACCGGCCTGCGCGACCCGGTCTAACGGTCGATGCCGTAGTCCTCGCGCCCGACCGACGTATAGGCCACGAAGCCGGCGCGCTTGGCGTCCTTTTGTGAATAGATGTTGCGCAAGTCGGCCATGACCGGTGTCGCCATGCGTTTGACGATACGTTTCAGATCAAGCGCGCGGAATTCGTTCCATTCGGTCAGGATCACTACAGCATCGGCGTTCTGGGTGGCCTTATAGGCATCCTCGAACCAGTTGACGCCGGGCAACAGTGCCTCACCTTCCCGGCGGCCCTGGGGATCGACCACACGCACCTTGGCGCCGCCCCCGACCAGCGCGGGGACAATGGTCAGCGACGGGCTGTCGCGCATGTCATCTGTGTTGGGTTTGAACGTCACGCCCAGCACCGCGATGATCTTGCCGTTGACCTTGCCGCCGCACAGATCGACAACCTTGTCGATCATACGGCGTTTGATCTCGTCGTTGACCTTGATCACGGTCTCGGTCAGCTGCATGGGCATCGAATGATCCTGCCCCATACGGGCCAGCGCCTGCGTGTCCTTGGGAAAGCAGCTGCCGCCATAGCCGGGGCCGGCGTGCAGGAACTTGTTGCCAATGCGCCCGTCCAGTCCCATGCCCTGCGACACGGTTTTCACATCCGCACCGGTGCGTTCGCACAGGGCCGCGATTTCGTTGATGAACGTAATCTTGGTCGCCAGAAACGCGTTGGCGGCATATTTGATCATCTCTGCGCTTTCCAGATCGGTGATCATGATCGGAAAATCGCGCAGGTACAGCGGGCGGTAGATCTGGTTCATCACCTCCGCCGCGCGGTCGTTCTGTACGCCGACAACGACGCGGTCGGGGCGCATGAAATCATCGATGGCCGCGCCTTCGCGCAGGAACTCGGGGTTGCTGGCCACGTCGAAATCGGCGTCCGGGTTGGCCTTGTGCACCGCATGCTTGACCTGTCGGTTGGTCCCCACGGGCACGGTCGATTTGGTCACGATCACAGCGTAACCTGTCAATGCATCGGCAATCTCGGCGGCGGCGGCCATGACATAGGTCAGATCGGCGTGGCCATCGCCGCGACGTGTGGGCGTGCCAACCGCGATGAACACAGCCTCGGCACCGTCCACGGCGGCTTTCAGATCACCGGTGAACGACAGCCGCCCGGCGGCCACATTCTTGGCCATCAGATCGTCCAGCCCGGGCTCATAGATCGGCACTTCGCCGCGTTCCAGCATCTCGACTTTTTTGGGGTCCTTGTCGACACAAACCACATCGTGCCCAAAGTCCGAGAAGCACACACCCGACACCAGCCCGACATAGCCGGTTCCGATCATTGCTATTTTCATGCTGGTCCCTCTGCGACATCTGTTGTGCCTGAGATGGAAGTTCGGGGCCAACCTGTCAACGCTGGCATCACTGAACGGTCGGATTTCACCGCGAAAGACGCAGTTGCATCACAGGTCGGCCAGCATGAACCCGGCATAGGCGGCAGGCATCACCGCCCGGCGGTAGGGACCCAGCGGAAAGCGTGAGAGAGGCCGCGCCATGGCCACCGGAACCTCGCCCTGCCCTGTGATCTGTCCCGCAATCAGCTTGCCCGCATAGGTGCCCATCGCCACACCATTGCCGTGGTAACACAGGCTGGCAAACAGCCCCGGCTGGTTTGGCACCGCACCGACAAAAGGCAGCATATCGCGGGCAATACACACCATCCCCGACCAGCCATGCGCATGTTCCACATGCCGCCAGGCAGGGAACATCGCATCAAAATCCTGACGGACCCGTCGGCGCGCCCGCGCCTCTGCGGCGGGATTCGAGGTCAGCCCGCCGCGCATCCCGAACAGAAACCGCCCGTCCGGCATCTTGCGGAAATAGTGCAGCAGGTTGCGGGTGTCATAACAGGCCTGATTGCTGGTCCATCCGGCGTCGGCCTGCTCTTGCTCGGTCAGCGGGCGGGTGACAATCACGTTCGACTGGCTGGGCATATAGCGCCCCGCCAGCCACGCGGGCAGATCATCCGAGGAATAGCCGTTGGTGGCGATCACCACCTGATCGGCAGTGACCGTGCGGCCTGCGGACAGGGTCCATTTCTGACCGCGTTTCAGGCTCTGCACAGGGCTTTTTCCGAAAATACGCGCACCTGCATCCCGTGCGGCGACGGCCAGTCCCGCAATGTATTTGCGCGGGTTCAGGCCAAAGCCGATGGGGATGGTCAGCGCGCCGTGGAACGGCCCGGACAGTCCGTGGGCTGCCAGATCGTCCTTGGCAATAATCTCGCAATCAATCCCGTGGTTCTCGGCCACGCCTTCGGCGGCGCGGCGCAAGTCGTCCATGTCCTTGGGGCGGTGCGCCAGTTCGGTTTCGCCGTTCGAATGGCGGTCGACGTCAATGCCATGCGCTTGGGTGATCTGTTCGACCAGACCGATCGCATCGCGTTCCGCCTTGCGATACTGCAACCGGCCCTCGCGGCCAAAGCGGCGGTCCAGGCCTGCGTCATCAATCCGTGCGCCGCCCAGACAGCAAAAACCGCCGTTCCGCCCGGATGCCCCCCAGCCCACGTATTCCGCTTCCAGAACAACGACATCAACACCCGTTTGCGCCAGATGCAATGCCGCCGAAAGACCGGTGAATCCGCCCCCGACAATGGCCACGTCGCAGGTAATATCAGTGTCTAACGCAGCGAAATCCGGCAGGTCGCAGGTTTCATCCCACCAACACCCGTCGCGCGGGCCACTGCCATAGGCATAGTCGGCATAGATACGTTTCATGTGGCGCGCTGCGCGGCCTGCTCTTCACGGCGCACCCGCACCGCATGGCGTTTCGACATCAGCGACGCGGTGATCACCCCCACCGATACGATCCCGATCAGGATCGACGACAGCGCGTTGATTTCGGGAGAGACCCCCAGGCGCACCGACGACCAGATCTTCATCGGCAGCGTGGTCGCCGACGGACCGGTGGCAAAGGACGCAATCACCAGATCGTCAAGGCTGAGCGTAAAGGCCAGCAACCACCCTGAAATCACCGCAGGCGCGATAATCGGCAGCGTCACCAACCGGAAAGCGTCAAACTGCGAGGCACCCAGATCCAGCGCTGCCTCTTCAAGCGACCGGTCAAAGGTCGCCAGACGCGACGACACCACGACCGACACGTAGCACATGGAAAAGGTGGTGTGCGCCAGCACGATGGTCATCACGCCACGGTCCATGCCGATACCGATGAACAACAGCAGCAGCGACAGGCCGGTGATCACTTCGGGCATCACCAGCGGCGCATAGATCATGCCGGAAAACAGCGTGCGCCCCATAAACCGCCCGCCGCGCACCAGCACATAGGCGGCCATCGTTCCCAGAACCGTGGCAAAGGTGGACGACATCACGGCCACCTTCAGCGTCACCCACGCAGCATCCAGGAACGCCTCGTTCTGGAACAGCGTGCCGTACCATTTGGTCGAGAAACCGGCCCAGACCGTCACCAGCTTGGACGAGTTGAAGCTGAAGATCACAAGGATCAACATCGGCAGGTACAAAAAGGCAAACCCGAACGTCAGGCTGACCACGTTGAACGGGCTGAGACGGTTCATTGTTCTGCCTCCTGCTGACGCTGTTCGTTGCGCTGGAACAGGATGATCGGAATGATCAGGATCAACAGCAGGATCACCGCCACGGCGCTGGCCACGGGCCAATCCCGGTTGGCAAAGAATTCCTCGAACAGGACCTTGCCGATCATCAGTGTACCAGAACCGCCCAGCAGTGACGGGATCACAAATTCGCCCAGCGCCGGGATAAAGACAAGGAAACACCCCGCGACAATCCCGTTGCGCGACAGCGGGATCGTCACCAACCAAAACGCCTGCATCCGCGAACAGCCCAGATCCTCGGCCGCCTCGATCAGGCTTTCGTCCAGCCGTTCAAGCGCCGCATAGATCGGCAGGATCATAAAGGGCAGATAGGTGTAGACGATCCCGATATAGACCGCCCAATTGGTGTTCAGGATGGTCAGCGGTGTGTCGATTATACCGATCCACAGCAGGAACTGGTTCAGGAACCCCTCGGTGCTGAGGATACCGACCCATGCGTAAACGCGGATCAGGAACGAGGTCCAGAATGGCAGGATCACCAGCATCATCAGCGTCGGACGCCATTCTTCGGGCGCGCGGGCCATGGCGTACGCCATGGGATAGCCCACCAGCAGCGTTACGATGGTGGAAAAGAACGCGATTTGCAGCGAGCTGACGTAAGCTTTCCAATACAGGTCATCCTGCGTCAGAAAGACAAAGTTTTCGAAATCCAGACCGGAAATCAGGGCGCCGAAACCGTCCTTCAGGGTCGGCGTATAGGGCGGGATCGCCAGTGCCGTGTCCGACAGGGACACTTTGAACACGATGGCAAAGGGCACCAAGAACAGTGCCAGCAGCCAAAGGTACGGCACCGCTATGAGGACTGCGCGCCTCACGATTCAAGCAAGACGCCGGCAGTGGCGCTCCAGCTTAGCCAGACGGGGTCTTCCCAAGTGTAGGCCCGGCGCGACACGCGGCGTGTGTTGGCCGATTGCGCCTTGATCACCTGACCGGTTGGCAGTTCGACGTGATAGGTGCTGAGGTTGCCCAGATAGGCGATGTCCAGAACCTTGCCCTGAACCGCGTTTGCCGCATCAGCAGGGCGTTCGGCGCTAATCGCGATTTTCTCGGGGCGGATCGCCAGATGCGCCTTTTGCCCGTCACTGAACGGGCGGGCGCTTGTGGCGTTCGCAGGTTCCGCGCCGCCCCAGTCGATGGCATAGCTTTCGGGGCCGTTGGCCTTGGCCGTGCCTTCCAGGATGTTCACGTCACCGATGAAATCCGCCACGTAGACACTGTTTGGCGCTTCATAGATCTTTTCTGGCGTCGCCACCTGAATGATGCGTCCCTCGTCCATCACCGCGACGCGGCTGGCGACGGTCATCGCCTCTTCCTGGTCGTGGGTCACGATGACGAATGTGGTGCCGGTGGTTTCCTGAATGTCCATCAGCTCGAACTGTGTGTCCTGCCGCAGCTTTTTATCCAGCGCGCCCAGCGGCTCATCCAGCAGCAGCAGCTTGGGCGCCTTCGCGAGCGACCGCGCCAACGCCACACGCTGACGCTGACCACCGGAAATCTGATGCGGCTTGCGACGACCGAACTTGGACAGGCGCGTCAGTTTCAGCATTTCCTCGACGCGGGCAGCGATGGCGTCCTTGGGCATGTCCGAGCGACGCAGGCCAAAGGCGATGTTGTCCCAAACCGTCAGGTGCGGGAACAGCGCGTAGGACTGAAACATCATGTTCACGGCACGCTTGTTCGGCGGCACCCCTGCGATATCCTGCCCCGACAACAGGATCGAACCCTCGGTCGGGGCCTCGAACCCCGCCAGCATCCGCATCATCGTTGTCTTGCCACAGCCCGAAGGCCCCAGCAGCGCGAAAAATTCTCGTTCGTAGATATCCTGCGTCAGGTCATCAATGGCCACAAAGTCGCCAAAGCGTTTGGTGACACCCACGAACTGGATCAACGGCTTTTGCTGCGGGTCATCCCAAGGAGCGAATACGGTCTGTGCCAAATTATTTCCTCACAGAAATCACAGGGGAAATGACGCGCGACCCTAATGGCCGCGCGCCGGATCGGAGGCTTAGGTGCCCGATTTGACCTTGGTCCACAGACGCGTCACGACGCGCTGTGTTTTCGCGTCATAAGGGGACGTGGTGTACAGTTTTTCCAACGTTTCGGCGTCGGGATAGATCGCCGTGTCGCCAATCACATCCTCGACCAGAAACTCCTGGCTGGCGAGGTTGCCGTTGGCGTAATAGACATAGTTCGATGCCGCCGCCATGTTCTGCGCGTCCATGATAAAGTTCAGGAACTTGTGCGCCCCGTCAGGGTTCGGCGCGTCCACCGGAATAGCCATGTTGTCGAACCACATCAGCGCGCCCTCTTTCGGCGCATTGTATTCGATGATCACGCCGTTGTCGGCCTCGGCGGCGCGGTCGCGCGCTTGCAGAATGTCACCGGACCAGCCCACCGCCACACAGATGTCGCCGTTGGCCAATGCGTTGATATATTCCGAGCTGTGGAATTTCTGCACATAGGGCGCGATGGCGGTCAGGACCGGCTCGGCCTTCTGAATGGTTTCAGCGTCTTGCGCGTCGGGGTTTTCGCCAATGTAGTTCAGCGCGGCTGGGATAATCTCTGCCGGTGCGTCCAGGAAATGAACGCCGCAAGCCGACAGTTTTTCCATGTTGGCAGGGTCAAAAACCAACGCCAGGGACGAGATGGGGGCATCTTCGCCCAGCACTTCCTTGACCTTTTCGACGTTCACGCCAATGCCGGTGGTGCCCCACATATAGTTGATCGCATATTCGTTGCCGGGGTCGTATTTTCCGACGCGTTCGCTGATCACGTCCCACATGTTTTCCAGGTTCGGCAGCTTGGATTTATCCAGCTTCTGGAACGCACCGGCGCTGATCTGGCGTTGCAGGAACGTGCCCGACGGGACAACGACATCATAGCCGGACGAACCAGCCAGCATTTTGGTTTCCAACACTTCGTTGCTGTCAAAAACGTCATAGATCAGGTCAATGCCTGTTTCTTCCTCGAATTTGGTCAGCAGACTCTCGTCGATATAGTCGGACCAGTTGTAAACGCGCACTTCTTCGGCCATTGCCGAGGACGCAATTACCGCCAGTGCCGCGACTGTGCTAAGCATCGTCTTGGTCATGTTATTCTCCCGTTCATCAGACCGGGTTGATCCCGGCTTGGCTTAATTTGATCAAGTTTTGCCCTTTGCGGCAAGATGATTTATGGTTTCACGGCAGGTGGACCCGCGCAAGCGGTTCCCCATGGAGGTGCTCGGAAGATATGCCCATGTTGAATGCATCGCTGAAAAAAGAGGCGTCCGCGACAGCGGCCGACCGGCAATCCCTGCTGCCAAAAACGCCTGCGCATCAGGCCGTCTATGCCAAGATGCGCGACGCCGTTTTGTTTGGTGATCTGGCCCCCGGTCAGCCGATCACGATTCAGGGGCTGACGACGATGCTGGACGCGGGCATGACCCCGGTGCGCGAAGCCATCCGTAAGCTGACCGCCGAGGGTGCCCTCGAGATGCAGGGCAACCGCCGTGCCTCTGTGCCGGTTCTGGACCTGCACACGCTGGAACAGCTTGAATTCATGCGGTTAAATCTGGAACCCGAGCTGGCATTTCGTGCAACATCGCATATTTCTGACGGGGATATCGCCCGACTGACCCAGATTGATGACACCCTGAACAGCGCCATCGCAGCGGGTGATATCAGCGGTTATTTGCGCCTGAACCACGCCTTTCACACGACCTTGTACGCCATCGCTCAGGCCCCGATTCTGGCGCAATCCGCCGGTGCGCTCTGGCTGCGATTTGGTCCCTCCCTGCGCGTCGTCTGTGGTCGGTTCGGCACCTCGAACCTGCCTGACAAACATGCCGAGCTTCTCGATGCCCTGAAACAAGGCAATGCCGAGGCCGCACGTGCCGCCACTGCCGAAGACATTCTTCAGGGGATGATCCAGGTGCGCGCCGCCCTGTCCGAGGATGCAGCCGCAAGGTGATTCGGATTCAGCCTGATTGACAGTCAGAAATTTGATCATATTCTGCGTCCAACTTCAGTTCTGATGAAAAGGACACCGTCATGGCCGCCATCACCAACCATTTGCCCACCGCCGAGCTGCAGGCGCTGGACGCTGCACACCACATGCACCCCTTTACCACCAACAACGATCTGGCGGCCAAGGGTGCACGGATCATCACCCGTGCGGATGGCGTTTATCTGACCGACAGCGAAGGCAACCATATTCTGGACGGCATGGCCGGCCTGTGGTGCGTGAACATCGGTTATGGCCGTGGCGAGCTGGCTGATGTGGCGGCACGACAAATGCGCGAACTGCCGTTCTACAACACCTTTTTCATGACATCCCACGCGCCGGTCATCGCGCTGGCCGCCAAGATCGCGGAACTGGCGCCGGCGCATCTGAACCACGTGTTCTTTGCCGGGTCCGGGTCCGAGGCGAATGACACCAACATTCGACTGGTCCGCACCTATTGGGCGCAAAAGGGCAAGCCGACCAAATCCATCATCATCAGCCGCAAGAACGCCTACCACGGTTCGTCCGTCGGGTCAGGCAGCCTGGGCGGCATGACCCCGATGCACGAGCAGGGCGGCCTGCCGATCCCGGACATTCACCACATCAACCAGCCGAACTGGTGGACCGAAGGCGGCACATCCACACCCGAGGAATTCGGCCTGCAACGTGCGCAGGAACTGGAACAGGCGATTCTGGAAATGGGCGAAGACCGTGTCGCCGCCTTTATCGCCGAACCGATCCAGGGTGCCGGCGGGGTGATCGTGCCGCCGTCGACCTACTGGCCCGAAATCCAGCGCATTTGTGACAAATACGAGATTCTGCTGATCGCAGACGAAGTGATCTGCGGCTTTGGCCGCACCGGAGAATGGTTCGGATCAACCACCGTCGGGATCAAGCCGGACATCATGACCATCGCCAAGGGGCTGTCGTCCGGTTACCAGCCCATCGGTGGTTCGATCGTTTCGGACGAAGTCGCCGAGGTGATCAACGCCTGCGAATTCAACCACGGCTACACCTATTCCGGCCACCCCGTTGCCAGCGCCGTCGCTCTGGAAAACCTGCGGATCATGGAGGACGAAAATATTCTGGACCACGTCCGCAACGTTGCCGCCCCCGCGCTGGCCGAGATGTGGCATGGCCTGGGCGATCATCCGATGGTGGGCGAAACCAAGATTGTCGGCATGATGGCGTCACTGGCGCTGACACCGGACAAGGACAGCCGCGCCAAATTTGCCGCCGACGCGGGCACCGCCGGTTTCATGACGCGCGAGCGTTCCTTTGCGAACAACCTGATCATGCGCCACGTCTACGACCGCATGGTCATCTCGCCGCCGTTGGTCATCACGCCCGAAGAGATCACCGAAATGGGCAAACGCGCCCGCACCGCGTTGGACGAATCCCATGCGCTGATGAAAGAGCAAGGGCTGTTCAAAGCCGCGTCGTAAGGGGTCAGGTGCCGCTCATCAGCGGTTCCAACATCGCCAGACAGGCTTTCATCTGGTCGATCTCGACGAACTCATCCGGTTTGTGGGCCTGGGCAATATGTCCCGGCCCGCACACCACCACATCCATCCCCATTTCCTGAAACAGACCCGCCTCGGTCCCGAAAGGGACCAGTTCGGCGCTGTTGGTGCCCAGAAGGCTGGCCAGCAGATCGCGGGCGGTGTTCACTTCCATCGGCTCCAACCCCGCCACCTCGCCAATCGTTTCGGTGCGAATGTCGGCCTGCGGATAGATCGCGCGCATCATCGGCAGCATCTCGTCCTCGACAAAAGCTTCGATGCTTTGTCGTACGAAACGGGCGTCATCTTGTACAACAGGGCGCATTTCCCATTCGACCTCGGCCTTGCCCGCGATCACGTTGTGGGCGACGCCACCCGACACGCGACCGATGTTGATCGTGGTCCATGGCGGTTCGAACCGGCTGGTCACAGGCGCGCGCACCATCAGATCGGCGCGCAGTTCCAGCAAGCGGCTGACGTAGCGCACGGCATATTCGGCAGCATTCACGCCCCGCCCCGGATCGCTGCCGTGACCTTCAAGGCCGGTAAAGTGGGTGGTGTATTCGCAACACCCCTTGTGCCCCTCGATCACCCGCATACCCGTGGGTTCCCCGATCACCGCCATCGCCGGTTGCAACCCGCGCGCCTGCAACTCGGGGACCAGGGCGCGCGCACCCAAACAGCCGACCTCTTCGTCATAGGTAAAGGCAAAATGCACCGGCTTTTTCGGCGTCACCTTGCCCGCCATCACCACGGCGGCGGCGATGAACCCCTTCATGTCACAGGTGCCGCGCCCGTACAGACGACCATCCGCCTCGCGCATCTCGAAGGGGTCCGACGACCAGTCCTGATCCGCAACCGGCACAACATCCGTATGCCCGCTCAGCATCAGCCCGCCCGGCGCATCGGGACCGATGCTGGCCCACAGGTTCGCCTTGGCCCCGCAGGGCGACAACAGCACATCGGTGCGCGCGCCCGCGTCTTCCAGACGGGTGGCCAGTTCGGCGATCATCGCCATATTGCTGTCCGCCGACACGGTGGGCATCGCGATCAACTGATCCAGCAATTCGACCGTCTGGCGCAAGGTCATGGTTTGACGAACATCTTGCGGGGGCGGTCGCAGAAACACTCAGCTGCCCCGTTTTCGGTGATGCGGATGCTTTCGGTGATCTCAAGCCCCCAGTCCGCCATCCACAGGCCGGGCATGAAGTGGAAGGTCATGTTCGGCTCCAGCACCGTTTCGTCGTTTACCCGCAAAGAAATCGTGCGTTCGCCCCAGTCCGGCGGATAGCTCAGCCCGATGGGATAACCACAGCGTTCACCGCGTTCGATCCCGGCTGCTTCCAGCGGCGCGGCCAGCGCATTGGCGATGTCACAGGCGCGGTTGCCGGCGCGGGCGGCGTCCAATCCGGCCTCAAGCCCCTCGACCAGCGCCGCCTCGGCGCGTTTCAGAAAATCGGGGGGCGTGCCCAAAAACAGCGAGCGGCAGAAAGGCGCGTGATAGCGGCGATAGCAGCCCGAGATTTCAAAGAATGTCGCCTCGCCGGTTTCGAAGGGACGGCCATCCCATGTCAGGTGCGGCGCGGCGGCGTCCGATCCCGAGGGCAACAACGGCACAATCGCAGGATAGTCGCCCCACGCGCCATCCACGCCCCGCACTGCGTCGCGGTAAATCTCGGCCACGACTTCGTTCTTGGGCACACCGGGTTCGACCCGTTCCAGCAGGCCATCAATGATCTTTTCCGAAATCCGGGCTGCGTTGCGCATGTATTCAAGCTCGGGCTCGGATTTCACACCGCGTTTCCAGTTCACCAGCGCCGTGGCGTCCACGAATTCGGCTTCGGACAGGCTGGTTTCCATCACGGCAAAGGCCTTGGCGGAAAAATAGTAGTTGTCCATCTCGACGCCGATGCGTTTCGCGCCCAGCTCTTGCAATATGCCGGACAGTTCCTGCATCGGATGGCGCTCGGTGGACTGAACGAAATGGTCGTCATATCCGCGCACGTGATCGTCATCCATCCAGACCGTGCGCCGCGCGCCCGCACTGTCCTGCCGCCGCCCCCACCAGATCGGATCGCCGTCTCCCCGCAAGATCACGCCCTGATGCACATAAAATGACCACCCGTCATATCCGGTCAGCCACGCCTGATTGCTGGGATCGGTGACAAACAGCGTGTCGATGCCCGCAGCATCCATTGCACCGCGCACAAGAGCGATGCGCCGGTCGTATTCCTCGGATGTGAAAGGCAAATTTTTAATGATCATGGGCGTGCTCCGTTTTCAGAAACTTGCGTTGTGTCGTCTCAGGACGCAACACCTATCAGTGACGGGCGATTCCCGATGTCGCAGACGGCATCGCACAGGTCGTGTTAGGCAGGCTATTGTCCTGATATTCGAGATTTAACGAAAAAAACGCCTGCATTGAGGGCACAACCAACTGTTTTTCAGCAATCCGGTTGCAATACTGGACCATGGTCGTTTTACTTAGATCCAACAAGGCGGGTTCACCGTCGTCATAAATTCAGGGAGCCTGATTTGGCTAACACATCGACCGATGCGGCGTTCGTTGAATTCGAACGCGTGCAAAAAAGCTATGACGGCGTGAACCTCGTCGTCAAAGACTTGAACCTTTCCATGCCACGCGGCGAGTTTTTGACAATGCTCGGCCCATCCGGTTCGGGCAAGACAACTTGCCTGATGATGCTGGCAGGATTTGAAACCGCAACGCATGGCGATATTCGTCTCGGCGGGACATCGATCAACAACATTCCTCCGCACAAGCGCGGCATCGGCATGGTGTTCCAGAACTATGCCCTGTTCCCGCATATGACGGTGGCCGAGAACCTGGCCTTCCCGCTGGAAGTCCGCAAGATCGGCAAATCCGAACGCGAAGAGAAAATCCACCGCGCCCTTGGCATGGTGCAGATGAACGATTTCGCCGGACGCCGCCCCACGCAATTGTCGGGTGGCCAACAACAGCGGATCGCCCTTGCGCGCGCGCTGGTGTTCGAACCCGAGCTGGTTCTGATGGACGAGCCGCTGGGCGCGCTGGACAAACAGCTGCGCGAAACATTGCAGTTCGAGATCACCAAGCTGGCGCATGATCTGGGCATTACCGTGGTTTACGTGACCCACGACCAGACCGAAGCATTGACCATGTCCGACCGCGTCGCCGTCTTTGAAAACGGCCGTATTCAGCAGTTGGCCCCGCCCGACCAGCTGTACGAAAAGCCCGAAAACAGCTTTGTCGCGCAGTTCATCGGCGAGAACAACACGCTGATGGGCGAGGTCAAGGAAATCACCAACGGCACCGCCGTTGTGCAACTGGACGGCGGCGATCTGATCGACGCGGTTCCGGTGAACGTGAGCAAGGTTGGCGAACGCACCCGCGTGTCGATCCGTCCGGAACGGGTCGAGATGAACAAGGAACGCCTGATGCCCGGCGCCAAGACGCTGAAGGCCGAAGTGCTTGAGTTCATCTATATGGGCGATATTTTCCGCACCCGTCTGCGCGTGGCCGGTTCCGATGACTTTGTCATCAAGACCCGGAACGCGCCGGACCAGGTGCGCCTGACACCCGGCACCCAGATCGAAATCGGCTGGTTGCCCGAAGATTGCCGCGCCCTGGACGCCTGACGTCCAGGACACGGCTGGCGCCCCCCTTTCGGGACGCGCCTGTTATGAGGCTGTGATCAAGCCCAATCATGGCCTCCCAACCCAAGTGGGCATACAAACGGGAGAACTATCAATGAATTTGATGAAAACGCTGCTTGCGTCTTCTGCACTTACAGCCGCTGCAACGGTTGCTTTTGCGCAAGAAATGTCCAACGAAATGACCATCGTGTCCTGGGGCGGCGCATACCAGAACAGCCAGCTCAAGGCATATGTTGAGCCCTATGTTGCCATGCACCCCGAAGTGAACGTGGTTTGGGACGAAAGCTCGAACGAAGCGGTCGCCAAACTGCGTGCCATGAACGAAGCCGGCAACATCACCTGGGATCTGGTCGACGTTGTGGCCGCTGACGCCATCCGCCTGTGCGACGAAGGTCTGGCGATGGAATATGACCCCGACGAACTGCTGGCCCCCGGCGATGACGGTTCCTCGGCTTCCGATGACTTCGGTGATCTGATCGTGTCCGACTGCTATATTCCGCAGATCGTTTATTCGACAACATTCGGCTATCGCACAGACATGGTGCCCGAAGGTGTCGATGCACCCAGCAGCATCTGCGACGTGTTCGACCTGGAGAAATATCCCGGCAAACGCGCGCTGGAAAAGCGTCCGATCAACAACATGGAATGGGCATTGCTGTGTGACGGCGTTCCCAAGGACCAAGTCTATGACGTGCTGGCAACCGGCGAAGGTCAGGACCAGGCTCTGGCGAAACTCGACACCATCAAAGACAGCGTTGTCTGGTGGTCGGCCGGTGCCGACACGCCCCAGCTGCTGGCCGATGGCGAAATCTTCATGGGTTCGACCTACAACGGTCGTCTGTATTCGGTCATCGAAGAGCAGAACCAGCCCGTTGGCATGATGTGGGACGCTCAGGTGTTCGATCTTGACGGCTGGATCATTCCCGCCGGCCTGCCGGACGACAAACTGGCCCGTGTCAAAGACTTCCTGAAATTCGCAACAGACACACAGCGTCTGGCGGATCAGGCCAAGTACATCTCCTACGGTCCCGCACGTGCGTCTTCCGCACCCAAGGTTCCCGAGGACATGAAACAGCACATGCCGACCGATCCCGCGAACGCCGCGAACACCTTCCTGTACAACTACACGTTCTGGGCTGATTACCGCGACGATATCGACGCAAAATTCCAAGCGTGGCTGGCTCAATAAGCCCCGCTTGATCGCATGACTTCGGTGGGGGCCACATCCGGCCCCCACCACCCCTCACCACCCTCCAAAGCGAGACTGATGATGAGCAACGCACTAAATCAAGATGCCGAAAACGGACCGGTGATGGCCGCTGACGGCACACCGCTGAAACGCAGCCTCGCGCGCGCCCTGCGCCGCCAGAAAGGCCGCGCATTGCTGCTGATTGCGCCGTTGCTGATCTTTGTTCTCGTGACCTTTATCGTACCCATCGGGTCGATGCTGTTCCGGTCGGTCGAAAACGACATCGTCGCCAACACCCTGCCCGACACGGTCCAGCGACTGGCCAGCTGGGACGCCACATCGGGCGAATTGCCTGCCGAGGGCGTCTATGAGGCGATGTACTACGACCTGTTCGTCGCCGCAGAGGCCAAGCGCCACACGCGCCTTGGCTCGCGCCTGAACTACGAAGAATCAGGGATTTCATCGCTGTTCCGTCAATCAGGCCGCAAGATTGACGATCTGGCCAAGGATGCCACAAAGGCACTTGAAAGCGCCGTGCCCGCCTTCAAGGATGGCGAGACATGGTATGCCCTGATGAACGCAGGAAATGACGAGGCGAACTCGGGCCTTCTGTCGGCCATGCGTGGCCGCATCGGTCGGCTGAACGATTCCAGCGCCTCGGGAGAGATGGATTTCGCCCCCAGCGCACTGATGGCTGACATCCTGCCGCTGACCACGCGCAGCTATACCGAATGGGCGGTCTACGAGGCCACCGAAGAAGGACGCGACCCGGCCACCCGTGATCCGTGGGAGCTGGTGCCGCTGGCACTGCTGCAGGAACTGAAGACCGCCGACCTGTCCGGCCTGACCGGCACCCGCGCCGAGCTGTTGACACAGGCGCAGGCGGTCAATTTCGACATTCCGCCCTATTCCGAAGTTCTGGCCGATATCGACCCAGAGTGGGGCACGATCCTGCCATGGGAAACCATCCAGACCCATTCGTCCAAATACACCGCGGGTTACTTCCTGAACGCCGTCGACGCGCAAAAGACGCCCGAAGGCTATGCATGGCAGCCCGAAGACAAGCAGATCCTGCTGAAACTGTTCGGGCGCACGCTGATCATGTCGATGATCATCACCTGCTCGTGCATCCTGCTGGGCTATCCGGTGGCGTGGCTGCTGGCCAACCTGCCCACCGCCAAGGCCAACCTGCTGATGATCCTCGTGCTGCTGCCCTTCTGGACCTCGCTTCTGGTGCGGACATCGGCCTGGAAGGTCATGCTGCAACAACAGGGTGTGATCAACGACGTGCTGGTCTGGCTGGGGCTGGTGGACGACGCCAACCGCCTGATCATGATCAACAACCAGTTCGGCACGATCGTAGCCATGACACACATCCTGCTGCCGTTCATGATCCTGCCGATGTATTCGGTGATGCAGACCGTACCCCCGAGCTACCTGCGGGCGGCCAAATCACTGGGCGCTACGAACTGGACAGCCTTCTGGCGGGTGTACTTCCCGCAATCCATTCCGGGCATCGGCGCGGGGTCGATCCTCGTGTTCATCCTGTCCATCGGCTACTACATCACCCCCGAGATCGTCGGCGGCACCAAGGGTGTGTTCATCTCGAACCGGATCGCCTACCACATTTCGTCCTCGCTGAACTGGGGCCTCGCGGCCGCACTGGGGTCGATCCTGCTGGCCGTCGTTCTTCTCCTTTACTGGTGCTACGACCGGATAGTCGGCATCGACAACGTGAAACTGGGATAACTGATTATGGGCCTGCCTCCTTATGCAACGACGCCGCAACGGATCTGGTACTATTCCTTCCGTGTCATCTGTGCACTGATCTTCATTTTCCTGATCACGCCGATCATCGTGGTGATGCCGCTCAGCTTCAACGCCGAGAACTTCTTTACCTTCACCCCCGAAATGCTGCGGCTTGACCCTGACGGGTATTCGCTGAAGCATTATCAGGACTTTTTCACCAACAACGAATGGCAGCGCAGCCTGAAAAACTCGCTGATCATCGCGCCCTTTGCGACGCTGATTTCGGTGTCGCTGGGCACGCTGGCCGCCATCGGCCTGTCGCAATCCCACGTGCCGTTCAAGGGCACCATCATGGCGATCCTGATCTCGCCCATGATCGTGCCGCTGATCATCTCGGCCACGGGCATGTTCTTCTTCTACTCGACACTGGGCAACTGGCTGGAAACGACCCTGGGGCTCGACAAGAATTTCGTGGGCTACGTCAAGGTTATCCTTGCGCACTCGGTCCTTGGCATTCCTTTCGTGATCATCACGGTCACCGCCACGCTTGTGGGTTTCGACCGCTCGCTGACCCGCGCGGCGGCCAACATGGGCGCCAACCCGGTCACTACTTTCTTCCGCGTGCAAATGCCGCTGATCCTGCCCGGCGTGATCTCGGGCGGCCTCTTCGCCTTTATCACATCCTTTGACGAAGTCGTCGTGGTCCTCTTTGTCGGCTCCGCCGGTCAGAAAACGCTGCCATGGCAGATGTTCACCGGCCTGCGCGAACAGATCAGCCCGACGATCCTCGCGGTCGCCACGCTTCTGGTCGGTATCTCGATCATCCTGCTGACCGTGGTCGAGCTGCTGCGCCGCCGCTCGGAACGTCTGCGCGGCATCGTCGAAAGCTAAACTTCTTTTGGCCGAAAATATCCCGGGGTCCGGGGCAGCGCCCCGGTCCTGCCCCTACCCGCCGCGCAAACGCTCAAGCAAACGCAGCGACGCATAGCCATCCGGCACAATCCCCTTAGACAACTGATACCGCCGCACCGCGTCCACCGTCAGCGGACCGATCTTGGCGTCGATCTTTTGCGTGTCGAAGCCCTGGGCCGTCAGCCGTTGCTGCAACTCGATACGCTCGTCAAAGGTCAGCACCCGATCCCCGCGCGGCCAACTGGCACGAATCGCGGCGCCACCACGGATGCGATCAGCCAGATAACCGACCCCGATCACATAGGCATCGGCGGTGTTATAGGCCTCGATGACCTCGAAGTTATCAAACACCAGGAAAGCGGCCCCTTCGGCCCCCGCAGGCAGCAGAACCGCCGCCGGCCCATGGTCCGGCACTGGTCCGCCGACGCCTTTCACCCCCATGCCTGCCCAGACCGAGGGCAGCTTGGTGATCTCGCGGTTGGCTTGCGTGTAATCAAACCCTTCAGGCAGCGTCACCTCGACGCCCCAGGGCATGCCTGTCTGCCAGCCGTGGTGTTTCAGATAGGCCGCCGTCGAGGCCAGGGCATCCGTCGGATCGTCGGACCAGATGTCACGCTTGCCGTCGCCGGTGAAGTCCACCGCATGGGCCAGAAACGATGTGGGCATGAACTGGGTATGCCCCATCGCCCCTGCCCAGCTGCCGTTCATACGCGCGGCGGCCACGTCGCCATTCTCCAGAATCGTCAGCGCCGCCATCAGCTGTTCTTCAAAGAACGCCGAGCGCCGCGTGTCATAGGCCAGAGAGGCAAGGCTTTGCACCGTGTTGTTCGATCCGCGAAACCCGCCATAGGCGCTCTCCAGACCCCAGATCGCGGTCACCACGTATTTATCGACGCCGTATTTGGCCTCGATTCTGTCCAGCGAGGCGCCGTGTTTGCGCATCGCCTCCTGACCGTTGGCGATGCGGGCGTCTGACACCGCGGTGTCCAGATAGTCCCAGATCGTCTTGGTAAACTCCGACTGGTTGCGGTCGCGCCGCACCACGTCCGCGTCAAAGATGACGCCGGCAAAAGCGGCGTCCAGCGTGCTCTGCCGGATGCCTTTGGCCATGGCGCGCGGATAGAACCCTTTTATCCAGTCCTGAAAACCTGCATTCGACAGCGTTTCAGTTTCTATAACAGGGGTTTCGCCCACGGTGGTGTCACTGGCCGATGCTGCCGGTTGCGGACGCAGCACGGGCCGGATCGAAGTTTCAGCCAGCACAATGCCGCCGAATCCGACGCCCAGCGCCGCTGCTGCTGTGAGGGAAAGATACCGCATAGTGCCTCGATTCTCGCTGGTGTGGTCCGCGTGATTGGCCGCAGGTTAGCGGCAAAACCCGGCTGCCGAAAGCGGTCAGGGCAGACAGTTGCGTTCCTGATCGGCTCTGATCCGCTCAAGATGCTGACGCAGCAACGCTACGCGGTGCGGGCGAAAGCTGATGTCCGTGCGCTCCAGACCGTTCATCCGGTCCAGCCGGAACGTCCGGAAATCCTGCCGCAAAAGGCACCATGCCAGCAGTACGTTGTTGTGATCGAAATAAACGATACCCAGCGGGCGCACAGTGCGTTCGGTTAGCTGGGATTGCGCATCCGAATAGGAAAAGCGCACACAGACCTCTTCCCAGGTGGCGGCGCGCAACTTTCCCACGTCAATCGTCGGCGTGGCAGGGCGGTGAAACCGGTGGGCGTCCAGAATCGCATGTTTCAGCCGGTGCGCCTGTCGCGGCGGGACGCGGGCCTGAATCTTGACCAGCGCCGATTCCGCAGCCTTGGACAGCGCCGGATCACCGATGGCGGCAACGTCGCGCAGCCCCAGAACCAGTGCCTCCAGCTCGTCATCCTCGAACCCCAGTGGCGGCAGGGTCGCGTCCTCGATCAGGGTAAAGCCAAAGCCTGCCTCGCCGTCGATCACCGCACCCAGCCCCCGCAGCGCGTCTATGTCGCGGTAGACGGTGCGCAGCGACACGTCCATGTCATCCGCCAACTGCTGCGCCGTGACCGGCGGTGGCAGGCGGCGCAGGTGTTGCATCAATTGGAACAGGCGATGGGTGCGACTCATGCCCCGTTATAGCACATGTCCTGTCAGTTTTTGACAGGAGCAAATCGCTAGCTGCGTTTCCGGCTGACCTTGCGTTTGATCTTGTCGGTTTTGCGTTTGCCCTTGGCCGCCTTGCGCCGTGGTGCGCGGCCTGCGGGAGACCGGCTGCCGCCCTGGGGCATTTTTTCGCCGTCAATCGTCAACAGCTCCAGCGCCACGCCCCCTGTGACCGGCGTGGCTTCGGTCAGGCGCGCGGTCACCCGTTGGCCGACACCGATGGTCAGGCCGGTGTCCGCCCCCATCAGCGTGCCCGCCTCGCGGTCAAAGTGGAAAAACTCGCGCCCCAGCGTGCGGATCGGAACCAGCCCGTCGGCCCCGCTGTCGTCCAGTTTTACAAACGCGCCGAACTTGGCCACGCCACTGATCCGTCCGGTGAATTCGTCGCCGACCCGTTCCGACAGGTAGGAAGCCAGATAACGGTCGGTCGTGTCCCGTTCGGCGACCATCGACCGGCGCTCGGTGTCGGAAATGTGCTGTCCGGTCTCTTCCAGCCGTTCGATGTCTTCGGGCTTCAGCCCGTCCTTGCCCCAGCCATGGGCCGTGACCAGCGCCCGGTGCACGATCAGGTCGGCATAGCGGCGAATGGGCGAGGTGAAGTGCGCGTAATTGCGCAAGGCCAGACCAAAGTGGCCAAAGTTCTGCGGCCCGTAATAGGCTTGCATCATCGACCGCAGGGTCGAGATGTTGATCAACTCGGCATCTTCGGACCCCGCAGCAGAGTTCAGCAGGTTGTTCAGATGCGCGGTTTTCAACACCTGCCCCTTGGCCAGCGGAAACCCGGCCTCAAGCGCGATTTCACGCAGGGCGTTCAGCTTTTCGGGGCTGGGTTCTTCGTGCACGCGGAACAGCAGCGGTTGCTTCTTGGCGATCAGGGTTTCGGCGGCTGCGACGTTGGCCAGCACCATGAACTCCTCGATCAGACGGTGGGCATCCAGCCGTTCCTTGAAGTTGACAGAGCTGACGGTGCCGTCGTCTTCCAGCACGATCTGCCGTTCGGGCAGGTCCAGCTCCAGCGGCTGGCGCAAATGGCGCGCTTTGACCAAAGCGGCATAAGCATCATAGAGAGGCCGCAAAACAGGCTCTAACAAGGAACCGCACCGGTCATTGGGATTGCCGTCAATGGCTGCCTGCACTTCTTCGTAGTTCAGCGACGCGGGCGACCGCATCAGGCCGCGCACGAACTTGTGGCTCAGCTTTTCGCCCTGCGCGTCGATCTGCATGCGCACGGCGATACAGGCACGCGGCACGCCCTCGTGCAGGCTGCACAGGTCGCCGGACAGACGGTCGGGCAGCATCGGCACCACGCGGTCGGGGAAATAGGTCGAGTTGCCGCGCTTGCGCGCCTCGCGGTCCAGCGCCGAACCGGGCGTGACATAGGCCGCCACGTCCGCAATTGCGACCCAGATGATATGGCCGCCCTTGTTCTTGGGGTCGTCGTCGGCATGGGCATAGCAGGCGTCGTCGTGGTCGCGCGCATCCCACGGGTCGATGGTGACCAGTGGCATGTCGCGCAGGTCCTCGCGCCCTTTCAGGCCCATCGGCTTCATCGCGTCGGCCTCGGCGATCACCTCGTCGGGGAAATCATCGGGGATGCCGTGCTGGCGAATGGCGATCAGTGACACGGCTTTCGGCGCAGAGGGATCACCCAACCGTTCCACAATACGCGCACGCGGCAGGCCCATGCGGGCGGGTCCGGCCAGTTCCGCCTCGACTAGCTCGCCGTCCTTGGCACCGCCGGTGGCGTCGGATGGCACCTGCCATTCCTTGTCGGCGCCCTTGTCCACGGGCAGGATACGCCCGCCTTCGGCTGTCTTGCGGAACACGCCCAGGATCTTCTTGGGGTTGCTGCCAACCCGCCGGATCATCCGCGCCTCGTAATTGTGATCCTCTGCCGTCACCACGGTCAGACGCGCCAGGATACGGTCGCCTTCGCCCAGCGCCGGATCGGAGGCGCGCGTGATCATCAGCACCACGGGTTCTACTCCCGTGCCGTGCCATTCAAGGGGCCGCGCGAACAGGTCGCCGTTGCTGTCAGGGGCCAGCACCTGCAAGATGCTGACGGGCGGCAGGCGGTCGGGGTCCTGATAGGTCTTTTTGCGCTTTTCCAGATGACCTTCGTCTTCCAGCTCGCGCAGCAGGCGTTTCAGGTCGATCCGGGCCGCGCCTTTGATCCCGAAGGCCTTGGCGATGTCACGCTTGGCGGTCAGGGTCGGATTGGCGGCAATCCAGTCGAGGATCTCGGGTTTTGAAGGTATACGGCTCATATCCCCGAGGTAGCACGGGCATGGGGCAGCGTCATGGGCTATTTGTCATGTCCCGCATGCGGCAGATCGGCGGCGGTGTCCACGTCGCGCAGGCTGGCAACCTCGGCGATGCGCAGACCGGGCAGTGTGGCGCGGGTGTCGGCCAGCGCATGTTCGGTGGACCAACGGACGCCGTGGAACAGCCCACGCGGCAAGGGGTGCGCGCGGCGCAGGCCGATCAGCCAGTAGCCGCCATCGTGGGCGGGGCCAAAGACCGCGTCGTGATCGCCCAGCGCCTTGAACGCTTTGGCGATGTGCGCGCGGGTGATGCCCGGCACATCGGCCCCGATCACACAGACCGGCCCGCCCGCTTGTGCCATCATCCGCGCCATCCGGTCGCCCAGATCGCCCTGCCCCTGCGGCCAGCGCGGCAGATGCGCAGGCCAGACGCGGCTGGCCATGCCCGCACGGTCGGGGGCGACGGCCAGAACCGTGGTCCAGCGCGGGTCGTCGATGGTGCGCAGCAGGCGGCGGACCTGATGGCGGAACCACCATGCGGCGGCGGTCATGCCAATGTCGCGGCCAAGCCGGGTCTTGACCCGACCTGCCCGCGGCTCTTTGACCATGACCACCAGGGTGGGCGTCACAGGGTCAGTTCCATGTCACGGTGGCGAATGCCCCCGTCCAGATAGACAGGCCCATAGGCGACAAAACCCAGCTTTTCATAGAAAGGAATCGCGTATTCCTGTGATCCCAGCTTGGCCCGTGTCACGCCCGCCTGATCCCGCACCACGTCCAGCGCTGCGCGGATCAGCGCGGCGCCCAGACCGGTGCCGCGCTGGTCCTTCAGCACGCAGACGCGGCCAATCTTGGCCGTGTCGCCCAACAGGATGATCCGCGCCGATCCGACCGGACGGCCCGCGTCGGTGGCAAGGATATGCAGGGCGTCGTCGTCCAGATCGTCGATCTCGACCGCCTCGGGCACCTGCTGTTCCTCGATGAACACGATGCGCCGCAGCGCGCGGCAGGCGTCAATATCGCGGGTCAGCGCAATCTGGACCGTCATGCGAAATAGTCACGCAGGATGCGGGCATAGATCGCTTTGAGCTGGTGGATATGTTCGATGCGCACGTGTTCGTCCACCTGGTGCATCGACTGTCCGACAAGGCCGAACTCGACAACCGGGCAGTGATTCTTGACAAAGCGCGCGTCCGAAGTGCCGCCGGTGGTGGACAGGACTGGTTTGACCCCGGTTTCCGCCTCAACCGCCGTGCTGATCAGCGTCGACAGGTCACCGGGCGGTGTCAGGAAGGCCTCGCCCGAAACCTTGATGCGCAGATCGATTTTCACGCCGAATTCTTCGACGACCTGATCCACATTCTCTTGCAGCCACTGGCTGAGGCTGTCGCCGGAATGGATGTCGTTGAACCGGATGTTCACGCAGGCCGAACAGGCGGCGGGAATCACGTTGGTGGCGGGGTTGCCGGTGTCCACGGTGACCACGGCCAGCGTCGAGGCGTCGAAATGCTCGGTGCCGTCGTCCAGAGTGTGGCTGGCCAGCCGGTCCATCAGCCGCACCATCGCGGGCAGCGGGTTCAGCGCGCGGTGGGGATAGGCGGAATGCCCCTGCTTTCCGGTCACTTCAAACCAGGCGGTCATCGACCCGCGTCGGCCGATCTTCATCATGTCGCCCATGTTCTCGGGGCAGGTCGGTTCACCCACCAGACACACCGCCATCGCCTCGCCGTTGGCGCCCATATAGTCGAGGATCGCTGTGGTTCCGTCCTCAGCGTCGGCTTCCTCGTCCCCGGTGATCGCCAGAATCACCGCGCCGTCCGGCGGTGTGTCCTGCACAAAGTCGATGGCCGCAGCGGCAAAGGCGGCGACGCCCGATTTCATGTCCGTGGTCCCGCGCCCGTACATCACGCCATCGACAACTTCGGCGGAAAACGGCGGATGGGTCCACGCATTGGTGTCGCCCACAGGCACCACATCCGTGTGGCCGTTAAACCCAAAGGTGCGTGCGTGGCCCTTGTCACCCCAGCGGGCGAAAAGGTTGCGAATGCCGCCGCGATCCGCCCAGGACACGGCAAAGCCTGCCTGGCTGAGTGCATCGGACAGCACGTCCAGCGCGCCCTCATCGGCGGGCGTGACAGAGGCGCATTTGACCAGATCGGCGGTCAGGCGGGCGGGATCAATTGGCGGCATTTGGTTTCCTTGGCTCAATTGTTCTGCGCGGCCATCACAGGATTGTGGCGAAATCGGCATGAAACCGCGCTCTTAACATGGAGTTTTTGTTAACAAACTCCAAAAATACATGCTAGGCTTGCTGCAATAACATGACCCGAGGCAGGGCATTCAGCAGTACCGCCATCAACGTATGGCACAGACATGCAAAAATCGCATGGTGTAAAGGGCACAGGACAACTGTGCGCTGTTGATTGATCTGTCTCGTCCAAGGGCAAGAGGCAGACATGGCAACAGCAAGAGAACTTCCCATCCAGACGATGCGCGAAGGCGTCGACGCCAGGGATATGGCAGACACCATCTTTGGGGATGGGGTTCAGGTCATAGGCGCAACCTATCACGGGGACCGTGATTCCGCAGGGATCTATACCAATGGCGACAGTGTCTCGCCGGGCGCCACCCCCAGCGACACGGGCGTCATCCTGTCGACCGGCAACGCAGAGGATTTCACCTCGGGAAGCTGGTGGGGGAGCTCGAACACGAACACGTCGACCAACACCTCGACCAACACGTCGGGCGTGAACAACAACCTCGATTTCAATGACGCCGCCGGCACCAATACCTATGACGCCGCGTGGCTTGATGTGGATTTCATCCCCACCGGCGACGTGATGACGATGCAATTCGTGTTCTCGTCCGAGGAATATCCCGAATTCCAGAACTCGGTTTATCAGGACTTTGTCGGCGTCTGGATCAACGGTCAGTTTGTCGACATGACGATTGGCGATGGCGACACCGACCCCGGGAACGTCAACCAGACCAACAATTTCAACATGTATCTGGACAACGCCAACGACACCTACAACACCGAGATGGACGGTCTGACCATCACCATGACCCTGACGATCCCGGTGATCTCGGGTGCGATCAACTCGATCCGCATCGGCATCGCGGACGTGTCCGATTCCAACTACGATTCCAACCTGCTGATCGCGGCGGATTCGGTGCAGACACAGCTGGTGGCCAACACGGACGACGCCCATGTGGCACCAGACGGCACCAAGATTGTCGATGTGCTGGCGAACGATGTGAACAACGGCACCGGCACGCTGACCATCACCCATATCAACAACGTCGCCGTGGTCGCGGGGCAAACCATCACGCTGCCCACCGGCCAACAGGTGCTGTTGAACGCCGACGGCACGCTGACGCTGATCGGCGATGGCGACGCGGAAGATTTCAATTTTACCTACAAGGTCAGCAACGGCGACAACACCGATGTCGGTTACGTCAACGTCAGCTCGATCCCCTGTTTCGTTGCCGGCACCATGATCGCGACGCCCACGGGCGAGGCACGGGTGGAAGAGCTGGTGGCAGGTGATCTGGTGATGACCCAGGACGACGGCCCCCAGCCGCTGCGCTGGATCGGTCGGCGCACCGTGGCGGCGGCGGGAAAGTTCGCACCGATCTGCGTACGCGCCAACACCTTTGGCAGCCACCGCGAGCTGCTGGTGTCGCCCGAGCATCGCATCCTGATCCGTGACAGCCTGGCCGAACTGCTGTTCGGAGAGGCCGAGGTGCTGGTCGCCGCCAAGGATCTTGTGAACGACCGCTCCGTGCGCGCCCGTGCGGGCGGCGAGGTCACTTATGTCCATCTGATGTTCGACAAGCATCAGGTGGTGTTTTCGGAAGGGCTGGCCACGGAATCCTTCCTGCCGGGACCGCAGACCGAGAAGAGTTTCGAAAAAGACATTCTCGACGAGATTTGCGCGCTGTTCCCCGAACTCGACCCGTCAACCGGAGAGGGCTATTCGCCCGCCGCGCGCCGGACCCTGAAACATTTCGAAGCGGACCTGTGGCGCCGCGCACAAAAGGTGGCCTGAAGAATGGCTTGGATTGCACTGCTCGACACCCGCGAGGGCCGCTTTTGCGCCAACGGGTTGGGACTTGATCACCACGACGCACCCCAATGCGACACGGCTGACGGCGCGTTGCTGACGCGCGGCAGCCTGATGGTGGAAACGCGGATGTCACCCGATGGCCGGCCGCAGGAACTGTTCGGCTTTTCCGCAGGTCATCCGTGGCCGCGCAGCCTGACGTTGCAGGCGATTCCCGGTGGCGGAATCTCGATGGTGCACAGCCATGACGGCACGGTTGTGCATGGCGCAATCCGCCGCAAGACCTTTGCGCGGACCGATGTGTTGCGCGTGACCTATGCCTGGGACACCGCGACCAACTGGGCGCGGCTGTCGATCGAGGAACCGGAGCAGGGCGAAGTGCTGGCCGTGCCGATCAAGGACCCCAAGCCGTTTCTGGTCTCGGACCTGCGCGAGCTGATCCTGGGTCAGAACGACCGCGTGCTGGCACAGGACGTGATCTTTGCCGCCGTATCGACCCGGGTCGAACCCATCGGCCCGATGCCTTCGCTGGACCCGTCAGTCATGGCGGCCACGCCCCATGGCTACCGCCCCGTTGGCGAATTGCAGCGCGGCGATACCGTGATGACCGGCAAATCGGGCGTGGTGCCCGTGCTGCACCGGATTGACCGCACCGTGCCCGCACGCGGAAGTTTTTCCCCGGTGCGGTTGCGTGCCCCCTATTTCGATCTGCAACAGGACATCGTGGTCGCCCCCGACCAGCGGCTGATGCTCAGCGGGTCGGATGTGGAATATCTGTTCAACCAAGAGGCGGTTCTGGTTCCCGCGCGCCACCTGATGAACGGCCATGCCGCGCATCCGGCACCCGCAGGTCCGGTGATCACATACACCCAACTGCTGCTGCCGGGGCACGAAACCCTGCTGACAGCGGGCACCTGGGCCGAAAGCCTGTACATCGGCCGGTTGCGCCGCAAAACGGACCTTCTGGAAAACAGCGCCCTGCGCAATCTGGAACGCACCACGCTGCCAGAGCACGGAAAACCGGCCTACACAGTGCTGAAATGGTTCGAAGCGATCACTTTGACCGATCAACGCGCCGCTTGACGCCACCGCGCCCTTGCGAGGTCAACCTTGTTGCTTTACCCCGCATAAAAACGGCGGGGTTGGGGAATGATCCGTAATTTTCTAGCAATCCTGTTCGCCTGCTGCCTCTTGTCCGAGGCGGCGGCACAGGATCTGACGATTGCAACCGTCACGCGACCACCATTCTCGATGGTCGTGGACGGCAAGGACACCGGTTTTTCCCTCCAGCTGTGGCAGGAGATTGCCGCCAAACTGGGCCGCCCTTATCAAGTGGTGCGCTACGACAGCTTTGCCGACATGTTGGGCAGCGTGAAAGACGGCACCGCCGATGTGGCGATTGCCAACATCTCGATCACCGCCGGGCGCGAGCTTGAGATGGACTTTTCCCAGCCGATCTTTGCCTCGGGCCTGCAAATCATGGTGCACCCCCAGGCGGGCGGGGGCGCGTCCATGTGGTCTGCGATCCTGTCATGGGATTTGCTGCTGGCGGTCCTTGGCGCCTTTGCCCTGCTGCTGGCAGGCGGCATGTTGATGTGGCATTTCGAAAAACGCGCGCAGGACTATTTCGACAAGCCGCTGCGTCAGGCGATCTTTCCCTCGTTCTGGTGGGCGCTGAATCTGGTGGTCAACGGCGGCTTTGAAGAACGGATGCCGCGCAGCATCTTTGGCCGCATCTTTGGCGTGTTGCTGGTGGTTTCATCCCTGTTCATCGTGTCCTTTTTCGTGGCCCACATCACCGCCGCCATGACCGTCGAGGCGATCAACGGGTCGGTCAGTTCGATCAACGACCTGTACGGCAAACGCGTCGGCACCATCGAAGGCAGCACAGCCCAGGTATTCATGGATGCGCGCGAACTGCGCTCTGAGGGTTCGCCCGATCTGGCAACCCTGATCGAAAAGTTCGAAACCAACCAGCTGGATGCGGTCGTCTTTGATGCGCCGGTGCTGGCCTATTATGTCAACACATCTGGCGCCGGGCTGGGCGAATTGACGGGGTCGGTGTTCAAGGGCGAAAATTATGGCATCGCCCTGCCCACCAACAGCGCGCTGCGCGAAGAGATCAACCAGGTGCTGCTGAGCCTGCGCGAAGACGGCACCTATGCCGACATTTACCGCGAATGGTTTGGTGAAAACCCTTAAAGCTTGTCGTAAAAAGGCGTGACCTGCGCCACGATCACCGCGTTATCATCCAGCGCCTGCTGCATCAGCGCGCGCTCTTCGTCGTCGATCTCCTGGCCGTCCTCTTCACGTTCGGCCAGCGTGCCGTATCCCGTCACATCCAGCGGTGCGGTGTCGGCCTGTTTCAGGATCGCCACGGTTTCACGCACTGCCTCGGCCTCGTCCACGCCACTGGCAAAGCACATCAACGCGGCACCGGTTGCCTTGTCGGGCAAACCGTCGCCCTTTTTACGGCCGATCTGAACCAGCAGGGTATAGACCTGCTGACGCGAGGGTTTCTTGGGTTTTTTGGGTTCAGACATGAAAAAGGCCGCCGCATGAAGTTGCGGCAGCCCTATCGTGTTCTTGTCGTCCTGAAAAGGGTTCAGGCGCGACCGCGGATCAGCCGTGCGATCCAGATCAGCAAACAGGCACCGATGACGCCTACGATCAGCTGACCGATCCAACCGCCCAGCGTCGCACCAACAATGGCCACCAGAAGAAAGTTGGCGACGATGGCACCCACGATCCCAAGACCGATGTTTGCCAGCAAACCCATGTTGGAATGCATGATCTTTTCAGCAATCCAGCCCGCAAGGGCACCTACGATGATGGCGGCGAACCAACCCAAACCTGTCATGATGTCTCTCCAATGTGTTATGTTGAAACGACAACGGTGAACGGGTCGATTTGGTTCCCTCAGTCGCGCAAAAGCTCGTTGATCGAGGTTTTCGAGCGTGTTTTCGCATCGACCTTTTTCACGATCACGGCGCAATACAGGCTGACGTTGTTCTTGGACGGCAGCGTGCCTGCCACAACGACCGAACCTGCAGGCACTTCGCCATAGGTGACTTCACCGGTTTCGCGGTCCACGATCTTGGTCGACTGGCCGATGAACACGCCCATGCCCAGAACCGAGCCTTCGCGCACGATGCAGCCTTCGACGACCTCGGACCGCGCCCCGATAAAGCAGTTGTCCTCGATGATGGTCGGACCCGCCTGCATGGGCTCCAGGACGCCACCGATGCCGACACCGCCCGAAAGGTGGACGTTCTTTCCGATCTGCGCACAGCTGCCGACGGTTGCCCATGTGTCAACCATGGTGCCCTCGTCCACATAGGCGCCAAGGTTCACGAATGATGGCATCAACACCACGCCGGGTGCGATATACGCGGATTTGCGGACGACACAGTTCGGCACGGCGCGGAAACCGGCAGAGCGCCACTGGTTGTCGCCCCAGCCTTTGAACTTGCTGTCAACCTTGTCCCACCAGCCGCTGCCCTGGATGCCGCCGTCCTGCTGTTCCATGTCCTTGATGCGAAAGCCCAGAAGAACCGCTTTTTTGGCCCACTGGTTCACATGCCACGACCCGTCGGCCTGTTTTTCGGCCACGCGCAGCTTGCCGCTGTCCAATGCGTTCAGCGTGTCTTCGATGGCCTCGCGGGTTTCGCCGGTGGTTGCCGGGGTGATGCTGTCGCGCTCATCCCATGCGGCTTCGATGGCGGATTCAAGTTGGGCGTTGGACATGGCTTTAATTCCAGAGTTAGGACGTTTCAGCCCCTTTACCGTCTGAGCCGCTTTCGCGCAATGCACGCGGGCGACGCTTTGGCGCTCAATATCGCGTGGCCAATGCGGGCAAACCCATGCATGTTGCCCCCAACCCCAGACCGGAGACATTCATGACCGAAGCCACCCGCCACCCGCTGCGCCACGCAGGCGCCGACCGCTCCAAGGCGAAAGAAGTACCCGATACACCGCAAACCCGCTCGTCCGCCTATCATCTGGCGTTTACCGACGACGATTTTATGTGCCGCGAAGAGCTGCGCCCGGTTCGGTTGCAGCTTGAACTGATGAAGCCCGCGCTGATGCTGGATGAACAGGGTGTCAAATCCACCATCGTCCTGTTCGGCGGCGCACGCATCCCGTCGCCTGCCCGGAAAGACACCGCGCGCACCCAGACGCTGGCCGATCTGTCGCATTTCTATGATGTCGCGCAAGAGTTCGCACACCAGATGACGCTGAAGTCCATGGACAGCGACGGTCAGGAAAACATCATCGTCACCGGCGGCGGTCCCGGCGTGATGGAAGCAGGCAACCGCGGCGCGATGGAGGCGGGGGGCAAGTCCATCGGCCTGAACATCGTCCTGCCCCACGAGCAGGCCCCCAACGAATACGTTACGCCCGAGCTGTGTTTCAACTTTCACTATTTTGCCATCCGCAAGATGCACTTCCTGATGCGCGCCCGCGCGATCTGTGTGTTTCCCGGCGGCTTTGGCACGCTGGACGAGATGTTCGAGGCGCTGACCCTGATCCAGACCGGGCGCATGGAGCGTGTGCCCTTCCTGCTGTTCGGGCGGGCGTTCTGGGAAAAAATCATCAACTGGGACGCGCTGGCCGATGCCGGCACGATTTCCGCCGAGGATCTGAACCTGTTCCGCTTTGTCGAAACTGCGGAGGAGGCGATCGAGGTCATCGACAACTGGTCAACCACCAAGGCCCGGGACTCAATTCCCGGCCGGTGAATGGAACCTGCTGACGGGCGGCTGCGTTGTATTGATGAAATTGGAACTCAGGAGGCCAACATGGCTAACATCGCAACCAAAGATAAAGATTCGTCAGACGTTTCCGCTCAGCTTGAGCTGATCAAATCGGACGTCGCACAGCTGACCACGCTGCTGGGTCAATTGACCGCCCAGAAAAAAGACGAGGCCTCGGCGCGCGTGCGCCAAACCGTGTCTGACCTGAAAAACACGGCTTCCGAACAGGCAACCTATGCCCGTGTGCGTGCCGCCGAAACCGGTGACCACGTACAACAGCTGGCCGAAGAGTATTACGGTCAGGCCGAAGAAGCCGTGCGCAAACAGCCCGTCATGGCCGTTGGCATCGCCGCCGGTGTCGGCTTTCTTGTGGGCCTGATGACCTCGCGCCGGTCGTAAGTCATGTTTTTGGGACTGCGATACCGCATCCACAAGGCCGTCCAGCGTTATGCGTTGGGCGGTTTGGGTGGTTTGATGGCCTTGATCGGCCTTGGTTTTCTGTGTGCCTCGGGCTTTATGCTGCTGCTGACAGTCACCGACCCGATCACCGCCTGCGCCATCATCGGCTGTGCCTTTTTCGGCATCGGCTTGATCCTGATGTTCGCCGCCCGCAGACCGCGTGTGCCGGTTTCCGAGGCAGCTTTGGCCGCGACCCCTGGTGTTCAGGCGGGCGTTGCAGGGACCAGTGTGATGGCACCTGTGGCTGCTGCCTTTGCGCAGGGAATTGCACAGGGCATGGCTGCGGGTCGTCGCCGCTGAGAACGGGAAATGACTGGCGGATTACGCTGCCAGATCAACGGGAAGCGTGCAGACAGGAACGTGGTGCGGCAGGGTTTCGACGATCTGGCCGTACTGCGTGTCGCGCACACAATAGCCGTAACCCGCGATGCGATGCTGCCACTCACGCACGGACAACGCCTTGGTGCGTTCACGCGTGATCAGATCAACGACCTGAGCCACCACGGTAGGGTCTGTTTTTACATATACCGACATTTCAAATCTCCTGTTCATGCCTGATTGCAAGAACAGGGTGCAAATGATTGACGGCACAAATAGTACACAATCAGGAAATCTTGGGGGCAACTGTGTCGCATCAAGACACAATTTCACCCACAGGTTTAATTCAGACCGGTTTCCGCCGCAATTTCGCGACGCGACTTGCGCGCGCGCTCGGTCGCGGATTTCAACTGACCACAGGCCGCCATGATGTCCTCGCCGCGCGGTTTGCGGACGGGGCTGGCGTAGCCGGCCTTGTAGACGATCTCGGAGAATGCACGAATGCGGTTGTTCGATGACCGCTTGTACGGCGCACCCGGCCATTCGTTGAACGGGATCAGGTTGATCTTGGCCGGAATACCCTTGATTAGTTCGACCAGACGGTGCGCGTCTTCGTCGCTGTCGTTCACCCCGTCCAGCATCACGTATTCAAAGGTGATTCGCTCGGAATTGCTGACCTTGGGATAGGTCCGCAGCACGTCCAGCAGCTCGGCGATGTTCCAGCGTTTGTTGATCGGCACCAGCTTGTTGCGCACCTCGTCCGTGGTGGCGTGGAACGACACGGCCAACTGGCAGCCGATTTCTTCGGCGGTACGCGCAATCTCGGGGACCACGCCGGACGTGGACAGTGTAATGCGACGGCGCGACAGCTGGATGCCCTCGGGGTCCATCGCGATCTTCATCGCGTCGCGCACATTTTCAAAGTTGTACAGCGGCTCGCCCATGCCCATCAGGACGATGTTCGAGAGCAACCGCGCATCTTCGGTGCGTTTGCCGTGTTCGGGCCATTCGTCCAGATCATCGCGCGCCATCATCACCTGCCCGACGATTTCGCCTGCCGTCAGGTTGCGCACCAGCTTTTGCGTGCCGGTGTGGCAGAAGGAACAGGTCAGCGTGCAGCCGACCTGGGACGAGATGCACAGCGTGCCGCGCCCCTCTTCGGGGATATAGACGACCTCGACCTCGTGGCCGCCCGCGATCCGCACCAGCCACTTGCGGGTGCCGTCCGTGCTGACCTGTTTGGACACGACTTCAGGGATTTCGATCACAAAGGCTTCGGTCAGTTCGGCGCGGAACGCTTTGCTGAGGTTGGTCATCGCGTCAAAGTCGCGCACGCCCCATTGGTAAATCCACTGCCAGATCTGGCCGACGCGCATCTTGGCCTGCTTTTCCGGCGTGCCCATGGCAATCAGCGCGTCACGCATGGCGTCCCGTGTCATACCGACAAGGTTAACAGGCCCCTCCGGCACCTTGCGGGGGATCGTCATAACGTCTTGGGTGATCGGCGCATCGGCTGACATCGGGCAACTCCGGGGTTCGGGTGATGCGCCTCTATATAGGAATGCGGGGCAGGATCAAAAGGATTCGCCCCGCAAACCGGACGCGGTCAACCGCCGCAGCGGCTTTCGGCTTCTTCAACGGCTGCGGTAAAGCCCAGCAGCGAGAATGTATCTTTGGTCTGTGTGCCACGCCCCGACACGCCGGTAACAACCGCATCGGCGCCGCGTTTCATCGCGGTCACGATCTTGGTGTCGTCGGCTGCGCTTGCAGGCCAGGCCCATTCACCGTCGGTGAACAGTTCGAATTCTGTACCGCTGATGTTCAGGTTGACCGTGCTGCCGCTGGCAAAGGGATAACCGCCGGTAAAGGCAACCTGCCCCTTGGCTTCGGCGCTGGGACGGTAGAACACCATGAACAGGATCTGGCTGCGGGTTGCGGCCACGACACGACCGTCACGGGTGTTCACGGTTTCCTTTGGCGTCGACACGCTCCAGCATTCGGTCGGATTGTCTTCTACAAAAACGCTCCAGTCGGTTTTCGCGGCGACGCGGTTGGTGCTTTGGTCTTGTGCAGCGGCAGTATTCACGGTCAGAGCCATTGCCAGCCCAGCCATGCTCAGCACACTTGCCGTTGTTTTCAGTAATCCCATCTGTCCAGCCTCCAGACTGTCCTTAACCTCAATACGCAGAGCATTGCCGGTGGCCCCTTGTACCGAGCCTTCTCTTGCAACTGCCTGATTTCTTCTCGACAAGAAACATATTAGCGCGAAACGCGCGACCGGCGAAACCTAAATTGGCAGGTTTTCGCCAAGTTGTGAGGTGAACTATGTCGAAATCCGTTGCACTGGCCGAAGTCTGGCGCGGTCCTTTCATGGAAAGCGTGCATCGCGGCCATGCCGTTGTCTGTGATGACAGCGGCCAGATTGTCCATGCCTGGGGCGATCCGCAAACCGTGATCCTGCCGCGATCCTCTGCCAAGATGATCCAGGCGCTGCCGCTGATCGAAAGCGGGGCGGCGGATGCCCATGGCCTTGGAACCGAGCATCTGGCGCTGGCCTGTGCCTCGCACAACGGTGCGGCGATCCACACGGACCGGGTGACCAAATGGCTTGACCACCTTGGGCTGGACGATGGCGATTTCCGCTGCGGCCCGCAGGAACCCGATGACCGCGAGGCCCGCAATGCGCTGATCCGCGCCGATGCGCGCCCCTGCCAGATGCACAACAATTGCTCGGGCAAGCACAGCGGCTTTCTGACGTTGAACAAACATCTGGGCGCAGGCCCCGACTATGTCGACCCCGATCATGCGGTACAGCGCGCCTGTCTGGAGGCATTCGAGCGTGTCACCGGCGAATCGAGCCCCGGTTTCGGCATCGACGGTTGCAGCGCGCCCAACTTTGCCACCAGCCTGCATGGCATGGCCCGCGCGATGTCCCATTTTGCCGCCGCCCCCACAGGCAGCGCCGAGGAACGGCTGCGCACCGCGATGACCCTGCACCCCGATCTGGTGGCCGGCGAAGGCCGCGCCTGCACCAACCTGATGCGCGCGATGGGCGGCAAGGTCGCGATCAAGACCGGGGCCGAGGCATTTTTCATCGCCATCATTCCCGAGCTGAAAATGGGCGTGGCGCTGAAGATCGAGGACGGCGGCACCCGTGCAGCCGAGTGTGCGATTGCCGCGATCCTGGTCAAACTGGGCGTGCTGGCCGCCGACCATCCCGAAACGCTGAAATACCTGAACGCGCCGATCCGCAACCGGCGCGATCTGGTGACAGGGGCGGTGCGGGCGGCACCAGCGTTGATCTAAACAAAGTCGCTGCGTGCGTAGCCTTGGATGAACAACAGCGCCGTCAGGTCGCCGTGGTTGATCCGCACATCGCATTCAGCGGCCACCACCGGCTTGGCGTGCAGCGCCACGCCGGTGCCTGCGCGGTGCAACATGCCCAGATCGTTGGCCCCGTCGCCCACGGCAATCACATCCGTCTGCGAAATGCCCAGACGTGCTGTGATCTGTTCCAGCGCGTCGACCTTGGCCTGTTTGCCAAGGATCGGATCGCCCACCGTGCCCGTCAACTTGCCGTCTTCGACGATCAACGTGTTGGCGCGGTTTTCGTCAAAGCCCAGATGCGCAGCCACCGCGCCGGTAAAGGCCGTGAACCCGCCCGACACCAACGCCGCGTGGCCGCCGTTCGCCTTCATCGTCGCCAACAGAGTGGCACCGCCGGGCATATAGGTGATCCGCTCGGCCAGAACCTGATCAATCACACTCGCGTCCAGGCCTTTCAGCAAGCCAACACGCTCGCGCAGGGCGGATTCGAAATCCAGCTCGCCGTTCATCGCGCGCGCGGTGATATCCTTGACAAAATCGCCCACGCCCGCGGCATCGGCCAGTTCGTCAATGCATTCCTGCTGGATCATGGTGCTGTCCATATCGGCCAGCAGCATCGTCTTGCGGCGTCCCGCGGCGGGCTGGATCACCAGATCGACGCCCAGCTTTTGCACATCGGCCCAGACATCCCAGCGGTTGTCGGGCATCTGCGCCAGCGTGAATTCCGCCGCCTCGTCCGGTGCCAGCCAGTCCACCGCGCCACCGCCCCAGGCATTGCGCAATGCCTCGGCCAGTTCGGGTTGCAGCGCACCGGGGGCTGCGATCAGCGTACAGATAAAATGGTCCATGTTTCCGATCCGCTCCATTCATGTCGCAAAAAGCTGTTCAAGCGGCGCTATAGTCGCGTTTTCCCCATTGCGCCACCCATCGAAGGCCCGTAGATGCGTCCGTGGGACACCCTTCCCCAACGAAGGGCGATTATCTGAGAGGATAGCAGAAATGGCTATTGACCAACCGGCAACGCGGCCGGCTAATCCGCGTTTTTCTTCCGGCCCTTGTGCCAAACCCCCCGTATTCAATCTGAACAACCTGTCCGACGCGCCCCTGGGCCGTTCGCACCGTGCAGCCGTTGGCAAGGCCAAGCTGCTGAAGGCGATCGAGGACACCCGCGAAATCCTCGGCGTGCCCGCTGATTACCGCATCGGCATCGTTCCCGCATCCGACACCGGCGCCTTTGAAATGGCAATGTGGTCGCTGCTGGGTGAACGCCCTGCCGAAATGGTCGCCTGGGAAAGCTTTGGCGCAGGCTGGGTCACAGATGTGGTCAAGCAACTGAAAATCGACGCCACCACCCACACCGCCGAGTATGGCGAGATCGTGGATATGGCCGCGCTGAACTATGACAACGACGTCTGCTTTACCTGGAACGGCACCACCTCGGGCGTGCGTATGCCCAACGGCGACGCCATTCCTGCCGACCGCGCGGGCCTGACGCTGTGCGACGCAACCAGCGCCGCATTCGCGATGGACCTGCCGTGGGACAAACTGGATGTGACCACGTTCAGCTGGCAAAAAGTGCTGGGCGGCGAAGCGGCCCACGGGATGCTGATCCTGTCCCCGCGCGCCGTAGAACGCCTGGAAAGCTATACGCCCGCTTGGCCGCTGCCGAAGATCTTCCGCATGACCAAGGGCGGCAAGCTGATCGAGGGCATCTTCAAGGGTGAAACCATCAACACCCCGTCGATGCTGTGCGTCGAGGATTACCTGCAAGCGCTGGAGTGGGCGCGTTCCGTGGGCGGGCTGAAAGGTCTGATCGCGCGGGCCGATGCCAACACCAAGGCCATCGCCGATTTCGTGGATGCAAACGACTGGATCGAGTTTCTGGCAGCCGACCCCGCCATCCGCTCGAACACATCCGTCTGCCTGAAGTTCAACGATGCGCGCATCACCGACGGCGCGGCCTTTGCCAAGGCCGTGGCGAACCGGCTGGCCGATGCCGACGTGGCGCTGGACATCGGTGCCTATCGCGACGCCCCTGCGGGCCTGCGCATCTGGTGCGGCGGAACCATCGAGACATCGGACATCGAAGCGATGCTGCCGTGGCTTGCATGGGCCTTCGAGACTGAAATCAACGCATAATCCAGACGGGGTGAACACCCGGCTTGCACAAAGCCCTGTTCGCCCCGTCCCACCCCCCGTTTATTCAATGAAGGACCACTGACATGGCTCCCAAGGTACTTATCTCCGACAGCCTCAGCGACGCGGCTGTTCAAATCTTCAAAGATCGCGGCATCGAAGTCGACTTCCAGCCCAACCTGGGCAAGGACAAGGACAAGCTGGCCGAGGTGATTGGCAAATATGACGGTCTGGCGATCCGTTCGGCCACCAAGGTCACCGAAAAGATCCTTGCCGCTGCCGAGAATCTCAAGGTCGTAGGCCGCGCCGGTATCGGCACCGACAACATCGACAAGGACGCCGCTTCGAAAAAGGGCGTGATTGTCATGAACACGCCCTTCGGTAACATGATCACCACCGCCGAGCATGCGATTGCGATGATGTTTGCCGTGGCGCGTCAGATCCCCGAGGCCAGCGCATCGACACATGCGGGCAAATGGGAAAAGTCCAAGTTCATGGGCGTCGAGCTGACCGGCAAGACGCTGGGCGTGATCGGGGCCGGCAACATCGGTGGCATCGTCTGCGACCGAGCGCGCGGCCTGAAAATGAAAGTCGTGGCTTACGATCCCTACCTGAGCAACAAAAAAGCCGACCGTATGGGCGTTGAAAAGGTCGAGCTGGACGAACTGCTGGCCCGCGCCGATTTCATCACGCTGCACGTGCCCTACACCGAATCCACCGCCAACATCCTGTCCAAGGAAAACATCGCCAAGACCAAGAAAGGCGTGCGCATCATCAACTGTGCCCGCGGTGGTCTGGTGGACGAGGAAGCGCTGGCCGAAGCGCTGAAATCGGGCCACGTCGCCGGTGCCGCCTTTGACGTGTTCAAGGAAGAGCCGGCGACCGAGAACCCGCTGTTCAACCTGCCCAACGTCGTTTGCACCCCGCACCTGGGTGCGGCGACCACCGAAGCGCAGGAAAACGTGGCGCTGCAAGTGGCCGAGCAGATGGCGAACTATCTGCTGACCGGTGCCGTTGAAAACGCGCTGAACATGCCGTCGGTCACGGCGGAAGAGGCCAAGGTGATGGGCCCCTGGCTGACGCTGGCTGGCCACCTGGGATCGTTCATCGGCCAGATGACCGACGAGCCGATCCGCGCGATCAACATCCTGTACGACGGTTCGGTCGGCGCGATGAATCTGGACGCGCTGAACTGTGGCGTTGTCGCGGGCATCATGAAACGTGCCAACCCCGACGTGAACATGGTGTCTGCCCCCGTGGTTGCCCGTGAAAAAGGCATCCAGATCAGCACCACCAATCAGGACAAATCGGGCGTCTTCGACGGCTATGTCAAAGTGACCGTCGTCACCTCCAAGCGTGAGCGTTCGGTGGCCGGCACAGTGTTCAGCGACGGCAAGCCGCGCTTTATCCAGATCAAGGGCATCAACGTCGACGCCGAGATCGGTCAGCACATGTTGTACACCACCAACAACGACGTTCCGGGCATCATCGGCCTGCTGGGCAACACCATGGGCAAAGGCGGCGTGAACATCGCCAACTTTACCCTTGGTCGTAACGAAGCGGGCGGCGAAGCCATCGCGCTGCTGTATGTGGACGACGCGATCCCTGCCGATGTTCTGAAAACACTGGAAAGCACCGGCATGTTCAATCAGGTCAAGCCGCTGGAATTCGCGGTCAACTGACCATCGTTAAAATCATCTCTGGCGACCCTGGATCACCACGGTCGCCAGAAAGATCAGCATGCTGGCAAGGCTGACCAACGACCCCGCAATGGCCACGCCCGGCGATCCGCCGGAATTTGCCATCGCAATCCCCGGCACCATCAATACCACCCCGACAACGGCAACACCCAGATGAATCCGCGCCAGCGGACGCGCACCAGCCTCGGGCACCAGATGATAATAAACGGCGAAAATAGCCATCGTCACCCAACCGACCAGATTCAAGTGTGCATGGGCGCTTCGCATCGTGTGATCTTCGCTGGCGGCCATTTGCATCCCCCAGATCATACCCAGCGTCACGGCGACCACCGCTGCCAACATGAAATAATGTGCTATCCCTCGCATTTGAATTTCTCCCTTTGCAAAAAACATTGGCAAAATAACCCGCCATAATCGCCTCAGTATGGCCGACGCACGCGTAAAGCTGTCAAGCGTTACGATTGCTTGCAGCGCAGGGCCTGTCCGCCTATTCCCTTCATGAAATCGTTTCAGCACCGAGGACTTCCATGACCCAGCCCATCTACGCCGTTGGCGACATTCACGGACAAATGGGCGAATTGACCCGCGTCCTTGGCTTGATCGAGGCGGATGGCGGGCCGGATGCAAGTGTTGTGTTCGTGGGCGACTATATCGACCGGGGCGCAGACAGTCGCGGCGTTCTGGACACGCTGATTGCCGGCCGCGACGCCGGGCGAGACTGGACCTTTCTGTTGGGCAATCACGACCGGATGTTCGATTGGTGGATGCAGGACTATCCCCGCCAAGAAGCCTATCTGCCGGTCGAACTGTATTGGCTGCACCCGCGTCTGGGCGGCGACACGACGCTGGAGTCCTATGGGATCGAATTCACCGTCAAAAGCCGCCAGACCGAAGTCCACGCCGAGGCGCTGAAAACCGTGCCGCAGGCGCATATGGATTTCATCAAAGACTGCAAACTCAGCCACGAAACCGACGAGCTGTTCTTTTGCCATGCGGGCATCCGTCCGGGCGTGCCGCTGGATCAGCAGACCGAACACGATCTGATCTGGATCCGGCAGGAGTTTCACGACGCAACCGCGCCGCATCCCAAGCTGATCGTACACGGGCATACGCCGGTGGATGAGGCCACGCATTACGGCAACCGCGTCAATCTGGACACGGGTGCAGGTTACGGCAAACCGATGACCGTCGCCGTGTTCGAAGGGCGCGATTGCTGGACGCTGACCGAAAACGGGCGCGTGCCGCTGAAACCGCAAGAGTGAACACCCGCACCTGACTGGGCGCGGGCGCCTTTATCAGGTCCAGTCCAACACGACCTTGCCGCTTTGTCCCGACTTCATTGCGGCAAATCCGGCCTCGAAATCGTCCACGTGGAACCGGTGGGTGATCACCCGCGACACGTCCAGACCGTTTTCCAGCATCGCGATCATCTTGTACCAGGTCTCGAAAATCTCGCGGCCATAGACGCCCTTGATCGTGATCGCCTTGAACACGATCCGGCTCCAGTCGACGGGGCTTTTGCCCGGCGGAATGCCCAGCATCGCAATGCGCCCGCCCATGGTCATCGCCTCGACCATCTGGTCCAGTGCCTGTTGGTTGCCCGACATTTCCATGCCCACGTCAAAGCCCTGCTTCATCTTCAGCCGTGCAATCACGTCTGGCAACGCTTCTTGCGTCACATTCACCGGCACCACATCCGCCACCTGCGCGGCCAGCGTCAGCCGGTCGGGGTTCACGTCGGTAATGACGACATGTCGCGCGCCTGCGTGGCGGGCGACTGCGGCGGCCATGATCCCGATGGGGCCGGCCCCCGTGACCAACACATCCTCGCCGATCAGATCGAAACTCAATGCGGTGTGCACCGCGTTGCCCAGCGGATCCAGGATCGCGCCGATGTCGTCGCTGATCTCGTCCGGCAGCGGCACCACGTTGAACGCGGGCAGCCGCAGGTATTGGGCGAAGGCGCCCTGTTCATTCACCCCGATCCCCCGCGTCGCGGGATCAAGGTGGAACTTGCCCGCGCGGCTTTGCCGGCTTTGGGTGCCGATCAGATGCCCCTCGCCGCTGCACCGCTGGCCCAGTTCCAGCCCTTGCACATCGCGGCCAATCTCGACGATTTCGCCGGCAAACTCGTGGCCGGTGATCATCGGCACCGGCACGGTTTTCTGCGCCCAGTCGTCCCAGTTCCAGATGTGGATGTCGGTGCCGCAAATACCCGTCTTGTTGATCTTGATCAGCACATCATCGGGGCCGATCTCGGGCACCGGCGCGTTGACCATCCACAGCCCTTCGCGGGCGTGCAGTTTGGACAGGGCTTTCATTTCGTTCGTTGTCATCAGATCACCCCACAGGCCTTGCCAGCCGTTTTGAATGCGGCCAGCGCGCGGTCCAGATCGTCGCGGGTCAGCGCGGCGTTCATCTGGGTGCGAATACGGGCCTGACCGCGTGGCACCACAGGGAAGAAAAAGCCCGAGACATAGACGCCTTCGTCATAGAGTTTCGACGCCATGTCCTGCGCCAGTTGTGCCTCGCCCAGCATCACGGGAATGATCGGATGCTCACCCGGCAGCAGGTCAAAACCCAGCGTTTCCAGCCCCTTGCGCCAGTATTTCGCGTTCTCGAACAGCTGCGCGCGCAGGGCGTCGCCCTGTTCGACCAGCCGCAGCGCCTCGATCCCCGCCGCGACAATCGCGGGCGGCAGCGCGTTCGAGAACAGATAGGGCCGCGCGCGCTGGCGCAGCAGGTCGATCACCGGTTGCGGACCCGCGATATAGCCACCGATGGCCCCGCCCAGCGCCTTGCCAAGCGTGCCGGTCAGAATGTCCACATCGACGCCGAAATGCGACGGGGTGCCCGCGCCCTTTGGCCCCATGAAGCCGGTGGCGTGGCAGTCGTCGACCATGACCAGCGCGCCATAGGCTTCGGCCAGCCGGGTGATGTCGGGCAGGTTTGCCAGATAGCCATCCATGCTGAACACGCCATCCGTAGCGATCATGATGAACCGCGCACCATCGGCCTGCGCCTGTTTCAACTGCGCCTCGAGGTCGTCCATGTCGCTGTTGGCGTAGCGATAGCGCTTCGCCTTGCACAGGCGGATGCCGTCGATGATCGAGGCATGGTTCAGCGCGTCGGAAATGATCGCGTCCTCGGGGCCTAGCAGCGGCTCGAACAGGCCACCGTTGGCATCGAAACAGGCGGCAAACAGGATCGAATCGTCCTTGCCCAGAAAGGCCGCCAGCTTTTGCTCCAGCTCGCGGTGCATGTCCTGTGTGCCACAGATGAACCGGACAGAGGCCATGCCGAACCCTTTCGGGTCCATCGTATCCCGCGCCACGCGGATCAGATCGGGGTGATCGGCCAGCCCCAGATAGTTGTTGGCGCACAGGTTGATCATCTCGCGGCCTGCGACCTGGATCTTGCCGCCCTGGGGCGAGGTGATCAGGCGTTCGACCTTGGTCAGGCCTTCGGCGTCAATCTCGGCCAGTGTGTCAGTGATGTGGGTCAGGAATGCTTGGGTCATGGACGGCTCCTCTTTGCCGCCATATCTAGCATACCGGAAATGATTCCGAAATAGGGGATTTCTGTATCACGGATTTTTGTCCGATATACTGGATTGAGCCGTTCGCAACGCGTCGGCGAACAGGGCAATCCGCTCGGGCGTGGCGTCGGCAAAGCCGATGACCAGCCCGCGAAGCTCTGCCCCGGCGCAATAGTCCGACAGCCGGGCCGGTTGAAAACCGTGCACCGCCACGGCAGCCAGCGCGCCGTCTTCAGTCAGCTGTCCATCGAACCGCGCGGCGACCTGCACGCCGCCATCTGGCTGGCTGGCCGAGACACCGTCAATTGACGACAATGCCTGCGCCAGCCCACGCCCCCGCCCCTCGTACACCCGCGCGATCCGTTTAAGCTGTGCGCGATAACGTCCCGCCCGCATCATGTCCGCCAACGCGTGCTGCGCATGCAGGTTCGCCATCAGACCCAGATTGCGCTGCGCTGCGCGCAGCGGTTCGATCAGGTCCGGCGGCACCGCCATCCAGCCCAGCCGCAACGCGGGCATCAGCACCTTTGACGCCGACCCCATATAGATCACCTGACCGGCCGACGCCTCGGCCGCCAACGCCGCGATCTCGCGGCCGCGCCACAGGAATTCGCTGTCGTAATCGTCCTCAAGGATCAGCGCACCCGTCTGCTGCGCCCGGCTCAGAAAGGCAAGGCGCCGCGCGTGGGACATGCGTATGCCCAACGGATACTGGTTGGACGGCGTCAGGTAGATCAGCCGCGTATCGTCCGGCAGGCCATAGGGCTGCGCACCTTCGGCGTCGACCGGCATGGAATGCAGGCGCAGCCCGGCCCCCAGAAAGGCGGCGCGGGCACCGGGATAGCCGGGGTCTTCCAGTGCCGCCCTGTCGCCTGCATCGCTGAGCACCTGCGCGGCTAGGGCAAGCGACCCTTGGGTGCCGGTGGTGATCAGGATATGTTCGGGATCAACGGCAAGCCCGCGATCCGTCGCCAACCGCTCTGCCAGAATGCCGCGCAGCGCAGGCAGTCCGTGAGGGGCGGCATAGGAGGACACCGGACCATGCATACGCCGCGCTGCGCGGCGCAGGGCGCGCGCCCATTCATCCGCGGGAAACAACGCCTCGCTCGGCTCTCCGGGCGCCATCCGCCCTGACACCTGTGCCGTCGCGCTGTCGCGCCGGACCGCGCCCAGTTGCCGACCGCGGGCCGAAGGGGGCCGCGCCACCTCAACTGGCGGCTTTGCGGGGCCTGCATCCGGTGCAACCACCTGCGGCGCGGCGCCTTGCCTGACATCAATCACGCCCTCGGCGCGCAGTAACTCATAGGCCAGGTTGATCGTGCTGCGCGACAGCCCCAATGCCTGTGCAGCCCCACGACTGGATGGCAACCGGCTGCCATGGCTCAACCGCCCCGCGCGCACCGCGTCCAGCAGGTCACGATAGACCTGAACCGCAAGCGTATCGGACCGCGTGGCGCTGGGCTGGCAGATCAATGGCAGGGAAAGTGGTTTGGTCATTTTCTGTCAAACTGGATATTTTTAAATACCAATCTGCATCCTATCCCGAAAGGCGTCAACAAAAGGAAATACCGATGCTGCCCAAATATGCCCGTGCACGCCAATCCAAACGCGCGATCTATGACATGGAAACCGTTCTCGCCATTCTGGACAGCGGGCTGGTCGGCCATGTCGCATTTGTCGCCGAAGACCGGCCGATGGTCATGCCGATGGCCTATGCGCGGATCGGCGAAACGCTGTACATCCACGGTGCGTCAAAGACACGGATCGCCCTGCTGGATCAGGTCCCGGTCTGCATGGGCGTGACCGACATCACCGGCATCGTCGCTGCGCGTTCGGGGTTCAACCATTCGGTCAACTACCGTTCGGTTGTGGTGCACGGGACGGCGCGGCGGGTCACCGGTGCAGAACTGGACACGGCGCTGGATGCGATCACCGACCACCTGTTGCCGGGACGCAGCAAGGAGGTGCGCCCGATGACATCACAAGAGCGCAAGGCGACCGGTGTCGTCGCCATCGAGATCGAACACGCCACGGCCAAGGTCCGGACCGGCGGGCCCGTTGACGACGCTCCGGATCTGGAACTGGGCATGTGGGGCGGCGAGGTGCCGATCACCACTGCGCTGGGCCAGAGCGTGGCCGACAGTCACACCCCCCAGAGCGTGCAAGAGCCTGCGTCCTTTGCCGCCGCACGCAAGAAATTTGCCTGAGCAACCCTGTCAGTCAGGCGTCCTGCACCACCAGGAATGCGCGCGCGGCGCTGGTCGCGGTGATGCGGTGCGGGACGTCGGCGGCATAACGCGCCGTGTCGCCCGCGCCGATGCTCTGCGTTGCCTCGGCGCTGGTCACGTCCAGCGTGCCCTCGATCACCGTCAGATGTTCGCGCGCGCCGCGGGTGTGGGGCTGGCTGTCCAGCATGCCACCCTCGGAAAAACGCAGCTCGTAAACTTCGTGGTGGCCCGCCTCTTCGGGCGGGGACAGGATGCGGATACGGCAACCGCTGCCCCGGTTTTCGATGGTGGGCACATCCGCGCTGCGCAGCACCTCGATGCGGGCCGTGGCGGCATCGCCGTCCAGAAGCCCCGCGAAATCGACCTGCAAGGCGCGGGTCAGGTTCCACAGGGTCGCAATGGTCGGGCTGCTTTCGCCGCGCTCGATCTGGCTGACCATCGAGCGGCTGACGCCCGACAGTTTCGCCACCGCGTCCAGTGACAAACCCTGGGCGCGCCGCGCCTCTTTCAGGCGGCTGGGCAGGCGGGTCAATATTGCGTCAGTGTCATCCGTCATGACGGAAGATATGCGCGGGGGGCCGCCCGCTGTCAACTGACGGCACGTTGTGGCTGACATATCGCGTGCAGCATTTCATAAGTTTGGCAAAACGGAAGGAAGAGACATGAAAGATATCGTAATCCTCGACGGTGCGCGCACCGCAATCGGCACATTCGGCGGATCGCTGGCGGGCACGCCCCCGATCGAGCTGGGCACAGTCGCGGCCAAGGCCGCGCTGGAACGCTCGGGCGTGGAAGGCGGCCAGATCGGCCATGTCGCATTCGGTCACGTCATCAATACCGAACCGCGTGACATGTACCTGAGCCGCGTGGCGGCGATGCAGGCGGGCATTCCGGAATCCACGCCCGCGATGAACGTGAACCGCCTGTGCGGCTCTGGCGTGCAGGCCATCGTGTCGGTTGTGCAATCGCTGATGCTGGGCGATGCCGAGTTCGGTCTGGCGGGCGGCGCCGAGAACATGTCGCGCAGCCCCTATATCTCGCAGGTGACCCGCTGGGGCGCCAAGATGGGCGATGTGAAATCGCTGGACATGATGCTGGGCGCGCTCAGCTGCCCGTTCGGCACCGGCCACATGGGCGTGACGGCGGAGAACGTCGCGTCTGAGCATCAGATCACCCGCGCCGATCAGGATGCCTTTGCCCTGCAATCCCAGGAACGCGCCGCAGCGGCCATCGCGGATGGCCGTTTCGACAGCCAGATTGTGCCGGTCGAGGTCAAGGTCAAGCGGGACACCGTGGCCTTTGACAAGGACGAACACCCCAAGGCCACCAGCATGGAGGCGCTGGGCGGTTTGCGGCCTGTGTTCCAGAAAGACGGCAGCGTGACAGCAGGCAACGCCAGCGGCATCAACGACGGTGCGGCGGCCATGGTTCTGGCCACGGCAGAGGCGGCGGAAAAGGCCGGGCTGAAACCCAAGGCGCGCATTCTGGGCTATGCCCATGCCGGTGTGCGCCCCGAGGTGATGGGCATTGGCCCGATCCCCGCCGTGCGCAAACTGCTGGAAAAAACCGGCCTGTCCGCGTCCGATTTTGACGTGATCGAAAGCAACGAGGCCTTTGCCTCGCAGGCGTTGGCGGTCAGCAAGGATCTGGGTTTCGATCCCGCTCGCGTGAACCCCAACGGCGGTGCGATTGCGCTGGGCCACCCTGTCGGGGCCACAGGTGCAATCATCACCATCAAGGCGCTGCACGAACTGGAGCGGACAGGCGGCAAGCGCGCGCTGATCACCATGTGTATCGGTGGCGGTCAGGGCATTGCGCTGGCCATCGAACGCATTGCCTGATGTGACCCCGGGGGCTTTGCGCCCCCGGACCCCCGCAGGATTTTTTGAAGCCGAGAGAAGGCGTTAGCCCAGCTGTTGGCCCAACGCGAATATCGCGCCGCCCAGCACCAGGCCGACCAACCCCGCAAGCACAATCCAGCGCCAGAACGGGCGATGCGGCGGGGTTTCCTCTTTGGCCTGACGGACCAGCGCAGCCTCGACCAGTGCGGGCAGGCGCGGGCCAAAGCGGGCAAGGACCATTGCCGTTTTACCCAGATCGCGCAGGGCGGCGCGCGGGCCGATAGATGTTTTGATATAGTCGGTGACGATGGGGCTGGCGACTTCCCAGATGTTCATGCGCGGGTTCAGCGACCGCGCGACACCTTCGACAACCACCATGGTGCGTTGCAACAGGATCAGCTCGGTGCGGGTTTCCATGCCGAACCGTTCCGTCACTTCAAACAGATAGCTCAGCAGGCGGGCCATCGAAATGCGGGTGGCGTCCATGCCAAAGATCGGCTCGCCCACGGCGCGCAGGGCGCGGGCGAATTCGTCCACATCCTTGTCGGCGGGCACATAGCCGGCCTCGAAATGCACCTCGGCGACGCGTTTGTAATCCTTGCGGATGAAGCCAAAGAGAATCTCGGCATAGACACGTCTGGTGTATTCATCAATGTGACCCATGATCCCGAAATCATAGGCGATGATATCCCCGTTGGCCGCGACTTTCAGGTTGCCCTGATGCATGTCGGCGTGAAAGAACCCGTCGCGCAGCGCGTGGTTCAGGAACAGTTGCAGCACCCGCTCCGACAGCTCGACCCGGTCCACGCCCAGCGCGTCGATGGCGTCATTGTCGCCCATCGACACACCGTCGGCCCAGCTCATGGTCATCACCCGCCGCGCGGAATGATCCCATTTGATATCAGGAAGCCGGAACCCCTCGTCGTCTGTGGTATTGGCCGCAAATTCCGACGCTGACGCGCTTTCCAGTCGCAGGTCCAGTTCGCCGCGCACCACGCCGTCAAAATGTTCGATCACGTCCAACGGTTTCAGGCGACGGGCACCGGGGGCAAAGAAATCCACCATGCTGGCGGCAAAATAAAAGGCGTCCACGTCCTTGCGAAAGGCCGCTTCGATGCCCGGGCGCAGCACCTTGACCGCGACCGCTTCACCTGTTTCGCGCAGGGTCGCTTTGTGGACTTGCGCGATGGATGCGGCAGCCACCGGCTCGCTGAAGTCGGAAAAGATTGTGTCGACAGGCTGGCCCAGTTCCTTTTCGATCTCGCGCTTGGCCACAGCGACGTCAAAGGGCGGCAGCTTGTCCTGCAACACGCGCAATTGCACGGCCAGTTCCTCGCCCACTACGTCGGGACGGGTCGACAGAACCTGACCGAATTTGATGTAGGCAGGGCCCAGCGCCGTCAGTGCGCGGGTCGCGGGAGGCATGGATGGATCACCATAGTAACCCAGCCACATGAACGGCTTGCCCAGCAGCCTGGCCACGAAACGGATCGGTTTGGGCGCGTCAAAGGCGTCCAGCACCACGTTCATCGCACCGGTGCGTTCCAGCGTGGCGCCGGTGCGGATCAACCGCCAGATGTTATGAGGTCCGCGCACGCTAGATCTTCCATCCCGAATGCAGGGCGGCGACGCCCATTGTCATGTTGCGGTATTTGGCATTCTCGAACCCGGCGGCACGCACCATGCCCAGGAACGTGTCCTGATCGGGAAAGTTGCGGATCGATTCGACCAGGTACTGATAGCTGTCGCGGTCGTTTGCGATCATCTTGCCCATCTGCGGGATCACGTTGAACGAATAGAGATCATAGGCCTTTTGCATCGCGGCGTTGGGCAGCTGGCTGAATTCCAGAACCATCAGGCGGCCACCGGGGCGCAGCACGCGGAACGCTTCGTTCAGCGCCTCTTGGGGGCGGGTCACGTTGCGGATGCCAAAGCTGATTGTGTAGACGTCAAAGGTGTTGTCGGCAAAGGGCAGCGCCATCGCATCGCCCACGACCCAGTCCAGACTGTCGTGCATCTGTTCGGCTTCGGCGCGCTTGCGGCCTTCGATCAGCATCGGTTCGGTCAGATCCAGCACCGTGGCATGACCGCTGCCTGCCCGTTTCAGGAAGCGGAACGAAATGTCGCCCGTGCCGCCGGCCACATCCAGCAGCTTTTGACCGGCACGCGGCGCCAGCCAGTCCATCATCGCATCTTTCCAGATCCGGTGGATGCCCATGCTCATCACATCGTTCATGATGTCGTATTTGCTGGCGACCGAATTGAACACGCCCTGAACCCGACCGGCCTTGTCGGCCTCGGGGACGGTTTCAAATCCGAAATGGGTGGTCTTGTTGGTATCGTCGGTCATCGTGTCAATGTCGCCTTTGTCAGTCCGCCTTGTTATAGGGCGCTGGGGCCTGCGCACAATGCGCACCTTTTGTCACAGGAAACCATTCGATGCCCGAATTACCAGAGGTCGAGACAGTACGCCGCGGATTGGCCCCCGTCATGGAGGGCGCGGTGATCGCCCGGGCAGACGTGAACCGACCCGATCTGCGCTGGCCTTTTCCGCCTGAAATGGCGGCGCGGTTGACGGGGCGACAGGTGCTGGGCCTGCGCCGGCGGTCAAAATACATCCTGGCCGATCTGGACAGCGGCGAGACGTTGTTGATCCATCTGGGCATGTCGGGGCGCATGCTGATCTCGGGCGATCCGCTGGGCCAGTTCGTTCATAACCACCCTGCCCCCGAGAAACACGATCACGTTGTCCTGCACATGGACAACGGTGCGCGCATCACCTTCAACGACCCGCGCCGCTTTGGCGCGATGGACCTGCTGGACACCGCCACCGCCGAGCAACACAAGCTGCTGGCCGTGCTGGGCCCCGAACCCCTGGGCAATGCGTTCAACGAGGACGTGCTGGTGCAGGCGTTCAAGGGCAAGGCGTCACCGGTCAAATCGGCGCTTCTGGATCAGCGGATCGTCGCGGGATTGGGCAATATCTATGTCTGCGAAGCCCTTTTTCGCGCCGGTGTGTCGCCACGTCGCAAGGCCGGGAACATCTCACAAGCGCGTGTGCGTGCCCTTGTTCCGATCATCCGCGAGGTGCTGTCAGATGCCATTGCCGCGGGCGGGTCGTCCTTGCGCGATTTCCGGCAAGCTGATGGCGAGCTTGGATATTTCCAGCACAGCTTTGACGTATATGGGCGCGAGGGACAGCCCTGTCGCGCCCCCGGATGCACCGGCACAGTGCAAAGAATCGTGCAATCGGGGCGGTCTTCATTCTACTGCGCACTATGTCAAACTTAGCTTGAAACGTACGCCGCCCATGGTAAGGAACGCCCTCAGACGGCAACAAATGGAAGCATTCACATGGCCTATGAGACGATCATCGTCGACGTAGACGACCACGTCGCCCGCATCACGCTGAACCGCCCGGACGCGCTGAACGCGCTCAGCGGCGAACTGCTGGGCGAACTGGCTGACGCTGTCACCGAGGCGCAAAAAGATGACAAGGTGCGCTGCATCGTCATCACCGGATCGGAAAAAGCATTCGCCGCGGGCGCCGACATCGCCATGATGGCCGAGATGAGCTTTGTCGACACGTTCATGGGCAACCTGTTCACCGATTCGACCGATTCCATCTGTCGTGCCCGCAAGCCGATCATCGCGGCGGTCTCCGGCTATGCGCTGGGCGGTGGCTGTGAGCTGGCAATGATGTGCGACTTCATCATCGCATCGGAAAGCGCCAAGTTCGGCCAGCCCGAAGTGAACCTTGGTGTGATGGCCGGTATCGGCGGCACGCAGCGGCTGGCACGTTTTGTAGGCAAGTCCAAAGCGATGGACATGAACCTGACGGGCCGTTTCATGGACGCCGAAGAGGCCGAGCGGTGCGGGTTGGTCAGCCGGGTGGTTCCCACCAAGAAGCTGATGGAAGAGGCCATGGCCGCCGCCAACAAGATCGCGTCGAAGTCGATGATTTCCGTGATGGCGATCAAGGAATCGGTGAACCAGGCATTCGAAGTGCCGCTGCGCGACGGGCTGCTGTTCGAACGCCGCCTGTTCCATTCGATGTTCGCCACCGAAGACCAGTCCGAGGGCATGGCCGCCTTCCTGGAAAAACGCGAACCACAGTTCCGCGACAAGTAAAGTGCACAGCCCCTGTGCCGATGCACGGGGGCACGCACGACAGGCGTTGACTCGAACGTGCCGCGCGCCTAAAGACGCGGCTTCACCGCAGCAAATCGCTGTTTTTACACTACCGCACCAATCATTGGGACGAGATAATCATGGCAAATACGCCTCAGGCCAAGAAACGGGCCCGTCAAAACGAAAAACGTTTCGCAATCAACAAAGCACGCCGTTCGCGGATTCGTACATACCTGCGCAAAGTCGAGGAAGCGATCGCTTCCGGTGACAAGGCCGCAGCCGAATCTGCACTGCGCGTTGCACAGCCCGAACTGATGCGTGGCGTCACCAAAGGCGTGTACCACAAAAACACCGCATCGCGGAAAATGTCACGGTTGTCATCGCGCGTCAAAGCGCTGGCGTAAGCCAAGACACAGAATTATGACGGTTTTGCAACGGCATCGCTCAGGCGGTGCCGTTTCTTTTTTGAGCCTTCAAAATAAGGCCCATAGATTCTTTTCCACAAAAGCCCGAGTCAACATTTAAGTTCTGTTGCCGCGTCACAGACGAAGTTGCTACCAAGGGTACAGCGATTCACTTCGCCTGGGGGGACAGAACAATCAGACCCGCGTGCTGCCGCACAAATAAGGGTACGATTGTGGGCCGGACGGTTGCACAGCAACCGGATGGATCAGTGGAACTGCCGTATTTCCGGCGCCACCTGTCGCATCAACATTGGGAATGACGAACGTCGTTCAGGGGGCTCATTCGGGCACTCGCTGGCGAAGTGCGTTTTCTGGGCGAAACGACGCAAGTCGCTTTTGATCTCGTAGGGACACGGGACAAGGCGAGTGTTTCGTGGGCAGTATTTAAGTGGCTGGGTGCAAGTGTTGCATCCGGTGGGGACAGCAGAAAGGCTTGGGGAATTAACGAATGACACAAGAAAAATGGGGACAGCTGAGACAACGGCTGCTCAAAACCGTCGGACAGAACAATTTCACAACCTGGATCGAGCCGCTGGAATTCCAGCAACTTGAAGATGGCATTGCCACGTTCAACGTGCCGACCAATTTCATGGGCAACTATGTCAGCCAGAACTTTGCGGATCTGATTCTGCATGAGCTGCGCACGGAAAACGCCACCATCAACCGGCTGAACTTTACCGTCGCGGCCAACATGTCGGAAAAGCCGCGCTCGATGCCCGCCAAACCTTTGGCTGCCCCGGCCAAAGTTGCCCCCTCGTCCGCGCTGAACACCGCGCCGCTGGACCGTCGGTTTACCTTTGACAGTTTTGTCGTCGGCAAGCCCAACGAACTGGCCCATGCCGCGGCGAAACGCGTGGCCGAAGGTGGTCCTGTCACGTTCAATCCCCTGTTTCTGTATGGTGGCGTCGGTCTGGGCAAAACCCACCTGATGCACGCCATCGCGTGGGAACTGCAACAGACGCGCCCCGACCTGTCTGTGCTGTACCTGTCCGCCGAACAGTTCATGTACCGGTTCGTGCAGGCACTGCGCGATCGCAAGATGATGGATTTCAAGGAAATCTTCCGAAACGTCGACGTCCTGATGGTGGATGACGTTCAGTTCATCGCCGGCAAGGATTCGACCCAGGAAGAATTCTTTCACACGTTCAACGCACTGGTGGACCAGAACCGTCAGATCATCATTTCGGCCGACCGCGCCCCCGGCGAGATCAAGGATCTTGAGGATCGCGTGAAATCGCGTCTGCAATGTGGTCTGGTTGTCGATCTGCACCCCACGGATTACGAACTGCGTCTGGGTATCCTGCAAAGCAAGGTCGAACAGCAAAGCCAGAACTACCCCGACCTGTCCATCGCCCCCGGCGTGCTGGAATTCCTGGCCCACCGCATTTCGACCAACGTGCGTGTGCTCGAGGGCGCGCTGACCCGTCTGTTCGCCTTTGCCTCGCTCGTGGGCCGCGAGATCGACATGGACCTGACACAGGACTGTCTGGCCGACGTGCTGCGCGCGTCCGAACGCAAGATCACCATCGAAGAGATCCAGCGCCGCGTGTCCGAGCATTACAACATCCGCCTGTCGGACATGATCGGCCCCAAGCGCCTGCGCAGCTATGCGCGTCCGCGTCAGGTGGCGATGTACCTGTCCAAACATCTGACCAGCCGTTCGCTGCCTGAAATCGGGCGCCGTTTTGGCGGTCGTGACCACACCACCGTCATGCACGGCGTGCGCCGGATCGAAGAGCTGAAAGTGCAGGATGGTCAGATCGCCGAGGATCTGGAGATGCTGCGCCGCGCGCTCGAGGCGTAAACCTGCGTCACCTGTACCACACGGCACCCTTTTCGGGTGCCGTTTGTGTTTGAAGAGGGTGCAATCGACCTGCCACGCTTGACCCTTCTATCAATCCAGCCGACAACAAACAAAAAGGTTGAGAATACGCCGGTATAGGGTAGTTTGCCCGTCCCGGTGGTCCGATTGGAGAGGGACAGATGAAAATCAGTATTGAACGGGCCGCTTTGCTCAAAGCCGTGAGCCAGGCCCAGTCCGTGGTCGAACGCCGCAACACCATTCCGATCCTCGCCAACGTGCTGATCGAGGCCGAAGGCGCTGACGTGATGTTCCGCGCCACCGATCTGGACATCGAGGTTGTGGACAAGGCCCCCGCACAGGTCGAGCGCGCTGGCGCCACCACCGTGTCGGCCACCACGCTGCATGAAATCGTGCGCAAGCTGCCCGATGGTGCGCTGGTCACCCTGACCGCCGATGCCGCCGCAGGCCGCCTGACGGTTGAAGCGGGCCGGTCGAACTTTTCGCTGGCGACCCTGCCCAAGGAAGACTTCCCGGTCATGGCCTCGTCGGAATATGCTTCGAATTTCTCAATTGACGCAGTCAAGCTGCGCCGCCTGTTCGACAAGTCGAAATTCGCCATTTCGACCGAAGAGACGCGGTATTACCTGAACGGCGTGTACATGCACGTCGCCACCGGTGAAGACGGCAAGGTGCTGCGCTGTGTCGCCACCGATGGTCACCGCCTGGCGCGGATCGACACCGACCTGCCCGCAGGGGCCGACGAGATGCCGGGCGTGATTGTGCCCCGCAAGACCGTGGGCGAGCTGCGCAAGCTGCTGGACGATGACGAGATGAAGATCGCCGTATCGGTGTCGGAAACCAAGGTGCGCTTTGCCACGCCGGACATTACCCTGACATCCAAGGTGATCGACGGGACCTTCCCCGACTACACCCGCGTCATTCCGCAGGGCAACACCCGCAAGCTGGAAGTGGACGCCAGCGACTTTGCTCGCGCCGTGGACCGTGTGGCGACCGTGTCGTCCGAGCGTTCGCGTGCCGTCAAACTGCAACTGGACGAAGACCGGCTGATCCTGTCGGTCAACGCGCCCGACAGCGGTGCCGCCGAGGAAGAACTGGCCGTGTCGTATAATGACGAACGGCTGGAGATCGGGTTCAATGCCAAATACCTGCTGGAGATCGCCAGCCAGGTGGACCGTGAAAACGCCGTGTTCATGTTCAACTCGTCGGGCGATCCGACCTTGATGCGTGAAGGCAATGACATGTCGGCGGTCTACGTCGTCATGCCGATGCGCGTTTAAGAGTTTTCTTGCCTCCGGCGGGGATATTTAAGGCCAAAAGAAAGGGACAGTTGTGAAGCTGTCCCTTTCTGCATTGACGATTTCGCATTTCAGATCGCACCGGATGGCGCGGATTGCCGTTGATCCGCGTCCCGTGGCACTCTTTGGCCCCAATGGTGCGGGCAAGACCAACATTCTGGAAGCGGTGTCGCTGTTCTCGCCCGGTCGCGGTTTGCGCCGGTCCAGCGCCGAGGACATGACGCGCAGGCCAGAGGCGCTGGGGTGGAAGATCAGCGGCGTGCTGACCTCGCTGCGGCAGGTGCACGAGATCGACATCATCTCCGAGGCCGGCGGCGCGCGTCAGGTGCGGATCGACGGCAAGGCGGCAGCACAAGTGGCGCTGGGACGGGTGGCACGGGTGCTGTGGCTGATCCCCGCAATGGACCGGCTGTGGATCGAAGGCGCCGAAGGGCGGCGGCGGTTCCTGGATCGGATGACGCTGAGTTTTGAACCGGGCCATGCGGACCTGTCGCTGGCCTATGAAAAGGCAATGCGCGAACGCAACCGGCTGTTGAAGGACATGGTGCGCGATCCGGCGTGGTACGGCGCGTTAGAGGCACAGATGGCGCAGGCCGGGGCCGCAATCCATGCCAACCGGCTGGCCACACTGGCCGAACTGCACAGCGCCCAGCAGGACGCGCAGACGGCCTTTCCCACCGCCGACCTTGAGCTGGTTCATGCGGATGCGCCCTTGCCCCCCTCCGAGGATGATCTGCGCACCGCGCTGGCCGAAGGGCGCAAACGCGATCTGGCGGCAGGGCGCACGCTGATCGGGCCACACCGCGCCGATCTGATCGGCACCTATGCGGCCAAGGATGTGCCCGCCCGCGATTGCTCGACCGGAGAGCAAAAGGCGCTGTTGGTGTCGCTGATCCTTGCCAATGCGCGCGCACTGGCCCAAAGCTTTGGCGCGCCGCCGCTGTTGCTGCTGGACGAGGTTGCCGCGCATCTGGACGCAGACCGGCGCGCCGCCTTGTACGACGAAATCGTGGCACTGGGCGCACAGGCCTGGATGACAGGCACCGACCGCAACCTGTTCGACGCATTGGGCGCGCGGGCGCAATATCTGAACGTGACCGAGGCGAATGGCGCCTCGAAGGTAGAGGCCGTGACATGACGCTGAGCTGGTCCGATCTGATGCTGTACTGCGGCGCACTGCTGATCCTGTTTCTGACGCCGGGACCTGTCTGGCTGGCGCTGATGGCGCGCGGGCTGTCGGGCGGGTTTCGTGCCGCGTGGCCGCTGGCCCTGGGGGTGGCAATTGGCGACATCGTGTGGCCGCTGGTCGCGATCCTTGGCATTTCATGGATCCTGTCGGTGTTCGACACCTTTATGCTGGTGCTGCGCTGGGTGGCCTGCGGCGTTTTCATCGTCATGGGGGCGATGCTGATCCGCCACGCCGGTGCCGCCATCAACGCCGACAGCCGCCTGACCCGCCCCGGCATGATGGCGGGGTTTCTGGCCGGTATCCTTGCCATTCTGGGCAACCCAAAGGCGGTTTTGTTCTATATGGGCGTGCTGCCCGGCTTTTTCGATCTGCGCACGGTGACGTGGATCGACGTCACGCTGATCATCGGCGCGTCGGTTCTGATCCCGCTGCTGGGCAACCTGACGATGGCCGCATTTGTGGGACGCGTCCGCAGCTTTGTCACCACTTCGGGGGCGCTGCGGCGGATCAATATCGGGGCCGGTGTGCTGCTGATTCTCGTGGGCCTTGTACTCCCCTTTGTGTGACCCAGAAACTTGTCTCGATCGCGTGACATCCCCCCGTAAAAACCCTATAAAATAACAAAAAATATAGGGTGAATAGGCATGTCCGAAAACGAGCAAACGCCACAAGAGTATGGCGCGGATTCCATCAAGGTTCTCAAGGGCTTGGATGCTGTCCGCAAACGGCCGGGCATGTACATCGGTGACACCGACGACGGGTCGGGTCTGCACCATATGGTTTACGAGGTCGTGGACAACGGCATTGACGAGGCGCTGGCCGGTCACGCCGACGCCGTCACCGTCACGATCCACGAGGATTCCTCGGTTTCGGTCAGCGACAACGGGCGCGGGATTCCCGTTGGCATCCACGAAGAAGAAGGCGTTTCCGCCGCCGAGGTCATCATGACCCAACTGCACGCGGGCGGTAAATTCGACAGCAACAGCTACAAGGTGTCGGGCGGTTTGCACGGCGTGGGCGTGTCGGTTGTGAACGCTCTGAGCGACTGGCTGGAACTGCGCATCTGGCGCGAGGGCAAAGAGCACATCGCGCGGTTCGAACGCGGCGACACGGCCAAGCATCTTGAGGTTGTCGGCCCCTCGAACGGCAAGACCGGCACCGAGGTGCGCTTTCTGGCGTCGACCACCACCTTTTCCAACCTCGAATACCATTTTGACACGCTGGAAAAACGGCTGCGCGAACTGGCCTTCCTGAACTCGGGCGTGCGGATCATCCTGACGGACGAGCGTCCGGCCGAGCCTCTGCGATCAGAGCTGTTTTACGAAGGCGGCGTAAAGGAATTCGTGAAATACCTCGACCGGTCGAAATCGTCGATCATGGCCGAGCCGATTTTCATCAGCGGCGAGCGTGACGAGATCGGTGTCGAGGTCGCGATGTGGTGGAACGACAGCTATCACGAAAATGTCCTGCCCTTTACCAACAACATCCCCCAGCGCGATGGCGGCACCCATATGGCGGGCTTTCGCGGCGCGCTGACGCGGACCATCAACAACTATGCGCAGTCCAGCGGGATCGCGAAAAAGGAAAAGGTGTCGTTCACCGGCGACGATGCGCGCGAGGGTCTGACCTGTGTGCTGTCGGTCAAAGTGCCCGATCCGAAATTCTCGTCCCAGACCAAGGACAAGCTGGTCAGCTCGGAAGTGCGCCCCGCTGTCGAAGGGTTGGTGAACGAAAAGCTGGCCGAATGGTTCGAGGAAAACCCGCTGCAAGCCAAGATCATCGTCGGCAAGATCATCGAAGCTGCCGTCGCCCGCGAGGCCGCCCGCAAGGCGCGTGACCTGACGCGGCGCAAGACGGCGATGGATGTGAACTTCCTTGCCGGTAAGCTCAAGGATTGCTCGGAAAAAGACCCGTCCAAAACCGAAGTCTTCCTGGTCGAGGGTGACAGCGCCGGTGGCTCGGCCCAGACGGGCCGTGACCGGCAGACTCAGGCGATCCTGCCCCTGAAGGGCAAGATCCTGAACGTGGAACGCGCACGGTTCGACCGGATGCTGGGCAGCCAGGAGATTGGCAACCTGGTGATGGCGCTTGGCACCGGCATTGGCCGTGACGAATTCAACATCGACAAGCTGCGCTACCACAAGATCGTCATCATGACCGACGCGGACGTAGACGGGGCGCACATTCGTACCCTGCTGCTGACGTTCTTCTATCGTCAGATGCCCGAGCTGATCGAACGCGGTTACCTGTATATCGCGCAGCCGCCGCTGTACAAAGTGTCACGCGGCAAGTCCGAGGTGTACCTGAAAGATCAGGCCGCAATGGAAGACTACCTGATCAATCAGGGCATCGACGGCGCCATGCTGCGCCAGGGCAACGGCGAAGAAATCAGCGGCGCCGATCTGGCCCGCGTGGTCGATCACGCCCGCCAGTTGCGCCGGGTTCTGGAAGCCTTTCCAACGCATTACCCGCGTCACATCCTGGAACAGGCGGCGATTGCCGGTGCATTTTCCGAAGGCGCGGTTGAGCGCGACCTGCAAGGCGTGGCCGACAAGGTGGCCGAGCGTCTGAACCTGATTGCGCTGGAATACGAAAAAGGCTGGAGCGGTCGCATCACGCAGGACCACGGCGTGCGACTGGCCCGCATCCTGCGCGGCGTCGAAGAGGTGCGCACGCTGGACGGCCGCATCCTGCGCGGCGGCGAGGCCCGCAAAACCGGCACGTTCACTCAGCATCTGCAGGACGTGTACAACATGCCCGCAAAACTGGTGCGCAAGGATCGCAACCAGATGATCTATGGTCCCATGGACCTGCTGGATGCCATTCTGGCCGAGGGCGAAAAAGGCCTGTCGCTGCAACGGTACAAGGGTTTGGGCGAAATGAACCCCGACCAGTTGTGGGAAACCACACTGGACCCCGATGCGCGGACCCTGCTGCAAGTGCGCGTCGAGGACATGGCCGAGGCCGACGATCTGTTCACCAAACTGATGGGCGACGTGGTCGAACCGCGCCGCGAGTTCATCCAACAGAACGCGCTGAACGTGGAAAATCTGGACTTCTGATCAATCAGTAGGGGCCGCCTTGGCCCCTACTTCCCCACAATCCCGCGCGCCGAGCCTGCGATCAGGCGGGCGGCGTCGGTCAGCGGGCCGACGGGCGGCAGGGCCGAGCGGCAGCAGAAATAGCGTGGTTGCCAGACCGGGTCGAACTTGGATTTGAACCGGCGCAAACCTTCGAAACTGTAGAACCTGTCGCCATGGCTGTAGACCAGGCTGCCGAACCGCGCCCACAGGGTTGCGCCCCGTCGCCCGGACAGTCCGGCAAAGGGCACCATGCCAAGGCTGAAGCTTTCGCGGCCCTCGGCCTTCAGTTGCAGCATCAGCTCGGTGAACAGAAACTCCATCGTGGCGGCGGGGACATCGGCGTGGTGGCGCATCATGTCGACGGCGCTGCTGCGGGTTGCTTCCATCAGGTTGGCAAAGGCGCAGATCTCGCCGTTCAGACGCACCAGCGCGATGCGGGTGCGGTTCAGCCAAGCGGCATCGAACCGGCCAACCGAGAACCGCTTTTCCCGTGCGGCGTGCTGGGCCATCCAGTCGTCGGAAATGTCTTGCAGCGTGTCGATCAGCTCGGGCGCGTGCGGGGGCGAGAGCAGCTCGACGCTCAGCCCGTCGCGTTGGGCGCGGTTCCAGCTGGCGCGCAGTTTCTTGCGCTCGGGCCCTTCCAGCGTAAAGCCGGCAAGCGGCACAATCGCCTCTTCACCCATCTTGTGCAGGGTCAGACCCATGTCGATGGCCTGTTCGGTGAAAGCGGCGGATGTTTCGTAGAACACAGGCCGTGCACCGGCGGCGCGGGCGGCGTCGTGAAAGGCCCAGGACAGGTCCTCGACATCCTCACCGTCCCCGACCGGCGCGCCCATGACGATCCATGATCCACCCTTGATCCCGTAGGACAGCACCGATTGCTGCGCGGGGCCAAACATCAACATCTTGTCCCCGGTCAGCGCAATCGCATCCGATCCCTGCCCGTGCGCGTCAATGATCGCCTGCGCAGCCCTGAACGCGGTTTCATCCGGCAGCGGTGCCTTGACACGCGCAACGCGGAAACCGGAATAGAGCAAGGCAGCGCTCAGGATCACGCCAGCGGTCAACGCAGCCCGCCACGCCGCCACCGCGGGTCCGTCCCCCGCCAACTGCCACCACATCAGATCACGTGCGGCGCCGTCGGTGTGGACCAGATACCACAGCAAACCCAGCGAGATCAGCGTTGACAGGGTGAACACGATCCAGCGGGCAGACAGAACGCCCTGGGTCAGCCGGGCGCGGCGGTAGAACTCGCGCCGACAGGGCCACAGGATCAGCGTCATCGCCAACAAGATCGCAGCCCGTTCCAGATCCTGGGTCTTGAACGCGGCCACGCCGATCCCGACCACCAATGCCACCAGAACCGACCAATAAGCCTGCCGCGAGCGGCGGAACACCGACACGGACAGCACCGCCAGCAGGGAGCCGATGATCGACGACACCAGCGGGCCACCCTCGATCATGGTCAGCGGCAGAAATGTCTCGATCTCTTCGGCGCGCCCTGCGGGGATGGGGATCAACCCGGCAAACATCATGAACAGGCCCGAACCCAGCACCAGCACGCCCGTGGCCATGGGAATCAGCGACCGGCCCGCCGATACCATGGGCGCAAGGCCCGGAACGGTCGGCAAACGCGCGCCTGCGGCACTCCAAACCTCGGTCAGGGAAAGCAGCAACAGCGCCAGTACAAAGGGCAGCAGGAAATAGATCAGCCGGAACAGCAACAGCGCCGTCACCGCATCGTTCACCGGAACCGAGGCCGGCAGCGCCGCGATCACCACGCTTTCGAACACGCCGATACCGCCCGGCACGTGACTGGCCACGCCCACCATCATCGCCACAGCAAAGACCGCCAGCATGTTGGCAAAGGGCAGCGCGCCGGTGGGCAGCAACAGGTGCAGAACCAGCGCCGCCATGACCATGTCGACTCCGGTGATCAGCAGTTGGCGCAGCAGGTCCCCGCCTCGTGGGGCCGACATCCTGAACTTGCCCCAGGCAATCGTCCCGCCCCGGTGCGACACCGCAGCCAGCGCGATCACGGCCACCAAAAGAGCCGCAATCGCAATCAGACGCAGCGTCTCGGGAGCGATGTTCACAAGCACCTGCAAGGCGGCGGGATGCACCGCCACCGCGCCCAGACCGATCAGCGTCGATCCGATGCCAAAAGACATCGCCGCAAAAGTGGAAATCGCTGCAACATCATAGGCATCCAGCCCCAGCGCCGAATAGATGCGATAGCGCACGGCCCCGCCGGACACCACGCTCAGCCCGATGGTGTTGCCCAGCGCATAGCCCAGAAACCCGCCCAGCGCGATCGAACTGGCCGGGGCGGTCTTGCCGATATACCGCAGCGCCGACCAGTCGTAACCGATCAGCGCAACATAACCCGCCGCCGTCGCGGCCAGCGCACCGGCGATCAGGTGCGGTGGCGTGGCCTGCAACTGCGCCAGCACCACCCGCATGTCCAGCGGAGCCAGCAGATGATACAGTGCATAGACCCCCGCAATGAACAGCAGACCCGTCAGGATCAACGGCCCGTGCTGGCGCAACAGCGCGCGCAGACGGTTGCCTGTGTCAGGTTCCGCTGTCGTGGGTCCATCGGCGTGCTGGGTCATGGTCTGATCTGCTTTCCTGGTCCGGTGTCCATGCTCTGTCTATAAACACCAGAGCATTGCAGTGCAGGTGTTATCTTTGTCGTCCCGTGTCAAAGATGGATGACGCGCAGCACCCAAGGGGGAACTTTGTTAAAATTTTTCCTTTGTGGCAGCCCCGATAGTCCTTAGTCTTTGCCGCAAGGCCAGGGTTTATGGCCAAGTCCAAGCTGGGAGACTTTTAATGGGCAAACGTGACGACCTGATTGCGCAATATGCGGATGATCTGAAAAACAAATGTGGCATGACGCCGGATATGGACCTTTTGACCAAGGTGACCATTGGCTGCGGCCCTGCCATCTACAATGCCGATGCCTCGACCGTGGCCGGTTCGCAGCCGTCCGAGCTGGAAACCGTCAAGGAAAACTTCCTGATCAAAAAGCTGGGGCTGGCCGATGGCCCGCAATTGATGGAAGCGATCAACAGCGTGATCGAAACCTACGGTAAATCCGAGCGCAACAAATACCGCGCCGTGGTCTATTACATGCTGACAAAGCACTTTGGCAAAGACAGCGTTTACGGCTGAATTCGCCTTGTCAGAGACTGTTTCAGGCCCGCATCACGCGGGCCTTTTTCGTGTCAGGCAAACAGGGTCAGCACGCAGCCGATGATTGCACAGCCAAAGGTGGCATAGCCGCCGTCAATCAACGTCAGCTTGAACGGTCGCCCCGGATAGGCGTTGTTGATCATGATCCACGGGCTGATGAAAAACAGCCCCACGCCCAGGCCGGACACCAACCCCTTGTCCAGCGTATCAATCCCCGACAGTGCAAAGATGTGGCGCATCATGCCTGCCACCACGATCATGGCGATGGCGGACAGGATGAACGGAAGCGCCGACCCATTGCCCTGCGGCTTGCCATCCGGTCCTATCGCAATGCCGGCGGCGGCCATCCACGGCTTTGACAGCGCCATGTACCACACCGCACCAAAGATCCACGCCGCAGCACCTGCGGCAATCACGGAAAGAACACCCATTTCACGCTCCCTTAGCATCTGGCCCTTAGCATCTGGCCCTGAGTTTCTGCCCGAAAGTGTAGCAGAAAATCACGAAATCAGGGATCAATTCCGCCAAGCGCGCAGACGATCCGCCATTCGCCTTCGGTCACAGGCTGGACCGACAGGCGCGAATTGCGCACCAGTATCATGTCATCCAGACGGCCATCGGCCTTGATCATGTCCAGCGTGACGGGCGTTTTGACAGATTTGACCGCCTTGATGTCCACGCATTCCCAACGGTCGTCGTCGGTGCTGCTGTCGGGGTGCGCTTCGGCGATCACCTCGACCACGCCGACCACGGCCTTTTCCGTCTGGGAATGGTAAAAGAACCCGAGATCACCCAGCTTCATGTCGCGCATGAAATTACGCGCCTGATAGTTGCGCACGCCATCCCATTCCTCGCCCGCGTCGCCCTTGGCCTGCTGGTCGTCCCAGCCCCAGGTGGACGGCTCTGATTTGAACAGCCAATACGCCATCAGCCGATGACCTTTTTCCACTCGATCAGCTTTACGTCGGCGAACAGACCGGCCAGCGCATAGGGGTCGTTGTCCGCCCACATCTGCGCGTCGGCCATGCTGTCCACCGACAGGATCACCAGCGAACCGGCCATCTCGCCGTTGCCGTCCAACAGCGGACCCGCTTGGGAAACCACACCGGTTTTTTCGATATAGGCCAAATGGTTATCACGATTGGCCTTGCGCACGTCCAGCGCGCCGTCCTTGTCGGTGGCAATCAAAGCGATCAACATGTCATTCTTCCTTCAGTGGGCGCGACAACAGGGCCGCCATGGATGTGGGAACGTCCGCCGCACCATCCAACAGGCGGGCAACGGTCTGTGTGATAGGCATATCAACACCGCTGGTCTGCGTCATCTGCACAATCGCGCGGGCCGTGGCAGCGCCCTCGACCGTGGTGGTCGGGTCAAAACTGTCACCAGCCCCCAGCGACAGGCCCAGCCGGTAGTTGCGCGATTGTTCGGACGTACAGGTCAGCACCAGGTCGCCAAAGCCGGACAGACCGGCCAGCGTGGCGGTTTCGGCGCCCATGTGCTGCGCAAGACGGGTCATCTCTGAAAATCCCCGCGTCATCAGCGCGGCGCGCGCGCTTTGTCCCAGACCCGCCCCGATGGCGACACCGCAGGCGATGGCAATGACGTTCTTCAAGGCTCCGCCCAGCTCGGCCCCTTGGGTGTCGGTGGTGCGATAAAGACGCAGGTTTGGAGTTGTTAGAGCCTGCTGAAGCATCTCTCCCGCCTCCACTTCTGCACAGGCCAGCGTCAGCGCGGTGGGCAGGCCGCGCGCGATGTCAGCGGCAAAGCTGGGTCCGGTCAAGATGGCGGCGGTGGCGTGTGGGGCCGCATCGCGGATCACGCTGACCGGGCCGCGTCCGGTCGAGACTTCGAATCCCTTGCAGCAGGCCACAAGGTTGGCGGTGCTGTCAGACGCAATGTTGTCCGCCAGAAACCCCGCCAACTGTTGCATCGGCACCGCAAGCAGGATCACATCGGCGGACAAAGCCTGCGAAATATCGCTTGTTAGAGACAGGTTTTCGGGGAAATCCACACCCGGCAACCGCAACACGTTGGCGCGACTGGCCTGCATGTCTGCCACGTGATCTGCGTTGCGGGCCCACAGGGTCACCCCGCTCTTTTGCGCCAGAGAGATCGCCAATGCCGTGCCAAAGGCCCCTGCCCCCAGAACCGAAACGCTCATGCCTTGGCCCCTTTTTTGCCGCTGCCCAACATCGACTGGCTGGTGGTATCCAGCGGCATGCGGGGCCGCGCCGACAGGTCCATGCCGTCGGGGTTGCGGTTTTGCATCTGTTCGATGGCGGCATAGGCGATCATCGCCGCATTGTCGGTGCACAGCGCCAGAGGCGGTGCCACAAACGGGATGTCATTGGCATCCGAAACAGTCTCTAACGCGGCGCGAATGGTCTGGTTCGCGGCCACACCGCCAGCCACGCACAGCGCCGTCACCCTACCGCTGGCAGCCAGCGCACGGCGGCATTTCTCTTGCAGCACATCCGCCACGGCGGCCTGAAAACCAGCGGACAGGTCGGCCTGATCCTGCTCGGTCAGCCCGCCCTTTTCCGCGATCACCTTGTCACGCGTGCGCAGCGTCGCGGTTTTCAGCCCCGAGAACGACATATCGCAGCCGTCACGGTCCAATAATGGACGCGGCAGGGCAAACCGTTGCGCGTCACCCCGCTTGGCAGCCGCTTCGATCGACGGCCCACCGGGCTGCGGCAGGCCGATCAGACGGGCGACCTTGTCGAACGCTTCGCCGGGGGCGTCGTCAATCGTGCCGCCCAGACGGCGAAATTCATCCGGCCCCGAGACCAGCAGAAACTGGCAGTGCCCGCCAGACACCAGCAACATCAGGTAAGGATAGCCCACCGCATCCGTCAGACGCGGTGTCAGCGCGTGGCCTGCAAGGTGGTTCACCCCATAAAGCGGCACATCCAGCGCCGCCGCCAGCCCCTTGGCCAGCATCACACCCGACACCACACCGCCGATCAGCCCCGGCCCTGCGGTCACGGCAATTGCGTCAATATCGCCAATGTTAGAGCCTGCTTCGGCCAAGGCCTGCCGCACCACGCCATCCAGCTTTTCCGCATGGGCGCGAGCCGCGATCTCGGGCACCACCCCGCCGAAATCCGCGTGCAGGCTGGTTTGCCCCAGCACCACCGACGACAGCACCTGCCGCCCCCGCAACACAGCTGCTGCCGTGTCGTCGCAGCTGCTTTCGATGCCCAGCACCGTCAGATCGTTGTTCATGATGCGTGTCCGTTGCGCATTGTTCCGCTCCGAGGTAACACCTGAACATCCTTCAAACAACCAGAGCACAGCATGTCACGGCACCGGATCACGCTTTTGATGACCCGCCCCGAGGCCGGATCACGCGCCTTTGTCGCCGCCCTGCCCGATGTGGTCACGCAAAGCTGCGATGTTCTGATGTCGCCGCTGATCGACATTCAGCCGGTGACGGCGGATGTACCCGAATTCGACGCTGCGATCTTTACCTCGGCCCACGGCGTCGCGCATGGCCCGCAGGCACTGGGGCGGCCGGCCTTTTGTCTGGGCCACGCCACGACCCGGGCCGCAGGTCAGGCGGGCTGGCAGGCGCGGCAGGTGGGTCAGGACGCCGAAACGCTGGTCACCGCGCTGACCGCGCAGCACCCTGCGGGGCGCATGGTACATTTTTCGGGCACCCACACACGGGGCGATGTGGCGGACCGTTTACAGGCAGCCGGATGGGCCGTCGACAGCGTCGCGGTCTATGATCAGGTGCTGTTGCCGCTGTCTGACGCTGCGCAAAACAGGCTAAAAGAGACAGATCCTGTCATTGTGCCTCTTTTTTCTCCACGCAGCGCGCTACATTTCAGTGAGGGGGCGCAATTCACGGCTCCGTTGTATCTGGGTGCAATCAGCGCCGCTGCCGCCGCAAACTGTGCCCATGTTGAACATGTGGCCCTGCAAATAGCAGGGAACCCTGACAGGGGTGCAATGATTGAGGTAGTGCGAAAACTGCTGACGCGGGCGCTATCGGCTTGAAGCGTCGCAAGGCTGGCGGCTAAGTTTAGACGGGCGTGCCTTTGTGCGTTCGAGAATCGGAAGGTAATATCGTGGCGAAATCCAAGTCTCCTAAACCCGGCGGTCCAACGGAAGAGGAAGCTAAAAACGCTGTCGATGGGACGCCTGAGGATCAGAGCGCGAAACCAGTCACAGAGCCAACAGACCCATCGACGGATGAAGTCGTCCTGCCCGAGCCCGCAACAAAATCCGATGCCCCGATTGCCGACACGCCGCAGCCCGACGTGACCGAGGATAAGCCCGAGGATCCCGCCATCGTCGACAGCAGCGCGACAGAAACGCCCTTGGCCGATGCGGACGCGCCCAAAGAAGAACCGGCAGAGCAAGATCCCGCAGCCCCCGAAAGCGACAGGTTCGTCCCGGCTGTGCAGCCCCGACAAAACAGCAACCCCTTCTGGCCACTGGTTCTGGGTGGCGTCGTTGCCGCCTGCCTTGGCTTTGTCGCGGGCAAATCGCAGATCATCGACCCGATCCTGCCGCAAAGCTGGCGCAGCGCCGGGGAAAGCGCGGAAACCACGGCCAGCCTTGAAGCAATGGACCAGACCGTCAGTCAGTTGCGCGGCGACATTGATACGCTGCGCGGGCAAATCCCCGAAGCGCCTGCAGACAACACTGACACGCTGAGCACGCTCAACGCCTCGGTCGAAGAGCTGGTGGCGCGGATCGACGCGTTGGAACAGCGGCCCCAGGCGACGCCCGATGCGGCCGGTTCTGCGGATGTGAGCGCGCTGACAGATCAGATGGCCGCCCAGCAGGAACAGATCGACAAGTTGCTGAAAGATGCACAGCTGATGCAGGAAACCGCCACGACAGCGGCGGGCAATACGCTGGCCCGCGCTGCAGCCACGCGCGTTCTGGCGGCCGTGGACAGCGGCGCGCCCTTTGCAACGGCGCTGGCCGATGTGGGGGCGAACAGCGACATTGAAATTCCCGACGCCCTGCAAAGGGTTGCGGATGACGGCGTCACGCCCCTGTCCGACCTGCAACAGTCCCTGCCCGATGCCGCCCGTGCGGCGCTGGCTGCGGCGCGCACCAACGCAACGGATGGCGACGGCGGCTTTGGCGGTTTCCTGAAACGTCAGTTGGGTGCACGGTCCGTGCAACCACGCGAGGGCAATGACCCCGACGCGATCCTGTCGCGCGTCGAGGCAGCAACACGTCAGGGCCGTCTTGCCGATGCGCTGGCCGAAGCCGACGCTTTGCCCGAACCGGCCAAAGCCGAACTGCAATCCTGGATGGACGCCGCACAGGCGCGTCTTGAGGCAATGAATGCCGCCGAAGCGCTGATCCAGCGTTTGGCCGCGAACTGAGGGGACCCGCATGATCTGGTCACTGGTAAAAATCATTCTGTTCGTCTGCGTCGTTGCGGCCATTGCCTTGGGCGCGGGCTTTCTGCTGGAAAGCCAGGGCGGCGTTCAGGTTGTCGTCGCGGGCACCGAATTCACGCTGGGGCCGCTTGAATCGGTCATGGCGCTGGTGGTGCTGGTGTTCTTGGTCTGGCTGCTGATCAAGGTGATCGGCGCGTTGATCGCTGTCTGGCATTTCCTGAACGGCGACGAAACTGCGATCACCCGCTATTTCGCCCGCAACCGTCAGGCCAAGGGCTTTGACGCGCTGGCCGAAGGCATGATGGCGCTGGCCTCGGGCGAAGGTCGCATGGCGATGACCAAGGCGGCGAAGGCCGAGAAATACCTGAAACGGCCCGAGCTGACCGACCTGCTGACCGCCCAGGCGGCCGAGATGTCGGGCGACCGGCGCAAGGCCGAACAGAGCTATCGCAGGCTGATCCAGAACGAACAGACCCGCTTTGTCGGGGTGCGCGGGATCATGAAACAGAAGCTGGCCGAAGGCGACACGGCCACCGCAATGGAACTGGCGAAGAAGGCGTTCGCGCTGAAACCGCGCCACGCGGAAACCGGCGATGTGCTGTTGAAACTGCAAGCGCAGTCCTCCGATTGGGCAGGGGCGCGCAACACCCTGCACACCAAGCTGAAAACCGGCGCATTGCCGCGTGATGTACATAAACGGCGCGATGCTGTACTTGCTTTGTCCGAGGCGAAACAGGTGTTCGAGGCCGACCAGACCATCGAGGCCCGCGAGGCCGCGATCGAGGCCAACCGCCTGTCGCCCGACCTGATCCCAGCCGCGGTGATGGCTGCACAGGCCTATATCGAGCAGGGCAACAAGAAATACGCGACCCGCGTGATCAAGAAAGCCTGGGAGGCGATGCCGCATCCCGATCTGGCCGCCACCTTTGCCGCGATTGAACCCGAAGAAGACGCCGCCGCGCGGATGAAACGGTTCCAAACGCTGACCAAGCTGCACCGCGACCATGCCGAAACGCGGATGTTGCTGGCCGAACTGCACATCGCCAATGAGGATTTCCCGCAAGCGCGCCGCGATCTGGGCGATCTGTTCGAAACCGATCCAACCGCGCGTGTGGCGACCTTGCTGGCCGCCATTGAACGCGGTGAAGGCGCGCCCGACAACGTGGTCAAGGGATGGCTGACCCGCGCCCTGACTGTGCCGCGCGGCCCGCAGTGGGTCTGTGAGAACTGCCTGCACATTCATGCCAACTGGCAACCCGTCTGTGAGAACTGCGAAAGCTTTGACACGCTGGCGTGGATCAAACCGCCCATGGCCGAGGTCGCCATGCCCGGCAGCATCGGGATGTTGCCAATGATCGTGGGCAACCCCGAACCACAGCCTGCACCCGACCTGACGATGATCGAGGACGCCGAGCTGTTGGACCCGGACGCGTCTGATCCGACGGACACACCACGCAGTTGATCACACAGCAAAAAGGCCGCAGGGGAAACTCTGCGGCCTTTTTATTATTGTTCCGCCTTCGCCCGACGATCAAGCCGGGCAGGCGCATGTCACCAAATCCAATCAGTAACGGTAATGCTCCGGCTTGAACGGACCTTCGGGTGTGACGCCGATATAGGCGGCTTGCTCGGCGTTCAGTTCGGTCAGTTTCACGCCGATCTTCGCCAGGTGCAGGCGGGCGACTTTTTCGTCCAGATGCTTGGGCAGGATGTAGACATCGTTTTCGTAGTTGTCGCCACGTGTCCACAGTTCGATCTGTGCCAGAACCTGGTTGGTAAAGCTGGCGGACATCACGAACGACGGGTGACCGGTGGCGTTGCCAAGGTTCAGCAAGCGGCCCTCGGACAGCAGGATCAGACGGTGCCCGTTGGGCATCTCGATCATGTCCACCTGTTCCTTGATGTTGGTCCATTTGTGGTTCTTCAGGGCAGCGACCTGAATTTCATTGTCAAAGTGGCCGATGTTGCCAACGATGGCCATGTCCTTCATCTCGCGCATATGCTCGATACGGATCACGTCCTTGTTGCCGGTGGTGGTGATGAAGATGTCGGCGTCCGCCACAACGTCTTCCAGCAGCACAACCTCGAAACCGTCCATTGCCGCTTGCAGGGCGCAGATCGGATCAACCTCGGTGACTTTCACCCGCGCACCGGCACCGCGCAGCGATGCGGCCGAACCTTTGCCAACGTCGCCATAGCCCATGACGACAGCAACCTTGCCGGCCATCATGGTGTCAGTGGCGCGGCGGATGCCGTCAACCAGCGATTCCTTGCAACCGTATTTGTTGTCGAACTTGGACTTGGTAACCGAGTCGTTCACGTTGATCGCGGGGAAGGGGAGCTGGCCCTGTTTTTTCAGATCGTACAGACGGTGCACGCCCGTGGTGGTTTCTTCGGAAACGCCAACGATCTGCGTGCGCATCTTGGTGAACCAGCCGGGGCTGGCGGCCATGCGTTTCTTGATCTGGGCGAAAATCGCCTCTTCCTCTTCCGATTTCGGAATGGCGATCAGCTCGTCCTCACCCTGTTCGACGCGCGCGCCCAGCAGGATGTACAGCGTGGCGTCGCCGCCATCGTCCAGGATCAGGTTGGGGCCGTCTTCGAACATGAACGACTTGTCCAGGTAATCCCAATGCTCGACCAGCGACTGGCCTTTGATGGCAAAGACAGGCACGCCGCTGGCTGCGATGGCTGCGGCCGCGTGGTCCTGGGTCGAGAAGATGTTGCACGATGCCCAACGCACGTCCGCGCCCAGCGCCACCAGCGTTTCGATCAGAACCGCGGTCTGGATCGTCATGTGCAGGGACCCGACAATGCGCGACCCTTTCAGCGGTTTGCTTTCGCCGTATTCCTCGCGCAGGGCCATCAGCCCCGGCATTTCGGTTTCGGCGATGTCCAGTTCCTTGCGGCCATATTCGGCCAGCGCGATGTCCTTGACGATATAGTCGTTTGCCATGAGGGCCCTCGTGGGTGTTGTGAAATTTGGTCAGCGCATATCAGTCTGACCCTTTCTAAACAATGGATAACCCCATGCATGTAACGCCAATGCGATGCCGCAAGGCCATTAGCCATGACAAAACCGGCCAAGCGGGTGCCGGGCCGGTCGGGATAATCAAATGATTTCAGGGTTAATCGGTCAGCAGCGCCAGAACTTCGTCGGCGTTCTTGTCGCCGTTCCAGTCCTCACCGGTTTCCAGCACACAGCTGTTGCCGTCGGGCAGATACTGAACCAGCGTCCATGTTCCGTTCCGTTCGGACGCCCAGATCTGGGTGTCTTTGACGTCCTGACCGGCAACGGGTGTTTCACCGTACCAATCGGTCAACGAAGCTTCCATTTCGGCGCTGGACATACAGGTGCTGTCGGCCAGTGCGGTCGAGGCAGTGAAAATCAGTGCGGCAATGGTCAAAACGGGTTTCATGATATGCTCCTTCAAGGATAGAACACTGTCAGGCCAAATATGGTTCCGTTCTTTTGCAAGAGGTTACATGGCACGCGCATCGAAATCCGCACCCAGAGCGTGGCAAAGGATGTTGTCGGGGCGGCGGCTGGACCTGCTGGACCCGACCCCCGTGGACATCGAGATCGAGGATATTGCTCACGGTCTGGCCTTTGTTGCGCGGTGGAACGGGCAGACGCGGGGCGACTATGCCTATTCGGTGGCGGAACACTCGTTGCTGGTGGAAACCATCTATGGCCGCATCGCACCGAATGCCCCTGCAAAATGGCGGCTTGCCGCGCTGCTGCATGATGCGCCGGAGTATGTGATCGGCGATATGATCTCGCCGGTGAAGGCGGCCATCGGGCCAAGCTACGGCGTGCTGGATGAACGGCTGGAGGCGGCGGTGCATCTGCGATTTGGCCTGCCTGCCAAGGTTCCGGTGTCGGTGAAGAAACAGATCAAGCGGGCCGACACGGTCAGCGCGTGGATGGAAGCGACCGAGATTGCCGGATTCTCGAACGCCGAAGCTGACAAGATTTTCGGGAAGCCGGACCCCGACCTGATGGATGGCCTTTCAATCATCCTGCGCCCACCCGTCGAGACCCGCGCAGATTTCACCGCACGCCATGCGGAATTGCTGAGGAGTTTACCATGATTCATGTTCGCCAAGCCACGACGCTGGATGCGTCATCCATGGCAGATCTGCTGAACGCCATTATAGAAAAGGGCGGCACAACGGCCCTGACCCGCACCGTGACGGCCGCGGACATCAAGGAACGGATGGCGGCGCAAGGTGACCGTGCGGTGTGGCAGGTGGCGGTGGATGAAACCGAAGCGGTTGTGGGATTTCAATGGATTGCGCCCAACGCAAAACTGCCGCCCGAAGCCTGCGACATCGCCAGCTTCGTGCAGATCGGGCGCACGGGGCTGGGCATCGGGTCCGCTCTGTTTGATGCGACGCGCAAGGCCGCCGTGCGGCTGGGCTATGACTGGATCAACGCCACCATCCGCGCCGACAACGAGGGCGGGCTGACCTATTACCAAAGCCGGGGCTTTCGCGACTGGGCTTTTGACGAAGGCGTGACGCTGGACAGCGGTCAGGTGGTCAACAAGATCAGCAAACGGTTTGACCTGAAATAATCAGCAAACAATCAGCGCGGGGACCGTTTCGCCAGAATGCGCTGCAAGGTCCGGCGGTGCATGTTCAACCGCCGCGCGGTTTCGCTGACATTGCGGTCGCACAGCTCGTACACCCGCTGGATATGTTCCCAGCGCACGCGGTCCGCGCTCATCGGGTTTTCCGGCGGCGGGGGCAGGTCATCACCCCGTGCCAGCAGGGCATTGGTGATGTCGGTGGCATCCGCAGGTTTCGACAGATAGTCGGTCGCGCCGATCTTGACTGCAGCCACGGCGGTGGCAATTGCGCCGTATCCGGTCAGCACGACAACGCGGGCATCGGGGCGGCGTTCACGCAGCACTTCGACGATATCCAGACCATTGCCGTCCTCAAGCCGCAGGTCGACCACCGCATAGGCGGGGGGCCGTGCGGTGGCGATGGCACGGCCGGCGGCCACGGAATCGGCGGTTTCAACATCAAACCCGCGTTTTTCCATCGCCTTGGCCAGACGCCGGAGAAACGGCTCGTCGTCGTCAACCAGCAGCAGCGACTTGTCTTCACCGATATCTTCGGGGTTCACCTCGGCCATGCCGTCTCTCCTGCATGAAATCTCTGTCCGCAACTATGTAGCGCGGCGCCCTCCGCGTCAAACGCGACTACGACCGGTCAACAAAGCACTGAACCCGCTCTGCCATCTGTTCCGGTGTCACTTCGCGGCGGAAGAAGTCGACAAACCCGACCTCTGGCAACACCAGATAGGTGAATGTCGAATGGTCGACAAGGTACAGGTCATCGTCGGACGGGTGCGCCTTGTAGTAGGTTTTGTAGGCCTGGCTTGCGGCTTTGATCTGCTCGGGGGATCCGGTCAGGCCGATCATTTTCTCATGCATCGCATCCGCGTATTCACCAACAACTTCGGGTGTGTCCCGTTGGGGGTCGACCGAGATAAAGACGCCCGTGGTCGAAATGCCCTTGTCTTGCAGAATGTCGATGGCATCCGCGTTGCGCGCCACGTCAAAGGGGCAGACATCGGGGCAGAAGGTATAGCCGAAATAGACCAGCGACGGCTCGGTGATCACATCGGTGTCGGTCACGGTTTCGCCCTTGCTGTTCAGCAACTCGAACGGGCCGCCGATCTGACCTGCGCCGCCGGCAACTGCACTGCCGCGGCACTGGGCGAACTGGTCGTCATCGCCTGAACGGGTGAACAGATAGGTGCCGCCAACCAAGGCGATGGCGACAACAGCGGCAAGAATGGCAACAAGACGGGTCATATGAGCCTCGGGCTAAGGATTGCGCCGGTTGGCGCTGCGTGGAACACTGGTATTCAGCCCTAATGCGAATTTCAATCAACTGCATCGTGACATAATGGCCCAGCCCGACCTTGACCTGATGACACGCGCCCAGCGCTCCAGCTGGATACGTCTGCGTACGCTGATCCTGCTGCGCTGGGTGGCCATCATCGGGCAGTTGACCGCGATCACCGTGGCACAGCGCCTGTACGGGCTGCAGCTGGAAGTCGGCCTGTGTTATCTGGCGATTGGCGTGTCGGTCATCGGCAACCTGATCGCGATCTTTGTCTTTCCCGAGAACAAGCGCCTGAGCGAGGTCGAAAACCTCATGATGGTGATGTTCGACCTGTTACAGCTGGCGGTCCTGCTGTTCCTGACGGGCGGGCTGAACAACCCCTTTGCGCTGCTGATGCTGGGACCTGTGACGATCTCGGCTGCCGTTCTGACCGCGCGGTCGGCGATCATGACCGGGGGCACCGCGATTGTTCTGGTGACGATATTGTCGGAATACCACTTTCCGCTGCGCACCGATCAGGGGCTGATCCTGCGCATTCCCGATATTTTCGTGTTCGGCCAGTGGGCGGCGCTGGTGATCGCGATTGTCTTTATCGGAGCCTATTCGCGGCGGGTGACCTCGGAAATGGATTCGATGTCCGATGCTCTGTCCGCCACGCAAATGGCGCTGGCGCGGGAACAGAAACTGACCGATCTGGGCGGTGTCGTGGCCGCTGCCGCACATGAACTGGGCACGCCCCTGGCGACCATCAAACTGACCAGCGCCGAGCTGATCGAAGAGCTGCGCGACACGCCGGAGCTGCGTGAGGATGCCGAACTGATCCGCGATCAGGCCGACCGTTGCCGCGACATCCTGCGCGACATGGGGCGGGCGGGCAAGGACGACCTGCACCTGCGTCAGGCCCCGCTGATGGCGTTGATCACCGAAGCCGCCGAACCGCACAGCCATCGCGGCAAACACATCCATTACACCCACAACCCCGAGGCCGGGGACGAGATCGACCAGCCGTCGATCCTGCGCAAACCCGAGATTATCCACGGGCTGCGCAACCTGATCCAGAACGCGGTGGATTTCGCCACGGCCAACGTCTGGATCGAGGCAAACTGGACCGACACCATCATATCGCTGCGCATCATGGACGACGGTCCCGGCTATCCTCCGCAGATGCTGGGGCGGATCGGGGACCCCTTTGTGAACCGCCGCCGGTCGCTGTCCGAGAAACAGGTGCGTCCGGCCTATGACGGCATGGGGCTGGGCCTGTTTATCGCCAAGACGCTGTTGGAACGGGCAGGGGCCGAGTTAAATTTCGAAAACGGATCAGACCCTTACACGCCACCACAGCGCGTTCGTCAGGCGCGTCTGGGCGCCATCGTCGAGGTTGTCTGGGCCCGCCGCAGTATCGAGGCGACCGCGTCCGAGCTGGGACCGAACCAGCGGTTTTCGTTGTAATGGTCCCCAAAAGTTAACCCTCTGTTAACCTTTTGATGTTTTTGTCCGTCAGGTTCATTTTGAACTTGGGCGGATTATGCCACTGATCGACATCATTACATTCGCACTTGTCGCCCTGGTCTCGGCCTTTGCCGCCTTGGTGCTGTTCGTGTGTCTGGACAAGATCCAGAAAAATGCCGCTGCTCATTTCGACAGCGAGATCAGCATTCTCTTTGACGACGGGCTTGCCAAACATTCCAATGCGGCGGCGCTTGTGGCGTTTGGTTGCGACCTGGAGGCGCTGACCTGGGATCTGATGTACAGGCAATTGCGGCACCGTTTCAAACTTCTGCCATCCGACCCCGCACAACTGTCCGAAGGGGTGCATTACCTGCGGGCGCATATGGTCGGTGATACCGGCCTGCTGACGCTGGAAAAACGCGGCGCCATGGTCGAGCTGAGCCTGCCGGCCACAACAGAACTGAGCGTGGGTCAATCCGAGCGGCTGCTGGTTCTGCAATCCAAGATCGACACGCTGGAACGCTCGTGCGGCTCCGCGCCCTATCCGATGTGGCAAAAGGACGAAAAGGGCACACTGATCTGGTCGAACACCGCCTATGACGAACTGGAACGCAGTGTCGACCAGAGCGCGGGCGGGACCAGCGCGCTGTTTGATGATGTGCTGGGGTCCGCGCCCGCGCCGGTTCATCGCCGCGTGGCCATCACCACGAAACCGGACGGGCAGGTTCATTGGTATGACACGTCGCTCAAGGATATGGATGGGCTGACTGTCGCCCATGCGGTCAATATCGACGCCGTAATCGACGCCGAAGTTGCCCAGCGCAATTTCGTGCAAACGCTGGCCAAGACTTTTGCGCAACTGTCGATCGGTCTGGCCATTTTTGATCGCAAGGGACAGCTTGCGCTGTTCAACCCCGCTTTGGTCGACCTGACGCGGCTGCCCGCCGAATTTCTCAGCACGCGCCCCGATTTGCTGTCCTTCTTTGACCGGCTGCGCGAAAACCGCATGATGCCCGAACCCAAGAACTATGGGTCATGGCGCCAGGAAATCGCCGACCTGATCAAGGCGGCTGCCGATGGGCGCTATCGTGAGACCTGGACCCTGGAATCGGGCCAGACATACCGCATCAGCGGCAAACCGCATCCGGACCGCGCGGTGGCCTTTCTGATCGAGGACATCACCGCGCAGGTCAACATAACCCGGAATTTCCGCGCCGAACTGGACATGGGTCAATCCATGATGGACGCCTTGTCCGAAGGGCTGGCCGTGTTTTCCCCGGCGGGTGTTCTGTCCCTGTGCAACCGGGTCTATTCCGAAATGTGGGGTTTTGACCCCGACCGCAGCTTTGCGGACATCACCATCAACGATTCCGTAAATGTTTGGCAGGCCAACTGCATGCCAACCACGGCATGGCGGGACATATCCGATTTCATCAAATCCTCCGGCCCGCGCAAGGAATGGAGCGTCGCGATCCAGACCAGAGCCGGCAACACGATCAGATGCACGGTCACGCCCGTGACGGGCGGCGCCACGATGGTGCAGTTCCACATGTTGGAAGACACAGTTTCCACGCCGCCCGAAGCGATGAAAGTGGCGCGCACCGGCTAGATCAAGAAGCCGCTCATCCTGCCATTTTGCTTGCGGCTGGTGTCACGCACGGTAGGTTGCAGCAATGGCCGCACAGCACTTTGACACCCTGTTCCAGACACCAGACGCAACCGCCGCCTTCGGGGCGGCGCTGGCCTTGCGCCTGTTGCCCGGCGATGTGATTTTGCTGGAGGGTCCGGTGGGTGCAGGCAAGACGCATCTGGCCCGCGCCCTGATCCACGCGGTGCTGTTGCAGGACGAAGATGTGCCGTCGCCCACCTTTACGCTGGTTCAGACCTATGACACCCGCAACGGGACGCTGTGGCACAGCGATCTCTACCGGCTGACCTCGACGTTCGAGATCGAGGAACTGGGCCTGATCGACGCCTTTGCCGACGCGATCTGTCTGATCGAATGGCCCGACCGTCTGGGCGAATTGACCCCCGAAAAGGCGCTGCATCTGACGCTGGAAAACACGCCGGATGACGACGCACGCAGATTGCACGCCACGTGGAGCGATCCCAAGTGGCAGGACCGATTGTCAGGACTTTACACATGACCGACCGCGCGACCCATCTGGCGCAGTTCATTGCCGCCTCCGGCTGGCAGGACGCCGCCCGCACAACCGTTGCGGGCGATGCATCGAACCGGCGCTATGACCGGCTGACGATGCCTGCGGGCAACACCGCCATCCTGATGGACGCGCCCCCTGACAAGGGCGAGGACGTGCGCCCCTTTGTCCGCATCGCCCGCTTTCTGCGCACCCAAGGGTTGAGCGCGCCAGCTGTTCTGGCACAGGACGAAAGCCACGGCTTCCTGCTGCTCGAAGATCTGGGTGACGACCTGTTTGCCCGTGTCATCCCGCGTGACGCATCGCTTGAACTGCCGTTGTACGAGGCCGCGACGGATGTGTTGATCGCATTGCACAAGGCAACGCCGCCCGCGCTGGCCCCCTATGACGCCGACACCATGACGCCGCTCGCCGCGCTGGCGTTTGACTGGTATCAGGTGGGTGCGACAGGAACCCTTCAGACCGCGGAAAAATCCGCGTTCACCGCCGCCTTTCACGCAGCGCTTGCCCCACTGGACGCCACGCCCAGTGTCCTGATCCAGCGCGACTATCACGCCGAAAACCTGCTGTGGCTGCCACAGCGTGACGGCATCGCCCGTGTCGGACTGCTGGATTTTCAGGACGCGATGGCGGGGCATCCGGCCTATGATCTGGTGTCGATCCTGCAAGACGCGCGGCGCGATGTGCCCGCCGAGATCGAGGCGCAGATGATCGCGCGCTATATCGCCGCCAACCCGCAGGACGCGACCGAATTTGCCCGCGCCTATGCGCTGCTGGGCCTGCAACGCAACCTGCGCATCCTGGGTGTTTTCGCCCGCCTGTGCATCCGCGACGGCAAGGCGCATTACGTCGACCTGATCCCCCGCGTCTGGGGGCATATCCAGACCAACCTGAAACATCCTGACGTGGCCCCGCTGGCCAACCTGCTGGCCGGATTGCCCGCGCCGGACGCTGAAACCCTGAACCGGATCAAAAGCCAATGCGCGACACCGCCGTCATGATCTTTGCGGCCGGGTTCGGAACGCGCATGCGCCACCTGACCCAGGACCGCCCCAAGCCGATGGTGCCCGTCGCGGGGCGTCCGCTGATCGACCATGCGCTGGAGATGGTGCAGGCGATCGAACCCGACCGCATTGTCGCCAACCTGCACTATCTGCCGCATGTCTTGCGGGCGCATCTGGAAGGTACCGGCGTGCAAACCGTGACCGAGACGGGCGCGATCCTTGAGACAGGCGGCGGGCTGCGCAATGCGCTGCCGCTGCTGGGCGACGGGCCGGTGTTCACGGTGAACCCCGACGCGATCTGGACCGGCGCGAACCCGTTGCAGGCGTTGCGCGCGGCGTGGAAGCCCGCGCAGATGGACGCGCTGTTGATGTGCGTGCCGGTGGCGCAGGCTGTCGGCTATGCGGGGCAGGGCGACTTTGCCGTGGGCGACGACGGGCGGCTGCAACGGGGGCAGGGGGCGGTCTATGGCGGGGTTCAGATCATCAAGACAGACAGGCTGACCGAGATCGCGGAAGACAGCTTTTCCCTGAATGTGCTGTGGGACATGATGTTGCAGGACAACCGGCTGTTCGGGATCACCCACACGGGACGCTGGTGCGACGTGGGCCACCCCGAGGGGATTGCTCTGGCCGAAGCCATGTTGGCCGCCGATGTTTGAGCCCACAGACACCCCACGCCTGTTCGGCCTGCCGCCCGGCGTGGATTTCCCCGCAGCGTTGATTGACGGGCTACGTGACCGATTGCCTGACACCGATCCCGCGGCCATCGCACGTGTCGATCTGATCGTGAACACCACGCGGATGCAGCGCCGCCTACGCACGCTCTTCGACGCAGGCCCCGCCAGCCTGTTGCCGCGCGTGCATCTGGTGACGGGGCTGGACGGTCTGCTGTCCGGACCCGTGCCACCGCCCCCCGTGCCACCGCTGCGCCGCCGGTTGGAGCTGATCCAGCTGGTGTCGGGCCTGTTGGATCGCCAGAGCGAACTGGCGCCCCGCGCGTCGCTGTTCGATCTGTCGGACAGTTTGGCCGCGTTGCTGGACGAGATGCAGGGCGAGGGCGTGCCGATCGAGGCGGTGACTGATCTGGATGTGTCCGACCAGTCGGGCCATTGGGAACGGGCGAAGACGTTTATCAAGATCGCCGAAACCTACCTGGGGCCGCGCACCGATCAGATGGATGGGCAGGCGCGGCACCGTGCGGTTGTGACTGCGCTGATCGACCAATGGGAGCGCGAACCGCCGCAGCATCCGGTGATCGTCGCGGGGTCCACCGGATCGCGCGGCACGGTTCAGATGTTGATGCAGGCCGTGGCGCGGCTGCCGCAGGGGGCTGTGGTGTTGCCCGGCTTCGATTTCGACATGCCGCCCGAGGTCTGGTCGAACCTGTCTGACGGGCTGCTGGCCGAGGATCATCCGCAGTACCGCTTTCAAAGCATTGCGCGGGCGCTGGACATGCACGCGACCCAAGTCGCCGCATGGACGCAGACCCCGCCGCCCGATCCGGTGCGCAACAAGCTGGTGTCGCTGGCGCTGCGCCCTGCGCCTGTCACCGATGCCTGGCTGATCGAAGGGCCAAAACTGGACGGGCTGGCCGGTGCGCTGGACGGTGTCACGATGGTGAACGCCGAAACCCCGCGCGCCGAGGCGCTGGCGATTGCCATGCGGCTGCGTATGGCTGTCGAGCAGGGCAAGACGGCGGCGCTGATCACCCCCGACCGGATGCTGGGGCGGCAGGTGACGGCGGCGCTGGACCGTTGGGACATCCTGCCCGACGACAGCGCGGGCGTGCCGCTGCACCTGTCGCCTCCGGGGCGGCTGTTGCGCCACACCGCGTCGCTGCTGCGCGACACGCTGGACGCCGAGGCGTTGCTGACCCTGCTGAAGCACCCGCTGGTGCACAGCACGCCCACACGCAACCAGCACCAGCTGAACACGCAGCGGCTGGAGTTGCAGATCCGCAAGGACGGCTTGCCCTATCCAACGCCCGACACCCTGATCGCCACCGCAGGCCGTGCGGTGGGAGACGGGGACGAGCGTGCGCGCATCACCGCATGGGCCGAATGGCTGGCCGCGACGGTCTGCGACAGGGACACCGGCGAAGATCACGAATTGTCGGATTGGGTCACCCTGCACCGCGACCTGACCGAGGCGCTGGCCGGTGGAGAGGAAGGCGCGGGAAGCGGCGGCCTGTGGGAGAAAAAAGCAGGCGCCGAGGCACGGCGGATCATGGATGCGCTGGCGGGTGAGGCGGAGCTGGGCGGGGCGATGTCGGCGGCGGATTACGCCGACCTGATCGGCGCGCTGCTGGCAGGTGGCGAAGTGCGCGACCGCGATGCGCCCTTTGCCGGTGTGATGATCTGGGGCACGCTCGAGGCACGGGTTCAGGGCGCCGATCTGGTCATTCTGGGCGGCATGAACGACGGCACTTGGCCCGAAGCCCCCGCACCCGATCCCTGGTTGAACCGCGTCATGCGCCACAAGGCCGGGCTGTTGCTGCCCGAACGGCGCATCGGGCTGGCCGCCCATGATTTCCAACAGGCCGTCGCCGCGCCCGAAGTCTGGATCACGCGCGCGGTGCGGTCGGACGACGCCGAAACGATTCCGTCGCGCTGGATCAACCGGATGCAGAACCTGCTGCTGGGTCTGCCGTCGCAGGGCGGACCCGATGCGTTGGAAGCCGCGCAGGCCCGCGGCGACGTCTGGCTGGCCAAGGCGCGCGCATTGGAAGAGGCGACACCCATGGACCCTGCGCCGCGCCCGTCACCACGCCCGCCCGTCGCGGCGCGACCCCGCACGCTGTACGTAACCGACATCCAGCGGCTGATCCGTGATCCCTATGCCGTCTATGCCAAGCATTGCCTGCGCCTGCGCCCGCTGAATCCGCTGGTTCAGGACGCCGATGCGCGGCTGCGCGGGATTGTCCTGCACGAGATCATGGAACGGTTCCTGCCAATGACGCTGAAGGATCCATCGACGCTGACCGCAGCCCATCTGGTACGGACCGCCGATGCGGTTCTGGCCGATGTGGTGCCGTGGCCCACGTTCCGCACCCTGTGGCAGGCACGCATTGCCCGCGTGGCCGATTGGTTTGTGGCACAGGAACTGGAGCGGCGCAAAACCGCGACGCCGCTCGCGCTGGAAAAGGACGCGCAGGGCACGCTGCTGCTGGACGACATCGGCATGACCATCGCCTGCCGCGCCGACCGGATCGACGAAACGGGGGACGGCTCCGCGATCCTCTATGACTACAAGACCGGATCGGCCCCCAAGCCCGCCGTGCAACAGCATTTCGACAAGCAGTTGCTGATCGAGGCCGCGATCCTCGAAGAGGGCGGGTTCAAATCCGTTGGTATGCGCCCGGTCGCCGGCGCGATCTACATCGGCCTTGGCTCAACCCCCGAAGAGGTTGCAGCGCCCTTGCTGGACGAGCCGCCGGAGAAAACGCTGGAGGATCTGCGCGCCTTGCTGGGTGCCTATCTGGACCCAGAAAAGGGGTTCACCGCCCGTCGTGCCCCGCGTTCGGAACTGAACGAAGAAGACTATGACCAGCTGGCCCGCTACGGCGAATGGGACACCGGCACCAAGCCCACGCCCGAGGATGTGATATGACCGCGCTGGACGAAGCCACCCGCCGCCAGCTTGAGGCGGCGCGCCCCGATGCGTCGACCTGGCTGTCGGCCAATGCGGGGTCGGGCAAGACGCGGGTGCTGACCGACCGCGTGGCGCGGCTGTTGCTGGACGGGGTCGAGCCGCAGCACATCCTGTGCCTGACCTACACCAAGGCGGCGGCATCCGAGATGCAGAACCGGCTGTTCAAGCGGCTGGGGGCCTGGGCGATGCTGCCCGACGCGGAACTGGCGCAATCGCTGGTCGACCTGGGTGCGGGCCACGCCACAGCACCCGAAGCCCTGCGCCGCGCGCGCACGCTGTTTGCCAGTGCCATCGAAACGCCCGGCGGGCTGAAGATCCAGACCATCCATTCCTTCTGCGCGGCCCTGCTGCGCCGCTTTCCGCTTGAGGCGCAGGTCAGCCCGCAGTTCACCGAGATCGAGGACCGCGCCGCCGACATGCTGCGCGCCGAGATCGTCGACCGTATGGCGCTGGGGTCCGAGGCCGCCATCGTGCGTGCGCTGGCCGCGCAATTCACCGGCGAGGATTTCGACAAGCTGACCCGCCAGATTGTCGGCCAGCAGGCAGGCTTTGCCCCCGCGCTGGACTGGGCGGGCTGTCTGACCCTGTTCGACCTGCCGCCCGACCTGACCGCCGATGCCGTCGCTGCGCGTGTTCTGTTGGGCAACGAGGCGGAGATGCTGGCCGCGCTGGTCCCGCATCTGCTGGCCAAGGGCGGCAATGACGCCAAGGCGGGGCAAAAGCTGCAACAGATCGACCGGATGGACCTGTCGGCATTGGCCGCTATGGAAGACGTGTTCCTGACGGGTGCAGGTGCCAAGGAGCCATTCACCGCCAAGCTGGGCAGTTTCCCCACCAAGCCGACGCAGGCCAAGGTTGCCGACATGATGCCCGCGCTGGAGGATCTGATGCGCCGGGTCGAGGACACGCGGGCGCTGCGGCTGGGCTTTGGCGCGGCGCGCAAGACGCACAGCCTGCACCAATTTGCCGCCCCGTTTCTGGCGCATTACGAACAGGCCAAGCAATTGCGCGGCTGGCTGGACTTTGACGACCTGATCAACAAGGCGCGCAGCCTGCTGTACGACAAGAAGGTTGCCGCGTGGGTGCTGTACCGGATCGACGGCGGCATTGACCACATTCTGGTGGACGAGGCGCAGGACACCAGCCCGGCGCAATGGGATGTGGTCCGCAAGCTGACCGAAGAATTCGCCAGCGGTGATGGCGCACGCACGGATGTGCTGCGCACGGTGTTTGTGGTGGGCGACACCAAACAATCGATCTATTCGTTTCAGGGGGCCGATCCGCGCGAATTCCACCGGATGCAGGCGGAATTCCAGCAGCGGATCGAAGGGGCAGGGCAGTTGTTCCAGGAACGCACGCTGGACTTCTCGTTCCGTTCGTCACCTGCGGTTCTGCGGCTGGTCGATACGTGTTTCTCCGAAGACGCCCAGCCCGGTTTTGCCAAACAGGCCCAGCATATCGCGTTCAAATCCGATCTGCCGGGGCGCGTGGACCTGTGGCCGTTCCGCGAAAAGGCCGAGAAACAGGAAGAAAACGTCTGGTACGATCCGGTGGACCGGCTCAGCCCCACGCACCACGATCTGCTGCTGGCGCGCGATGTGGCCGAACACATCAAACATCTGATGGAAACCGAGACCATCCCCGACGACGGCGCCACCCCCGGCACCTATGTGCGGCGGCGGGTGCGGGCGGGGGATTTCCTGATCCTCGTGCAGCGACGGTCCACCCTGTTTTCCGAGATCATCCGCGCCTGCAAGGCACTGGACCTGCCGATTGCTGGGGCCGACCGGCTGAAGGTGGGCGGCGAACTGGCGGTCAAGGATCTGGCGGCGTTGCTGTCGTTTCTGGCCACGCCCGAGGACAGCCTGTCGCTGGCCACGGTGCTGCGGTCACCGCTGTTCGGCTGGACCGAGCAACAGTTGTTCTCCCTGGCGCATGGGCGGACGCAATCCCATCTGTGGCCCGCGCTGCGGGATCAGGCAGAGGTCTATCCCGAAACCTACGCCGTTCTGCGCGACCTGCGCGACAACGTGGATTTCCTGCGCCCCTATGATCTGATCGAACGGGTACTGACCCGCCACGACGGACGCCGCAAGCTGCTGGGGCGGCTGGGGGTCGAGGCCGAGGACGGCATCGACGCACTGCTGTCGCAGGCGCTGGCCTACGAGCGGACAGACGTGCCCAGCCTGACCGGGTTTCTGGTGTGGATGCGCACCGACCAGCTTGAGATCAAGCGGCAGATCGACAGCGCCTCGGATCAGATCCGCGTGATGACGGTCCACGGCTCCAAAGGGTTGGAAGCGCCGATCGTGATCCTGCCCGACACCGGCAAACGCGACATCCGCATTCAGGATGAAGTGTTTGACGTGAGCGGCCATCCAGTGTGGCGGCCAAAGGCAACCGAGATGCCGCAGATGGTGGCCGACGCCATGGACCAGATGAAACTGGACATCGCAGAGGAACGCTTGCGGCTGCTTTATGTGGCTCTGACACGGGCAGAAAAGTGGTTGATCATCGCAGGCGCCGGCGATCCGGGCAAGAATGGCGACAGCTGGTACGAGATCGCGCAAACCGCGCTGGACCAGATGGGCGCGGTCGATACGCTGACAGATCAGGGCACGATCAAGCGGTTCAGTCACGGCGACTGGACCGCGCCGCCGCTGGTGGAACAATCAGCGCCCGCCGCACTCAGGGCCGAGGTTGATCCGATGTTCTACACCCCCGCCCAGCGCCCGCCCGAGCCGCCCAAAACGCTGTCGCCCTCTGACCTTGGCGGGACCAAGGCGCTGCCCGGGGATCTGGGTGCGGATGAGGATACGGCGATGTCCTTCGGCTCGGCGGTGCACCTGTTGCTGGAGCGTATGGCAGGGCGTGACACCGCCCATTGGCCCACCATCATCGACGTGTGTCGCGGCAATTTCGCCGAAATGCCTGACGCGATGTGGGACGCCGCCGTGCAAGACGCCCGCGCGGTCCTGCAAGCGCCGCATCTGGCGCATCTGTTCAGTCCCACCGCATTGGCCGAAGTGCCCGTCACCGCCGCCTTTGGCCCTGCGCGGCTGCATGGCATCATTGACCGGCTGATCATCCACGACGATCACATCCTTGCGATAGATTACAAGACCAACCGCGTCGTGCCGGACCGCCCCGAAACCTGTCCCGATGGGCTTTTGTTGCAGATGGGTGCCTATGCACAGGCCATGTCACAGGTGTTTGCGGGCAAGCGCATCGACGTGGCGATCCTGTGGACCACCGACCAAAGTTTCATGCTGCTGCCCGAACCTCTGATCATAGCGGCCTTGCGGCGGGCGGAATACCTTGACGATCCGGCGGGCGCTACATAGGTTCACAGTCCACAATCATGCTGGCAGGAGACACCCCTATGGCCACCGTTGCAGTTACAGACGCTACCTTTGACGCCGAAGTCAAAAACTCGGACATCCCCGTTGTCGTGGACTTCTGGGCAGAATGGTGTGGCCCGTGTAAGCAGATCGGTCCGTCGCTGGAGGAACTGTCCGCCGAGATGGAAGGCAAAGTGAAGATCGTCAAAGTGAACGTTGACGAAAACCCGAATTCCCCCGCCCAGATGGGTGTGCGTGGCATTCCTGCCCTGTTCATCTTCAAGAATGGCGAAGTCGTGTCGAACATGGCCGGCGCCAAGCCCAAGGCGGCGCTGCAAAACTGGATCAATGACGCGATCTAAGTCCGCTCACCGCCAGTGAACGACAAGGGGCGCCCTGTTGGGGTGCCCTTTTTTATTGCGGAATGGGCCAGCCGAACCGCGCCAGACGCGCGGCGATTTTCGACTGGGCCGAAGGGTGGCCCGCGTTGATCGACTGGTCCTGCCAGAACCACCAGATGTATTTCGCGTAATCGGGTCGGTGGTCTGCGATACGCGCGAAACTGTCAGGATCGTCGCCGCGCAAGGCGATGTGATGAAAGTCGATTTTAGCAAACAGGATCGCCGGCTTGCCAAAGAAATAGCCGTTGAAGGCGGCGGATGAATTCTGTGTGACCACGCAATCGCAGGCCGGCAACAGGCGCTCCATGTCGCCCATGCGCACGTCCAGCAGCGGGTCGCGGTCGGCAATGGCCTCAAGGGCCGCAATCTCGGCGTCAGAATAGACCTCTTTGGGGTGCAACGTGGCGATTATGCGTTTGTCGGGCCATGCGGTACGGGTGCGTTGGATCATGTCCAGCGGGCTGCACGTCTGGAACGAACGATGTTCGGTCAGACGGCCCTGAAGCGGGATGTAGACGAAACCGCCCGCGCTGGCGGCGACATCCCCGAACAGCCGCTTTTTCCAGAAACCATGGAACCGCTGTGCCTCTTTGGGCGCGATATCGTCTGCGGGAAAACTGGCCCTTGCCACGTCCCAATCCCACCGTTGGTCGGTCTGGTCGATCTGCCAGAACGGGTAGTGATAGACGCGCCGGAACGTCAGCCCCTGCGCCCCCACGGGCGGCTTCATATGAGTCAGCGTCGGCCCGCCCAGCGCCGCACCGGCCAGCCGCGCGGCCCCTGTGCCCTCAAGATAGGCGGGTTCCAGCCCTGCATCGCCCAGCACCGCCGCGATCTTGCCGATGAAATTATGCGCGCCCTTGGCCGCGCTGTCGCGCAGGCCTGCCTCTAGGTAAAACCGGACCGTGTTCGGGGTGCTCATGCGCAATAGCTAGCCGCCTCACGGGCTTGCGACAAGGTGCGACCCTTGTGTGCGGATGCCCCCGCCGCCATATAGGCCCTCAAGACACAGGAGAGCGACAATGGAAAAATCCGACTTTCCCGGCTGGCACGGGACCACGATCATAGGCGTCAAGAAGGGCGGCAAAGTGGTGATCGCAGGCGATGGCCAGGTGTCGCTGGGCCAGACGGTCATCAAGGGCACCGCGCGCAAGGTGCGCCGCCTGTCGCCCGGCGGGTTTGACGTGGTGGCCGGATTTGCCGGATCAACCGCCGATGCCTTTGCCCTGCTGGAACGGCTTGAGGCCAAGCTGGAGGCGACGCCCGGCCAGCTGGCCCGTGCCAGCGTCGAGCTGGCCAAGGACTGGCGCACCGACAAATACCTGCAAAAGCTCGAGGCGATGCTGATCGTGTCGGATGGGTCCGAAATGTTCGTGATCACCGGCGCGGGCGACGTGCTTGAACCCGAACATGACGTGGCCGCCATCGGGTCGGGCGGCAACTATGCGCTGGCCGCCGCGCGCGGCATGATGGACAGCGACCGCGACGCCGAAGCCGTGGCGCGGGCCGCGATGGCGATTGCCTCGGACATCTGTGTTTACACCAATGGCAACCTGACGGTCGAAACCATTTCGGCCAGCGGCGATGCAAAACCGGCTCATGACGGAATTTGACCGAAACGACCTGCGTGCCGCCGTCGGCGCGGGCCTGCTGACCGAAGCACAGGCCGCTTCGCTGCTGGCGCTGGCGCAAAGCCGGCGGGACGCGCGCGAAAGCCTGCCTGCGGGCGATGAACCGTTCGAGCTGTTCAAAGGCTTTAACGAGATTTTCATCGTCATCGGCCTGATTATCCTGTCGGCAGGCTGGGCGGCCGTGACCGGAATTTCGGTTGCGACGTCGCTGGGCGGTTTCCAGGGCAAGATCGTGCTGGCGGCCGTCGTCGGCGCGCTGGTCCTGTGGGGCATGTCGGAGTATTTCATACGCCGCCGCCGCATGGTGGCCCCGGCAATTGCGCTGTCGATCCTGTGGGCGATGAACGCTACCGCGGGCCTCAGCGCGCAGCTGGCCGAACCGTTCATGATCGCACAGGCGGATTATTCCAGCTTGCTGCTGCCCATCGGCCTGAGCACGGCGGCAATTGCGATATACTGGCTGCGCTTCCGCGTGCCCTTTGCCATGGCACTGATTGCGCTGGGTGTCTTTGCGCTGTCGCTGATGATGGGGGCGATCCGCATGGGCACCCCCGCAAACGTCAGCGATTTCTTCTTGCTGTCGGCCAGCGGCCCCTTTGCGTGGATCACGCTGCTGGTGGGGCTGGTGGTCTTTGCCGTGGCTATGTTCTTTGACATGAGCGACCCGCACCGCGTCACCCGCCGGTCGGCCCAGGGGTTCTGGCTGCATGTTGTGGCCGCGCCCGCGCTGGTCAACACCATCGCGCTGAGCCTGCTGGAAAGCGGGACGGGCAATGCGCACCTGATGCTGCTGGCGGTTCTGCTGCTCTTCGCCATCGTGGCCATCGTGATCGACCGCCGGTCCTTTCTGATTGCCGCCATCGTCTACAGCGTCACGCTGGCGGGCACGGTGTTTGGCGGCGACGGAGCCGCAACAACCGTGCTGGTTCTGGGCGTCTTTCTCGTGACACTCGGCGCGTTCTGGACACAGATCCGCGCTGCACTTCTTTCACCACTCTCCGGGGTGCTGCCGCTTGACCGGCTGCCACCCTCACACTGATACGGGAAATCTCATGACCGATCTTACCCCCCGCGAAATCGTCTCTGAACTCGACCGGTTCATCATCGGCCAGAACGACGCCAAGCGCGCCGTGGCTGTTGCCCTGCGCAACCGCTGGCGGCGCAAGCAGCTGGCGGACGATCTGCGCGATGAAGTCTATCCAAAGAACATCCTGATGATCGGGCCCACCGGCGTCGGCAAGACCGAGATCAGCCGCCGTCTGGCAAAACTGGCCCGCGCGCCGTTCCTGAAGGTCGAGGCGACCAAGTTCACCGAAGTCGGCTATGTCGGCCGTGATGTGGAGCAGATCATCCGCGATCTGGTGGATTCCGCCATCGTCATGACCCGCGAACACATGCGCGACGACGTCAAGGCCAAGGCCCGCTCCGCCGCCGAGGAACGTGTGATCGACGCCATTGCCGGCACCGACGCCCGCGACGGCACCCGCGAGATGTTCCGCAAAAAGCTGAAGTCGGGCGAGCTGGACGACACCGTGATCGAGCTTGAGGTGGCTGACACCTCGAACCCCTTTGGCGGCATGGACATTCCCGGCCAGCCCGGCGGCGCCAGCATGATCAATCTGGGTGATATTTTCGGCAAGGCCATGGGCGGGCGCACCGTGCGCAAGAAACTGACCGTCGCGCAAAGCTATGACGTGCTGATCGGCGAAGAGGCCGACAAGCTGCTGGACGACGAGACCGTGAACAAGGCGGCTGTCGCCTCGGTGGAAAACAGCGGCATCGTGTTCCTGGACGAGATCGACAAAGTCTGTGCCCGCTCGGACGCGCGCGGTGCCGACGTCAGCCGCGAAGGTGTGCAGCGCGACCTGTTGCCGCTGATCGAGGGCACCACCGTCAGCACCAAGCACGGGCCGGTGAAAACCGACCACATCCTGTTCATCGCCTCGGGTGCGTTCCACGTGTCGAAACCGTCGGACCTGTTGCCGGAATTGCAGGGCCGTCTGCCGATCCGGGTGGAATTGCGCGCACTGACCGAAGGTGATTTCGTCCGCATCCTGACCGAAACCGACAACGCCCTGACACGCCAGTACACCGCGCTGATGGGCACCGAGGATCTGACCGTCAGCTTTACCGAGGACGGCATCGCCGCACTGGCCAAGATCGCCGCCGAGGTGAACGCGTCGGTCGAAAACATCGGTGCGCGTCGGCTGTATACCGTACTGGAGCGTGTGTTCGAGGAGCTGTCGTTCACGGCCCCCGACCGTGCCGGCGAACAGGTGGTCGTGAACGCTGAATTCGTGGACAAGAACCTGAGCGAGCTCATGGCCTCGCCCGACATCAGCCGGTACGTGTTGTAACCCTGTGATTGCAGCCCTTCCCACCCTTTTGGTTTCCGCTTAGGCTGGGCCAAAGGGGTGGGTGTCGGGTGCTGCGTTTTCTGATCATTTCCGTTTTTCTGCTGTCCGCCTGCGCGGACCGTGTCGCGTCGCCGGTGGTGCCTGCCGCGCTGGACATCGGGACCATTCGCAGCGTCTTTGTCGGCACCACACGCGCGGAATATCCGCCCGGTACATTCAGCATCGGGCGGTCTCCGAACCTCAGCCTGCTTCAGGTCAAAGTGTCGATACCACCCGATCACAAATTTGGCGAAATCTCGGACGGGCAAAACAATCCAGACCCTGAGCGTGATTTCGTGCTTGCCCAGCGCAACAATTTTGCGACACCCGATGCCTTTCGCAATGCGCTGAACATCGAGATTGAAAAGAAGAATGCGCCGGGACGTGATGTGACGGTGTTTGTCCACGGCTTCAACAACAGCTTTGCCGACGGGGTGTTCCGTGTCGCGCAAATGGCCAATGACCTGAAGCTGCCGGGGTCTTTCGTGTCCTATGCCTGGCCCAGCCGGGGCAATCCGTTGGGGTATCAATACGACTCTGACAGCGCCCTGTTTGCCCGCGACGGTCTGCAAGAGTTGCTGTACAATGTTCAGGGCGCCGGCACCGATCAGATCGTCCTGGTGGCCCACTCGATGGGCGGCGCGCTGTTGATGGAAACGCTGCGCCAGATTGAAATTGCACGGCCTGGCTGGACTTCGGAACACATTGCGGGGGTCGTTTTGATGTCACCCGATCTGAACGTAGATGTGTTCCGGTCGCAGGTGCGCAGCTTTAAAAAACTGCCGCAGCCGTTCCTCATTTTTGTCTCGAAACGTGACATTGTCTTGAAACTGTCCGCGAGGATGCGTGGCGAAGCGTCTCAGCTGGGCAATATCAGCTCTGCCGCCGATCTGGATGATATGCCGGTGCAGGTGATTGATGTCAGCGCCTTTCAGGATCGCAGAAGCGGTGACCACTTTGTCGCTGCGGGATCGCCTGCGCTGGGTGCGCTTTTGTCCAACCTTGCAAAACTGGACGATGGGTTCGTCCGTGGACGCAGCGGCGGCGGTATTTCGTTGCCCGGAACGCGACGTGTGTATGGCGACGCAACGGAACTGACGGTGCGCGCGCCGGTGGCCCGAGACAGATAAGGTCTGGCGGGCCTACTGGGCCTTGAACGCGACCTAACGCCGTTTCCGCAGATAGACGTAATATGCACCCGTGCCGCCGTGGCGGATGTTGGCGGGGGTGATCTGCAACACCGCTTGCGACAGCGGGGCCATCGTCAACCATTGCGGCACCTGATGGCGCAGGACGCCAAAGCGCACCGGGATCGGGCCGCCCTCGTCGCGGGCCTTGCCCTTGCCGGTGATCACCAGCACCAGCCGCCTGCCTGATGCCTGCGACGACAGGATAAATCGCGTCAGCGCCGGATGGGCATGATCCAGCGTCATGCCATGCAGGTCGATCCGCGCTTCGGGCTTCAGCTTGCCGCGCCGCATCTGGTCGAACGCCTTGCGGTCCATCTGAACCTGCGCATTCGACAGACGTTCCGCCACCGGGCGCAGCACATCGCGGGTGATTGCGGGCTGGCCTTTAGCGGCAGCCGGCTTGGGCAATGTTTCGAAACGGGGGACCACGCGCGGTTTTGGGGGATCGACCCGTGTAACCTCAAGCGCCTGTTTCATCGCGGCCCCGGCGTCCAGCCTCTCGGCCTTTTCCGTCACCTTGCGCCACAGCTCAAGCTCGTCCGGTCGCAACCGCCGCCGGGTCATATCGCGCTTTCCGGCAGAAGGGCATAGGCGCGCTGGATCGGCAGCAACACATACATCCGCCCCGGATCACGCAGCCTGCCCGCTGCACGCCCCGCCGCGTCGCCGGTGCCAAAGAACACGTCGGCGCGCTGTGCACCCTTGATCGCGGATCCGGTGTCCTGTGCGATCATCAGGCGGCGCAGGGGTTTCTCGCCGTCCTTTTCAATCCACACCGGCGCGCCCAGCGGGACAAAGGACGGATCGACAGCAATCGACCGCATCGTGGTAATCGACCGGTTCATCGCGCCCAGTGGGCCACGGTCCGCGGGCACTTCGCTGACCTCGCGAAAGAACACGTAGGACGGATTGTGATAAAGCAGTTCGCGCCCGTCGTCAGGATTGCGGCGCACCCAATTCTTGATGACATCGGCGCTGACCTGATGGGCATCATATGTACCGCGCCGCACCAGCTCGGCCCCGATCGAGCGGTAATCCTGACCGTTCGACCCCTCGTAACCGACGCGCAGGAATGTGCCATCCGGCAGGCGAATACGGCCAGACCCCTGAATTTGCAGAAAGAACAGTTCGACCGGATCATCGACCCATGCAATCTCGAGCCCGCGCCCCGACAGGATTTCGCCGTCCAGAATGTCACGACGGCTGAGCCACGGGCGTGTCACCCGCGCCTCGGGTGGCATGGCGTAGACAGGATAGCGAAAGCGTGGGGTGGGGGTGCGTGATCCGTCAAGCTCGGGTTCGAAATACCCGGTGAACAGACCATCATTGCCGTCTTCGATCAGCACGGGCCGAAACAGCAGCTCAAAGAACGTGCGCGGCTCGGGGTTCTGTGCGGCAAAGGCGCACAGGGCGCGCCAGTCCGGTTCGTTCAGATCCTGACAGGTGTTCCGGAAGGTGGCGAGAGCGGCGGCATGGTCGTCATTGGCCCAGCCGTCAAGCTGGTCAAAGCCTGTTACCTTCACCCGTGTCTCGGACTGAACAGGCTGTGTCATCGCCGCCCCCAAAAGGATCGCGGCGACAACACGCCGCCAGATCACGCGTCTGTGGAAACCAGAAACCAATTTGGATCATCCGAACCCATTGTCCGCGCAAAGGCCCAGGTGTCCTTTTGGCGTTTGATTTCGGTTGTGCTGCCTTCCACGATATCCCCGCCTTTGTCGCGTACGGCAGAGGTCAGTTCGGCAACAAAGCGCAGGGTCAGTTCGGCCTCGTTGGTGGTGGGATCAAAGGTGGCGTCGGTCAGTTTGATCTCGCTGACGCCGATAAAGTTCACGTCGATGGTCAGGCCCTGGTCTTCGCGTGCGGCCACGCCGTCGACAAAGCTTTCATAGACCTCTTCCGACAGGAACGGCTGGATCTGTGCCAGCTCGCCCTTGTCATAGGCCAGAATAATCATCTCGTATGCTCCGCGTGCGCCGCCCAGGAAATCGGAGACGTTGAACGACGGCTCGACCCGCTTCATCGCGGCCAGCGCCTTGGCCGCTTCGCTGTCTTCGGGAACGTGGTCGGTGATGTCCAGATCGGGGCCGCCTTCGATCACTTCGAATTCGGGACGCATGGCACCTGTTTGTTCTTTGGTCACGGGCGGCTTTTCAAAGCCTTCGCGCGTGCCCAGAACGCTTTTCAGGCGCAGGATCAGGAAAATGGCGATGCCAGCCAGAACCAACAGTTGGATTAGGGGCGCTTGCATTGAAATAAACCTCTTTCAGGCGGAAAAGTGGTAACCCGCGGTGTTGGTTATTATGTAGGGGCTGGGGCGCACCAAGTCCACCGCGCCCACAGGAAAGGATCGTTCGTATGTGGTTGTTTTTGGCATTTCTCGCTGTGCCATTGATCGAGATTACACTTTTTATCCAGATCGGTGGTGCCATCGGGCTGGGATGGACGCTGTTCATCGTCATCACCACGGCGATATTGGGCACTTACCTGATGCGTCAGCAGGGGTTGCGGACCATTGAAAAGCTGCGGTCGTCGATGAACGAGCTGACCGATCCGACCGAACCGCTGGTGCACGGGGCGATGATCCTGTTTGCAGGCGCGTTGTTGCTGACGCCGGGGTTCTTCACCGACACGATCGGGCTGGCGCTGATGATTCCGCAGGTGCGGTCGTGGATGTTCCAGGCCGTGCGCAGCCGGATCAACGTGACCGGTTTCGCAGCGAACGGGCAGGGACCACAACGCCACCCGCACCGTCCCGATGTCATCGACGCCGATTACCAGGACGTGACCCCACAGGCGGACGACCATCAGGGCCCCTCGGGCTGGACCAAGCCGTAAGGCATGGCATTGAGCAGGTGACCCCAACCTGTTAAAGCGGAAAAAACGCATTTCAACAGGAGACTTCAATGGCTGAAACCGACGGTCAGGCACCGCAGCAACAGGCGCAACCGCAGATGCGCATTCTGGGCCAGTTCATTCGCGACGTTTCGTTCGAAAACATCATGGCACAGAAAGGCGCACCGCAGGATGTGCAGCCCGATGTGCAGGTTCAGGTCAACCTGGACGCCAAGAAGCGCACCGCCGACAACCAGTATGAATCGGCGATCAAGCTGAACGTGACATCCAAGGCCAAGGGAGGCGACAGCACGCTGTTCGTGCTGGAAATCGACTATGTCGGCATTTTCCACATCGAAAACGTACCCGAAGACCAGATGCACCCGTTTCTGCTGATCGAATGCCCGCGCATGATCTTCCCGTTCCTGCGCCGCGTTGTCAGCGACATCACCCGTGACGGTGGCTTCCCGCCGCTGAACCTGGAAAACATTGATTTCATTGCCATGTACCGCAACGAAATCGCACGTCGCCAGGCGGAAAACCCGCCCAAGGCCGACGCGTAAGTTCACGGATGCTGAGGGCCGTCAGCCGGCCTTCAGCCTTTCGCCCACAGGGCCGCATCGCCCATTTTCTCGACGAATGCGGCGTGGGCCTGCGCTTCTTCATCTGTAATACGTGACGCAAGCGGCGTTGGCCGTGGTCTGGGTGTCCAGTCGGGCAGGTCGGTGTCCGACTTTTGCGATCCGGCCGTGGACAGTCCGAAGTCGGGTTGGCGGCCGCCGATCAGCTCAAGATACACCTCGGCCAGAATTTCACTGTCCAACAGGGCGCCGTGCAGGGTCCGCGCGTCGTTGTTGATGCCAAAACGGCGACACAGCGCATCCAGCGATGCGGGCGAGCCGGGAAAGCGTTTGCGCGCAATCTCCAGCGTGTCGATAGCCCGGTCATAGGGAATCTCGGGCAGGTTCATCCATTTCAGTTCGGCATTCAGAAACTTCATGTCAAAGGCCGCGTTGTGGATCACCAGCTTGGCGTCGCCGATAAAGTCCAGGAACGCCTGACCAACGGCCGCGAACTTGGGTTTGTCGCGCAGGAAATCATCCCCCAACCCGTGCACCTGAAACGCCTCGTCTGGCATGGAGCGTTCGGGGTTGATGTATTGGTGATAGGTCTTGCCTGTCGCCATATGCCCCATCAGCTCGACCGCGCCGATCTCGACGATACGGTCGCCGCTGAACGGATCAAAGCCCGTGGTTTCGGTGTCCAGAACGATCTCACGCATTGGATAAGCCTGCCTTGATGGTGTTTACGATGGCCTGAACCTGTGCGCGGGCGTGGTCCATCGTGTCGGTGATCACAACATAGTCGGACAGCGCAACCTTGTCATCGTTCGGCATTTGTTTTGCCTTGATCTGCTCGAACTGTTCCAGCGTCATGGTCCCGCGCGCCATCACCCGCTCTTGTTGCAGATCGGGCGGAATAGAGACACATACAACCGCGTCCATCCGCGCATTCCCGCCGGTTTCGAACAACAGCGGAATGTCGAACACCAGGATGTCGGCCTGCGCCGTGTCGATGAAGGCCTGCCGGTCCTGACCCACGAGCGGATGCACGATTTTCTCGATCCGCTCCAACAACGTCGGGTCCTCGGCGATCAGCGCGCGCAGGGGCGGGCGCGATACCGTATCGTCGATCACAGCACGCGGTTCCAGCGCGCGCATCGGTTCCACCCCGATGCCGCCCTTGCCGTAAATCCGGTGCACGGCGGCATCGGCATCCCATACGGCACAGCCTGCTTCGGCGAACAATTGCGCCGTGGTCGATTTGCCCATGCCAATCGACCCTGTCAGCCCCAGACGAAAGCTCATCTCAGGGCTGCTGCGCGGGCTGCGCTGTCCACAACGGGACGCTGACCGAACCAGCGCTCGAACCCCGGCACCGCCTGATGCAGCAGCATCCCCAGACCGTCGACCACCACACAGCCCTGGTCTTCGGCGGTTGCCAGCAACCTGGTTTTCAGTGGCGTATACACCAGATCTGTCACCACGGTGCCGCGCCGCAGCCCGTCCAGAGGAATGCGCATCTCGGGCTTGCCGATCATGCCCAGCGACGAGGTGTTCACGGTCAGCACAGCATCGTCCAGCATGTTGCCGGCCTGAATCCAGTCATAAACCTGCACGCGGTTGCCAAAGTCGGAGGCCACACGGTCCGCCCGCACGCGGGTGCGGTTGGTCAGCATAATCTCGGGCACACCAGCATCCAGCAGCGACGCCACCACAGCGCGCGATGCACCGCCCGCGCCGATGATGGCGGCGGGACCGGATTGCGGCACCCAGTCCGGTGCGCCGGCTTTCAGGTTTTCAATGAATCCGTAACCGTCCGTATTGTCGGCCTGGATCTTGCCGTCCTTGCGAAAGATGATCGTGTTCGCGGCCCCGATCAGCGTGGCGCGATCCGTGACCATGTCGGCGATCTGCAACACGGCCTCTTTGTGGGGGATGGTAACGTTCACGCCCACAAAACCCATCTGTGGCAGCGTGCGCAGCACCTTTTCCAGATCTTCGGGCTCAACATGCATCGGAATATAGTGCCCCTTCAGCCCCAGTGTTTTCAGCCAATGATGCTGAAGCTGAGGTGATTTCGAATGGGCAATGGGGGCGCCGATTACGCCTGCCAGGGGTATCTTTGTCTGGGTCACGCCTGCACAACTCCTCGGACGGTCAGAAAGGCCAGAAGCTGCAAAAGTGGCATACCCAGCACGCTAAAGTAATCCCCCTCGATGCTCGCCATCAGCCGCACGCCTTCCTCTTCTATCTTATAGCCACCAACACTGTGGCGGATGCTGTCCCAATTGCGGTCTACATAGTCCTGAATATAGGCGTCGGATGCATCACGCATCCGCACACGCACCTGACCGATGTGCCGCCAGATCGGTTCGCCGTTTTCGCAGATAACTGCTGCCGACAACAGGCTGTGCATGTCACCGCGCAGGGCGGTCAGCTGGGTGACAGCCTGTTCGGGCGTTTCGGGTTTCGACAGCAACGTCCCGCGATGATCCAGCACCTGGTCACAGCCCAGGACAAAGACGCCGGGCATCTTGTCGCTGATCTTGCGCGCCTTGATCTCGGCCAGCGTGTCGGCAATGTCGCGCGGTTTGGCCTGCTCGGCCAGCATCCCCGCCTTTACACTATCTTCATCTACGCGTGGTTTCATCACCTCAAAGGCAACACCGGCCTGTGTCAGCATATCCGCCCGTATGGACGACCCCGAGGCGAGGATGATGGACTGTGGCATGTGGATAACCTTGTGTGAAAACCATGTGCAGCTGGGTTGGTCCTTTTGTGGGAATTCTACGCTGCGGGTTCAATCCCGAATTTCGCCGGCTTCTTGGCGGACTTCACGCCGTTTGTACCCCCATGCACAAGGATAAGACAGCGCCTGTTGATGAAACATTTGTTGTGACACTGTCCACAAAGTTATCCACGACGGTTTACAGATGACGAATCTGCAAGATTTTGAAAATAAACCCTAAAATATGGTTGTTCCAAAATCTGTCATTCCGGGAGAAATATTGTCCCGCTGTTCATAACCCGGTGTACGAACAGATAATCCACAGGTTTTGACGTCCCTACCTCATCATCATCCTTTCTTTTATCTTATATATATTATTAGTAAGAGGCCGAGCGCAGGAGGCCCCATGACCGATATTCTGAGCAACTGGTATCCCTACATCAAAGCCTTGCACATTATGTCGGTGATCGCGTGGATGGCAGGCCTGTTTTATCTGCCGCGCCTGTTCGTCCATCACGTCGAAACCGCAGGGCTGAGCGGGCCCAGCCATGACCTGTTCCTCGTCATGGAAGAAAAGCTGCTGCGGGTGATCATGAACCCCGCAATGATCTCGACCTGGCTCTTTGGCCTGCTGCTGGTGATGACACCGGGGATTGTCGGCTGGGATATGATCTGGCCGTGGACCAAGGGGCTGTCGGTTCTGGCGATGACCGGGTTTCACATGTGGCTGGCACGCCAACGCAAGAACTTTGTCGCGGGCGCAGGGCTGAAAACCGGCCGCACCTACCGGATGATGAACGAACTGCCGACGCTGTTGATGGTCGTGATCGTGCTGTCTGTGGTGGTGAAGTTCTGAATTAATTGACTCTGACGGTGCTTTTGCCTATCTGGGCTTAAGCACCCCGTTCGGGGACCGCATCTAGCGATATATTTGATCAAGGACAGCCAGGTTTGCGCCGGCTGCTACGTGTTTGCATGACAGATGAAACCATCGACGCAACTGAAACAGTTGAATGCCTGACTCTGGCCGAGTTGAAGGCCAACAGCCCCAAAGACCTGCTGGCGATGGCCGAAGAGCTTGAGATCGAGAACGCCTCGACCATGCGCAAGGGCGAGATGATGTTCCAGATCCTGCGCGAACGCGCGGACGAAGGCTGGGATGTCTCCGGCGACGGCGTGCTGGAAGTGCTGCAAGACGGTTTCGGTTTCCTGCGCTCGCCCGAGGCCAACTATCTGTCTGGTCCCGACGACATCTATGTGTCGCCCGAGATGATCCGCAAATATTCGCTGCGCACCGGCGACACCATCGACGGCGGCATTCGCGCGCCGGACAATGACGAACGCTATTTCGCGCTGACCGATGTGGCGAACATCAACTTTGAAGATCCCGAGAAGGCCCGTCACAAGATTGCCTTTGACAACCTGACGCCGCTGTACCCCGACGAGCGTCTGACCATGGAAACCGATGAACCCGCGACCAAGGACCGGTCGGCGCGGATCATTGATCTGGTGTCGCCCATCGGTAAGGGCCAGCGGTCGCTGATCGTGGCGCCGCCGCGCACTGGTAAAACGGTTCTGCTGCAGAACATCGCCAACAGCATCGAACGCAACCACCCCGAATGCTACCTGATCGTTCTGCTGATCGACGAGCGGCCCGAAGAGGTCACCGACATGCAGCGGTCGGTCAAGGGCGAGGTCATCAGCTCGACCTTTGACGAGCCGGCAACGCGCCACGTCGCCGTGTCGGAAATGGTCATCGAAAAGGCAAAGCGTCTGGTCGAACACAAGCGCGATGTTGTGATCCTGCTGGATTCGATCACCCGTCTGGGCCGCGCGTTCAACACCGTTGTGCCGTCGTCGGGCAAGGTTCTGACCGGTGGTGTGGACGCCAACGCGCTGCAACGCCCCAAACGGTTCTTTGGTGCCGCGCGGAACATTGAAGAGGGCGGCAGCCTGACCATCATCGCAACCGCGCTGATCGACACCGGCAGCCGGATGGACGAGGTGATCTTTGAAGAATTCAAAGGCACCGGTAACTCGGAAATCGTGCTGGACCGCAAGATCGCGGACAAGCGCGTGTTCCCGGCCATCGACATCCTGAAATCCGGCACCCGGAAAGAGGAACTGTTGGTCGACAAGAATGATCTGGCCAAAACCTTTGTCCTGCGTCGCATCCTGAACCCGATGGGCACCACCGACGCGATCGAGTTCCTGATTTCCAAGTTGAAGCAGACCAAGACAAACTCGGATTTCTTCGATTCCATGAACACCTGACCCTTGGGGGCGTGACCGATGGATACGATTTTCGCCCTTGCGACGGTGCAGGGCCGCGCAGGCGTGGCCGTTGTGCGCGTGTCCGGTCCGTCCGCCCATCACGCGGGTCAGATGCTGTGCGGTGCGCTGCCTGACGCGGGTTGCTTTGCTGTCCGTGCCGTGCGTTCGGGTGACGAACTGTTGGACCGTGCGCTGGTCCTAACATTCGCCGCGCCGCACAGTTTCACCGGCGAGGACGTGATCGAGCTGCACCTGCACGGCAGCATCGCGATCTTGCAACGAGTCCTGTCCGTTCTGGGCGAGATCGAAGGGCTGCGTCTGGCGGAACCCGGTGAATTCACTCGCCGTGCCTTGGAAAACGGCAAGATGGACCTGGCGCAGGTCGAGGGGCTGGCCGATCTGATCGACGCCGAAACGGAATTCCAACGTGCCCAGGCGATGCAGACCGTCGAAGGCGCGCTGAGCAAGGTTGTCGAGGACTGGCGCGCACGGCTGATCCATGCGGCGTCATTGCTGGAAGTCACCATTGATTTTGCCGATGAAGACGTGCCGGTTGATGTGGCGCCAGAGGTCGTCGATCTGCTCGCCGAAGTCATTCTGCAGGCGTCGGACGAGGTTTCGCGGTCCTATGTGGCCGAACGGGTGCGGTCCGGGTTCGAAGTGGCCATCGTTGGCCTGCCAAACGCCGGAAAGTCTACTCTTCTCAATGCGTTAGCTGGTCGTGATGCGGCCATCACCTCGGAATTCGCAGGCACCACCCGCGATGTGATCGAAGTGCGCATGGATCTGGATGGTTTGCCGGTGACATTCCTGGACACCGCTGGCCTGCGCGACAGCGATGATCATGTGGAAGCGATCGGGATCGAACGCGCCATCGCCCGCGCCAGAACGGCGGACCTGCGGGTGTTCCTGACAGATGATATGGCTGCGCTGCCGCTGACACCCTTGCCACAGGACATCGTCGTCGCCCCCAAGGCTGATCTGCGGTCCGACGGGACAGGGGTGTCTGGTGTGACCGGTGCTGGTGTGACAGATCTGGTTCAGGCGGTGAAAGCTGTATTTTCCGACAAAGTGGCGCACGCCGGCCTGACCTCGCGTGAACGGCACCGGACCTCGCTGCAATCCGCCGTTGCAGCTTTGGAGACCGCGCAAGACCTCGTCAAACAGGGGCCAGAGGTTTATGACTTGGCGGCAGAGGAGTTGCGGATCGCGATTCGCAGCCTTGAATTCCTTGTGGGTCGCATCGATGTAGAAAACCTGCTGGATGAAATCTTTTCCAGCTTCTGCCTGGGTAAATGACAGGAGTGTTTCACGTGAAACATTTTGACGTTCTGGTAATCGGTGGCGGCCATGCAGGAGCAGAGGCCGCCCATGCGGCTGCGCGGATGGGGGCGAATACGGCGCTGGTTACGATGACGTTGTCCGGCATTGGCGTTATGTCGTGCAATCCCGCGATTGGTGGCTTGGGCAAAGGCCACCTGGTGCGCGAGATTGACGCCATGGACGGCGTCATGGGTAAAGTCGCGGACAAGGCCGGTATCCAGTTTCGTCTGCTGAATCGCCGCAAAGGCCCAGCCGTCCAGGGACCACGTGCGCAGGCCGACCGCGCAATCTACCAGCGTGAAATGCTGGCGGCGACGTTGGCGCAGCCGAACCTGACGGTGGTCGAGGGTGAAGTTGTCGACCTGAAAATGACCGGCACGCAGGTGACGGGCGTCGAACTCGCGGACGGCACTTTGATCGACTGCACGACCGTCGTTCTGACGACGGGCACATTCTTGCGCGGCATTATCCATATTGGCGAAGAGAAACGCTCGGGCGGGCGCATGGGCGACAAGGCTTCGGTTCGTCTGGCGGAGCGGATCGACAGTTTTGGTCTGCCATTGGGACGGCTCAAGACAGGCACGCCGCCGCGTCTGGACACGCGCACGATCAACTGGTCGATCCTCGAAGAACAGCAGGGCGACGATGATCCCGCGTTTTTCTCCTTTGAAACGACGCAATTGTCCGCTCGTCAGGTGTCTTGCGGCATCACGCACACGAATGAACGCACCCACGAGATTATTTCGAAAAACCTTTCGCGTTCCGCGATGTATGGCGGCCATATCGATGGCACAGGTCCGCGCTATTGCCCGTCGATCGAGGATAAGGTCGTGCGTTTTGCCGACAAATCTTCGCATCAGGTGTTTTTGGAGCCAGAAAGCCTGACGGGCAACACCGTTTACCCCAACGGGATTTCAACCTCGCTGCCTGTCGATGTGCAGCAGAATTACATCCATTCCATCGTCGGGCTGGAGGAGGCGGTGATCCTGCAACCCGGATATGCGATTGAATACGATTATGTCGACCCGCGCGCGCTGGATGCCTCGCTGCAACTGCGTGCGACATCGCATTTGTTCCTGGCGGGGCAGATCAACGGGACAACGGGCTATGAAGAGGCCGCAGCCCAAGGAATGGTTGCCGGTCTGAATGCCGCATGTCTGGCGCAGGGCCGCGATCCTGTGCATTTTGGACGTGCAACCAGCTATATTGGCGTGATGATCGACGATCTGACAACACGCGGGGTGACCGAGCCGTATCGGATGTTCACGTCACGGGCCGAGTTCCGGTTGTCCCTGCGCGCCGACAACGCTGACCAACGTCTGACTCCACAAGCGATCGAGTTGGGTGTGGTTTCCGCAGGCCGCCGCCGTCTGTTTGAGGCCAAGCGCGACGCGCTTGAGGCGGGTTACCAGGCGATGACGCGCGAGAAATACTCGCCAAAGCAAATCACCGCCGCTGGAATTGCGGTTAAAGAGGACGGGACACGGCGGACACCCTATCAACTTCTTGCTTTTCCGGATGTTCAGTTTTCCGACGTAATTAGGGTTCAGCCCGATCTGGACACTATTGATCCGCCTATTCAGATCCAACTGGCCCGCGACGCGCTTTATGCAAACTACATCGACCGTCAGCAGAAAGATATCGACCGCCTGCAAAAGGACGAAGCGCATGTGATTCCAGACGGATTCGTTTACGCGGGCATCAGCGGTCTTTCGAACGAGCTGACCTCAAAGCTTGAGCGCATCCGGCCGAGCAACCTTGCCCAGGCTGCGCGGGTTGAGGGGATGACGCCGGCAGCATTGGCGTTGCTTTTGGCTAAGTTGCGGCAGCACAAGAAGAAATCCGCATGACGATTGTACCGGACTGGCTTGCCGGCGATGTTTCACGTGAAACATTGCAGGACCTTCAAGGCTTTCATGACCTCTTCCTGAAATGGAATGCCAAGATTAATCTTGTTTCGCGTTCCAGCGCACCCGAGTTGTGGAACCGGCACATTTGGGATTCGGCGCAGGTTTGGAAGCTGGCGCCAAAAGTTGCGCATTGGGCCGATTTTGGCAGCGGAGGCGGGTTTCCAGCCATCATTTGTGCGATCTTCGCCAAACATGAGGCCCCTGACACCAGATTTACTCTGGTGGAAAGCGATCAGCGAAAATCGACCTTTCTGCGCACCGCGATACGCGAACTTGGCCTGAACGCGACTGTTCTGGCCCGGCGGATTGAAGAGATCGACCCGTTGAATGCCGACGTCATTTCGGCACGGGCGTTGTCGCAACTTTCCGAATTGCTTGAATTTGTCGCACAACATATGTCTTCCGAAGGGCAAGCGTTGTTCCCAAAAGGGGAAATCTGGCAGTCAGAGCTTGATACAGCCCGAAAAGCGTGGACATTTGATTGTATTGCCCACACCAGCCATACGGACGCGCAGGCAGCCGTTTTGCAGATCAAGGAGTTGAAACGTGTCTGACCCAACACGCCCCATCGGACCCAAGATCGTGGCAATTGCAAACCAGAAAGGCGGCGTCGGTAAAACGACGACGTCGATCAACCTTGCTGCGGCGCTGGCCGAGCAGGGGCGCAAGGTTCTATTGGTGGATCTTGATCCGCAAGGGAACGCGTCGACCGGGCTTGGGATCGAGGTAGATGACCGGGTTCTGACGACCTATGAGTTGTTGTTGGAAGACGTCGACCTGGGCGAGGCGATCCTGCCCACGTCCGAGGCAAATCTGTTTATCATACCGGCGACGGTAGACCTGAGCTCTGCGGACCTTGAACTGATGTCCAACGAAAAACGCAGCTTTCTGCTGCATGATGCGCTGCGCCAGATCCAGATGGACCCTTTTGGCTTTGATTATGTGCTGATTGATTGCCCGCCATCGTTGAACCTGTTGACGGTGAACGCGATGATTGCCGCGCATTCCGTCCTGGTGCCGCTGCAATCCGAATTCTTTGCGCTCGAAGGTTTGTCGCAATTGATGTTGACCGTTCGAGAGGTCCGGCAATCGGGGAACAAGGACCTTCGGATCGAAGGTATTGTGTTGACCATGTACGACCAACGCAACAACTTGAGTTTGCAGGTCGAACAGGACGCGCGCGACAACCTGGGCGAACTGGTGTTCAAGACTGTGATCCCGCGCAACGTGCGCGTGTCGGAAGCGCCGTCTTTTGCGATGCCGGTGCTGAGCTATGACCCAACTTCGCGGGGGGCCAAAGCCTATCGCGACCTGGCGGTTGAATTTATTCGGAACAATGCACGACAGAAAGTAGAGGCCTGAGATGGTACCCAAGGATAAAAAACGCGGACTCGGCCGTGGGCTTTCAGCGCTGATGGCGGATGTGAACGAGGCCGAGAAGGTGACCGTGGAAAGTGCTGCCTCGGGTGTGCGGATGGTTCCGATTGAGCAGGTCAAACCAAACCCGGATCAGCCGCGCAAACGGTTTATGCAGGACGATCTGGATGATCTGGCGGCCTCGATCGCCGAAAAGGGTGTGATTCAGCCGCTGATCGTGCGCGAGAAAGATGGCGGATTCGAAATCGTCGCCGGCGAGCGCCGTTGGCGTGCGGCACAGATGGCGAAACTGCATGAGCTGCCGGTGATCCTGCGCGACTTTGACGACATGGAAGTGTTGGAAGTCGCGATTATCGAAAACATTCAACGGGCGGACCTGAACGCGATCGAAGAGGCGGCCGGCTATCGTCAGTTGATGGACAAGTTTGGCCATACCCAGGAAAAGATGGCCGAGGCTTTGGGCAAAAGCCGGAGCCATATCGCGAACCTGTTGCGGTTGTTGCAACTGCCCGACGATGTCGTCGAGATGGTGCGCAAGGGCGATCTGTCCTCGGGTCACGCACGCGCGTTGATCACGGCGGATGATCCGTCGGCGCTCGCACGCAAGGTTGTGGACGAAGGGTTGAGCGTGCGCGCGACCGAAGCTTTGGTGAAATCAATGCAAGGTCGGGGCGAAGAAACAGCGCCCAAAAGTTCCAAACGGGCAGGCGAAACAAAGGACGCGGACACCAAGGCGCTCGAAGGTGATCTTTCGGCTGCTTTGGGTATGACCGTTCAACTGTCGCACAAGCCGGGGGCCGAGGCGGGTCAGATGTCGATTTCGTACAAGACGTTGGAAGAACTGGACGAATTGTGCCGGATCCTCAGCGGAAGCTAATCTGCAAGCAATTCGCGCAAAACGCCGTTCAAAACGCTAACACCTTGTTCTGTAACAGAAATATTTTGGCCTCTCTGATCGAGCAAACCAAGCTCTGAGAGGTTTTTCAGCGTATCAGGGGCCACAGAGCGCCCCGAAAGCGCCTCAAAACGCGCCAAATCCACCCCATCGGTCAGGCGGAGGCCCATCAAAAGAAATTCGTTGGCCTGATCTTCACCGGTCAGGGCGACGTTTGGAAGTTGTCGCAGCTCTTCCAGCCAGCGTTTCGGGTTGGTGGGCGCTTCGGTGGCAAACCGTTGGCCGTTCAGGGTCAGGCGACCATGCGCGCCAGGGCCGATGCCGACGTAATCTCCGTAACGCCAGTAAATCAGGTTGTGCCGCGATTGCGCGCCATCGCGGGCGTGGTTGCTGACCTCATATGCGGGCATGCCGAAATCGGCGCAGATGTCGCGGGTCAGGGTAAACATATCGGCGGCGCGGTCTTCGTCGGGCAGGCCGGCCAGCTTGCCCGCGTTGTAGCGGTCGCCAAAAGCCGTGCCTTGTTCGATGGTCAGCTGATACAGCGAAAGGTGGTCTATCGCCATGGTCAGAGCCTGTTTCAGCTCGGATTCCCAATCAGCCAAAGTTTGTTTTTGCCGACCATAAATCAGGTCAAAGCTGATCCGATCAAAGGTTTTGCGCGCAATGTCAAAAGCGGCGCGCGCCTCGTCAGCCGAATGAATACGGCCCAGTCGGCGCAGATCTTCATCGTTCAGCGCCTGAATGCCCATCGAAATGCGGTTCACGCCCCCCGCGCGGAAATCGGCAAAGCGCTGCGCCTCAACCGAGCCGGGGTTGGCTTCCAGCGTGATTTCCATGTCGTTGGCGGTGGGCCAGTGTTCGCGGATCGCGTCGATGACGTCGGCGACGACCCAGGGCTCCATCAGGCTGGGGGTGCCGCCGCCAAAAAACACGGTGTGCACGATGCGCCCAGGCGTCTGTTCGGCGGCTTTGCGGATTTCTTCCAGATAGGCATCGCGCCACGCCGCATGGTCAATTGTGCGTGCAACGTGGCTGTTAAAGTCGCAATAGGGGCATTTGGCGGCACAAAACGGCCAGTGGATGTAAATCCCGAAGCCGCCGTTTTGCCAATCTTCAGTCAAAGCAGCCGTCGATCAGTTTTTTGAACGCATTTGCGCGATGGCTGATCTCGTTCTTTGCGTCGGCGGTCATTTCTGCAAAGGTGACGTCGTGACCGACCGGTTGGAACATCGGGTCATATCCGTGGCCCTGTTCACCGCGAATGGGCCAGACCAATGTACCCTCAACTGTGCCCTCGAAGACCTCGTCATGGCCGTCCGGCCATGCCATCACCAGCGTCGAGCAAAACCGCGCGGTGCGCGGTTCGGGCGCGTTGCGTTCTTCCAGAAGATTGCGGGTTTTCGTCATCGCCATCAGGAAATCACGGCCATTGGGCGTTTCCGCCCAGTCCGCGGTGTAAACGCCGGGGGCGCCGTCCAGCGCATCCACCTGAATACCGGAATCGTCCGACAGCGCGGGCACGCCGGTCGCCTGCGCGGCGGCGTGCGCCTTGATCCGGGCGTTGCCGACGAAAGTGGTTTCGGTTTCTTCCGGTTCGGGCAGCTTCATCTCGGCGGCGCCGACGACCTGCACGCCCAGCGGCTGAAAAAGGGCAACCATCTCTTCCAGCTTGCCCGCGTTGTGAGTGGCCACCAACAGCCGGTCACCGGTGAATTTGCGTGTCATGCCGTGGCTGCCTTTTGTGCGGCGACCAGTTCGGACACGCCTTTTTCCGCCAGATCCATCAGCTGGTTCATCTGATCGCGCGAGAATGTCTGGCCTTCGGCGCTCATCTGCACCTCGATCAACCGGCCCGTGCCGGTCAGGATAAAGTTGCCGTCGACACCGGCTTCGCTGTCTTCAGGGTAGTCCAGATCCAGAACCGGCTGGCCCGCGTAAATCCCGCAGCTGACGGCCGCAACAGGGTCTACCAAGGGATCAGAGACAATATCGCCCGCTTTCATCAACTTGTTGACCGCCAGTTTCAACGCGACCCAACCGCCGGTGATCGACGCACAGCGGGTGCCGCCATCGGCTTGCAGCACGTCACAGTCGATGGTGATCTGGCGTTCGCCCAAGGCAGAGCGGTCCACGCCTGCGCGCAGCGAGCGACCGATCAGGCGTTGGATTTCCACGGTGCGGCCACCTTGTTTGCCCATAGCAGCCTCGCGGCGCATCCGGGTGTTTGTGGCACGCGGCAGCATCCCGTATTCTGCAGTGACCCAGCCCAACCCGGACCCCTTGATAAAGGGCGGCACACGGTCTTCGATGGTCGCGGTGCACAGGACATGGGTGTGCCCGATCTTGATCAGCGCGGACCCTTCGGCATGTTTGGTAAAGCCGGTTTCGATCGACACGGCACGCATTTCGTCCAGTTTTCTTCCCGAAGGTCGCATGATAAATCCTTTTCACTGTTGGGGCGGGGATAACGCCCCACGGGCCTGTGACGCAAGTACGATTGACCTTTTGTAACCCAGCCCGTCTAGTGGCGACGCCGAGGCAAATATGACAGACACACCGAATATCATGGAAGAGTTGAACGACCGGTCGCGCGAAGTGTTTCGTCGCGTGGTCGAAGGCTATCTTGCCAACGGCGATCCGGTGGGGTCGCGCACGCTGACCCGCGATTTCAGCGAAAAGGTCAGCGCAGCAACAATTCGCAACGTGATGCAGGATCTGGAGTTCATGGGGCTGCTGGACAGCCCGCACGTGTCCGCCGGGCGTATCCCGACCCAGCGCGGGTTGCGGATGTTCGTGGATGGGCTGATGGAAGTGGGCCTGCCAGATTCCGCCGACCGCGAAAAGATCGACGCGACACGCGGCGCGGGCGAACGGGACGTGGCCGGATTGCTGGATCGCGTCGGTTCGGCGCTGTCCGGCGTGACGCAGGGTGCGTCGCTGGTGCTGGCACCCAAGCACGAGGCACCGATCAAACACATCGAATTTGTATCATTGGGGCACGACCGCGCATTGGGCGTTTTGGTGCTGGCCGACGGTCATGTGGAAAACCGGCTGTTCACGCCGCCACCCGGACAAACGCCCAGTTCGATGCGCGAGGCTGCGAATTTCCTGAACGCGCTGATCGAAGGCAAGACGCTGGGCGAAGTGCAGTCTGTAATCCAGGTCGAGATCAAAAAGCGCCGCCGCGAAATCGACAGTCTGGCCGCCGAACTGGTGGAACAGGGGCTGGCCGTCTGGGACGGCGATGACGACCGAAATCAACGGTTGATCGTGCGGGGACGGTCGAATCTGTTGGGTGCCGCAGGCGACGGCGAGGATCTGGACCGCATCCGTACGCTGTTCGACGACCTGGAACGCAAACGTGACATCGCCGAATTCCTTGAACTGACTGACGAAGGTCACGGTGTGCGCATTTTTATCGGTTCGGAAAACAAACTTTTTTCACTTTCGGGTTCCTCTCTGGTGGTTTCCCCATATATGAACGCGGATCGAAAGATCATCGGAGCGGTCGGGGTCATCGGGCCCACGCGGCTGAACTATGGGCGCATCGTTCCGATTGTGGATTATACGGCGCAATTGGTGGGCAAATTGCTGACCGATAAAAGTTAGAGGTGAAGAATGGCGGAGCCGAAAGACAACGATTTCCTGGACGACATCGACGCGGCAGAAGCAGACGCATACGCGGATGAAATGGCCGAGATTGATGACGAGGCGCTGGAGCTGGACCAGCTGCGCGCTGAACGGGATCAATTGAAGGACCGGTTCATGCGGGCGCTGGCCGACGCGGAAAACGCGCGCAAGCGGTCCGACAAGGACCGACGCGAGGCCGAGAACTATGGCGGGTCCAAGCTGGCCCGCGACATGCTGCCGGTTTACGACAACATGAAACGCGCGCTGGACGCCGTGACCGAGGATCAGCGCAGCGTTGCGGGTCCGTTGCTGGAAGGCATCGAGCTGACCATGCGCGAGCTGTTGAGCGTGTTCAAAAAGCACGGCATCGACATGATCGCGCCCGAAGTGGGCGACAAGTTCGATCCGCAGCATCATCAGGCAATGTTCGAGGCACCCGTGCCCGGCACCAAGGCAGGCGAGATCATCCAGGTTGCGGCAGAAGGGTTCATGCTGCACGACCGTCTGCTGCGCCCGGCGCAGGTGGGCGTGTCGTCGATGCCCGCGTCCTAAGACGTCTGAAATTGAATGTTTGAAGAGGCGGTCAGGTTTTGGCCGCCTCTTTCAGTTTGTAGAGCGCCTCAAGCGCCTGTTTCGGCGTCATCTCGTCAGGATGCAGATCGCCGATCAAATCCAACACTGGGCTTTTCGCGGCTTTTGGTGCGGGTGCGGTGGCCTGCATGCTGAACAATGGCAGGTCGTCGATAATTGCCTTTTGCGTCGCACCGCCTTCGCGCTCGCCCTTTTCCAGCGCCTCCAGCACCGTGCGGGCGCGGGCGATGACAGAGGGCGGCAATCCGGCAAGCTGTGCGACCTGCACGCCATAGGACCGGTCTGCCGCGCCTTTTTGGACCTCATGCAGGAACACGACCTCGCCGTCGAATTCCTTGACGGCGACGGTCGCGTTGTCGACATGGTCCAGCTTGCCGGCCAGCGCGGTCAGTTCGTGATAGTGCGTGGCAAAGAGCGCGCGGCTTTTGTTGCCGTCATGCAGGTGCTCTAGCGTCGCCCAGGCAATCGACAGGCCATCATAGGTGGCGGTGCCGCGGCCAATCTCGTCCAGGATCACCAGCGCCCGGTCGTCCGCCTGATTCAGGATCGCGGCGGTTTCGACCATTTCCACCATGAACGTGGACCGTCCGCGCGCCAGATCGTCAGCGGCGCCGACGCGGCTGAACAACTGGCTTATCACGCCGATACGGGCAGTGGTGGCAGGCACGTAGCTTCCCATTTGCGCCAGCAGGGCGATCAGCGCGTTCTGCCGCAGAAAGGTCGATTTACCAGCCATGTTCGGACCGGTCAGCAGCCAGATGTTCGATCCGTCTTCGGCGGTCAGGTTGCAGTCGTTGGCGATGAACGGCGCACCTGATCCATCGCGCAGGGATTTTTCCACGACCGGATGCCGCCCACCGACGATGTCAAACGCGCGGCTGTCGTCCACCTGCGGACGGCACCAGTTTTCGGCACGCGCCAGACGGGCAAGGGCACAGGACACATCCAGTTCGGCCAGCGCGGTGGCGGTCTGAAAAATCTCGGCCGCCTTTGCCAAAACCGTGTCGGAAAGCATTTGATAGAGCCGCTTTTCCGTCTCAATCGCCCGATTTCCCGCGTTCAGGATCTTGGTCTCCATCTCGGATAACTCAACGGTGGTGAACCGCACCTGATTGGCCGTGGTCTGACGGTGGATAAAGGTTTCGGACAGCGGCGGCGACAGCATCTTTTCGGCATGGGTCGCGGTGGTTTCGATGAAATAGCCCAACACGTTGTTGTGCTTGATCTTCAGCGACGAAATTCCGGTGACCTTGGCGAACTCTTGTTGCATCGCGGCAATCACCGACCGGCCCTCGTCCCGCAGGGTGCGGGCCTCGTCCAGGTCGGCGTCATACCCCGGCGCGATGAAACCACCGTCGCGGGCCAGCAGGGGCGGTTCGGCCACCAGTGCATCATCCAGCAGGTCAATCAGATCATCCATACCGCCCATACGGGTCAGCGCATCGGCCACGGCCTGTGGCGCATCCGGCCCCAGCCCGTCCTGCGCGATTGCCGCTGCCTGTGTCAGGCCATCGCGAATGGCGGTCAGGTCCCGCGGACCGCCGCGGTCCAGCGACAGGCGCGACAGGGCGCGGTCCAGATCGGGCACATGGCGCAAACGCTCGGTCAGACCCTGTGAGAGACTGTTATCAAGGAAAAACCCAACCGCATCCAGCCGGTCCTGAATGATCCGTACATTGCGCGAAGGGCTGGAGAGGCGTCGTTCCAACAACCGCGCGCCGCCTGCGGTCAGGGTCTTGTCAATCGTCGCCAGCAGCGATCCGGCGCGGCCACCGGACAGGGCGTGGGTCAGCTCCAGATTGCGCCGTGTGGCGGCGTCGATCTGGACCTGTCCCAACTGGTCCTCTTGCTGCGGCGGACGCACGAGCGGCAGTTTGCCCTTTTGCGTGATGTTCAGATACTCGACGATGGCGCCCATCGCGGAAATCTGGGCGCGGTCAAAGCTGCCGAAGGCATCCAGCGTCTGAACGGAAAACAATTCGCACAGACGCTTTTCGCCACCCGTGCTGTCAAATGTTGCGCGCGACAGCGGTGTCATCGAAATCCCGAAATCAGACACTAACTCTGCCAAATCAGGCTCGGATGCATCCATAACGATCAATTCCGACGGTGCCAGTCGCGCCAGTTCCGGCCCCAACCGCATCTGGTCCAGCGGCATCACGCGGAACGCGCCCGTAGACATGTCCAGCCACGCCAGCGCGGCGGCATCGCGGACCTGGGCAAAGGCGGCCAGATAGTTGTGCTGACGCGCGTTCAGCAGGGAATCCTCGGTCAGCGTGCCGGGCGTTACCAGCCGCACAACGCCGCGTTTCACCACGGATTTGTTGCCACGCTTCTTGGCCTCGGCGGGGTTTTCCAATTGCTCGCAAACGGCCACGCGAAATCCCTTGCGGATCAGCGTCAGCAGATAGCCTTCGGACGAATGCACGGGCACGCCACACATAGGAATGTCGTCGCCGTCATGTTTGCCGCGTTTGGTCAGGGCAATGTCCAGCGCCTCGGCGGCGGTGACCGCGTCGTCAAAGAACATCTCGTAAAAATCGCCCATCCGGTAGAACAGCAGCGACCCGGGGTGCGCCTGCTTGATCTCCAGAAATTGCGCCATCATCGGCGTGACCGTCATACCTGCCCCCATGCAAACCAGCGCGACCTTACAAACGCCAGCGGCGGAGCGAAAGCCAAAGCTGATTGAGCGCGGAAGATCGCTCGGCTATGAGGGGTCAACACATTGGAGGAATGTTGCACATGTCGAAGACCAAAGTCACAGCGGAAGAGGCGTTGGCCTTCCACCTTGAACCCACGCCGGGCAAGTTCGAGATCACTGCAACGGTCCCGATGACCACCCAGCGCGACCTGAGCCTGGCCTATTCGCCGGGCGTGGCCGTGCCCTGCGAGGCGATCGCCGCAAACCCCGAAACGGCCTATGATTATACCAACAAGGGCAACCTTGTGGCGGTGATTTCCAACGGTACGGCAGTGCTGGGTCTGGGCAATCTGGGCGCGCTGGCGTCCAAGCCGGTGATGGAAGGCAAGGCGGTTCTGTTCAAACGCTTTGCCGACGTGAACAGTATCGACATCGAGCTGGACACAGAGGACGCTGACGAATTCTGTCGTGCGGTGCGGCTGATGGGGCCGACCTTTGGTGGTATCAACCTTGAGGACATCAAGGCCCCTGAGTGCTTTATCATCGAGCAGCGCCTGAAAGAGGAAATGGACATTCCCGTTTTCCACGACGACCAGCACGGCACCGCCGTGATCTGTGCGGCCGGCCTGATCAATGCGCTGCATCTGTCGAACAAGAGAATCGAAGACGTAAAAATCGTGCTGAACGGGGCAGGGGCCGCGGGCATTGCCTGTCTCGAATTGCTCAAATCCATGGGCGCGCGCCATGAAAACTGTATCATGTGTGACACCAAGGGCGTGATTTATCAGGGCCGTACCGAGGGTATGAACCAGTGGAAATCGGCCCACGCCGTCAAAACCGAGACCCGCACGCTGGAAGAGGCGATGGTGGGTTGCGATGTGTTTCTGGGCGTGTCGGCCAAAGGTGCCGTGACACCGCAGATGGTCGCGTCGATGGCGGACAATCCGGTGATTTTCGCCATGGCCAACCCCGACCCCGAGATCACGCCTGAAGAGGCACACGAGGTGCGGATGGACGCCATCGTGGCCACAGGGCGCAGCGATTACCCCAACCAGGTGAACAACGTCCTGGGCTTTCCCTATCTGTTCCGCGGGGCGCTGGACATCAACGCGCGCGCCATCAACGACGAGATGAAGATTGCCTGTGCCCATGCGTTGGCGCAGCTGGCGCGCGAGGATGTGCCAGACGAGGTGGCGCTGGCTTATGGCAAGAACCTGACATTTGGTCGGGATTACATCATCCCCACGCCCTTTGACCCGCGTCTGATCCACCGCATCCCGACGGCTGTGGCCAAGGCAGGGATGGACACTGGCGCCGCGCGCCGTCCGATCATCGACATGGAAGCTTACGAGCTGTCGTTGAAATCACGGATGGACCCCACCGCGAACATCCTGCGCGGCATCAACGCGCGTGCCCGTGCAGCACAGGCGCGGATGATCTTTGCCGAGGGTGACGATCCACGTGTGCTGCGCGCGGCGGTCATGTACCAGCGGTCCGGTCTGGGCAAGGCGCTGGTTGTCGGGCGTTCGGACGACGTCAAGGCCAAGCTGGAAGCGGCCGGCCTGGGCGATGCGGTGCGCGAGATCGAAGTGGTCAATGCGGCCAACACGCAGCATTTGAACACCTATAAAACCTTCCTCTACGACCGTTTGAACCGGCGCGGGTTCGATCGGGCGGACATTCACCGCCTGGCGGCTCGGGATCGGCACGTGTTTTCGGCACTGATGCTGGCGCATGGGCATGGCGACGGTCTGGTGACCGGCGCCACGCGCAAGTCGGCGCATGTGCTGGAACGGATCAACAACGTGTTTGATGCCGACGCGGAACATGGTTGCGCAGGCATCACCGCGCTGCTGCACAAGGGGCGCATCGTTTTGATCGCGGACACGCTGGTCCACGAATGGCCGGACGAGGAAGACCTGGCCAATATCGCCGAACGCGGGGCCGTCGTGGCGCGGCATCTGGGGATTGAACCGCGTGTCGCTTTTGTCAGCTTCTCGACCTTCGGCTATCCTGTGTCCGAGCGGGCCGAGAAAATGGCGGCAGCGCCCAAGGTTCTGGACCGGCGCGGCGTTGATTTTGAATACGAGGGCGAAATGACCGTCGATGTGGCGATGAACGCCAAGTCGCAACAGGCCTATCCGTTCTCGCGTCTGACCGGGCCTGCGAATATTCTGGTGGTGCCGGCGCGGCATTCGGCCAGCATTTCGGTCAAGTTGATGCAGGAAATGGGTGGCGCGACGGTGATCGGGCCGATCCTGTCCGGCGTGGACCGGTCGATTCAGATCTGTTCGACGGTATCAACTGCCAACGACATCCTGAACATGGCTGTTCTGGCGGCCTGCAAGGTCGGCTGATGGCGATCTGGAACCTCGGGTCGATCAACATCGACGTGGTGTACCGGGTGCCGCATTTGCCGGCGCCCGGTGAAACACTCGCCGCGACCGAGGTGACGCGTGGGCTGGGCGGCAAGGGGGCGAACATGTCCGTTGCTGCCGCGCGTGCTGCGGGGCGTGTGGCGCATATCGGCGCGGTGGGGGCCGATGGCGGCTGGACTGTGGACCGGCTGATGGAATACGGCGTCGACGTGCGCCACATCGCGCGGCTGTCGGGTGAAACGGGCCATGCGATCATTGCCGTGGATGGCGCGGGCGAGAACAATATCATTCTCTATTCCGGTGCGAACCGCCAACTGGCCAGCGATATGATCGGTGCGGCGTTGTCATCGGCGGACCGTGGCGACACGCTGTTGATGCAGAACGAAACCAACGGTCAGGCCGAGGCGGCGCAGATGGCCAGCCAGCTGGGGCTGAAGGTTGTTTATGCCGCCGCCCCATTTGACGCGGATGCGGTGCGGGTGGTCATGCCCTATCTGGACATGCTGGTGCTGAACGCGGTCGAGGCGGCGCAACTGAGCGATGCGCTGGGCGCCGAGCTGGACGATTTGCACATTTCCCAGATCGTGGTGACACGCGGTGCGGATGGTTGCGACCATTACGACAACATCCGCAAAACCAGACAGCATTACCCTTCGGTCAAGGTTGACGCGGTTGACACCACAGGTGCCGGCGACACGTTCACCGGCTATCTGGTGGCGGGGCTGGAACGTGATCTGCCCATTGCGCAGGCGATTGAACTGGCCATGACCGCCGGGGCGATCATGGTGACACGCCACGGCACGGCGGATGTGATCCCCGACCTGAAAGACATCGAGGATTTCAAACGGGGTTAACTGCCCGGCACGAATGCCGCGTCGTTGCCCCAAAGCTGTTTCACCCGTGCATCGCGGCCACAGGCTTCGCGGTAAGCCTTGTAGGCGTTTGCCTTGGACTTTGGACCAAAGCGGGTCAGGACGAGGCTGGATTGTTTATAATAATCCTGATGATAGGCGTCGGCGGGGTAAAACTCTGCTGCGGGTAGAATGGGCGTGACCACGGGTTTGCCCAATGCCGCTTGGGCTGCGGCCTTGGCCTGTTCCGCGGCCTGTTTTTGTGCAGGATCCGCTGCAAAGATCGCTGTGCGATAGCTGTCGCCGCGATCACAGAACTGACCGCCCGCGTCCAGCGGATCGACCGAGCGGAAGAACAGGTTCAACAATGTATCGGCTTTGACCACATCCGCGTCATAGGTGATCTGCACCGCTTCGTAATGACCCGTGCCGCCGGCCACGACCTGTTTGTAGGTCGGGTTGGCGACAGTGCCGCCGGCAAAGCCTGAAACGGCTTCTTTCACGCCTTTGACCTTTTCGAAATCAGCCTCGACGCACCAGAAACAACCGCCCGCGACGGTCAGTGTTTTCATATCTGCGGCCTGCGCAGTGGTGGACAGGCCGGCACAGGTGGCGGCGATCAAAAACAAACGTTGAATAATCATGACAAACTCCCTTTGGTTCAGCATGTAGGGGAAAGGCCGGACCGCTCAAGCAATAGCAGGGCCGGTCACGCCAAGGTGAAGCCGCGTCGAAAGGATCAGCGCATGAAAACCAAACGTATCGCGATGTGGTCGGGGCCACGCAACCTGTCGACGGCGATGATGTACAGCTTTGGCGCGCGGGCCGATTGCAAGGTGGTGGACGAGCCGTTTTATGCGGCCTACCTGAAAGCATCGGGCATCGACCACCCGATGCGGGACGAGATTCTGGCAGCGCAGCCGACAGATGGGCAACGCGTGGCGGATACACTGATTTCCCCTGTGTCAGAGCCTGTTTTCTATCAAAAGCATATGGCCCATCACATGATCGACGGCATCCCCCGCGACTGGATGGACCAGATGACCAACGTGTTCCTGATCCGCCACCCGGCCCGCGTTCTGGCCAGCTATGCGCAAAAACGAGAGGGACCGAGCCTGAGCGATATCGGGTTTGTCCAGCAGGCGGCGCTGTTCGATGCGTCGGATGCGCCGGTTGTTATCGACTCGGCTGACATTCGTGACAACCCCGAGGGGATGCTGCGCGCATTGTGCGATGCTGTCGGGATTGATTGGGATGCGGGCATGTTGAACTGGCCTGCCGGTGGCCACGCCGACGACGGCGTATGGGCGTCGCATTGGTACAACGCGGTGCACCGGTCAACAGGGTTCGCAGGGGCCGAAGGGCCGCTGCCGGATCTGCCACCCGAATATCAGGACATCGCCGATGCGGCGATGCCCTATTATACGCGGATGGCAGAAAAGAAACTTAGCCTTTAAGGCGACGGTCGCGCGCGGCCAGCAGTTTCAGGCGCAGGGCGTTCAGTTGAATGAACCCTGCGGCGTCTTTCTGGTCGTAGGCACCTGCGTCGTCTTCGAAGGTCACGTGTGCCTCGGAATACAGCGAGTGCTCGGACCAACGGCCCACGGTGCGCGCCAGACCTTTGTACAGTTTCAGACGCACGGTGCCGGTCACATGTTCCTGGCTGCGGTCGATCAACGCCTGCAGCATTTCACGCTCGGGCGAGAACCAGAAGCCGTTGTAGATCAGCTCGGCGTATTTCGGCATCAGCTCGTCCTTGAGGTGCGCCGCACCCCGGTCCAGCGTAATCTGTTCGATGCCACGGTGCGCTTCCAGCAGGATGGTGCCGCCGGGCGTTTCATAGATGCCGCGGGATTTCATGCCGACAAAACGGCCCTCGACCAGGTCAAGACGGCCAATGCCGTGCTTGCCGCCCAGTTCGTTCAGCTTGGTCAGGACAGTCGCAGGCGACATCGCTTCGCCGTTGATAGAGACTGCATCGCCCTTCTCAAATCCGACTTCGATGTATTCGGGCGTGTTGGGCGCATCCTCGGGTGCGACGGTGCGCTGATAGACGTAATCGGGTGCGTCCTGCGCGGGATCTTCCAGTACCTTGCCCTCGGACGAGGTGTGCAGCAGGTTCGCATCGACCGAGAACGGCGCTTCGCCGCGTTTGTCCTTGGCCACGGGAATCTGGTTCTTTTCGGCAAATTCCAACAGCTTGGTGCGGCTGGACAGGTCCCATTCACGCCAGGGTGCGATCACCTTGATGTCGGGGTTCAGCGCATAGGCGGCCAGTTCGAACCGCACCTGATCGTTGCCCTTGCCGGTGGCACCGTGGGCCACCGCGTCGGCACCTTCGATGGCGGCAATTTCCACCAAACGTTTGGAAATCAGCGGGCGCGCGATCGAGGTGCCCAACAGGTACAACCCTTCGTACAGCGCGTTGGCGCGGAACATCGGGAACACGAAATCGCGCACGAACTCTTCACGGACGTCTTCGATATAGATCGACGACGCGCCCATCATTTCGGCCTTGGCGCGCGCGGGCTCCAGCTCTTCGCCCTGACCCAGGTCGGCGGTGAATGTGACGACTTCGCAACCGTATTCGGTTTGCAGCCATTTCAGGATGATCGAGGTGTCGAGGCCGCCGGAATAGGCCAGCACTACTTTCTTTGGCGCGCTCATTGGTTCTTTCCACATTAGGGTTTTGCTGGCCGCGATATAAGGTTTCGGCCCTCGGGGCAAGATTGACCCTTGCACACAGGGCGCTTAGGGCTGGAATGACCTGAAAGGACTGTCATGACGTTCAAAGATGATGCACAGGCTGCCACCACCGAAATGCGCAGCGTTTTCCCCGCGACCCCGCTGTTGCGCAACGACCTGCTGTCGGCGCGCTTTGACGCCGACATCTGGCTGAAACGCGAGGACCTGAGCCCGGTGCGGTCCTACAAATTGCGCGGCGCGTTCAATGCCATGCGCAAGGTCATTCCCGGCCAGTCGGTTTTTGTCTGCGCTTCCGCGGGAAACCATGCGCAGGGCGTGGCGTTCATGTGCCGGCACTTTGGCGTGCGCGGTGTGATTTTCATGCCCGTGACGACGCCTCAGCAAAAGGTGCAGAAAACGCGCATGTTCGGTGGGGACGCCGTCGAAGTGCGGCTGATCGGTGACTATTTCGACGACACCCTCGCCTCGGCACAGGCATTCTGTGCGCAAGAGGGTGCGCATTTCCTGTCGCCATTCGACGACGAGGACGTGATCGAAGGGCAGGCGTCTGTCGCCGTCGAGATCGAAGAACAGCTGGGCCGCGTGCCGGATCGGATCGTGCTGCCTGTGGGCGGCGGCGGGTTGTCTTCGGGCGTTTACAGCTATTTCGGGGCGGACACGCACTATACCTTCGTTGAACCCTCCGGTGCCAAAAGTCTGGCAGCGGCAGTCGAGGCGGGCCAGCCGACCGAGGTGAAGTCGGTCAACACATTCGTCGATGGCGCGGCTGTGGCAACCATTGGCGTGCGCACCTTTGACCGTCTGCGCGGCATTGCCCGCAGCGACGTGATCGACCTGTCCGAGGATCGCATTTGCACCACCATTCTGGAAATGCTGAACGTCGAGGGGATTGTTCTGGAGCCTGCAGGCGCCCTGAGCATCGAGGCGCTGGGCGATCTGCGGGACGAGATCCGGGGCAAGACGGTGGTTTGCGTGGCCTCGGGCGGGAACTTTGATTTCGAGCGTCTGCCCGAGGTCAAGGAACGCGCGCTGCGCTATTCCGGCGTCAAAAAGTACTTCATCCTTCGGCTGCCGCAGCGCCCCGGTGCGCTAAAGGACTTCCTGTCGCTGCTGGGTCCGAACGACGACATCGCGCGGTTTGAGTATCTGAAGAAATCGGCCCGCAACTTTGGTTCGGTCCTGATCGGGATCGAAACCAGTGCGCCCGAGAATTTCACCGGGTTTTTCGCACGGCTGGATGCGGGCGGGTTCGCCTATACGGACATCACCAACAACGAGACCGTCGCGCAATTCGTCATCTAGGGAGAGAGACATGGATTTTCAGGACAAGGTTGTTGTCGTCACCGGCGGGGCCAGCGGCATCGGTGCCGCGATGGTGCGCAAGTTTGCGGCCTTGGGCGCGTGGGTCTGCGTGGCAGATCTGAACATGGACGCAGCGCAGGGGCTGGCGGATCAGGTGGGCGGCATGGCGATGCGCTGTGATGTGACATCCGAAAGCGACATCGTGGCGCTGTGCGATGGAGTCACCGCCACGATGGGCCCGATTGACCTTTTCGTGTCGAACGCGGGGCTGGGTCGCGGGCAACCCGGCCATGCGGCGTCGGCGTCGAATGAAACATGGATGCTGAACTGGAACGTGCATGTGATGGCGCATGTTTATGCGGCACGTGCGCTGTTGCCGCAGATGATCGAACGCGGGTCGGGCTATTTCGTCAACGTGGCCTCGGCGGCGGGATTGCTGAACCAGATCGGTGACGCAGCTTATTCCGCAACCAAACACGCCGCCGTCAGCTTTGCCGAATCGCTGGCGATCAGCCACGGCAATGACGGGATCGGCGTATCGGTGCTGTGTCCGCAATATGTGGCCACTCCGTTGATTGACCTGTCAGACGCCGATGCGGCGGGACATGCGTCCTTGATGACTGCCGACGATGTTGCGCAGGCGACCGTTGACGGGATCAACAACAAACAGTTCCGCATTCTGTCGCACCCGGTGGTCGGCGAATACGTCAAGGTGCGCGCCAATGATCCAGACGCCTGGCTGGAAGGAATGCGCAGGCTGAAGATCAAGGCCGAACGCGAGCTGGGGCAGGCGGGGATCAAGGATTTTTACAAGCTGGTCTAAGCCGCCAGCCGCCAGTCCTTTTCGGACAGGAATCGCTGTTTTGACACCTCATAGCTGTGCAGCATCAGGGTGATGTCGACCTGATCGGCATGACCCTGTCGGGCCATCGCCTCGCCCCTTTGGCACAGTTGGGAAAAGTCGGCAAAGCCCAGGTTCAGCGCACAGCTTTTCAGGAAATGCAGGTCATGTTCCAGGGTCTCCGCCTGTGCCGAGGTGCGCAGGCGGTTTGTGACCGCTTCAACCTCTTCGATGAACAGGTCGATCACCTCGTCCATGTCATCGGCGCCAACCTGATCGCGCAATGCGGTCACCTGTTCCCAATCTATCATCATGGTCCCCTGTGTTGCGTGATCCAAAGGATGGGTCAGACAGGTAAACATCGGGTAAGTGATCGCAATTTTACGGATGTTTCAGGACATGATGACCAATCGTTAATGCTGATCGGCCAATACGGTGGGTAAGACCCCTGAACTGGACTGAACCACATGCAGCTTGCCACCCCGAACCTCGTCCCGCAGCGTGCCGATGATGCGCAACAGGGCGCGCGGCGGCGGCTGGCACTGATCGTGGACGACAGCCGCCTGCAACGGCGCATCCTGTGCAGATCGGTGCAGGCCTGGGGGTTCGACGTGATCGAAGCAGCCTCGGGCGATGCGGCGCTGGAGATTTGTCGTGATGTGACGCCTGATCTGGTGCTTAGCGACTGGATGATGCCGGGGATGAACGGGCTGGAATTCTGCGACGCCTTTCGCAAGCTTCAGGGCGACGATTACGGTTATTTCATCCTGCTGACCTCGAAATCCGAGAAAGAAGAGGTCGCCCGCGGGCTTGAGGCCGGGGCGGATGATTTTGTCAGCAAACCGGTGGACCTGAACGAATTGCGCGCGCGGATCACGGCCGGAGACCGCATTTTGCAGATGCAGCGCGAGCTGACGGGCAAGAATCACTTGATTTCAAAGACCCTGCAAGAGCTTCAGCGCCTCTACGACAGCATCGACAAGGACCTGCTTGAGGCGAAGAAGTTGCAACAATCGCTGGTGCGCGAGCGGTCCGTTGTGCTGGATCAGGGGCATGTTTCGCTTTTGCTGCGGCCCAGCGGTCATGTGGGCGGCGACCTTGTGGGGTTTTTCCGCGCGGGCGAGGATCACCTGGGGCTTTATGCGATTGACGTGTCGGGTCACGGGATCAGCTCGGCGCTGATGACGGCGCGGTTGGCGGGGTATCTGTCATCCACCGCGCCGGAACAGAACGTGGCGCTGGAGCCTCTTGGCGATGGCAGCTATCGCACCCGCCCGCCGCTTGCGGTGATGCAGACGATCAACAATCTGGTGCTGAACGAAATGGACACAGAGCATTATTTCACAATGCTTCTGGCCGACGTGGACCTGAGTACGGGCAAGGTGGCACTGGCGCAGGCGGGGCATCCGCATCCTGTGGTACAGCGCCGCAGCGGCCAGATCGAGACCGTCGGCCCCGGTGGTTTTCCTGTCGGGCTGGTCCACGACGCCCAATTCTCGCAGTTCGATGTGCAACTGCACAGGGGTGACAGGCTGCTGTTGTGTTCGGACGGGGTGACCGAATGTCCCAATGTCGCCGCCGAGCTGTTGGATGAGGCCGGGTTAGAGACGATCATGGCCGATCTGCACGGGATCAAGGGCCCCGCTTTTTTCGAGGCTTTGGTCTGGAAGCTGAGCGAATTTGCAGGCAACCAGGACTTTCCCGACGACGTGTCGGGCGTGCTGTTCGAATATCAGGTCCGACCAGACGCATAGCGTTGCAGGAACATCCGGTCGCCGTCGTTGCCAAGGCTGTTGATCGCCTCATTCCACGGCAAGACCAGCGTGACATGGTCCGGTTCTACGGGATCGCAGATGCGCCGTGTGGGACGGGCGACAAACACCGTGCACAGCTTTTCGGCACACAGGTCATATTCGGGCATGTAGACAAACCGCCGGAACGCGCCCAGCCGCAGCGGCTGCGCAATGGCCCAGCCGGTTTCCTCCAGCACCTCGCGGTGCAGGGTTTGCAGGGGGGATTCGCCCGGATCAATGCCACCACCGGGCAGCTGGATGTCCAGCCAGTCGCCTTGCTGACCCGTCAAAAGCACGCCGCCCGGCACCGGCAAAATCGCATAGGCGCCAGACCGTTGGGTGTATTTCTGACCTTTGATCGGGGGCGGTCCCACGCGTCGGATCATGGCTTGCCCCTTTTACTGCGGATTGCGTCGCCTATATTGACGCGATATGCCAACGACCGGCGCATAAGGAAACCCCAATGACACTCGGAAACCAACTCGTGTGGGACGACACGGTCCTGCCTTTTCAGCTTGATGCCTCGGACATTCGTGGCCGCGTGGCGCGGCTGGACGGTGTGTTGGGCGGTATTCTCAAACAACATGACTATCCCTCGCAGGTCGAAGCCCTGGTCGCCGAGATGGCGCTGCTGACGGCATTGATCGGCCAGACCATTAAACTGCGCTGGAAGCTGTCGCTGCAAGTGCAATCCAAAGGTCCGGTGCGGATGATCGCGACCGATTACTATGGCCCCGAGGCCGAGGGCGAACCGGCCCGCATCCGCGCCTATGCCAGCTATGACGCGGACCGGCTGACGGATGGTGCCCCGTTCGACAACATCGGCGAGGGCTATTTCGCGATCATCATTGATCAGGGTCAGGACATGGCCCCTTATCAGGGTATTTCGCCGCTGGTGGGCCCGACCCTGTCCGCCAGCGCCGAAGCGTATTTTGCCCAGTCCGAACAGTTGCCGACACGGTTCCAGCTGAGCTTTGGTGAAAGCACCGAAGGCAATGGCGAGCCGCACTGGCGCGCAGGTGGTGTGATGTTGCAGCACATGCCCGAGGCGTCGCCGCTGATGGCCAAGGCGCCGGGTGAAGGGGATATCCTGAAGCCGACCGACCTGTTGCACGGTGACAAGCAAGAGAACTGGAACCGCGTGAACATCCTGCTGGACACGGTCGAAGAGCTTGAGCTGATCGGCCCGCAGGTGCCGCCGAATGATCTGCTGACACGTTTGTTCCACGAGGAACTGCCGCGCGTATTTGATCCTCAAGCGGTGCGTTTCGGCTGCACATGCTCGGAAGAGCGCGTGCGGCAAAGCCTGTCGATCTATTCTGCGCGCGACATCGAAACGATGACCACCGATGATGGCCGCGTGACCGCTGACTGCCAGTTCTGCGGCGCGCATTACGACCTGGACCCGAAAACAGTTGGTTTTGATGCAGAAAAGGCGCCCGGTGACGATTGATCTGAACGCCATCAAGGCCGCGCTGGATCGTCCGGGGCGGCCGTCGTCCGATTTCGACCTGAACCCCGATGCGGTGCTGCCCGAGGGGCGCAAGTTGCGTCCTGCGGGCGTGCTGGCCGCCGTGGTCGAGGGCAGGACAGAGCTTGAGCTGATCCTGACCACGCGGTCGTCGGCGCTGAAGCATCATCCGGGGCAGATTGCCTTTCCGGGGGGCAAGCAGGAAGAGGCGGACGCCGATGTGACCGCCGCCGCCCTGCGCGAGGCGCATGAGGAGATCGGCCTGCCGCCGGAACTGGTGCAGGTTCTGGGCACGCTTCCGCCGCATGAAACCGGCACCGGGTTTCTGGTGACGCCGGTGCTGGCCTATGTCGGCGAGCCGTTTCAGGTCTTGCCCGAAACCGGCGAAGTGGCCGAGGTGTTCCAGGTGCCGCTGAGCCATGTGCTGAACCCTGACAATTACATCACCCAGTCACGGCGCTGGCGCGGGGTGATGCGCACTTATTACACGGTGCCCTACGGTCCCTATTACATCTGGGGCGCAACCGCGCGTATGTTGCGGGCATGGACCGACCGGATGACATGAAACTGCCTGCCGATGTGCCCTGGCTGAACGATGCCGGGGCGCTGGCGCTGTGTGCCGCACTTGAGGGTGCGGGGTTTCAGGCGTTGTTTGTCGGCGGCTGCGTGCGCAACGCGGTTCTGGGCGTTCAGGCCAGTGACATCGACATTGCCACCGATGCAACGCCGGATCAGGTGCAAAAGGTCTGCAAAGACGCCGGGTTCAAGACGATCCCGACGGGTATTGACCACGGCACGCTGACGGTCGTGATCGACAGCGAACCCTACGAGGTGACCACGTTCCGCAATGACGTTGAAACCGATGGACGCCACGCCGTTGTCGCCTTTTCCACCGATGTGGTCGACGACGCGCGACGGCGTGATTTCACGATGAACGCGCTTTATGCCCGCGCTGATGGCACGGTGGTTGACCCGATGGGCGGTTTGCCCGATGCGCTGGCGCGGCGGGTGGTGTTCATCGACGATGCGGCCGCCCGTATTCGCGAGGATTACCTGCGCATTCTGCGGTTCTTCCGGTTCTCCGCATGGTACGCGGACCCCGCGCATGGTTTTGACGCCGATGCGCTGGCGGCGATTGCGGACCATCTGGACGGTCTGGCGCAGCTGTCCGCCGAGCGGGTCGGGGCCGAGATGACCAAGCTGCTGGGCGCGCCCGATCCCGCACCTGCCGTGGCGGTGATGGAGCGCGTGGGCGTGTTGGCACAGGCGTTGACCGGCGCACAGGCACGTTGGCTGGCGCCGCTGATCCACGCCGAATCCATGCTTGACCTGTCACCCGATCCGATGCGCCGTCTGGCGGTTCTGGGGGGCGAGGATGTGGCCGACCGGTTGCGTTTGTCACGGGTGGATGCGCGGAAACTCGCGGTTCTGCGTGAGCTTGCGGGCACCGGCGAAGGGGCTGCCGAACTGGGTTATCGCCACGGACGGAACGTCGCGCTGGATGTGATTGCACTGCGGTCTGCGTTGTTCGAAACGCCTGTAAACGTGGGCGATGCGGCTGCGGCGGCCCGGGGTGATGCGGCGAAATTTCCGGTCGCTGCGGGTGATCTGATGCCCGCGCTGCATGGCCCGGAACTGGGTGCAAAGCTGAAAGCGTTGGAGGCGCGTTGGATCGCTTCGGGCTTTAAGCTGACCCGCGCGCAGCTTTTGGGCTGACATTCCCCGCGTTTCGGGCTATCTGGATGCAAGACACGAGGAGAGTGCGACATGTACCGCGGGATTTGGTTTTCATAACCACAGCTGATTGAACGGGCTGCAATCGAGCGCAAGCCCCAGTTGAATTCCGTCTTTCCTACAGGTCCCTCATGTTCAAATTTTTCGAAAACCTCGTCGATCCCTATGCGCCTTTTGCCGAAACCAACACGCCGCCCACGCGGTTGTGGCCGTTCATGCGCGAGTATGCCAAGCCGTTCAAAACAGTGTTTGTCCTGACAGGCATTCTGTCCATCGTCATTGCCGCGATTGAAATCGGGCTGATCTATTACATGGGGCGGGTCGTTGACCTGCTGCAAGGTACGCCGTCCGAAGTCTGGGCGGCGCACAAGGTCGAGCTGATCGCGGTAGCCATCTTTATCCTGACGTTGCGGCCGTTGATCCAGTTGCTGGACGTGATGTTGCTGAACAACACGATCATCGTGAACTTTGGCACGTTGATCCGCTGGCGGTCGCACAAGCATGTCCTGCGTCAGTCCGTCGGTTGGTTCGAGAACGACTTTGCCGGGCGCATCGCCAACCGCATCATGCAAACGCCTCCCGCCGCCGGCGAGGTGGTGTTTCAGGTGTTTGACGCGATTTCCTATTCGCTGGCCTATATGATCGGCGCGGCGATCCTGCTGTCCACGTCCGACGCACGGCTGTTGCTGCCGTTGGTGATCTGGATGGTTCTGTACGGATTGCTGATCAACTGGACGACCCGGCGCGTCGGTCCCGCGTCCAAGGCGGCATCGGATGCGCGCAGCGCGGTCACGGGCCGTGTGGTCGATGCCTATACCAACATTCATTCGGTCAAGATGTTCGCCCATCACGACAGCGAGCTGAACTATGCCAAAGAGGCGATCGAACACACGCGCAAGACGTTCCAGACCGAGATGCGGATTTTCACCACGATGGATTTCTCGCTGGTGGTGCTGAACGGTCTGCTGATCGTCGGCGTTGTCGGCTGGGCGATTGCGCTGTGGGTTCAGGGGCAGGCGTCGGTCGGGACGGTTGCGGCGGCCACGGCGCTGGCGCTGCGGCTGAATGCGATGACCGGCTGGATCATGTGGGCGCTGACCACGTTCTTCCGCGAACTGGGTGTTGTGGCCGAAGGGATGGAAACGATTGCCCAGCCGGTGACGCTGGTGGATGCGCCCAAGGCGAAGCCGCTGGCGCTGACCGACGGGCGGATCGAGCTGAAGGCGTTGACGCATCACTATGGCCGCGCTTCGGGCGGGCTTGAGGCGATTGATCTGACGATCCAGCCCGGCGAAAAGGTCGGCCTGATCGGACGGTCGGGCGCGGGCAAGTCCACGCTGGTCAAGCTGCTGTTGCGGTTTTACGATCCAGAAAGCGGGCGGATCGAGATTGACGGTCAGGACATCACCAAGGTGACGCAGGACAGTCTGCGGCTAAGCGTTGGCATGGTGCAGCAGGAAAGCAGCCTGTTGCACCGGTCGGTGCGCGAAAACATCCTGTACGGCAAACCCGATGCGACCGAGGCCGAGATGATCGCCGCCGCCAAACAGGCCGAGGCGCATGATTTCATCACCACTCTGACCGATCCGGCCGGAAACGTCGGCTATGACGCGCAAGTCGGCGAACGCGGTGTAAAGCTGTCGGGCGGTCAGCGTCAGCGGGTGACGCTGGCGCGGGTGATCCTGAAAAACGCCCCGATCCTTCTGCTGGACGAGGCGACCAGCGCGCTGGACAGCGAGGTCGAGGAAGCGATTCAAGGCACGCTGTACAAGATGATGGAGGGCAAAACGGTGATCGCCATCGCGCACCGTCTGTCGACCATTGCCGAAATGGATCGCATTCTGGTGCTGGACGCCGGAAAGATCATCGAAGACGGCAGCCACGACGCGCTTTTGGCCAAGGGCGGACTATATAGCCAGTTCTGGACCCGCCAGTCGGGCGGTTTCCTGAACCCAGAGGACCCGGCATGAACATTGCCAAATGGATACACGCCTTTCGTCCCGCAGACGGACCGCCACCACAGACCCTGTCCCCCTTCATGCGCTGGGCGCTGTCGGGGGCGTGGCCTGCGTTGTGGATCGCTGCGTTTTTCTCGGCGGCGGCAGGCACGGTCGAGGCGGGGACGGCGTGGATTCTGGGCAAGGTGATTGACGCCAGTTCGGCGCTGGGCCCTGACGGGTTCTTTGCGCCGGACAACCTTGTCCTGATCCTGGGCGCGGTTGCGTTCTTTCTGCTGGCGCGGCCCTTGTTGTTTGGTCTGTCCTCTTCGGCGAACGCGATCATCGTGCAGCCGAACCTGAACCCGCTGGTGCTGTCGCGTCTGCACCGCTGGACGCTGGGGCAATCGGTGCGGTTCTTTGACAACGATTTCGCCGGCCGTATCGCGCAAAAGCAGATGCAGACCGCGCGGGCGGTGACGGATGTGGTTGTCGAGGTGATCAACGTCGTCGCCTTTGCGCTGGCGTCGCTGGCGGGGTCCATGCTGTTGCTGGTGGCGATTGACTGGAAGATCGGGCTGGGCTTTCTGGTCTGGCTGACGGGGTATTTCCTGATGATCCGCTGGTTCCTGCCGCGCATCCGCCATCGCTCTGCGGCGCGGGCCGGCGCGCGGGCGATGGTGTCGGGGCAGATCGTGGATACGATCACCAACATCAAAACGGTCAAGCTGTTCGCCCACGACGATCACGAAGACCGCGCGGCGCTGGGCGCCATGGGCAACTTCCGCCGGACCGCGTTGGATTTTGGCTATCTTTCGGCGGGCTTCCGGTTCTGCCTGATGACGCTGGCGGGGCTGTTGCCGGTACTGCTGCTGGGCTGGACGCTGATCCTGTGGAAACAGGGCATTGCCACACAGGGCGACATCGTTGCCGCCGGTGCCGTGGCCATCCGTATTGCGCAGATGACAGGTTGGGTCAGCTTCACACTGATGGCGATCTATTCCAGCATTGGCGAGATCGAGGACGGCATTCACACGTTGACCCCGCGCAACCGGACCGAAAACAACCCCGATGCGCGTGATCTGGACGTGGGACGGGGCGGCATCGTTATCAAGGATCTGGACTTTGCCTACGGACGCGACGTGGGCGGGATCTCGGGCGTGAACCTGCACATCGAACCGGGGCAAAAGATCGGCATCGTCGGCGCATCGGGCGCGGGGAAGTCGACCCTCGTTGCGTTGCTGCTGCGGCTGTACGAGACCGAAGGTGGCACGATCAGCATTGATGGCACCGACACCAGCACCGTGACGCAGGAAAGCCTGCGGCGCAGCATCAGCATGGTCACGCAGGAAACCGCGATGTTCAACCGCTCGGCCATGGACAACATCCGCTATGGCCGCCCCGAGGCGACGGACGAAGAGGTGTTTCAGGCCGCCCGCGAGGCCGAGGCGCACAGCTTCATTCTGGATCTGGAAGACCACAAGGGCCGCACCGGCTATCACGCCCATCTGGGCGAGCGCGGGGTGAAGCTGTCGGGTGGTCAGCGGCAGCGGATCGCTTTGGCGCGCGCCATTCTGAAAAACGCGCCGATCCTGATCCTGGACGAGGCAACCAGCGCGCTGGACAGCGAGGTCGAGGCGGCGATTCAATCGGCGCTGGACCGAGTGATGCAGGGCAAGACCGTGCTGGCCATCGCCCACCGTCTGTCGACGCTGACCGAAATGGACCGGATCATCGTGATGGATCAGGGTCGTATCGTCGAAGACGGCAGCCACGAGGCGCTGTTGAAAGAGGGCGGGCTGTACGCGCAGTATTGGAACCTTCAGTCGGGTGGGTTCCTGCGGACCGAAGCGGCAGAGTAGGACCGCACATGCAAAAGCCGCCCGATGATACGGGCGGCTTTGGTGGTTCACGCGGCAAAGCTTAGGCCAGCTTGGGTTCCAGTTCGACCGACCACAGCTCGACATCGGCACTGTCCATCAGGCGCACGGTCATCACGCCGGTGTCGGCGGAGATGTCGACCTTGCCGAAGAACTGCATACCGTCGCTGGGCGGCAGGTTGGCCTGACCCGGCTCGGGATGCTTGGCATAGCGGACCTCGGGGCCGAATGTGTTGTCGTAATCGCTGGGGCCGAAGGTGCCCGCGTGCAGCGGGCCGGATACGAATTCCCAGAAGGGATCAAACTCCTGAAACACCGCGCGGTCGGGCGAATAGTGGTGGGCTGCGGTATAGTGCACATCGGCGGTCAGCCAGACGGTGTTGGTGATTTCAGCCGTCTTGATGAACGACAGAACAGCCGCGATGTCCTTTTCGCGGCCCAGCACGGGACCGTCGCCGTTTGCACCGTTTTCCATGTTGTCGCCGTCGCGCACCATCATGCCGATGGGCATGTCCGACGCGATGACCTTCCATGTGGCCGTTGAATTCACCATTTCCCGCTTCAGCCATGCCAGCTGATCGGCGCCAAGGAACGGCGTGCCCTCGGCTTCGGTGTTGGCGGTGTTGTCGCCGCGATAGGTGCGCATGTCGATGACAAAGATGTCCAGCAGCGGGCCGTAGGACACCTTGCGATAGACGCGCATCGGCTCGGCCAGAGATTGGCGCGTCGGCATCTTTTCGTGGAATGCGCGGTGGGCACGGGCAGATAGCGTTTGCATGGATTTGACGGTATAACGGTCGTCTTCGGCCAGAACCTCGTCGGGGTACCAGTTGTTCGTAACTTCGTGGTCGTCCCACTGGGCGATGATCGGAACGGCGGCGTTCAGCGCCTTCACGTTCTTGTCCATGTAGTTGTACAGGTGCTGCCCGCGGAATTCTTCCAGCGTCTCGGCCACCTTGGTCTTGGCGGGGGTGACGATGTTTTTCCAGATGGTGCCGTCAGCCAGCTCGACCTCTTCTTTCAGCGGACCGTCGGCATAGACGGTGTCGCCCGAATGCAGGAAAAAGTCGGGGTTGTGGTTCAGCATGGTGGCATAGGTGGTCATGCCGCCGCGGTCCTCGTCGATGCCCCAGCCCTGACCTGCGGTGTCGCCCGACCAGACAAAGCTGATGTCGCGGTTGCCCATGGGCGCGGTGCGGAACGTGCCTGTGGTGGGTTCGGACAGGGTGCCGTCGGCCAGATCGGCCATGGTCACGCGGTAAAAGATGTCCTGATCGCTGGGCAGGCCGGTCAGGGCCATCTTGCCTGTGTAATCCGTGGGCGTGCCCACGGCCAGCGCGGGTACGGCGCGTGCGTCGGTCATGCTTTCGGTGGTGGCCCATTCCACCAGCATCTTGGCCTCGCGGTCCGCGCGGCTCCAGATCACAGCCCCGTCATGGGCGACATCGCCGGACATCACGCCGTGGGTGATCATCGGACGCGATTGGGCGCGTGACAGGGACGGCATGGACATGGAAACGCCAAGGGCGGCGGTGCCCAGCAGGGTCTGGCGACGGGTGAAGGTAATGCGTGGCATCGGATGCTCCGTGGATGAATTATATCCCGGAGCGATGCGCGGTTTTGGTAACAGAAGGATGATGGTCAGACGACAGAAATGCGAAACGTGCGCGGCATCCCTGATCGTGCACTGCCTGTCGAAGTTTTTTCAGGCATGGCACGGTCAGGAAAGCTGCACGTGGGTCGTTTGCCGTTCGGTTTCGGCCTGAGTCTATCGGAAGTTGTTGCTTCCCTTGTCTCGCATACGCCCAAATTCCTTGGACATATCAAAGTTTGACGACTCCCGCTGGCCACTGCGTTTGCCAGTCGTCGCATAGATGATCGCAGCAACCAGTCCGAGGGCAAGAAGCCCAAAAACAAGCATGTCGATACTCATGTTCTGATCCTCTCTCTCTAAGTGGGTCTGGTGGCTCAACACTGCAGTGCAGAGTCGGTTCCATGGTTTAATGATTGAATCAATTTCAAAAAATCACGGTTGCGTTAATACATCGTTATCAACAGGGCCGTCAGACCAGTTCTTCCGGGACGGCTGGCAGGTTGCGGCCAAAGTGGCGGGCAGGTGCAATCGGGAATGGCAGGACAAAGCCTGATCGCTGTTGCGGGGGCAGCTTGGCGTTCTGTACAGCCAGCTTGCGCCATGCGGATGTGGCGGTGTTCAAGTCGTGAAACTCGGGTCCTGCATCATTGGGAAGCCAATGGGAAAAGCTTCTTGATTTCAGTTCCTTAACTGTCTCCGGGTCGGTCAGGTGCGTGCCCACCTCGGTGTCCCAGCGCATGCTGCGCCCGTTCAGGTTGGCGGACGAAATGATCGCATCCGTCTCGTCAAAGATTGAAACCTTGGAATGCAAATAAATCATCGGCGCGTCGTAGTGCGCCGCGCGACCGCTGTCATTTTCCATTTTGACAGGACGGGCGGGGGACATCACGAGACAGCGTTTGCCGAAGGCGCGCGTCACTTTTCTCACGGATTTCGCTTGCAGGTATTCCCCAAAACGCGCGTCGCTCTTGGTTGAATGTTCAAAAGCCACGTCGTCCGGGGCCGCTGGCAGGACCAGGATCAGTTTCAGGTCGGGCTTTTCACGCGCCGCGCGCGCCAGCGCCTTGGAGATAACGCGGCTGCGGAAATACTGGCTTTCCAGATAGATCAGATGTTGCGCCTTGGCGATCAGCTCCAAATGCGTCTGTTCGATCCGGTTCAGCACCGGGCGCGGCGACATGTGCAGTGCGGCGTTGTCGTGCTTGCGTGACAGGGTGCGCAGCAGCAGGGGCAGCGGTTGCGGGGCGCGCGTGCCATTGGTGACCGCCAACATTTCGATCAGGTGACGCTGGGCCTGTTCCACGATGGGGCCTTCGCACATGATCTGGGTGTCGTGCCATGTTTGCGGACCCTCGCGGCGGTGTTCGGGTGTGTCATAGCGGCGTTCGTTCACGTCCAGACCGCCCAGCATCAGCCGCTTGCCATCGGCGACAATCAGTTTCTGGTGGTGCGTGGTCGGGATCAGCGCAGGAAACTGCCGCAGGCTGACCTTCAACTGGGGATGGTCGCCTGAAATATACTGGCACAGCCCCGGCGCGTGCTTCAATTGCATGGCTGCTTCTTGTTGGGGCAGTGCGTTCAGCCGTTTCACTTCGGCGCGGATTTCCGAAATGATCTTTGGCCAGAAGAAGATGCGCGGCAGCCAGCCGACCCGCGCGGGGTGCATGGCCGGCACGATGTCCAAAAGATGCGGGTTGCCCGATGCCTCAGCGGCCAGGATCATCCGGTGTTTGGCAAGCCATGTGCCACGGTGCAGGTCGGGGCGGATGATCGGATCAAAGTCGGTCAGCAGCATCCGGAACCGCACACCGCGCCGCAGGGTGTGTTCGATCAGGTCGGACCACGTATCGCCGATTTCGCGCCCGCGTTCGGAATACAGCGGTGTCGCGGGGTCAAACACGCGAAAGCCTGCCAACAGCTCTTCTTCCGCGTCAAGGAACAGGGTTTCAAGCGCAGGATAGGCTTCGGATGCCGTGAGGAAAATCCGTGCCTTTGCCGGGTTTTCCGAGATCATGACAGAGGGTCAGTGGTCGGCAGGTTCGTGAAACACGTCTTCGACATCAAAAGTCACCTCGGTCCGGTACAAACGGTCTGTCGAGGTGGTCTCGACCTTGCCGTTCAATTGCGTTGCAAATGCCCGGATCAATTGCGCACCCAACCCAGCCTCGTTGGGTTTCATATCCTGGATGTCCGCGCCGACCGAGTTTTCGCAGACCAAACGCGCAGACCCCGCTTCCAGTTGCTTGAGTGAGACAAAAAGATGCGGTTTTTCGCCTTCGGGCGCCCCCATGAAGGTCAGCGCGTTGGTGCCCAGCTCGGATGCCAGCAAGGTCAGCGGCACCGCCTGGTCCGGGAAGAGGACGATTTCGTCGAACTCGTGGCGATAATCCAGACCTGCCGGGCCGTTCGAGGCGACCAGCCGTTCGAACAGGTCGGGAATCAGCGTGCCCGCGTTGGTGCGGCTCAGGTTTTCGGTCTGGTAGACGCTCTTGTGCACCGATGACAGGCTCATGACCCGTTCCTGCAAACGCCGCAGGATATCGCGGGTTTCCGGTTCGGATGCCTTGCGGATCTGCATGTTCATGATCGACGAGATCAGTTGAAGGTTGTTGCGCACGCGGTGGTGAATTTCCTTCAAAAGCACGTTCTTTTCGCGCAGCGCGTCTTCCATCTGTGCCTCGTCGTCAAGCAGATGAAAGGCCATCTCGGCCAGCGCGTCCTCGAGGTCCTGCAACTCGGCTGACAGGGAAAACTGGTCCGAAGTGGTGGGCAGCCGACGTGTGCGCGAAAACGCCTGCACCTTGTTGCGCAGGTTTTTCACGTGGCGCACGACCAGCCGGTCGACCGCGTAATAGGCCACCGCCAGGCTGGCCACGAACATCAGGAACGGAAACAGCATCGGTGCGCTGGAAAAACGCCCGATTGCAGGTTTGCGGTATTCGACAGGCCAGGCGGCCAGCGCATAGACCAGCCCGGGCATGACCGGCACCACGGCAAAGGCCTGTTCCTGGCCGAACTGGTTCTTGGAAACAAAAGTCTGCGTCCAGTCGCCGTTCAACCGCTCGAATTTGAAATCCTGCGGCAGATAGATGGTCTGGTCCGCTGTCGACGACACCGTCGTCAGAACGTCGCCACGGTCATTGTATGTGGTCAGGCTGAGCGGACGGCGCGTGGTCGAGGGCTGCCATGGCACGCCAAGCCCCGTGCGGGGCAGCGACATGGCGATATAGCCGCGAAAGGTTTCGTCCTGATAAGAGGGGTAAAGCACGTTGATCGCGCCGTTTCCATCCGAGTTGTTGCTGCGGGTGGGGTCGATCCACATGCGTGGCGCTTCGAACCGCTGTGTCAGGTTCGACCAGTTGTTTATGTCAAAGTCGGTGCCGCCGGAGGAACACACCATGTTTCCGTTAGGGTCCAGAAATCCGACAAAGGAATAGCTTCCGGTTTCCTTGATGTACTGGGTCAGATAGTTGCCGCAACGGTCCGGTTCGACCAGCATCAGTTGTAACACAGCGGTCAGCGCCTCGGCGGCGCCAAAGGCGCGTTCGAACACTTGCCGCTCAGACACGGCGGCGGTGTTTGTCAGCGCCAGCAACGCCAGTTCGGACCGGTTGTCCACTTCTCGTGACAGATCATGGGTTTGCAAGACACCCATGACGCCGATGGGCAGCAATGCCAACGCAAGAAAGGCCGCGACCCTAAGCCTAAGGCCGCGCGCGAGCGCCCGGGTCGACGATGTGTCGCGTCCCGGGTCTGACATCAGAATGCGGAAGAGCCGTTCGCCGCTACAACTGCGACCGTTGCCCTGTCGGTCATGATCATCGAATCCTCGTCATCAAGGTGCATCAGTTCCGCCAGACGCTTGCGACCCCGGTTGGCACGGCTTTTGATCGTCCCAACGGCAACACCACACATCTCGGCTGCCTCTTCGTAGGAAAATCCTGACGCGCCCACAAGTACAAGTGTCTCGCGTTGTTCGTCGGGCAGTTGGGCAAATGCCTTGCGAAAGTCGTTCATCTGCAAGCGGCCATCGTGCGCCGGCTTTTCAGCCATGTTGCCGGTGTGAACGCCGTCCACATCCGCAACCTCGCGTTTTACCTTGCGACGGCTGGAATAATAGGTGTTGCGCAGGATCGTAAACAGCCAGGCACGCATGTTGGTGCCTTCCTGGAATTTGTCGATATTTGTCCAGGCTTTGACGACGGTGTCCTGCACCATGTCATCGGCCACGGCACCGTTTCGCGTCAAACTCAGGGCGAACGCCCGCAGTGCCGGCAGATGGTCTACCAGCTCATTTCTCGGATCTGAATCGCTCATTTATGGTCACCTGACCCTTTTTGGCTGTCCTGCTCTTGCAACTGCGCGAGCAGTTGCTTGAAGCGATCGGGAACCTCTTCCTCGACCTTTTCCTGAAACACACGACGCAGGTTGTCGTCTATCTGCTTGCGTGTCCCGGAATTCGGTTCGTTATTTGCCATTGTGGATTTCGCCTAATTTCAGAAATGTACTTTTGCGCACTTAGTTGGGAACTAAACACGGCATGCTGCGTTTGGTTCCCAAGAAATTCGAAATTCGGGGAAATAATATGACTTCTGAAAATACTGGCTTGGACCGTTCCGCCGAGATTGGCTCGGTGTTGCCATATCTACGCCGCTACGCGCGTGCGCTGACTGGTTCGCAAACGGGAGGTGACCGGTATGCCGCCGCTGCTCTGGAAGCGATCCTGGCCGATAGCAGTGCGCTGGACCCAAGTCTGAGTGTCAAGACAGGTTTGTTCAAGGTGCTGCATGTCATCTGGCAGGCCAGCAAGGTCGATACAATGGACAGTTCCGACGACATCATGGAAGGTGCCGCGCAAAGACACCTGGCAAAGCTGACCGACAACACCCGCGAGGCGTTGTTGCTGCACACCATCGAGGAATTCGATTTTGACGGCGTGGCTGAGATCATGGGGGTGGACCGTGACGAGGCGGAACACCTGGTCAACGTCGCACACCGCGAAATGGCCGACAGCATCGCCGGTCGCGTTCTGATCATCGAGGACGAGCCGATCATTGCGATGGATCTGGAAAACCTTGTGGGTGATCTGGGTCACCGCATCACCGGCATCGCACGCACCCGCGACGAGGCCGTGAAGCTGGGCAGCGCCGACAAACCCGATCTGATCCTGGCCGACATTCGTCTGGCCGACAACTCGTCCGGCATCGACGCCGTGAACGATCTGCTGGGCCAGTTCGGCAACCTGCCGGTGATCTTCATCACCGCCTATCCCGAACGTCTGCTGACCGGCGAACGCCCCGAGCCTGCGTTCCTGATCTCGAAGCCCTACAAGGAAGATCAGGTGAAATCGGCTGTCAGCCAGGCGATGTTCTTTTCGACAACGGCTTCGCTGAAGGTCTGATACCCGACCCATCACGGATCAGCCAGAATTGGCCCGTCGCAGAAATGCGGCGGGCTTTTGCATGTCTGCTGCGTTGAAACGGGGGCAAAGGGCGCGCATGTTGAACGTATAGAAAGGCGTTTGATATGCAAAAAACAGATGTTTTGATTGTCGGTGCTGGTCCAACGGGTTTGGTTCTGGCGCTTTGGTTGCAGGCCCAGGGGGTCAGCGTCCGCATCATCGACAAGACCAGTGCGCCGGGCACGACATCGCGGGCGATGGTGGTACATGCCCGCACGCTTGAGCTGTACCGTCAGTTGGGGATGGCCGATGCTGTGGCAGCCGCCGGACACCCCAGCCGCGTGGTCAACATGTGGGCGCGCGGCAAACGACGCGCGCAGATCGACATGCGCGACTTTGGCGGCGACATAACCCCCTATCCCTATCTGCTGATCTTTCCGCAGGACCATCACGAGTCCTTCCTGTGCGATCAGCTTGCCGCGCGCGGCCTGACCATCGAACGCAACACCGAGTTGCTGGACGCCAAAGACGAGGGCGACCAAGTCACCGCCACGCTGCGCGGCCCCGATGGCAAGACCCAGACGTGCACCACCCGGTTCATGGTAGGGGCCGACGGCGCGGCATCGACCGTACGCAAGGGGCTGGGCGGGAAATTCAAGGGCGGCACCTACAGGTCGTTGCTTTATGTGGCGGATGTCGAGGTCGCGCAGGACATGTTCAACGGCAACGTCCACCTGTCCTTTGAGGAAACCGATTTCCTGTTGGTCTTCCCCTATGGAACCGAGGGAAAAATGCGGCTGGTGGGCAGCATACGGCCCGAGCGGGTGGCGCGCAGCGACGATCTGAACTTTGAGGATGTTGGCCGCGAGAGCCTGCACGCTCTGGGCATCCAGGTGACGCATCTGAACTGGTTCTCCACCTATAAATCGCACCACAGGATGACCGACCGTTTCCGGCACGGGAATATCTTCCTGGCCGGAGATGCCGCGCATATTCACAGCCCCGCAGGCGGACAGGGAATGAACACGGGCATTGGCGACGCGATCAATCTGGCGTGGAAGCTGGCGGCAGTGGTCAATGGACGCGGCAATGACGCGCTGCTGGAAAGCTATCACGCCGAACGCGCGGCCTTTGCACGGACCTTGATCAAAACCACCGATCAGGCGTTCAACCTTGCCTCGCGCAAGGGCAGTGTCTTTGGCTTCATGCGCACCTATGTGGTGCCGAACGTCGCCAAGCTGGCCTTTGGTCTGGCCTCGGCCCGCGCGGCAATGTTCCGCGCCATTTCACAGGTGGCGATCACCTATTCCGACGGTCCGTTGGGGGTGGGCAAGGCAGGGGAAGTCTCAGGCGGTGACCGCTTGCCGTTCGTGCATCTGGACAAGGGTGACAATTTTGGTCCGCTCGCTGACATCATCTGGCAGGTACATGTTTACGGCCAGCCGACGGATGCGCTGCGAACATGGTGTTCGGACCGCGATGTGCCGCTGCATGTTTTTGGCTGGAACGCCGCCTGCGCGGCTGCGGGGCTGGAACGGGACGCGGCCTATTTGGTGCGACCAGACACCTATGTGGGCTGCGCGGCGCCCCAAGGCGATACGCAGATGTTAGAGACTTATATGGCAGGTCTGGGGTTTTAGGCGTCGTCTTTTGGTATAAGCCCGATGTTGCCCAGCAAACGCTCGATGTCGCCGGTGCTGAACGGCATGGCGACCCGGTAGCCATCATAGAGAACTTCGGTGAAACTGGGGTTCTCGACGCCGACGCGCACGGCTGTGACCGCGCGTTCGCTCAGAAGGTCCATCAATTCAGGGTCGACACTGCTGGCCGCGCTGCCCAGCAGGAAAACCACGTCTTGCGGGCCGTCCTTTTTCAACGTCTTGACCGCTTCCGGCACGTCTTCGACGCGGCGGATGGTCGATGCTGGAATGCAGTCGCGGAGGATCTGGGACAGATCCTCTGAAATCAAGATATCGCCCTGCACGACCAGGAATTTTGTCGTCATTCACTGTCCCCTAAATTCGTGACAGATTTTCTATATGGAACATTCTTCAGTGTCGCGCATTAAACTATGACATAGCTTTAAAAAGGTTTTTCGGACTATGGCGACCAAATGCGCGAACTGCCCGCTGCAACGCAGTGACGTGTTCGTTGACCTGAATGACGACGAAATCCGCTATATGCAGAAGTTCAAAGTGGGCGAGCTTGAGGTAAACCCAGGCACGCCTTTGCTGATGGAAGGGTCGAACAGCCCACAGCTTTATACAGCGCTGCGCGGTATGGGCTTGCGTTACAAGACACTGGAGAACGGCAACCGGCAGGTGATCAACTTTGTCTTTCCGGGTGATTTCATCGGCCTTCAGGCTGGTATCATGGGCGAAATGCAACATTCGGTCGAGGCCACGTCGCCGATGACATTGTGCGTCTTCGACCGCAGTGAATTCTGGAGTTTCCTAAAGTCCCACCCCGAGCGTGCCTTTGACCTGACCTGGATGGCCGCCGCAGAAGAGCATTTTCTGGGCGAGGCGCTGACGTCGGTCGGGCAGCGGACAGCCTACGAGGCGATAGCCTGGGCCCTGTGCAAGATCATGCTGCGCGGGCAGGCCCTGGGGTTGGCGCGCGATCACGTGATGCCCTTGCCGTTCCGGCAACAGGATCTGGCGGATGCGCTGGGCCTGTCTTTGGTTCACACCAACAAAACTCTGAGCAAATTGCGCACGCGTCAGCTGGCGAACTGGAGCGATGACGCGTTGATCGTCAATGATCTGGGCGCCCTGGCCAAGGCCGCTTGCATGACGCTGGAACCTTTGATGAAACGTCCGATCATGTAAGCGGATCGTCAAAGATCGAACAGGTCCGGGACCCTCTGCACGCCCATGCAGAGGGTCTTTTTGTTATCGTGACTCTGCCGCCAGCACATCATCCTTGACCTGGCCCCAGGCGATCAGCGCAAAGACCACCGTGCCACCAACGATATTGCCCGCCAGCACCGGAATGAAAAAGCCGAACACAGCCTCGGTCGGGCCAAGCAACCCTTGTACCGCAAGATAAGCCATTTCGACCGACCCTGCGACGATGTGGGTAAAGTCACCCGCCGCGATCAGCCATGTGAATGTCAGGATGATGAAAAACCCGGATTCGTCCGCCTGCGGCAGCATCCACACGATGGCCGCGACCAGAATGCCCGCCGGAATCGCGCGGAAAAAGCTTTCGTCTGCGGGCATATGGATTGCATGTTCCGACAAGGACAACAGCGCAGGCGCAAGGTTTTCAGGGATCGCGGGCGTATAGGCGTAAAGAGTCGCAATACAGAACGCCCCCAGCACGTTGGCCCCCAGCACAATCACCCACAGCCGCGCCACGCAGGCGAAATTATGCGCCGTTGGTTTGACCATCAGCGGCAGCACCGTGGTGATGGTGTTTTCGGTGAACAGTTGCATCCGGCCCATGATGACCAGCAAAAAGCCCAGTGAATAGCCGAAGTTCTCGATCAGGAACGACCATGGCGCATCGGGCAGATAGGTCCGCAGGATCGCCTCGCCCAGCACCGAAAAGCTGATCATGATGCCGGCGGCCGTACCGGACCAGAACAGCGACCGCTTGGTGCGCGCCAGCTCTTCCTCGCCATCGCGGCGGATCACTTCGTAGATCAGCTTTGACGACAGTTTGGCCGCGGCTTCGACCGACTCGCGTTCGGTTTCTTCGTCAAGGGGCACCGCACCGGGATCGTTCTCGTGAATAGATACCATTTTATGTTCGTCCCAGTTGGTCATCAGACTTTAACACGCGGACCTCTTGTTTGGTTCCCGTTTATCTGGTGCCATTGCCGTGTAGGTGTTCTGCCCCACATTGCAGCCTGACACTTTGGAGAGATACATGTTCGGATCGCGCGCCTATGTACTGAAAATCGCACAAGACGTGCGATCCAGCTATTGGTTTATTCCCTCCACCCTGGTGGTCGCGGCCCTTTTGCTGTCTGAGCTGACCCAGTGGATCGACCACAACCCCGATATGCTGCCTGTCGCGCTGCCGGATGATTTTCTGAACACACAGGTGGACGGCGCGCGGCAAACGCTGGCGGTGATTGCGCAATCGATCATCGGGGTGACGGGTGTGATGTTCTCGATCACCATGGTGGCGGTGTCCTTTGCCTCTGGCAACTTCGGGCCGCGGCTGATCGGGAACTTTATGCGCGACCGGGGCAACCAGACAAGTCTGGGCCTGCTGATTTCGTCCTTTGTCTACACGCTGATGATCCTGCGCGCGGTGCAAAGTTCCGGTGCGGACGGGCTGGAATCCTTCGTGCCGCAATATTCCATGGTCGCGGCGATCCTGCTGACGTTGATGTCGGTGGGCACGTTGATCTATTTCCTGCACCATATTCCGGAAACCATCAATGTATCGAACATCTCGGCCGCGTTGGGGCGCAGGTTGGCGCGGGGGATCGAACGGATCATCGACAACCACGCCGAACGGACACCTGAACCCGAAGTGCAGCCTGCAAAGAATGCGACCGAGACCGAGCTGAGCCTTGGGCGAGCTGGCTATATCCAGCAGCTGGATCTGACAGGTCTGTTTGAACTTGCCGAAGAAAACGACTGGGTGGTCCATGTCGCCGTCGAGATCGGCAGCTTTGTCAGCATGTACGAAACGGTCCTGACCGTCTATTCGGCCAGCGCACCCACGGCAGACCAATGCGACAGCCTGTGTTCCAGCTTTGCCGTCGGTGAAGAGCAGACCGAAGCGCAGGACATCACATTCATGATCGACCAGCTGGTCGAGATGTTGGCGCGGGCCTTGTCGCCGGGGGTGAATGATCCGTTTACCGCATTGAATTGCCTGAACTGGCTGCGCAACGGCATCAGCGTCGCCTTGCAATACAAAGGTGGGCTTGCCCCGGTGCCGCGGGCGCGCGTCCAATACCGCAGCCTGACCCTGCAGCATTTGCTGAACATCAGTTTTCGTGCCGCCGCACCCTATTGCATGCCCGACAAGATGGCGCGCGACCACTGGATGTTCTCCGTGCGCAGCCTGATGGACGCGGCCACGGGCGAACATAAAAAGACCGTGGCCAAGCTGCTTGAGGAATTTGAAAAAGCCTGAGCGCAGCCATTTGCCAAACCGGATCACTTGTCGCACAACTGCGGCACTGCTGATTGAAAGGTTCCCGTCATGCGTTTCGTCTTTCCACCCGCTCCCCAGGCCGCTCTGGCCGTTGCAGGCAGCACCGACCATTTCCCGGTGCGGCGTGTCTTTTGCGTCGGGCGCAACTATGCCGCCCACGCCCGCGAGTTCGGCAATGACCCTGACCGCGACCCGCCGTTCTTTTTCACCAAGCCGGCAGACGCGGTGGTGAACACGCCCTGCACCGTGCCCTATCCGCCGCTGACCGAGGACCTGCATTTCGAGATCGAGCTGGTCATTGCCATCGGCAAGGGGGGCGCAGACATCGCGGCTGCGGATGTGCCCGATCATATCTGGGGCGCTTCGGTCGGCATCGACCTGACCCGCCGTGATTTGCAGAACGAAGCCAAGAAGATGAGCCGCCCGTGGGACTGGAGCAAGGCCTTTGACCATTCGGCGCCGATCGCCCCCATCGTGCCGATGGCCGATGTGCCCAGCCTGACGCAGGGGCGCATCTGGCTGGCCGTGAACGGCGAGATCAAGCAAGACGCCGACATCGCCGATCTGATCTGGCCGGTGGCCGATCACATCGCAACGCTGAGCCAGGCGATGACACTGGCCCCCGGTGACATTATCATGACGGGCACGCCTGCGGGCGTGGGGGCGGTGACGCCCGGTGACGTGATGACGGGCGGTGTCGATGGCATTGCTGAACTTGAGGTGACGGTGGGGCCGCGGGCATGACGCTTGTTCTGCACAACTATTTCCGCTCGTCCACGTCGACACGTGTGCGGGCGGCACTGAACCTCAAGGGGCTGGACTATGACTATGTGTCCTATGCGCTGCTCAAGGATGAACAGCGCGGGGCGGCGCATCTGGCGCTGAACCCGCAAGGGCTGGTGCCGACCTTGGTGACGGATGACGGTGCGCTGCCGCAGTCGCTGGCGATCATCGAATGGCTGGATGAGGTACACCCCGAACCGCCCTTGCTGCCCGCCGACGCATGGGGTCGTGCGCGGGTGCGCAGTCTGGCGCATATCATCGCGCTGGATGTGCATCCGGTGAACAACCTGCGCATTCTCAAACACCTTGAAACCGAATATGGCGTCGATGCCGACGGCAAGGCCGCGTGGTTCCGCAAATGGGCACAGGCGGGAATGCAGAGCCTCGAGGCGCGCCTGTCCTCAGAGGCTGAAACCGGCACCTTTTGCCACGGGGATATCCCCGGTCTGGCCGATCTGTGCCTGTTCGCCCAGGTGTTGAACAACGGACGGTTCGGCGTGGGGCTGGATGCCTATCCGACCATTGCGCGCATTCACGCGGCCTGTATGGCATTGCCTGCGTTTGAACGCGCAGCCCCCGCCAACCAGCCCGACGCGACCTGATGCGACACCGTGGCACGCGGCCTTCGACTGGCTGCGTGCTACTCTGGATCTGGACAATGCTGAAGCCAGTTGATCGGAGTGACCCCATGAAATCCATGTTCCGCGTTCTTGCCATCTTCGCCCTCGCCACACCTGCCTTTGCCGACAGTCACGCGGCGGGGGATGCCGACGCCGGGGCCAAGACCTTTGGCAGATGCAAAAGCTGCCACATGATCGCCAATGGCGACCAGGTGATCGAAAAGGGCGGGCGCACCGGGCCGAACCTCTATGGCGTGATCGGGCGTCAGGCGGGCACCGCCGAAGGATACAGCTATCAAAAGTCCATCGTTGCCGCGGGCGAGGCTGGTCTGGTCTGGGACGAGGAATCGCTGACCAAATATGTCGCCGATCCGCGTGAATTCCTGCGCGAATTTCTGGACGATTCCAAGGCCAAGTCGGGCATGTCCTTTAAGCTGAAAAAAGGCGGCGCTGATGTAGCTGCCTATCTGGCGCGTGTCGGTCCCGAAGTTGCACCGGCAGGGGCAGATGCCGCAGCAGCGCCTGCCGACAGCGACAGCTAAGAATTTAACGCGCGGTGCGGGCCTGTGCCTGCGCCGCAAGTTCCGGCAGGCCGTTGCGGGTATAGACCTCGGCCAGCATCCGGTTCAGCGGCACGCCATCGGGATCATAGGTGCGCCGCATTTCCAGCACTTGCTGTGCCCGCGCCACGTCTCCGTTTTCCATCAACGCATCCAGATGGATCTGGTCAAACAGATCGCGCTGGGCGTGGCTGCCGCCACATTCGGCCAGACGGGGCAGGGCGATGCCCAGCAGCCGTGCGGCTTCGGCCCAGTCGCGGTTGGCATGTGCCACGATCCCTTGGGCTGCGGGCAGGGCCACTTCGGCCCATGCGCGGTAATCGTGCTGCGTGCTGTCGGCGGCGCGGTGCGTGATCGCCTGCATCAACACATCCATCGCTGCACGATCATAGGTGCGCCCCAGCCCATACAGGTATTGCAGTGTCAGGAACGGGCTGACCGTATCGGCCCCGCGCTGCGCCACATGGGCCACCACATCGGCCCAGCGGTCGCCCACGTCAATGCCCGCAAAGTCCAGCCGCGCCAGCAGGGACACCGCCCCGACCTGATCCTGACTATAGTCCTTGGCCAGCCCCCAGACGTGTTCATCATAGGCTTGCAGCACATCGTCGTGCCGTCCCTGGCTGATGTAGAACAGCGCCAGATGCCACCAGTTGTGACTGCGCATAAAGCTGTTCAGATCCTGCCACGTGTCCGCGACGCTTTCCAGAAAGACGATGCCACCGGTCACGTCGCCACGCGTCAGATAGATATGCGCCAGCGCGTGATGCGCCCACGGGTCGTCGTGCCGCAGCCGCATCGACCGGCGTGCGGCGGCTTCGGCCTCTTTCAGCAGGTGACATTCCTCATAGCCGAATGCCAGCATGCCATGGGCATAGGCGATGTCCTCGGCCCCCGGAAAGGCGCGGGTGGCGATGCGCAGCATGGCGGGAAAGTCGCCGGTGTTGAATGTGTGGTACTGGCCCAGCTTCAGCATCACCATATCGCGCGGGTAACGGCGGATGGTTTCCTCGCACAGGGCAATCAGCTCGGGGATCTTGCCGTCGTGAAACAGGCGCGCGGCGTGAACGGTCGCCTGCTCGCGGGGCGTGGCATTGGGCGCGGCCGCTTCGGCAGCCTGCAGAAAAGGTGCGGCCAGTTGCGGGGCAACGGGTGCCTCCAGCAGCATGTAGAGGATCGCCGCATAGGCGTTGACCAGCGCACAGTCGGGCGCGGCCTCGGCGGCCTTCAGCACATTGGCGGCCTTGGTCTGAAAGCTGATGAACCCGTGCACGAAATCGTCGATGCCTTGCAGGGCGGCATCATCGGCACCGGTGACGGGCAGGCCATAGAGGTCGGTCATCTCAGGCATTCAGGTCCCTCCAGCAGGGCAAAAGGTCGTCCGGCTCAGCGTGGGCCAGATAGACGCCGCGTGCAATGGCCCGTGACAGGCAGATCGCGGCGGCATGGCCGATCACCGACAGGTCGCGGTGATCGTCCTGCATGGGCCGCGCGCCGGTGGACAGGGCAAAGACCAGATCGCCGTCGCCGGGGCTGTGCGCAGGCACGCAGGCGCGGCCGATACCATCATGCGCGGCCCATGCAACACGCTGGCACTGCGCCTTTGTCAGGTTGGCATCGGTGGCAACGATGGCGATGGTGGTGTTGGCGCGTTCGATCACGGCGCTGACCTTGCGGCTGTCCAGCGTGCGGCCCAGTCCACTGGCGGGGTCGGGACCAAGGCCGCCGAATTCATTGTTTATTTCAAAGGGCGCCGCCCAAAAGTGCCGGTCGCCCGGCGTGGTCACGGCCCCCATCGGGTTGGCCGCCACCAGCGCCGCGACGGTCGTGCCATCCGGCAAAACAAGCGAAGCCGAGCCAAGCCCGCCCTTCACCATCGCCGTCATCGCACCGGTGCCTGCACCGACGGTGCCCAGATCAAAGCTGTCGCTGGCGGCATCCAGCGCCGCACGGCCCAGCTTGCGATAGGGGTTTTCGTCCCAATCCTTGTCACCGCCGGACAGCAGGTCAAAGATGATCGCACCCGGCACCAGCGGGATCACGGCATCGGCAATCCGGTAACCGCGCCCCATCGCCCGCAGCCCGTCAACCACACCCGAACAGGCATCCAGCCCATAGGCCGAGCCACCCGACAGCACCAGCGCATCGACCGCCGCCACCGATTTGTCCGGTTGCAGCAGGTCGGTCTCGCGCGTGCCGGGCGCGCCGCCCATGACGGCCACCGAAGCGGTGAACGGCGCATCGGCGGTGACGACGGTGGACCCCGATTTCAGCACTTGGTCGGTGGCGTTGCCGACACGCAGGCCGGGCACGTCGGTCAACAGGTTGCGGGGGCCGGGTGTCATCATGTCAGATCCGTGGTTTCGGGGCGGCTGTGGCAGGATCGCCGGTGTTCGGCACGCCCTTGGGTTCGATCAGCAGAACCTTGCATTCGGCTGCGGCGCGGGGCCGGTGGGTGACGCCGCGCGGGACGATAAACAATTCCCCCGCGCTGACATGATGCTGGGCATCTTCCAGATCCATCACCATCTCGCCTTCGAGCACCAGAAAGAAATCGTCGGTGTCTTCGTGCAGGTGAAAGGGGAATTCGCCCTGAAACTTGACCACCATCACGTCGTTGTCGTTGTAATCAGCGACCACATGCGGGTCCCAATGGGTGCTGAACTGTGCCAGCTTGGCGGCAAGGTTGACCGTCTTCATATGCAGCGCCCTCCGTCCACTTCCATGGCGACGCCGGTGATCATGCTGGCCTCGTCCGAGCATAGGAACAGCGCGGCATTCGCCAGATCTTCGGGTTGCGAAAAGCGGCCCAGCGGGATCGTCGCCAGAAACTTGGCACGCATTTCCGGCGTGTCCTCGCCCATGAATGATTTCAGCAGCGGCGTTTCCCCGGCGACGGGGTTCAGCGCGTTGACGCGCACGCCGCTGGGGGCCAGCTCAACCGCCATGGTGCGGGTCGCGGTGATCATCCAGCCCTTTGATGCGTTGTACCAGTTCAGGTTCGGGCGCGGCGATACGCCGGCGGTGGACGCGATGTTCAGGATCGCACCGGTGCCGCGTTCTTTCATGTGGGGAACAAGGCTGCGGGCGGTCAGATAGACCGACTTCATGTTGACGTTGAACACGCGGTCAAAGTCGTCTTCGGTCACATATTCCATGGCCTGCGGCAAGTGGGTGATGCCCGCGTTGTTGACCAGAATATCCACATGGCCCAGGGTTTTCAGCGCCACATCGGCCATGGCCTGAACCGAGGCGCCCTTGCCCACGTCAACCTGACAGTATTCCGCGCCCAGATCGGCGGCCACTTTCGCGGCCCCCTCACCGTTGATGTCGGCCACCAGAACGCGGGCGCCTTCGGCGGCGAACCGGCGCACGATGCCTTCGCCAAAGCCCGACGCCGCACCGGTCACGATCGCTGTTTTTCCGTCCAGTCGCATGTCAATCCTCCCTGTGAATACGCCCTAGCCGTGATGGGCCGCGACGGTCTTGAGCGTGGAGAAGCCGTAGAGCGCTTCGAACCCTTTTTCGCGACCGTGGCCGGACTTGCCGCTGCCGCCGAATGGCAGTTCAACGCCGCCACCCGCGCCATAGTTGTTGATGAACACCTGACCGGCACGCAGCGCCTTGGCCAGACGCATCTGGCGCGCGCCGTTGGCGGTCCAGATGGCGGCAACCAGGCCATAGTCGGTGCTGTTGGCGATCTGCACAGCTTCCTCTTCGGTGTCGAAGGGGATCAGCACCTGAACCGGGCCGAAAATCTCGTCGCGGGCCAGCGTGTGATCGGGCGGCACGTCGGCGAACAGCGTCGGCAGCACATAGGCCCCGTCGTCATGGGCGTTTTGCAACTGGCCAGTGGCGGCGATGGTCAGGTCCGCGCCCTTGTCCAGAAAGCCCTGCACAATGTCGCGCTGCCGGTTGGAAATCACCGGACCGACGCGCAGGTCGTCCATGGCCGGGCCGACAGTCAGCGCGCGATAGGCCTCGGCCATGCGGTCGCGCACGGTGTCATAAACGCCGCGCTGCACCAGAATGCGCGAGGACGCCGAACAGGTCTGGCCCGCGTTCTGAATGCCCGCGTTGACCAGAAACGGCAGCGCTGCATCCAGATCGGCATCGTCGAACACCAGCTGCGGGGACTTGCCGCCCAGTTCCAGCGTCACGGGCACCACGTTGGCACCCGCTGCTTGTTGCACCAGCGCGCCGGTGCGCACGGAGCCGGTAAAGCTGATGTGGTGAATGCCGGTGTGGCTGGTCAGGGCAGCACCTGCCTCGACGCCGATGCCCGTGACGACGTTCAGCGCGCCATCGGGCAGACCCGCGTCCTGACAGATGCGGGCAAAGGCCAGCGCGGTCAGACATGCCTCTTCCGCCGGTTTCAGAACACAGGCGTTGCCCATCGTCAGGGCCGCGCCAACACTGCGCCCGATGATCTGCATCGGATAGTTCCACGGCACGATGTGCCCCGTGACCCCATGCGGCTCGCGCAGGGTATAGACGGTGTAGCCGTCCAGATAGGGAATGGTCGCGCCGTGTACCTTGTCGGCAGCCCCGCCGTAGAATTCCATGTAACGGGCCAGTGCGACGGCATCGGCGCGCGCCTGTCCCAGCGGTTTGCCCACGTCGCAGGCCTCAAGCTCGGCCAGTGCGTCCACATGCTCCAGAACGCGGCGGCCAATCTCGGTCAGGATGCGGCCCCGTTCCAGCGCGGTCATGCGGCCCCATGCGCCGTCCAATGCTGCCTGAGCAGCCGTGACGGCGGCGTCGATGTCGGCGCTGGTGCCGCGCGCGATCTGCGCCAGTTCGCTGCCGTCCGACGGGTTGACCAGCGGGATCGTTTCGCCGCTGGCGCAGGGCTGCCATTTGCCGCCGATCAGGATTTCGGTGGGGTCAAACCAAAGGGGGTTGGGCATGGGTACTGGCCTTGTCTGTTAGGTCGGGCAGCGTGGGCGCCGCGGCGAGCAAAGTTTGCGTGTAGGGATGTTGCGGGTCGGAAAAGACCTGTTCGGTCGGTCCGTGTTCGACAATCTGGCCGGACTGCATCACCAGCACACGGTCGGTCACCGTGCGCACCACGCTGAGGTCGTGGCTGATGAACAGATAGGTCAGGTCGTATTGGCGGCAGAGATCTGCCAGCAGATCAAGGATCTGCGCGCGCACAGAGACATCCAATGCGCTGACCGCCTCGTCAAAGACGATAAGTTCTGGGCGGATGATCAGCGCCCGCGCGATGGCGATGCGCTGGCGTTGTCCGCCCGAAAACTGGTGGGGGTATTTGTCGGCATCTGCCGCCGACAAACCGACAGCTTCGAGCGTTTCGGCGATCAGATCGGTGCGGGCCTGCCCCTTGGGCGGGTCGTCCAACAGAAAAAACGGTTCGGTGATCAGCCGCGACACGCGGTGGCGCGGGTTGAAGCTGCCGTAGGGGTCCTGGAACACCACCTGCATGTTGCGGCGCACGGCAAGGTTGGCGCGGCCCGCCGAAAACACGGGCGCGCCGTTCAGGGTGATTGATCCGCTTTGCACGTCTTCCAGACCCAGAATCGCCCGTGTCAGGGTCGATTTTCCGCATCCGCTTTCACCGACAAGGCCAAGGCGTTCGCCCTTCTTGATATCAAAGCTGACGTTGTTCACGGCGCGGAAGGTGCCCGGCGCACCGAACACCGACTTGCGCGGCGTGCGGTAATCGCGGCTGACGCTGTCGACCCGCAACAGCGGCGCGTCGGACATCAGCGGCGGCAGGTCCACCTGATGCGTCGAGGCCGCGAACAGCAGTTTGGTATAAGGATGCTGCATGTTGCGCAGCAGGTGCGCGGTGTCGCCCTGTTCGACGATCCTGCCGTGTTGCATCACCACGATGCGGTCGGCCATTTCGGACACCACCGCCAGATCATGCGTGATCATCAAAAGCCCCATGTCATCCTCGCGCGCCAGTCTTGCCAGCAGCTGCAGGATCTGCGCCTGCGTCGTGACATCCAGCGCCGTCGTCGGCTCATCCGCGATCAGCAGCGCGGGGCGCAGGGCGATGGCCATGGCGATAACAACCCGCTGGCGCTGGCCACCGGACAGTTCATGCGGGAACCGTCCCAGCGGAAAGCGGTCCTGGGGCAGGCCGACGCGTGTCAGGGTGTCGGCGGCGATCTGCATCGCCTCGGCGCGGGTGCCGGCACCATGGATCAGGATGGTTTCGGCCACCTGGTCGCCGATGGTCTTGACCGGGTTCAGCGCGGTCATCGGTTCCTGAAACACCATGCCGATGGCATTGCCGCGCAGGGCGCACATCTGCGCCTCGGTCTGCGTCAGCAGGTCGGTGTCCTGCAACATGATCCGGCCCGTGGCGTGCGCCCCGCCGGGGGTCAGGCCCATGACCGAAAAGGCGGTCATCGACTTGCCCGAACCGCTCTCGCCGGTGATCGCCACGATCTCGCCCTTGGCCACCTCGAACGTCACATCGTGCAGCACGGGGTGGTCGTGAATGGCCATCGACAGCTTTTGAACGCTTAGCAAGCTCATACCCGTGACACCCGCAGTTTCGGGTCCAGCATGTCGCGCAAACCGTCGCCCAGCAGGTTCAGACCCAGAACGGTGATGATAATCGCACAGCCGGGGATCAGCGCCATGTGCGGCGCGATGCTGACCAGCGTTTGCGCATCGGCCAGCATCCGGCCCCAGCTTGGCGTGGGCGGTTGCGCGCCCAGACCCACATAGGACAGCGCGGCCTCGGCCAGAATGCCCAGACTGAACTGAATCGTGGCCTGCACGATCAACAGGTTGGCGACGTTGCCCAGCACGTGTTCAAACGCGATCCGCGCGTCGCCCTTGCCCGACACGCGGGCGGCCATGATGAATTCGCGCGCCAGAATGGGCAGCGCGCCGCCACGGGTGACACGGGCAAAGACGGGAATGTTGAAGATGCCGATGGCGATGATCGCATTGATCGCACCGGCGCCGAAGATGGCAGTGATCAGGATGGCGATGACCAGACTGGGAAAGGCAAACACCAGATCGTTGCCGCGCATGATCAGCTCGTCGATCCAGCCGCCATTGCGCGCGGCGGCCCACAGGCCCAGCGGCACACCGATCAGCATCCCCACGCCCACCGCGACGAAGGCGACGGCGATGGACGTGCGTGCGCCGACCATGATCAGCGACAGGATATCACGCCCGAAATGGTCGGTGCCCAGCAAGTGCGTGCCATTGGGCGGTTGCAGCTTGTTGGGGATGTCCATCGCGGTGTGCGCGTAGGGCGTCCAGACAAAGCTGAGCAAAGCGGCCAGCACCACAAGCGCCGTCAGCAGCCCGCCGATGATCAGGTTGCGGCTCATGTGCGGCTCCTCAGGCGGGGATCGACAAGGGCATAGGCTAGATCGACGGCAAAGTTCACCATGATCACGGTGAACACCAGCAGCATGACCACGCTTTCCACCACGATCAGATCGCGGGCGTTGATCGACTGGAACACCAGCCGCCCCAGACCGGGCAGGTAGAACACCTGTTCGATGATGATGGCACCGGCCAGCAGGAACGAAAATTGCAGCCCGATGATGGTCAGAACGGGGATCATCGCATTGCGCAGCCCGTGCCGCCACAACGCTTGCTTGCGCGTCAGCCCCTTGGCGCGTGCGGTGCGCATGAAATCCTCGCCCAGCACGTCCAGCAGGGCCGACCGCATGACCCGCGACAGGATCGCGGCCTGTGGCAACGCCAGCGAAATCGCGGGCAGCGTCAGCGACCACAGCCCCGCGCCCAGCCCCTTGTCCCAGCCGACAAAGCCACCGGCGCTGAACCAGCGCAGGTTGATGGCGAACAACAGCACCAGCATCATCGCAAACCAGAAGTTCGGGATTGCAACGCCCAGCTGCGTGGCCCCCATCACGGCGGTGTCTCCTGCCTTGCCCCGGCGGGACGCGGCATAGATGCCGGTGGGAAAGGCGATCAGGGTGCTGAGCGTCAGCGCATAGATTGCCAACGGCAACGACACCCACAAACGTTCGGAAATCATCTGCGCCACAGGGGTGCGATAGGTGTAGGAGGTGCCGAAATCACCGGTCATCAGCCCGCCGATCCAGTTCAGGTACCGCTGCCATTGCGGCACGTCCAGGCCCAGTTCGGCGCGCAGCGCGGCGATGGTGTCCGGTTGCGAATTGATCCCCAGCATGAACGTCGCCGGATCACCCGGAGCGATCTCGATCACGAAGAAAATCACCAGCGAGGCAACGGCCAGGCTGATGACAAGAGACAGCAGACGTTTGAAGATATATCGTAGCATCGCGCGCACGTTATGCCCGGATCGCGGCAGGGTCTAGCGCAGACCGTACACAAATGACGCAACGCTGCGAAACGCGATCGGCGGGGCTGGATCGGCCCATCTTACAGATCGAACAGACGCCCGCGATTCAGGATCGTGTTGGGGTCAAGGGTACGCTTCATCTGCCGCATGACGGCCAGCTCTTGCGGGCTGCGCGACAGGCCCAACCACGGTTTCTTGTCCACGCCGATCCCATGTTCGGCCGAGATCGACCCCCCATGTTCGGCGGTCAGCGCATAGAGTTTTTCCAGCGCGGCGGGTTTGTCATTCGTGGTGAAGACATAATGCAGGTTGCCGTCGCCCAGATGGCCGAACATGTAAAATCCGGCATCGGGGTCAATCTGGCGCAGCGCGGTCTGGCTGGCCTGGGCAAAGGCCTCGATCCGGTTCAGCGGAATGCTGATATCGCCATTCGCCACACCATCAAGCCCGCGCACGAAATCGGCAGCACCATCGCGGATGTCCCAAAGGGTGTCGAATTCACGGTTCGATTGGCTCACGATGGCATCCAGCGCCAGATCATCCTCCAGCGCCTGCATCAGGACCTGGGTGAACCGGTCGGCGACGGCGGGGCCTGCGTCGGCGGACTGACATTCGATCAGCACGTAAAACGGCGCGGTTGTGCCCAGCGGGGGCTGGCGGTTCTGGTGGGCACAAATGCCGAAATAGGTGTCTTTCCACATCACTTCGAAGGCTGACAGCACGTCGCCCAGCCCCTGACGCGCGCGCTGAAGCAACGCCAGCGCAGCAGGCAGCGACGGCAGGGCCAGCAGCGCGTTCAACTCTGTCTGCGGGCGGGGGTGCAGGTGCAACAATGCGCGGGTGACGACGCCCAGCGTGCCCTCGGCGCCGATGAAAAGCTGGTTCAGGTCATAGCCGGTGTTGTCCTTCGCCAGACCACGCAGCGATGACAGCACCGTGCCATCCGCCAGCACGGTTTCCAGCCCGGCGACCTGCGCGCGGAACATGCCATAGCGCAGCACGCGGATGCCGCCGGCATTGGTGGCGATGTTTCCGCCGATGGTCGCGGTCCCGCGCGAACCGATGTCGACGCCAAAGAACAGACCGGCGTCCTGCGCCGCAACCTGCACCGTCTGCAACGGCGCACCGGCCCCCGCCATCACGGTGGCGCTGTCCATGTCCACGGGACCCACGTCGGTCATCCGTTCCAGCGACAGAACAGCCTCACCCTCGGCAATGCGGTGTGCACCGGACAGCCCCGTGCGCCCGCCCTGGATTACCAGCGGCTGCCCCGCGTCATGACACAGCGCCAGCGCGGTTGCGGTCTGGGCCGTATCCGCAGGGCGCAGGACAAACTGCGGGCGGGCGGAGAACCGATCGCGCCGGTCCTCCTGATAGCGCGGGCCAATGTAGTCGCCTGTCAGCAGCGCCTCGGGTGGCAGGGCCGATGCCAGACGGTCCACAAGGCCGGCATCGGGCAGCGCAGGGGTGTCTTGCATCGGTGTCTCCTTTTGAGGGGCGCGCTTAGCTGGCCATCGCCTGTTCGGCCAACAGCTTGGCCCGCTCGCGCAGGACAAACTTTTGCACCTTGCCGGTCGAAGTCTTGGGCAATTCGTCGAACACCACCTTTGCGGGGCATTTGAAATGCGCAAGGGTCGCGCGGCAATGGTCAAGCAACGCGCGTTCGCTGGTCGTCTGTCCCGTGCGCAGCTCGACAAAGGCGACAGGCCGTTCGCCCCATTTGGCGTCGGGCATGGCTACGACCGCACACAAGGCCACCGCCGGATGGGCAAAGATCGCGTCCTCGACCTCGATAGACGAGATGTTCTCGCCCCCCGAGATGATGATGTCCTTGGACCGGTCCTTAAGCTGGATATACCCGTCGGGATGGATCACACCCAGATCGCCGGTGTGAAACCAGCCGCCGGCAAAGGCCTCTGACGTGGCGGCGGGGTTTTTCAGGTATCCCTTCATCACGACATTGCCGCGCAACATCACCTCGCCCAGCGTTTCGCCGTCGCGCGGAACCGCTGCCAGCGTTTGCGGGTCGCGCACATCCGCTTGGGACAGCGACAAAAAGCGGACGCCCTGACGTGCCTTGTAGGCGGCTTGATCGGCCAGCGGCAGGTCGTCCCAGCTGTCCTGCCAGGCGTTCATCACCACGGGACCGTAGGTTTCCGTCAGCCCGTACATATGCTGCATCTCGAACCCGGCAGCCTTCATCGCCTCCAGCACGGCGGCAGGGGGCGGGGCGGCGGCGGTGATAAAGGTTGCCGTGTGGGGAAAGGGTGTCTTGTCGGCATCGGCGGCGTTCAGCAGCGTCGTCATGACAATCGGCGCGCCGCACAGATGGGTCACGCCGTGGTCCGCGATCAGGTCATAGATCGGTTTGGCACGGACCCAGCGCAGGCAGACATGGGTGCCCGCCTGAACCGCGACACTCCACGAAAAGCTCCAGCCGTTGCAGTGGAACAGCGGCAGCGTCCACAGGTAGACAGGGTGCCGCCCCAACTCGCCATGGATCACCATGTTCAGCGCCATCAGCGCCGCACCCCGGTGGTGGCAGACAACCCCTTTGGGATTGCCGGTGGTGCCAGAGGTGTAATTCAGGGAAATCGCGTTCCACTCATCGCGCAGGGGCGGTGCCACATAGTCAGCCGACCCCGAGGCCAGCAGTGCCGCATAGTCCATGATCCCGATCAGCGGTCCTTTGGGATAGGGGGCATCGTCGGGGTAGACCGGATCGTCATAGTCGATCACGACGGGCAGCGCGGAGGATGTCATCAGGCTCAGGGCTTCGGCGGCCAGATCCGAAAACTCGCGGTCGACGATCAGAACCTTGGATTCGGCGTGATCCAGCTGAAAGGCGATGGCTCGGGCGTCCAGACGGTAGTTCAGCGAATGCAGAACCGCGCCATCGGCCATGGCGACACCATAATGCGCCTCGATCATCGGCGGCGTGTTCGACAACAGCACCGAAACCGTGTCCCCGTGCCCGATGCCCAGCCCGACAAGGCCCGAGCCCAGTCGCACGCAGTTTTCCCAAAGCTGGCGATAGCTGATCCGGTCCGGCCCGTGGATCACCGCGACGCGGTCGGGATAGGTCAGCACCGCACGTTCCAGATAGGACAGGGGCGACATCGGTTGGTGGTTGGCCGGACAGCGGTCCAGATCGGTGTCATAGATGCTCATGCGCGGAGATCCCTGGTCTGTGTTGTGTGCATCAACGCGCCCGCTTTTGCAGTTCGCCAACGGGGTGGCCGTCGGATTTCCAGCCGCCAAAACCGCCGCGCAGGCTGCGGGTGTCCAGACCCATTTCCTGCGCCACTTTCGCGGCCAGCAGCGACCGCCAGCCCGAGGCGCAATAGAAGACATAGGTTTTGCCCTCGGCAAAGCGCGGCTTGTGATAGGGGCTGGCCGGATCAATCCAGAACTCAAGCATCCCGCGCGGGGCGTGAAAGGCGTCGGGGATCATGCCTTCGCGTTCCAGTTCGCGGGGGTCACGGATGTCGACCATCACGATATCTTCCGCACCCAGTTGCGCGGCCATATCCGCCGCATCGACCGAAGTCACCTTGGCGTCGGCATCGTCCAGCATCTGTTGGTATCCAATGGCCATGTCCTAGCGCCCCATGTTGTAGAATTCAGCGTTGGGTTTCATGCTGGTCAGGTTGGCCAGCCGGTTGGACATGCCGAAAAACGCGGTGATCGCGCCAATGTCCCAGATGTCTTCCTCGCTGAACCCGTGCGATTTCAGCGTTTCCACATCGCTTTCGTCAACCTCGTAGGCGCGGGCCGAAACCTTCATGGCGAAATCCAGCATTGCGCGCTGGCGCGGGGTGATGTCCGCCTTGCGGTAGTTGATCGCCACCTGATCGGCAATCTGCGGGTCCTTGGCGCGGATGCGCAGGATCGCGCCGTGGGCGACCACGCAATACTGGCACTGGTTGGCGTTCGACGTGGCGACAACGATCATTTCACGCTCGGCCTTGGTGATGTCGCCGGGCTTGTCCATCAGGGCGTCGTGATAGGCAAAAAAGGCGCGGAATTCTTCCGGTCTGTGGGCCAGCGTCAGAAAGACGTTCGGCACGAAGCCCGATTTCTCCTGAACCGCCAGAATGCGGTCGCGCAGGTCTTCGGGCAGGTCCTTGATCTCGGGCACCGGAAAGCGGCTGATGGATGTATTGGTCATGAAAGTCCTTCCTTAGGTCAAAAGCGCAGTCAGTTGCGCCTGATAGATTTCGATGGCATCGCCCGGGTTGTCGTCATGTGGAGCGATCCGAACCAGACAGGTCTGCGCCGAGCAGCCCTGTCCGAATTGCGAGGTGCCGACATCCATCGTCAGCACGTTGGGATTGCCGGCCAGTTCGGGGCCGTCTGCCTGTTCGGTCAGCCACGCGCCCGTGGGCAACACCGCGACGCCGGTGCGTTGGTCAGCGGTCAGTCTGGCGGTGGCAAGACAGGCACCGCGATCGTTCCACAGGCGCACGGTTTGTCCGTCAGTGATGCCGCGCGTGGCGGCGTCATCGGGGTTCAGGCGCACCTGTTCGCGACCGTTGCGTTTTTCCTCTCGGCTGGACGGGCCGGTTTCCAGCTGGCTGTGCAGCCGCCCCTTGGGTTGATGGGACAGCAGGTGCAGCGCGTCGGTTGCACCCGGCGCCCCCAGCCATTCGGCGGGCGGGATCCACGCGGGATGGGCGCGGCAATCGTCATAGCCAAGCTTTGCCAGTGCGGCGCTGCCCAATACGATCCTGCCGCTTTCCGTGGCCAGCGGCGCGGCCAGCGGGTCGGCGCGAAAGTTGGCCAGATAGGTGTGATTGTGCTGGATCGGGCAGGCGGCGAAACCCTGCTCCCAAAAGGTGTCAAAGTCGGGCATGTCAAAGTCCAGCCGCTCCCGCACATCGGTCCGGCTGAGGTCATAGAGATGCCGCACCCACCCCATTTCGTCGCGGCCTTCATCAAAGTCCGCCCTGACGCCCAGCTTTTCCGAAATGCGGCTGAAAATCTCGAAATCCGACAGCGCCTGACCCATCGGGGCAACCGCCTGATGCATGGCAAGGATGTAATCCGACCGCCGGTTTCCAGCCAGATCGTTCCGTTCGAGCGAGGTCGAGGCCGGCAGGATGATATCGGCGCGTCGCGCGGTTGCGGTCATCATCGGGTCCTGCACGATGATGGTTTCGGGACGGGTCCATGCCTCGCTCAGCCGGTTCAGGTCCTGATGGTGGTGGAACGGGTTGCCGCCCGCCCAATAGACCAGCCGCGCGTCGGGGTAATTGCGGGTCTCGCCCTGATAGGTGAACGGGGTACCGGGGTTCAGCAGCATGTCGGTGACCCGCGCCACGGGGATAAAGCTGCGGATCGCATCCATGCCCCTGCTCATCGCCGGAGACTTGCCGGTCTGGATCGGCGCACCGACCCCGCCAAGCGATCCATAGCCATAGCCGACGCCACCACCGGGCAGGCCGATCTGGCCGATCATCGCGGCCAGACCCAGCGCGGCCCAGAACGGTTGTTCGCCATGGTGGGCGCGTTGCAGGCTCCAGCTGACGGTCAGCATGCTGCGGCTGTCGACCAACTGCGCGGCAAGGGCGCGGATCGCAGTGGCATCCAGTCCGGTAATTTCGGCGGCCCAATCCGCATCTTTGACAACACCGTCCTGCGCCCCGGTCAGGTAGGACAGCAGCGTGTCGGCACCGCTGGTGCAGCGGTCCAGAAAATCACAGTCGTGACGTCCGGCGGCGACGATTTCACCGGCCAGCCCCAGCATAAGTGCTGCGTCGGTGTTGGGCCGGATCGGCATCCATTCGGCGTTCAGCCACTCGGGCAGGTCGTCGCGCAAGGGCGATACCAGCACGACCCTGACCCCGCGTTCAGCGATCCGGCGCAGGTGGGTTTCCAGCTGGTGGGTGCCGATACCCCCTGCCTCGCTCTGCGAGGTGCGCGGAGACATCGCCCCGAACACGACCAGCGTTTCGGTGTGTTCTGCAATGTTGTCCAGCGTGTTCGAACCCCCACCACAGGCGCGCTCGTCGCCCAGCGTGTGCCGCAGGATCACCGGACCTGCGGCAATCGAATAGGTGTCGACGTGGCCGGTATAGCCACCCACCAGATTCAACATCCGCTTGAGCAGGGTCGAGGCGTGGTGAAAACGCCCGCAACTGGTCCAGCCATAGGACCCGGCAAAGATCGAGGCGTTGCCATGGTCGTGCGCCACGCGCGAAATCTCGTCGGACACCAGCGTTGTCGCCTCGTCCCAGCTGACCGGCACAAACCGGTCCGAACCGCGCTTGCGCCCGTCACTTGCGCCGCGGTTCTCCAGCCAGCCCTGCCGGACCAGAGGCTGCAAAACACGCCGGTCGCTCTTGGTCCACTCGGCCACGGAATGGATGATCGGCGACGGGGCAGGGTCGGGGCCGAACGGCTCGACCCCCACGATCCGGTTGTCATCGACAAGGATCGTATAGGCGCCCCAATGGCTGCAATGCGGTACACGACGGACGTTGGACATGGCGACAGGCCCTTTCATATCAAGGCTTCGATCAGGAACGGGCCACGGCGCTGGCAGGCCGCGCGCAGCAAGTCGCTGAATTCTTCGACGGTGCTGGCGCTGGCGGCCTCGACACCCATGCCCCGCGCAAGGCTGACCCAGTCCAGCGCAGGGTTGTCCAGATCCAGCATCCGGCTGGCGTTGCGCCCGGCGGTGCCTGCGCCCACGTCCTTCAGCTCGCCGTGCAGGATCTGGTAGCGGCGGTTGGCAAAGACGATGGTGACCACATCCAGTTCCTCGCGCGCCTGCGTCCACAGCGCCTGAACCGTGTACATGCCGGACCCGTCCGCTTGCAGCGTGATCACCTTGCGGTCCGGGCAGGCGACGGCGGCACCGGTGGCCAGCGGCATGCCGACACCGATGGCCCCACCGGTCAGTTGCAGGAAATCATGGGGTGCCGCGCCATAGGTGTGGCGGAAGAAGTCGCGGCCCGAGGTCACGGATTCGTCACAGACGATGGCATTGTCGGGCATGTGATGCGCCAGTGCGACGGCGATGGCATCCGGCGTCAGCGTGCCGCTGGGCATGTCGGGCTTGGCGCGGGACGCATGGCGCGGGGCCGGGCTGTTCGCCACGCCGAATTCATCCGCAAGCGCGGCAATGGCCGCTGGCAGGTCGCTGCCTGCATCGGCCATGTCGATCACCTCGCAGCTTTCGGGCAGCATCTTGCCGGGCTTTCCGGGATAGGCAAAAAAGCCGACCGGCGCTTTTGCCCCGATCAGGATGACCTGTTCGGTGTCGGCAAAGGTCGCAAGGGCCAGATCGATCTTGTAGGGCACCCGATCAAGGGCAATCCGGCCCGCGCCGCGCATCATGCGGCCGTTCGACTGCTGTGCCATCAACCGCGCGCCGCTGCTTTGGGCGATGCGGTCCAGCGTGTCCAGTTCGGCATCGCGCAGCGCCTTGCCCGAGATCAGGATCGTGGTGGTGCGCCCGTTGCGCAGGGCGGCGGCGGCCTGTGTGATGCGTGCGGCATCCGGTGCCGTGGGGTGCGGCGGCGTAATGGCCACCGGATCACCAGCAGGCGCGGCCCCCCACGAGGCATCGGCGGGCAGGATCAGCGTGGCAATCTGCCCCGGTGCGGTAAAGGCGGCTGAAATCGCCTCTTCTGCTGTAGAGCCAAGCGTTTCGGGGCTGTCCGCGCGTCCGACCCAATGCGACATCGGCCGCGCCAGGCTTTCGATATCCGAGGTCAGCGGCGCATCAAGCTCAAGATGATAGGTCGCGTGATCGCCGACGACGTTGACCATCGGGCTGCCGGCACGCCGCGCGTTGTGCAGGTTGGCCAGCCCGTTCGCCAGCCCCGGCCCCAGGTGCAGCAGGGTCGCGGCGGGCTTTTCCGCCATACGGGCGTATCCGTCGGCAGCGCCCGTGACCACACCCTCGAACAGACCCAGCACGCAGCGCATCGCTGGCTGGCGGTCCAGTGCCGCGACAAAGTGCATTTCAGAGGTGCCCGGATTGGCAAAGCAGGTGTCGATTCCGTTGGCCAGCAGGGTATCGCAAAGCAGGTCGGCGCCGATTTTCATGGTGTGTCCTCGTTCAGATGTGCAGCGGCGTCCGCGATGCCGGACAATGCCGCCCAATGGGGTGATGTTGTGTCGACCAGATCGCGGAAGGATGCAAATTTTGCATCTGCATAGCGCGCGACCGGGCCGGATTGGGGTGTGATGCGGTCTTCGGGCGGGCCGATCCATTGGGCCGCGATATCGGCAGGGGAAGCGCCCAGAAGATGTGTTGCCGCAATCGCGGCCAGCCCGCGCGGGCCAGCGTGTGCCGTGGGGCTGCGCACCACCGGCGTGCCAAGGCAGGTGGCCAGAAACCGCGCGAAATCCTCATCCCGCGCCAGCCCGCCACCCAGCGACAATGCGCCTTGGGCGGCACCCATCATCATGTGGCTGGTGCGCGCGACAAAGGCCAGCGCCTCGCGTCCGGCCCATGCGATCTGGTGCGGCGTGGTGGCGGCACTCAGCCCGAACAGGGCAGCGCTGGCCTGTGGGTCGGTCCAGGGCGCGCGCTCGCCGCCCGGCTCGAAAAAGGGATGCACCACCAACCCCGAATAGGCAGGTGACACCGACGACGGCAGGTCGCGGAACTGTCCCTGCAAATGCTGCAACAAGGTCGCGCCGTTAAAGCAGGGATGAAAGCACAGGAACCCGTCGCCCAGCACGAACTGCTGCACCATCGCCCCGCGTGGTTTCTGTGGCATCGTATCGGGATCATCCAGCAGACAGGCGTGAATCGCACTGGTGCCAAAGACCGACGCCCGCGTGACCTCGGGACGGGTGCCCAGCCCCAGACCGATCAGCGTCGCCTGCACATCACCCGGCCCCATCAGCACCGGCAGACCGGCGGGCAGGCCGCAAGCCTGCGCTGCGGACGCAGACAATGACGCGCGGCATTGGCCCACAGGGGCGAATTCGGGCAGAACGTCGAGGCCACGGGTCAGGCCCAGCGCCTTTGGTATCTCTGCGGACATGCTGCCATCGCGCCAGCTGCCCCAGACCGGCAAGGCGGCGCTGGGCTCGGCCAAAAGGGCGCCGGTAAGGGCGTAGAACAACCAGTCTTTCAATCGCAGGATTTTTGCGATCCGCTGAAAACGGTCAGGCTCATGGCGTTGCAGCCACAGCAGTTGCAGGCTTTGCGCGGCGGCGGTGGGGCGGGATCCTGTGATGTCTTCGATCCGGTCCAGCGCATCGCCCAGTTCGCTGACCAGCCCCCGCGCCCGACCGTCCAGCCATGTCAGCGCAGGCCCGACCGGCTGGCCGTCTGCATCCACCGGCCACAGCCCATCGCCCTGTCCGGTCAGGATCAGCCCCTGGGGTGCGTGACCCGGCGCGCGCGCCATGCAATCGCGCAGCGCCCGTACAGCCAGTTCGCGCGAGGCATCCATATCCTGTTCAACCCGCGCGCCGGTGCGCGTCAGCGCAGTATTGGGCAAATCCACATGCGCCAGCAGCTGCCCAGAGGCATCAAAGGCGGCGGCCTTGACCGCCGTCGTGCCGCTGTCCAGGCACAGGATCACAGGGGCAACGCGTTACGACGCATGTTGCAGACCCTTCTGCACATCGGGGGTTTGCTGGCCGTAAGTCTTGAACTTCTCAAGCACCACCGCGATCTGCGCTTCGGACAGAACCGGCGGTTCGCCCATGGGCAGCAGGGCCAGCAATTGCGTCGCCAGTTCTTCCACGGTCACCGCCAGCGCCAGCGCGCGTGCAATGGACACATGTGCCGCGATCACGCCGTGATGCGCCATCAGACAGGCGCGGCGGCCTTCCAGCGCCTTGACGACTTCGTGGGCCAGTTCCTGCGTGCCGAACAGCTCATAGGGCGCACAGCGGATGCTGTCCCCGCCGGCGGCCGCAATCGAATAGTGGATGGCCGGGATATCACGGCCCAGTACGGACACGCTGGTCGCCTTGGTCGAATGGGTGTGCACAACGGCGTTCAGCTCGGGACGCGCTTGCAGGATGTCGCGGTGAAAGCGCCATTCGCTGGACGGCAATACGTCGCCGCTAAACGAGGCATCCCAGTTCATCGCAACCACATGTTCGGGGCGCAACTTGTCATAGGGAATGCCGGTGGGCGAAATCAGAAAGCCGTCGCCGTGGCGGACGCTGATGTTGCCCGCCGTGCCCTTGTTGATGCCCAGCCCGTTCATCGCGCGGCAGGCTTCGATCAGTTCGGTTCGCAAGGTCAGCTCTTGGTCGGTCATGTCTCTATCCTCAGGTGCACAGGTTGTGGGGCGTGTCGCCCGCCAGAAAACGCGCGATGTCTTCGGCGATCACGGTGGCGGCCTTTTTCGCAGAAAGCTTCGAGGCACCGGCGATATGCGGCGACAGGGTGACGTTTGGCAGTTGCAGCAACGGCATGTCGGCGGGCGGCGGTTCGGGGGTGAACGTGTCCAGCGCGGCACCGCGCAAATGCCCCGACACCAGCGCATCATACAGCGCGTCATAGTCCAGGACCTGCCCGCGCGTGGTGTTCACGATATAGCCGCCGGGTTTCATCGCCGCGATCCGTTCGCGGCTGATCATGCCGATGGTTTCGGGCGTCACGCGCGGGTGCAGCGTGACCACATCCGCCTCGGCCAGCAGCGCGTCCAGCTCGGCCTTGCGAAAGCCTGCGGCGGTTTCTTCGGCGGTCAGTGGTTTGAACGGATCGTAGATCACGATCTCGCACCCAAAGGGCTGCAACAGCCGCGCGACGCGGGTGCCGATGTCGCCATAGCCGACGATGCCAACGGTCAGTTCGCCCAGCTCCGGGCCTGCATTGTCATAGTGATAGTAATCGCGGTTGAACGACCCGCTTTTCACCGCCAGATGCCCCCGGATCAGGTTGCGCGTTTCCGCCAGCAACGAGGCCACGGTAAATTCAGCCACCGCCGATGCGTTGCGGCCGGGCGTGTTGACCACGCTTAGGCCACGGTCGCGGGCGGCAGGCATTTCGATGTTCACCGGCCCGCCGCGCGACACTGCGATCAGCTTCAGCGCGGGGGCATGGTCCATGCTGTGGGCCGTGATCGGTGCCAGATGGGTCACCAGAACGTCCAGATCGGACAGGAAGTCAAAGTAATCCTCGGGCCTGCCGACGAATTCCCCCACGGGCAGATCAGGATCGACCTTGGTCGATTTGACGTGCAGCGGCCAATCCAGTTCCATTTCGCGGAAGGTGAACTTGCGGTCCCCTAGCCGGGCTTCAAGCGCCTTTCGGAACAGGGCGGGTTGCATGAACCCGTCACCGATGATGCCGATGGTCAGGGGCGTTGTGTTATGCGTTGTCATGCGGCTGTCCTAAGCTTTCTCGGGTGCGGCCACGGGGTCCAGCCCCGGCAGCACATCGCGGTAGGTCTCCAGATCCAGTCCGTGTTCGGCCATCACCTCGGCCGTGTGCTGGGCAAAGCGCGGTGGTGCGCTGTGATAGCTGACCGGCGTGCGCGACAGTTTGATTGGGCTGCCGGTGCCGCGATAGGCGCCGATGTCCACGATCATTTCACGGTGGGTCGTATGCGGGTCGGCCACGACCTCGTCGATGGTCCGTACGGCACCGCAGGGCACGCCCATGCGGATCAGCTTTTCGGAAAGGGGCGCGCAGTCAAATTCCGACATCGCGGTTTCCAGTTCCACCTTGAGCGCGTCGGCATTGGCCAGCCGGTCGGCATTGCTGGCAAAGCGGGGGTCCGTGGCCAGCGCGGGGTTGCCGATGCCTTCGCACAGCTTGGCGAACTGGCGGTTGTTGCCGACGGTCAGGAACAGCGGCGCGGTTTTGGTCTGGTAGGTGTCATAGGGGCAGATGTTGGGATGCGCGTTCCCGGTTGGGGCTGCGACTTTTCCAGACAGGTAGTAATTGGGCAGATGCGGGTGCAACAGCGACACGCCGCAATCGTACAGGGTCGTTTCAATGAACTGCCCACGCCCGCTGGTGGCGCGTTCGTTCAGCGCCATGCACACACCCAGCGCCGCGTTCAGGCCGGTGACCATGTCGACCACAGGCAGACCCACGCGCGTGGCATCGCCGCCGCGTTCGCCGTTCACGCTCATGATGCCACAGACCGCCTGAATGGCCGCGTCATAACCGGGCAGACCGCCTTTCGGACCGTCGGCACCAAAGCCGGACACCCGGCAATGGACCAGTTTGGGAAACCGCGCCTGCAACTCTTGGGTGCCCAGGCCCCAGCGTTCCAGCGTTCCGGTCTTGAAGTTCTCAAGAAACACATCGGCATCGGCCAGCAGCTCCAGCAACAATGTGCGCCCCGCCGGCTGCGAGATGTCCACCGCAATGCCGCGCTTGTTGCGGTTCAGGCCCTGAAAATAGCTGGCCGCCCCGTCCAGAAAGGGCGGACCCCAGCCGCGGGTTTCGTCGCCGGCTGGAGGTTCCAGCTTGATCACATCCGCACCGTGGTCGGCCAGGATCTGGCCGCAATAGGGCCCACCAAGGACTCGGCTGGCGTCGATGACCTTGAGGTTGGAAAGGGAGCCGGTGGGCGTCATGCAGTTCTCCGTTCAATCGGGGTATGCGGCCCGCAACGGGCCGCGGTTTCAGCTGTGTTGCGTTTGGGCAGCCAGATCGCGCCGCCAGTTTTCGGCAAAGGCCGGATAGGTTTCTTCCAGTTTTTCCAGAACCGGACCGCGCAACAAGGCAAGCGTCGCGGCATCGGGCGCGGGGGTTTGCGGCACCACATTGGGGTGGTCAAAGTCAAAGCCGGTCGCGTCGCGGATGGTTTCAAGCGTTTCGCCTGGATGCACCGACTCCAGCGTAAAGCCGGGCCGTGTCTTGTCGAAGGAAAACAACGCCTTGCCCGTCAGCAGCGCCACGGGCCCGCCGGGCCGGTACACATCCGGCGGGCTGACACCGGGGGCCGAGATGAAATCGACCTGTTCGACCATCACGCGGGGGCTGTGTTCCTCGCGGAACAGGATCACGCGGGGCACGACGAAATACAGATAGGCCGACCCGAAAGAGCCGGGCCACCGGACCTTGCTTTGCGGATAATCCCCCGCGCCGACAAGGTTCACGTTCGCTTGCCCGTCGATCTGCCCGCCGCCCAGGAAAAAGGCGTCGATACGCCCCTGACCTGCGCAATCGAACAGTTCGCCCGATCCGTTGGTGAAAAAATTGTGCGCGACAGACCCAAGGATCGACAGGCGCACGTGGCGTGTCTGTTCATCCAGCGCCTGCCGCAGCATGGCACCGGCGGCGGGCATCGGCGACGATGCGCCAACCGCCACGTGACGCACATCGGCCAGCAGGGCGGCGATGGCGGTGATCAGCGTTTCGCTGGGCAGTGCAGGGGGCATGGGCGTCATGTGCGGGCCTCGCTGGGGGTGTCGGTGGCGGCCATATAGGCGTCGAACCCCTCTTGCGTGCGGGCGGCGGCGGCATAGCGTTTCAGCGCGTCGGTGTCCGCCGGATAAACACCCCACAGCCCATAGGGCCACGCCCCTTGCGGCACATGGGCGATGCCCGACACGTACAAGGCCGGCAGCACCCCCGCGGCGGTGGTTTCATCCGCCAGCAGGTTGTCGTCCACGATGCGGTCAACGGTGACATAGGTGTCGGTCGCGGCATAGGCCATCGGGGCCAGTTCGCGCCGCCGACCGATCCAGACGTTGCCCGCGCGGTCGGCCATGGGCGCGTGGAAAATGGCGACATCGGGCTTGATGGCGGGGATCAGAACAACCGGATCGCCGTCGTCGGCAAAGGGATTGTCGATCACTTTCCAGTCGGGGCGGTTGCGCAGCACGTCGGTGCCGATCAGGCCGCGCATCGGGAAAAACGGCGATCCTTTCTGCGCCGCGATCAGGCCCGCGTGAACGGCGGGACAGGTGGCGTCAATCACGCGGATGCGCCCCTCTTTCACAGCCGCGTTGAACCGGGGGGCGCCACCGGCCTCGCCCAGGCTGACGGCGCTGGTTTCCACCGACCGCACACAGCCCGCGCCAATCAGCTGGTCCACTTGCAAGCCGCCGGTCGGGACACAGACAAGGTCAAGATCACGCAGCCCGCGTGCGATCATGGGACGGGTAAACGCCATCGCAACGCCGGCGTAATCGACGGGCACGGCGATCCGCATTCCGTCCCTGAGCCTGTCCACCAGACTGTCCACATTCGTTAGCATTTCGGTTCGCCTGCTTCTTGGTGCGTTTCGATCCCTGTTGTTCTGTATTGTGGAACAACATTTCAACAACAAGGTATTCAGGCAGAGGGAAATTTGTCAATCGCCCAAATTTGCCGCAGCGCAGCAACATTTGACTTGGATAGCAAGGGGATTGACAGGTGATTTTTTCGATACAATGATCGTATACGGAATAGCGTTCTATAATATGGAACACTAGGGAGGATAAGATGACATTGAAGCTGGCAGACCCCGTTGTTGTGCCCGGCGGCGCTGACGCCCGACGCGATGACGTGTCGCGTGCGGGCATCGGCTCGGGGATCACGATCGAGAATGTAACGAAACGATACGGTGCATTCGTGGCCGCGGACCGCATATGTCTGGACATCCAGCCGGGAGAGTTCGTGACGCTTCTGGGGCCCTCGGGCAGCGGCAAGACAACCTTGCTGAACCTGCTTGCCGGATTCCAACGCGTCGATGGCGGCGAAATCCGTGTCGATGGCAAGCCGATCCAGAACGTGCCGGTCCACAAGCGCGGGTTCGGCATGGTGTTTCAAAGCTATGCGCTGTTTCCCAATATGACGGTTGCGCAGAACGTCGGCTTCCCGATGCGGATGGCTGGGATCAGCCGCGCCGACAGCGACCGGCGGGTCGCCGAAACGCTTGAGATGATGCAACTTTCGAATTCAGCGGCCAAGATGCCCTCGGAAATGTCGGGCGGCCAGCAGCAGCGGGTCGCGATTGCGCGGTCGATTGTCATGCGGCCCAAGGTCGTTTTGATGGACGAACCGCTGAGCGCGCTGGACCGGCGGCTGCGCGAATCCATCCAGATGGAAATACGCGACCTGCACCGGACCATCGGCAGCACGTTCCTGTTCGTCACCCATGACCAGAGCGAGGCGCTGACCATGTCGGACCGCATTGCCGTCATGGACGCGGGCCGCATCATTCAGGTGGATCGCCCCGAAACCATCTATCGCCAGCCCTGCAACCGCTTCGTTGCGGGCTTTGTCGGTGAAAGCAACCTGATCGACGCCGAGATCGTGCGTCGTGAAGGTGCGTCGCTGGTTCTGCGCACCAAGACCGGCCACATTTTCCGCAGCCCGGCACCCGAGGAAGTCTCGGGCCGCAACGTGACGGTTCTGGTGCGTCCCGAACGGCTGATCCTGTCCGACACGCCGGGTCAGGAATCGATTCCGGCGCGTGTGAAGTCGGCGCTGTTCCTGGGCGAAATCCTGCGGATCGAGGTGACGCTGGACAGCGGGGAGACATTGTTGGTGCGCTGTTCCGACAGTGCAGGTCAGACACTGCCCGCCCCCGGGAGCATGGTACATGTCAGCTGGGGCATGTCGGACGGGTGGGTTCTGGCATGACACAGACGGATGCGCATGACGGTAACCCGGGGGTTACCCCCTCTCGCAGCCTGTCGGACCGGCTGAAAGATCCGGCGCTGCTGCTGATCCCCGCCTTTGCCTTTCTGGGGTTCATGTACCTGCTGCCGCTGATCGACCTGATGCAGACCAGCGTCGAAGGTGACCCGTGGTGGGCCGATCTGCAACGGGTGCTGTCGGTGCCATTGTATTTCGATTCGCTGGTGCGGACGATGAACATCGCGCTGACGGTTGCCCTGTTGTGCGCGCTGATCGGCTACCCTGCTGCGCTGCTGATCCAGCGCACCAAGGGGATCACGCAGGTGCTGGTGGCGATGGCAATCATCCTGCCCTATTTCATCGCGATCCTGATCCGCACCTATGCCTGGATGGTGCTGTTGGGCCGCAACGGACCAATCAACAAGTTTGCCGTGTGGATCGGTGCCTTTGACGAGCCTGTGGGCCTGTTGTTCAACCGGGGCAGCGTTTTGCTGGGCATGACGGCGGTGCTTTTGCCGATCATGGTGCTGAGCATCTATTCCAGCCTGTCGCGGCTGGACCCGGCGCTGGTCCGCGCGGCGATGGCGAACGGCGCGGGGCCGCTGGCCGCGTTTTGGCGGGTGCTGCTGCCGCTGACCCTGCCCGGTGTTGGTGCCGGTTTCCTTCTGGTCTTTGTTCAGGCGCTGGGGTTCTTCATCACGCCCAGCCTGTTGGGCGGGCCGGGTGACATGATGTTCGCCATGCACATCACCCAACAGGCGGATTCGATCACCGGCGAGGGGTTCTTGCAGGCCCTGGCCGTGGTGCTGCTGGTGCTGACACTGGTTGTGGTGGCCATCGCGGGGCGCTTTCTGGGGTTCGAATTCATCTGGGGCGGCGAGCGTAAAGCCCCGATGCCAAAGGCGCGCGAGAACGTGGACCGTCCAAGGCCGGCCCACGGCGGAGCCAAGGAGGCGCTGGCCGACAGGGTCGGCTGGCCGCTGCTGCGCGGGCTGGGCGCGCTGAATGCGCGCTGGGGCGAATGGACGGTGCGGGTGCTGGCCATCTGCGTGATTGCCACGCTGGTCCTGCCCATCGTCGTCGTCATGATCATCTCGTTCAGCAAGGCCAGCTATCTGACCTTCCCACCGACCGAATATTCCCTGCGCTGGTACGAAAAGTTCTTTTCCGACCGCAACTGGATGTCGGCGTTCTGGAATTCGCTGTTCATTGCCATCATGTCCGCCGGCATTTCCGTCACGCTGGGGGCCACGGCGGCAATGGGGATCGTGCGCAGTTCGATCCGGGGCAAGTCCACGCTGATGCTGTTGCTGGTCAGCCCGATCATCGTACCGCCCGTGGTGCTGGGTCTGTCTCTGTACAGCCTGTTTCTGAAATTCGACATGGTTGGCACCTATTGGGGTCTGGCTGCGGCGCATTCCATCGGCGGTATTCCCATCGTGGTGGTGATCGTCGCCGCAGCCTTGCAGGGTGTTGACCGCAGGTTGGAACAAGGGGCCGCCGTGCACGGCGCGTCGCCGTTGACAGTGTTTCGCAAGGTGACCCTGCCCGCGATTGCGCCCGGTCTGGGGGCGGCGGTGTTCTTTGCCTTTTTGCATTCCTTTGACGAGCTGGTGCTGACGCTGTTCCTGTCCAGCCCGCGCATGAAGACCCTGCCGCTGATGCTGTGGGGCGACATCAATTATCAACTGAATCCGGTTCTGGCGGTGGTGTCCACGCTCGAGGTTCTGCTGGTCGTTGGTGGCATCATATTGGCGCGTCCGGTCTTTGCCCGGGCCCGCGCCGGCACGTGAACGACCCAAAGACAACACAGGAGGAGGAGAAGAAAATGTTTATGACCAAATTCAGAAAAGCGGGCCTGTCGGTGATTGCCGCCGCAGCCTTGCTCGCGGGGGGCGCGCAACTGGCGTCGGCCGATGGCGAGGTGATCATGCAGGACCCCGGTGGCAGCTATGGCGATGCCTTGCGGTCGGTGATGTACGACAGCTTTGAAGACGAGACCGGCATTGACGTGATCACCGTGCAAGAGGCCCGGTCCGGCCCCCGGATCAAGGCGCAGGTGGATGCGGGCAAGACCGAGTGGGACCTGACATTCATCTTTGACCAAGAGGTCGGATTGCTGGGCGATTGCTGCCTTGCCGACATCGACTATGACAAGCTGTCGGACAGCGCAAAGGAAACGCTGGCCACAATGCCCGACAACCTGAAACGCCCCAAAGGCGTCGCCTTGCAGGTGATCGGCGTGGGTCTGGTCTATAACACTGATGTCTACAAAGACGGCAACGTCCCCCAAAGCTGGGCGGATTTCTGGGATGTTGAGAAATTTCCCGGCGAACGGTGCCTGCCTGCATGGCCACGCTTTACCATGGAGGCCGCTTTGATGGCAGACGGTGTTGCCAAAGAGGACTTGTATCCGCTGGATATGGACCGCGCGCTGGCAAAGCTGGAAGAGATCAAACCGCACGTGACCAAATGGTGGACCACATCCGCGCAGCCGCCGCAGCTTTTGCTGGATGGCGAGGCGGACATGTGCATGGCCTATACCGGTTCAACGTCTTTGCTGGCGCTGGAGGGTGCACCGATCGAAGTCGAGTGGAACCAGGGCTTTGTCTACTATGATTTCTTCTCGATCCCCAAGGATGCGCCCAACTACGACAACGCGCTGAAGCTCTTGTCGTGGCGTCTGGACGCCGATCTGGCGGCAGAGCTGACCTCGGCCTATCCGGTGGCGTTGCCGTCACCGTTGGTGTTCGAGAAGGCCGATCCCGAGATCAGCAAATATTGGGCGAACAACCCTGACAACGTGGCGAAGGCCATTGAATGGAGCCCTGAATTCTGGGGCGCACAGGCTGCATCGGGCAACATGACCAACGAAGAATATGGTCAGGAACAGCTGAACAGCTTGCTGGCGAAATAACCGGCAGATGACAGGATCGGCGGCTGCGGGGCGATGTCCTGTGGCCGCCGTTTCGTTGCGGAACGCTGTTGCGCGATGGACTGTTCACAGCGTGATATTCAAGGTAACAGGTTTGTCATGGACAAGGCATTTATCAAGGGGTTGCGCCTGATCGAGGCGCTTGCGCACAGCGAAAAACCGCGCGGCGTGACCGAGCTTGCCGCCGAACTGGGCCTGACCAAAAGCAACGTGCACAGGCTGTTGGCGACCTTGGTGGCACAGGGCTATGTCCATCAGGACCCGCAATACAGCACCTATGCGCTGGGCACCAAGATATGGGAGCTGGGCAGCCACGTGATCCGGCGGCTGGACCTGACCAAGGTGGCGCGCCCTGCAATGGAACGTCTGGCGGCGCTGACCGGTGAAACAGTGCACCTGTCGGTGCTGGACGACATGGACGTTGTCTATCTGGACAAGATCGAAAGCAGCCACCACATCCGCGCCCACACTCATGTGGGCCAACGCGCGCCGGCCTATACGATGGCCACGGGCAAGGCGATGCTGGCGCGGATGCCCGACGCCTATCTGGAACGCTATCACAACCGGTTTCAAAGCTTTACGCCGACCACCATCACGACAATGGACCAGCTTCACCGCGCCATTGAAGAGGTGCGGGCGACCGGCTTTGCCGTGGTGCCGCACGGGGAATGGCGCGCCGGTATCGCGGCCTGTGCCTGTGCGATCCTTGGGCCCAACGGTGATCTGGCCGGCGCGATTGGCGTGTCCGGTCCCGACACCCGCGTCAAACGCGAAGAACTGGACGCCTTCAGCCCGCATCTGGTTGCGGCGGCTTCTGCGATTTCGTCCGCCTTGGGATACACTGGCGAACATTAGACCGGACGCCTGTCCCCCGCCTTTTCAGTGATTTTAAACGCGCCATGCGGCCTTGTTGCGTGCGCGTGTTTCTTTTTTAGGCAGATGCCCGGGGATTCTCTGTGGCTTTGGAAAAATCAGAACAAATAGTTTGACCGATTGGTATGAAGATATCTAGGCTGCCTGAAAACAGGGGGGCCTATGACCTTTATCAGTCTGAAAAAGATGTTCCGCACGGTGCCGGCATGAAACGATACTGGGCCGATCACAGCCAACGCGAATTTGCCGCGCTGGACCATGACCGTCTGATCGCGGTGCTGCCCATCGGGGCGATTGAACAGCACGGGCCGCACTTGCCCATGTCGGTCGACACCTGCACCGTGACCGGCGTGGCGCGCCGTCTGGCCGATGCGCTGCCCGATGACAGTCCGGTCATCTTCCTGCCCACACAGGCGGTCTGCAAAAGCGATGAACACATCGACTTTCCCGGCACCCTGACCCTGTCGGCGGAAACCCTGATCCGGGTGCTGACCGAAATCGGGGCCAGCGTGGCGCGGGCAGGGGTGCACAAGCTGGTGCTGCTGAACGGACACGGCGGCAACATACCGGTGATGGACATCGTCGCGCGGCAATTGCGCATCTCGCACGATATGTTGGCGTTTTCGGTCAATTGGTTCGGCTTTGGAACGCCCGAGGGGCTGTATTCCGAAACGGAACGCACCCACGGCATTCACGCGGGTGATATGGAAACGTCGGTGATGCTGGCGCTGGACGGGGGCAACGTGGATATGAGCCACGCCCGCGACTTCCGGTCACGCGGTCAGGACCTGTTCGAGGGCACAACCCATCTGGGCCTTGGCCGTGCCGGCAAACCTGCATGGAAAACCCAGGACCTGAGCCCCTCAGGCGCCTGCGGCGAGGCGCATCTGGCCACCGCAGCCAAGGGCGAGGCGACGCTGGATCACGCGGTTGCGCGGCTGGTCGAGACGATGGCCGAGATTGACGCCATGCCCGCCGACTGGCTGCACAGAAAACCCGAGGTCTGATAGATGGCACACTCCCCCGAAACCGGAACGCCGTTGATCGACATGCGCGGTGTCGACAAACAGTTCGGCAATGGCACCGTCGCCGTGCGGGATATGTCGCTGACGATCCAGCAAGGCGAATTCGTCAGCTTCCTCGGCCCCTCGGGCTGCGGCAAAAGCACGGCGTTGAAAATGATCTCGGGGCTGCTGTCCGTTTCGGCGGGGTCGATCACCGTCAACGGCCACCGCCCGGGCGAAGGCAATGCGGGCAGCGACATCGGCTATGTCTTTCAAGAGGCGACGCTGATGCCGTGGGCCACGGTTTATGAAAACGTCTATCTGCCGCTGAAACTGCAAGGCGTCGGCAAGGTCGAAGGCCGCGCCCGCGTCGAAGAGGCGCTGTCGATGGTGGGGCTGGCGAATTTTGCCAAATCCTATCCGCGCGAGCTGTCGGGCGGCATGAAAATGCGCGTGTCCATTGCCCGTGCGATGGTGACCAAGCCCAAGCTGTTGCTGATGGACGAACCGTTTGCCGCGCTGGACGAGATGTCGCGCACCAAGTTGAACGACGAGGTGCTGTCGCTGTGGAAATCGCTGGGGCTGACGGTGATTTTCGTCACCCATTCGGTTTTTGAATCCGTCTACCTGTCAAGCCGCGTCGTGGTCATGGCCGCCCGTCCGGGGCGCGTGGTGCACGACATTGCGCTGACGGGTGGCTATCCCCGCAACGCCGCCTACCGGATGTCACCGGAATACGCAGAGAGCTGCCGCGCGGTCAGCAAAGCACTGGAAGGGACCATGGATCATGTCGACCTTAACCACTGATACCCCGACCGCTGCGCAGCTTGACCCGCGTATCCTGCGCGAACGCCGCGAGCGTCGGTTGCAGTATATCCTGCCGATTGCCGCCATCACCTTTGCCCTTGGGATGTGGGAATTCCTGGTCTGGTACAACGAGGTGCCGCATTACCTGATCCCCGCCCCCAGCCTGATCGCCAAGACGCTGGTGACCGATTGGTCCAGCCTGATGCAAAGCGCGATGTTCACCGTCAAGCTGACGCTGATGGCCCTGGCGCTGGCGATTGTGGGCGGCGTGGCGCTGGGGATGTTGTTTGCCCTGTCGCGTCCCATCGAGATGAGCCTGTTTCCCTTTGCCGTCATCCTTCAGGTCACGCCGGTGGTCGCCATCGCGCCGCTGATCCTGATCTATGTCAGCAACACCTTTGTCGCCCTGCTGATCTGTGCATGGATCGTGGCGTTTTTTCCGATCCTGTCGAACACGGCCATCGGCTTGCGCAGCGCCGACCACAACCTGCGTGACATGTTCCGCCTGTATCAGGCGACCCCGTGGCAGCGCCTGCGGTATCTGCTGATCCCGTCAGCGTTGCCCTATTTCATGGCAGCGCTGAAAATCGCAGGCGGGCTGGCGCTGATTGGCGCCGTGGTGGCCGAGTTTGTGGCAGGCACCGCAGGGCAGAACACCGGGCTGGCGTCGCGTATTCTTGAATCCAGCTTTCGCAACGAAATCCCGCGCATGTTTGCAGCGTTGTTTCTGGTGTCGGTGCTGGGCGTCGGCATTTTCCTGATCACCGCATGGTTGTCGCGGGCCGTTCTGGGCCACTGGCACGAAAGCGAAATCAAGCGCGAGAAATAGGGCGGATGACGCAAGCCACATCATTAAAGGGGATCACACTGGCCGGCTGCGACGGCTTTTGGGATCTGGAACAGGACGCGGGGCGCATTACCGCGCTGCGCCCCGCGACGACGGGCGGCGGCGGGTATGTGATGCCGCTGCTGGCCGACATTCACACCCATCTGGACAAGACGATGACCGCGCCGCGTATGCCGCACCGCGCGCAATCGCTGTTTGATGCGATCGAGATGATGGGGCAGGACGCCGCGCGCTGGACCGACCACGACTTGCGCAGCCGCGCGTCGCTGGGTCTGGCCAAGGCCTATCACCACGGCACCGCCCTGATGCGCAGCCATGTGGATTGGTCGCACGCCGATGCGCCGCGCGGCTGGCATGTGCTGACCGAACTGGCGCAGGACTGGCGCGGGCGGGTTGATCTGCAACTGTCGTCGCTGACCCGTCTGGATGAACTGGCCGAGATCGGTCCCGCCATCGCGCCGGTGCTGCGCCGCGATGGCGGCATTCTGGGCGCGTTCGTCTACCGCAACGACGATCTGGCGGCACATATCACCACCCTGTTCGATCTGGCCGAAGCGCACGACCTGCCCTTGGATTTCCATGTCGACGAAGGACTGGATGTTGAGGCCCGCGGCATCGACGCGATCATCGACGAGACAGCCAAACGTGGCATGGCCGGCCGTGTGCTGTGCGGGCACGGCTGTTCGCTGTCGGTGCGCGACGTGTCGCAGGTTGAAACCCTTCTGGGCCGCGCTGCCGAGGCAGGCATTGGTCTGACCGTGCTGCCCGGTGCCAACAGCTATCTTCAGGATGCAGGCACGGGCCGCACCCCCCGCTTGCGCGGTCTTGCGCCCCTGCAAGAGGCTGATGCCGCCGGCGTTCCGGTTATGCTGGGGTCGGACAATGTGCGCGACGGGTTCTTTCCCTATGGCGACTACGACCTGATCGAGGTTTTGCGCATGGGCGTGCTGATGGGCCATTTGCCGCCCGAGAACTGGCTGGATGCCATCAGCGCACGGCCCGCCGCATGGATGGGCCACGACCTGACCCTGCGCACCGGTGGCCCTGCCGACTTTATCCACTTTGACGCGACCGACCTGAACGACGTGATCAGCCGCCCCGCCGTGGTGCGGCGTGTCTGGCGTGACGGCGCGGTTCTGCCCCCCTTTCAAGGAGACAAATGATGTCCCAGACTTCCGATCTGACCGCATTCAAGGCCGCACTGGGCGACATCCGCTTTCACGATGGCCAAAAGCATCTGGAAGCGCGGTCGCGCGACTATTTCTGGTACAGCCCGATCCTGAACGACCAGTTGAAGGACAAGATCGGCGATGTGCTGGTGATCCCGCAATCGGTCGACGAGGTGATGCAGGTGGCATCGCTGATCGCGAAGCACAAACTGCCGCTGACCCTGCGCGGCGGCGGTACGGGCAACTATGGTCAGTGCGTGCCGATGGAAGGCGGGGTGATCATGGACCTGACCCGTCTGGACGAGGTTCTGGAGATCACGCCGGGCCACGTGCGCGTGCAGGCCGGCGCGCGGATTTCGCGGCTGGACGATGCGGCGCATGAAACGGGGCAAGAGCTGTTGATGTACCCGTCGACCCGCCAGATGGCGACGATTGGCGGGTTTTTGGCCGGTGGCTCGGGCGGCATCGGGTCGCTGCGCCACGGGATGCTGCGCGATCCGGGCAACGTCAGCTACGTCAAGGTGATCACCGTCGAGGAAGAGCCGCAGGTGATAGAATTGCACGGCGACGAGATCCAGAAGGTGCAGCACGCCTTTGGCACCAACGGGATCATGGTGGAACTGGGTCTGGCCCTGACGCCCAAGACCGACTGGATTCACACCGCCGCATTGTTCGACGGCTATGACCACGCCCTGAACTTTGCCACCCAGGCGCAAAAGGACGGGATGGACTGTTACCTGCTGACCGCGGTCGAGCGGCGCTTTGCCCCCTATTACACCAAGTTCGGTGACCTGTTCCCCGCCGACCGCGATGCGATCTTTGCGATGGTGGCACCGGACGAAATGGACCGTTTCACCGCGCAGGCCGAAGCGCAGGGCGGGCGCGTGTCCTTTGCCATGACCAAGGACCAGATCCGCGCGGAAGGTCTGCAACCGGCTTACGAATGCGGCTGGAACCACACCACCTTGCAGGCGCTCAAGGTCGATCCGGGCTGGACGTACCTGCAAGTCGCCTATCCGCGCCCGTTCGATGTTGATCTGGTGATGCGCCAGATGGCGCGCCACGGCGACGATATGTTCTGGCACCACGAAATGGCGCGTCAGGACGGCGACATCCAGATCTTTGCCCTGCCGCTGGTGCGCTATCGCGGCAAAGACGAAATGTACCGTCTGATTGCGGAACTGGAAGAAACCGACGGCTGCACGATTTTCGACCCCCATGTCGTCACCATCGAAGACGGCGGCATGAAGGAAATCGACACCACGCAGATTGATTTCAAAAAACGGGCAGACCCCTACGGCCTGATGAACCCCGGAAAAACGCGCGGATGGACCGACGATATGGTCCGCCGTGACGACCAACACCAACACGGAGAAACAGCATGAAAAAGACACTTACGGCAATCGGCGCAGTCTGCGCCCTGCTTTCTGCGACGACCGCATGGGCCAACGACAAGGTCGTGATGGGCACCAACTGGCTGGCCCAGGGCGGGCACGGCGGGTTCTATCAGGCGCTGGCCGATGGCACCTATGAGGCATACGGGCTGGACGTTGAAATCAGCCCCGGCGGCCCGCAGGTCAACAACCGCCCGATGCTGTCGGCGGGGCGGCTGGACTTTTTGATGGCGGGCAACCTGTTGCTGTCCTTTGACAACGTGCGCAACGGCATCCCCACCACCGTCGTCGCCGCCTTCTACCAAAAAGACCCGCAGGCGTTGATGACCCACAAGGGGCAATACGCCGACTTTGCCGCGCTGTCCGACGCGCCCACGGTGCTGGTGTCCAAGGATGGGCAATTCAGCTTTTGGGAATGGATGGTGCAGGCGCAAGGGTTCAAGAATGAACAGCTGCGCCCCTATGGCTATAACCTGGCCCAGTTTCTGGCCGACGACAAAATGGTCCAGCAGGCCTATGGCACCGCCGAGCCGATCTATGCCCGCGAGCAAGGGGCCGAGGTGGACGTGTTCCTGTTGGCCGACAACGGCTGGAACACCTATGCTGCCACGCTGGAAACCCGTCAGGAGTTGATCGACGAAAACCCCGAACTGGTGCAGCGGTTCGTTGATGCGACCATCGAGGGCTGGGTGAATTTCCTGTATGGCGACCACACGCCTGCCTATGAGGCGATCATGGCGGCCAACCCCGAGATGACGGTCGAAAAGCTGGACAAGGAAGTGGCCCAGCTCAAGGCGCTTGAGATCATCGACAGCGGCGACGCGCTGGAGCAGGGGATCGGGGCCATGTCCCAGGAGCGGATCGAAGCGTTTTACGATCTGGCCGTGTCCAGCGGTATCGTCGAAGCAGGATCGGTTGATCTGGGCAAAGTGGCGACCAGCCAGTTCGTCAATCAGGGTCACGGGCTGGACCTGAAGGCCAAGCTGACCGGCCAGTAAACCGGTGGGGGCGGCGACGCCCCGTTCCGTTCTGGTGCGGGGCGACGCTTGTGCTAACCTTGCAGCGCCGCCCACTACCGTGACCCATCAAGGACCGCCCATGACCACTGCAAAAATCCGGCGCAGCGCCATAAACGAAGCGATCCGCGACGCGGCCATCCGCGAGTTCGCACGCAACGGGCTGGCGGGCACCTCGACGCAGGCGATTGCCAGCTCGGCGGGCATCTCCAAGGCGCAGCTGCATTATTACATCACCTCGAAAGAGGACCTTTATCAGGACGTTCTGGGCTATATCGTCTCGCATTGGCGCGAGCTGTTTTCGCTGTCGTCGTCGCTGGAAGATCCCGCCGAGGCGATCCGCAATTACGTCAGGAACAAGGTCGAACATGCGCTTGAGCATCCCGACGTGTCGCGCTTTTTCGCCAATGAAATGGCCCGCGGCGCGCCGGAAATGGGGGACTACTGGGAACCGCTGCGCGCCTCTGTCGAAGAGGCAAACGATACCATCCGCGCGTGGATCGACGCGGGCAAGATAGCGCCCGTCGATCCGCTGCTGTTCCAGATCAACATCTGGGCGGTCACCCAACACTATGCCGAATACGAGGCACAGGCGCGCAAGCTGATGGGGGCCACAGAAGGTCAACCGATGGACGCCGAACGCATCATAACAGAGGCCAGCGCGCTGTTCCTGCGCCGCTGCGGTCTGGACGAACAGGGACACCGCATATGAAGGCGCTGACACCTGATACGTTGCCCGCCCCCTTTGGCGCCTATGCGCATGGTGTGCAGGCGGGGCGGTTGATTGCAACCTCTGGTCAGCTGGGGTTGTCGGCGGATGGCAGCATCCCCGCCGGTGTGACCGCACAGGCCGAACTGTGTTTCCAAAACATCCGCGCCATTCTGGCGGAAGCGGGGGCGGATTTTTCGCATGTGATCCGTTTCACCGGCTACGTCACCCGCCGCGAGGATTTTGCCCCCTATATGGCGGTGCGCGATGCCTTGGTGCGTGATTTTGCGGTGAAACCTGCCTCGACCCTGCTGATCGTCACGGGCTTTACCCGCCCCGAGTTTCTGGTCGAGGTCGAAGCCCTGGCAGTGGCCCCCTAGCCCAGCCGCGCCTGTCCCGATTTCACCCGCCGCAACGGGATCGAGCTTTCGATGGACGCGACGCCGGGGATCTTGGTGAAGGTTCCCACCAGAAACCGCTCGAATTCCTCCAGGCCGCTGGTTGCGATGCGCAGCATGTAGTCGCGGTTTCCCGTCATCAGCCAGCAATCGACAATCTCGGGGTGACCGGCAATCGCCCGCTCGAACCGGGCCAGCGCATCGTCCACCTGCTTTTCCAGTTTGACCGACAGGAACACCGAAAAGCCGAAGCCAAGCGATGCCTCGTCGATCAGCGCCGAATAGCCGGTGACAACGCCCGCTTCTTCCAGCAGGCGCAGGCGGCGCGCCACGGGTGAGGGGCTTAGCCCGACTGCGGTGGCGATCTCTTGAATCGACGCCCTTCCGTTGCTTTGCAGGGCGCGCAGAATGGCCAGATCGAAAGAATCCAGATTGGTTGAAACCATCACGAATTTCACCTTTGTTGGTTGTTATAGCCAATAATTTAGAAAAGCAGGCGAAGAAAGACGAAATTCGCGCAGTGTGCCGCGATATACTGCGTAAAATCTATGTATACAGGAAATCCAATGTCGCACGCCTCCCACCTGAAAACGATTGAGCAACGGTTGCTGTGGCTGTCGCACTGGATGATCCACAACGCCAACCACATCCGTCCCAAGACCGAAGGGATCAAGGTGGGCGGGCATCAGGCGTCGTCTGCGTCGATGGTGTCGATCATGTCTGCCCTGTATTTCAGCGCCCTGCGCCCCGAAGACCGGGTTGCCGTCAAACCCCATGCCTCGCCGGTGTTTCACGCGATGCAATATATGATGGGCGAACAGACGCTGGAGAAAATGCAGAACTTTCGCGGGCTGCATGGCGTGCAATCCTATCCGTCGCGGACCAAGGACATCGACGACGTGGATTTCTCGACCGGATCGGTGGGTCTGGGCGTGGCGATCACGTCCTTTGCCTCGATGGTGCAGGATTACATTCAGGCCAAACGCTGGGGCAATGACATTCCCTTGGGCCGGATGGTGGCGCTGGTCGGTGATGCCGAGCTGGACGAGGGCAACATTTACGAATGCCTGCAAGAGGGTTGGAAAAACGATCTGCGCAATGCGTGGTGGATCATCGACTATAACCGCCAGTCGCTGGACGGCGTGGTCCGCGAGGGACTGTTCCAGCGCGTCGAGAAGATATTCGAAGCCTTCGGATGGGATGTGGTCCGCGTAAAATACGGCCACCTGCAACGCGCCGCGTTCAAGGAACCGGGCGGCGACACGCTGCGTGACTGGATCGACAACTGCCCCAACCAGCTTTATTCGGCGCTGACCTTCATGGGCGGGGCTGCGTGGCGTGAACGGCTGATGGACAGTCTGGGCGATCAGGGTGACGTGACCCAACTGATCGACAGTCGCAGCGACGATGAACTGGCCGAGCTGATGGAAAATCTGGGCGGCAACTGCGTGCAGACCATGGCAGACACCTTTGCCGCCATCGACCACGACCGCCCCGTCTGTTTTCTGGCCTATACCATCAAGGGCTGGGGCACGCCGATTGCGGGCCACAAGGACAACCACGGCGGTTTGATGAACAAGACCCAGATGGCCGAATGGCAAAAGGTGATGGGCGTGCCGCAAGGGCAGGAATGGGAGCCCTTCGCCACGGTCGAGGACCCCGATGGCTTGCGCGATTTCCTGGGGCAGGTGCCGTTCTTTGCCAAGGGACCGCGCCGCTATACCGACGATGTTCTGGACGTGCCAAAGATCGAGATTGCGACCGACCGCGAGCTGTCCACGCAGATGGGCTTTGGCAAGATCCTGGACGATCTGTCCAAGGGCGACAGCGATCTGGCGTCGCGCATCGTCACCACCTCGCCCGATGTGACGGGCACCACCAACCTTGGTCCGTGGGTGAACCGCCGCAAGCTGTTCGCGCGCACCGAACAGCAGGACACGTTTATCAACGAAAAGATCCCCTCGACCGCGAAATGGGAATTCACGCCCGAAGGTCAGCACATCGAACTGGGCATCGCCGAGATGAACCTGTTCCTGCTGCTGGCGGCGGCGGGCCTGTCGCATTCGCTGTTCGGCAAGCGGCTGATCCCCATCGGTACGGTCTATGACCCCTTTGTCGCGCGTGGGTTGGATGCGTTGAATTACGCCTGCTACCAAGACGCGCGTTTCATGATCGTCGGCACCCCGTCCGGCATCACGCTGGCCCCCGAAGGCGGCGCGCACCAGTCCATCGGCACCCCGCTGATCGGGATGAGCCAGGACGGTCTGGCCGCGTTCGAACCCGCCTTTGTCGACGAGCTGTCGGTGATCATGCAGTGGGCGTTTGAATACCTGCAACGCAGCGGCGACGGTGACCCGGACGAACGCACATGGCTGCGCGACGAAACCGGCGGGTCGGTCTATTTGCGGCTGTCCACCAACCCGATCGAACAGCCCGGCAAGCGGGTCGATGATGACTTTCGCCAAGGCGCGATTGACGGGGCGTACTGGCTGCGCAAACCCGGCCCGAATTGCGAGGTGGTGATCGCCTATCAGGGTGTCGTCGCCCCCGAAGCGATCCGCGCTGCGGGTATCATTGCCGAAGGCCGCCGCGATGTTGCGGTGCTGGCTGTCACCTCGGCCGACCGGCTGAACGCGGGCTGGACGGCGGCACAGCGGGCACGGGCACGTGGCAATGGCGCGGCACGGTCGCATATCGAAACCCTGCTGGGCGGGCTGTCGCGTGACTGCAAGATCGTCACGGTGATCGACGGCCATCCCGCCACGCTGGCGTGGCTGGGATCGGTGATCGGGCATCAGACCGTTTCGCTGGGCGTTGAACACTTTGGCCAGACCGGCACCATCGCCGATCTGTACCGGCATTTCGGCATCGACGCCGAAGGGATCGTGGAAAAGGTGAACGGCCTGACGCTGGGACGTCCGGTTGCCTTTCCCGGCTGATCCTTGCACCTTTGGCATCGCAAAGGATGCCGAGATGACATTTTGAACGCCCGCCTACGGCCCACCGCCCCGCTGCCGCACCCGCTGTTCATCGGCCACGAGATTTACCGTGCCTCGACCTATGGGCGCTGGCATCCGCTGCGGGTGCCGCGCGTATCAACGGTGATGGATTTATCGCGGGCCTTGGGCTGGTTGCCACGGTCTGTTTACATCACCAGCCCGCGCGCCAAGCCCGCCGCACTGACCGGCTGGCACACGCCGGACTATGTCGCGGCCCTGCTGCGGGCCGAGGCCGAACAGGCCGTAAGTGACGCCGTGCGCGCACGGCACCATCTGGGCACCCCGTCCAACCCCGTGTTCCCCGAGATGTACCGCCGTCCCGCCACCGCAGCGGGCGGGTCGTTGCTGGCGGGTGAGCTGCTGGCAGGTGGCGGTGTGGTGTTTCACCCTGCGGGCGGCACCCATCACGGAATGCCGGATCGTGCCAGCGGGTTTTGCTTTCTCAACGATCCGGTGTTGGCGATCCGGTCGCTGCGGGCCAACGGGGCGGCGCGCATCGCCTATATCGACATTGATGCGCATCATGGCGACGGGGTGGAGCACGGGTTTTCAGATGATCCCGACACGTTGGTTCTGTCGGTGCACGAGACGGGGCTGTGGCCACGCACCGGCGCGCTTGAGGACGAAGGCGCGGGCAACGTGTTCAACCTGCCGGTGCCACGGCTGTTGAATGACGACGAAATGGCGCTGATCCGTGACGGGCTGATCCTGCCTGCGGTCGCCGCGTTTCGTCCCGATGCGATTGTGCTGCAATGCGGGGCGGATGCGGTGGCCGATGATCCGCAGTCGCATCTGTCGCTGTCAAACAATGCCCACTGGCAGATCGTGGCGGGGCTGATGGGCATGGCGCCGCGCCTGCTGGTGCTGGGCGGCGGTGGCTATAACCCGTGGTCGGCGGGGCGGCTGTGGACGGGCGTCTGGGCCACGCTGAACGGCCACGCGATCCCGACGGTGTTGCCCGAAGCCGCGCAACAGGTGCTGCGCGGGCTGGTGTTTCAGGGCAATGCGCGCGGGCGCAATCCCGATCCGGCGTGGTTCACCACCCTGCGCGATGTGCCGCGCGGCGGGCCGGTGCGCGACAGTGTGCGGGCCGATGTGGCGCGGCTGGCAGCGCGATTTTAGCCCGCAGGCGCAATGGCATAGTCGGCGTCGCTGACCTGTTCCAGCCAGTCCGCGGCGGTGCCATCCAGCGCCTCTTGCATCGCCATATGCACCATCTCGCTGTCAGGTGCTGCGCCGTGCCAATGCTCTTCGTGCGGGGGGATCCAGACCGTATCGCCCGCCGAAATGACGCGCGGCGGCTGCCCGCGCAGGGCAATGCGCCCTTCGCCCGACATCACGTGCAAGGTCTGACCCAACGGATGCGTATGCCACGCGGTGCGCGCGCCTGCGGAAAAGGTCACGATCAGCGCACGCAGACGTGCAGGCTCGGGCGCGGTGACAACCGGATCTTGCCAGACGTCGCCGGTAAAATACTCTGCCGGAGCTTGCGTGCGGGGCCGTGCGCCGAATTTGTGGATGTCCATTGACGATCTCCTTTGAGATGAAAAGGAAAAGGGCGACGTGATCGCCGCCCTTTGTCGCACTGTCAGTGAATTCAGTCCGCCCAGCTGACGCCGGTCAGATCGGTGGCCTGGGTCGGCGCGTTGGTCCACAGACCTTGCAGGTCGGCCTTGGCGACCGACAGCATGGCCAGCTGGAAAAGATAGCCGTTCACATAATCCTCGGAAATCATGCGTTGGGCGTCGCCCAGCAATTGCGTGCGCATGTCGGGATCGGTGGTGCCGTTCAGCTTGGTCATCAGCGCCTGGAAATCCGGGTTGTTGTATTGGAAATAGTAATCCGGGTTGGCGTAAATTCCGATGTCCATCGGTTCGGTGTGCGAAATGATGGTCAGGCCAAAGTTCTTGCCCTTGAACACGGTTTCCAGCCACTGCGCCCATTCGACGTTGATGATCTCGGCCTTGATACCGACCTCGGCCAGCTGTGCCGCAACAATCTCGCCGCCGCGACGGGCGTAGGACGGGGGCGGCAGGTGCAGCGTGGTTTCGAACCCGTCGGGAAAGCCAGCCTCGGCCAGCAGCGCGCGGGACTTCTCAGGGTCGTATTCGCTCAGGCTGGTCAGATCGACATAGGCGGGGTTGTGCGGTGCAAAGAACGTGCCGATGGGGGTGCCATAACCGAACATGGCCCCGTCGATGATCGCCTGCCGGTCGATGGCATGGGCAATCGCCTCGCGGACTTTCACGTTGTCAAAGGGCGGCAGCGCGTTGTTGATGGACAAGATGGTTTCACCCTCGGTGCTGCCGATCAGCACCTGAAACCGTGGGTCTGCCTCGAATTGCGGCAGGTTTTCGGGGGCGGGGAAGCCCGCAAAGACATCCACGTCCTCGGCCATCACAGCAGCAAAGGCGGCGGTCGGGTCCGAGATGAACTTGAACGTCGCCTTGGCCAGCGCGGGCGCGTCACCCCAATAGGCGTCGTTGCGTTCCAGTTCGATCTTGTCGCCCTGCACCCAGTTCACGAATTTGAACGCGCCGGTGCCGATGGGCGTCTGTTTGATGTTCTCGATGCTTTCGGGGGCCACGATCACCGCGTCGCCCCATGCCAGGTTGAACAGCAGGCTGCCGTTCGGTTCGGAGAGCGTCAGCTTGACCGTCAGCGGGTCGATCACTTCGACATTCGCGATGCCGGTGTACAGCGCCTTTTGCGCGTTCACGCTGTCTTCGGCGCGGGCGCGGTCCAGGCTGAATTTGACATCTTCGGCGTCCATTGTGGTGCCGTCGTGGAATGTCACGCCGTCGTGCAGCTTGAACGTATAGGTCAGGCCGTCATCGGAAATCTCCCAGCTTTCGGCCAGACCGGGCACGATGGACCCGTCGCCCATAAAGCGTGTCAGACCCTCGAACACGTTGGAATACAGCACCGAATCAATGGCGCCGGCGGCGGCGCTGGTGGGATCAAGGTGCGGCGGCTCAAGCTGCAGCGCGACAACGATGTCGTCCTTGGCCAAGGCCGATCCTGCGATCAGCGCAGCGGATGCGACCCCCAGCAAAAGCGAGCGGATGTGAAACATTTTCAGACTCCCGGTTGGTTTTTTGAAAGGCTAGCCAGTTCCTTGGGCTTTGACCAGCACCGCCGTGTTGCGCCCGCAAGGCCAAGGCGCTATGGCGGCGCCTTTCTTCTGTTTTCAGGCGGTGACGATATGGCGACCCTTGGCATCGACTTTGGCACTTCGAACTCGGCGGCGGGCTATGCGGTGGACGGTCAGACGCATCTGGTCGCGCTGGAGCCGGGCGAACAGACGCTGCCCACGGCGGTGTTTTTCGATTTCGACGCACGCAGGGTGGTTTACGGCCGCCCCGCAAACGATGCGCTGATCGCTGGGGACGAGGGGCGTTATATGCGCGCGCTCAAAAGCCTGCTGGGCACGTCGCTGATGCGTGAAAGCCGGATGTTGCTGAACGAACGGCAGGATTTCATCACCATCGTGGCGCGGTTTCTGGCCACGCTGAAACAGCGGGCCGAGGCGGAAAGCGGGCTGACATTCAACACCGCGCTGTCGGGGCGTCCGGTTTTGTTTCACAGCGCCAATGCCGAACGCAATGCACAGGCGTTGGTGGATCTGACGGAATGTTACCAGGTGGCCGGGTTTGACGCGGTCAAATTCATGCCCGAACCCGAAGCGGCGGCGCTGGCCAGTCGTGCGGCCTTGCAGGACGGCGATCTGGGGCTGGTGGTCGACATCGGCGGGGGTACGTCGGATTTTACCGTGTTCCGGCACGGGGACGATGCGGGTATTGATATTCTGGCCAGCCACGGCGTGCGCTTGGGCGGCACCGATTTCGACCGGCGGCTTTCGCTGGATCACGTGATGCCGCATCTGGGGCTGGGCAGCGACATTCGCCACGCCTTTGGCGATCAGGTCCACGCCGCCCCGCGCGCGCTGTTCACCGATCTGGCGACCTGGCAGAAAATCCCGTTTCTCTATGCCCCCGACAGCCGCCGAGCCGCGCAGGATCTGGCGAAACACGCGGTACAGCCCGAATTGCTGGACCGTTTGGTGCGCGTGCTTGAGGACGAATTGGGCCACGATCTGGCCTTTGCGGTCGAGGCGGGCAAGATCGCGGCGAACGATCCCGGTGGCACCGCCTTGCCCGAGATCAAGCTGAGCTTGTTAGAGCCCGGATTGTCCGTGCCGGTGCCCGCCGCGATGATGTGGGCGGGGCTGGCCGATATGGCCGATCAGGTGGGCGAGGCTGCATTGCAGGCGGTGCAGCAGGCCGGGGTGGTGCCGGAAAACATCGACCGGCTTATCTTTGTTGGGGGCTCCAGCCTGATGGCGGTGATCCAAGGCGCGTTGACGCAGCGGTTTCCGCAGGCAGATGTGCATCGTGGTGCTGCATTGACCGGCATTGTCGAAGGTTTGGCGCTGGCTTCGGAAACTGCGTTCTAGCCGTGCGCCGTAAACGCGTTATGTAGACCAAGGGCTGGCGCATTCGCATGAAGGCAGTCGTGCGATGAGTTCATCAAAAAGGTATCTCTCATGTTGAATGCGTTTATTGTTCTGGTGACCGTCGGCGCGGCGGCATTGCTGCTGTATCCCAAACTGGCACAGGCCCGACTGTGGCGCGCCGCGATTACGCCGCTGGCGTCGATCATCGGCAGCGGCTTTCTGGTGCTGGGTCCGATCCTTGATACATCCTATGGCAAATACGCACCGTTGGTCATGCTGGCTCTGTGCCTGATGGCCTACTGCTTTGGGGCAGCGATCCGGTTCAACATTGCGCGCAGGGCGGACGACACGACCGGGCGCAACGCAACCGAAAACAGTTTCGAGACGGCCGCATCCTGGGCGCTGGCCTTTGCCTATGTGATTTCGGTGGCATACTATCTGAACCTGTTGGGTTCTTTCGCCGTCAGCATGACGCCGTTCAACACGGCCATTGATGCCAAGCTGGTGACCAGTGTCGTTTTCATGGTGATCCTGATCATCGGCTGGACCAAGGGGTTTCACGCGCTGGAACGGGTCGAACAGGTGTCCGTCGGGGTCAAGCTGGCGATTATCGCGGGGCTGTTGTTCGGGCTGGGCTGGTATTTCGTCAAGACCGCCGTTGCCGGAGACCTGATCGTCCAGCCGCCGAAGGTGGGCGGGATACATGCGTTGACGATCTTTGCGGGGCTGCTGGTCACCGTTCAGGGGTTCGAGACCTCGCGCTATCTGGGCGCGGACTACAGTGCCAGCGAACGGATCCGGTCGATGAAGCTGGCACAGTGGTTGTCGACGGCGATCTACATGCTTTACATCATATTGCTGAGCTATTCGATCCAGCCCGACGCCCGACATCTGAGCGAAACGGCGATCATCGATCTGATGGCCGTGGTGGCCCCGATCCTGCCGCTGTTGCTGATCGCGGCGGCCATCAGCGCCCAGTTCAGCGCGGCAGTGGCAGACACGGGTGGTTCCGGCGGTTTGATTGCCGAGTTGACCGGCGGACGCGTGTCGACGCGCAAGGGCTATGCCATTCTGGTGGCGATCGGGCTGGTGCTGACCTGGGCGGCCAGCGTGTTCGAAATCATCAGCTACGCCTCGCGCGCCTTTGCGCTGTACTACGCGATACAGTCCGCGATTGCGGCGATTGGCGCGTGGCAGAACTCTGGCGGACGGCCCAAGGCCGCGGGCTTTGCCGCCCTTGCCGTGCTGGGCATCGCCATCGCGATCTTCGGGGTGTCGGCCGAAGGCTAGCCCTTGGGCAGCAAAAGCGTCTCTAACGCGGCGCCCATGACGTTGGCGCTGTCTACCATGTCGTCGATCCCGATGTATTCGTCGGGCTTGTGCGCCAGTTCCAGCAGGCCGGGACCATAGGCGATACAGTTCTTCAACTTGCCGATGCGGTCGATGTGTTTCTGGTCGTAGGACCCGGGCGACGCCACATAGGTCGGCGGTTTGCCCATCACATCCTCGATTGCCTTGGCAACAGTCTCTACAACGGGGGCGGTCTTATCCGTCATCGACGGGATCACGCTGTTCAGCTCGGTCAGTTCGTATTCGAAATCGGGCCGGGTTTCGCGCAGCCCTTCCAGCAACGCCCTAACCTCGTCACGGACCTGATCCAGCGTTTCTTCGACCAGATAGCGCCGGTCGATCACGATGCGGCAACTGTCGGGGACGCAATGGGCGGGCAGGCCGGTGAAATCGTCGGTCTGTTCCTTTTGTCCGCCGTGGATCGAGTTGATGTTCATCGTCGACTGCCGCGCGCCTTCGGGCACCACGGGCATTTCGGTGAACCGCGCAGCCATCGCGGGATACAGTTTGGTTTCAAATTCGGACAGGACAGCGCCCATGTGGCGCACGGCGCAGTCCCCTAGGAACGGCATCGAACCGTGGGCAATCTCGCCCTTGGTCTCGATCTCGGCCCACCAGCCACCGCGGTGGCCCAGACAGATGCGATCCTTTTGCAAAGGTTCGGGGATAATGACGTGTTGCACCTTGTTAGGGTCGAAAAACCCTTGTTCCGCCAGATAGGCAACGCCGCCATAACCGCCCGATTCCTCGTCCGCCGTGCCCGAGATTTCGATGGCCCCCTGAAAATTCGGATGCTCTTCAATGAACGCCTCGGCGGCGATAATCGACGCGGCCAGCCCGCCCTTCATGTCGCAGGCACCGCGCCCGTAAATCTTGCCGTCGGACACCGCGCCACCAAAGGGATCAAAGGTCCAGCCCTGACCAACCTCGACCACATCGGTGTGGCTGTTGAAATGCACACATTCGCCCGTCTGCGCGCCGTCGCGCCGTGCGACGATGTTCCAACGGGGATATTTCTCGCTGTCGCCGGGAGTGCCGTGGGCGCGGATCAACTGGGTCTGAAAGCCGTGCTTTGTCAGGCGTTTGTCCAGAAAATCACAGATCTCCCGATAGTTCTCGCCCGGCGGGTTCAGCGTGGGGATGCGGATCAGGTCCTGGGTCAGCCGGATCAGGTCATCGCGTTTGTCGGTGATACGTTGGGAAAGTGTCATGGCGATACCTTTGAAGTTTGGCAAGCGAATGGCAAGTTTTCAGGCCCAGGATTTCAGAACATCCGCCACGGTCGTCATGCCCGCATCGCCGTGGGTCGGCGGGTCGGATGGGGTGGCGGAAAAACGGGGGGCGGGGCCGGGTTGCACGATGCCGTCAGTCGTCACAAAGGTGCCGCGCGCGACGTTATGGGGGTAGTTCGGTGCTTCGGACATGGGCAGGACGGGGGCGAAACAGGCATCGACACGTTCCAGAACGTCTTGCCAGTGGCTGCGGGGTTTAGATCTGAAAAGCGTCTCTAACGCAGCATGTTTGGCGTCTTGTGCCCCGTATTGATCGGCAAAACGCGGATCGTCCGACAGGCCCAGTTGCGCCAGCATCTCGGCATAGAATTGCGGTTCCAGCGGACCAAGGGCGACATAGCCGCCACAGGCGGTTTCATAGCAACGATAGCTGGCGATGCCACCGTTCAGCGCGTTGCCACCGCGTTTGTGATCGTTGTGCACCCCTGCGGCCATCAGGCCGTATTGCATCACCATCATCAGCGCCGCACCGTCAGACATGCAGGCATCGACAACCTGACCCTGCCCAGTGCCGCGCGAGTGCAACACGGCGGCCAGAACGCCGGCCAACAGCATCATGCCGCCACCCGCCAGATCGGCGATGATGTTCTGCGGCGGGGGCGGGGGCGCGTCGGCGGGACCGATGGACCACAGCGCGCCGGAGATTGCCATATAGTTCAGGTCGTGCCCCGCGCGGTCGCGCAGCGGTCCATCCTGCCCCCAGCCGGTCATGCGCCCGAACACCAGCGCAGGGTTCGCGGCCATCATCGGTTCGGGACCAAGGCCCAGCCGTTCCATCACGCCGGGGCGAAACCCTTCGATCACCACTTCGGCTTTGGCGATCAACGCCTGTGCCTGTGCCAGATCGTCGGGATTGCGCAGGTCCAGCGTGACGCTCTGGCGCGAGCGGTCGTACAGGTTGTGCTTTTGGTCGATCCCGAACATCGGTTTCTGTCCGGGACGGGCGATGCGGATCACTTCGGCCCCCATGTCGGCCAGCATCATGCAGGCAAAGGGCGCAGGTCCCAGCCCCGCCATTTCAACAACACGCAGTCCACGCAGGGGGCCGTTGCGATCAAGCATCGTCAGACATTTTCTTCATGGCGGACAGGAATGCGGTGACCTCGGCCTCGGAATTATAGTGGCACAGCGACACCCGCACCGCAGCGGGCAGGTCCAGCGGGTCCAGCACGTTGCCGGAATAGTGGTCAGCCTTGCGCACATGTGTGCGGATGCCTTGGGCGTTCAGGCGGGCGACGATATCCGCAGCGGGCATGCCGTCCATGGCAAAGCAAACCAGACCCTCGCGCGCCGGGTTGTCGTCGCCGCCGATGATCTGGACGCCGGGCAGATCGGTCAGGCCGGGCAGATTGCCGGTGCCGTTCAGCATGGTGTCGGTCAGGTGTTTTTCGTGGGCGTGGATGGCATGGCCCGCCGCCTCGATCCGCGCGCGGCGGTCGGTGGCGTCGGACACCTGTCCGCCCAGCCAGTCGAAATAGGCAACCACGTCCGAGAATGTCGCATAGGCACCGGTGTCGCGGGTGCCCATTTCCCAGTTTTCCAATGGCCCGCCCATCAACGCCTCAAGCGGTTGCTGGCTCAGCCGGTCGGACGCCCAGGCCACGCCGTAACCGTGGCGCGAAAACACCTTGTAGGGGCTGACCACATAGCCGTCGATGCCCGCGGCTGCGATGTCGATGCCGCCATGGCTGGCGTGCTGGATGCCGTCCACGATGATCAGGCAATCGGGCGACACGGCGCGGATCGCCTGCGAAATCGCTGCAATATCCATGCCCATGCCGGTCACGGGCGAGGTGTGCAGGATCGTGGCGACGCGCACATCCGGCGTCATCGCGGCGGCGTAATCCTGTGCGGTGACCAACCCGCGCGCGGCGTCATGGGGCACGCTGATATAGTCTACACCGGCGTTTTTCGCCCAGATCTGCGCCGCACTGCGCGAGGCCGGGTGTTCGATGGTGGACCCGATCACCGTGCCCTTTGCCCCCATCACCGCCGTGCGGATCAGTCGGAACAACAGTTCGGTGCCGCTTTCACCGACAAAGAACTGGCCCGAGGGCGCGTTGAAGAATGTGGCCATATCCGCCTTGGCCGTCTGGATGATCCCGACCAGCGCCTTGGCCGCCGGGTTGTCGCGCCCCTGGTTGTCGGGGATGGCTGCGAACTTTGCCGAAGTTTCGACGGCCGATTTCAGCGTCAGCGCGCCGCCTGCGTTTTCGAAAAAGATGCGCGGCCCGGCAAAGGGGCATTCATCGACATGGGCAAAGCGGGCGCGGATGTCTTCCAACAGGGGGGCAAGCGGTGACGGCATTTTGATGTCCTTTGGGTGTGTCGCGTATTGGTCTGCCAAATTCGCGACGGGTGCAACTGTTCGATGGGGCTTCTGTGTGGCGACGCTTCGCGCTAAGGAACGCGCTATGACACAACACACAATCATCCGCCTTGGACATCAGGGCGACGGCATTGCCGAAGGCCCGATTTTTGTCCCCCGCACGTTGCCCGGCGAAGTGGTCAGCGGGACGCTGAATGACTCGCAACTGACCGACGTGCGCATCGAAGTGCCGTCGGACGACCGCGTCGCGGCCCCCTGTCGCCATTACAAAAGCTGCGGCGGCTGCCAGTTGCAGCACGCCAGCGATGCGCTGGTGGCGGATTTCAAGGCGGATGTGGTCAAGGCGGCGCTGTCCGCCCACCGTCTGGAAACCGAGGTGCGCCCGACGCTGACCTCGCCCGCGCAATCGCGCAGACGGGCGACGTTTTCGGTGAAACGCACCAAAAAGGGCGCAACCGCAGGCTTTCACGGCCGCGCGTCCGGTGTGATTGTCGAGGTGACCGATTGCCTGCTGGTGGACCCCGCGCTGTTGCCCGCGCTTGAGGTGGCCAAGGCGCTGGCGCTGGTCGGCTCCAGTCGCAAAGCCGAGATGTCGGTGGCCGCAACCCTGTCGGGCGAGGGGCTGGATATTTCGGTGCAGGGCGGCAAACCGCTGGACGGTCCGCTGCGCATCCAGCTGGCCCAGGCGACCGAGACGCACGGGTTGTGCCGTCTGGCGTGGGACGGCGAGGTGATCGCCGCACGCGGGCAGGCGTTCCAGACCTTTGGCGCCGCGCGGGTCGTACCACCGCCGGGGACGTTCCTGCAGGCCACGGTGCACGGCGAACATGCCTTGCAGGCGTTGGTGATGGAAATTTGTGCAGGGGCCAAGTCGGTCGCGGACCTGTTCGCAGGCTGCGGCACCTTCAGCTTTCCCTTGCTGGCCCATGCCGAAGTGCACGCGGTCGAAGGCGACGCCGAGATGACGGCGGCGCTGGCCGCTGGCTGGCGCGCGGCGGGCGGATTGCGCCCCCTGACATCGGAGGCACGCGACCTGTTCCGCCGCCCGTTGTTGCCGGACGAGCTGAAGCGGTTTGACGTTGTGGTGATTGATCCTCCGCGCGCCGGCGCGGCCGCGCAGGTCGAGCAGATCATCGAAAGCACGGTAAAGACGGTGGCCTATGTTTCGTGCAATCCCGTGACCTTTGCACGCGACACTGCGCAGCTTGTTTCGGCAGGCTTTACGCTGGAATGGGTGCAGCCTGTGGACCAGTTCCGTTGGTCATCTCACGTGGAACTGGTCGGCAAGTTGACGCGTCTGTGACCTGATTTTTTCCGATAACGGCTTGGTGAACGCCCGGATTCGGTGTACCGATGCAAAGCAGTAAATGGTAGCCTGATAACAGGCACACAAGGCAGGACACATTGGATGAAACGCAGGGCATTGATCCTTGGCGGCGTTGCGGCGGCGATCGTGCCCGCGTGTACCCCCAGCAAATTCAAACGCTACAACGGCCCTGCCGTGACCTTTGTCGTGGTGAACAAATCACAGCGACAGATGTTCCTGTTGCACAAGGATCGCGTGCTGAAAGCCTATACCATTGATCTGGGTTTTGCCCCCATCGGGCACAAGTTCTTTGAAGGCGACGGACGCACGCCCGAAGGCGTCTACCTGATCGACCGGCGCAACCCGAACAGCAAATTCCACCTGTCCGTGGGCATTTCCTATCCCAACGAAAAAGACCGCGCATTTGCCGAAGAACTGGGCAAAAGCCCCGGCGGCGACATCTTTATTCACGGGAATTCGGAAAAGCGGAAAAAGGGCCAGAATGACTGGACCTGGGGCTGTATCGCGGTGACCGATAAAGAGATCGAAGACATCTATGCGATGGTCGGTGACGGCACGCCGATCCAGATCAATCCGTAAAAACGGGTGCGACGGGCCGTCAGGCCCGCCGCCGGTTCGGCTGATTATTCGGTGGTCGCAACAAGCCCAGCGGCGTCGTCTGCCGATGTTGTGGTCTGATCCACACGGGCAGGCACGCGGCGTGTTGCTGTCGGGTTCGCCTGGGGAATCATGGCGCTGCTGTTGGGGTTGGCCATGACCAGCGTCCACCAGATCTTGCCGTTGCTTTCCTGATGCCAGGCAAAGCCCATCTGGCTGGCGTCGCGTGACACAATGGTACGGCGCGTGTCGGGTTGATCCATCCAGGCGGCCAGCGTTTCCAGTTCTGATTCGTAGGTTTCAGAGATGTTTTCCCCTACGAGGCGACCGGGATAGCCAACACGCTGCAAGCGGTCGATGGGCGACGAGCCGTCCGAGCCAAAGTGCCAGGGACGGTTCTGCACCGACATGTCACGCGAATGGGTGGCGGCCGCGGCGTTCAGTTGCGGGTTCAGTTCGACCGGCGCGGCGCCTTGGGCCTGACGCAGGGCGTTGACAGAATCAAGCATGCGGTACTGCAGTTTCGAAGTGTCACCTGCGCGGATGCGGTACAATTTCGGGGCAACGCTGCCATCCGAAGTCAGTGTCGGGGTCGAGGGCGGTACGGCGCAGGCACTCAGAACAAGGAAACCTGCCATAAGCAGGGTAAAGATACGGATCATGACAGGCTCCAGTCGATTGGTTTTCAGGTGAGATACAGTGCTGCGCGTTGCAATTCAAACGCACATAGGCGTGAGCTTGCCGGATGACAGTTGTTTGAATTGCGACTGCGTCTTTCGCGCCATATATAAAAGGGTAAATGCAGTATCCGCATAACAGGAGGGCATATTATGTCCAGCAAGCGTTTTGAATTCAACAACCGTCGTGCCTTTTTGGCGGGCTCCGCTGCGTTGCTTGCGACGCCCGCGCTTGCACAGGTCCCCGCCGGTCAAGCCGAGCGTGATCCGACGCAATCCGTGCGCCGCAACGTCTCGAGCTTTCGGACTTTGGACTGGCAGCCCTATTTCGACAACCTGAAGAACGGTGCGATTCTCGTCGATATCGACAGCCGCGCCGTGCATTTTTGGAACGAAGACCGCTCGGTGTACAAATTGTACCCGTCCAGCGTGCCGCTGACCGATGACCTGACCCGCCGTGGTCGCACAAGTGTCGTGCAAAAGGTGGTTGGACCCAGCTGGCGTCCGACTCCGTCGATGTTGCAGCGCAACCCTGAGTGGCCGGACTTTATCGGCCCCGGCCCCGATAACCCCTTGGGTACGCACGCTTTGTACCTGAGCTGGACCTATTACCGTATCCACGGCACCCACGACACACGCAAAATTGGACGCCGCTCGTCCAACGGCTGCATCGGTTTGTACAACGAGCATATCCAGGAACTGTTCGGGATGGCCAAAGTGGGCACACAAGTGTTGCTAATTTGACGACATCGAATTGATTAGCGGCCTTTGTGCGGCAATGTGGGTTTGCAAACGACCTTATTTGCTGTTTACAACGGGATACGAGGTAAGTCTTGGGTGCGCGTCCGCACAATTGCTGGCGCGCTTTTTCTGGAGGTTAACATGAAAAAACTCGTTCTCGCCGCCGCTCTGACAGCTGCTGCAACTACCGCATTCGCCGGCGCTCCTGCCGATCCGATCATCGAAGCACCCGTCGTGGTTGAAGAAGCTACTTCTTCGTCCTCCGGCATCCTGCTGCCCCTGCTGCTTCTGGCACTGGTGGCTGCAGCTGTTGCTGACTAAGCGACGCTTCAAGCTAATGAAAAAGGCGGTACTTCGGTACCGCCTTTTTTTTCGTCTAAATTTCGAATCACCCTAGGGTAGAGTGTCTGCGGCAGGCCCTTAGACCAGCCAGCCGCGCAGGTTTTCCTCGATCACATTCGACAGCGCCTGAATATGTGCAGGGTCATCGTTCAGGCAGGGAATATAGGTAAAGCTTTCGCCGCCCGCGTGAACAAAGCTTTCCTTGATCTCTTCGTTGATTTCTTCAAGCGTTTCGATGCAATCAGCCGAGAATGCAGGCGCACATACGGCGATGCGTTTCTTGCCCGCCTTGGCCTGCCGCGCGACCTCTTCCACCGTGTAGGGTTGCAGCCATTCTTCGGGGCCGAACTTTGACTGGAAGGTCGTCATGATCTCGGTGTCGTCCCAACCCAGCCGTTCCTTGAGCAGGCGCGTCGTTTTCTGGCATTGGCAGTGATAGGGATCGCCCTGCGTCAGATAGCGTTGCGGCACGCCGTGGTACGAACACAGCAGAATTTCAGGCCGCTGCTCGGCCTGCGCATAGCCACGCTCGATGGATTGGGCCAGTGCGTCGATGTAGTCGGAACGGTCGAAATAGGGCGGCACGGTGCGTGCGACCGGCTGCCAGGTTTCCTTTTGCAAAGCATTGAAAAAGGCATCGTTGGCGGTGGCCGATGTGGCACCCGCGTATTGCGGATAGAGCGGGAAAAACAGGATCTTCCGACAACCAGCTTCGGTCAGCGCGCGCACCTTTGATTCGGTCGACGGGTTGCCGTAGCGCATGCAGTAATCGACCATGACCGCGTCGCCAAAGCGTGCCTGCATCGCGTCCGCGATTTTTGCGGTCTGTGCCTTGGTGATGGTCAGCAGGGGGCTTTCGTTTTCAGCCTCGTTCCAGATGGATTTATAGGCTGCGCCTGAGGTGAAAGGCCGTTTCGTCAGGATCACGGTCTGCAACAGCGGCTGCCAAAGCCAGGGCGAATAATCAATCACGCGGCGGTCGGAGAGGAACTCGCTGAGATAGCGGCGCATCGACCAGTAATCATAGCCGTCCGGCGTGCCCAGATTGGCCAGCAAGACCCCGACACGTTCGCCCGGGAGCGCGGGGTGATCCGGTGCGGCATGGGCGGGACGTTGGGCGTTGGTTTGTGTATCGGGCATGGGATTTCCGCTGTTCAGGTGCCCGAGACATAGAGGGTTTTGACACGAGTTCAATCAGGCAAGGGGCGTTCTGCGACATTGAGCGCATCTGCAAGCCGTTGTTGGGCCGAGCCGGGGCGCAGTGCCTTGGGCTGGCTGGGGTCCGGTGCCCATCCAGCCAGAAAGACCAGGTCAAATGTTGTACGTATCCGGCCGGTATCTGTACCAAATGCAGATTGATACCGCGCAACGGCATCCATGATCACGGCCTTGCGGGTGGGTTTGCGCAACCGTCCGGTCAGCGCGTTGGTCTCGCCCATCGCGCGCAGGTCGTGCATCAGGTGCAGGGGGGATTTGTATTCAACCCGCTGCGTCAGCACATCCGCCACCGGCAGGGCAAAACCGGCCCGCTGCAACAGCGCACCCAGATCGCGTACTTCGCCCATAGGAGCGATGCGGGGGCTCAGCCCGCCGGTCTGCGCCACTTCGGCCTCGGCCAGGCAGGCGCGCAATTCGTTCAGGGTCTGGCCGCCAAAACAGACGCCCAGAAACAGGCCATCGGGTTTCAGCGCGCGCTGGCATTGGATCAACTGGCCCACGGGATCGTTGGCCCAGTGCAGGCCCATGGCGTGAATCACCAGATCCTGCGTACCGGGTTGCAGGTCCAGCGTTTCCCCTTCGGAAACAATGCGCGCATCTGGAATGAGATTGCGCCACGTTTCAGGAAAGCCAGTGACCACGGCGGCTTGCGTAAATGTCCTGTTAACCAGTTCCAGCCGATCCTGAATTTCCTCTCGCGCTGTCTGGTGCAGGAACATCGCGTCGGCGCGCACCCGCTTGCGGTGTGCGGTCAGGGCGGAGGTGTCGGTCAGTGGTGCATGTGCGTTCATGGAGCTTAGATAGAATGGTTGCGACGCGGTTACAAACGGCCCTTTCCCTTGTCTATCCGGCCCGCTGTCTGGGCTGTGGCACCATGGTGAACGACGATTTTGGCCTGTGCGGCACGTGCTGGCGCGACACGCCCTTTATCGGCGGCGCGATCTGCGATGCGTGCGGGGGGCCTCTGCCGGGGCAGACGGGTGTGGATGCGGCGCATTGCGACGATTGCCTGCGCACGCCGCCGCCTTGGGATCAGGGACGCGCGGCGTTGGCCTATCGGGACCGTGCGCGGTCTCTGGTTCTGGGGTTGAAGCACGCGGACCGGCAAGAGGTGGTGGTGCCCGCATCGGGATGGATGGCCCGTGCGGTGCGCGACATCGTGGTGCCGGAAATGCTGGTGGCGCCGGTCCCGCTGCATTGGACACGGATGTTGTCGCGGCGGTACAATCAATCGGCGTTGCTGGCCAGCGCAATGGCAAAGCGGCTGGGCCTGTCCTATTGCCCGGATCTGTTGATTCGCACGCGTCGCACCCGAAGTCTGGACAAGCTGGACGGCGCACAAAGACGCGTGATACTGGACGGCGCCTTGCGGCTCAATCCCGCGCGGGCGCACCGTGTTTCGGCCGGACGGCCGGTGCTGTTGGTCGATGATGTCATGACTTCGGGGGCAACCATGGCAGAGGCAACGCGCGCTGTGCGGGCGTCGGGCGCAGGGCGGGTTTGCGCGGTGACACTGGCGCGGGTGACAAAAGCAACCTAGATAATGGGCAAACGCCCCATATCGAGGATGCTGCTATGAAACCCGTTGAAATCTATACCACGCCGATTTGCGGCTTTTGCCACCGCGCCAAACAGTTGCTGAACCAGAAAGGCGTGGATTTTGTCGAGGTTGACGTCATGTCGAACCCCGAGCGCAAGGCCGAGATGATCCAGCGTGCCAATGGCAGCCGCACGGTGCCGCAGATTTTTGTCGGCAACGATCACGTGGGTGGCTGTGACGACCTGTATGCACTGGAGCGTCAGGGCAAACTGGACGCGCTGCTGGCTGCCTGATGAAGGCCGCGCTGCTGCAACTGAACGTCGGCGACGATCCGGCGGCCAATCTGGTTCAGACCTCAGCCTTGTTGGAGGCTGCGGTGGGTGCGGGGGCGCAGTTCGTCTTGTCCCCCGAGGTGACAAACTGCATCTCGACCCGCCGCGACCGTCAGCAAGAGGTCCTGCAGGACGAGGCATCGGACATCACGCTGGCCGGACTGCGGGCGCAGGCGGCGGCGCATGGTATCTGGCTGTTGATCGGATCGCTCGCGGTCAAGACGGACGACGCGGACGGACGCTTTGCCAACCGGCAGTTTCTGATCGGGCCGGATGGCGACATTCGCGCGCGCTACGACAAGATCCATATGTTCGATGTGCAGATTGGCGAAGGCGAGACCTATCGCGAATCCGCTGGCTATCGGCCCGGCACCCGTGCCGTGGTGGCCGATATGCCGGGTTTCCGGTTGGGTATGGCCACTTGTTACGACATGCGCTTTGGTCATCTGTCGCGGGCGCTGGTGCAGGCCGGGGCGCAGGTTCTGGTCTATCCTTCGGCGTTTTCGCCTGTCACGGGGGCCGCGCATTGGCACAGCTTGTTGCGCGCCCGCGCGATCGAAAGCGGCGCGTGGGTTCTGGCCCCGGCACAGACCGGCACACATTCCGCAACGTCAGGTCCACAGCGCAGCACCTATGGCCATTCCCTTGTGGTTGACCCTTGGGGCGATGTAGTAGTCGATGCAGGCACGGACCCGGGGTTTTCGGTGTTCGATCTGGATATTAGCAAGGTCACGGACGCCCGCCGCCGCATTCCGGCGCTGGAAAACGCCCGTGAATTTGACGGACCATGAACCAAATGACCGCATGACCCAGGACAAGGACGCATTGGCCATCGCTCTGTTCAGCGAGGTTTTGGCAGCCGACCAGACGGTGCGCAATCGGCTGGGGCGGGTGCTGCCCAAGGGCATGGAAATCTCGCATTTTTCGGTTCTGAACAACCTGGCGTGGCATCACGGCGAACGCACGCCTGCGCAGTTGGCCGAGACTTTCAACGTGACACGCGGGGCGATGACCAACACATTGCGCAAGCTGCAATGGCAGGGGTATGTCCACATCCGCCCGGATTGGGACGACGCGCGGCGCAAGCTGGTGGGGATCAGCCCGGCGGGCGCGCAGGCCCGCGATGCGGCTGTGTCGGCCATCGCCCCGCTGTTCCGCGACCTGGTGGAAAAAGTCGGCGAGGACCAGGTGCGCGCCGCCATTCCGACGCTGCGCGAGTTGCGCATCCAGTTGACGGATAAGGCCTAGCGCGGTTTCAGGCTGGCCGTGACATAGTTCACACTCAGATCCCGATCCGACAGGCGCCACGCCCAAGTCAACGGATTGAATACAAATCCCTGCCGGTCCACAGGTTCGAGCCCCGCGCGTTTCAGCAGGTCAAACAGTTCGTCCGGCGTGATGAACTTGGACCATTCATGGGTGCCCTTGGGCAGCCAGCGCATGATATGTTCGGCCCCGATGATCGCCATCGCAAAGGATTTGGGGTTGCGGTTCAGGGTCGAACAGATGTGCAGCCCGCCCGGTTTCAGCAATTCGCGGCAGGCGGTCAGATAGGCCAGCGGGTCTGAGACGTGCTCGACCACTTCCATATTCAGAACCACGTCGAACTGTTCACCCGCTGCGGCCATGTCCTCGGCTGTGGTGTGGCGATAGTCGATCTCGAGCCCTGATTGCTGCGCATGAACCTGCGCCACCGGAATGTTGCCCGCCGCGGCATCGGCCCCCACGACATCGGCGCCCAGTCGCGCCATCGGTTCGGCCAGCAGCCCACCGCCACAGCCGATGTCCAGAATACGCAGGCCCGCAAAGGCATCGGGCGCTTTCAGGTCGCGTTCGAACTCGGCCGCGATCTGCGTGGTGATATAATCCAACCGGCAGGGGTTGAGCATGTGCAGCGGCTTGAATTTGCCCGTGGGGTCCCACCATTCGGCGGCCATCGCTTCGAATTTAGCGACCTCTGCGGGATCAACGGTGCCGTGATGCGCTTGCATTCTGCTCTCCATATGCTCAATTGTTCCTTGCACCCTATATAGGACGATCATGGACAAGTACCCGGATCAAAAACGCGCAGTGCAGTATCTTTACCCGCCGGTCGATCCGTTCGACCAGCGGATGATGGATGTGGGCGACGGGCACAAGATATATGTCGAACAGTGCGGCAATCCGTCAGGGATTCCGGTCGTGGTGCTGCACGGTGGCCCCGGTGGCGGATGCAGCCCCGCAATGCGGCGGTATTTCGATCCTGCGGTGTTCCGCGTGGTGTTGTTTGACCAGCGGGGGTGCGGGCGGTCGCGCCCCCATGCGGTGATCGAGAATAACACGACATGGCATCTGGTGCGCGACATCGAGATGATCCGCGAGGCGCTGGGCATCGATGCATGGATTGCCTTTGGCGGAAGCTGGGGTGCCACGCTGGCGCTGATCTATGCCCAGACCCACCCCGACCGGGTGCGCGAACTGGTGTTGCGCGGCGTGTTCACCATGACCAAGGCCGAGATCGACTGGTTCTATGGTGGTGGCGCGGGCAAGTTCTGGCCCGAGGTCTGGGCGCGCTTTGTCGCTTTGATCCCGGAGGACGAGCGCGGCGATCTGGTGGCGGCCTATCACAAGCGGCTGTTCAGCGGCGACCGGATGGAAGAAACCAAATACGGGCGCGCCTGGGCGTCGTGGGAAAACGCGCTGGCGTCGATCCACAGCAACGGTATGGGCGGCGAAGCGCCGGGCGAATATGCGCGGGCATTCTCGCGGCTTGAGAATCACTATTTCATCAATGGCGGGTTTCTGGAGTTCGACGGCCAGATTCTGGCGAACATGGACCGGATTGCCGATATTCCGGGGACCGTGGTGCAGGGCCGCTATGACATGATTTGCCCGCCGGACAGCGCCTATGCCATCGTGCAACGCTGGCCGCGCAGCACGTTGAAGATGGTGCGCAACGCCGGTCACGCACTGTCCGAGCCAGGGATCAGCGCCGAACTGGTGCGGACCATGGACCGTATCGGCCAGTCGGAGCAACGGCCATGAAACGGATGGACCGTCGTGCCCTTTTCGCATCTGGTGCCGCTGCTGCCTTGCTGGCGGCAACGGGCGTACAGGCGCAGATCGCGCCGCGTTCGGGCGGTCGGTTGCGCGCGGCGCTGTCCGGGGCATCGCGGGATGATGCATGGGACAGGGCGCCGAACGGGCTGTTCATGATGGCCGCGCATCACACCGTATTCGAGGCGCTGACCGAAGTGGCCGCCGATGGCAGCCTGCGCGGTGCGCTGGCGACAGGCTGGCAGGGATCGGAAGGCGGCCGCACCTGGGTCTTTGAACTGCGGGCCGGTGTGAAGTTCCACGATGGCACGCCGATGCGGGCGCAGGATGTCGTGGCCAGCCTGACGGATCAAGTTGACGGGTCTGTGGCTGCCGAAGGGGCGGGGCGCGTTGTCGTCCAGCTGGATCAGGCGCAGGCCGATCTGCCCTATGTGTTGTCGGGAGCGCTGATCCGTCCGGCGGATGCGGCGGCGCGGGCGCGCGGTGTTGGCACGGGCCTGTACCGCGTTCAGAAATTTGATGCGGGCCGCCAGTTTATCGGCGTGCGGATCGGCGATCATTACAAGAACAATCGCGCCGGCTGGTTCGATACGGTCGAGTTTGTGTCGATCCCTGCGAAAGAGGTCCGCGCCGAGGCATTGCGCGCAGGTCTGGTGGATGCCGCCGACGTTTCGGGGGCCGATGCGCTGGCCGACAACCGTGCGTTCATGCACCTGCCCGACGCCGCACGCTGTCAGCAGATTGTGCACCGCGACATCGGGGTTCCGGCGGAAATCGGCACACGTCACGCGCTGGATGATCTGCGTATGGCGGAACGGTGGTGGCGGGTGTAGGCCAAGGGGGCTTGTAGTTGCAGGCCCGTCGGCGTATATGCCCTGTAACAGCGGCGCGCTGGGGTCCAAACCCGACGCTCCACCGAGAAAGAGCAACGGGCCGCGCGCCCGTTTTTTTGTGTCTGCCAGAAACTGCTTGGAAGTAACCACGTGACTGTAAATGACCTGATTGCCAAAGCCGCCATCGACCGCCGCATGGCCGAGATCATCACACCGGTGATCGAGGATCTGGGCTTCGAACTGGTGCGTGTCCGCCTGATGAGCGGCAAGGAATCGATCCTTCAGATCATGGCCGAACGTCCCGATGGCGGGATCGAGGTGGATGATCTGGCCGAGATTTCGACCGCCGTCAGCGCCACGCTGGACGTCGAAGACCCGATTCTGGACGCCTATACGCTGGAAGTGTCCAGCCCCGGCATCGACCGCCCGCTGACCCGTTTGAAGGATTTTGCGACCTTCGAGGGTTACGAGGCGAAGCTGGAAACCGACGAGCTTATCGACGGTCGTCGCCGGTTCAAGGGCGAGCTGGCCGGCGTCGAGGATGACGAGGTGCTGATCAACATCGAAGAGGGCACGATCGGCCTGAAATTCGAATGGCTCAGCGATGCCAAACTGGTGCTGACCGACGACCTGATCAAAGAGATGCTGCGCCAGCGTAAACAGGCCGGTGTTCTGAACGAAGACGCATTTGACGATATTGAGACCGAAGGGTCCGATGAGGAGAAAGACTGATGGCAATTACATCTGCAAACCAGCTTGAGCTGCTGCAAACCGCCGAGGCCGTTGCGCGCGAAAAGATGATCGACCCCGGTCTGGTGATCGAGGCGATGGAAGAGAGCCTCGCCCGTGCCGCCAAGAGCCGCTACGGCGCAGAGATGGACATTCGTGTCGCCATCGACCGCAAGACCGGCCGCGCCACGTTCACCCGCGTGCGCACCGTGGTTGCCGAGGACGAGCTGGAAAACTATCAGGCCGAGTTCACCGTCGAGCAGGCCAAGCAGTATATGGCCGACCCCAAGATCGGTGACACCTTTGTCGAAGAAGTGCCGCCCGTCGAAATGGGCCGGATCGCCGCGCAGTCGGCCAAGCAGGTGATCCTGCAAAAAGTCCGCGAAGCCGAGCGTGACCGCCAGTACGAAGAGTTCAAGGACCGCGCAGGCACGATCATCAACGGTCTGGTCAAGCGCGAGGAATACGGCAACGTCATCGTCGATGTGGGCGCAGGCGAAGCGATCTTGCGTCGCAACGAGAAGATCGGCCGCGAAAGCTATCGCCCGAACGACCGTATCCGCGTTTACATCAAGGACGTGCGCCGCGAACAGCGCGGCCCGCAGATTTTCCTGTCGCGCACAGCGCCGGAATTCATGGCCGAGCTGTTCAAGATGGAAGTGCCGGAAATCTATGACGGCATCATCGAGATCAAGGCGGTGGCCCGTGACCCCGGTTCGCGCGCCAAGATTGCCGTGATCAGCTATGACAACTCGATCGACCCTGTCGGCGCCTGCGTCGGTATGCGCGGCAGCCGGGTTCAGGCCGTTGTGAACGAGCTTCAGGGCGAAAAGATCGACATTATCCCGTGGAACGACGACCAGCCCACGTTCCTGGTGAACGCGCTGCAACCGGCGGAAGTGACCAAAGTTGTTCTGGACGAAGAAGCGGGCAAGATCGAAGTGGTTGTTCCCGAGGAACAATTGTCGCTGGCCATCGGCCGTCGTGGCCAGAACGTGCGTCTGGCGTCGCAACTGACAGGTCTGGACATCGACATCATGACCGAAGCCGAAGAATCGGCGCGTCGTCAGGCCGAATTCGAAGTCCGCACCAAACTGTTCATGGACAATCTGGATCTGGACGAATTCTTTGCCCAGCTTCTGGTTGCCGAAGGATTCACCAGCCTGGAAGAAGTCGCCTATGTCGAGCAGGATGAACTGCTGGTCATCGACGGCGTCGATTCCGACACGGCCAAGGAACTGCAAGCCCGTGCCCAAGACGTGCTGGCCGAGCAGAACAAAGCAGCCCTTGCCGCCGCCCGCGAACTGGGTGTCGAGGACAGCCTGGTTGAATTCGAGGGTCTGACACCCCAAATGATCGAGGCACTGGCCAAGGACGACGTCAAAACGCTGGAAGACTTTGCCACCTGCGCTGACTGGGAGCTGGCCGGCGGCTGGACCACGGTGAACGGCGAGCGTGTCAAGGACGACGGCGTGCTGGAGCCCTTCGACATCAGCCTGGAAGAAGCGCAGACCATGATCATGACCGCGCGCGTTCTGCTGGGTTGGGTCGATCCGACCGAGCTGGAAGCCGACGAAGATCTGGACGACGAGGACGGCGAAGCCACGGAGGAGGCCGAGGCCTGATCGGGGGCTTCGGAGGACGCTGATGGCACGCGGTGGCGCCACCAAAGACCGTGAAGACGGTCCAGAACGCAAGTGCATTGCCACGGGCGAGGTCCAACCTAAATATGGGTTGGTCCGGTTCGTGGTTGGCCCGGATATGCAGATTGTCCCTGATATTGCGGGAAAACTGCCGGGCCGGGGCATTTATGTCGCGGCGGACCGGGATGCGATACAAAAGGCCGTGACCAAAAAGCTGTTTTCGCGCGGTGCGAAAATGCAGGTCACGGTGCAAGAAGACCTTGTCGACGAGGTGGAACGTCAGTTGGCGCGCCGCGTCGTCGACCTGATCGCGCTGTCGCGCAAGTCCGGCCGGGCGGTTGCGGGCTATGAAAAGGTGAAAACCTGGCTTCAGACCGAAGAGGCCGAAGTGTTGATCCAGGCTGTGGATGGATCGGCGCGCGGCAAGACGAAATTGAGCACTCCGCACTACGGCAGCTACATCGGTTGGCTTAGCGCGGATGAATTGGGTTTGGCTTTCGGACGTCAAACTGTGATACATGGGGCGCTCGCCTCTGGTGGACTCACGCAACGTGTTGTAGAGGAAGCCCGAAGGCTGAAGGGTTTGCGCCCAAACGCATAGATGGCAGGGGCCATCTGGAAGGATAGACGAGCTAGATGAGCGATACAGACGGTAAAAAGACATTGGGACTGCGCGGTGGCGCGCGTCCGGGGAATGTGAAACAAAGTTTCAGCCACGGGCGGACCAAGAACGTCGTCGTCGAAACCAAACGCAAGCGCGTTGTGGTGCCCAAGACAGGTGCGGCCAAGGGTGGCACCAGCAACCCGTCGCTGGGTGATCCGGCGAAGCGTCCCGCAGGGATTACCGATGCGGAAATGGAACGCCGCCTGAAGGCGGTTCAGGCCGCACGGTCGCGCGAGGTCGAAGAGGCCGCCGCACGCGAAGCGGAAGAAAAAGCACGCGCCGAAGACCGCGAGCGTCGCCGCGCCGAGCAGGAAGCCAAAGAGCAGGAAGAGCGCGAGCGCGAAGAAAGCCTCAAGGCGAAGGCCGAAGAGGAAGAACGCAAGGCACGCGAAGCTGCTGCTGCCGCCGCTCAGGCCGCTGCTGCACCGGCCCCCACGGACGTGGATCAGCCGCAACGCGCCGCTCCGTCGCGCGCCGCACCTCAGCAGGACGCGAACGCTGCCCGCAAGAAAGACCGCGATGCCGACCAGCGCACTGCACGCAACAAGGGCGCCGACGATGGCCGCCGCTCGGGCAAGCTGACACTGAACCAGGCTTTGTCCGGTGGCGAAGGTGGCCGTCAGCGGTCCATGGCTGCGATGAAGCGCAAGCAAGAGCGCGCCCGTCAAAAAGCGATGGGTGGTTCGGTCGAGCGTGAAAAGGTCACGCGCACCGTCAATCTGCCCGAGGCCATTGTCGTGTCCGAGTTGGCCAACCGTATGGCCGAGCGCGTGGGCGATGTTGTCAAATCGCTGATGCAAATGGGCATGATGGTCACACAGAACCAGACCATCGACGCCGACACAGCCGAGCTGATCATCGAAGAGTTCGGTCACACCGTGAACCGCGTGTCCGACGCCGACGTCGAACAGGTGATCAACGAGGTCGAGGACAAGCCCGAAGATCTTCAAGCGCGGCCTCCGGTCATCACGATCATGGGCCACGTTGACCACGGTAAGACATCGTTGCTGGACGCGATCCGCAACGCCAAGGTTGTCGCGGGCGAGGCCGGTGGCATCACCCAGCACATCGGTGCCTATCAGGTCATGACCGATGGCGGTCAGCTTCTGACGTTCCTCGACACGCCGGGTCACGCTGCGTTTACGTCGATGCGGTCGCGCGGTGCGCAGGTGACGGACATCGTTGTTCTGGTGGTTGCGGCGGATGATGCCGTGATGCCGCAGACGGTCGAGGCGATCAACCACGCCAAGGCCGCCAAGGTTCCGATGATTGTCGCGATCAACAAGATCGACAAACCGGGAGCCAACCCTGACAAGGTGCGCACCGATCTGTTGCAGCACGAAGTTATCGTCGAGAAAATGTCGGGCGAAGTGCAGGACGTCGAAGTGTCGGCCCTCAAAGGCGAAGGTCTGGACGATCTGCTGGAGGCCATTGCGCTGCAATCCGAACTGCTGGAGCTGAAAGCCAACCCCAATCGCGCCGCCCAGGGTGCCGTGATCGAGGCGCAGCTGGACGTGGGCCGCGGCCCCGTGGCCACGGTTCTGATCCAGAACGGCACATTGCGTCAGGGCGACATCTTTGTTGTGGGCGAGCAGTACGGCAAGGTCCGTGCGCTGATCAACGACAAGGGCGAGCGTATCAAGGAAGCCGGTCCTTCGGTTCCGGTCGAAGTTCTGGGCCTGAACGGCACACCCGAAGCGGGTGACGTTCTGAACGTGACATCGACCGAGGCGCAGGCGCGCGAAATCGCGGAATATCGCGAAAAAGCCGCCAAGGACAAACGTGCCGCTGCCGGTGCCGCCACGACGCTGGAACAGCTGATGGCGAACGCCAAGGAAAACGAAAACGTCAGCGAATTGCCAATCCTGGTGAAAGCGGACGTTCAGGGTTCTGCGGAAGCGATCGTTCAGGCGATGGAAAAAATCGGCAACGACGAAGTGCGCGTGCGCGTGCTGCACTCGGGTGTTGGTGCCATCACCGAAACCGACGTGGGTCTGGCCGAAGCATCCGGCGCGCCGATCATGGGCTTTAACGTCCGTGCCAACGCATCGGCGCGCAACACCGCCAACCAGAAGGGCGTCGAAATCCGGTATTATTCCGTGATCTACGACCTTGTGGACGACGTGAAAGCCGCTGCATCCGGCCTGCTGAGCAACGAGATCAAGGAAAACTTCATTGGCTATGCCAACATCAAGGAAGTGTTCAAGGTCACGGGTGTGGGCAAGGTCGCGGGCTGTCTGGTCACCGAAGGCGTCGCACGCCGCAGCGCCGGTGTGCGTCTGCTGCGCGACAACGTCGTGATCCACGAGGGCACGCTGAAAACGCTGAAACGCTTCAAGGACGAAGTGTCGGATGTCCAGTCGGGTCAGGAATGCGGTATGGCGTTCGAGAACTATGACGACATTCGCGAAGGCGACGTGATCGAGATTTTCGAGCGCGAAGAGGTGACACGCACACTCGCGTGATCGACGTGTTCAGATTGAAAAAAAGGGGCGGCTCGAAAGAGCCGCCCCTTTTTCTTTTCCGTGAGTTGAAAGTTCAGGCGGCGGCGTTGACCGGCGCACCCGAATAGATCCGTCCATCGACAGTCACGCTCATGCGGCCATCCGGTAGCATCCGCACAAACTTGCCCTGAACAAAGACACAACTGCCCAACAAGATAGTTTTCAGCACGTTTTTCTCTCCCCCGATGAGTACGTAGCCCTATTTAGAGGCAAAAATTTCGATAAGTCACAAAAAAACTACCAAAGATAAAAGAAAGGGGTGATTTTTTCGAAAACCTGAACAATCAGGTCTGGCGTCACAGCCAATCGCGCAAAATCGGGATCAATGGCACATCTGCGGCAGGCATGGGATAGGACTTCAGGTCATTGGGCCTGACCCATTTCAGCGCCTGATTTTCCTTGGACATCGGTGTTCCGCCCCATTTGCGGCAGGCAAACAGCGGCATCAGCAGGTGGAAATCGTCATAGCTGTGGCTGGCAAAGGTCAGCGGGGCCAGACAGCTTTGCCATGTTTCGATGCCCAACTCTTCGTGCAATTCGCGGATCAAGGCCGCCTCGGGCGTTTCGCCCGTCTCGACCTTGCCGCCGGGAAACTCCCACAGTCCTGCCATCGACTTGCCTTCGGGGCGCTGTGCCAACAGCACGCGCCCGTCCACGTCGATCAAGGCGACGGCAGAGACCAGGACAACTTTCATCTTACGACCGGTAGTCGGCGTTGATGTCGATATAGGCGTGGGTCAGGTCGCAGGTCCAGACCGTGGCCACAGCCTCGCCCAGTCCCAGATCAACGGTTATGTTGATCTCGTCGCCCTTCATGTGTGCGGCGGCGTCTGCTTCGGAATACTGTGGGCTGACCCAGCCGTTTTCGGCGACGATCACATCGCCAAAGCGGATGCTCAGCAGATCGCGGTCTGCCGGCGCGCCGGATTTGCCGATGGCCATCACAACACGGCCCCAGTTGGGGTCTTGTCCGGCGATGGCGGTTTTGACCAGCGGCGAATTGGCGATGGCCATGGCGTGCACCTTGGCGTTGGCGGCGGTGTCAGCGCCCGACACGGTGATTTCGACGAATTTCGTCGCCCCTTCTCCGTCACGCACGACCTGAAAGGCCAGATCCTGCATCAGCCGGTGAACAGCATCGGCAAAGCTGGCGTCACCCGTCACATCCACGCCGGAGGCGCCGGTGGCGGCGATCAGAACGCTGTCCGAGGTCGAGGTGTCGCTGTCCACGGTGATACAGTTGAAGGTCAGGTCTGCAGCGGTGGACACGATGGCTTGAAGGTTGTCTTGCGCGATACGCGCATCGGTAAAGATATAGACCAGCATCGTCGCCATATCGGGCGCGATCATGCCGGACCCCTTGGCGATCCCGGCGATGGTGATGGTTTCGCCGTTCACTTCGACGGTTTCCACCGCTCCCTTGGGATAGGTATCGGTTGTCATGATGGCACGGGCCGCGTCCGCGATCCCGTCAGGGCGCAGGGCGGCGTTCAGATCACCCAGCTTGGCCACAACGCGGTCATGGGGGAGCGGTTCGCCAATGACGCCTGTGGACGACGTAAAGACACGTGCCGAGGGCACGCCACAGTTGATCGACACAGCCTCGACGATTTCGTGGACGGATTCGACGCCGTGCTTGCCGGTAAAGGCATTGGCGTTGCCCGAGTTCACGAGGAAGGCAGCGCCACCGGCCGGGTCACCGCCCAGCTTGGCCTGGCAGTCCAGAACCGGTGCCGCACGGGTCGACGAGCGTGTGAAAACGCCCGCGACGGCCGTGCCCGGCACCAGTTTGGCCAGCATGACATCAGTGCGCCCGGCATAGCGGACGCCTGCGGCGATGGTGGCAAAAGTCACACCGTCCACCACCGGCAGATCGGGAAAGCGTTCAGGCGCCAGCGGGGAGAGTGCGATTTTGCCGGCCATGATTATTCGCCCAGTTTGAGGGTGCTGAGCACCGAGGGGTCCATGCCTTCGGCGCCGTCACGGTTCACGTCGGCATCAGCCACCAGCGCGTCCACGGCGGCGGTCACGGCTTCGGAGCGCACTTGCTGCTCAAGCTCGGCGCGCACATCTTCCAGCGCGGGGGCTTCGGCGTTGCGCACTTCGTTCAGCTTGATCACGTGCCAGCCGAACTGGGTTTGCACGGGCTCAGAGATGTCGCCCGCTTTCATTGCCGCGACGGCAGTTTCAAATTCGGGGACCATGGCACCGGGGCCGAACCAGCCCAGCGAACCGCCACCGGGGCCGGAGGGGCCGGTGGATTTTTCGCGCGCGGTGGCTGCGAAATCCGCGCCGCCGTTCAACTCTTCGATGATGGCTTTGGCTTCATCCTCGGTTTCGACCAGGATGTGGCTGGCGTTGAATTCCTGTGTGGGTTCAGCGTTGGCATAGGTCGCGTCATAGGCGGCCTGAATCGCCTCGTCCGAAACAGCCGTGGCCAGGATTTTCTCGATGGCTTCACCGGCGATCAGCGAGCGACGCTCGTTTTCCATCGACAATTCAACGCGTTTGGGCACATCGCCCTCATAGCTTTTCTCCAGCGCGGTTTGCTGGATCAGCTGGTCGAGAATGCCGGGGAACAGCACTTCGTCGGGCAGCTGCTGGTATTGCTGGGGCAGCGTCGCCTTGGCGACCAGCATGTGGCCCAGAGTGATTTCGGTCCCGTCAACGGTGGCGACGACGGTGGACAGGTCGGGTGTTTCATCCTGCGCGTACAGCGGCTGGGACAAGGTCAGGGCGACCGCGACGGCGGGCAGAATGGAAAGACGTTTCAGCATGGATTGGTCCTGTTCAGTTGTTGCCGCGTGTTTTGCGGCCCCTCGTGGCCGGACGCGACATTGACACGGTTTCATGTGACCCTTACATCGCCCTATGGGCGCGGCCAGGATCGGCTTGACCCTGTATCTATGGGCTGCACGTGGCGCCGACAAGCAGATGCTGCGCAACCTGACACAAGATCGGCTGGAGAACGCATGCTCGGTATCGGAACACTCGCCAAAAAGGTCTTTGGGACCCCCAATGACCGACTGGTCAAATCGGTGCGACCGCTGGTAGAAAAGATCAACGCACTGGAACCCGAATTCGAGGCGCTGAGCGACGTCGGGTTGAAAGACAAGACCGAAGAATTCGCCAAGCGCGCCCTGCAAGGCGAGAGCCTGGACGATCTTCTGCCCGAAGCCTTTGCCAACTGCCGCGAAGCCGCCCGCCGTGCGCTGGGTCTGCGTGCATTCGACACCCAGCTGATGGGTGCGATTTTCATGCACCGGGGCAATATTGCCGAACAAAAGACGGGTGAGGGCAAGACCCTGACCGCCTCATTCGCCGCCTATCTCAATGCCCTGACAGGCAAGGGTGTGCACGTGGTGACCGTCAACGAATACCTGGCGAAACGCGACGCCGAATGGATGGGCAAGGTGTTTGCCCACCTTGGTCTGACCAGCGGCTGCGCCTACAGCGGCATGGGCGAGGACAACAAGCGCGCGGCCTATGCCAGTGACGTGACCTATGCCACCAACAACGAGCTTGGGTTCGACTATCTGCGCGACAATATGAAGAGCGAGCTGAGCCAGATGGTCCAGCGCGGTCACAATTTCGCGATTGTGGACGAAGTCGACAGTATTCTGATCGATGAGGCACGTACGCCCCTGATCATCTCTGGCCCGCTGGACGACCGGTCCGAGCTGTACCAGACGATTGACGCGGTCATTCCGCTGCTGGACGAAAGCCACTATTCCGTCGACGAGAAAACCCGCAACGTGTCCTTCACCGAAGAAGGCAACGAATTCCTGGAACAGCAACTGCTGGCGCGCGGTCTGATCGAAGAGGGTATGACCCTGTACGATCCCGAAAGCACCTCGATCGTGCACCACGTTAACCAGGGTCTGCGGGCGCACACGCTGTTCCACAAGGACAAGGATTACATCGTCCGCAACGACGAAGTCGTGCTGATCGACGAATTCACGGGCCGCATGATGGCCGGCCGTCGTCTGTCCGAAGGTCTGCACCAGGCCATCGAGGCCAAGGAAGGCGTCAAGATTCAGCCCGAGAACGTGACGCTGGCCAGCGTGACATTCCAGAACTATTTCCGCCTGTACAACAAGCTGGCAGGCATGACCGGTACGGCGTTGACCGAAGCCGAGGAATTCAACGAAATCTACGGTCTGGGTGTGGTCGAAGTGCCCACCAACCGGCCCATCGCCCGTGTCGACGAGGATGATCGCGTATACCGCACCGCCACCGAGAAATACGCAGCGATGATCGACGAGATCAAAGAGGCGCATGAAAAGGGTCAGCCCGTTCTGGTCGGCACCACGTCGATTGAAAAATCCGAGATGTTCAGCGCGATCCTGACCGAAAAAGGTATTCCGCATAACGTCCTGAACGCGCGCCAGCACGAGCAGGAAGCGCAGATTATCGCGGATGCGGGCAAATATGGCGCGGTGACCATCGCCACCAACATGGCGGGACGCGGTACAGACATTCAGCTGGGCGGTAACGTCGATCTGAAAGTGCTTGAGGCGCTGACCGCTGACCCCGAGGCCGATCCCGAAGCCATCCGCGCGCGGATCGAAGCCGAGCACGAAGACGAGAAACAAAAGGTTCTGGCGGCTGGCGGCCTGTTCGTTCTGGCATCCGAGCGCCACGAAAGCCGTCGGATCGACAACCAGCTGCGTGGCCGTTCGGGCCGTCAGGGTGACCCCGGTCGCACGTCGTTCTACCTGTCGCTCGAAGATGACCTGATGCGCATTTTCGGCTCGGACCGGTTGGACAAGGTTCTGAAAACCCTTGGCATGGAAGAGGGCGAGGCGATCATCCACCCTTGGGTGAACAAATCGCTGGAACGCGCGCAAGCCAAGGTCGAAGGCCGCAACTTTGACATGCGCAAGCAGTTGCTGAAGTTCGATGACGTGATGAACGACCAGCGTAAGGTTGTGTTCAGTCAGCGCCGCGACATCATGGAAGCCGAAGACCTGTCCGAGATTACCTCGGACATGCGTGAACAGGTGATCGACGACCTGATCGACCAATATATGCCCCAAGGGTCCTATGCCGACCAGTGGAATACCGAAGGGCTCTATGCCGCCGTGATGGAAAACCTTGGCGTGGACGTGCCGGTGATGGCATGGGCCGAAGAGGACGGCGTGGACGACGAGCAGATCCGCGAACGTCTGATCGAGGCCACCGACAAGTTGATGGCGCAAAAGGCCGAAGTGTTCGGTCCCGAGAACATGCGCATGATCGAAAAGCAGATCCTGTTGCAGGCCATCGACGGCAAATGGCGCGAGCACCTTTTGACGCTGGATCATCTGCGGTCGGTCGTGGGGTTCCGCGGCTATGCACAGCGTGATCCGCTGAACGAGTACAAGAACGAAGCCTTTCAGCTGTTCGAAGTGATGCTGGATTCGCTGCGCGAAGACGTGACCCAGAAGCTGGCGCAAATCCGTCCCATGACGGAAGAAGAGCGCACGGAGATGCTGGAACAGGCCGCAGCCCAGCAAGCGGAGTTGCAGCAGGCCGCCAAGGATTCGCGGGATGCGCAAACGCCCGCGCCGAGCGCCGAAGCGGTTGCGACGGGGTTTGATGAAAACGATCCGACCACTTGGGGCAACCCGGGCCGGAACGAACCTTGCCCCTGCGGGTCTGGCAAGAAATTCAAGCACTGCCACGGCACGTTGAGCTGACAGGCTTTGTAGCGCGGCGCGACACAATCGCGCCGCATTGCCTCCAATTAGGGCCATAACTTGGCCGGCTTTATTTGCGATTGTTGATTCTGACCCAATTTTACGAGGGCAAGGATCAATGGCGTATTACAAAGAGTTTGCGACGGCTGCCGGCACACTTGTGTGTGCGGTTGGCATCGGATTTGTCATGCAAAGCAGTGACACCGCCGAAAGTCGTTATGGCACGGACAAGGCGGCCGAACCGCAAGTTGCGGTACAGGCTCCGGCAAGTTTGGTGGATACTTCCGCCTTGGATGGCCCGGTGCTGGACGTGCATGACATCGTGCTGACCTCGGCGCTGAATGATGAGGCAGGTACGCGCGATACGGTTGTCGCCTTGGCGCCTGCCGACACGCTTGTCACGCCGGACACCACCGATGTGGCCCCCGGACAGTCATGCACCGTGAACGCAACCGCCAGGCCCTCGGGCCTTGGTCTGGTGGATCTGACCGTCACGGCGCCCTGTTTTGCCAACGAACGCCTGACCGTGCACCACAGCGGCATGAGATTTACCGAAACAACAGACGCCACCGGAGCTTTGGACCTGTCCATGCCGGTTCTGGCAGACCCTGCGGTTATCGTGGTGGCCTTTGCCAACGGCGACGGGGCCGTGGCGCAAACTGCCGTGCCCAGCCTGGGCGACTTTGACCGTGTGGTGCTGCAATGGAAGGGCGATGCGGGTTTTCAGATTCACGCCCGTGAATTCGGCGCGGACTATGGGAGCCAGGGCGACATCTGGGCCGAATCGCCCGGCGATCCGGTGCAAGCGATCAGCGGTGAAGGCGGTTTCCTGATGCGGCTGGGGGATCAGTCGGCATCAGAGGCGATGGTCGCGGATATCTACACCTATCCTTCGGGCGCATCGCGTCACGCCGGTGTGGTCGATCTGAGTGCCGAGGTCGAGGTGAGCCTGTTCAACTGCGGTCTGGAGATCGAAGCGCAGTCGCTGGAACTGCGCGATTCCGAGATTATGACCCGCAATCTGGACATGACCGTGCCGGGCTGTGACACCATCGGAAGCTTTCTGGTATTGAACAATCTGATCCAAGACCTGACAGTCGCGCAAAAGTAATTCGCGACACGGGGTTTCATCATGGTTTTGAAACGTGCGGCGGCCCTCGCCGCACTTTTCCTTTTTGGTTTTCTGGCTCCGGTGGCAGCGCAGGATGTCACGCTGACATCACGCGACGGCGGGATCGAGCTGAGCGGCATGCTGCTGGGCTTTGACGGCGAGTTCTACAGGCTGGAAACCGAATACGGCGAACTGACCGTCGACAGCTCTGGCGTGCTGTGCGAGGGGCCAGCCTGTCCGAACCTTCAGGATTACGTGGCCGAACTGTCCCTGTCCGGCTCCACCACAATGGGTGCGGTGCTGATGCCCGCGCTGGTCGAGGGGTTTGCCCAACGCGCGGGCTATGACGCGGTGCGCGAGGCTGTGGACGACACCCGCTTTCGCTATCTTCTGACCAACACCGAGACGGGCAAGCTGGCGGCGCGGTTCCATTTTCGGGTGACCACCACGGACGAGGGATTTGCTGACCTGCTGGCCAACGAGGCCGACATTGTCATGGCCCTGCGCGAGATACGACCCGGCGAACGGCAGCGTGCCCGCGAGGCGGGGATGGGCGACATGACCGGCCTGCACCGCAGCCGCGTTCTGGCGCTGGATGCGGTTGTGCCGGTGGTGGCGCCGGGCAATCCGGTGCGCAGCATATCGCCGCTGGATCTGGCACGGGTGTTTTCGGGTCAGGTGACCAACTGGCAGGATCTGGGCGGTGTCGATGCCCCGATTTCGCTGCATCTGCCGCAAGCGGCGACGGGCTTGAGCCAAGCGGTGGCCGATCAGGTGATGCAGCCTGTGCGGCTTGAGATCACAGACAATGTCGTGCGGCATCCGCTGGGCACTGCGCTGTCGGCGGCGGTGGCGGATGACCCTTTTGCCATCGGCATAGCCAGCTACGCCGAGGTGGGCAATGCGGTGCCGCTGGTGCTGACCGGCGCCTGTGGCTTTGCGCTTGAGGCCGGGCGGCGCACGATCAAAACCGAAGATTATCCGCTGACCGCGCCGATGTTTCTGTACCTGCCCGCGCGGCGTTTGCCCCAGATTGCGCGGGAATTTCTGGCCTTTACCCGCAGCCCGACAGCCCAGGTGGTGATCCGGCGCGCCGGTTTTGTCGACCAGTCCCCCGAAGAGGTGGCAATCGACATGCAAGGCAACCGTTTTGCCAACGCGATCAGCACCGCAGGCCCCGAGGTTCCGCTGGAAGAACTGCAGCGCATGGTTCGCACGTTGGACGGCATGTCACGGCTGACCACGTCGTTCCGGTTCGAGGCAGGGTCGATCCGGCTGGACGCGCAATCGCGCAGCAACGTACAGCAACTGGCCCGCGCGATGGAAGTTGGCACCTATGATGCGCGGCGTATCCTGTTCGTAGGGTTCAGCGATGGCGACGGCCCTTCAGCGGCCAACCGCAACATCGCCCTGCGCCGCGCGGATGCGGTGCGCAAGGCCATCACCGAGGCGGCCCAGACCGAGGACACCAAACGGGTGACCTTGGACGTGGACGCCTTTGGCGAGGCGCTGCCGATGGCCTGTGACGACAGCGCGTGGGGCAGGCAGGCCAATCGCCGCGTCGAGGTCTGGGTGCGTTAACGCGCTTTTCAAAAGTGCTTTGGTGCCGGCCCCCTAAAGATACCCCTCTGATTTAAAGCTGAGCTCGCGCGATTTGCCGACAATCAGATGGTCGTGCAGCGACAAGCCCAGTGCGATGCAGGCTGCTTCGATCTGTTGGGTCATGGAAATGTCTGATGGGCTGGGAGTCGGATCGCCCGACGGGTGGTTGTGCACAAGGATCAGCGCCGAGGCGTTCAGTTCCAGTGCCCGCTTGGCGACCTCTCTTGGATAGACAGGCACATGGTCCACCGTACCCCTGGCCTGTTCCTCATCCGCGATCAGCATGTTTTTGCGGTCCAGATACAGCACGCGGAATTGCTCGGTCTCGCGGTGGGCCATCGTGGTGTGACAGTAATCCACCAGCGCGTCCCAGCTGGAAATAGCGTTCTGGTTCAGAACCTTCGCACGGGCCATACGGTGCGCGGCGGCCTCGATGATCTTCAACTCGACGATCACGGCGTCGCCCACGCCCTTGACCTCGCGCAGGCGGGATTCAGCGGCGGTGATGACGCGGTTAAAGTCGCCAAAGGTCTGCAACAGATCATAAGCCAGCGGTTTCACGTCGCGGCGTGGGATGGCGCGGAACAGGACCAGTTCCAGCATTTCGTAATCGGGCACCGCCTGCGCCCCGCCAGCCATGAACCGCGCCCGCAGTCGTGCGCGGTGGTCGGCGATATAGGACGGACGTGGCCCGACGGGCAGCGGCGCGGGCGTTGCTTCGTCAAAGTCGAAGGGCAGGGGTTGTTCGGCAAAACTGGACATGGTGCCAGCTTGCCGCGCCGTTGGTTACCACGCGGTTAACGTGTCAGGCAGGGCGCTGCCCCGAGACCACGATGCTGGGCATCGGCATGTGAAATTCGTCGCCGACGCGAAACGCCTGTGCGCGTTCGTCGATTTCGGCGCGCACTGTGGCCTGCACCTGTTCGGATTGCCGTTGCATGATCAGCGGAATGCGCACGCCGAACTGCATGAAGAAATCATAAAAGCTCTCGGCGCCGGTGCGCAGCACGTTCGGCACGTGGACAGTGGCGGTGTCGGAGAAACCTGCATCCTCCAGCACCGATTTCGCGTGGTCGGGCTGCGACAGATCAAAGGCATTCGGCGCGGGGCTGGCCAATGTCATGTCGGCGTGGGCCGAGATGACGTCATAGATCATCTTGTAGCATTCGGACCGATCCGGCCCGCACCACTGGCTGAACGCGAAACGCCCGCCGGGGCGCAGCACGCGATAGGCTTCGGCAATGGATTTGCGCGGGTCGGTCACGTGAAACAGCACGATATTGGCCGCCACGATGTCAAAGCTGTGGTCGGGGAAATCCAGCGCCTCGATGTCGCCAGTCTTGAATTCGCTTCCGGGATAGCGCGTGTGCGCGGCGTCGATCATCGCGGGTGCGTTGTCCACGCCCACACAGGACGCCCCCAGGGCCATCGCGGCCCCTGCGGCATAACCGGGGCCACAGCCCGCATCCAGCATTCGTGCACCGGGGTACAGGCGCACAGCGGCCAGCAGGGTGGGGATGGTCTGAACCGTGGCAAGCGCCGTTGCCTTGCCATAGCCGCCCGCACGCTGCGACCAGCCGTTGATTTCGTCCTGTCGGAATTCGGAATAGTCCATCTGCGCCCCCGTAAGCTTTGAACGGGTATAACATGCCCCACCAGATGTGCGAGGGCTGCGCGGCGGGGGATCGCCCGCCGCGCAGGTCTTAGCCTTTCATCGAATCCCAGAAGGATTTGACCGACGAGAAAAAGCTGCTGGATTCGGGGTTGTTCTCTTCCGAGAGATCTTCGAATTCGCGCAACAGTTCCTTTTGACGGCTGGTCAGGTTCACCGGCGTTTCAACCGCCAGTTCGATGAACATATCGCCCGGCCCACCGCCGCGCAGGGCGGGCATACCCTTGGCGCGCAGGCGCATCTGGCGGCCCGATTGCGACCCTGCGGGGATCTGCACGCGGCCACGGCCACCGTCGATGGTGGGCACTTCGATGCTGCCACCCAATGCGGCGGTGCCCATGCTGACCGGCACGCGGCAATACAGGTTGTTGCCGTCGCGTTCGAACAGTTTGTGTTCGGTCACCTCGATAAAGATGTACAGATCGCCGGTTGGCCCGCCGCGCATACCGGCCTCGCCTTCGCCGGCCAGACGGATGCGGGTGCCGGTTTCGACGCCTGCGGGGATGTTCACCGACAATGCGCGGTCTTTTTCCACGCGGCCAGCGCCCTGACAGGCGCTGCACGGGTTCTTGATGATCTGGCCCATGCCCGAGCAGGTCGGACAGGTGCGTTCCACGGTGAAGAAGCCCTGTTGTGCGCGCACCTTGCCCATGCCCGAGCACGTCGGGCAGGTCGTGGGCTCGGCGCCGTTCTCGGCACCCGATCCGTTACAGACCGAGCACGAGACCGCGGTGGGCACGTTGATCGTTTTCTGCAGGCCGGCATAGGCGTCTTCCAGCGACACCCGCAGGTTATAGCGCAGGTCCGAGCCGCGCGCCGCACGGCGTCCGCCGCCCCGCTGGCCGCCCATGAAGTCGCCGAAAAGGTCGTCGAACACGTCGGAAAAAGCCGATCCGAAATCGCCCTGACCGCCGCCGCCAAAGCCGCCGCCGGGTCGTCCGCCGCCGCCCATGCCGCCTTCGAATGCGGCGTGGCCGTAGCGGTCATAGGCTGCCTTTTTGTCGGCGTCCTTGAGAACCTCATAGGCCTCGTTGGCCTCTTTGAACTGCGCTTCGGCCTTGGGGTTGTCGGCGTTGCGGTCGGGGTGAAGTTCCTTGGCCTTGGTGCGATAGCCCTTTTTTATCTCATCCGCAGACGCGCCTTTTGCGACCCCAAGGACCTCGTAATAATCACGTTTTGCCATGTGTCATGTCCTTGTCTGGAACGTCGAGGGCCGGCCCGGAGATCGGACCGGCCCTCTGAGTGGTTCCGTACGTATGATTACGCGCGCTTGTCGTCGTCGAGATCTTCGAACTCGGCGTCAACGATGTCGTCATCATCGCGGCGGGGCTCATCAGCGGCGTGTGGTGCATCGTCACCTTGGTCTTGTGCCGCTTTGTAGATCGCTTCGCCCAGTTTCATGGCCGCTTCGGTCACGTTCTGGATGCCCGATTTGATCTTGTCGACGTTGTCGGTTTCCAGCTCGTCTTTCAACGCGGCGATGGCCAGTTCGATCGCTTCGACCGTGGTCGGGTCGACCTTGTCCGAATGCTCTTCCACCGACTTTTCGGTCGAATGGATCAGGCTTTCGGCCTGGTTTTTCGCTTCGATCAGGCTGCGGCGTTCCTTGTCCGCCTCGGCGTTCTCTTCGGCATCCTTGACCATTTTCTCGATGTCTTCATCGGACAGACCGCCCGACGCCTGGATCGTGATCTTCTGCTCTTTGCCGGTGCCTTTGTCCAAAGCGCCGACCGACACGATGCCGTTGGCGTCGATGTCGAAGGTCACTTCGATCTGGGGCATACCGCGCGGAGCAGGCGGGATGTTTTCAAGGTTGAAGGCACCGAGGATCTTGTTGTCGGCCGCCATTTCACGCTCACCCTGGAACACACGGATGGTCACGGCGTTCTGGTTGTCTTCGGCGGTCGAGAACACCTGCGACTTTTTCGTCGGGATCGTGGTGTTGCGGTCGATCAGACGGGTGAACACGCCACCCAGTGTTTCGATGCCCAGCGACAGAGGTGTCACGTCCAGCAGAACCACGTCCTTGACGTCGCCTTGCAGAACACCGGCCTGAATGGCGGCGCCCAAGGCCACGACTTCGTCAGGGTTCACACCCTTGTGCGGCTCTTTGCCAAAGAACTTGGTCACTTCTTCGATAACGCGCGGCATACGGGTCATACCGCCGACCAACACGACTTCGTCGATGTCGGATGCGGACAGGCCCGCGTCTTTCAACGCAGCGGCGCAGGGTTTCATCGACGCCTTGATCAGGTCGCTGACCAGCGATTCCAGCTTGGCACGGGTCAGTTTCATGACCATGTGCAGCGGCTGGCCGTTCGACCCCATCGAGATGAACGGCTGGTTGATCTCGGTTTGCGAGGACGAGGACAGCTCGATCTTGGCTTTTTCGGCAGCTTCTTTCAGACGCTGCAGCGCCATCTTGTCCTGTGTCAGGTCGACGTTGTGTTCTTTTTTGAACTCGCCCGCCAGATAGTTGACGATGCGCATGTCAAAGTCTTCACCACCCAGGAAGGTGTCGCCGTTGGTCGATTTCACTTCGAACAGACCGTCGTCGATTTCCAGAATGGTCACGTCGAATGTACCGCCGCCAAGGTCATAGACCGCGATGGTTTGCGTGTTCTCTTTGTCCAGACCATAGGCCAGCGCGGCGGCTGTCGGTTCGTTGATGATCCGCAGCACTTCCAGACCGGCGATTTTGCCTGCGTCCTTGGTGGCCTGACGCTGGGCGTCGTTGAAGTAGGCCGGAACGGTGATGACCGCCTGGGTCACTTCCTCGCCAAGATAGCTTTCGGCGGTTTCTTTCATCTTGCCCAGAATAAAGGCCGAGATCTGGCTGGGCGAATATTTCTCACCTTTGGCCTGAACCCATGCGTCGCCGTTGCCGCCGTCGATGACGGTGAAGGGCAGGTTCTTTTTGTCCTTTGCCAGATCCGCGTCGTCGTTGCGACGGCCGATCAGGCGCTTGACGCCAAAGATTGTGTTGTCGGGGTTGGTCACGGCCTGCCGTTTGGCGGGCTGGCCGACCAGACGCTCGTCGTCTGTGAATGCAACGATTGATGGTGTTGTGCGTGCGCCTTCGGCGTTTTCGATTACGCGCGGTTGGCTGCCATCCATGATGGCGATGCAGCTGTTTGTTGTTCCAAGGTCAATACCGATGACTTTAGCCATATTTTCGATCCCTTTTTCTACTCAAGGCGATGACACGAGACATGGGCCCGTTTCGGCACCCAAGCCCCGAATGAAGTATCACGAAGCGGAGTGCCCCGTGCGGTTCGATGGGTATATAAGGAGCGTAAATGCACGCTGCAACCGCTCTTGAGGCGGCATTAAGGCGAATTTTCACGGTTTGATGCGGATATGACGAAGTTGATCCTGCGGGATGTCGAAATTCACAAAGGTTTTCTGGATCGCGCAGCACAGGGCGAACTGTTGGATGCGGTGCGCGGGGTGGTGGCCGCGGCGCCGTTGTTCCAGCCTGACACGCCATACGGCAAGCCGATGTCTGTGCGGATGAGTTCTGCCGGGCGTTATGGCTGGTTTTCCGACCGCAGTGGCTATCGCTATGCCGACCGGCACCCGTCGGGGACGGCGTGGCCGCCGGTTCCGGATGCGATTCTGGCGATCTGGGACAGGGTGACAGGGCTGGAGCGCCAGCCCGATTGCTGTTTGATCAACTATTACGGCGAAGGTGCGCGGATGGGTCTGCATCAGGATCGTGACGAGGCGGATTTTGCGTGGCCTGTCGTGTCAGTGTCGTTGGGCGATCCGGGGTTGTTTCGGGTCGGCAACAGGACGCGGGGCGGCAAGACCGAATCGGTTTGGCTGGAAAGCGGCGACGTGGTGGTGCTGGGCGGGCCTGCGCGGCTGGTCTATCACGGGGTCGACCGGATCAAGTTCGGCGCAGGCACGTTGCTGCCCAAGGGCGGGCGGATCAACTTGACGCTGCGCGTGGTGGATTAAGGGGCGAGCGAACAGCAGCCGGTCAGATAGCGCGGGCCGTCATTTCCGGTCAGCACCAGTCCGATGGACAGGCCGTAGGCGCGGTCAGACATGCCGTCGGAACAGGCGCGGGCATCTATCGTGGCGATCATCTGGCCGCTGGGGCTTTGGCCCAGAACGGCAAGGCTGTTGGTGGTGTTCGGTGAGCCCAGCTCGGCTGTGGGCTGATAAGGTTGTGGACCGGTTTCTGGGGCGCGAAAGACATGGGTTGTGCCCAGGGACAGGTTCCAGAACGGCTCTGTCCCGCCGCATTCCGCGCGCAAGGGGCGGCTTGGCGCACCGCTGTGTTGCAGGAACCGGATCGCGGCCCAGCCCGCGTTTTCACCCACGTTGACCAGACCCCATTTGCCGTCGTCGGACAGGGCCATCACCTCGACGCCCGCTTCGTTGTGCAACAATGTGCCGATGATGGTACTTTGCGCATCGGGCTGCGCGCGCACATTCAGCACATCGTCGTCGGCCACGTCGATCACGTGGTACAGCGCCGGAAGGTCAAAGGCCCAACTGGCCTGTGCGCCCCAACACAGCAATGCCAGTGTTAACAGCGCGCGTATCATCGCCGTGCGTTCCAGCTGAGCGACGCATGGCGGCGGGTGTAGAATTCGCCCATCAGTCCCAGCATGATCAACACGCCCCCCACGTAGATCGGGTAGGTGACCGACGAATGATGCGGCGCATAGTTGATAAAGGCAAAGCCACGCGCCTGATCGATGCAGTGGAACAGCGGGTTCCAGTCGAACATCGCCAGCATGTAGCCGGGCAGCGTGTTGGCCACGAACATCTTGCCCGAGGCGATCATGTTGGCACGTTGATAGATGGTGGTGAAAATGTTCACGAACGTCGGAAACCACGGTTTGATCGACAAAAGCACCAGCCCCAGTGCAAGGCCGGTGAACCATGCCACCAGCAACATGCCAAAGGCCGCAATCGGGCGGTCGATCTCAAGCGGGACAAAGGCCACATGATAGATGAACAGGATCATGAACAGGGACAGCACCTGAATATACAGCGTCCCCACAGCGGCAGAGGCAATCGCGATGATGGTGTTCATCGGCGCGTGCTGCATCATCGGGCTGGCGGGACCCTCTGATCCCACGACCGCGCCCAGCGTCTTGGTGTGGGTCATGTACAGGAAGATGCCTGACATGATGTAGACCAGAAAATCGCCCCTCAGCGCCGAACCGCGCAGGCCCAGCACCGAGAACATAACGTAGAACGCCAGCACGAAAATCGCCGCTTGCAGCATGTTCATGGCGATGGCCATGAAAGCGTTGTTGTGCGTTTTCCGAACGTTGCGCACCACCGAATGATAGACCAGTTCGGCGATCAGGATCGCGGTCCCGATGCCCGACTGCGGCTTGCGTGTTGATTGGAACATATGCGGTCGTGCCTCAGGTGGTGCGAAAGTCGCAGGGAAATCTTGCCGTTCCGTTACTGCGGCATCATAAGGTGATCCTGCACGCATTTCAATCTGGGCCGAGCAAGGGGATTATTTCATGAATTACGAGACTTTGGTGCCTGTCATGCGCCGTCTGGCGCTGGAAGCCGGTGACAAGATCATGGAGATCTATGACGCCGATGACTTCGAGGTCAAAACCAAGTCGGATGACAGCCCCGTGACCGCTGCTGACGAAGCCGCTGATGCGATTATCTCGGAAGGTCTGCGCGAGGCCTTTCCCGATATGATGCTGGTAACAGAGGAACAATCGGACACCCACGACACCACAGGCGACACCTTCCTGATCGTCGACCCGCTGGATGGGACCAAGGAATTCGTGCACCGTCGCGGCGATTTCACCGTGAACATCGCGCTGGTCGAAGCGGGCAAACCGACGCGCGGCGTGGTCTATGCACCGGCCAAAAACCGCATATTTTTCACCCAGGCCGACGGCCAGACCGTCGAAGAGGCCGGCCCCTTTCAAAAAGATTTGATCGGTTCGCTGACGCCTTTGCGCGTGTCACAGCCGGACAATGACGCGCTGATGGTGGTCGCGTCGAAATCGCACCGCGATCAGGCGACTGATGACTACATCAACAAGTATGCAGTCAAGGACATGACCTCGGCAGGTTCGTCGCTGAAGTTCTGCCTGATCGCCACCGGCGAGGCGGATCTGTACCCGCGCCTGGGTCGCACGATGGAATGGGACACCGCCGCAGGTCACGCGGTCCTGCTGGGTGCGGGCGGCAAGGTCGTGCGCTTTGATGATCACAGCGATCTGACCTATGGCAAGGACGACTATGCCAACCCGTTCTTCATTGCCTATTCGCCTGACGTTGCGCTGAAGCCCGCCTGATGTCGGTTCTGGTTGTCATCCCGGCCCGTTATGCTTCGACCCGCTATCCCGGCAAGCCTTTGGTGGCATTGACCGGGGCCAGCGGTGTGGCGTCCACGTTGATCGAACGCAGCTGGCGTGCTGCCATGTGCGTGCAAGGTGTGGACCGCGTGGTGGTGGCGACGGATGATGACCGCATCGCCGATGCGGCGCGGGCCTTTGGGGCCGAGGTTGTGATGACCTCGACCCAATGCGCCAACGGCACCGAACGCTGCGCCGAGGCACATGCCGCGCTGGGCGGTGGTTATGATGTGGTCGTGAACCTGCAAGGCGACGCGCCCCTGACGCCGCCGTGGTTCGTCGAGGCGCTGATCGAGGCGATGCAGGCGTCACAGGATGCCGACATTGCGACGCCGGTGCTGCGCTGTGACGGCGCGACGCTGAACGGATTTCTGGGCGACCGCAAAGCGGGACGTGTTGGCGGCACGACGGCGGTCTTTGATGGGAACCGCAAGGCGCTGTATTTCAGCAAGGAAGTGATCCCCTACATCGGCACCACCTTTGCCGATGATGCAGAAGAAACGCCCGTGTTCCACCATGTTGGTGTCTACGCCTACCGTCCGGCGGCGCTGGCTGCCTATCCCGGTTGGGCTGTGGGTCCGCTGGAGCAGCTCGAAGGGCTGGAACAGTTGCGGTTCATGGAGAGTGGCGGCGCGGTTCTGTGTGTCGAAGTGGACGCGCGCGGGCGTCAGTTCTGGGAGCTGAACAACCCCGAAGACGTGCCCCGGATCGAGACGATGATGTCCCAGATGGGCCTGGAATGACCCAGCCCCCGGTCAGCGTGGTGATCGTCAGCCGCGGCCGACCGGATGCTTTGCGTGTGTGTCTGACCGGGTGCATGCAGCTGCTTTACGATCCGTTCGAGATTGTCGTGGTGGCCGACCCGGCCGGGGTCGCCGCGGCGCAGGCGCTGTCTTTTGCCAAACAGATCAAGATCATCGGCTTTGACGACGCCAACATATCGGCGGCACGCAATGTCGGGATCAATGCGGCGGCGGGCGAGATCGTGGCCTTTGTCGACGACGATGCGGTGCCGGAACCCACCTGGCTGACCCATCTGACGCAGGCGATGCAGCACAACGATGTTGTTGTCGCCGGCGGTTATGTGCGGGCGCGCAACGGCATTTCCTATCAATGGAAAGGACGCACGCTGGACGCGCTGGGCGATGCGGTGGACATGCCCGTGACGGGGCTGGAGCCTGTCGTGGTACAGCCCACCCCCACGCGCTGTGCCAAGACCGAAGGCACCAACATGGCGGTGCGCCGTGACGTGTTGCTAGAGGTCGGCGGATTTGACCCGGCGTACCATTATTTTCTGGACGAAACCGACCTGAACATGCGGCTGGCCAAGGCCGGATACGCCTGTGCCATCGTTCCACGCGCACAGGTGCACCACGGTTTTGCCGCGAACAAGCTGCGCCGGGCCGACCGTGTGCCCACAGATCTGTTCGATATCGGCGCCAGCTGGGCGGTGTTTCAGCGCAAGTTTATCCCGCAGGACAAACGCCGCGATCATTGGCGGGTCATTCGCATGTCCGAACGCAGGCGCGCCGTGCGCCTGATGGTCAGCGGTCATATTGAGCCACGCGCGGTTACGGGGCTGATCTCGCGGCTGGACCAGGGCTATGGTCAGGGAATCGCGCGGCGCATGGGCGAGGGGCATATCACCCAGACCCCCAACGCCCCCTTCAAGAGGATCGCACCGTTATCCGGGACCATGTCCTATCTGGCAGCACGGCGTTCAAACGCCGCAAAGGCACGCACAGAGGCCCTGCACAGGGTGAAAAACGGCGAGGTTGTCACCTTGATCATTCTGTCCCCCAATGCTCTGTACCATCAGGCAAGATTTCACCCTGATGGCTATTGGGAACAACGTGGCGGTTTGTTTGGAAAAAGCAGTCGCTGCCAGTCATTGTTGAAATTCTGGCGTTTTAATGATCGGTTTTCCGCCGAAAAAAAGAGATTATCCGCGATCCGCGGTGGATCGGATTGAAAGACTTTGGAACTTTAGAAACAAATTGATTGCCAAGGTGTTTATGTAGCTTAAAGCACCCAAAACCCTAAATTGCGCCATGATCCGGGCAATATTTTGTATTTGAATGCGCCTACCCGCAGGCACCGCGGACAGTATGAGGACGAGAGTATGCCCAAAAAAGTAACAAAAGCCATTTTTCCGGTGGCAGGTCTGGGAACGCGGTTTTTGCCTGCGACCAAATCGGTGCCGAAAGAGATCATGACGCTGGTCGACCGCCCGCTGATCCAATACGCCATCGACGAGGCGCGCGCGGCGGGTATCAAGGAGTTCATCTTTGTCACCTCGCGCGGCAAGGGCGCGCTTGAGGATTACTTCGACCACGCCCCGCAGCTGGAACAGGAGCTGCGCAAGAAGGGCAAGACCGAGCTGTTGGATATCCTCAAGGACACCAACATGGATTCCGGTGCGATTGCCTACATCCGTCAGCACAAGGCGCTGGGCCTGGGCCACGCGGTCTGGTGCGCACGTCGGCTGGTGGGTGATGAACCCTTTGCCGTGATCCTGCCGGACGATGTCATCGCCGCCGAAAAGCCGTGCCTGCAGCAGATGGTCGAGGCCTATGCCGAAACCGGCGGCAGCATGGTCGCCGCAATGGAAGTGCCGCCCGAAAAGGCGTCGTCCTACGGTGTTCTGGAAGTCAGCGAAGACATGGGCGATCTGGTCAAGGTCAAGAGCATGGTCGAGAAACCCGCCCCCGGCACAGCGCCGTCGAACCTTGCGGTGATCGGACGTTACATCCTGTCGCCCAACGTTCTGACCAACCTGAACCGGATGAAATCCGGTGCCGGTGGTGAAATACAGCTGACCGATGCGATTGCTGAGGAAATCGCGCAGGATCAGGCGGTTTATGGCTATCGCTTCAGCGGGCAGCGTTTCGATTGCGGGTCCAAATCCGGTTTCCTTCAGGCCACGGTGTCCTTCGGTCTGGCGCGCGAAGAGTTGCGGGACGACCTATCGGCCTATATCCGTGACATTGTGAATATGGAGAAGGCCGCAGAGTAACGCGGACCGGGGGCTGCAAGTGGACAATCACGTATTGGTAACAGGCGGGGCGGGCTATATTGGCGCGCACGCCTGCAAGGCAGTGCGCCGCGCGGGTTATGTGCCCGTGACGTTCGACAATCTGGTGACCGGCTGGCAGGACGCGGTGAAATTCGGGCCCTTCGAACGGGGCGATCTGCTGGACCGGGCGCGGCTGGACGAAGTGTTCGCCAAATACGAACCCGTGGCCGTCATGCATTTCGCCGCCCTCAGCCAGGTCGGTGAAAGCATGTCGCAACCGGGCCGCTATTGGCACAACAACGTCGGTGGTTCGCTGAACCTGATCGAGGCGGCGGTCGACGCGGCGTGCATGAACTTTGTGTTCTCGTCCACCTGTGCAACCTATGGCGATCAGGACAATGTGGTGCTGGACGAAAACAGCGCACAGTATCCGATCAACGCCTATGGCGCGTCGAAACGTGCGATCGAGGACATCCTGCGCGATTTCGAAGCGGCGCACGGGCTGCGCAACGTCATCTTTCGCTATTTCAACGTGGCCGGCGCCGATCCAGAGGCCGAGGTCGGCGAGTTTCACCAGCCCGAGACGCATCTGATTCCGCTGATGCTGGATGCCATTGACGGCAAGCGTGATGCGCTGACCATCTTTGGCACCGATTACGACACGCCTGATGGCACCTGTATCCGCGACTATGTGCATGTCTGCGATCTGGTGGACGCGCATGTTCTGGGACTGAAGTGGTTGCAGGACGGCAAGGGCAGCCGTGTGTTCAATCTGGGCACCGGCAGCGGGTTTTCCGTGCGCGAGGTGATCGACCAGTCGCGGGCCGTGACCAACCGCGCTGTGCCCTTCAACGAGGGCGCGCGGCGGGCCGGGGATGCGACAAAGCTGGTCTCGGGGTCTACGCGCGCCGTCTCCGAACTGGGGTGGCAGCCGGACCGGTCGAACCTGAACACCATGATCGCCGACGCCTGGAGATGGCATCAAACTGGCCACTTTGACAAATAACCCGCCCGCGCGGCTGCTGGACCTGACGCGGCTTGTGCGTCGGGCCGGCCGCGTTCTGACGGGGGTGGACCGGGTCGAGATGGCCTATCTGCGCAGGCTGGTGGCGGATGATGTGCCGGCCTTTGCGCTTGTCCGAACGCCTCTGGGCTATGTTTTGCTGGACCGTGCGGGTATGGCGTCGCTGGTGTTGCGGATTGAGGGTGCTGTGCCCTGGGCCAGACCCGACCTTTTGTCACGGCTGGCGCGGGGGCAGACAGCGGTGCAACAGGCGGCGCAAACGGACGTGCGCAGGCTGGCCATGGCGCGGACGTTGCCGCGTGGGCTGGCTGCAATGTTGCGCAAGCATCTGCCGCAGGGCACGACCTATCTGAACACCGGCCATTCCAACCTGACCGACCGCGTGTTGCAGGCAGCGCAGGGATTGGGCGGGCGCATCGGTGTCTTTGTCCACGATGTGATCCCGCTGGAGTTCCCGCAGTTCCAGCGCCCCGAAACGGTCGAACCCTTTCGCGCCAAGATGCGGCGGGTGCAGGCCTGTGCCGATGTGATCATCTGCAACTCGGCCGATACATTGCACCGCGCAGGGCAGGTGATGGCCCAGTGGGGGACGGTGCCCGAAGGGATTGTCGCCCATCTGGGAACGGACCTGACCACGCCCCAGCCCGACATGCTGCCCGACGACCTGCCGCCGTCTGGTCCCTATTTCATCAGCGTCGGCACCATCGAGCCGCGCAAGAACCACGCGCTGTTGCTGGATGTCTGGGACGCGATGGGCGCAGATGCCCCGACGCTGTTGATTTGCGGCGCGCGCGGGTGGAACAATGCAGCGGTTTTCGCCCGGCTGGATGGCCGCACCGACACCCGCGTGATCGAGCGCGCAGGTCTTTCGGATGGCGCTGTTGCGGCGCTGATTGCGGGATCTTGCGGGCTGGTTTTCCCCAGTTTTGCCGAAGGCTATGGCCTGCCTCCTGTCGAGGCGGCGGCGCTGGGTGTGCCCGTCGTGGCGAACGATTTGCCAGTGATCCGCGAAATCCTTGGAAATATTCCCGTTTACCTGCCCGCACATGATCGGTATCTGTGGGAAAAGACGTTAAAAGACATGGCAGAAGCAGGGCAACAGGGGCGGGAAAAGGTTCAATTCCAGGCTCCCGGCTGGTCCCAACACTTCAACACCGTGTTAAGGTCGCTATGATAAGCGGTTGAGGGCCGGATATTATCCGGCGGGGAAAGGGCAGAAACTTTGGGTGTCTGGCAGTCATACAGACTGAGGTTGCAACGCAAGCGCTGGCGTATCCGTGCCTTTCGCAAACGTCGTGAACTGACCCGTATCGCCGACCGCACCGGCACGATCCGCCCGGACGATATCCTGTTGTTCTCGACACAGCGGAACGAAAAAATCCGCCTGCCGTATTTCCTGGACTATTACCGGGAGCAGGGCGTTAACCATTTCCTCATCGTGGACAATGACAGCACCGACGGCTCGGCGGATTATCTGGCCGACCAGCCTGATGTCTCGGTCTGGCAGACCAGGGCCAGCTACAAGAAATCCCGCTTTGGTGTCGATTGGCTGAACTGGCTGATGATCAAACACGCCCACGGGCATTGGTGCCTGACGGTCGATCCTGACGAATTTCTGATCTACCCGTTCTGCGACACCCGTCCGCTGCGCGCGCTGACCGACTGGCTGGACGCGTCGTCGATCAAATCGTTCAGCGCGATGTTGCTGGATATGTACCCCAAGGGGCGGCTGGACGCGCATCCCTATCAGCAGGGACAGAACCCGATCGAGATCGCAGGCTGGTTCGACAGCGGCAACTACACGATGTCGCGCAACCGTCTGTTCGGAAACCTGTGGATACAAGGCGGTCCGCGCGCCCGTGTCTTTTTTGCGGACCAGCCCGAGAATGCCCCCGCCCTGAACAAGGTGCCCTTGGTCAAGTGGGACAAAAGATATGCCTATGTCAGTTCAACCCACATGCTGCTGCCGCGCGGGTTGAATCAGGTCTATGACGAATGGGGCGGCGAAAAGGCCAGCGGCGTACTCCTGCACGCCAAGTTCCTGGACACGTTCACGTCGAAGGCGGCAGAAGAGTTGAGCCGGGGCCAGCACTATAGCGCGTCGGTCGAATACAAGGCCTATGCCGAAAGCCTGAAGGACGATCCCGACCTGTGGTGCAAATGGTCCGAGAAATACATCAACTGGAGACAGCTTGAGATTCTGGGCCTGATGTCGAAAGGCAACTGGGCGTGAGCGTGGGAATCATCATGCTGGTGCACACCGCACTTGGCCGCGCCGAACAGGCCGCGCGTCACTGGGCCGCGGCGGGTTGTCCGGTGGTGATCCACGTCGACAAGGGCGTGCCACGTGCCACCTATGAACGGTTCAAGGCGTCCCTCTCTGATGTGAAATCTGTCGAGTTCAGCACGCGATATCGCTGTGAATGGGGCACGTGGGGCATCGTTGCCGCCTCACAGGCCGCGTCCGAGCTGATGCTGGAGCGGTTCCGCCAGGTGCGCCATGTCTATCTGGCGTCGGGCTCGTGCCTGCCGTTGCGCCCTGTCGAAGAGCTGATCGAATACCTCGAGGCGCGCCCGCAGACCGATTTCATCGAAAGCGCCACAACCGCCGATGTGCCCTGGACTGTTGGCGGGCTGGATCACGAACGGTTCACCCTGCGGTTTCCCTTTTCATGGAAGCGCAACCGTTTCCTGTTCGACAAATACGTCGAGTTGCAGCGCAGGCTGCGTCTGCGACGCAAGATCCCCAACGGGCTTACGCCACATATGGGATCGCAGTGGTGGTGCCTGACGCGGCAAACCCTGTCGGCAATCCTGCAAGACCCGGACCGTGCAGAATACGACCGCTATTTCCGACAGGTCTGGATTCCCGACGAGAGCTATTTCCAGACCCTTGCCCGGCAATATGCGATCAAGATCGAAAGCCGGTCTCTGACCCTGTCCAAGTTCGATTTTCAGGGCAAGCCGCATATTTTCTACGATGACCACCTGCAACTGCTGCGCCGGTCCGACTGTTTCGTGGCCCGCAAGATCTGGCCCTATGCCGACCGCCTGTACGAGGCGTTTCTGACCGATCCCGCCGGTGCCATGAAACGGACCGAGCCGAACCCCGGCAAGATCGACCGCATCTTTGCCAAGGCGGTGGACCGCCGGACACGCGGGCGGCCCGGGCTGTATATGCAAAGCCGGTTCCCCAACGAGGACTGGGAAAACGGCGTGACGGCAGCACCCTATTCGGTGTTCTGCGGATTTTCCGAAGTGTTCGAGAATTTTGATCCGTGGCTGGCCAAGGCCACTGGCGCGCGGGTGCATGGGCATCTGTTCGCCCCGGATCGCGCCCATTTCGCCGAAGGGCAAACCACGATCCACGGCGCGCTGAGCGAAGCGCCCAAGCTGCGCGACTATAACGCGGCGGCGTTCTTGACCAACCTGATCTGGAATACGCGCGGCGAACGGCAGTGTTTTCAGTTCGGGCCGGCGGACAACCAGACGATCAACTGGCGCATGGCCAAAGACCCCAACGCCCAGATTTCGGTGATCAGTGGCGCATGGGCGGTGCCGCTGTTCCGGTCGAACCGCAACTTTCTGGACATCCGCAAAGAGGCGGCGGCGATGCAGAAGATCGAAAGCGATTTTCTGAACGTGCTGCGGTCGCCCTATACCAAGGCGCGGGTGCGCATCTGGATGATGGCCGAGTTTATCGAGGCTCCGATGGAGCCGCTTCAGGGTATTCTGGACGAGATCGGCCCCTCTCAACAGCGCCGGCTGTCCGAAGTGCCAAAGATGGTCGACCTCAGCGGCTTTGGCCAATTCCTGCAAAACCTGAAGAACCAAGGGATGCACCCCTATCTGATGGGGGATTTCCCCGTCGAACGCGGCATTGAAATGCAGTCTGAAGCGCCGCGAAAACCCTATTTGGTAAGATAAAAGATGGCGCAGAAATTCGATTGTTTCGTGGTGTTCGCCGAGATGCGCACCGGCTCAAATTTTCTGGAAACCAACCTGAATGCCTTTGACGGGATCACCTGCCACGGTGAGGCGTTCAATCCGCATTTCATCGGTTACCCCAATGTGACCGAGATTCTGGGCGTGACCCAGGCCGCCCGTGATGCCGACCCCAAGGGGTTCCTTAAAGTGATCCGCAAGCAGACCGACGGTTTGGGCGGCTTTCGTTATTTCCACGACCACGATCCGCGCGTGTTCGACGCAATCGTCGATGACCCCAAATGCGCCAAGATCGTGCTGACCCGCAATCCGGTCGACAGCTATGTGTCATGGAAGATTGCGCAGGCAACGGGGCAGTGGAAGCTGACGGATGTCAAACGGCGCAAGGAAGGTGCCGCGGAATTTGACGCGACCGAATTCGAGACCCATCTCGAGGCGCTGCAAAGCTTTCAGGTGATGCTGATGAACCGTTTACAGGTGACGGGGCAAACCGCGTTCTACGTGGCCTATGAAGACCTGCAAAGCATCGAGGTGATGAACGGACTGGCGGCCTATCTGGGCGTGGACAGTCGGCTTGAGGCGCTGGACAAAAGCCTGAAAAAGCAGAACCCCAGCCCGATCACCGAAAAGGTGACCAATGCCGACGAAATGGCGCAGGCGCTGAACCGGCTGGACCGGTTCAACCTGACCCGCACGCCCAATTTCGAGCCGCGGCGCGGGGCGGTGATCCCGACCTATGTGGCCGCCGCCAAGTCCCCGTTGCTGTATTTGCCGATGCGCAGCGGCCCAGAGGATCAGATTTACGACTGGATGGCGGCGCTGGACGGTGTGGGGGCGGACGAGCTGCTGCGCAAGATGAGCCAGAAGGACCTGCGCCAGTGGAAGCGCCGCAATCGTGGGCACCGCAGCTTTACCGTGCTACGCCATCCGGCGGCGCGGGCGCATCATGCGTTCTGCCACCGCATCCTGAACCCGGGGCCTGACTGCTATGACGCCCTGCGCCAGACGCTGATCCGCCGCTATGCCCTGCCGATCCCACAAGAAGCACCGGGCGCCAGCTATGACCGCGCGGCCCATCACCGTGCGTTCACTGCGTTTCTGGAGTTTCTCAAGGGCAACCTTGCAGGCCAGACCGCGATTCGCGTTGATGCTGCATGGTGCACGCAGACACAGGCGGTGCAGGGTTTCGGCGATTTCGTATTGCCCGACCGGATCATCCGTGAAGAGAACCTTCAGGTCGAACTGGCCGATATTGCCGCGCAGATCGGTGTGGAAAACGTACCGCAACTACCACCGGTGTCCGAGCCGGGGCCTTTCACGCTGAAAGACATCTATGACGACAGCATCGAATCGCTGGTCAGTGATGTTTACCAGCGCGATTACATGATGTTCGGATTTTCGCGCTGGGCTTAGGCCGCCTGGGCCGACTGCGCTTCAGACAGGATCGTGTACAGCGTGCTGGCGTCGTGGTTCGCCCGCAGTTTGGTGCAGATCGACGTGTTGCGCAGGGTGCGTGACACCAGCGCCAGCGCCTTGAGATGCTCGACCCCGGCATCTTCGGGGGCAAACAGAGCAAAGGCGAGATCGACGGGCAGGCGGTCCACCGCATTAAAGTCGATGGGTTTGTCCAGCACCACGAAAACGCCGATGACTTCGTTCACGCCGTCCAGCCGCGCATGGGGCAGGGCCACGCCACGGCCCACGCCGGTGGGTCCCAGCGCTTCGCGGGCCATCAGCGCCTCGTTCACGTGGCTTGCATTCAAGCCATAGGCGCTGTGCGCGAGATCAGAGATCTCGTGCAACAGACGTTTCTTGCTGGAGGCCGAGGTTAAAACCTTCACGGCCTCCGGCTTGAGAAGCTTTGCAAATTCCATTTTGGCTCGCACTGCTCTGGCGCCTGGGCGCCGTTAAATCCTTATGGATCGATCCAGCCGATATTGCCGTCTTCGCGGCGATACACGACGTTCAACCCATCTTGTCCTTCTTTCCGAAACACAAGAACCGGCGCACCCGCCAACTCCATCTGCATAACGGCCTCGCCAACACTTAGCGACTGTATCTTGGTTTCCATCTCCGCCACGATGATCGGTTGCAGCGAATCCGGTTCAGGCAATGTGTCATCTACCTCGGAGGCGAGGATATAGGAGGAAGCGCCGAAGAGTTCAACCGGCTGGGGGCGTTCCTTGTGGTGGTCCTTCAGGCGACGTTTGTAGCGGCGCAACTGTTTTTCCATTTTTTCACAGCAGGCTTCAAATGCGGCATAGATTTCGGTGCCGCGTGCCTTGGCCGTGGCGTTCAGGCCCGTGGACAGGTGAACCGTCGCCTCGCAGACAAATTCGTGACCGGATTTCGAGAACACCACCTGCGCATCTGTCGGGCGGTCGGCGTATTTTCCGACTGCCGCGCCCAGCTCTGTCTGAACATGTGTTTGCAGTGCTGCGCCGATGTCGATCTGTTTGCCGCTGATTTGGTAACGCATTTTCTCTCCTCACGGTTAGGGACCCGGACTGGGGGCGACAGGCCGCACGGGGCCCGCCACGGGGCCTAGTTTTGGGTCTCGGGAAAAGGCAAAGCAAAGAGATGCAGTATCGTCGCTTGATTGCTCAAGGCGCAGGTCACAGCAGTCTCAAAAAGTGCTTTTGCCATACCCTATTCAGCGCCCAAACACGTCTTGCTGTCAATCAAAAGCACTGTGAAGTGGGTCAAGTTTTGCCGACAAGTCATTTTAATCGGCTAAGAAACGCGGAAATTTTCACCCAGATAGACGCGGCGCACGTTTTGGTTCTCGACGACCTCGGCAGGTGTGCCGGACATCAGAACCTTGCCCTCGTGCAGGATATAGGCGCGGTCGACAATTTCCAATGTTTCCCGCACGTTATGATCGGTGATCAGAACACCGATGCCGCGCTTTTTCAGGTCCGCGACCAGATGGCGGATGTCGCCCACGCTGATCGGGTCAACGCCGGCAAAGGGTTCGTCCAGCAGCAGGAACTTGGGATTCGCAGCCAGACAGCGGGCGATTTCCACGCGGCGGCGCTCGCCCCCGGACAGCGCCAGCGCGGGCGCGCGGCGCAGGTGTTCGATCGAGAATTCGGACAGCAATTCTTCGAGCCGTTCACGCCGCTTGTGGCGGTGGGCTTCGGTGATGTCGAGAATGGCCGAGATGTTGTCCTGCACGCTCAGGCCGCGAAAGATGCTCATTTCCTGCGGCAGGTATCCGATGCCCATCTGGGCGCGGCGGTACATCGGCAGGGTCGTCACATCGGTGCCATCCACCTTGACCGTGCCGCCCTCGGGCGTGACAAGGCCCGCGATGGCGTAGAATGTCGTCGTCTTACCCGACCCGTTTGGCCCCAGCAGCGCCACGACCTCACCGCGATCCAGATGCATGGAAAAGTCGCGGATGACGACTTTCTTGCGGTAGGATTTGCGCAAATGCGAGATGTGCAGCCCGTCATTGGCGGCTGCGATGGACAGATCAGGGGCCGACATGGATCAGTTGTTTCCGGTTTGCAGGATGGTCTTGACCCGGCCCGACATGCGGGCGGTGCCGTTGCGCAGGTTCACGAACATCTTTTCCGCCGTCAGCGCGCTGTTGCCTTGCGTCAGCAACACATTGCCCGACATTTCAATCTCGCCCGAATCAATGCTGTAATCGGCGCGCTCGGCTTCGGCGGCATCTTGGCCGGTGACCAGCGTCACGCCGCCCGTCGCTTCAAGCTTGGCGATGCCTGCGTTCTGGGATTTGTAGGTGACCAGAACCCGCGCCGCTGTCAGGCGCATCTCGCCCTGGCCAATCATCACATTGCCAGTGAAAACCGCAGTGCCCGAGGATTGATCGACCGCAAGATTGTCCGCTGTCACCTCGACCGGCAGCGAGGTGTCCTGGGTGATGGCACCAAAAGTAACGTTCGTGCCTTGTGCCAGAACAGGCGCGGCGCAGCACAGCAACAGGGCGGTGGTCAAGACACGGAATGCGTTCACGATAGTTTACTCATCTGTTTGTTTGGGATCGTATACCAGCTTCACGCCGTTTGTGAAAACCAATTGGGACGGGCCACCGCCGCGGCTGCCGGACATGATCATCTGTCCCGCCGTCAGGTCGCCAAAGCCGCTTTGCGCTTGCACCTCTCCCGGCGAGGTCAGCGTTGCGGTTTCCAGATTGGCCATCAGCACGTCCGAGGCAATCTTGAACCCGGTCGAGGTGGTGATGACCACATTGCCGGACAGGTCCATCTTGGATGCGACCAGGTTCAACCGCGCGACATCGGCCACCAGGTCTATGCGGGTGCCATCGACCATATCCACTTTGGCGGTGACGTCGGTGGCCTCGTTGCGGTTGTCGGTGCTGGTGGTCAGCTTGGCTGCGGAAAACGACAGGCTGTCGCCCCCCTCGGTCGCGCCCGAGAAGAACGGGCCCGTGATCTGCTGTTGTTCCATGCGGTCGCGTACGTCTTCGTCGGCAAAGGGGATGGTGCTGACCGGATCGACGGTGCGCGACAGCAAAAACAGCGTCGACAGCAGGGCCAGGGCGATCAGGGGCAACAGCACCTTGAGCGTGGCGACCAGTTTTGAATACCAGTCCATCGCCCCGCCTTAACCCAGACCAACGCGCAGGCAGTCGTGGATGTGCAGCAGGCCCAGCGGTGTCGGCGCCGCCTTTTGATCGGTGACGAACAGGCATGTGATCTTGCGCGTGTTCATCACGCCCACGGCCTGCTCGGCCAGCGCATCGGGGCCGATGGTGGTGGGCGCGGCCGTCATCACGTCGCGGGCGGTCAGCGACATCAAACCGTCCAGATGGCGGCGCAGGTCGCCGTCGGTGATGATCCCGACCAGCGCGCCGCTGGCATCGGTTACGCCAACCACGCCAAAGCTTTTCTGGCTGATCTCGATCAGCGCGTCCCCCATGCCTGTGTCTTCGGACACCAGCGGCAACGCGTCGCCGCTGTGCATCAGGTCGGCCACGCGGCTGAGTTGTGCGCCAAGTTTGCCACCGGGGTGAAAGCCGCGGAAATCCTCGGCGGTAAAGGCGCGGTGCTCCATCAGCGCCACGGCCAGCGCGTCGCCCACGGCCAGCGTCATGGTGGTGGAGGAGGTCGGTACGATACCCGTGCCACAAGCCTCTTCGGCGCGCGGCAGGGTGACGATGATATCGCATTGCTTGCCCAGCGCGCTTTCGGGGCGGCTGGTGATGCCGATCAGCGGAATGTCGAACCGGCGGGTATAGGCAATCAGGTCCGCCAGTTCCGGCGCCTCGCCCGAGTTCGAGATGGCGATGACCGCGTCATGGCTGGTGACCATGCCCAGATCGCCGTGGCTGGCCTCGGCTGGGTGGACGAATTGCGCGGGCGTGCCGGTGCTGGCCAGTGTCGCCGCGATCTTGTGGGCGATGTGGCCGGATTTGCCGATGCCGGTGACAATCACGCGGCCGGTGGTTTTCAGCAACTGGTCAACGGCGCGCGCGAAATTGTCGTCCAGCGCGTCGTGCAGCTGGCTGAGCGCCTGCATTTCGATGGCGATGACGCGGCGGCCCGTGTCGACAAAGGGGGTATCGGTGGTCATAGGTGCGCAAAAATGTCCGTGTCGGGCCAGCCTGCAAGGTCCAGTTTGGCGCGTGTTGGAAGAAAGTCGAAACAAGCCTGTGCGATGACCATCCGGTCCTCGCGCAGCAGGCGCTTGTTCAGCGCCTCGCGCAGGCGGTGCAGGTACAGCACGTCCGACGCAGCGTAGTCCAGTTGTGCGTCAGTCAGCTTGGCCGCACCCCAGTCGCTGCTTTGCTGATGCTTCGAGATGTCGACGCCCAGCAGTTCCTGAGCCAGGTTTTTCAGCCCGTGCCGGTCGGTATAGGTGCGCACCAGCTTGCTGGCGATCTTGGTGCAGTACACCGGCGCGGTGACCGCGCCAAAGGTGTTCAGCATGGCGGCGATGTCGAAACGTCCGAAATGGAACAGCTTCAGAACATCGGGATCTTCCAGCAGGGCGCACAGGTTGGGTGCCTCGGTCTGGCCCTTCATGATCTGCACCATATGGGCGTTGCCGTCGCCACCCGACAGCTGCACCACGCACAGCCGGTCGCGGTGCGGGTTCAGGCCCATCGTCTCGCAATCAATCGCGACGACAGGGCCAAGGTCAAGGTCGTCGGGCAGATCGGAGGTGTACAGATGATTTGTCATGTCAGTGCTATAGCGCGGCATTGCACGGCGGGAAAGCATATGCCGCGTATTTGCGCCAGTTTGCGCTTTTGCCTAATCGTGCAGAGCAGACAGCGCAGGCCGGGGCAGGCGGGCCAGCAGGCCGGTGACCAGCGCGCGGCAGTCGTGCCCGCGCCATGCGTCGGAGTAGACGTCGGGTGGCAGGTCGGGGTGTTTCAGCACCAGCCGCCGCCAGCCATGCACGATCAGCGACCGCAGCACGCCGATCTGGACGGGGCTCAGCGCGGCGGCGTCCAGTTTCAGCGCATCCAGTGCCGCCAGTCGTTCGTACAGCGCGGCATAGTCCTGGCTCAGGTCCTTGGGTTCGAATTGTGCGCCCAGCCAGCGGGGGGCGGCGCTGGCAGGCAGGGCGAGCGTTCCCGCGGGGGCGTTCGCAGTGTCGGCGCCGATGTACAGACGCGGCGCCAGCGGGGCAAAGCCCTGCGCCTCCATCTGCTCGCGGGATTCCGATGTGGCTGTTTCCAGCAGCACCAGTTGCCAGCCTTGGGCGGCCTCGTCAGGCGTGCTGTAGATGCGCGCGCTGGCAGCAAGGCTGAGCTTGCGGCCCGTGCGGGTCAGGCTGTGGTGGCTGGTGCGCCCCGATTTGGTCGAGGTGATCCAGTCGTCGTTGCGCAACCGGTGCAGGGCGACGCGGGTCGCCTCGGGTTTGATCTGTGCCTCGGCCATCAGGGCGGTCAGCACGGGGCCGTCAATGCCTTCGCCCTCGTGGCGGGCCAGATCGCCGAACACGCTGACCAGCACCGACCACACCCGCTGTGTTGCGGTTGCGGTCAGGATGTTCAGCGCGGCGCTGTAGGGATCAGAAGGCATTCATCGTCAGCAGTTCGTATTCAGCCACTTGTTCGTCGTCCTGATTGGTCAGGGTCACGTGCCAGCGTACCTCGCCATATTCCTCATTGCGAGGGGTTTTGACCTTGACCGACAAGCGTACCTTGATGCTGTCGCCGGCCTGCACAGGTTTCATGAACCGCAGGTTGTCCAGACCGGTGTTGGCCAGAACGGGGCCGGGGTCGGGTTGCACGAACAGCCCTGCCGCAAAGCTCAGCAGCAGATAGCCGTGTGCCACGCGACCGGGGAAGAACGGGTTCGCCTTGGCCGCTGCGTCGTCCATGTGGGCATAGAACGTATCGCCGGTGAAATGGGCAAAGGTTTCGATGTCGTCCAGCGTGATTTCGCGCGCGGGCGAATTGAACGTGTCGCCCAGTTCCAGATCGCCATAAACCCGCGTGAAGGGGTGGGGTTTGTCTGCATGTTCAGTGGCACCCGGCACCCAGCGGTTGCCGATGGCGGTCAGGATGTCGGGACTGCCCTGAATGGCGGTGCGCTGCATGTAGTGCATGACCGCGCGGCTGCCGCCCAATTCCTCTCCGCCGCCCGCGCGGCCCGGTCCGCCGTGCACCATATGCGGCAGGGGCGCACCGTGGCCTGTGGCCTCGGCCATGCTGTCGCGGTTGTTGAAATAGATCCGCCCGTGAAAGGCACCTGCGCCCATCGCCACGGCGCGGGCCACGTCGCCGTCATGGGTGATGACAGATGCCACAAGCGACCCTTGGCCGCGGTTCAGCAGCGCAATCGCGTGGTCCAGGTCGCGGTAGCCCATGACGGTGGACACGGGGCCGAAGGCCTCGGTGTCGTGCACGCGGGTGGCGGTATCGGGGTCGGCGCAGTGGAACAGCATTGGCGGCACGAACGCGCCCTTGCTGCCCGACATGGCAAAATCGTCGGGGTCGCCGAACACGCGGCTTGCTTCGGCACCGATGGCGGCGGCCTTGTCCAGCACATCGCGTTTCTGGGCGGCAGAGACGAGCGCGCCCATGCCGGTCGCCGCGTCGCGCGGATCACCGATAGTGACCTTGGCCAATCGGGCCGAGATCGCCTCGATCACTGCTTGTTCCTGGGCTTGCGGGACCATGATGCGACGGATGGCGGTGCATTTCTGGCCCGCCTTGGCGGTCATCTCGCGTTGGACTTCCTTGACGAAGAGGTCGAACTCGGGCGTGCCGGGCACTGCGTCGGGGCCAAGGACGGATGCGTTCAGGCTGTCCTGTTCGGCGGTAAAGCGCACGCTGTTGGACAGGATATTCGCATTGCCGCGCAGTTTCAGCGCCGTGTCGGCAGAGCCTGTGAACGTCACCACGTCCTGACAATCCACATGGTCCAGCATGTCGCCCAGACCGCCCGACACCAGTTGCAACGCGCCCGCAGGCAGCAGACCGCTGTTCAGCATCAGGCGCACGCAGGCTTCGGTGACATAACAGGTGGCGGTGGCGGGTTTGATGATCGCGGGCAGACCGGCCAGCAGGGTCGGGGCCAGCTTTTCCAACATGCCCCAGACGGGGAAGTTGAACGCGTTGATGTGCACCGCGACGCCTTGCAACGGGGTGCAGATGTGTTGGCCCATAAAGGCACCGGCACGGCCCAATTGTTCGGGCGCGCCGTCCAGATAGACATGTGCATCAGGCAGATCGCGCCGCCCTTTTGATGCATAGACCAGCATCGTGCCAATGCCGCCATCCACGTCGATCTGATGGTCGGACTTTGTTGCGCCAGTGTCATAGCTCAGATCATAAAGCGCGGTCCGGTGTTCGCGCAGGTGCAGCGCCAGCGCCTTGAGCATTTTGGCGCGGTCGTGGAACGTCATCGCGCGCAAGGCAGGACCGCCCACGTCGCGGCCATAGGCCAGCATTGCCTGCACATCCAGCGCATCGTTGCCCGCGTCTGCGATCACGTCGCCGGTGATGGCCGAGGCAATGGACCGCGCACCGGCGCCCGGTGCAATCCACTGACCGGCGGCAAAAGAATGAACATGTTGCATGGGAAACCCCTGTTAGTGCTGGTCGTAGTCCACGACCAATGTATCGCTGAGCGCATAGCACTGGCAGGTCAGGACAAAGCCTGCCTCGACCTCGTAGTCTTCCAGCGCGTGGTTGGTCAGCATTTCATATTCGCCCTCGGTCACCTTGGCCTTGCAGGTCGAACAGACGCCCGCCTTGCACGAAAACGGCGCGTCCAGATCGTTGGCCAGCGCCGTTTCCAGCACCGATTGATCCTTGGGCATCTCGAACTGGTGGCCGGTGCCGTCGATGATCACTGTGGTCTTGGTGCCTGCCTGACCCTTGGCGCGTTCCTTGATTTCCTGCTTGGCCAACTGGCCCTTCTGGCTTTCGCTGAACAGTTCGAACTTGATCTGCCCATCGGCCAGCCCGTGGGTTTTCAGCGCATCGGCGATGGCCAGCATCATCGGTTCGGGTCCGCAGATGAACGCCGTGTCGATGCTGCCGATGTCGATCCAGCTTTTGAACAGGGCGGCGCATTTCTCCTGATCGACGCGGCCGGTGAACAGGTCGATGTCCTGCCCGGTTTCCAGAACGTGGATCAGGGTCAGACGGCCCATGTAGCGGTTTTTCAGGTCTTCCAGTTCCTCGCGGAACATGATCGTGCCCACCGCGCGGTTGGCATAGATCAGGGTAAAGGTGCTGTCGGGTTCGCGGGTCATCACCGTGCGCAGGATCGACAGCACGGGGGTCACGCCGGAGCCACCCGCAAAGCCAAGGTAGTTCTTCGCCTTGTCCGGTTCGATCGGAGTGTGAAAGCTGCCCGAGGGTGGCATGGCGTGAAGGGTGTCGCCGACCTTCAGTTCGGTGTTGGCAAAGGTCGAAAAAGCCCCGCCGTCCACCCGTTTGATGCCCACTTGCAGCTTGCCATCGTCCAGACCGGCGCAGATCGAATAGTTGCGGCGCAGCTCGGTGCCGTCGAAATCCTGTTTGAACGTCAGGTATTGGCCTTGGGTAAAGGCAAAGGCGTCGGGGTCCTGTGGTTGCAGGGTCAGCACCACCGCGTCACGGATCGTGTGATGAATGTCGGTGACAGTCAAGGGAAGGAATTGCGCCATTGGGTCAGCCTAGATGCATTTGAAATAGTCGAAGGGTTCAAGACAGTCGGTGCAGCGCCATTGCGCCTTGCACGGGGTCGAGCCGAACTGGCTGATCCGCTCGACCGCCTGCGATTTGCAGTGCGGGCATTGCTGCGGGCCACCTGCGGGCTGGGGCGGCGCGATGCCGTAATCTTCCAGCTTGGCGCGGCCTTTTTCTGACAGCCAGTCGGTGGTCCATGCGGGCGAAAGCTGGCGTTTCAGTTCCAGCTTTTCGATGCCGTGGTCGCGCAGGGCGGTTTCGATGTCCAGGTTGATGATCGTCGTTGCCGGACAGCCCGAATAGGTCGGCGTGACGGTGACGACCAGCGTGTCGTCCTGCCATGCCACATCGCGGATGATCCCCAGATCCACCAGTGAGATCACCGGAATCTCGGGGTCGGGGACGGCATCAAGCCAGTCCCAGACATCCGCGACAGAAGGGTGGACAGTTACCATTGCGCATCCGGGTAGGCGCGCGGCAGGAATTGCATTACCGCCAGCATGTGGCCCAGATGTTCTGTATGGCGCACGCCCGTCTTGCCGCCCTTGTGGGCAAAATCGCTGTCGGGGCGGGTCAGGGTCGCCTCGGTCAGCACGGCGTTGATACGCGCATCGAATGCCTCGCGCAGCGGGGCGGGGTCACAAACGGCACGGTCCACGTCGTCTGACAGGAACATCTCGCCCACATAGGGCCACAGACGGTCCAGCGCCGCTTGCATTCGTTTGTGGCTTTCTTCGGTGCCGTCGCCCAATGCGATCACCGTGTCGGCAGAACGTTCCGCGTGATAGGTGACCTCTTTCAGCGACTTTTCGGCGATGGCAGAGATCTGTTCGTGGTCATGTCCCTTGAGTGCGCGCAGCATTTCGATGTGCCATGCGTCGAAAAGGAACTGGCGCATCATCGTGTGGCCAAAGTCGCGGTTGGGCTGTTCGACCAACAGCAGGTTGCGGAAATCCATCACGTCGCGGCGATAGGCCAGCGCGTCGGCGTCACGGCCCGCGCCCTCGACCTCGGCTGCCAGACCCAGCCACAGTTGCGTCTGGCCGATCAGATCAAGCGCCGTGTTGGCCAGGGCGATATCCTCTTCCAGCACGGGCGCGTGGCCGCACCATTCGGACATGCGGTGGCCCAGGACCAAAGCATTGTCGCCCATGCGGCACAGCCATTCGAACAATTGCGCGTCGGTGGCCATCACATGGTCCCCACTTCTTCGGGAATGTCGAAGAAGGTCGGATGGCGGTACACTTTGTCATCCGCAGGATCGTACATGTGCCCCTTGTCGTCAGGGGACGACGCGGTGATCTTGCTGGCCTCGACGACCCAGATGCTGACGCCTTCCTTGCGGCGGGTATAGACGTCGCGGGCGTTCTGCATGGCGCGTTCCGCGTCGGGCGCGTGCAGCGATCCGACGTGGCGGTGGCTCAGGCCATGCTGACCACGGATAAAGATTTCAAACAGGGGCCATTCGGTGCGCCGAGGACCGCCGTGCGGGGCGGCTTCGGTGTTTTCGTAGGCACTGGATTCAGGGCTGCTCATTTCAATCACTCCGCTGCAAGTTTGGCTGCGCGTTTCTTGTCGGCATGGGCCAGCATGGCCTCGCGGACCCAACGGCCCTCGTCCCACGCGCGGTTGCGGTCTTCCAGACGTTCGACCGAGCAGGGGCCATTGCCCTTGAGCACGTCAAAGAATTCGTCCCAATCGGGTTCGGAAAAGTCGTAGCCGCCCTTTTCCTCGTTCCACTTCAGATTTTCGTCGGGAATGGTCAGGCCCAGGTAATCGGCCTGCGGAGCAGTCAGATCGACAAACTTCTGACGCAACTCGTCGTTCGAGTTCATCTTGATCTTCCATGCCATCGACTGCGCCGAATGGACGCTTTCGGCATCGGACGGGCCAAACATCATCAGCGAGGGATACCAGAAGCGGTTCAGCGCATCCTGTGCCATGCGTTTCTGCTCGGGCGTGCCCTTTGCCATCTTCATCATGATGTCAAAGCCTTGGCGCTGGTGGAACGATTCCTCTTTGCAGATCCGCACCATCGCGCGGGCATAAGGCCCGTAGGACGTGCGTTGTAGCGGCACCTGATTCATGATCGCGGCACCGTCGACCAACCAACCCACGGCACCCATGTCGGCCCATGTCAGGGTCGGATAGTTGAAGATCGACGAATACTTCATCTTGCCCGACAGCAGGTCGCGGGTCATCTGATCGCGGGTGACACCCAGCGTTTCCGCCGCGCAATAGAGGTAGAGGCCGTGGCCGGCCTCGTCCTGTACTTTTGCCAGCAGGATCGCCTTGCGCTCAAGCGTGGGCGCGCGGGTGATCCAGTTGCCCTCGGGCAGCTGACCGACGATTTCGGAATGGGCATGTTGCCCGATCTGGCGGACCAGCGTCTTGCGGTAGCCGTCCGGCATCCAGTCCTTCGGTTCGATCTTGCCGCCAGCATCAATACGCTCCTGAAAGGCGCGTTCCTGCGGGTCCATCTCGTCGAGGGAGCGGACCCCTTCGCCGGTGGATTTCACCATCTGTGCATACATCGTTCAAACCTTTCGTCGGTCAGAAGGGCGGGGCGTTGTCAGACCCGCTCGAGGATAAGCGCGACACCCTGGCCGACGCCCACGCACATGGTGCACAGCGCATAGCGCCCGCCCGTGCGTTTCAGTTGATAGGCTGCTGTCATCACCAGACGCGCGCCCGACATGCCCAGTGGGTGGCCGATTGCGATCGCACCGCCCTGAGCATTCACACGCGGATCGTCGTCGGCCACACCCAGCGCACGCAGGGTCGCCAGACCTTGCGAGGCAAAGGCTTCGTTCAGTTCGATCACGTCCATCTGGTCGATGGTCAGACCGGCGCGTTTCAGCACCTTTTCGCAGGCCGGGATCGGGCCGATGCCCATGACACGGGGCTCAACACCCGCGGCATTCATCGCCACAACCCGCGCCATCGGTGTCAGGCCGTTCTTGGCCGCAGCCGCTTCGGAGGCCAGCAACAGCGCCGCGGCACCGTCATTCACGCCCGAGGCATTGCCCGCCGTCACGGTCAGGTCGGGGCCGTTGATGGCCCGCAGCTTGCCCAGCGCGTCCAGCGTGGTGCCGGGACGCGGGTGTTCGTCGGTGTCGACGACAATGGGATCGCCCTTGCGCTGGGGGATGGTGACGGGGCTGATTTCCTCGGCAAACAAGCCTGCCTCGTGTGCGGCAGCCCAGCGTTCCTGTGACCGCGCGGCGAAGGCATCCTGATCGGCGCGGTTCACATCGTGGTCGGCGGCAACATTGTCAGCGGTTTCCGGCATGGAATCGACGCCATATTGCGCCTTCATCTTCGGGTTCACAAAGCGCCAGCCGATGGTGGTGTCGAAAATCTCGGCCGCGCGGCTGAATGCGCTGGTGGCCTTGCCCATGACAAAGGGTGCGCGGCTCATGCTTTCGACGCCGCCGGCGATAGCCATGTCCAGATCGCCCGCCTTGATCCCGCGCGCGGCAAGGCCCACGGCGTCCATGCCCGAGGCACACAGACGGTTGATGGTAGAGCCGGGCACATCCACGGGCAGACCCGCCAACAGCGCCGCCATGCGCGCCACGTTGCGGTTGTCTTCGCCAGCTTGGTTGGCGCAGCCAAAGATCACATCATCGACGCTGGCCCAATCCACATCGGGGTTGCGCGCCATCAGCGCGGCAATCGGTGCCGCGGCCAGATCGTCGGCCCGTACGCCCGACAATGCACCGCCGTAACGCCCGATGGGGGTGCGCTGTGCGTCACAGATGAATGCAGTCATGAAACTCTCCTCAGGTATTGATTTCAATTTAACCAAACCGACGATTCGATGCAATGTAAATGTTACCGATGTTAATGATTGCGGGAATTTTCGTAACGTATCGAGACGCGAAGCAATCGCGCTCGTGCTGCACCAATCTTAAGTTGGCGCTATCATGGGTATTATCAATGTCTGGCGGGGTGTTGGAGTGCACGAGGCGCGCGCAATGCGCAGCGCAGAGCGTACAAATAACACGCTGAAATCAGCATGTTCGTGTAGTTTTGATTGTCGGGGAAAATGGTGCCCAGAAGAGGACTCGAACCTCCACGGCCTTGCGGCCACTGGCACCTGAAGCCAGCGCGTCTACCATTCCGCCATCTGGGCACGGGTGGTGTCGCGTCGTTTAGGCAAGCTGGCGGGGGGTGTCAAACAGATTCTCTTCTGTTTTTCGGGTTCAGGCCCGAGTTTTTGCAAATTTTGCCCGCCGACAGCGAAACCGTGCCAAATTGCCGTCTTGTCTGGCGCGGGCGCGCCCGTTAGACCCGACTGCAACGAATTGCCCCAAGGAGCTTTTGCGATGTCCAAGCTGGTCACTATCTATGGCGGGTCCGGGTTTGTCGGGCGCTATGTCGCGCGTCGCATGGCCAAGGCAGGCTGGCGCGTCCGTGTCGCCGTGCGCCGCCCCAACGAGGCGATCTTTGTCAAACCTTACGGTGTCGTGGGCCAGGTCGAGCCGGTGTTGTGCAACATCCGTGACGATGCGTCGGTTGCCGAGGTGATGATGGGTGCTGATGCGGTGATCAACTGTGTGGGCATTCTGGCCGTGAACGGCAAGAACACCTTTGACGCCGTACAGGCCGAAGGTGCGGCCCGCGTTGCGCGGATTGCCGCGCAACAGGGCGTTGCCAAGCTGGTGCACATCTCGGCCATCGGTGCCGATGTGGACGCTGACAGCGATTACGCCCGCACGAAGGGTGAAGGCGAGGCCGCTGTGCTGGAGCATATGCCCAAGGCCGTGATCCTGCGGCCGTCCATCGTGTTCGGTCCCGAGGACGAATTCTTTAACCGCTTCGCCGGCATGACCCGCATGGGGCCGATCCTGCCCGTGGTTGGCGCCGATACGAAATTCCAGCCTGTCTATGTCGAGGATGTCGCCCGCGCCGCCGAGGCTGCGGTGATCCGTGACGACGTGACGGGTGTCTACGAGCTGGGCGGGCCGGACGTCGATACGTTCCGTGAACTGATGGCGCAGATGCTGCAAGTGATCCGCCGCCGCCGTCTGGTGCTGAACGTGCCCTTTGGCATTGCGCGTATTGTGGCGGCCCTGGCTGGTCTGGGGCAGACGCTGTCGCTGGGAATCGTCAAGGCGCCGATCACAGGCGATCAGGTGAAAAACCTGCGCCACGACAATGTGGTCAGCGAAGGCGCGCGCGGCTTCGCCGAGCTGGGGATCGAGCCCGTCGCCATGGAATCGGTGCTGCCGGACTATCTGTGGCGGTTCCGTCCGTCGGGTCAGTACGATGCGATCAAGGAAAGCGCGAAGAACCTGCGCGCTTAACTGTAGGCCCACCAGAGCAGAAACAGTCCAAAGATGATGCGGTAGATCACGTAAGGCGTGAAATCGACGCTTTTAAGAAGCTTCATCATCAGCTTCAGTGACAGCAGGGCGGCGACAAAGGCAAAGGCGGCCGCGATGCCGCCGTCGCGGGCCAGTGCCCAATTTGCCTGACCCACCACATCCGCGCCCAGCAGGACGCCCGAGGCGATGATTGTCGGGATCGACATCAGCATCGACAGGGTCGCCGCAGATTCGCGGTCATAGCCCAGCTTGCGCGCAGCCGTGATGGTGATGCCCGACCGAGAGGTGCCGGGGATCAGGGCGATGACCTGTGCCAGTCCCATCGCAACCGCATCTTTCAGGGTCCAGTCGTCCTTGGCCTTGGTCGTCGCGCCGGTACGGTCCGCCCAGTACAGCACGATGCCAAAGCCCAGCATCGCCCAGCCGATCACGGCAACCGACCGCATCGCCTCGTCCAGACCGGCCAGTTTGATGGCAAGGCCCACGATCATCACGGGCACGGTCGAGAGTATCAGCAGAAAGGCCAGCATGGCCCCCGGCGTGTCGACCTTGCCGCGCGCCAGCCTGCCCAGCCCGACCAGCGCGCTGCGGACGTCCCGCCAGAAATACAGGATCACGGCAAGCAGCGTGCCAACATGCACGGCGACATCAATCGCCAGCCCCTGATCTTGTGCGCCCGAGAGCGCGGGCAGCAGGATCAGGTGGCCCGAGCTGCTGATGGGAAGGAATTCGGTGATGCCTTGGATGACGGCGGCGATCAGCAGATAATACAATGACATGGAAGTCCCCAAATGGTCCGCTGACGCTGGTATAATTCCTGCGAATCAAATTGAAAGCGTCAATATAGGTCCGATTCGGAACTATTAACGCCGGGATTTCTCCAAAAATAACGTGGCGAGGTCGAAAAAGATTAATATAGGTCAGCATTGCTGCCTTTTAATGTTGTCGGACATCCTTTATCAGGCCCGCAGAGGACCCCAAGCAAGGTAGGTAATCCATGGCCAAGCAGCCGATGCTGAAATTCGTAACCGTTGAACGGGACATGCCGCAAAAGCGTGAAGCCCAGCAGCGCCGCGAGGATTTCAACGAAATCTACGCCGAGTTTGCACAAGCCAAGGCCAAGGAGCAATCCAGCCGGTGCAGCCAGTGCGGCGTGCCCTATTGCCAAACGCACTGCCCGTTGCACAACAACATCCCCGACTGGCTGCGCATGACTGCCGAGGGTCGTTTGAAAGAAGCCTACGAGATTTCGCAGGCCACCAACACCTTCCCCGAGATCTGCGGTCGCATCTGCCCGCAGGACCGTCTGTGCGAGGGCAACTGTGTGATCGAACAGTCGGGCCACGGTACCGTGACCATCGGCGCGGTCGAGAAATATATTACCGACACCGCCTGGGACGAGGGTTGGGTTCTGCCGATCAAGCCATCGACCGAGCGCGCCGAAAGCGTTGGCATCATCGGCGCGGGCCCCGGCGGTCTGGCCGCTGCGGACGTGCTGCGGCGGGCCGGTGTGCAGGTCACGGTCTATGACCGTTACGACCGTGCGGGCGGATTGCTGACCTACGGTATTCCCGGTTTCAAACTGGAAAAAGACGTCGTCATGCGCCGCAACGATCAGCTTGCGCAAGGCGGGGTGGCGTTCGAACTGAATTGCAACGTGGGCGAAGACATCAGCTTTGCCGATCTGCGCGCGAAACATGACGCGATCATCATCGCCACCGGCGTTTACAAAAGCCGCGACCTGACCGCGCCCAACAGCACGTCCAAGGGCGTGGTGCGCGCGATTGATTTCCTGACCGCCAGCAACCGCAAGAGCTTTGGCGACGATGTGCCGGAATTCGACAGCGGCGAGCTGAAAGCGAAAGGCAAGCGTATCGTGGTCATCGGCGGTGGTGATACCGCGATGGACTGTGTGCGCACGTCGATCCGCCAGGGGGCCACGTCGGTGAAATGTCTGTACCGCCGCGACCGCGCCAACATGCCAGGCAGCCAGCGCGAAGTGCAGAACGCCGAGGAAGAAGGCGTGGTGTTCGAATGGCTGAGCGCGCCCAAGGGCTTTACCGAAAAGGACGGCAACGTCACCGGTGTCATGGTGCAAAAGATGCGTCTGGGCGCGGCTGATGCGACCGGCCGCCAATCGCCCGAGATCATCGAAGGTGCGGATTACGTAGAAGACGCGGACATCGTTATCATGGCGCTGGGCTTCGAGCCCGAGGCGCTGCCGACGCTGTGGGACCAGCCCGACCTGGAAGTGACCCGTTGGGGCACCGTCATGGCTGAGTTCACAACGGGCAAGACCGCGATGGATGGCGTCTATGCCGTCGGTGATATCGTGCGCGGCGCGTCCTTGGTCGTATGGGCCATTCGTGACGGACGCGACTGCGCCAATGCGATTCTGGAACAGATGGCCGCACCGCAGCAGGTCGCGGCAGAGTAGGCACAAGGCCGCCACGATTGGCGGTCTTCACCCAAGCGAGACAGGACATGACCGAGGTTAACTCTGAACAGATCAAGGGGCGGTGCTTGTGCGGCGCGGTGACGGTTACCGTCACTGGTCCCTTGGGCAATGCTTCGGCTTGCCACTGTTCGGCGTGCACCCGTTGGACTGGGTCGGTTCTGATGGGTCTGGATATCCCGCGCGAACGGGTCACTTATGCCGGTCCGATCAAATCATATGCCTCGTCCAGCTTTTCCGAGCGTGCATGGTGCGAGAACTGCGGCACTGCGGTCTGGTTTGCCGATACCGAAGGCGAAGGTGCTGCCAATCTGGAGTTGTCGCCGGGCCTGTTCGACGGCTTTGGCGGGGCTGCGCTGACGCGCGTTGTCTATGCCGATTGCGCACCAGCGGGAGTGGTATTGGGCGGTGATCTGCAACGGGTCAGCAAGGCGGACTACGAAGCGACACATCTTCATGTGGAGGATGCGGAGTGAGCCAGCCTATCAACGGCCAATGCCTGTGCGGCGCCGTGACCGTGGCGGCCACTGTGACCGATCCCGTGTTGCGGGCCTGTCATTGCGACATGTGCCGCGCCCACACCAGCGGCATGTTCGTGTCGTTGACCACCGATGCAGGCAGCCTGCGCTTTGACGGCCCCGTGACGACCTATGCCTCGTCCGACTGGGCCAATCGCGGCTTTTGCGCGACCTGCGGGTCGACACTGTTTTACGAGATTCCCGCCGCCGGCGAACGCAATGTCGCGGCGGGATTGTTCAAGAATGCGGCAAACGCGCCGCTGACACTGGAATTTTTCGCGGACATGTGTCCGCAGGGCTATGCGTTGGCCGGCGATCATCGTCGACTGAGCACGCCCGAGACAATCGCGATGTTCGCGCCCGTAGAAGGAGACGACCAATGACCAAATATGATGCAGACTGGGTCCGGGCCGAGGAAGCCAAACGCAAATATATGGCCGAAAACGGCCTGTATTCCGAGGAAGAAGAGCATTCTTCCTGCGGCGTCGGCCTTGTGGTCAATATCAATGGCTCGAAAAGCCGTGCGGTCGTGGAAAACGGCATCGCCGCGCTGAAAGCGATCTGGCACCGTGGTGCGGTCGACGCCGATGGCAAGACCGGCGATGGCGCGGGCATTCACGTGCAAATTCCTGTGCCGTTCTTCTATGACCAGATCGAGCGCACAGGCCACCGCCCCCGCAAGGACCAGCTGATTGCCGTTGGTCAGGTGTTCCTGCCGCGCACCAACTTTGCCGCGCAGGAAACCTGCCGGACCATCGTTGAATCCGAAGTGCTGCGCATGGGCTACAACATCTATGGCTGGCGCCACGTTCCGGTGAACGTTGCCTGCTTGGGAGAAAAGGCCAACGCGACCCGCCCCGAGATTGAACAGATCTTGATTTCGAACAGCAAGGGCGTGGACGAAGAGACATTCGAACGCGAGCTGTACGTGATCCGTCGTCGCATCGAAAAGGCGGCATTGGCCGCGCAAGCGCCCCAGTTGTATATCGCGTCGCTGTCGTGCCGCAGCATCATCTACAAGGGCATGATGCTGGCCGAACAGGTTGCGGAATTCTACCCCGACCTGATGGACGAACGGTTCGAAAGCGCCTTTGCGATCTATCACCAGCGGTATTCCACCAACACCTTCCCGCAGTGGTGGCTGGCACAGCCGTTCCGCATGCTGGCCCACAACGGCGAGATCAACACGCTGAAGGGCAACCTGAACTGGATGAAAAGCCACGAAATTCGCATGGCCTCCAGCACCTTTGGTGAAATGGCCGAGGACATCAAACCCATCGTCGCCAGCGGGTCGTCCGACAGCGCAGCACTGGATGCGGTGTTCGAGGTTCTTGTCCGCGCGGGCCGCAACGCGCCGATGGCGAAAACCATGCTGGTGCCGGAATCCTGGTCCAAGCAGGCGGTCGAACTGCCGCAGGCATGGCGCGATATGTATTCCTATTGCAACTCGGTGATCGAACCCTGGGACGGCCCCGCCGCTTTGGCGATGACCGATGGCCGCTGGGTCTGCGCCGGTCTGGACCGCAACGGCCTGCGTCCCATGCGCTATGTCGTGACCAACGATGGCATGGTCATCGCCGGTTCCGAGGCAGGCATGGTGCCGCTGGATGAATCCCGTATCGTGCGCAAGGGCGCCTTGGGTCCGGGTCAGCTGCTGGCCGTGGACATGACCGAAGGCAAGTTGTTCGACGACGCGCAGATCAAGTACCAGCTTGCCGCCTCGCAGCCGTTTGGTGATTGGGTCGGCAAGATCAAGGAACTGGGTGACAGCTTTGGTGCGGTCACTGAAAAGGCACTGTTCTCGGGTGGCGAATTGCGCCGCCGCCAGATCGCGGCCGGTTTCAGTGTCGAGGATCTGGAGCAGGTTCTGGCCCCGATGGCCGAAGACGGCAAAGAGGCGCTTGCGTCCATGGGTGATGACACGCCATCTGCCGTGTTGTCGAAAATGTACCGTCCGCTGAGCCACTTCTTCCGCCAGAACTTTAGCCAGGTGACCAACCCGCCCATCGACAGCTTGCGCGAATTCCGCGTGATGAGCCTGAAGACACGGTTCGGCAACCTCAAGAACGTGCTGGACGAAGACAGCAGCCAGACCGAGATTCTGACACTGGACAGCCCTTTTGTCGGCAATGCCCAGTGGGACGAACTGACCACGCATTTCAACGCGAACCTGGTCGAGATCGACTGTACCTTTGCGCCGGGTGAAAACACCCTGAGCGCCGGTTTGGCCCGCATCCGCGCCGAGGCAGAGGACGCCGTGCGTTCGGGCGCCGGTCACATCGTTCTGACCGATCATCACAGCAACGCCGACAAGGTGGCGATGCCGATGATCCTAGCGACATCTGCTGTGCATTCGCATCTGACCCGCAAGGGCTTGCGGACATTCTGTTCGCTGAACGTGCGCTGTGCCGAATGCATGGACGCGCATTATTTTGCGGTTCTGGTCGGTTGCGGTGCGACCATCGTCAACGCCTATCTGGCCGAGGATTCCATCGCCGACCGCATCGAACGCGGCCTGCTGGACGGCAACCTGACCGACGCCATCGCGCGCTACCGCGAGGCAATTGATCAGGGCTTGCTGAAAATTCTGGCCAAGATGGGCATCAGCGTCGTGTCGTCCTATCGCGGCGGTCTGAACTTTGAGGCTGTTGGCCTGAGCCGTGCCATGTGCGCCGAATACTTCCCCGGCATGACCAGCCGCATCAGCGGCATTGGTGTCACCGGCATTCAGTCCAAAGTGGAAGACGTGCACGCCCGCGGCTGGCTGAGCGATGCGGTTCTGCCCATCGGCGGCTTTTACAAGGCGCGCAAATCCGGCGAGACCCACGCATGGGAAGCCACGTCGATGCACATGCTGCAAATGGCATGCAACCGCGCGTCGTTCGAGCTGTGGAAGCAATACAGCGCCAAGATGCGCAGCAACCCGCCAATCCACTTGCGCGACCTGCTGGACATCAAACCGCTGGGCAAGCCCGTGCCGCTGGAAGAGGTCGAAAGCATCACCTCGATCCGCAAGCGGTTCGTGACACCCGGCATGTCGCTGGGGGCCCTGTCGCCCGAGGCGCACAAGACCCTGAACGTTGCGATGAACCGCATCGGCGCGAAATCCGACAGCGGCGAGGGTGGCGAAGATCCGGCACACTTTGTGCCCGAAGCGAACGGCGACAACCCGTCGGCCAAGATCAAACAGGTCGCATCGGGCCGCTTTGGCGTGACCGCCGAATACCTGAACCAGTGCGAAGAACTTGAGATCAAAGTGGCGCAGGGTGCGAAACCCGGCGAAGGTGGCCAGCTGCCCGGCATGAAGGTCACCGACCTGATCGCGCGGCTGCGGCATTCGACCAAAGGGGTCACACTGATCTCGCCCCCGCCGCACCACGACATCTATTCGATCGAGGATTTGGCGCAGCTGATCTATGACCTGAAGCAGATCAACCCGCGCTGCAAAGTCACCGTGAAACTGGTGGCGTCCAGCGGCGTCGGCACGATTGCGGCAGGCGTGGCCAAGGCCAAGGCGGACATCATCCTGATCTCGGGTCACAATGGCGGCACAGGTGCGTCGCCTGCAACTTCGATCAAATACGCGGGTCTGCCGTGGGAAATGGGCCTGACCGAGGCGCATCAGGTTCTGGCAATGAACAACCTGCGCGACCGTGTGACCCTGCGGACCGACGGTGGCCTGCGCACCGGACGTGACATTGTCATGGCCGCGATGATGGGGGCCGAGGAATACGGCATCGGCACCGCCGCATTGATCGCGATGGGCTGTATCATGGTGCGTCAGTGCCAGTCGAACACCTGCCCCGTGGGTGTGTGTACCCAGGACGAGGCGCTGCGCGGCAAGTTTACCGGCAACGCGGACAAGGTCGTGAACCTGATCACCTTCTACGCGCAAGAAGTGCGCGAGCTGCTGGCGTCGATCGGGGCACGCAGCCTGGACGATGTGATCGGGCGTGCGGACCTGCTGGCGCAGGTGTCGCGCGGGTCGGCACATCTGGACGATCTGGACCTGAACCCGCTGTTGATCACCGTCGATGGCGCGTCGGAAATCGTCTATAACCGGGACAAGCCGCGCAACGTGGTTCTGGACACGCTGGACGCCCAGATCGTGCGCGATGCCGCCCGGTTCCTGGAAGACGGCGAAAAGATGCAGCTGTCCTATGCGGTGCAAAACACGCATCGCACCGTGGGCACTCGTATTTCCAGCCACATCGTCCGCAAGTTCGGGATGCGCAATACGTTGCAGCCCGACCACCTGACGGTCAAGCTGACCGGCTCGGCGGGACAGTCGCTGGGTGCCTTCGCGGCACCGGGGCTGAAACTGGAAGTGTCGGGCGACGCCAACGACTATGTCGGCAAGGGTCTGTCGGGTGGTACCATCGTTGTGCGTCCGCCGATGTCCTCGTCGATTGTCGCGTCCGAGAACACCATCATCGGCAACACCGTGCTGTATGGTGCGACGGCGGGCTATCTGTTCGCTGCGGGGCGTGCAGGTGAACGGTTTGCCGTGCGCAACTCGGGTGCGTCGGTGGTGATCGAAGGCTGTGGCAGCAACGGTTGCGAATATATGACCGGCGGTGTGGCGGTGATTCTGGGCGACATCGGGGCCAACTTTGGTGCGGGTATGACCGGCGGCATGGCCTATCTGTATGACCCGGAGGGCAAGGCGTCGGCGATGATGAACCGCGAAACGCTGGTGACCTGCCCCGTGACCGTCGACCATTGGCACGATCAGCTGGAAACCTTGCTGGAACGGCACCTTGAGGAAACCGGCAGCCAAAAGGCGGCGGACATCCTTCAGCATTGGGATATCGAGCAGAAGCATTTTATGCAGGTCTGCCCGAAAGAGATGCTTGTGCATCTGCCGGCCCCCTTGTCCATCGAGGAAAAGGCGATCCCGGCCGAGTAAGAGACGATGGGGCCTTTTGGCCCTATCGTTGCATCATCGCGGCGCGCGCGTTGCGCATGCGCACGGCGTTGTCGCGTGATCCGACATAGGTGTTTTCTGCCAGAATGTCGGCCACGCGGCCCACGTTCGTGCCCATCTTGGCGGCGATGATGTTTTCGTCGTTGCCGGACCAGCTGAGCAGCCATACCGTTGCTGCATCAGCATAGCTGAGCACGGCAGGCTGTGGTGTGGTATACAGCCCGGCAGAGCCGGACGCGCTGAGTGCGGTAATCATCCCGATGTCTCCATGTTGCGTTGCGGGAGTTGCGAAATCGGCCATGCAGCCGTGTCATCACACTAGCATGGAATGCCGCGTGCATGCGCCGATTAACAAATTGATATTTCTTAAATTTTTCTGCATTCGCAGCCTGCGCGTGTCTTGCCCAAAAGGGTATATTGGGGTGCCCAGGCCCTGACCCCCGACATCTGGTGCCGACATGGCTGGAACATGGCCTGACTTGGTGCGCCGCCAGACATGGAAACCCGTCTGATTTTAGCTATTTCGCAGTTTTTCCTTAGCGTGCAGCCAATGATTGCGGGCTTTGCCGGGGACGTTTATAGCTGTTGGATGGCCCGAAAAACGACGAAAAAAACCGCGAAGACCAAGACGAAAAAGCGCCTTCGCCCCGGGCGTTGGCTGTTGCGTGCCGTTTGCGCTGTGTTCGTGCTGATGGTGTTTCTGGTGGTTTTGTATTCGGTCGTGAACCCGCCCACCACGATCTACATGGCGCAGGAATCGCGCCGCTTGGGGGGCATTGAACATAAATGGGTGCCCTTGAAAAACGTGGCCCCCGTGATGGCCCGGTCGGTCGTTGCCGCCGAGGACGCGAATTTCTGCAATCACTGGGGCTTTGACCTGGTGGCGATCCGCACCGCCATCGAAGAGGGCTCGGGTCGGGGTGCGTCGACGATCAGTCAGCAGGTGGTCAAGAACGTCTATCTCTGGCACGGGCGCAACTGGTCTCGAAAGGCACTGGAGGCGCTGATGACCCCGTTGGTCGAGGCGCTGTGGTCCAAGCGGCGGATCATCGAGGTGTATCTGAACGTGGTTGAATTCGACGAGGGCGTATTTGGTGTCGACGCGGCCGCCCGACACTATTTCGGAGTGGCACCGGACGCGCTAAGCGATGTGCAGGCCGCACGTCTGGCGGCGATCCTGCCATTGCCCAAAGAACGATCTGCCAGCAACCCGAGCAAATCGGTCCGGCGCCGCGCCGCTGCCGTGCTGGACGGGGCGGCAACAATTAAAGCGGATGGTCGCGCAACCTGTTTCGAGAGTTGAAAAGCCCTCGCAGCCCGTGCAAGGAAGGTGAACGTTTCGTTCACCCTATAACGGATGTCCCATGGCCAAAATGTTTCACGTTCCCCTGTCCCCTTTCTGTCGCAAGGTCCGTCTGAGCCTTGCCGAGAAGAAGATCGGGGTTGATCTGGTAGAAGAGAAATATTGGGAGGCCGACGCCGATTTCCTGCGCCGCAACCCCGCAGCCAAGGTGCCGGTGTTGCAGTTGGACGGGATTATCATGTCCGAAAGCGGACCGATTTGCGAATATCTGGAAGAAACGCGGCCCGAGCCGTCGTTGCTGCCCAAGGACCCGGTGGCGCGGCTGGAGGTGCGGCGGCTGGTCAACTGGTTTGACGACAAGTTTCACCACGAGGTGACATCCAAGTTGCTGTACGAGCGGGTGAACAAGAAGATGATGGGACAAGGCTATCCCGATTCGAAGAACGTGAAAGCCGGGGCCAAGGCGATCAAATACCATCTGGATTACATGACCTGGCTGCTGGACCATCGTCGCTGGCTGGCGGGTGACCAGATGACGCTGGCCGATTTCGCAGCCGCGGCACATCTGTCATCGCTGGACTATATCTCGGACGTGGACTGGAACCGGTCCGCCGTGGTCAAGGACTGGTACGCCAAGATCAAGAGCCGCCCGGCGTTTCGCAATATTCTGGCCGACCAGGTCCCCGGCTTTCCACCACCGCGGCATTACAATGACCTGGATTTCTAAGGCGCGCGTGGCACAGGGGTGTTGCCCCTCGGCCTGCGGCCTCACTTCGGGATTTTTTGAACCAGAGAAGACATGGACCTGAAGCAGCAGGTTGTCGCGCGGGCCCTTGAAGAGGGCTTTGTGATGGCGCGTGTGTGCAGGCCGGATGCGGTGCCGCAGGCGGCGGCGCGTTTGGAGGAATTCGTTCAGGCGGGCTATCACGGACAGATGGGCTGGATGGCCGAGCGGATGCACTGGCGCGGCAATCCCGCAGCCCTGTGGCCCGAGGCGCGGTCGGTCATCATGTTGGCCGAAAGCTATGCGCCCGACTATGACCCATTGCCGTTGCTGCGCGAACGCGAGCGGGGGGTGATTTCGGCCTATGCCCAGGGGCGTGATTATCATGACATCGTCAAGAAACGGCTGAAACGGTTGGGCCGGTGGCTGATCGAGACCGCAGGCGGCGAGATCAAGGTTTTTGTCGACACCGCTCCGGTGCCGGAAAAGGCGCTGGGGCAAGCGGCGGGGCTGGGATGGCAGGGCAAACACACCAGCCTTCTGAGCCGTGACTGGGGCAATTGGGCCTTTTTAGGCTCTGTTTTCACCACGCTTGAATTCGAACCGGATGCCCCCGAGGTGGGGCATTGCGGGTCCTGCACCGCCTGTCTGGACATCTGCCCGACCGATGCCTTTCCGGCCCCCTATCAGCTGGATGCGCGGCGTTGCATTTCCTATCTGACGATTGAACACGCAGGCCCTGTGGATGAGGATCTGCGCGCCCTGATGGGCAACAGGATTTACGGCTGTGACGATTGTCTGGCGGTGTGTCCGTGGAACAAGTTCGCCGTGGCAGCCAGCGATCTGCGCTATCACGGGGGCGTCGGCGCACCACCGCTGGCGGAACTGGCGGCATTGGACGATGCGGCGTTCCGGGCGCGGTTCTCCGGCTCTCCGATCAAGCGGATCGGGCGCGACCGGTTTGTGCGTAACGTTTTGTACGCAATCGGGAATTCAGGTGTCGCTGCGCTGCTGCCGGTGGCGCAGGGCTTGTGTGAAGATGCGGATGCAACGGTGGCCGATGCGGCGCGCTGGGCGGTGGCGCGATTGAAGGGAACGGCCTGATGGCGATCTTGTTGGGTGTGGACACGGGCGGGACCTATACCGATGCGGTGCTGGTTCGGGACGAACAGGTGGTCATTGCCAGCGCCAAGGCGCTGACCACACGACAGGACCTGGCGATTGGCGTGGGGGCCGCGGTGCGGGCGGTGCTGGCGCAATCGGGGGTGACGGCGGATCAGGTGACGATGGCGTCGCTGTCTACGACGCTGGCGACGAATGCGCTGGTCGAAGGGCAGGGCGGGCGCGTGGCGCTGGTGTATATCGGCTTCCGTGAAAGGGATCTGGAGGCGCACGGGCTGCGCGAGGCGTTGAAGGGTGATCCCTATATCGTGCTTGAGGGCGGGCATGATCACGCCGGTGTGCAGGTCGCAGACCTGGACGAAGCGGCACTGGTCGCCTTTTTAGAGACACATAAATCGGATGTCAGCGGCTTTGCCGTGGCCGCCCAGTTCGGCACGCGCAACCCTGCACACGAACTGCGGGCGGCAGAGCTGGTTACGCAGATCACCGGGCGGCCGGTGTCGGCCTCGCATCAGCTGTCGGCCAAGCTGAACGGACCAAAGCGGGCACTGACGGCAGTGCTGAACGCGCGCTTGATCGGACTGACGTTGCGGTTGATCGGGCGGGCGGAACAGGTGCTGGCAGACCTGGGCGTGACGGCGCCGATGATGGTCGTGCGGGGCGATGGAGCGCTGATGAGCGCTGAGCAGGCGCGGGCGCGTCCCATCGAGACGATCCTGAGCGGCCCGGCTGCATCGATCGTGGGCGCGCGGTGGATGACGGGGGCAGATACGGCGCTGGTCAGTGACATTGGCGGAACCACGACGGATGTTGCCATGCTGAAAAACGGGCGGCCTGCGATCGACCCTGCGGGTGCGCAGGTCGGCCCCTATCGCACGATGGTCGAGGCAGTTGCGATGCGCACCACGGGCCTTGGCGGGGACAGCGAGGTGCATTTCACCGTGGACGGCCTGCAAGGCGGCGTGACGCTGGGACCGCGCCGTTTGCTGCCGGTGTCGCTGATCGCACACGAGGCGGAAGACGTGGTTTTGCCCGTGTTAGAGCAACAATTGCGCAGCACGACGCCCGGCGAATACGATGCCCGCTTTGTCCGCGCGGTGGAGGGGATCGAGGCGCACGGGCTGGCGGAACGGGATACCGACCTGCTGCACCGGATCGGCACTGCAGTCTGGCCGGTGGGCAAGGTGCTGAAATCGCGCATGGAAGTGGCAGCGCTGAAACGGCTGGTCGAGCGTGGTCTTGTCCAGGTTGCGGGCGTCACGCCATCGGATGCGGCGCATGTGTTGGGGGTTGTGTCAGCCTGGAATACAGAGGCCGCGGGAATGGCGTTGGAGCTGTTCGGCAGGCGGCGCACAGGTGCCGGGGTGACGCTGGCGCGTGATCCATTGGTGATGGCGCAGATCATCGTCGATCAGCTGACGCATCAGACCGGATTGGCCTTGTTAGAGACCGCTTTTGCCGAGGACACGCAGGATTTTGGCCTGTCGCCCGAAACCCTGGCCCGTCACGTTCTGATGCAACGTGGGCTGGGACGGTATGCAGGTGTTGTGCGGATCGACACGGGGCTGAATGTGCCGGTGATCGGTCTGGGTGCCTCTGCCGTCAGCTATTACCCGGCTGTGGGGGCGTTGATGGGCTGCAAGATGATCCTGCCGGAACATGCGGGTGTTGCCAATGCCATCGGGGCCGTCGTGGGGCGCGTGACGATGCGGCGCAGCGGCACGGTGACCTCGCCCAGCGAAGGACGGTTCCGGGTGCATCTGGACAGCGGCCCCGAGGACTTCATGTCGTCGGATGCGGCTCTGACACGGCTGGAAACGGCCCTGCAGTTGGCTGCAGTGTCCGAGGCACAGGCCGCCGGTGCCGGAGATATTCAGGTGAGGGTGGAGCGGGACATTCGCACCGCCGAGGCCGAAGCGCGGCAGGTCTTTGTCGAGGCGACGCTGACGGTCGAGGCATCGGGCCGCCCGCGTGTCGCGGACGGCTGAATTGTCTTGTTAGGGTCTATTCCGCCGCGCGTTTGGGCAACACCCAGCCCGGGCGGATGAAATGGCAGGTATAGCCGTTGGGGATGCGTTCCAGGTAGTCCTGATGCTCGGGTTCCGCCTCCCAGAAATCGCCCACCGGTTCGACTTCGGTCACGACCTTGCCGGGCCACAGGCCGGACGCCTCGACATCGGCAATCGTGTCCAGCGCCACGGCTTTCTGCTCTTCGTCGACATAATAGATCGCCGACCGATAGCTTAGCCCCACATCGTTGCCCTGACGGTTGGGCGTGGTCGGGTCGTGGATCTGAAAGAAGAACTCCAGCAACTCGCGATAGGACACGACCGAGGGGTCATAGATGATCTCGATCCCTTCGGCGTGGGTGCCGTGGTTGCGATAGGTTGCGTTGGGCACGTCACCGCCGGTGTATCCGACACGGGTGGATTTCACGCCGGGGCGTTTGCGGATCAGATCCTCCATGCCCCAGAAACATCCGCCTGCCAGAACTGCGCGTGCGTCGCTCATGCCACATCCTCCACCTGGTCGAGGTAGTCGCCATAACCCTCGGCCTGCATGTCGTCGCGATGGACAAAGCGCAGCGAGGCCGAGTTGATGCAATAGCGCAAACCACCGCGATCCCGTGGGCCATCGGGGAAAACGTGGCCCAGATGGCTGTCGCCGTAGGTGCTGCGCACTTCGGTGCGGATCATGCCCAGGCTGTCATCGCGCAGCTCGTTCACATGGGCCGGTTCAATCGGCTTGGTGAAGCTGGGCCAGCCACAGCCGCTTTCGTATTTGTCAGAGGATGCAAACAGCGGTTCGCCCGAGACGATGTCGACGTAAATGCCCGGTTCCTTGTTGTCCAAAAGCGGTCCGGTGCCGGGCCGTTCGGTGCCGCTTTGCTGGGTCACGCGGTATTCTTCGGGCGACAGGCGCGCGATGGCGTCGGGGTCTTTGGTATAGGTGGCCATTTTGCCTCCTTCGGTCAGGGTTTCTTTGAGCATAAGATGGGGTGGACGCGGAAAAATCAAAGGGATGTTACAGCATGGTCACGGAAAGGAAATGTGATCCGATTGGAGCGTTCCGGTGTATATCTTAGCATATGTACCGGGAGATTTGCCATGAAACGCCTTGTCCGAATGTTCGCCGCGCTATCCGCCAGCCTAGCCCTTGGAACGGCGGCCCTTGCCGGGGTCAGCGGTCAGCGGTTTTCAAATATCGACGGGGGCCAATTGGCGATGGATGATTGGGCGGGTCGCCCCGTACTGGTCGTCAACACCGCGTCGCAATGCGGCTATACCCCGCAATACGCCGAGCTTCAGACGCTTTATGACCGCTACAAAGCACGCGGGTTGGTGGTGCTGGCGGTGCCTTCGGACGATTTCCGGCAAGAGCTGGACAGCGCCGCCGAGGTCAAGGAATTCTGCGAGTTGACCTTTGGTTTGGACCTGCCGATGACGGACATCACCCATGTGCGCGGTGCGGATGCGCATCCGTTCTATGCGCAGGTCCGCCGCGAGACCGGGTTCGAGCCGAAGTGGAATTTTCAAAAGGTGCTGATCGGACCGGATGGCGAGGTTGTTGCAACCTGGGGATCAGGGACAAAGCCGCTGTCGGAGCCGGTGGTTCACGCGATCGAGGGGCTGTTGAACTAAGCAAATTGCCTGCTTGAGCGCGTTAACCGAAAAAACCGGACGCTTGAAGGCATCCGGTTTGATCAACGCGCAGGCAACGGCGGTTTACGGTGTCGAAGTAACCGTTGCATTGTTGGACCCGGCGAGCGCAACGATAACCGCCGCCGTCGCGCCGATGGCGATTCCTGCCTCTAACTCGCCACTAAGCAGAGTTGTTTGGCCGTCGACATTGGCCTGGCCTGCACCGCCGGAAACTGTCGAATTCAGGGGGATGTCATCGGCGAAAGCGGGCAGCGCCATTGCAGCCGACAGGGCGACCGCCGAGAAGATTTTCAATGCTTTGGTCATAATATGACTCCTTGGATCAGATGTTGTTTGAGTACCCCAGAACCCTTGTTGTCTCAACAGACTCGGCTTTGATCAGATCAAAACCGCATCTTTTATTGCCGTGTTGTCGAACCAAAGACACGCCTTCAGGGGATGCTGGCCTCGCCAGCCATTATTTTTTCAGCAACCGGATATCCAGATAGCCGGTTTGCGGGCCGGCCCATTGCCGCGATTTCCAGACCGTGCCATCGCGGCGGTCCACCCAGTAATGGTTGGCGATTTTCCCGGTTTCGTTGCTGCAATCCTCGCGCAGGTGAACGGTCGGGAAACTGCGTTCGACGATCTCGAGGTTTTCGGCACCCAGATTGTGCACCTCGCAGCTCAGCGACATGCGGTCGACGCCGTTCACGTCGTTGCGGATGTACATCACGCGTTGGCCTGCACTGCTGCCACGGCTGCGGACGGCCGCCAGCGCGGGGGACGCGTCGGCAGAGGCAAGATCATTGCCCAGCCCCTTGGTGCCGATCAATACGCCGTCACGCAGAATGACCTGACTGTTGCCGCCTGTGCGCCAGACCGTCAGGTTTCCACTGCGTCTTGCCTCAGGGATCAAATAGGCGGTCTGCGCGCGTTTGGATGCAATAACTTCGAGCGAGCCGACAGTCAGGTTGTCCAGCAAGGGCCGCGTCAGGGTCGGCAATTCCGGCGGATTCCGCTTGGCTTTGCGACCCGCAACAATGACGTTGGCCACTTCGGACAGGGTGGACGATTGCGAGCTGGCCTTTTCGGTGCCTCCGCTGCAAGCAGACAGGGCCAGACCGGCGCACAGGGCCAGACAGATATGGCGCATTTTCATTCCCAGGCCCTCCCGAAGTCGGCGACAATGTCATTGCGATGTCCGTTGCGCACTTGTTCATACAGGCGCCCCGGCACGTCCAGACGCGCGCCGCCGTCCCGCTGGATCGGACGGATTGTCGTCGACACCGTGCGTTTCGACGGTTGACCGGTAAACCAGCCCACGGGGATTTGCAGGATGATACCCTTGTCAAAGGACCCTTCGCCGAACTCGGCTGCGGACACGTTGGTCAGCGTAAAGAAACCGCCGACACGCCATCCGTTAGCAAATTCGCGGGTCACGGTCGCGGTGGCCCCCACGTCGCCTGCCAGATAGCGGCCGACGTCCAGTTGGCCCATGTAACCGCGCCCGAATTCGTAATAGGCCGAGACATGGCCCGTGGCGACGGAATAGTCCTGAAAGCCAAACCGCTGTTCGTATTCACGCTGTTTGACATAGTTGGCCTCGACACCCAGCGCCAGACGGCTGTTCACCGGCTTCCACAGCAATTCTGCAGAAACGCCGCCGAACATCTGCTCCAGATAACCGGCGGTGACGCGGGCATAGGTGTTGGCTCCGGGTTTCCACTGCTTGCTGATATAAAGCTTGTGCAGTGTGGTGTCGGCGGCCTGAGCATACCGCAGGGAATCGGTGCGGACGCGCGGCAGCTGAGAGTTCGAGAACCGATCGCTGTTGGCGATGTTTCCGATCAGACGGTGGCGCATTTCGCCCGCGACCAGCCAGCCCGGGGCAAAGCGATAACGGAATTCGGCGCTGACGCCTGCATCTGCCCGTACCGGACTTTCGGGATCGAAATAGCTGGGGGACACATATGGACCCACAGAAAAGTTCAGCGACGGATACAGGTCGGGGTTTTTCACGGCATAGGGCAGGTTTGGTGCCGCTTCGCTGAAACCGGTGACCGCCAGCAGGGCGTCGGTGTTGTCTGGCTGGAATTCCAGCGCCTCGAGGTCCGAACGGCGCAGGGTCACGGTGCTGAGCGGCAGGTTGTTCTGCACCAGCACAAGGCGGAAGGTTTCAACCGACGGCGGCAGGATCATCGCCATCACGCGTGCAGCACGACCAATGGCGGCCGCGTCTGCGGAATAGCGGCGGTTGATGAACCGCAGCTCGGCGCTGTTGGCGCTGAGGGACAATGCCTCCAGCGTCAGCCCTTCTTTTTCCAGCTCGGGGCGCAGGGCGTCGCGAATGGTTGTCGGGGCCGTGGCGCTCGTGCTCCAGTCCTCGGACCAGGCGGCGGGGTTCTCTGCGCGGGTCGGACGTTGCTGGATGGTACGCGGACCTGACACCATCATCGGCGTGGTCGCGCGTTTGGGGTTGACCTGCAACTGGGCGCTTATGCCGAATTCAGAGCCGTACATCCAATATGCGCCCAGGCGCAGGTTCTGCGAATATTGATATTCCGCGCCAAAGTTCATCCTGCTCTTGCGGGTGAACACCCCGCGCGAGGTCTCGGGTTCATAGGCGTCCGATGAATATTCGGCCTTGACCGCCCAACGGTTGTCGATCTGCCATTCGATGCCCGCGAAGGGCGCTGTCGGGCCACGGAACCATTGGTCCGTGGCAAAGTTGCCGCCCTTGCTGTTGGGGTTGAATTTGGGGCGGTTGCTGCCGAACAGCGAACCGATGGACCCGGAAGACGCCAGTCTGCCCCAACCCAGACCCGCCGACACCTTCATGGTTCCGGGCAGGCTGAGCGGGCGGTCAAAGGTTTTGGTGGCAACGACATATTCGGCCGCGTTGATGCCGGTGCCTGCGAAATCCTGAAGTCCCAGAGTGATCGCGGGCAAGTATTGCGATTCGCGGCGCAGCAGGAAGCGGACGTCAAAGTTGCGGTCGCGGTAGGTGTCGAAACCGTTGTCGTTCCAGTTTCGAATGCCGACATAGCGGAACGTCGCCGAAATGCGGGGCGAGAACTGAAAGGTCATCGCGCTGCGGCTGATGCCGCCGAAGTAGGAGTAGCTGACGGCGAATTGCGCGTCGGGCAATGCTTCGCCCGAGGGCATGTCGATCACGCCGGGGCTGCCGTACAGGTTCAACGAAGGTTGCACCGGCATTTTGAAGTGCGGCGTGCCGTCATCGCTTTGGGCATATGCCGCCGTGCCCAGCGCGACAAAGGCGGCAGCAAAGCTTGTATTGCGGAGAATGGCTCGCTGCACGCTGCACCCGATCTGTTGTTGAACTGTTTGAGGGACTAGACCATGCGGCGCGGGGTCAGATCAACCGGATTGCCCCGGATTGCAGGGCTTGGCGCGCAACCGCGGCATTCGGGTGACAATCGGGCGTGCACGGCTCTTAAACCGGAGTGAATTGTGTCGCGTCGGCCAGTTGTCCGTGGGGGGAAATCGAGTAGCCTTCGACCCACCGCAGGGCGACTTCCCTGGCGGCCTGTTCGTCGTTGGATGCGAGGGCTGCGCGCAAGGCCCGCAGCGCGCTTGCGATTTCGATTTCCGAAAGGGCCACTTCGTCCGCCGAGAAAATCTTGCGGTGGGTTGTGCCGATCAGGTTGCCGGTCAGGGTCAGCTCTTCGGTCATCTTTTCGCCGGGACGCAGGCCGATGAATTCAATCTCGATATCGCCATCGGGGTGCTTGGCGTCACGCACCGTATAGCCCGCGCTTTCGATGACCTGGCGCGCCAGCTTTTCAATGTGAACCGGTTTGCCCATGTCCAGAACGAAAACCTCGCCACCCTTGGCCATTGCACCGGCGCGCAGCACCAGGTGCACGGCCTCTTGTGCCGTCATGAAATAGCGTGACACCTCGGGGTGGGTCACGGTCACGGGGCCACCGCGGCGCAACTGTTCCTGGAACAGCGGGACAACCGACCCGGACGAGCCCAGAACATTGCCAAAGCGTACCATCGTATAGATCGGCGCGTCGCCCGCAGGCACGCGGCTGGCCAGATCCTGCACCACCAGTTCGGCCAGACGTTTCGACGCCCCCATTACATTCGTGGGGCGCACTGCCTTGTCCGAGCTGATCAGGATGAACCGTTCAACATTCGTCTTTGCGGCTTCGGTCGCGAGGGTGTGCGTGCCCAGTACATTGTTGGCCAGCCCCGTGAGGGGGTTGGACTCGACCAGTGGCACGTGCTTGTAGGCCGCCGCGTGCAGCACCACCTGAACGTTGTGATCGGACAGAACGCCCCGCACCTGCCGCGCGTCGGTGACCGTGCCCAGCACCGGCACAATCTCGATATCCGTGTCTTCGGCGATCTGGCGCAGTTCCATATCGACCTTGTACAGCGCGACCTCGCTCAGTTCGAACAGGACCATTTTCGCGGGACCGCATTGCATGACCTGCCGGCACAGCTCTGACCCGATGGACCCGCCCGCGCCCGAGATCAGCACGGTTTTGCCTTGATAGCTGGCAATCGCGCTTGCGCCGGTTTCGGTCGCCACTTCGTCGCGGTTCAAAAACAGCTTGGGTTCGACATCGGTCAGCTTGTCGACCAGCGCTTCCTCTCCGACGAGTTGCGCGAAGGAGGGCAGCGCCTGCACCTCGAGCCCCATCTTTTGCAGCCGCCTTGATATCTGCGCCTGTTTGGGCAGGCTGAGGGAAGGCAGCGCAAGCAGAACGCGGTCGATCCTTTTTTCCGCAGCAATCTCGGCAATGCGGACAGGGGAATAGACCGGCAGCCGCGCCACGATCAGCCCGTGCAAAGCCTTGCTGTCATCCACAAAGGCGACGGGTTCGATATGTTCGTGGCTGCGCAAGGCCGAGACCAGCTGTGTGCCCGTGGTGCCCGCCCCATAGATCAGGACGCGACAGCGCAGGGACGACCGGCGATAGATGGCCAGGACGATCTGCAACAGCACCGCACGGCTGATGATCGAAAAGATGAAAAAGCTGATGCCAAAGATAATATGCGTTGGAATCGTGATCGGAATGCGCGCCGCGGTGGTCAGCAGGTAGGATACGATCACGAGAGCTGCGGAAAATGCACCTGTCAGGCCAATGGCACCGGTCTCATAGGCGTTCAGCTGAATGGTCGAAATGCCCATGAGAACCGACAGCGCGCCGCCGATGATCAGCAGATAGGGTAGGATCGGCAGATAGGCCAACATCATGGCGAACGCCTCGCCGCTGGCGTGCAGCGAGAACGAAAAGAACAGCGCGATCGGCACCAGCATCGCGTCGATAAACAGCATGATGTTGCGCTTTTGCGATCGCGAGAGCGATTTGATGAAATTCAGCACTTATCGCCCCTGAAATACATTCTTGATCACGTGGCCCTCAACTAGGACGCTTTTGTCAATCGCCAACCCAGGATTGAGTTTCTGCATATGCAAAAGACCATGCAGCGGCATTTATCAATGACGTTCGGTTAATTCTTTCTAAAAAATAGTCGCTCCGCGAACCTTAAGCCAGTTTCGAGTGATTCGCACCTCGTGTCAGCGTCGTGGTGGTCTGGTGGCGGACGACCGCCTGCGAAAAAGGTTCCCGATGGTCTGGAACACAAGGTCAAAGTCATAACAGGTCGATTGATTGCGCTGATAGATCAGGTCCAGCCGCGCTTTGCGCGGGACACAGATGCGCGTATATATGTCGTCCGTGGCTTCGGGCGTCTTGCAGCGGGCCAACAGCCTGTCTTCGTGTTTGTGAAACCGGATGGTTGCCAACCCCGTGACGCCGGGCCGCGATTTCAGCACCTGACCATAGATCTGCGGAAACCGCTCGACATACTCGCGCAGGGGCGGGCGTGGGCCGACAAAGCTCAGGTCACCTTTGAGTATGTTCCAAAGCTGTGGAAACTCGTCCAGCCGCCTGGCGCGCAGTTTCGCGCCCAGCGGGGTGATCCGCGCGCTTTTGTCGCCGCCGGACACGCCTGCGTCCTCGTCGACAACGGACATGGTGCGAAACTTCCACAGGCCAAAGGACTGGGTCGGGGTTTTCATGCGTTCGGCCACGTAGAACAGCGGTCGGCCCTGTTTGATCAGGATATAGACGACCAGCCACAGGATGACGGGGCCAAGGATGACCACCAGCAGGCTGGCAAAGAACAGATCGAAAATGCGCTTGCGCCAGGTCATTGCGGGTCTCTTGCGTGATGCCATTCGGCGGCGATGCCTGCGGCGGTGCTGTCTTGTGATGCAAATGGGGCGAACAAGGCAAGCCTGTCCGTGTTCAGGGTAACGTCCCAGATCACCGGACCGGACGGCGCAGTCGGCCGCCAGGGCAGACCGGCGGCATCCAGCAACGCGCCCATCTGCACCGAACCGGGGGCCGAAATGTTCAGCACCGGCGGCGGCGTATCGGCGGTGATCACATGGGCCAGCGTGCGAGCAAGGGTTTGCGGCCCGATGTAACTGCGCCGCGGCGTTCGACCGTCCGCGTCAGTGTCCAGCGCCATTTCACTGTGCCAGCCGCCCAGGATTGCATCCGCTCCAGCGACGTTCCCGATACGCAGGCAGGTGACCGGCGCGCCAGAGGAAAGGGCAGCCTGTTCCATCGCCAACTTGGCCTCTCCGTAGGGTGACATGGGCATCAGGGCATCGGTTTCGCGCAAATCCTTGCCGCCTGCGCCATAAACCGCCGCCGAAGAGGCCAAAAAGACACGCGCGCCATTTGCCGCAGTGATCGCCGCGAGCGCCAGATCGGTGTTGTGTTGCAAGGCCGCGGGATTGCCCCTTGTGACGCCTGCCAGACATAAAACGGCATCGGCACCGCTGCACAGGTCGCGTAGCGCTTTGGGATCATTCAGAATATCGACGCGGTGACATCCGTCCCTTTCGGTGCGGGCCTGCCATCGAACGGCTTCGGTTTTCCAGTGCTTGCGCAGAATACCGCCCAGCCGCCCTGTCGCGCCCAGAACCACGAGGCGCTTATTGTTGAAATCAGGGCGTGTTGGCGTTGACGGCATGACCCCATCCAGTATCTTGCGCAGCAGAAAATTCAAACGTTTCAGCGTTAATCTGCCAGCTGATCCGAAAGAAAAATAGCTGCCTGGGGGCAAACAAGCATGACCGTACATTTGCGCGTTATCGGATGGCTTTGTGTCATGGTGTTTATGGCGGCCTGTTCGCAGCTGCCGCGCGGCGCTGCCGTCGACAAGGAAATTCTGAAAACTTCGAGCGACGTCGAAGCCGATTTTGCGATTTACCCCGTCACACGGGCATTTTTGCCGTCGATCGCAAGCTGGCCAAAGGTCGGCGACGAACAATACAACTGGATCGGCTCCACCAAGGGGTACAGCTCGCAGGTGATTTCGCCGGGCGATACGCTGAACATCCGCATCTGGGATTCGGGCGAAAACTCTCTTCTGACCGGTCCGGGTTCGCCTGTGGCCGACCTGACCGAGGTGCGCGTCACCGGTGCGGGCACCGTGTTCATTCCCTACGTGGGCAAGATCAACGTGGCGGGCCGTACGCCCGACAGCGCCCGGTCTGCCATTCAGAACAGCCTGGAAGCCGTCGTGCCATCGGCGCAGGTTCAGGTTTCGATGGCCGAAGGCCGGATGAACTCTGTTGATCTGGTGGGCGGCGTGCGCGCACCCGGGTCGTTCCCGATGCCGGATCAGAACTTTTCGGTGCTGTCGTTGATTGCCGCGGGCGGTGGCGTTGATGGTAGCCTGAAAAACCCGCAGATCCGTTTGATGCGGGGCGGCAAGATGTATGGCACCTCGATTGACCGCCTGTACGAAAACCCCGGCCACGACACGCGGCTGCGCGGTGGCGACAAGGTTATTGTCGAGGCAGATGAGCGGTATTTCGTGTCGATGGGGGCTGCGGGCACACAGTCGTTGTACCCGTTCACCAAGGACGAGATTTCGGCCACGGACGCCGTGGCTATCCTGGGCGGCGTGAACGCGGCGCGGGCCAACCCCAAGGGCATCCTGATCCTGCGCGAATATCCCGCCAGCGCAGTGCGCCCCGGTGTGCGCGGACCGCGTCAGCCGCGTGTTGTGTTCACGCTGGACCTGACCAATGCAGACGGACTGTTTTCCGCGCGCAACTTCAACATCAATTCGGGCGACGTGGTTCTGGTCACCGAAAGCCCGATCAACGGCGCCCGCACGGTTCTGAGCCTCGTTGGTTCGGTCTTTGGTGTCTTCAACACGGCGAACAACGCCGCCAACTGATGATCTAGGCGGGCAGGGCTATGGCCTTGTCCGCTGGCACCAGCGCGTTGATCTGGCGCAGGTGCTCGGGCAGGCAGACGGTGAGGAAATCATAGGTCTTGACCACATGCGCCCGCGCGTTTGGTCCCAGATGCGCATAGGCATCTGGCCGCGCCAGTACATCGACGACCTGCGCGGCCAGCGCCTCGGGGTCAAAGAAATCCACCAGCATCCCGGTTTCCCCATGGGTGATCGCCTCGCGCACGGGGGCCACGTCGCTGGCCACGATGGTGGCCTGCATCGACATGGATTCCAGCAGCGACCACGACAGCACAAAGGGCATGGTCAAGTAGATGTGGCAGCGGCTGATCTGGATCAGCTTCTGATAGGCGTCATAGGGGACCTGCCCCAGAAAATGCACGCGGGACCAATCGACACGGTCGCCCACTTCGGCCTCCATCTGGCCGCGCAGGCCGTTGGGATGCTCGGACTTGCCGCCATAGGACGTGTCGTTGCCGCCCACCACCATCACCCGGGCGTTGGGCCGTCCCGCAAGGATGCCGGGCAGCGCGCGCATGAACTGGTGAAAGCCGCGGGTGGTTTCCAGATTGCGCGCCACATAGGTCACGATTTCATCGGCACGGGTCAGCGGGCGGTCGATCCGGCCCAGACGCAGCTCCACATCAGGATTGGGCAGCAGCGTATCTGTGCGGATGCCGTCGTGACAGACGTACATCTTGTCATGAAAGGCAGTTGGAAAGCGGTTCTTTTGCCATTCCGTCGGACATTGCGCCAGATCCACGCGGTCGATGTTGACCAGCGGCACGGTGTTGTGTGCCTGCATGATGAATGGCGCATGGTCGCTGACCGGGCTTTCGGGATCAAAGCCGACGGGACCGCCGGTGACGCTGTAGTAATATTCGAAAAAGCCGATGATCGGCACATCGGGGTAGATTTCCTTCATGAAGGTCAGCTCGCCCCAGCCGACGTGCCCGATAATGATGTCGGGCGTCCACCCTTCCTTGTCGCGCAAGCCCTGGGCTGCCATCGCGCAGCCAAAGCCGGAACCAGCGGCGTTTTCCCATGTCTTGACCAGCCCATAAGTGTCTTCTGATGCCTGATGGTGTGCCTTGTAGACCAGTTCGCGCACGCCTTTCATCAAGGGCGGCTTGCGGCGTTGGGTCAGAAAGATGATGTCGTGATCGCGGGTGTCAGCCAGCCACTGGACAAATTCGCGGTACTGGCCCGGCATGTTCTGGTGCACAAAAAGCAGTTTCATTGAAATACCTTGGGTCTGTTCGCCCAAGGTTTAGCGTGGCTTCACGAGGTCCACAACAAATGGCTCCCCCGCATTTCCTGACCGGGGCTGAGGCCAAAGTTGCTGCGGTAGCATTTCGAGAAATGCGACAGCGACTGGAATCCGCAGGCCACGCAAATGTCCGTGACGGTCATGGAGGTCTGTCGCAACAACCCGCGCGCTTTTTCCAGTCGCAGGCTGAGGTAGTGTCGCTTGGGCGATACGGCCATGTATTTTGCAAACAACCGCTCCAGCTGGCGGGTGGACAGGCCGACCAGATCGGCAATCTCGTCGGGGCGCAACGGGTCCTCAAGGTTGTTGGCCATGGCTTGCAAGGCCAGCGCCAGCTTGGGATTGCGCGCCTCGGCAGGGCCGCCCGCCGACATGCGCTGGGCGTGTTCCTTCTGGCGTGGATGGGTATAGACCATCTGATCGGCCACCCATGTCGCGAGATCCTGCCCGTATTCATCGCGGATACGCGCCAGCATCATGTCCATCGACGCGGCCCCGCCCGCAGATGTGAACACGCGCCCGTCGATCGCAAACAGACCCTTTTCGATGGTCACATCGGGCAGCAGTTCGCACAGCGCATCGCGGTATTGCCAATGGGTGACCACACGCTTGCCCGACAGCAGCCCGGCCAGCGCCAGCGTATAGGCCCCAGACGACAGCGCCCCGAAGTCAATGCCGCGTCGGGTTTCGCGGCGCAGCCAGTTCAGCACGGGTTTGGTGCTGCCCGCGCCCGCATGCTCGCCCGCACAGACCACTAGCGTATCGTCGTGGTGCAGTTCGGTCAGCGGGCCGTCCACCACGGTGGTGATCCCGTTGTAGGCAGGCACCGGCGCGCCGTCGACGCTGAGCACCAGCCACGTGTAATATGTCTGTCCCGAAGGGTGTGTGTTCGCGAGGCTCAGCGCTTCGAGTGCACAGGCAAAGCCAAGCTGGCTATATCCGGGGATCAGCAGGAATACATAGCGGCGCGGAACAAGTGTCATGGCCGGAAACTAGTGCATTCGTCCTGGCGATGACTGTTCTGAAAACGACCTTCAGTTCAGCGTGCGGCCAATGCGGCGTCCATCAGGCTGCGGATCTTGCCCGTCTCGGGTTCGTTCACCAGGCGCGCGATTTCATTGCCGTTTTTCATCACCAGCAAGGTAGACCGCCGCGCGACTTTCATCCGCTCGGCCATGCGCGAACGCCCATAGGTGTCCCAGTTGACGTCAATGAACTGCAATTCACCATATTCGGGGTTTTCCGAAATTGCCTCGGCAATCAGCTCTTGCTTGATCTGGCAGGTCAGCGACCAGTTCGTGCGAAAGTTCAGGATCACCACCTGATCGCTGGCGCGCACTTCGTCCCACAGGGCCGGGCTGAAAGTACGGACCTGAAAGGCGGAAGCGACGCCCGGCAAGGCGAAGGTGGCAGCAGTGGCGGTCAGAAAGGCGCGGCGGTTCATCAAAGGCTCCGGTTGAATACGCAACCAGTCTAACGGCAGCGACGCGCGGGGCTCAATGGTGTGCAATACTGCCGGGTCAGGTTTTTGTCGCGCGTGACAGTTGTACCGCAAGAATGCCCAGTCCGATGATCACCACACCCAGAATATCATGTGCGCCCAGCTTTTCGCCCAGCAGGACCGCGGCGACGGCCACGCCAAAGAACGGGTTGAGAAAGTGGAAGGTTGCCGCCTTGACGGCGCCGATGCGCTGGACCAGCGAAAACCAGATGTAGGTGGCCAGCAGTCCGGGCGCGAACATGGTGTAGGCGAACGCGGCAAAGAACTGGGGCGTCGGATTGAACCGCAGCGTTTCGGTCAGCGCCGAGGCCACGGCCAGCACGCCCGCGCCCACGAACATTTGCAGCCCGACGACCATCATCAGGTTGCCGCCCGACGACGCGCCGCGCATCGACAGCGTGGCGATGGTCAGCGAGGCGGCCCCGATGATGCACAAGGCGACCCCGCGCATGTCCGCACCGGCGTCCATGCGCGCCGACATGATGATGACGACGCCGACAATGCCCATCAGCAACCCGATCACCCCGAACAGCGGCAGCCGGTCGCGGAACACGATCCAGCCGGCCGCCGCCACCATCAGTGGCATGGTCGACGCGATGATTGAAGCCAGCGACGCCGGCACGGTCTGCACCGCGTAAAAGTTCAGTCCCAGATAGATGGCGTTCTGGCACAGGCCGAACACAAAGGTCGCCCGCCACTGGTTGCGGGTCAGGTTCCAGCTTTGGCCCATCATCCGGGCGATGATCACGCCGATGATGCCCGACAGAAAGAATCGCAACGACAGGGCTGCCAGCGGTGACGCATCGGTCACGATGATCCGCGCCGAGGTAAAGGCCGAGGACCAGATAAAGGCGAACACGACGCCCATCAGGATTGCTTTGATGTCCATGTCGGGTGTCGCGTCCTGTGGTTGCCCGTTTTGGCGACCTTTTCCCAATTGCGGCCAAGGGGCAAGGCGCAGGCAAAGTTATGCAGTTTGATGCCTTATGCCTCGAAACAACAAAGGGCCGCCCGAAGGCGACCCTTTGCCGAAATCATGTCTCAGACAAGATCAGCCGTTCACGCTGTCTTTCAGCGCCTTGGCGATTGTCATTTTGACAACCTTGTCGGCTTCTTTCTTGAACTGCTCGCCGGTGGCAGGGTTGCGCACCATGCGCTCGGGGCGCTCGCGGCAATAGATTTTGCCAACGCCGGGCAGGGTGACGGCACCGCCGCCGGACACTTCACGTGTGATCAGCGCGCAAACTGCATCCAGTGCTGCGCCTGCGGATTTCTTGTCTGTCCCCATGTCCTCGGCCAGTGCGGCGACGAGTTGGGTCTTTGTCATTGGTTTTGCCATTTTATGGTCTCCTTCGTCCGCCCGAATTATAGGGCCTCACGCCCGTAGAGTAACGGAATGTTGTATATGAACACAACGAATAGCGGTTCAAGACAAGCGGTAATCGTTCTTTTTTCGCTTGTTTCTGCCGATTTTCCCCGGATTCCGCCGATCAGAGGAAGGCGGTCTCGTCAAAAGACCTCAATTTCCGGCTGTGAATACGTTCCAGGGGCATCTTGCGCAACCGTTCCATGGCGCGAATTCCGATCATCAGGTGGCGTTGCACCTGCGTTGTATAGAACTCGGACGCCATTCCGGGCAGCTTAAGCTCGCCGTGCAGGGGTTTGTCCGACACACACAGCAAGGTGCCGTAGGGCACGCGGAACCGGTAGCCGTTGGCGGCAATCGTGGCGCTTTCCATGTCCAGCGCCACGGCGCGCGATTGCGACAGGCGGGCGACCGGGCCGGATTGGTCGCGCAGTTCCCAGTTGCGGTTGTCGATGGTTGCCACGGTGCCGGTGCGCATGATCCGTTTCAGGTCGAACCCCTCCAGCGCCGTGACCTCGCCCACCGCCTGTTCCAGCGCGATCTGGATTTCCGCCAGCGCCGGGATCGGAATCCAGACCGGCAGGTCGTCGTCCAACACGTGATCTTCGCGCAGATAGGCGTGGGCCAGCACAAAATCACCCAAGGCCTGCGAATTGCGCAAACCGGCGCAATGCCCGACCATCAGCCATGCGTGGGGGCGCAGCACCGCGATATGGTCGGTGGCGGTCTTGGCGTTCGAGGGGCCGATGCCGATGTTTACCAGCGTTATGCCACTGCCGTCTTTCCGCTTGAGGTGATAGGTCGGCATTTGCGGCATCTTCACCGGCTCTGTCAGCGGCTGGTCACCTGCCGTGATCACCGCGTTGCCGGTCGAGACAAAGGCAGTATAGCCGCTGTCGGGATCATCCAGTTGCGCGCGGGCAAAGGCTTCGAACTCCGAGACGTAGAACTGGTAGTTGGTGAACAGGACAAAGTTCTGGAAATGCTCGGGATCGGTGGCCGTGTAATGGGCCAGCCGCGCCAGCGAATAGTCGATGCGCTGCGCGGTGAACGGGGCCAGCGGGCCGACGCCGTCGCTGGGGGCAAAGGTGCCGTTCACGATGTCGTCGCTGGTGGTCGACAGGTCCGGCACGTCAAAGACATCGCGCAGCGTAAAGCTGGCAGCCCCCTGTTGCGGCACCTGAATGGCGGCGTCCGAGCCAACGGCGAAATGCACCGGAATGGGCGTGTCCGATGCCCCGATGTGCACCGGCTGACCGTGGTGTTCGATCAACAGGCCGATCTGCTGGATCAGATAGTTGCGAAACAGGTCGGGCCGGGTGATCGTCGTGGCATAAGTGCCAGGGGTCGACACGTGGCCAAAGCTCAGCCGCGTGTCGATCTGGGCATAGCTCAACGTGGTCACGCGCACCTCGGGGTAGAACGCCCGCACGCGCGCATCGGGCGCACCGTCGGACATCGCACTCAGGAACTGTGCGCGCAGGAATGTGGTGGCGGTGGTGTACAGCTCTTGCAGGTAATCCACGGCGGCGGTCGCGTCGGTAAAGCTGCGCGGGTGTCCATCGTCCGGTGTCAGGATGCGGGTCATGTATGTGTCTCTATCACGGGCTTGAATTCAAAGGTACGCACGTCGACCAGGCCAAGGTCCGAGATGCGCAGTTCGGGGATCACCACCAGCGCCAGCAGCGAATGCTGCATATAGGCGTTGTTCAACGTGCAGCCGCAGGCGCGCATGGCCTCCATCATCGCATCGGCCTTGGCGGCGACCTCTTGGGCGGGGCTGTCGGACATCAGGCCGGCAATCGGCAGGGCCACCAGCGCCAGTTCGGCGCCGTCCTTGAACACGGTGATACCACCCCCAACCTCGCGCAAGCGGTTGGCGGCCAGCGCCATGTTATCGGCGTCAGTGCCCACCACGATCATATGGTGACTGTCATGTGCCACGGTCGAGGCCATCGCCATCTGACCCTCGTATCCAAACCCTGAGACAAAGGCGTTCACCACGCCGCCGGTGGCCTGATGCCGTTCGACCAGCGCGATCTGACACACCTCGCCGGTGGCCTGAACCCGGCCTTCGGTGACGGGCAATTCGAATTGCAGCGCCTTGGTCGGCGCCTGATTTTCCACCACGCCGATGACATTGGCGGTGACGGCATTGGCCCCTTTGGGCGCGGCAATGCGAAAGTCGTCAGCACGCAGATCGCGGGCCATGTTTACCGTTTGCCGTGCACTTTCGGGCCAGTCGTAGTGCGGACATTCAACGCAGATTTCGCCGTTGACAGAGACTGTTTTTCCCCGCGCAATCACATGTTCAATGGGCAGTGTTTTCAGATCCGAGGTCAGGATCACATCGGCCCGCCGCCCTGGCGTCAACGACCCGATTTCGCGTTCCAGACCAAAGTGGGTGGCGGTGTTGATCGTCGCCATCTGCAAGGCGACCAGCGGATCGCATCCACAATCGATGGCATGGCGCACCACGCGGTTCATGTGCCCGTCGTTCACCAGCGTGCCGGAATGGCAATCGTCGGTGCACAGGATCATGTTGCGCGGGTCCAGCCCTTTTTCGGTGATCGCGGTGATCTGGCTTTGCACATCGTACCACGCGCTGCCCAGCCGGATCATCGACCGCATCCCCTGCCGCATCCGCGCAATCGCGTCCGCCTCGCAGGTGCCCTCGTGATCGTCGGCCGGGCCGCCCGCCACATAGCCCGCAAAGGCCGGCCCCAGATCGGGCGAGGCATAGTGCCCGCCCACGGTCTTGCCTGCACGCTGGGTTGCGGCGATCTCGGCCAGCATCTTGGGGTCGGCGTTGCTGACACCGGGGAAGTTCATCATTTCACCCAAACCGATGATACCGGGCCAGCCCATCGCTTCGGCCACGTCCTCGGGCGAGATTTCAAAGCCGGTGGTTTCCATGCCCGGCGCGCTGGGCGCGCAGCTGGGCATCTGGGTAAAGATGTTCACCGGCTGCATCAGCGCCTCGTCGTGCATCATCCGCACACCGTCCAGGCCCAGCACGTTGGCAATCTCGTGCGGGTCGGTGAACATGCTGGTGGTGCCATGCGGAATGACCGCGCGGGCGAATTCCGCTGGCGTCAGCATGCCGCTTTCGATGTGCATGTGCGCGTCACACAGGCCCGGTATCATGTAGCGCCCGTTGGCTTCGATCACTTCGGTGTCGGGGCCGGTGCAATAGCCGGCGTCAGGCACGACACAGGCGATGCGTCCGTGGGTGATGGCGATGTCATGACCGTCCAGCACCTCGCGGGTGTGGACGTTGACCCATTTGCCGCCCTTGATGACGGTCTGCGCAGGGGTGCGGCCCGTGGCCACGGCGATCAGGTCGGCGGCCACATCGGGCCATGAGGGGAAGGGGATATGTTCCATGCCCCATTTGTTCCAAAGTCGCGGGCGGGTGCAAGGGGCTGTATTCGCATTCTTGAAAACGTCATGAAACTGCGGCAAGGGCTGTGCATGGATATCGTCATCTTTCACAACCCCGCCTGTGGCACCTCTCGCAATGTGGTGCAGATTGCCCGTGATGCGGGCTATGACCCGACCGTCATCGAATATCTCGACGCCGGATGGACCCGCCCGCAATTGCTGGCGCTGTTTGCCGCTGCGGGCCTGACGCCACGTGATGCGCTGCGGGTGTCCAAGTCTCCGGCGGCTGAAATGGGGCTGCTTGAGGACGGGATAGGTGACGACACGCTGCTGGACGCGATGGTGGCCCATCCGATCCTTGTCAATCGTCCCATCGTCGCCTGCGTAAATGGCGTGCGGTTGTGCCGCCCCTCCGGCGAGGTGCTGGACCTGCTGCCCAACTGGCCGCCCGCACCCTATGCCAAGGAAAACGGCGATCTGCTGATTGACGCCGACGGTGTGCGCCTGCCGGAATGACTTGACGCGTCGGCGCGGCTTGGCGACGGTGCGGCATGGATTATGAAACCGTCTCCCCCGAAGACTTTGGCCGCAGCCTGCGTGGGCTGGGCCTGAACCTGCTGGTGCGGGATGTACGGGCGCATGTGGCCTTTTTAGAGACTGTTTTCGAAATGACCGCGCACCGTGTTTCGGCTGATTTCGCAATCATGGAATACGGTGCCCAGCTGTTCCAGCTGCACAGTGATGGCACCTATCATGCCAACCCGCTGCAAGGGCTTTTGCCCGAAAACCCGCCGCGTGGCGCCGGGCTGGAAATCCGGCTGTACGACACGGACGCGGATGCGGCTGTTCTGCGGGCGCAGGGCGTGGGGGCCACAATTCTGCAACCCGCGACCGACAAACCCCACGGATTGCGCGAGGCATACATCCTGTGCGCCGATGGCTACGCCTGGGTGCCGTCGGGGCCGATATCAGAGCCTGACAAAGGGTAATCTGCGGCCATCTCTGCCTTGATCCACGCGGCAAAGGCTTGTGCCTGCGTGCTGTTCTCCGCCTGCGGACCCAGTGACAGGTAGTAAGCCTCGTGCATCCGTACAGATCCGGCAAACGGGCGCACCAGGCGGCCCTGTGCTATCGCGTGGGATGCGGCGCAATCATGGGTCATCGCCAACCCCGCGCCTGCTTCGGCCGCGGCCATGGCGGTGGCCAGAACCTGGGCATGGGTGACACGCGGACCCTGCGCGGCGGGCAGGCCCGCGCCCTCGGCCCATGCGTCCCATGTGGTCAGCATCGCGGTGCAGTAAAACAGGCGGTGCCGGCTGATATCGGCCAGCGATACCTGATAACCGGGGGCGCAGACCGGGTAGAACCTGTCCCACGTCAACCGTGTCGCGGGCCGGTCGCGGGCGGGGGCCATCAGGAGCCGGATTTCGATATCCGCCATGTCGCCCCGTTCCATCGGGTCCCAGATTGCGGTGTTGATTTGCATGTGCAGATCAGGGTGGCGGGCGTACAGGCGCGGCAGGCGCGGCGCCAGCCAGCAGGTCGCAAAGGTCAGGTTGCACTGTACCTGCAAGGCATCCCGCGCATCGCCATCGACCAGCATCCGCGTGCCCCGGCTGAGCGTCTGAAAGGCGTCGCGCACAACGGGCAGGTAATTCAGCCCCGTCACCGTCAGTTCCAGCGCCCGTGGGCGGCGGTAAAACAGCGGCTGTCCCAGATAGCCCTCAAGCGATTTGATCTGCTGGCTGACGGCACTTTGCGTCATGTTCAGCTCCCCCGCCGCTGCGGTGAACGACAGGTGCCGCGCCGCCGCCTCGAAGGCGCGCAGCTGGTTCAGCGGGGGCAGGGCGCGGGTATTCATAAACCAGTCATTAGCACTGCTTATGCAATGGCGACAGTTTTTTCGTTGGCCAACGGGCATCGCCCTCGCCACCATACGCAAAAGCCACAACCGGAGAGCTGACCCATGTCCGTCACCCAGATACGCCCCAATATGGACCACATGCAGGAGCGCGTGGACCTTGCCGCCGCCTTTCGCTGGACCGCGCGGCTGAACCTGCACGAAGCGGTGGCAAACCATTTTTCGCTGGCGGTGAACGACGACGGGACAAAGTTTCTGATGAATCCCAACCAGATGCATTTTTCACGCATCAAGGCGTCGGACCTGATCGAGATGGATGCGAATGACCCGGACAGTATGGTCGGCGTCGACGCGGACCCGACCGCCTGGGGCCTGCATGGCGGCATCCACCGTCACTGCCCGCACGCACGCTGCGCGATGCATGTCCATTCGATCCACGCCACGGTGCTGGCATCATTGGCCGACAGCCGTCTGCCGCCCATCGACCAGAACTGTGCCACCTTCTTCAACCGCTATGTGATCGACGACGGCTATAACGGGCTGGCCTTCGAGGACGAGGGCGAACGCTGCGCGCGGCTGTTCGATGATCCGAAGAAAAAGGTCATGATCATGGGCAACCACGGTGTGATGATCATTGGTGATACGGTCGCGGAAACCTTTAACAGGCTCTATTATTTCGAACGCGCGGCTGAGACATATATCCGCGCGCTGCAAACCGGACAGCCCTTGCGGGTGCTGTCGGACGAGGTCGCGGAAAAGACTGCACAAGAGGTCGAAGACTATCCCGAGCAGGACTTGCGCCATCTGGCCGAGCTGAAAGCCATCCTTGACGAAGAAGGCTCTAACTACGCGAGCTGATAGGAATACACACATGATTTACGGTCTGACGGACGAGCAGACGATGATTGCGGACACCGTCCGCAGCTTTGTCGAGCACGAGATTTACCCGCACGAGGAGCTGGTGGAACGCACCGGCGAAGTGCCTGCGGAGATTGCGCAGGAGATCAAGAAAAAGACACTGGACCTGGGATTTTACGCCTGCAACTTCCCCGAAAGCGTCGGATGCGCGGGGCTGAACCACGTCGAATTCGCGCTGGTCGAGCGCGAACTGGGGCGCGGATCGATGGCGCTGAACCATTTCTTCGGGCGGCCCCAGAACATCCTGATGGCTTGCGAAGGCGAACAGATCGACCGTTACCTGGTGCCCGCCGTGCGTGGCGAACGCATGGACGCGCTGGCGATGACCGAGCCGGGGGCCGGATCGGATGTGCGCGGGATGAAGTGCAACGCTGTGCGGGACGGCGGTGACTGGGTGGTGAATGGCACCAAACATTTCATCTCGGGCGCGGACCATGCGGATTTCATCATCGTGTTCATCGCCACGGGCGAGGACCAGACGCCAAAAGGCCCTAAAAAGCGGATTACGGCCTTTTTGGTGGATCGGGGCACACCGGGATTCACCATTCGCGATGGCTACAAATCGGTCTCGCATCGCGGTTACAAGAACATGATCCTTGAGTTTGACGACTGCCGCCTGCCCGACGCGCAGGTGCTGGGCGAGGTGCATGGCGGGTTCGAGGTGATGAACACATGGCTCTATGCCACGCGGATCACGGTTGCGACCATGTCCGTGGGCCGTGCGCGGCGGGTGTTCGACTATGCGCTGAACTACGCCGCCGAGCGTGAACAGTTCGGGCAGAAGATCGGCAAGTTTCAGGGCGTGTCCTTTCAGCTTGCCGACATGATCACCGAGATTGACGCCGCCGACCTTCTAACGCTCGCCAGCGCCGACCGACTGGACAAGGGGCTGCCTGCGAACCGCGAGATCGCCTCGGCCAAGCTGTTTGCCAGCGAGATGCTGGGACGCGTGACGGATGCGGCGATACAGGTGCACGGCGGGATGGGGTTGATGGATGACTATCCGCTGGAACGGTTCTGGCGCGATGCGCGCGTCGAACGGATCTGGGATGGCACCAGCGAGATCCAGCGTCACATCATCAGTCGCGAGTTGTTGCGTGCCCTGGGCGCGTAGAGGGGGGCCAGCCCCCCGGCCTGCGGCCTCCCCCCGGGATATTTCTGGCCAAAAGAAGGTGCGATATGGCACGTGATTTGTCGCGGTTGCTGCGGCCACGGTCGATTGCCGTGGTGGGTGGCGGCGCTTGGTGTGCGCAGGTCGTGAAACAGTCTCTGCTTATGGGGTTTTCTGGTGATATTCATGTCGTTCACCCCAAGGGAGCGGTGATCGAGGGGATCGCCTCGGTGCCCACGGTCGAGGATTTGCCACAGGTGCCCGACGCGGTCTTTGTGGGTGTGAACCGGCATGTTGCGATTGACGTTGTGGGGCGGCTGGCGCGGATGGGCGCGGGCGGGGCGGTATGTTTTGCCTCGGGCTTTGCCGAGGCCGCGGCAGAGGATGCCAGCGGGACGGATTTACAGGCACAATTGGTGGCTGCAGCGGGTGATATGCCCGTGTTGGGGCCGAATTGCTACGGGTATATCAACGCGCTGGACGGTGCGTTGCTGTGGCCCGATCAGCACGGATGTGCGCGTGTGGGCAGCGGTGTGGCGATCCTGACGCAAAGTTCGAATATCGCGATCAACCTGACGATGCAGCAGCGCGGGTTGCCGGTGTCCTATGTCGTGGCCTGCGGAAACATGGCGCAGACGACGCAGGCCGAAATTGCGCTGGGGTTGCTGGATGATCCGCGAGTGACGGCGATCGGGCTGCATATCGAAGGGTTTGGCGATACCGGTGCGTGGCATCGGCTGGCTGTTCTGGCAGCGGAACGCGGTGTGCCGCTGATCGCGCTGAAGGTCGGCGCGTCCGAGCAGGCGCAGCGGGCGACGGTGTCGCATACGGCATCGTTGGCCGGGGGCGATGCGGGGGCCGGGGCATTGTTGGCGCGGTTGGGGATCGGGCGCGTGCGGGATTTGCCGACATTTGTCGAGGTGCTGAAGTTGTTGCATGTGGCGGGGCGGCTGGATGCGCCGACGCTGTCGTCGGTCAGCTGTTCCGGTGGCGAGGCGAGCCTGGCCGCTGATACGGCACATGGGCGGGCGGTGACGTTTCCGGCTTTGACCCAAGCGCAAAGGGTGGCTTTGGAGGACGCGTTGGGTCCGATGGTCGCGCTGTCCAATCCGCTGGATTACAACACCTACATCTGGCGCGATGCGCAGGCGATGACGCGCGCGTGGGCGCCGATGGCGGCGGATCATATCGGGCTGACACTGCTGATCGTGGATTATCCGCACACCGACGCGACCGATTGGGAATGTGCGACGCTGGCGGCTCTGGGCGTGCGTGCACAGACGGGGCGGCCCGTGGCTGTGGTTGCGACCTTGCCCGAACTGATGCCGTTGGATGTCGCGCAGAGACTGATAGCGGGCGGGGTCGTGCCGATGAACGGGCTGACCGAGGCCATAGCCGCCGCCGAGGTTGCGGCGCATCTGGGCGCGCCTGTTGCGGTGGCACCTTTGTCGTCAGGGGCCGCGCGGGATGGTGAGACAATGAGCGAGGCACAGGCCAAGGTCGCCTTGGCTGAGCATGGTGTGACTGTGCCGAAATCAGTCTCTGTACAGGGAAAATCTGTCCCAGATCTGAACGAACTGATACCGCCCTTTGCCGTCAAAGGGCTGGGGCTGGCCCACAAGACCGAGGCGGGTGCCGTACGGCTGAACGTGGCCGCGGACCGGGTTGGCACGGCCCTTGCAGATTTGCCGGGCACAGGTGCAATCATCGAAGAGATGGTGACCGATGGCGTGGCCGAGTTGCTGGTGGGCGTCACTCGCGATCCGGCGCACGGGTTTGTGCTGACGCTGGGCGCGGGTGGCGTGTTGACCGAGATACTGGCCGATACCGTATCCTTGCTGGTGCCATCCGACGAAGAGGCGATAAAACAGGCTCTGACAAAGCTAAAATGCGCCCCATTGCTGTCCGGCTATCGTGCCAAGCCTGCGGCGGACATCGACAGCATCGTGGCCGCCGTCATGGCGGTGCAAGCCTATGTGATTGCACAGGCCGATGTGATCAGCGAGGTTGAGATCAACCCGCTGATCTGTACCCCGACACGCGCCGTTGCTGCCGACGCGCTGATCCGAATTGCAAAGGACTGACCAATGGACCCGATCAAGACCCGCCGCGAAGGCGCAATTTTGCACGTGACGCTGGACCGCCCCAAGGCCAATGCGATTGATCTGGCGACCAGCCGGATCATGGGGGATGTGTTCGCCGATTTCCGGGACGACCCTGAACTGCGTGTCGCGATCCTGACCGGTGGGGGCGACAAGTTCTTTTGCCCGGGCTGGGACCTGAAGGCGGCGGCGGACGGGGATGCGGTGGACGCGGACTATGGTGTCGGCGGCTTTGGTGGCTTGCAGGAACTGCGCGGGATGAACAAGCCGGTGATTGCTGCCGTCAACGGGATTTGCTGCGGTGGCGGGCTGGAACTGGCGCTGAGTGCAGACATGATCCTGGCGGCGGACCATGCGCAGTTTGCGCTGCCCGAGATCCGCTCGGGTACGGTGGCAGATGCAGCCAGCGTGAAGCTGCCCAAGCGGATTCCCTATCATATCGCCATGGAATTGCTGCTGACCGGGCGCTGGTTCGATGCAGCCGAGGCGCATCGTTGGGGAATTGTGAACGAAGTTTTGCCCGCCGATGCACTGGCAGACCGCGCGTGGGAGCTGGCGCGGCTGCTCGCATCGGGGCCGCCGCTGGTCTATGCCGCGATCAAGGAAATCGTGCGCGATGCCGAGGATGCAAAGTTTCAGGATGCGATGAACCGGATTACGGGTCGGCAGTTGCCAACGGTGGATGCGCTATATGCCTCCGAGGATCAGCTTGAGGGGGCAAAAGCCTTTGCCGAGAAGCGTGATCCGGTCTGGAAGGGGCGCTAACGCTTGATCCAGCTGGCGACGCGGGCGATGTCGCGGGCGTGGTCTCCGGTGGTCTCGGGGCTGTAGATCGGGACGTCTGTCAAGGTTAGATCCTGAATATCAGGCTCTAACAGGGCAAATTTCGCGGCAAAGCCCTGGGCTGCAAAGTGCTGTGCGTTGATCGACAGGGTGATGCGGCCGCCGGGTCGGACCACGCGCATGACCTCGTCCAGCGCTTCGGGGCCGACGTGGCCGGTGGTGAAGGTGCCGCTGCTGGTGGCCCCTGCATAGGTGGCGTCGGCGACATCCAGCCCCTTTAGAATGTCGCCGGTGAAAAGCTTGCGATAGATGCCCTTGGTGCCCGCAACCTCCAGCATCTCGGGCGAGATGTCGGTGCCGTCGACAGGCGTGATCCCCTGCGCCGTCAGTGCCGCACCGCACAGACCGGTGCCTGCGCCCACGTCCAGAACTGGTCCCTTGCCGCCGTGAAGCACGAACAGCGAGGCCACTTGCAGGTGCAGGACATAGCCGCTCGCGCTGGCGAATGCGGTGTCATAGGTTTTGGCCCAGCGGGCGTACAGCTGCCGCGAATCCTCGGGTGTTTGCAGGGCATAGGCGGCGTTCAGGTCTGGATCATCGCTCATGTGGCCTATGCTGTCGTGTGCGCGCCGTGGGTGCAAGGGGCTTGAACGTGGCACTGTGGCGGGGCACCTATGGCAGATGGACAAGACACTGCTTTCATTCGGACACGGCTATTCGGCGCAGGCATTGGCGGCGGTGCTGATCCCCCAAGGATGGCGGGTGATCGGCACCACGCGCACTGCGGAAAAGGCCGAGGCCATCGCTGCGACGGGGGTTGAGCCGCTGATCTGGCCGGGCGAGGATGTGATGCCCTCGCTGGCCGAGGCCACGCATGTGTTGATCTCGGCGGGGCCGACGGCGGAGGGCGATCCGGTTTTGAACGAATTGCGCGAGGCAATCGCATCCAAGGCTTCCGATCTGGAATGGCTGGGCTATCTGTCGACAACGGGTGTTTACGGGGATCACGCAGGCGATTGGGTGGATGAGGAAACGCCGCTGACCCCCACCACCAAACGCGGACAGATGCGCAAGGATGCAGAAGAGGCATGGCGCGCGATCCCCGGATTGCCTCTGCATATCTTCCGGCTGGCGGGCATCTATGGCCCCGGACGCGGACCGTTCGAGAAGGTGCGCCAAGGCACGGCGCGGCGGATCATCAAGCAGGGACAGGTGTTTTCCCGCACCCATGTCGAGGATATCGCACAGGTTCTGGCAGCCTCGATTGCCCGGCCGGCCCCCGGCACGGCCTATAACGTCTGTGACGACGACCCCGCGCCCCCACAAGAGGTGATCGCCCATGCCGCGACGCTGTTGGGACTGCCGGTGCCGCCCGCCATCCCGATTGAGCAGGCGGAAATGACCCCGATGGCACGCAGTTTCTATGCGGAAAGCAAACGGGTGCGGAACGAACGGATCAAGACTGCGTTGGGTGTAAGGCTGCGCTATCCCACATATCGCGAAGGACTGGCCGCCCTTTTGAAAGACGGCTGATTCAGGAATGTCGAAATTCGATGACAAGACGTTGACGCATCTGCTGGATGCGATTGACGAGGCTGCGGACGGGACAGTTGTGTGCGTGCGCGAGATATTGGCCGCCATCGGTGACCGGTCGATCATGCCGGTGGTGCTTGCCATTTCGATACTGATTGTCTCGCCATTGTCGGGCATCCCCACAGTGCCGACACTTTCATCGGTGATTTTGCTGATTCTGATGGGACAGGCCTTTGGGCAGCGGAGACACTTGTGGTTGCCTGAAATCCTGTTGCGGCGGGAACTGGCCTCTGCACGGGTCCAGACCGCGACGGGGTGGTTGCGCAGGCCCTGTGCCTGGCTGGATGCCCATTCGCGGCCCCGTCTGCGGGTGCTGACTTCGGGTGTGCTGCGGCCGCTGACGCTCGTGGTGTGTATGCTGACCGCTGCGACCTTTCCGTTTCTGGAAATTCTGCCCTTCGTGTCGTCCTTCTGCGCCGGCGCGATTGCGATGATCGCATTCGGCGTCATCACCCGCGACGGTCTGTGGGTGCTGGCAGGCTATGTGCAGGTTGCCGTTCTGGCCGGTCTCGCGGTCTGGGCCTGGCCGGGTTAGAGCCTGTTCAAGCCCGTTCCGCGCCGATCTGTGACACACCCAGAACGCTCAGCACCTTGGCCTCGATGTCCGCTGCGCTCAGCTGTGCGGTCGCGTACATGTCGGCAGGGCTGGACTGGTCGATGAAGATGTCGGGCAGCACCATCGACCGGAACTTTAACCCATCGTCGAACACGCCCTCATCGGCCAGCAGTTGCGCCACGTGGCTGCCAAAGCCGCCAACGGCGCCTTCTTCGATGGTGATCAGCGCCTCGTGATCGGCGGCCAGTTGCAGGATCATGTCGCGGTCCAGCGGCTTGGCAAAACGGGCGTCTGCGACGGTGGGGGTGATCCCTTTTGCACCAAGCGCCTCGCAGGCGGCTTCGACTTCGCTCAGGCGGGTGCCAAAGGACAGGATCGCCACGCGCCGACCTTCACGGATCATGCGGCCCTTGCCGATCTCAAGCGGGGTGCCGCGTTCTGGCATGTCGACGCCGGTGCCTTCGCCCCGCGGAAAGCGGAAAGCGATGGGGCCGTCGTCATGGGCGGCGGCGGTGGCGACCATATGGGCCAGCTCGGCCTCGTCCGCGGCGGCCATCACCACAAAGCCGGGCAGGTTCGCAAGGAATGCCACGTCGAACGCGCCTGCGTGGGTGGCGCCATCAGCGCCCACCAGCCCCGCACGGTCGATGGCAAACCGAACCGGCAAACGCTGGATCGCCACATCGTGCACCACCTGATCGTAACCGCGTTGCAGGAATGTCGAATAGAGCGCGCAGAAGGGTTTCATCCCGCCCGCAGCCAGACCGGCGGAGAATGTCACGCCGTGCTGTTCGGCGATCCCTACGTCAAAGCAACGGCTGGGGTAACGTTCCGCAAACAGGTTCAGCCCGGTGCCATCGGGCATGGCGGCAGTGACCGCGCAAATCCGGTCATCGGCGGCGGCCTCTTTCAGCAGATGCTGGGCAAAGACGCTGGTGTAGCTGGGCGCATTGCTGGGCGCTTTTTTCTGTTCGCCGGTGATCACGTCGAACTTGGCGCGGGCGTGGCCCTTGTCTGCGGCCTGTTCGGCGGGGCCATAGCCCTTGCCCTTCTTGGTCAGCACGTGGATCAGGATCGGACCGGTGGCGCGGGCCTTGACGGTGCGCAGGACCGGCAAAAGCTGGTCCAGATCGTGGCCGTCGATGGGGCCGATGTAGGAAAATCCCAGCTGTTCAAACAGCGTGCCGCCGACGGTCATGCCCTTGAGCAGATCCTTTGCCCGCCGTGCCCCTTCGCGGAAGGGGGGCGGCAGCAGGCTGACGGCCCCTTTGGCGGCGGCTTTCAGGTCCTGAAACGGCTCCTCGGCGTAGAGGCGGGACAAATAGGACGACATCGCGCCTACGGGCGGGGCGATGGACATTTCGTTGTCGTTCAGGATGACGATCAACCGTTTGCCCAGATCGCCCGCGTTGTTCATCGCCTCATAGGCCATGCCCGCGCTCATGCTGCCATCACCAATCACGGCAATCGCGTCGCCCAGTCCCTCGGGCGTCACACCGCCCAGATCGCGCGCCACGGCAAGGCCAAGGGCGGCGCTGATCGAGGTGCTGGAATGCGCCGCGCCAAACGGGTCATAGGGGGATTCGCTGCGCTTGGTGAAACCGGACAGCCCATCCTTTTGGCGCAGGGTGCGAATGCGGTCGCGGCGTTCGGTCAGGATCTTGTGCGGATAGCATTGGTGGCCCACGTCCCAGACGATCTTGTCGCGTGGCGTGTCGAACACGGCGTGCAGGGCCACGGTCAGTTCAACCACACCCAGACCTGCGCCCAGATGGCCGCCGGTGACCGACACCGCAGACACGGTTTCACGGCGCAGCTCGTCGGCCAGTTGCAACAGCTGGCCGTCGCTGAGGTGTTTCATATCAGCGGGGCGCTGGATGGTATCCAGCAGCGGGGTGTTTGGACGGTCCGTCATGGGGCGGCCTTCTGTCATTTCTCGCGGCGGATGACAAATGCAGCGGTTTCGCGCAGCACGTCGGCATCCGGTCCATATGTATCTAGGGCGTCGCAGGCAGATTGCACCAGCTCTGCCGCGCGGCGTTTCGCCCCGTCCAGACCCAGCAGCGACACGAATGTGGCCTTGCCTGCGTCGGCATCCTTGCCGGTGGCTTTGCCCACGGTGGTGGCATCGCCGGTCACGTCCAGCACATCGTCGGCAATCTGGAACGCCAGCCCCATCGCTTGGGCATAATCGCGCAGCGGGGCGGTGTCGGCACCGGCCATGCGCGCACCGGCACAGGCCGACCATTCGATCAGCGCGCCGGTTTTGCCGCGTTGCAGGTATTCGATCTGATCCAGTGTCAGCGGCACGTCCGCAGTTTCGGCGGCGATGTCCAGCGCCTGACCCAGCACCATGCCACGCTGCCCGGCGGCCAGCGCCAAGGTGTGTGCCAGATCGGCACGAGCGGGGCCGACGGTGTCGTGTGTGACCAGCTCGAAGCTGAGGGCGTGCAGCGCGTCACCGGCCAGCATGGCGGTGGCCTCGTCCCATTTGACGTGAACGGTGGGCTGGCCCCGGCGCATGTCGTCGTTGTCCATGCAGGGCAGATCGTCGTGGACCAGTGAATAGGCGTGCATCGCCTCAATCCCCGTGGCGGGCCAAATCGCCGTGGCAGCGTCCAGCCCGTGCAGCCGCGCCGATTCCAGCACCAGAAATCCGCGCAGCCGTTTGCCGCCCTGGGTGGCGTGCGCCATCGCGTGCGTGACAGGCACATCGTCCAGACTGTTCAGAACGGTGTCGAATTGCGATTGGATCTGCGTGGCGGCCTGCGCCAGCCGGTCAGAGAACATGGGGTTACTGAATGTCGGCGGGGGTGGTGCCGGTGGGATTGCCGTCGCTGTCCAGCGTGATGGCGGCGACCTTTTCCTCGGCCTCTTTCAGCTTGGCTTCGCAGCGGGCTTTCAGCGCCGCGCCGCGCTCATACAACGTGATCGACTGATCCAGCGCCACGTCGCCGCGCTCAAGCTGGCCCAGAACCTGTTCCAGTTCGGCCATCGCCTGTTCAAAGCTCATCTCGGTCACGGGTGTGTCGGTCATCGCGGCGCCTCATGGTTGTGCAAGCGTCAGCATAGCGGCCTTCGCCACCCGATGCCAGACGCACAGACCGCAGTTTTTGTGCAGAAAGTTGCCGTCAGTCAGGGGCCAGCATATAGCCCGCGCCGCGCACGGTTTGCAGATAGCGCGGCTGTTTCGGATCGCTTTCGATCTTGCGGCGCAGGCGGGTGATCTGCACGTCAACCGCGCGCTCTTGCGCCTGTCCCCGGTCGCGGCCCAGTTCCTCGACCAGCTTGGCGCGGCTGATGGGGTTGCCGGGCTGGGCGGAAAAAATCTTCATCAGCAGCATTTCGGTGCCGGTCAGGCGCACGATGTCCTGTCCTTGCCACATCTCACCGCGTTCAATGTCATAGCGGATGTCGCCCAGATGCAGGATTTTCGGCATACTGTCCTGTGCAGGCGTGTCGGGCATACGTCGCAGTATGGCATTGATGCGCAGCAATAGCTCCTTGGGCTCAAAAGGTTTCGGCAGGTAATCATCGGCGCCGGCCTCGAACCCTTCGATGCGGGCATCGGTTTCGCCGCGCGCGGTCAACAGCAGGATCGGCGTCGTCTTGGTTTCGCGCAGCGACCGGCACAGGCTGAGGCCATCTTCGCCCGGCATCATCACATCCAGAATGATCATGTCGAAATCCAGCCCCGTCAGGATGCGGCGCGCGTGCTGTGCGTCGCGGGCGGCTGTTACCAGAAAGCCGTTGCGGATCAGGAATTTCTGCAACAGCGTCCGAATGCGTTCGTCGTCATCGACAACCAGCAGGTGCGCGTCGAAATCGCTCATGAACCGTTTTCCTTCAGGCGGGCATAGGCGCGGCGCATTTCGGGGTCCATCATCGCCTCGAGCACACGGCGAAAGCCGCCGACAGCGTCCGGTCCGGCCTCGCGGAAGGCGGTGCGCATACGGGCGCGTTGGGCATCGGACAGCTTCTGTTCCAGGGCGTGGCCATCCTCGGTCAGGAAAAGGTGACGTTCGCGTTTGTCATGCTGGCCCACGCGGCTTTCGACCAGCCCATCGGCAATCAGGGTGCGCAGCACGCGGTTCAGTGACTGTTTGGTCACGCCCAGAATGTTCAGCAGGTTGTTGACCGTAGTGCCCGGGGCGCGGTTGATAAAGTGGACCGCGCGGTGGTGGGCGCGGCCATAGGCAAGGTCCGCCAAGATGCGATCGGGATCAGCCGTAAACCCGCGATAGGCAAAGAACATTGCCTCAATGCCCTGCCGCAATTGTTCGTCTGTCAGGAACAGCAGGCTTTCGCCGCCCAGTCCCGCACCCATGCCGGTGTCACGCATATTCGTGGCCTCGCTCGTCCTGTGTCATTGGCAGCTTACGTCAGTGTTGTTGACATTCCAAGTGCCAAGGGCTATCGAATCGCATGTTTTGCGCAATAAAATGTCCACATCGGACCTGGATGCGCAATATTAGGAAAACAGAGAAAAGGATGTGACCGATGTCTGGCGCATATGATGATCGTGACGGCAAAATCTGGATGGACGGTAAACTGGTCGAATGGCGCGACGCAAACGTCCACATTTTGACCCACGCTCTGCACTATGCGTCCTCGGTTTTTGAAGGCGAGCGGTGCTATGATGGCAAGGTGTTCAAAAGCCGCGAGCATTCGCAGCGCCTGCTGAAATCGGGCGAGCTGATGGACATGGCGATCCCTTACACCGTGGACGAGATCGAAGCCGCCAAACGCGCGACGCTGGACGCCAATGGTTTGACCAACGCGTACCTGCGCGTCGTGGCATTCCGCGGCGCGGGCGAGGACATGGGCGTTGCCGCATCGCGCAACCCGATCCGTATGGCCGTGACCGCCTGGGAGTGGGGCAACTATTACGGCGACGCTAAGATGAAAGGCGCCAAGCTGGACATCGCCAAGTGGAAGCGTCCCAGCCCCGAAACCATCCCCGTCGCGGCCAAGGCTGCGGGTCTGTACATGATCTGCACCATGTCCAAACATGCGGCAGAGGCCAAGGGTTGCTCGGACGCCATGTTCCTGGATTATCGCGGTTATGTGGCCGAGGCGACCGGCGCGAATATCTTCTTCATCAAGGATGGTGAAGTGCACACGCCGCTGGCGGATTCGATCCTGAACGGGCTGACGCGCCAGACCGTGATCGGCATGTTGGAAGACCGCCAGATCAAGGTGCACCAACGCCATATCATGCCCGAAGAGCTGGAAGGGTTCGAACAGTGTTTCCTGACCGGATCGGCGGCCGAAGTGACGCCCGTGGGCCAGATTGGTGACTACAACTTTGAAGTTGGTGCGCTGACCCGCGAGATCGCGGAAGGTTACGAAAAGCTGGTGCGCGCCTAAGCGTCCGAGGGGGCGCTGCCCCCGGCGCTGCGCGCCTCCCCCGGAGTTTATTCGGCAAGATGAAGATGCGGGCGCGACAGATCAGACTGTCGCGCTCGTTTTGTTTTAGTACAAGGCGACGGGGTTGATCATCGCCTGAACAGTGCCACGGATGCGGGCCTGTCCCAGAACGAACATGAATTCGTTCACGCCATCATCCAGGATCGGGCCTGTGTTCATCGTCTCGAGGATGTAGATTCCGTTCTGTTTCAGGAAGACGACGTGCCCGTAGAACGTGCCGTCACCTTCGACGGCGGGCACGGCCTCAAGCCCCCAAGTGTCGGCGCCCACGGCCATCGGGTCCAGTGACGCCACATATTCCGCGCCCTCGTTGGTCAGGCCCGGTTCGCCGGACACCCAGGCGGTGGGGTCCTTTTCGAACATGCCCTGGGTCCAGCCGGTGTGGAACATGATGATGTCGCCGGGGTTCATGGTGACATTCTGCGATTCCATCGCGGCCTTGATGTCCTCGGAGCCAAAGCCCTGACCGGCTTCCATCACGTCGGTGCCAAAGTGTTTGGCCATATCGACGATCACCGCGCGGGCCACCAGCGGTGGTACGTCATGGGTGCCGAGCTTGGTCAGGCCGGTGATGACGCTGATGTCTTTCTCGTCCAGGCAGTTGTAGTACATGCCTTCCTCGCCCAGATGGCCCAGACCATCCAGTTGCGAGCCGATGCCGATCCATGTGTACAGGATGTCGTCGTTGTAGTTGCCCGGATAGCCGAACGCCTCAAGCTTGACGCCGCCCTGTTGGTTCGGCTGCACCACTTGCAGGCTGAGCGAGCGCGGCGCGAAAGCCGGCGTTTTGGCGTCGATGGTGATACCCAGTGGCATGGATTTGCCCTGTTTGATCAGCTTGGCCGCTTCCAGCGTGCGTTCGGCGCTGACGTGGTTGGCGGCGCCGATGGTGTCTTCTGCGCCCCATTTCGACGGGGCGCAGGTGCTGTGGGCGTCCGCCAGCACGTTTGTTGCTGTCAGCGCCAGTGCCGCCACAGCGGCAAATGTTGTTTTAAATTGCATTGTTAGTCCTCCCTGAGGCGTCACGAGAATCGTGTGACGCCAGGGAAGCCTATCACAGGTTGAAGTTCGGACGACGTAACGCAGCGTCAGAAGTCGATGCCGCGCTGTGCCTTGATGCCGGATTTGAAGGGGTGTTTGATCTCGGTCATTTCACTGACCAGATCGGCGTAGTCCATCAATTCAGGCTTGGCGTCGCGGCCTGTCAGGATCACGCTGGTGCGGTCGCTGCGTGCCTTGAGACCGTCGATGACGGCATTGATGTCCAGATAATCATAGCGCAAGGCGATGTTGATTTCGTCCAGCAGGATCAAGTCGTAATCACCCGAGGCGATCATTTCGCAAGCCTTGTCGTAGGCGGCGGTGGCGGCGGCAATGTCGCGGTCGCGGTCTTGGGTGTCCCAGGTGAACCCTTCGCCCATGGTGTGCCATGTTACTTCGGGCAGCTTCTTGAAGAACTGGCGTTCGCCGGTGATCCATTTGCCCTTGATGAACTGGACAACGCCGACGGTCTTGCCCCAGCCGAGCGCGCGAATGGCGACGCCGAAGGCAGAGGAGGATTTGCCCTTGCCGTCGCCAGTGTGCACCAGGATCAGGCCGCGACCGGGATCTTCGGTCTGGGCGATCTTCTCGCGTTGCTTGGTTTGCAGGTCCTGCATCTTGGATTTGTGGTCGTCTGTCATGTCTTAACCTTTCGGATCGGTCACGGCGCGGGCGCGGCCACGTTCGAGACCCAGTTGTCGTTCACGCCAGATGATCAGCACGCCGCCGGTCACCACCAGCGTTGCACCGGCCACCGTGGACCATGTGGGGATTTCGCTGAAGATGACAAAGCCGATGGCGGTGGCAAAAATCAACGAAGAATAGTCGAAAGGCGCCAGCATCGAGGCTGCCCCGAACCGGAAGGCGCTGGTCATCAGGATTTGTGCAACGCCACCAATCAGGCCCGCGCCCACCAGAAGTGCGATGTTTTCGGGTGACGGCATGACCCAGCCAAAGGGCACGGTCAGCAGCGACAGCGCGGTGGCGGTCAGGGAAAAGTAGAATACGATGGCGGCGGTGTGTTCGGTCTGGACCAGACGGCGGATGTGGATTTGCACCAGCCCGCGCACCAGCGATGCGCCCAGAATGGCCAGAACGCCCATCAGGGCTGCATGGCTCATGTCGCCGGCACCCAGTGTCAGGTTCGGCCAGATCACGATCAGCACGCCGACCAGTCCGAGGGCGACGGCGGTCATGCGGATGGCGCGGACTTTTTCGTTTAGCAGAAATATCGCAAAGATCACCGTGAACAGCGGCGTGGCGTAACCGATCGCTGTGACCTCGGGCAGGGGCAGCAGTCCAAGGCCGGTAAAGGTCAGCGTCATTGCCGCCGTGCCGAACAGGCCGCGCCAGACATGTCCCATGGGGTTCTTTGTCACCAGCCCGTGGCGCAATTCGCCGGTCTGCCACAGCCACGCCAGAATGACCGGAATGCAGAAGAACGAGCGAAAGAACACCGCCTCGCCCGACGGCACTTCGCGGACCGCGATCTTGATCATTGCGGACATGACCATGAACAGGAAAACGGACAGCAGTTTCAATGCTACAGCTGTTCCGGGGCGGTGTTCGGTCAAGGGTATCGGCATGCGACACCCTTGATGGGTCAGTGATCCGTTTGCAAGGGTCAGTTTAGTTTTGCGACAGCCAGCGGGGAGTTGTCGGCAGGGTTCCAGATCCAGACCTCGTCATAGTCCGAAACATTGAACGACTGACCTGCGGAATAGTCCTGCGAGCCTTCGACAGATTGCAGCGCACCCATGTCGGTATCGGCGTCGAGGGTCCCGTTGCGGCCAAAGCCCACGTGTGCCGCCGTCGTGCCGTCCAGTTTAAAATCGCGCATCAGTGACACACCTGCGTCTGTCACAACGACAACGCCGCTGGCGGTCACGCCATTGCGCCCCTGAAAGGTGCCTTCTCGGCCAGAGTTGTCCTGCGCGAATGCAGGCAGCGCCGCGGGCAGCAGGGCGCAGATGGCAAGTGCGGTGGTGATAAATCGACGGTTCATGATGCATCCTTTCGACACAACTTTGGACATATGTAGTGCAGCCTTGAGCGATTCCCAGATGCCGCCCACAGTTCGTCCAGACTGTGACATTTCAGCCAATACGCCCGCGGTTTTCGCCGATCTGCCCGCCAACCTGACCGCGATGCAGCAGCATGTGGTCCAACAGGACGCAGGCCATCATTGCCTCGCCCACGGGCACGGCGCGGATGCCGACGCAGGGGTCGTGGCGGCCCTTGGTGATAATCTCGGTTTCCGCGCCTGCCTTGGTGATGGTCTTGCGGGTTTTCAGGATCGACGAGGTGGGTTTCACCGCAAAACGCACGACAATATCCTGTCCGGTGCTGATCCCACCCAGAATGCCGCCCGCGTGGTTGCTGGAGTAGGACGGCTTGCCGTCGTTGCCCATGAAGATCTCGTCAGCGTTCAGCTCGCCGGTCAGCATCGCGGCGGACATGCCTTCTCCGATCTCGACACCTTTGACCGCGTTGATCGACATCATGGCGGCAGCCAGATCGGTATCAAGCTTGCCGTAGACCGGCGCGCCAAGGCCCGCAGGCACGCCGCGCGCCACCACTTCGATGATCGCACCGACGCTGCTGCCGGATTTGCGCAGGTCGTCAAGATAGGCGGCCCAATCAGCGGCGGTCTGGGCGTCGGGGGACCAGAACGGGTTTTGTTCGATCTGGTCCCAGTCGAACCGGCTGCGGTCGATCTCGTGGGCGCCCATGCGGGTCATGTAGCCGGTGATCTGCACGTCGGGGGCAATCGCGCGGATCGCTTCGCGCGCCAGACCGCCCGCCGCCACGCGCGACGCGGTTTCGCGGGCCGAGGACCGGCCGCCACCGCGATAGTCGCGGATGCCGTATTTCTGCCAATAGGTAATGTCGGCGTGACCGGGGCGGAACTTGTCCATGATGTCGCCATAGTCCTTAGACCGCTGGTCGGTGTTCTCGATCATCAGCTGCACGGGCGTGCCTGTGGTCTGCCCTTCGAACACGCCGGACAGGATACGCACCTCGTCGGCCTCGCGGCGCTGGGTGGTGTACTTGTTCTGGCCGGGTTTGCGGCGGTCCAGCCAATGTTGGATCATCGCCTCGTTCACGGGCACGCCCGGAGGGCAGCCGTCGACCGTCGCACCCAAGGCGGGTCCGTGGCTTTCACCCCATGTGGTGACGCGGAAGAGGTGGCCAAAGCTGTTGATCGACATCGCGGTCTCCTTTGGCCCAAGGCCATAACGGCACGCGCGCATCGGCTCAAGAGTGATTGACCGGTGCGGTTCAGCCTGTACCGTCCTGAAACGCCATCAGGAGGACGCAATGACAAAACCCACACCTGTGAATGCCCGCATTGCGGGGCTGCGCGATCTTGAACCAACCGCGCGGCTGGATGCGGTCTGTGCGGCGGCGGGGCTGGATCAGAGCGACCGCGCGCTGCTGGCGGGCGACGGGGCGTTGCCCTTGGCCACGGCCAACGGGATGATCGAAAATGTGGTGGGCAAGTTCGAGATGCCGATGGGCGTGGCGACCAACTTTTGCGTCAACGGAAAGGATTACCTGATCCCGATGGTGGTCGAGGAGCCCTCTGTCGTGGCGGCGGCGTCCTACATGGCGCGGATTGCGCGGGCCGGGGGCGGCTTTCATGCCTCGGCGGATGATCCGGTGATGCGCGCGCAGGTGCAGGTGCTGGGCGTCAGCGATCCTGCGTCGGCGCGGCTGCGGATACTGGAACACCGCAACGATCTGATGGCGCTGGCCAATTCAAAGGACAAGGTGCTGACCGGTCTGGGTGGCGGCTGCAAGGACATCGAGGTGCATGTGTTTGACGACGCGCCGGTGGGGCCGATGGTGGTGCTGCATCTGATCGTGGACGTGCGCGATGCGATGGGGGCGAACACGGTCAACACGATGGCCGAACTGCTGGCCCCCAAGGTCGAGGCGATCACGGGCGGCGCCGTGCGGCTGCGCATTCTGTCCAACCTGGCCGATCTGCGGCTGGTGCGGGCGCGTGTCGATCTGGAGGCGGCGGCGCTGGACACCGATACGCTGAACGGCACGGATGTGGCGCAGGGCATCGTCGAGGCCTGTGCACTGGCCGTGATTGATCCCTACCGCGCAGCGACGCACAACAAGGGGATCATGAACGGCATTGATCCGGTGGTGATCGCCACCGGCAACGACTGGCGCGCGGTCGAGGCAGGGGCACATGCCTTTGCCGCGCGCAGCGGACGCTATACCGCGCTGACGCGGTGGGAGCGCACCGCAAGCGGTGGGCTGAGTGGGAGTATCGAATTGCCGATGGCGCTGGGCCTTGTGGGTGGGGCGACCCGCACTCACCCGGCGGCGCAGGCGGCGTTGAGGTTGCTGCGCGTCGAGACGGCAACCGAACTGGCGCAGGTGGTTGCCGCCGTGGGCCTGGCGCAGAACATGGCGGCACTGCGGGCCCTTGCGACAGAAGGCATCCAGCGTGGCCACATGGCGCTGCATGCGCGCAACATCGCGATCACCGCCGGGGCGACAGGTGCCGACATCGACCGTGTCGCCCGTTCCATCGTTGCGGCGGGTGACATTACGGTGGGCCACGCGCGCAGCATTCTGGACGAAACCTGAATACGGCTTGCCTCGGCAGCCCGCACACCCTAGCTATTGCAACACCTCGGGGGGCCATTGTGGCTGAGATGCGAATGATCGCGGACCCGTTGAACCTGAACCGGTTAACACCGGCGGAGGGAAGGTCTGGACATCACTCCACGCTTTGCCCTTTCGCCAGCAAATTGGAGGATGCCATGAAGCCGATCCATCTTGCAGCGGGAGTTCTTGCAGCAACCGTTGCCACCACAGCGCAGGCCGAAACGCCTGTTCTGACCGTCTATACCTACGATAGTTTTGTGTCCGACTGGGGCCCCGGTCCCGTGATCGAGAAAGCCTTTGAAGAGGTGTGCGACTGCGATTTGCAGTTCGTGGGTACTGGCGACGGGGCCGCGCTGTTGGCGCGGGTGAAGCTGGAAGGCGCGCGGTCGGATGCTGACGTGGTGCTGGGGCTCGACACCAACCTGACCGCTGCCGCCACCGCCACGGGCCTGTTCGCGCCGCATTCGGTCGATGTGGCCTATGACGTGCCGATGGAATGGACCGACCCGAATTTCGTGCCCTTCGACTGGGGCTATTTTGCCTTTGTCTACAACGACGGCATCACGCCACCCAAGAATTTCCGCGAACTGGCGGACAGCGATTTGAAGATCGTGATTCAGGACCCGCGTTCGTCCACGCCCGGTCTGGGCCTGCTGATGTGGGTCAAGGCGGCCTACGGCGACAAGGCGCCTGAGATCTGGGCCGGGCTTGCCGACAACATCGTGACGGTGACCAAAGGCTGGTCCGAATCCTACGGTCTGTTTCTTGAGGGCGAGGCCGATATGGCGCTGTCCTACACCACTTCGCCGGCCTATCACCTGATCGCGGAAGAGGACGCCACGAAACACGCGGCGCCGTTTTCCGAGGGGCATTATTTGCAGGTCGAAGTGGCGGGCAAACTGGCGGCAACCGACCAGCCCGAGCTTGCGGACAAGTTTCTGGATTTCATGGTGACGGATGCGTTCCAGTCGGCCATTCCGACGACGAACTGGATGTATCCTGCCGTAACGCCCAAGGACGGCCTGCCCGAAGGGTTCGAGACGTTGATCACCCCCGAAACGGCGCTGCTGGTGCCGTCGGAGGATGCGCCTGCACTGCGGGATGAAGCGTTGCAGGAATGGCTGCAAGCCCTGTCCAAATAAGCCGCTTAGGCGGTATTGGCGCTGCGACATTGGTCGTGGCGCTGATCGCTGCTGCGCTGGGCGCGGTGGCGTGGCGGGCCGAGGGGGGATATTCCCTTGGGCCTGCCGATTGGGCTGCGGTGCGCTTTACTCTGTGGCAGGCGTTTCTGTCTGCGTTGATATCGGTTGCGCTGGCGGTGCCGGTGGCACGTGCGCTGGCGCGGCGGCGGTTTGTCGGGCGCGGGGTGCTGATCGCCCTGTTGGGTGCGCCGTTTATCCTGCCGGTGATTGTTGCGGTGCTGGGGATTCTGGCGGTTTTTGGTCGGGGTGGCTGGGTGAACCAGGTGCTGGGGCATTGGGGTTTCGCGCCGCTGTCGATCTACGGGTTGGGCGGTGTGCTGCTGGCCCATGTGTTTTTCAATCTGCCGCTGGCGACACGGCTGATCCTGCAAGGCTGGCAAGGCATTCCGGCGGAACGCTTCCGGCTGGCCGCGCAGTTGGGCCTGACCCCGCGCATCGTGTTTCGCGTGCTGGAATGGCCTGTGCTGTTGCGCGTGGTGCCGGGCGCGCTGGCTTTGATATTCGTGATTTGTCTGGCGAGTTTCGCCGTTGCGCTGACGCTGGGCGGGGGGCCACGGGCCACGACGATCGAGCTGGCAATCTATCAGGCGTTTCTGTTCGATTTCGACCTTGGCCGCGCGGCGATGCTGTCGTTGATGCAACTTGGCATGGCGGGCGCTGCGGCGGTGTTGGCGCTGTGGCTGGTGCCGCAGGTGTCGCTGACGGGGGGCATGGGCCGGATGGTACGACGTTGGGATGCACCGACGGGCGTGCTGCGCTGGGTCGATGCGGCGCTGATCGCGCTGGCGGCGGCGTTCCTGCTGGTGCCGCTGCTGTCGGTCGTGCTGTCCGGTTTGCCGGGGATCACGGCATTGCCCGCGAATGTGTTTCGCGCGGCGTGGTCTTCGATCTGGGTGTCGTGCGTCAGCGTTTGCGTGCTTCTGGCGCTGGCCCTGCCGATAGCGGGCTGGATCGGCACCAGCCGCCGGGGCGGGGTTGAGGCGGCAGGGCTGTTGGGGTTTGCCGCGTCGCCACTGATGATCGGGACGGGGTGGTTCATCCTGATCTATCCTTTTGCCCCACCGTCGGCGCTGGCCTTGCCGGTGACTGCACTGGTCAACGCGCTGATGGCGCTGCCTTTTGCTCTAAGGATTCTGGTGCCGGGTGTGCGCGACGTTGTGGCGGCCCAAGGGCGGCTGAGCGCGGCGCTGGGTCTGCGCGGTTGGCGGCTGTGGCTGTGGGTGATTCTGCCGGGGGTGCGCCCGCAAGTGGGCTTTGCCGCGGGGCTGGCGGCGGCATTGTCGATGGGGGATCTGGGCGTGATCGCCCTGTTTGCCGATCAGGACCATGCGACGCTGCCCTTGCAGATGTACCGTCTGATGGGGGCCTATCAGATGCAGGCGGCAGCAGGGGCGGCGCTGTTGTTGATATTGCTCGCCTTCGGGGCGTTCTGGATGTGTGATGCTTGGGGGCGACGTGGTGCTGTATCTCAATGATATATTGATCGAACTGGGCGATTTCAGCTTGCGCGCGGATCTGGCGGTGCCAGCGGGGCGCAAGGTGGCGATCATCGGGCCGTCGGGCGCGGGCAAGTCGACGCTGGTGGGGGCCGTGGCCGGGTTCGTGCCACTGGCGCGGGGCACGGTGACGATGCAGGGGAAGGACATTACGAATGTCGCCCCCGACAAACGCGGCATGGCGATGTTGTTTCAAGACGGCAACCTGTTCCCGCATCTGACGGCGGCGCAGAATGTGGGTCTGGGCCTGCGCCCCGCGCTGCGCCTGACGGCGGACGAGCAGGGGCGGGTGCGTGATGCACTGGCGCGGGTCGGGCTGGCGGGGTTCGAGGACCGGACGCCCGCCAACCTGTCCGGTGGTCAGCAAAGCCGCGCGGCGCTGGCGCGGATGTTGGTGCAGGGGCAGCCGCTGATGCTGCTGGACGAACCATTTGCCGCCCTCGGGCCTGCGTTGCGTGACGAAATGTTGGATCTGGTCGGCACCGTGGCCGCCGACACCGGCGCTGCGGTGATGATGGTCACCCACGCCCCACAAGACGTGCGCCGTTTTGCCGATGATGTGATCTTTGTCGAAGGGGGCATGGCCCATGCGCCACAGGCGGCGGAGGCGTTGATGGACAACCCGTCGCCTGCTTTGAAGGCCTATCTGGGTTAGGCGGCTGCGACGCTGCGCAGGCTGGCGCGTGCCTTGAGAATGCCAAGTGCGGCATGGGCGGCCTCGCGGCCCTTAGTCACGAAGTGTTCGGAATAGATCGCCATGTGGTGATCGGTTTCCTGGAAGTGGTGCGGCGTCAGCGACACAGACAGAACCGGCACACCGGTGTCCATGCCTGCACGCATCAGCCCGTCGACCACAGCGCTGGCGACAAAGTCGTGACGATATATACCACCGTCCACAACCAGCGCCGCGCAGACGACAGCGTCGTAGCGTCCGGTCGCGGCCAGATCGCGCGCCATCAGCGGCATCTCGAACGCACCGGGCACGTCAATCACATCGATCTGGGTGCGGGGGATAACCTCGGAAAATCCGTCCAGCGCGCGGTCGACGATATCGGCGTGCCAGCGGGCCTGAACGTAAGCAATGCGGGTGTGTGTCATATGTAATCTCCTATCGTAACAGACACGTCACCCAAGGCGATTACATGCCATAGCTGCGCCACAGAGCACAGACATGACACGTTCTCTTTCATCCGGACTATGACCGTCGGCTCCGGCATCTCACCGGATCTGCTGACACGCCTGCAAGGCAAGCGCCGCTCGCGGGCTTACGGGTCATGCCCGCATACCGCCGGTGGGGAATTGCGCCCCGCCCTGAGAACATCGCCAGATTGTCAAAAGTCGGCAAAGGCTGCAATAGGAACCGTGGCTTTTGAACGGGACGTTATTCATGCACCCTAATCCGGTTTTTCACGACGCTGACGCGGCACGCAATCTGGCCTTTGCCCGTGATCGCGGTTTTGGCGTGCTGGCGATGAATGCGCCCGAGGGCCCGCTGATCAGCCACGTGCCTTTCGTGTTGTCCGGTGACGGAGCCAGCGTGGCGCTGCATCTGGTGCGGTCCAATCCCATCGCGCGGTTGCTGGACAGTCCGCAGCCGGTGCGTCTGGCGGTCAGCGGTGGCGACAGCTATGTGTCGCCCGACTGGTACGAGGTGCCCGATCAGGTGCCGACGTGGAACTACGTCGCCGTGCATCTGACCGGAATGCTGGAATTGCGCCCGCAGGACGAGTTGCGCGCGCTACTTGACACTCAGTCGGCGCATTTCGAGGGCCGTCTGCTTCCCAAGACGCCATGGACCACAGACAAGATGGACGCCACCGCGCTGGAGCGGATGATGCGCCAGATCGTACCATGCCGGATCACTGTAACCGGCGTCGATGGCACCTGGAAGCTGAGCCAGAACAAGCCCGACGACGTGCGATTGCGCGCAGCGGGCGGGGTCGAGGCCTTTGGCGTGGGCAGCGATCTGGCCGTTCTGGCCGCGCTGATGCGTGGTGCGGGCTCTGGCGATTAGATGCGCGTTTGACTGTGGCGCGGCCTTCGTTAGGGTGGCGCAACATTCAAGGGAGAGAGCCGAATGAAGCTGTTGATGTCCGGGGCGTCGCCCTTTGTCCGCAAGGTCCTGGTGGTGTTGCGCGAAACGCAGCAACTGGACGATGTCGAGATCGTCAGTGTGACCACCGCCCCCGGTGCCACGCCTGCCGAGCTGGCCGCGGCGAACCCGATTGGCAAGATCCCGGCCCTGGTGCGCAACGGGGGGGCCACGCTGTATGACAGCCGGGTCATCACGCGGTTTCTGGACGACCGCGCCAAGGCAGGCCTGTATCCCGCGACAAACCCCTGGGAGACGCTGACGCTGGAAGCCACCGGCGACGCGATCATGGAAGCAGCGGTCAGCATGGTTTACGAGCGGCGCCTGCGTGATGCGGCACAGCAGTCTGACACATGGGTTGAAAACCAGTGGGAAAAGGTGTCGCGCGGACTGGACGCACTGGACAATCGCTGGATGGCGCATCTGCACGGGCCGTTGGATATTGGTCATATCGCGGTTGGTTGCGCGCTGGGCTATCTGGACTTCCGCCACGAGGATCGCAACTGGCGCAAGGGCCGCGATGCTTTGGCGGCCTGGGCCGGAAAATTCAACGCGCGCGATTCGATGCAAGCGACTGTACCCTAAGGCACAAGGGGCGAATCCTGCGTTTCGATACGTCACAGGCTGATAAAGTTCCCACATGTTGCGACATGCGACATCAATGATGCTGGACTGGACAGGTTCACCCCGTTAGATACGCCCCGAGGAAGGCCGCGCTTTGTTGCGTGGCCCCATTGGCGAATGACCCCCGAGGGTCAAGAGAGTTGGAGAAAACCCCGTGTCCCACACAGATGAACACGACGGCAACCGGCGCGATTTCCTGTACTACGCAACGGCGGGTGCAGGTGCAGTAGCGGTAGGTGCTGCCGTCTGGCCGCTGGTCAATCAGATGAACCCCTCGGCGGACGTTAAGGCGCAGTCGTCGATTCGCGTCGACGTGTCAGGCGTGGCGCCGGGCACACAGTTGACCGTGAAATGGCTGGGCAAGCCCGTGTTCATCCGTCTGCGCACCGAGGCCGAAGTGGCCGCGGCGAACGAGGTTGATCCGGCAACGCTGCCCGATCCGATTGCGCGCAACGCGAATATCGCGGCTGATGCGCCCGCCACCGATCCGAACCGGTCGCTGGTTCCGGCCGGCGGCGACGCAGGTGCCGACAGCGAATGGTTGGTGATGATGGGCGTTTGTACGCACCTGGGCTGCGTGCCTCTGGGCGATGCAGGCGACTTTGGCGGCTGGTTCTGCCCCTGCCACGGTTCACACTACGACACTGCGGGCCGTATCCGCAAAGGGCCAGCACCGCAGAACCTTCCGGTTCCTGTGGCTGAATTCGTGGACGCAACCACGATTAAACTGGGTTAAGGGAAGGGAACGCAATGTCTGGAATTCCTCACGACCATTACGAACCGAAAACCGGTGCAGAAAAATGGCTTCACAGCCGTCTGCCCGTTGTTGGTTTGCTGTACGACACATTGATGATCCCCACACCCAAGAACCTGAACTGGATGTGGATCTGGGGCATCGTTCTGGTGTTCTGCCTGGTCTTGCAAATCGTCACCGGCATCGTTCTGGTGATGCACTATACACCGCACGTCGATCTGGCGTTCGCGAGTGTCGAGCATATCATGCGTGACGTGAACGGCGGCTATATGCTGCGCTATATGCACGCAAACGGCGCTTCGCTGTTCTTTGTGGCTGTCTATGCCCACATCTTCCGCGGTCTGTACTACGGGTCCTACAAGGCCCCGCGTGAGATCACGTGGATCATCGGCATGCTGATCTATCTGCTGATGATGGCAACCGGCTTTATGGGCTATGTTCTGCCCTGGGGTCAGATGTCGTTCTGGGGTGCCACGGTTATTACCGGTCTGTTCGGCGCGATCCCGTTCATTGGTGAAGGTCTGCAAACCTTCCTGCTGGGCGGGCCAGCCGTGGACAACGCCACGCTGAACCGTTTCTTCAGCCTGCACTACCTGCTGCCCTTCCTGATCGCGGGTCTGGTCATCGTTCACGTCTGGGCCTTCCACTCGACCGGCAACAACAACCCCACGGGCGTTGATGTGCGCAAAGGGTCGAAAGAAGAAGCCGAGAAAGACACGCTGCCCTTCTGGCCCTATTTCGTGATCAAGGACCTGTTCGCGCTGGCCGTCATTCTGGTGGTGTTCTTTGCGGTCGTCGGTTTCATGCCGAACTACCTGGGTCACCCGGACAACTACCTGGAAGCCAACCCGCTTTCGACACCTGCGCACATCGTGCCGGAATGGTACTTCCTGCCGTTCTACGCGATCCTGCGGGCGTTCACTTCGGAAGTGTGGGTCGTTCAGATTGCGTCCTTCGTGACCGGTGGCATCATCGACGCCAAGTTCTTTGGTGTTCTGGCGATGTTCGGTGCGATTGCCGTGATGGCGCTGGTGCCGTGGCTGGATACATCTTCGGTACGTTCGGGCCGCTATCGCCCGATGTTCAAGATGTGGTTCGCGCTTCTGGTCGTCGACTTCATGGCCCTGATGTGGCTGGGGGCGATGCCTGCGGAAGAGCCTTACGCCAGCTTCTCGCTGATCGCTTCGGCCTATTGGTTCGCTTACTTCCTGGTCATCCTGCCCTTGCTGGGCGTGATCGAGAAGCCGGACGCACAGCCCGCGACAATCGAAGACGACTTTGCCGCAAAAGTGGCCAAGACCGGTTCGGCCAAGGCCGACTCCGCGTCCCAGCCTGCGGAATAAGAGGATGAGCACCATGTTCAAGAAAATCGCACTTGGCGCTGCTTTGACCATTGGTCTTGCAGGGGGCGCTTATGCCGCTGGCGCAGAAGCGCATGTCGAAAACTTCGACTTTCCCTTTGACGGTCCCTTCGGCACCTATGACACCAACCAGCTGCAACGCGGGCTTCAGATCTACACCGAGGTTTGCTCGGCCTGTCACGGTCTGAAATTCGTACCTCTGCGCACGCTGGGCGACGAAGGCGGGCCACACCTGCCCGAAGATCAGGTCCGGGCCTATGCTGAACAGTTCGAGGTCTTTGACCCCGAGTTGGACGACATGCGTCCCGGCAAACCGGTGGATCACTTCCCGCATTCCCCCTTGGAGAACGCACCTGACCTCAGCCTGATGGCCAAGGCGCGTGCCGGTTTCCACGGGCCTTACGGTCTGGGGATCAACCAGCTGATGAAAGGCATCGGTGGACCCGAATATATCGCCACCCTGCTGATCAGCTACGAAGAAGCGCCCAGCTGTGCGCCCGAAGATTTCCCGGGCCACTATAACGTTGCGTTCGCATCCGGTGGCTTCCCGGAAGAGTGCAAGGACGAGGACGGGCACCATATGTACCCGGGCAGCTGGATCGCCATGGCCCAACCGCTGAGCGGCGAGGATGTCGAGTTTGCGGATGGTCACTCGAACGAACTGCACCACGAAGCGCAGGACGTTGCGGCGTTCCTGATGTGGACCGCTGAACCCAAGCTGTCGCAGCGCAAACAGGCTGGTTTTGTCGGTGTTGTGTTCCTGACGTTGCTGTCGGTTCTGCTGTACCTGACCAACAAGCGCATCTGGGCGCCGGTCAAGAAAAAGTACAAGCGCAAGGACTAATCCTGACGCCTTGGACGACATGACAAACCCCCGCGCTGGCAACAGGGCGGGGGTTTTTCGTTGTCCGGCGTTTGGTGAAGTGTGTCAGGCCAGCAGGTGACTGTCCGCCATACCTGTTATGTTGGCGGTGACAATGCTGCCTTCGGTCCGGGGCGCGTCAAAATGCACTTCGGTGAATTGCGTCGTGCGGCCCATATGCGGGCTTTCCATGAGGATCTGGTGGGTGCGGCCCACCTGTGCGCTCAGGTGGCGCTGAACCTGCGCAGCACCCGCCGCACGCAGCCGTGCGGCGCGTTCCTTGATCGCGCGTCCGTCCACCTGCGGCATGCGCGCCGCAGGGGTTCCGGGGCGGGGGGAGTAGGGAAAGACGTGCAGCCACGTCAGGTCGCACTCCTCGACCAGCGCCAGCGCGTTTTCGAAATGCGCCTCGGTCTCGGTCGGAAATCCTGCGATGATGTCGGCCCCGAACGTCATGTCTGGCCGCAGCGCGCGCGCCTCTTGGGCAAAGCGGATGGCATCGCCGCGCAAATGCCGCCGTTTCATCCGTTTCAGGATCAGGTCGTCGCCGTGTTGCAGCGACAGGTGCAGGTGCGGCATCAACCGCTGTTCGGTGGCAATCGCCTGCATCAGCGCCTCGTCCACCTCGATCGAATCGATCGAGCTGATTCGCAGGCGCGGCAGGTCGGGGACCAGTTTGAGAATACGCATCACCAGATCGCCCAGACGCGGCGCGGCAGGCAGGTCGGCGCCCCAGGACGTCAGATCGACGCCAGTTAGCACCACCTCGTTATAGCCACGGTCCACCAGACGCTTGATCTGATCCACCACGACCCCCGCAGGCACCGAACGCGAGTTGCCGCGACCGTAGGGAATGATGCAGAAGGTACAGCGGTGGTCACAGCCGTTCTGGACCTGCACATAGGCGCGGCTGCGGGTGCCGAAACCGTCGATCAGGTGGCCTGCGGTTTCCGTCACCGACATGATGTCGTCGACCTGCACAGGTTCGGTGCCAAAGTTGCCGGCAAGACCGGACCATGTGTTCGCCTGCATTTTTTCGGTGTTGCCGATCACCGCATCGACCTCGGCCATGTTGGCAAAGGTGTCCGGCTCGGTCTGCGCGGCGCAGCCGGTCACGATCAGGCGGGCGTTCGGATTTGCCTTGCGCAGCTTGCGGATGTCCTGACGGGCCTTGCGCACCGCCTCGGCGGTGACGGCGCAGGTGTTGACCACCACGGCGTCTTGCAGGCCTGCGCCCTCGGCCAGCTCCTTCATCGCCTCAAGCTCGTAAGCGTTCAGGCGGCAGCCGTGATTCGAGAAGATCGGGGCGCTCATGTCAGGCTGTCCAGAAATGCCTGCGTCAGTTCGCCCGAAAAGACGTGCATCGTGGCACCGGTCATCCAGACGCCATCGTCGCGCCATTCGACGCGCAGTTGCCCGCCGTCCAGATCAATGACCACATCACGCCCTGTCAGGCCACGACGTGCCGCTGCCACGGCCGTGGCGCAAGAGGACGAGCCAGAGGCCAGCGTCAGCCCCACGCCACGTTCCCAGACGCGCATACGGATGCGGTCGGGACCGGTGATCTGCGCCACCTGTACGTTCGTGCGTTGCGGGTACAGCGGATGGTGTTCAATGCGGGGCCCAAGATCCGCCAGATCCACGGCTTCGGCGTCGTCCACGAAAAAGGTGCAGTGCGGATTGCCCATGCCGGTTGCGGTCGGCGCGCCGTCAATGGGCAGTTCCAGCGTGTCCATTTCATGCGCCAGCGGAATCTCGTCCCAATCCAGTTGTGGATGGCCCATGTTGACCGAGGTGATTCCATCGCCCATGTCCCGCGCGGCCAGATCGCCACGATCCGTGGTCAGGTGCAGTGTCTTGGCGCCGGATTCGTCCATCAGGTAGCGCGCGATGCAGCGTGTCGCATTGCCGCAGGCGGCCGACAGCGATCCGTCCGAATTGTAAAAGGTCAGGTGCGCGTCACCGGCCCCGTTGCCGATCACGGCCAGCTGGTCGAATCCCACACCACGGTGCCGGTCACCCAAGGCTTGGGCCAATGCAGGCGTGATCGCCACGTCATGCGCGCGCGCGTCAACGACCACAAAGTCGTTGCCCAGCCCGTGCATCTTCATGAAGGGCAAATTTGTTCGAGAATCCTGTGCCATTTCGCGCATATAACCCCGCACCTGAAATGAATCCAGTACTCGGCAAATAAAGTTGGTGAATAGGGCTTGACCACCCCGCCAACTCTTTCTAGTTAGGCCGCCTAGTGGGCCGTTAGCTCAGTTGGTAGAGCAACTGACTTTTAATCAGTAGGTCGTTGGTTCGAACCCAACACGGCTCACCACTAGATCTAAAAATGCAAGCAATCTTGGCTGGGTTTCATCCCGGTCAGGTTGCTTGCTTTTTGGTTTGGAGCGGCGTGACGCGCCCGTATTTGCGCCAAACATCCTTTCAATGGAAATCCCGGCTTGGGAACAGGCGTTTGGCCTGTTCGCGCGGGTGATGGGCGGCCGCTTTGTGACGTGGTCTGGGGGCGTCGTCGGCCTGGGGCTGGGTGATTCCCACGGCGTCGTCACGCGGATGGCCAAGCTCCGAAAGCTTGTGGGACAGATCCTCGATATGTTCGGCGATAAGATGCACGACAATGCCCTCGCGCTCTAACCGGCCAGTCACCCGCAACAGCCGCCCGCCCATGACGACACGCCGAAAACGTTTGTAGACCGTCGGCCAGACCACCACGTTGGAGACGCCGGTTTCATCCTCAAGCGTCAGGAAAACCACGCCCGACGCGGTCCCGGGACGCTGGCGTGTGATGACCAGGCCACAAACAGAGGTGCGTTTCAGTGGCGCGACGGGCAAACGGTCATGCGGCGTCAGGTCGGGAATCATCGGGCGCAACAATTCCATCGGATGGGCGCGCAGGGTCAGGCGGATCGAGATGTAATCCTCTACGACCTCTTCACCCAGATGCATGGTTGGCAGATGCACCTCGGGCTCGTGAATGTTTTCGCCGCTCAGCGGGTCGGCGAACAGCGGCAACGGTTTCGGCGCGCGAATCGCGCGGACCTGCCACAGGGCGTCGCGCCGCGTCAGCCCCATGCCGATAAAGGCATCCGCCTCTGCCAGCCGTTCCAGCACCGATGGCGCGATGCCGGCACGCAGCCAGACGCTCTCGGGGTCCTGATACCCATTGCCCCGCGCCGCTTTAAGCCAGCCTGCGTCCTCCTCGCGGAATCCTTTGATCTGGCGAAAGCCAAGGCGCAGCGCCAACATGCCATCGGCGCGGCGCTCCAGGCGGTTGTCCCATTCCGAATGATTGACGCAGACCGGCCGCACCTCGACGCGGTGATCGCGCAGATCACGCACGATCTGCGCCGGCGCGTAAAATCCCATCGGTTGCGAGTTCAGCAGCGCACAGGCAAACACCGCCGGATGATGGCATTTCAGCCAGGACGAAATATAGGTCAGCATGGCAAAGGCTGCGGCGTGGCTTTCGGGGAATCCGTAATCGGCAAAGCCTTCGATCTGCGCGAAACAGGCTTCGGCCACGTCTTGGGCATAGCCGTTGTTCATCATGCCCCGGACAAAGCGGTCACGGTGTTCGCCAATGGTGCCCAGACGCCGGAACGTGGCCAGCGAGCGGCGCAGCTTGTCGGCCTCTTCCGCGGTATAGCTCGCGCCCACGATCGCTATCTGCATGGCTTGTTCCTGGAACAGTGGCACGCCAAGCGTCTTGCGGGTCACCTCTGCAAGCGCGGGACCAAAGGGTTCGGGCGCTTCCAGCCCCTGTCGCCTGCGGATGTAGGGTTTGACCATGCCGCCTTGGATCGGGCCGGGGCGCACAATGGCGACTTCGATCACCAGGTCGTAGAATGTTGCGGGTTTCATCCGGGGCAAAAAATTCATCTGTGCCCGGCTTTCGACCTGAAACACCCCCACCGCATCGGCCCGTTGCAGCATCTCATAGGTGGCGCGATCTTCCTGCGGCACGGTGTCGAGCGTCAGGTGCATGTCTTGGTGATCCGCCAGCAACTCAAAGCTTTTGCGCAGGCAGGTGAGCATCCCGAGCGAGAGAATATCGATCTTCAGGATATTCAGCGCGTCGATGTCGTCTTTGTCCCATTCGATCACTGTACGGTCCTCCATCGCGGCGTTCTCGATGGGGCACATTTCGTCCAGTCGTCCGCGCGTGATGACAAACCCGCCGACATGCTGGCTCAGGTGGCGCGGAAAGCCGATGACCTCGCCGATGAGTTTGAGCGTCTGCGCCAGCCGCAGATCTGTCGGGTCCAGACCAATCGCCCTGACCCGGTCCATATCGACCCCCGCGTTGGACATGCCCCAGATGTCGCCCGAGAGCCGCGCCGTGATGTCCTGGGACAGGCCCATGACCTTGCCCACCTCGCGGATTGCTGCGCGTGTGCGGAAATGGATTACCGTGGCGCAAAGTCCGGCACGGTGGCGGCCGTATTTCTCATAGATCCACTGGATCACCTCTTCGCGGCGTTCGTGTTCGAAATCCACGTCGATGTCGGGCGGTTCGCCGCGATGGCGTGAGATGAAGCGTTCGAACACCATGCCGATCATATCGGGGCTGACATCGGTGATGCCCAACAGGTAACAGAGAATCGAATTGGCCGCAGAGCCGCGCCCCTGGCACAGAATGCCACGGCTGCGCGCCTCTTGAACGATATCATGTACGGTGAGGAAATAAGGCGCATAGCGAAGCTCGTCGATCAGCGACAGTTCCTTTTGCATCAACTGATGCACGCGCGCGGAGGCGCCATTCGGATAGCGCCGTTTCACCCCCTCATCGGCCAGGCGTGCAAGGCGGGCCTGCGGCGTTTCCCCTTCGGACATCTCGTCGGGGTACTCATAGCTTAGCTCGGACAGGTCAAACCCACAGCGCGCCGCGATTTCCAGGCTGCGTTTCAGCGCCGCCGGATACCGGTGATAAAGCCGCGCCATGTCGGACGCGCCTTTGAGGCGGCGCTCGGCATTGGGCAGCGCCTTGGTGCCGATCTGGTCAATGGTGATCCCTTCACGCAGGCAGGTAAGCACATCCGCAAGCTGACGGCGTTTGCCGTGATGCATAAGGACATCCCCCACCGCCACCATCGGCGCAGCGCACCGCTGTGCCATGGCGGCACAGGCATCGAACCACCCCTGATCGGAACCGTCGTAACGTGGTGCGACCCCGAGAAAGACCGCACCGGGAAACCGACGTGCGAGCCGTTGTACAGGGGCCCGCGCGCGGCTCAGATCAGCAGGAGGCAGAGCGATCAGGATCATCCCCCGGCACCCCGCCTCCAGGTCCTGCATATCAAGGTGACACTCGGCCTTTTCCGCCCGCCGTTTGCCAAGGGTCAAAAGCCGTGACAGCCGGTGATAGGCCGCGCGGTCTGTCGGCAAGGCCAGCCAGTCCACCGGGCAATCGCGCAGCACAAGACGGCTGCCGACGATCAATTTGGGAAGATGGGGCGTTCCGGTATTGTACAGGTCCTGTGGCTGCCCGATCTTTTCACGCGAGGAGGGATCAACCTGATGCAGCGAACGCACAGGCAAGGGTTGTGATGTTTCCTCGTGCAGGGTTTTCAACGCAGAATAGGCCCGTACGACGCCAGCAAGCGTATTGCGGTCGGTGATCGCAATGGCCCCCAGCCCCAGTTCCGCAGCCCGCAGCACAAGCTCCTCGGGATGCGAGGCGCCGGTGAGAAAGGTGAAGTTGGTTGTCACACAAAGTTCCGCATAGCCCGCCCTGTCGCGATCCCAAGGTATCGTTTCGGGCCGGGCGGCTTTGGTCTGTTTCTGATCGTGAACAGCCTCGGTCATGTGAATTCCCCCTGCACGAACCAGCCGGGGTTTTGCGGGGTATAGAACAGCCACAGCCGCCGCCCCTCACGCGTGTCCACCTTCCAATAATCGCGCACTCCGCTGCGCCATTTGTCATCCGGCAGCCACCATTCCGGCGCGATCCGTTCGGGACCGGTGGCGCGACCTGTTGTCAGACGCATACGCCGCCAGCGGAATTGCGCGGGTGGCTGCGATCCACTGGCCGAAATCGACTCGGGGGGAAACAGGCACAGCGGACGGGACCGTCGCACGCTCCAGCCCCGCTCGGGCGTGCTGTAGGCTGCGGGTGCAATGGAAAAGGCACGCTCGGGGATATGGCTGTCGGCGGGCAGGAACCGCTGGACATTCTCCAGCCCGATCCGTGTGCCGATGCGCGTGATCAGATCGTTCAACTGATCGGGCGAGCTTTGACGGCTGCCGATCTGTTGGGCCGGGAGCGGTTCGACCAACGTGGCTTCGATCCGTATTTGGTCGATGCCGAACCCCGCAGCGACCTCACCCACGCCCCGCACGAACAGCGGCAGAATGCGGGTCGGGTCGTGCATCGGCGCGGCAAGGCGCAGTTCGACCTGTTGGCGTCCCTGATCAACCCGGCGCAGGGTAAGGCAAAGCCTGCGCGCGCCCATCTCCTGCGCTTTGAGCTTGTCACACAAGGGTATAAGCAGCCGTGCGGTGACCCCCATCACGTCCTCGGTCAGCCCGATCGGCTCGGGCAGGCTCATCCGTGTCGCGTAATGCGGCGGCTCGCCTTCGGGGCTGATGGGTTCGGACACATGCCCCAATGCCTGATCAAGTCGCAGCATCAGTTCCGGGCCAAAACGGCGGGCCAGCGGTGCGCGGGCAGTGCTGGCAAGATCGCCGATACGGCGCAGGCCAAGACGTTGCAGCGCGGTGGCCATCCGGTCCTCGATCCGCAGCGCTGCAACGGGCAGTTCCGTCAGCGGGCTGTGCGGATTGCCAAAATGCGCACGCGCCCATGCCGCACCACGGGTTTCGCCCAGTCCAAGCCGCAGTTCCAGCCCGGCACGCTCGCATCGGGCGTGCATATCGGCCAGCATCCCGGGCTCACCGCCCAAAAGATGCACCGCGCCCGTGACATCAAGCACCAGCCCGTCCGCGCCCTCGTAGCCCACCCAGGGACAGTAGCGCGTCGCCCAGCGGCGCAGGACCGCCAGGAAAGGCGCGTCGAGATCGGGGCGTGCGGGTTGGCTGATCAGGTCGGGACAAAAGGCGCGGGCATCGGCAAAGCTCATATCCCGGCTCAGGCCCACCCGCTCGGCAGCGCGATTGAGGCAATAAATCCGTTCGGTGTTATCGGCCTTGAGCGTCAGCGCGAAGGGGCCGTCAACCGGACGTGCCCGAAGAACCCGGTCGCTCGCCAACCGGGGAAACCACATCGAGACGACTCGTTTGTTGATTCCATCGAACATGCCAGACACCAAGTGTTCCTGATTTGTTCTTGATAGTTTCCCACCGCATCAGAGTCGAGTCTTGCCGTTCCGGTTCGAATACCGGGGTGGCGCGCCAACGGGTTTCCGAGGCGTTCGAACCCATATTCTCGGGGATGATGCACACCCCCGTCGTTCCGCCCGCTTTTGCCGCCAGTTGAACCCGCCGCCCCTCGCGCAGATCAAGCGGGCGGGTTATTTCCAGGACAACATAAGGCAGTGCGCCGTCCTTGAGAGCCTCTTCGGCCACGGCAAGTGCGTCCATCTGGTCCTTTGGCCGTGCCAGCAAAAGCTGCGAGGGATCAAAAAGCGGCAATAGACCCTGCGGCGTCAGAGTGTCAGGCAGCCATGCCTCGCGTATCCAAAGCACCGGCCCCCGCGCGGCCATTGCGGCAAACCCCATGGCGCCGGCTCCGCAGACCTCGTGGACACGGGCAGGGCGCAGGGGGAAAAGGGTGTGAAGCGCGACTCGCATGGGGTGAGAACATAAGCGGAACACGCGGATGCATCAATGAGCATGCTCGGTTTGCGTGGCTTAGGCTCTGGACCAGTGTCGCTCAAGGCGACCAGCCTCCAAGCGGCGGGCTGGTCGTCTTGTCCGGTTAACGCTCAGGCGGTGCGCCCGGCGAACTGGGTGACGGTGATTTTCGCGTCCTCCAGTGCGCTGCGCACTTCGGCGGCGATGTGCACAGCCGTCGGCGTGTCGCCGTGCAAACAGATCGTGTCGATGGGCGTTTCAATATGTTTGCCTGAATCGGTGATGATCGCCTGGGCCTTGACCATATCCACCATACGCTGCCCTGCGACCTTGGGGTCGTGGATCACCGCGCCGGGGATCGACCGGTCGACCAGCGTGGCATCGTCGTTATAGGCGCGGTCGGCGAAGATCTCGCAGGCGAACTTGCAGCCCAGACTGCGCACGGCACGTTCCTGAGCGGTGGCGGCCAGCACCATCACGATCAGGTTTTCATCCACCGAAAGCGCCGCCTCGTAACAGGCGCGGGCCATGTCTTCGTCTTCGGATGTCATGTTGCCCAAGGTGCCGTGCAGCTTCACATGGCGCACTTTCGCACCCAATGCGGCGGCCATGCCCAGCGAGGCACCGACCTGACAGCGGATCGAGTTTTGCAGCGATCCGGTGGGCATCTGGATGCGGCGGCGCCCAAAGCCCTGTAGGTCTGGAAAGCCGGGGTGCGACCCGATACCAACGCCGTTTTGCAACGCGATGCCCATGGTGGTGGCCATCACGTCGGGGTCACCCGCGTGCGCCCCGCAGGCGATGTTGGCCGATGTCACGGTGGTCAGCAGGCTGGCGTCGTCGCCCATTTTCCAGGGGCCAAAGCTTTCGCCCATATCGGCGTTCAGATCCACTTGCATGGCAATGTTCCTTTATTCAAACGGGTCGGCCTGCGCCGAGATGGCCCCGCTGACCAGTTGGTAGGACAGCAGGTCGGATATGTCGTTGATGTCGCGCACCAGCGGTTGCGCCTTGGCGGCCAGACCGGCGCGGGCCTTGGCGTCTTGCTGCTGGATGGCGACGGCTTCGTCCAGTGTGATGAACTGGAACGTGATCTGCCCGCCCGCAGGGGTCTGGGCCATGCGCGGCAGGTCGGCGGGGATGACCGTCCCGATGCGGGGATAGCCGCCGGTGGTCTGGCTTTCGCACATCAGCACAAAGGGCGTGCCGTCGCCGGTGATCTGAATGTCGCCCTGCACGATGACTTCGGACACGATGGTGCGCATCCCCTGGGCGGCAAACCCCTCGCCGTCATGTTCCATACGGATGCCCTGACGGTTGGCGCGGGGATCGCGTTTGAATGCGGTGGCCTCGAACCGGGCGCGTTCCTCGGGCGGGAAGTGGTTGGTTTGCACCGACGGGACGATGCGCACGGTGCCACCGTCGAATCGTTTGTCGCGGGGGAGGTAGTACCCGGTGCGCGTGCCGGTGTCGGGCAGGGCGGGCAGGGTGTCCCCCTTGGCGATCAGCTTGCCCAGACCCGCGGACATATGGCCGCCACGTGCCCCCATGCGTACCGGTGCGTCAAATCCGCCGCCGATGTGCAGATAGGCATAGCTGCCCGACCGTGCAGCGCCGATGGTCAGGCGTTGGCCTGCTTCCATCTGATGCACCGCATTCCAGGCGGCGGTCGCGTCGTCGATGCGGGCGGTCATATCCGCGCCGGTCAGGGCAATGCGCAGCGGTGCTGTCGCCTCGAACACTCCGCCGACGCTGGCGATTTCCAGAACCGCGCAGTCGGGGGACTGTTTGAGCAGGGCAGCACCCTCGTACACCGCCAGCGTGTCGATCGCGCCGCCACGGGTCAGGCCCGAGGCGATGTAGCCGGGACGTCCCAGATCCTGAAATCCGGCGGCGGGGCCGATCTGGATGACCTTCAGGGCGGCGGTCATGGCAGTGCCTCCCACGTGGCACCGCCTGCGCCGTCAGCGTTGTTGGCAGCGATGGTTTTGTAATCGGCGGGTGTTGTTGCATGGAACAGCAGTTCATCCCCCGGTGACAGCGGGAAAGGTTCGTCCGCCTTGGGCCGGAAGGTGTGGAACGCGGTCTGCCCCACATGACGCCAGCCGGTCGGCGTGTCGTTGGAAAACAGGCACAGCTGGCGCACAGCGGCGACCAGTGCCCCGCGCGGGATGTTGGGGCTGAGCGTGCCCAGACGCGGGATGTTCCAATGCTCGCCCAGCGTGCCCAGATAGGGCTGTCCGGGAGCAAATCCGATGGTGATCACACGCATACGGGTGCTGGTCAGTTCCGCGATGGCATCCTGTGGGGACAGGCCTGCGGCCTCGGCGGCCTCGTCCAGTTGCGGGGCCAGATCGCCACCGAAAACCGCCGGAATATGCCACAGCTTGCGCCCCTCGGGCAGGGGGGCCGCGAACCAGTCACGGGTGGCCAGCAGATCGGTCAGCTGTTCGGTGATGGTGGCGGCGGAATGCTGCGCCAGATCGGTGCGGAAAAAGGCCGAGATCAGCGAAGTGGCGCTTTCCTGCACCCAGTCCCAGCCCTGGGCGTCGACAGCCGCACGAAAGGCCAGCGCGGCACGGTTGGCGGTGTCATCCAATGCTTCGGCAAAGGTGACGAGGACGCCGGAGAGGCCGACCGTATGAATCGTTGGATAGGTGTTGGACATAGTCGGACACTACCTTTTCTCCGGGTGGGTGCAATCGTTGTCGTAAGAGGGGGGCCAGCCCCCCGGCCTTCGGCCTCCCCCCGGAGTTTTTCGGGCAAGATGAAGGATCAGAGCGGCGTGCGTAGCCAGTCCGGTGCAAAGTCGATTTCGCTCACCCCGGCGAGGTTCAGAATGCGGTTTAACTCTGCCATCAGGGCAGCCGTGCGCCCCTTGCCCCAGCGGATACCACGTTCGGGCCAGCAGGCGCGGACCCTGAGCGTATCTTCCGCGCGAAAAGCCTTCATGTCGATGCGGCCCACCAGCCGGTCACCTTCGAGGATCGGAAAGACATAGTAGCCATAGGTGCGTTTGGGTTCCGGGACGAACACCTCGATCCGGTAGTGAAAACCGAACAGTTGCTCGGCGCGTTTGCGGTCGCGCAAGGCGGGATCAAAGGGGCTGAGGATGCGCAGGCGCGGGCTGGGCGGGCTGTGGAGCGCCGGATCTTCGGGCAGGTCTGGGCGGGCATAGGCGGCGCGCAGGCTGCCGTCGGCGTTCTGAATGTCCACAGGGATAATGGTGCCGCGCGCCAGCGCCTGTTTGACCCACACCTGCGCCTCGGCAGGGCGGATGTGGCCCCAGAAGGCGGCCAGTTCGCTGTGCGAGGCAAAGCCGAGGCGGTCCAGCGCCTGTGAACAACACCAGTCGATGGTTTGCTCGGTGTCCGGCGCGTTGGCGGGATCGGCCAGCGCCGTGTCGATCACGCGCTCGGTCAGGTCATAGCGTTTCTGGAACCCGCTGCGCCCGGTGACGGCCAGCGCGCCAGACCGCCACAGGTATTCCAGCGCGGTCTTGGACGGGTGCCAGTCCCACCAGCCGCCCGAGCCTTTCTTTTCATCCGTGCCCACATCCGATGAGGAACACGCCCCGTTGTCGCGGATGTGGTCCAGCACCGTCTGGTATTGTGCCTCGAACCCGGCGCGACGGTCCTTGCTCCACGCCTTTTTCAGCCGCTCGGCGTCGCGTGTGCGGCGCATGTGCCAGTGAGGATAAAACTCGATGGGAATGACGGCGGCGTCATGGGTCCAGTGTTCAAACAGGGCGCGATCACGGGTGTAGAGCGTGTCGAGCGATCTGGCCCGGTAGCGGGGGCGGCGGGCGAACAGGATCAGGTCGTGGGCGCGGGCCACGGTGTTGATGCTGTCCAGCTGGACAAACCCCAGACGGGTGATCAGCGATTTCAAAGCGTCGCCGTGGGCCGCCCCCTGCGGGGGTTCGTGCAAGGCATGGCGGTCCAGAAAGACCCGCCTTGCGCTGGTGTTGTCAATAACGGGCCGCGTCACACGCGGCGGCGGCGCAACGTATCGCCAAGACTGAGCTTGGGCGTGAGGGTGATTTTCTGCGGCTCGGTCGGCGCGCCCTCCTGCCCGTGGTCGCGGATGATCTCGGCGGCGGCGCGGCCTATCTCGAGGCGGCAGGCGTCCATTGTCGCCAGCTGGCGCGGCAGACCCTGAAGCAGTTCAACGCCGTTGAAGCCGGCCAGGCCGATCTGTCCGGGCACGTCGATGCCCTGATCCAGCAAGTACAACAGCCCGCCTGCGCCAATCATGTCGTTGGAATAGTACAGGAAATCCAGGTCAGGGCTGCGGTCCAGCATCGCCTTGGTCATCTCGCGGCCCTTGGCCAGCGCCGAGCCGCCAGAGTAAAACTCGCGGTCCTCGATTTCGATGCCGGCCTTGGCCAGATGTTCGGTAAACCCCTCGAACCGTTTGCGCGCACGGTGGTCCAGCGGCATCTTGGTGCCCATGAAGCCGATGTGCTGATAACCCTGTTTCAGGATCGCGCGGGCCATTTCGGCACCTGCGCGACGGTGCGAAATGCCCACCATTGAATCGACACAGCGCCCGTCGGTGTCCATGATCTCGACCACGGGAATGCCTGCGTTCATCATCATGGCGCGGGCAGCGTCCGTGTGTTCCAGCCCAGCGATGATCACACCCGATGGCCGCCAGGACAGCATCTCGTACAGCACCCGCTCTTCTTTCTCGGGCAGATAGTCGGTGACACCCACGACCGCTTGCAGCGGTGTGTCGTCCAGGATCTGGTTGATGCCGGTCAGCACTTCGGGGAACACCATGTTGCCCAGCGACGGAATGATCACCGCCACAAGGTTGACCCGCTTCGACGCCAGCGACCCCGCGATCTGGTTGGGCACGTAGCCCAGCGTCGTCGCTGCTTCGAGCACTTTTTTGCGTGTCGCTTCAGAGACATCACCGCGATTGCGCAACACGCGGCTGACGGTCATTTCGGAAACCCCCGACGCTTCGGAAACGTCACGCAGGGTGAGAGGGCGCTGGGGGCGGTCGGTCACAAAAGCCATCCTGTTGTCATGTCGGGATCAGTAAGCCCCAGCCGCACAAAAGGTGCAAGTCTGCTCGGTCGTTTGGTGACAAAGGAAGCAAGAGGCGCTATGCGTCTGCGCGGCGGCCCCGTGGCTCAACTGGATAGAGCAGCCCCCTCCTAAGGGGCAGGTTGCAGGTTCGAATCCTGCCGGGGTCACCAAAATGCAATTATCCTTGAGGCCTGACTTGCTTGCATGCTTTGCGGAGCGACCTGCGCAATCAGGGCGCTTTAGGTACGTGCACGGTCCAGTGGGAAGGTGACAGGCTCGAGCAGTTCTATGATGACGCCTCCGGGACCTTCGAAGATGGCGTTGCGCACGTTCACCGCGGGGGTGCCGAGCGCCAGTGATTCAGCCTGTGTCAGTCGCGTTGCCCCTGCTGCAATGATGTGGCGGCTGGCGTTGCGCAGATCACTCACCGCCAGGCACATATGCGCCAAGGCACCGGTTGCGACCTCTTGGCCCGGCGTGGCGCTCACGCCCTGCATCGGGATGGCGGCGTCCAGATCAAAGAGTTCGATCCAACTGCGCGCGTCGGCGCTTTGCATCATGACGGCGGTGTCGATTTTATATTCTGGCAAGTGCCAATGGTGGACCTTTTCGTAGCCGAGGGCCTGAAAAAAGGTCACGGCTTGTTCCAGGTCCGGTGCGCGCAGGGCGACGTGATGCAGGCCGATGAAGGGTTGATTGGTCATGGGAGCCTCTCTTATTTACAAGAGGCATACTGTGCGGAAGGGACCTGTGTGGACCAGTCTGACAATTTTGACATAGCCGCGCGCGGCTGGACGACTGTGCAGGGGCGCAACCGTGATGCCTTGCACGGATGGTGCGATCTCGCCGTGGGGGTGCAGGCGGTGCGGGGGCAGTGGAAAGCGTCGATCATCGTTGCGCTTTCCGAAGGCGCTGCCTGCCTGCCACAGTTGCAAAAGCGTTTGCCCGATGCCGCCCGCCGCGTGCTGGTGCGGGCGTTGCGACAGCTTGCGACCGATATGCTTGTTGTGCGGACCGAAACGACACAGGTGACATATACGCTGACACCGGACGGTGCCGCGCTGGCTGACATCCTGCGCGCGCTGGCCGAATGGCAGGCGCTGCGCGGGTAAACGGGGTCAGTTCTTCAGTGTGTAGCTGGGCAATTGCTGGAACGCGTCTTTCAACGCGTCGCCCCAACCGTTCGAGATCGCCTGATAGACGCTGTCGGTGGCGTCGATGCGCGTCAGGCGCATGGGGTTCAGGCTGTCGCGGTCATAGATCATCAGATCAAAGGGCAGGCCGACGCTGAGGTTTGATTTGACCGTCGAGTCGAAGGACACCAGCAAAAGTTTCACCGCGTCCTCAAAGCTCATCTCGCGGTCATATGTCCGCACAAGGATGGGCTTGCCATACTTGGTTTCACCGATCTGGAAGAACGGCGTGTCGTCTGTGATCTCGATAAAGTTGCCTTCGGGGTAGATCAGGAAGATTGTCGGTTTGCCGGTGCCGATCTGGCCGCCCAGAATGACCGACGCGCGGAACTGGTCCACTGCTCCCTGTCCGTTGGGGGACGAATTCACGATCACTTCGTTCAGGGTTTCGCCGACCAGACGGGCGACCTGGAACATGGTCGACTGGCGCAGGATCGACGGATCGCGTTCCTCGGCGGTCTTGGAGCGTTCTTCCAGCAGGCTGATCATCGCCTGCGTGGTGGCAAGGTTGCCTGCCGTCATCAGAACGATGGACCGCTCGCCGGGTACGTCAAAGCTGAACATTTTGCGGGTCACGGCAAAGTTGTCGACGCCGGCACTTGTGCGCGTGTCGGCCATAAAGACCAAGCCTTTATCAAGCCGCATCCCAACGCAGTAGGTCATTTTGCAAAATCCAAAGAAGGTTCGTTGACCGTGATTACTGCTGGACCTGCAAAGACACAATCATCGATTCGTCGGCAGAGCCCATTCGCATGCCTTCGATGGGAGATGCTTCTTTTGCGTCACGGCCCACGGCGATGCGGATATAGCGTTCGTCCGGCGAAATGCCGTTCGAAACGTCAAAGCCGACCCAGCCCAGCGTGTCCAGATGCACCTCGGCCCAGGCGTGGCTGGCGTCCTGATCGACCTGATCGTCCATCATCAGATAACCCGAGACATAGCGCGCGGGCAGGCCCGCCAGCCGGGCTGCCGCGATGAAAATTTGCGCATGGTCCTGACACACGCCCTTGCCACCAGCCAGTGCCTCTTCGGCGGTGGTGGTGGCGTCGGTGTGGCCGGATTCGTAGGGCACCGCTTTCAGGATCGCGGCAGACAGCGCATGCAGGCCGGTCAGCAAGTCGTCATGTTTGTCCAGCGTGCGGGCAAATGCCTTGATCTTGGGGCCTGCTTCGGTCGTCGATGTGGGCATCCGCAGCAGGTAAAGCGGAACGCGGCCATAGACCTTGCCAAAGACGCCGTGGGTGTCTTCGGTGTTGATGGTGCCCTGTGCGGTGATCTCGACCGCGTCGCCTTCGGGCGTGATCGAAACCAGGTCCGTCAGGTTGCCGTGGTGATCGGTATACGAACACTCGATCTTGCCGCCGGTGACGGTCAGGGTCCAATCCGAGACAGATTGCATGTGCGACGCCACCGGCCGCAGCCGGATCTTTTGCAGCCCGTAGATGACAGGTGCGTCATAGGCATAACGGGTCGTGTGCGTGACGTGCAATTGCAACTGATGTGTCCTGTCTGTGGTTAATAGTTGAAACGATAGTCTTTTTCGATCTGCGCGCCCAGTGCGCCGACATCCGAGATGATCGTGCCCAGAACGTCGTGCAGGCCTTCTTCGATGATCGAATGAATGTCGCGTCCTTTCAGCCGTGCAGCCAGTCGGTCGGCCATGTCATGCGACGGGCGGCGGTCATCGTATTCTTCGGCCAGGTAATCAAGGTTTTCGACAATCTGGCCCGCGCAGAAGGCCAGTGACCGGGGCATCCGCCGGTCCAGCACCAGGAAGTTGGCGATATTGGTGGCGGTATAGTCCTCTTCCACGGCCCAGCGATAGGACCGGTGCGCCGAGACGGAGCGCAGCAGGGTTTCCCACTGCACGTTGTCCATGCGGCTGCCCACCAGCGACGGCGACGGCAGCAACGTGTAATATTTCACGTCGATGATCCGTGCGGTGCTGTCCATACGTTCGATGAAGGTGCCCAGACGGCAGAAATCATAGATGTCGTTGCGCAGCATGGTGCCGTGCAGCGCACCACGCACCAGCGCCGATTGCTGGCGGATGATCGACAGCACCTCGGGCAGGTCGGTGTCGGGCACCGGGTTTTTCAGCAGTTCGGTGATCAGCATCCACGTTTCGTTCACCGCCGACCACACTTCGGTGGTCAGCGCGGTGCGCACCATCCGAGCGTTGTCGCGGGCCTGTTTGACCACGGACAGAACCGACGACGGGTTGTCGGTGTCGCGCAGCAGATAATCGATCACATTGGTGCTGTTGAATTCGGAATGTTTGGCGGTAAACCCCTGTTGGGCCGCCGAGGTCACAATGACCGATTTCCATTCGGTTGCGGTGTTTGTCGAGCGTGTCAGGGCGATGCGAAATCCGGCCTCGATCAAACGGGCGTTGTTTTCCGCCCGTTCCAGACCCCGGAACATCCAGTACAGACCGCCTGCGGTTTTTCCCAGCATATCAGTCTTCCAATACCCATGTGTCTTTGGTGCCGCCGCCCTGGCTTGAGTTCACCACAAGCGACCCTTCTTTCAGCGCAACCCGCGTCAGCCCGCCGGGTGTGATGTTGACCCCCTCGGGTGACACCAGCGCAAAGGGGCGCAGGTCGACGTGGCGCGGGGCCAGCCCGGCGTCGGTAAAGATCGGCACGGTGGACAGCGACAGCGTTGGTTGTGCGATATAATTGGACGGGCGCGCCTTCAGCTTGGCGGCAAAATCCGCAAGCTCTTGTTTGCTGGCTGCGGGGCCGACCAACATGCCGTAGCCACCCGAGCCGTGCACTTCCTTGACCACCAGATCGGCCAGGTTGTCTAGCACGTATTTGAGCGAGTCCGCTTCCGAACAGCGGAAGGTCTGAACGTTTTTCAGGATCGCCCGCTCGCCGGTGTAGAATTCGACGATGTCGGGCATGTAGCTGTAGATCGCCTTGTCATCGGCCACGCCGGTGCCCGGAGCGTTGGCAATGGTGATGTTGCCTGCGCGGTAAACGTCCATGATTCCCGGCACGCCCAGCATCGAGTCCGGGTTGAACGTCAGCGGGTCCAGAAAATCGTCGTCGATCCGGCGATAGATCACATCGATGACCTTGTGCCCCTGCGTGGTGCGCATGGCGATCCTGCCATCGACGATTCGCAGATCGTGCCCTTCGACCAGTTCGACCCCCATTTGATCCGCCAAAAACGAATGTTCGTAATAGGCCGAGTTGTGAATGCCCGGCGTGAGCACCGCCACCGTTGGGCGGCCTTCGCAGCTGGACGGGGCGCAGGCCGCCAGCGACCGGCGCAGGTTCTTGGGGTAATCGCTGACCGGCTGAACCTTGATCTTGCTGAACAGCTCAGGGAACATCTGCAACATCGTCTCGCGGTTTTCCAGCATGTAGCTGACCCCGGACGGCGTGCGCGCGTTGTCCTCCAGAACAAAGAATTCGCCCTCGCCGGTGCAGACGATATCGGTGCCGACGATGTGGGTGTAGACATCGCCCGGCGGGGTGAATCCGATCATTTGCGGCAGAAAAGCGTCGTTGTTCTGGATCAGCTCGATCGGAACGACACCCGCCCGCAGGATTTCCTGACGGTTGTAGATGTCATGCAGAAAGGCATTGACCGCACGCACCCGCTGGTCGATCCCGCGGCTGAGCTTGGTCCATTCCGCCGAGGTCAGGATGCGCGGCACCAGGTCGAACGGGATCAGCCGTTCTTCGGCATCGGCCTGTCCGTAGACGTTGAAGGTGATGCCTGTGCGGCGGAAGAAGGCTTCGGCCTCCTGGGCTTTGCGGGACAGTCGCGCGGTGTCTTGCCGCGAGAACCAAGCGTTATAATCGACATAGGGCGTGCGGACGCTGTCCTGCCCCATCATCTCGCTGAAATGCTGGCTTTGTGATGTCATGACCCAAGAGTACAGCTTTGCGGTCAATGCGCAACTGCGCCGTTATTTCGACCCTTCTAAGCCCCCTGAATTGCTTAATTTTAAGGCATGTGAAAAAGCCGCCAGCGGCGAAAACTAAACGCTGCCGTAGGGTCAATTGCGGGCGATGAGGGCAGGTGAGTTGGATGTAGAAATTCAGGGGTGAAATTCGCCCGATCCGACCGCAGCTGCATTTTTCCGACCAAGCTGTCTCACAGACCCTTGGCAAGGAACGGCCTGGCGTGGTGTGGTCTGCGGCAACCCCCCAGGCTCAGGATCGCGTCCATGACCACCGCCAGTTTTGCCCCGCCCCGACACGACAGCTATGATGTCATCCTGATCGGTGGCGCGATGTACGGATCATCCGTTGCATGGTGGCTGACGCATCTGGGGTTTGACGGCCGTATCCTGGTGGTCGAACGCGACCCCAGCTATACGATGTGCTCGACCGCGCACACCAACAGCTGCATCCGGCAGCAGTTCAGCAACGAGGTTAACGTGCGCATCTCGCAGTTCGGGGCGGATTTTGTCCAGAATATGCGCGACCATATGGGTGACCCACAGGCGCCGAACCTGCCGATCCAGTCGTTTGGCTATATGTATCTGGCCGAAACCGAAACACAGGCCGAAAACCTGAGACAGGCGCAAGCGGTGCAGGCTGCGTGTGGGGCGGGGACGCGCCACATGACCGCCGCCGAGATCAAGGCGGCCTATCCGTTCTACAACACCGATGACATCATCGCGGGCAATCACAACCTGATCGACGAAGGTTACTTTGACGGTGGCACAGTGTTCGACTGGTTCCGCAAAGGTGCACGGGCTGGTGGCGTGGAATATGTGGCGAACGAGGTGACGGGGCTGACCCTGAATGCGGCAGGCACGCAAGTGACAGGCGTGACGCTGGCCACAGGACAGGTGATTGCCTGTGGCACTGTCGTGAACGCTGCGGGGCCGCGTGCCGCGCGGGTGGCGCAGATGGCGGGCATCCCCTTGCCGGTTGAGCCGCGCAAACGCTTTACCTTTGTCTTTGCCGCAGCCCAGCGGTTGGACCGTGACCTGCCGCTGACCATCGACCCCAGCGGCGTGCACATGCGCAGCGACGGGTTATATTACATGGCAGGCTGCCCGCCAGATGAGGATGGCGCAGTTGATGCCGACGACTTTGCCCCGGATCACAGCATCTGGGAAAACAAGGTCTGGCCGGTTCTGGCCCACCGCGTGCCCCAGTTCGAGCAGATCAAGCTGGTGAATGAATGGGTCGGCCACTATGCCTTTAACACACTCGATCAGAATGCCATTCTGGGACCACATCCAGAGGTTTCGAACTTCATCTTCGTGAACGGGTTCTCGGGCCACGGCCTGCAACAATCCCCCGCAATCGGACGCGGCACCGCCGAGATGATCATACACGGGGCGTATCGGTCGCTTGACCTGACCTCATTCCACTTTGACCGGATCGCACAGGGCGCGGGCTTTGTCGAAATGGCCATCATATAAGGGACTTATCCATGCTGAACAAAATCGTACTGACAGGCGCCGCGGGCGCGCTGGGCCATGCCTTGCGCGAGCAGATGTCGAAGATGGCCAAGGAACTGGTGTCCACGGACATCGGTGAAGCGCAAAGCGATCTGTTGCCAAACGAGACCTGGGTCACCGCCGATCTGGGCGATTTCGATCCCATCCTGAAGATGATGGAAGGCGCCAGCATGGTCGTCCATTTCGGTGCCATTGCCAACGAATCCGATTTCGATTCGATCCTGCATTCCAACTTTCGCGGCACCTATAACATCTGGGAGGCCGCACGGCGGCATGGGGTGCAGCGGGTTGTCTATGCGTCTTCGATCCACGCGGTCGGGATGTATCCCAAGAACCAGCATATCGGCGTCGACACGCCGCACCGCCCCGACACGTTCTACGGGCTGGCGAAATGCTTTGGTGAAAACCTGGGCCGCATGATGTGGGAGAAAAACGGGATCGAGGCGGTGTGCCTGCGCATCCTGTCCGCCGCGCCCGTGCGCAGCACGCGCGCGCTGGGCACCTGGCTGTCGATGCCCGATCTGGTGCATCTGGTGACCCGCGCGATTGACACGCCGACCACCGAATTCACGATCATTTACGGTGTGTCCAACAACGACCGCTGCCCGGTGGACAACTCGGGCGCGGCATTCCTGGGCTACAAACCGCAGGACAACGCCGAACAATTCGCCGAGGAAATCTTTGCCCAAGCGGCTCCGGCGGATCCATCCGACCCCGCGCAGACGCGCCATGCCGGACCGTTTGCGACCATTCCCTTTGGTCAGGGCGTGGACCTGAGCAATATGAGCGGCAGTCAAAAGTCAGACGATTGACCCAAGCGGGCGGCGTTTGCGCGCCGCCCCGCCGTCAGCCTTCGTTCTTCATCTCGCGCAGGGTGTCCGCGACCAAAGCATTTGCGTGGCCATGCCCCATGTTATGCTCGCTTTTCAGCCAGGCCACCAACTCCATGTGTTTGAGACCGGTTTGCGCGCGGATCAGCGCTTTCCATTCTGCGATCGGGCGGCCGTATTTTGCCTCGATAGACGGGAAATAGGACGCGGGGCCTTTAACGGCGTCTGACATGAAACACCTCTGTCATTGGGGCGATACATCGCGGATTTTCGCGGGGGTGCGGCGCGCCGTCAAGCTCAGGTTGAAAATGCAAAAGCCCCCGCAGCATGCTGCGAAGGCTTTTGCAGGATCCCGAAGGTTTCGCCGTCAGATGTCGAAAAAGATCGTCTCGTCCGGCCCTTGCAGGTGGATGTCGAACAGGTAGGTGCCATCGCCTTGTGGCTGTCCCATCAGCGTCGGCACCCGCACTTGATGTTCGATCCGTTTCAGCACCGGATCGGCGGCGTTCGCTTCGGCTTCGTCGGCGAAATACATTCGCGTGTGCAGGCCCAGATTGATGCCGCGCGCCACGATCCAGAAGGTGATGTGCGGGGCCATCGGCGTGCCGTCGCGGTTTTGTACGGCTCCGGGTTTGATGGTCTCGAACCGGAACGTGCCGTCGTCCATATCGGTGGGGCAGCGGCCCCAGCCGTAAACGTCCGCATCTGCCCCGTCCTGACCCGGATAAATGCCGCTGGCGTCCGCCTGCCAGATTTCCAGCAGCGCATCGCGCAGCGGTGTTCCAGTGCCGTCCAGCACGCGGCCCGTTATGGTGATCCGTTCGCCCTTGGGTGCGTCGCCCAGCATTGTCGTGCCCAGATCGGCATCGTAAACGCCGGTGATGCCGCTGAAATTCGGCGTCAGACCAATGTGAACATAGGGGCCAGCCGTCTGCGATGGGCTTTCCTTCAGGTTCTCCAGTTTCTGTACCATCACAGCCCCTCCATCCGGTTTTCGAACATGGTCTGGCGCACGCCGCGCAGGACGATGTCGAACTTGTAGGCACGTGCGTCCATCGGCACGGTGCGGCGCATGTCCAGCGCGGCCACCAGCGTTTCAATCGCTTCGCGCGACGGGATCGTGCCGACGATGGGGCATTGCCAGATCATCGGATCGCCTTCGAAATACATCTGGGTGATCAGACGCTGGCCAAACGATTGGCCGAAGATCGAAAAGTGGATGTGCGCGGGGCGCCAGTCGTTGGGGCCGTTGGGCCACGGGTAAGGGCCGGGCTGAATCGTGCGGAATTCGTAGTTGCCGTGCGCGTCAGTGATGACACGCCCGCAGCCGCCAAAGTTCGGGTCCAGCGGCGCCAGATAGCTTTCTTTCTTGTGGCGATAGCGCCCTCCGGCGTTGGCCTGCCAGACCTCGACCAGCGCATTAGGCACACCGCGCCCGGTTTCGTCCAGAACGCGGCCATATACGATGATGCGCGGACCGATGGCCGATTGTCCCTCGCTGGCAAAGTTGTGGATCAGGTCGGCGTCCTGCGGGCCCAGGATGTCGCGTGTGAACACGGGTCCGGTGTCTTCGCTCAGCGTCGAGGGCATCGAAATGGGGGCCGCAGCGGGCGAGCGTTTGATGCTGGTTTTATACGGCGGCGTCAGCGCGGCAGGGTGCCAGCTGCGGTCGCGATGGAACAGGCCAGAGGGTTTATCGGTCACTGTGCGTCCTCCATTTCGGCGTAGGTCGCCTTGGCCAAGGCTATCGCGTGGTTGGCCTTGGGAACACCCGCATAAATCGCGACGTGCTGGAACGCTTCGATCACGTCCTGTTTGCTGGCGCCTGTACGGGCGGTGGCGCGGATGTGCATCGGAATTTCCGAAAAGTTGCCGGTCGCCGCCAGCAGCGCCAGCGTCAGCATCGACCGCTCGCGGCGGCTGATGGCATCGCTGGCCCAGACGGTGCCCCAGGCGGCTTCGGTGATCAGCCCCTGAAAGGGTTGGTCAAAGTCGGTCTTGTTGGCCTCGGCGCGGTCGACGTGGGCATCGCCCAACACCTCGCGGCGTACTTTCATGCCGATGTCTGTCTTGTCGCTCATGTGAGGGTCCTCAATAGGGCAGGCCGACGTAGTTCTGGGCCATTGCGGCCTGGGCGGCGGGGCTTTGACGCAAGAAGGCCAGCTCGGCCAGTTGCATCTTTTTGTCGAATTCGGACTGGCCCGGATAGGTGTGCATCAGGTTCGAGAACCACCAGCTGAACCGCTCGGCCTTCCAGACGCGGGCCAGGGCGCGTTCAGAGTAGTGGTCGATGCCGTCGCTGTCATGGTCAAGATAGAACTGTTTCAGCCCGTTAAACAGGTAATGCACGTCGGAAGCGGCGGTGTTCAACCCCTTGGCCCCCGTGGGTGGAACGATGTGGGCGGCATCTCCACACAGGAACAAACGCCCCCAACGCATCGGCTCGGTCACGAAAGACCGCAGCGGTGCGATGGATTTTTCGATGCTTGGGCCGGTGATGATCGTGTCGGCGGCACTTTGCGGGATGCGACGTTTCAATTCGTCCCAGAATGCCTCGTCTGACCAGTCGTCGACGCTGTCGGTGGCGGGGCACTGGATGTAATAGCGGCTGAGATGGGCGTTGCGCATGCTGCACAGGGCGAAACCGCGTTCCGAGTTGGAATAGATCAGCTCGTCATCCACGGGCGGGGTTTCCGACAGGATGCCGAGCCAGCCAAAGGGATAGACCTTCTCGTATTCGCGTCGCTGTGCCTCGGGGATGGTTTTGCGGCTGACGCCATGGAACCCGTCGCATCCGGCGACAAAGTCGCAGTCGATGCGGCTGGACTGTCCGGCCTTGGTGTAGGTCACATATGGCGCGTCGGTCTTGGCGTCGTGGATCACGACATCCTCGACCTCGTAGATCGTTTGCAGGCCGGCTTTGTCGCGGGCTTCGTAAAGGTCGCGGGTCACTTCGGTCTGGCCATAGACCATGACAGAGCTGCCGGTGTGTTCGGCAAAGTCGATGCGGAACATGTCACCGTCATATCCGACCATGGTGCCATCGTGAACAAAGCCTTCGGCGTGCATCCGGTCGGACACGCCTGCCTGTTCCATCAGACCTACAAGCCCGCGTTCCAGCACGCCCGCGCGGATGCGGGACAGAACATAGGCTTGAGTCTTGCGCTCCAGAACGACAGCTTCGATGCCTTGCGTGTGCAAAAGTTGGCCCAAAAGCAGACCGGACGGACCCCCGCCGATAATGATAACTTGCGTTCGCATAGTGAGTTCCTCTTCCTGCTGCGAACTTAATGGTGTTTCTGCGCAAGTAAATTGATATGTTTGGTGATAAACTTATCAAATCTGGTAACTATGATTGACCCACGCATCAAATTCCGCCACATCCAGTGCTTTGTCGAAATTGTCCGGCAGGGCAGTCTGAAGGGGGCTTCCGAGCGGTTGAACCTGACCCAGCCCGGGGTCTCGCGCACGCTCAAGGACCTTGAGGAAACGCTGGGTGCGATTCTGTTGGAGCGCGACAGGGGCGGTGTGACCCTGACCCCGCAAGGCGAGGTGTTCTGGCATTTCGCCCAGACATCCATGGCCGCCCTGCAACAGGGGTTGGACGGTGTTGACCAACTGACACGCGGCGGTCGTACCGTGGTCGCCGTGGGCGCGTTGCCCTCGGTCGCGGCCAGCCTGATGCCGCAGGTGGTGGCGCATCTGGCAACAGCCGCCCCCAAAACGCAGATGCATATCGTCGAGGGCGCACATGGCGATCTGGTGGGACGGCTGCGGGCGGGGGCGCTGGACATGGTGATCGGGCGGCTGGGTGCGGTCGAGACGATGCAAGGCCTGTCGTTCACCCAGCTTTACACCGAGGTTGTGGACATGGTCGTGCGCCCCGGTCATCCTTTGCTGCGCGCCCCGCAACTGGCATCCCTGCGTGACTGGCCAGTGATCTATCCGCCGCGCGACAGTGCGATTTACGGGTTGGTCGAAACCTTCATGCTGGCCAACGGCATCGGTGACTTGCCAGACAAACTGGAAACCGTGTCGGGGGCCTTTGCCCACGTCTACACACCCGTGTCGGATGCGGTGTGGATCATTTCGCACGGGGTGGTGGCCCCGGCGCTGGCGGCGGGGCGGCTGGTGCGGCTGCCGTTTGATACGGGGCCAACACGGGGGCCGATCGGAGTGATGACACGCGCGGGGCAGTCCGCCAGTGCGGCGTCGGATACGGTGCTGTTGGCGGCGCGCAAGGTTCTGGCCGAGCGGGATTAACCCGCGTCGGGTCCGGCGGCGCGGTCTTGTGGGATGACCGCGCCGCCAGTTTTCGATTAGTCGGAAATTGACCCTTCGTCGTCGCCGCGCTCGTGCATCTTGGCCTTGACCTTGCGGCCCACGATCAGGGGCAAGATAAAGCCGATGATCGCGACCAGCCACAGACCAATCGCCAGCGGGCTGTCGATCAGGGTGAACCAGTCGCCGTTGTCGATGGTGATCGCGCGGCGCAGGTTGTTTTCCATGGCGTTGCCCAGCAGCGTGCCCAGAATGATGGGCACCAGTGGCACGTCAAACTTGCGCAGCACCCAGCCCAGCAGGCCAAAGCCGATCATCACCAGCAGGTCGAAAGACGACCCCGAGATGCCGTAGATGCCGACAAAGGATACCATCGCCACTACCGGCATCAGGATGCGCGGCGGCACCATCAGCACGCGGGTGAACAGGCCCACCATCGGGATGTTCATCGCCAGCAACATAAAGTTGGCGATGAACAACGCGGCGATCAGACCCCAGACCACATCGGGGTTCTGGGTGAACAGCAGCGGACCGGGTGTAATGTTCAGCGACAGCAGAACCGCCAGCAGAACCGCAGTGGTCCCAGACCCCGGAACACCCAGCGCCAGCATCGGCACCAGCGCGCCACCGGCGGCAGCGTTGTTGCCTGCTTCGGGTGCCGCGACACCGCGCGGATCGCCTTTGCCGAAGGTCTTGCCATCCTTGTCGACCAGCCGTTTCTCAAACGAATACGAGATGAACGACCCCAACGAGGCACCCGCACCGGGCAGAACGCCCGCGATAAAACCCAGAATCGTCGAACGGATCATCGTTGGCGTGGTTTGCTTGAGCATCGACATGGGCGGCGTCAGGCGTCCCACCTTGATCTTGGACGCGGACCCGCTGGCGTCACCGTGACGATGCTCGAGGAAGATAAACACCTCGGACAGGGCAAACAGGCCCACGATGGCCACAAGGAAATCCAGCCCGTCGTAAAGGTGCACTTCGCCGAAGGTGAACCGCGGCACACCGGTTTGCGTGTCGACGCCGATCATCGCCAGGCCCAGGCCCAAGGCTGCAGCAAAGGCCGACTTGGCCTGATTGGTCGATGACACGCCGCCCAGTGTCATGAAGGCCAGTGCAAACAGGGCGAAATACTCAGCAGGACCGAACAGCAGCGCGATCTTGACCAGTTGCGGCGCCAGAAAGATCAGCCCCCAGGTGGCAAAGAACGCGCCAACGAAAGATGCGATGCCGGACAGGGCCAAAGCTTCGCCGGCCTGACCTTTTTTCGCCATCGGATACCCATCAAGGCAGGTCATCATCGCCGGTTCGTCGCCGGGAATGTTCAGCAGGATCGACGAGATCCGCCCGCCGTACATCGCCCCGTAATAGACCGAGGTCAGCAGGATCAACGATGCGGTCGGACCCAGTCCAAGGGTAAAGGCCAGCGGGATCAGGATCGCCACGCCGTTCGATGGCCCAAGGCCGGGCAGCGCGCCCATGATCGTGCCCAGAAAACAGCCCAACAAGGCCAGCAGGATGTTCTGCCACGTCAACGCGATGGCAAAACCGTCAGCAAGAGATGCGAAGGTTTCCATGTGGGGGCCTCCTTAAAATCCGAGGGGACCACGTGCGAGCGACAGGCCCAGCACGAGGTGAAAAATGACATAGATGCCCACCGACGTGCCGACACCCGTGGCGACCGAGGCCAGCAGCCCCGAGCCCAGACGCCAGGTCAGGTAACCGGCGGCAAAGCAGGTGGCGATGATGAACCCAAGCTCGGGCAGCAACTCGGCGTACAAGATCATCACGACAGCCGCCGCGAGGATCTCTGCCAGACGGCCAAGGCTGGGCCATGCCGGGGACGCGTCGGGCTTGAGCACAATCGCAAGCGAGCTGAGGCCAAGAATGGCGGCGATGATCAGAGGGAAGGCCTTGGGGCCTACGGCGTCGGACAGAAAGCTTTCTTCGATCGCGAGGGCGGCAAATGCAAAGCCGATCGCGAGAAGGATGCCGACGACGCCAAAAATGCGATCAGACATGGGATGATCCTTTGCTGGAATGTCGAGGGGATGATGCACGCGGGGCGCCGCAACGTGTTGCAGCGCCCCTTGGGAAAAGCGGCAGTGACTGCGGCTTACTTGATGATGCCGATCTCGCGCGAGATGGCGGCGATTTCGGCGACGTTGTCAGCCACGAAAGCCTCGAACTCGGCGCCTTGCAGGTCCAGCGGGGCCAGGCCGTTGTTGGCCATGACCTCTTTCCACTGGTCGCTGGCGTAAAGTTCACCGATCTTCGAGACCCAGGCGTCATAGGCTTCGTCGCTCATGCCGCCGGGGGCGTAGAAACCGCGCCAGTTGGCACCGATGGCGTCAACGCCCTGTTCCTTGGCTGTGGGGAAACTGGCGAAATCGCCTTCCAGACGCTCGGGCGACAGAACCGCGATGACGCGGATGTCACCGCTGTCCACGAAACCTTTGGCTTCGGAGGCGTCGCCGGTGAAGGCCTGGACCGAACCGGCCAGCAGCTGGGTCACAGCCTCGCCGCCACCGTCAAAGGCGATGTATTTGACCGAACGCACGTCGTCGATGCCATAGGCATTCGCCGCGATCAGGACCTTCAGGTGGTCCCAGCCGCCAACAGCCGAACCGCCCGCGACCGAGATGCTGGTGGGATCGGTTTTGATTTTCTCAAGCAGCTCGGGCAGGTCCTTGATTTCGCTGTCTGCGGCCACGGCGATCACACCATAGTCGGCACCGACAGACGCCAACCAGCGAACCTGGTCCATTGTGTTGCCCGGATAGGCGCCCTGCGCCAGACGTGTGGCCGTGGCGGACGAGGCTGCGACGATCAGGTCGTTGCTGTCATTGCGCTTGTTGACGACTTCGGCATAGGCCACGCCACCGCCGCCACCGGCAAGGTTCACGACTTGCATGGTCTTTTCGATCAGACCTTCGTCCTGCAGCATCTTGCCCACCTGGCGGCAGGTGAAATCCCAGCCGCCGCCGGGGTTGGCGGGGGCGATGCATTCGGGGCTTTCGGGGGTAAATCCCTGGGCCTGAGCGCCTGCGGCGAATGTCGCCATAAAGGCCGCAGCGATGGTCAGGCGGCTTGCCTTGGTGATCTTGCTGATCATGGGTGGTCCTCCACTTTATATGTGTCGGGCTGTCTCGATGCCCGAATTCCGTGCCAACGCACTGCAAATTGCAGTCTCCTCGCGAATGGCTGATAAGTCTTTAGGCGACAAAGCTGTCGTGAACCTGTCATGTGGGCGCAAGGCAGTCGGGGGAGAGGCTGATGCGGGTTTTGATCGTGGAGGATGCCACCGATGTGGCCGAGGCTGTGGCCATTCGGCTGCGCAAGTCCGGCATGGCCTGCGATGTGGCGGATTGCGTCGCAACCGCCGAGGATTTTCTGGCGGTGCAGACCTATCAGGCGATTGTTCTGGACATCAACCTGCCCGACCGCAACGGCACCGCGCTGTTGCAGGACATGCGCGCACGCGGTGATCGCACGCCGGTCTTGATGCTGACAGCACAGTTTTCCGTGGACGACCGCATTTCGGCGCTGAACCTTGGTGCGGATGATTACCTTGTAAAACCCTTTGACCAGCGCGAACTGGACGCCCGCCTGCGCGCCCTTATGCGCCGCGAGGCCGCGCAGAAATCGGATGAGGTCACGCTGGGGCCGCTGCGCTTTTCGGCGGCTGCGCTGACGGCGACGCTGGATCAAAGGCCGCTGGAACTGACCCGCCGCGAGGCGACGCTTTTGGGCATGCTCCTGCGTCATCAGGGGCAAGTCGTCAGCAAGCAGCGGCTCTATGACGGGCTGTTCGCCTTCGACGACGCGGATGTCGGGCTGAACGCGATCGAGCTTTATATCGCAAGGCTGCGCAAGAAGCTGACCCCGTCACCGGTGCGGATCGAGACGCAACGCGGGCTGGGCTACCGGATTTTCCAGGATGACTAGAACCCTGCGCGGCGGACCGCGGACATTGCTGGCGCGGGTGATGATCGGGGTTCTGTCGCTGCTGGCGCTGGGCGGTGTGGTGGTGGCGATTGCCACGTTTGAATACGGTCGCAGCGCTGCGCGGCAATCGTTCGACAGGTTGCTGGTGGGGGCGGCACAGGACATTGCGGAATCCATCAGCATCTCGGACGGTGCGCCGCTGGTCGATCTGCCGGTGTCCGCCTTCAGCCTGTTGTCGCTGGCCGCAGATGACCGCATTTTCTATGCGGTCCATGAAACCGATGGCAGCCTGTTGACCGGCTACGCGGGTTTTGACCTGCGCGGGGTGGCGCAGCAGGACCTGACCCAACCCGCATTTTTTGATGGCCGCATGCAGCAAGAGCCAGCCCGTTTCGTGACCGTGGCCCGCCCTTTTGCGGAGCGCGCCTATTCGGGGCGGATATTCGTGACGGTGGGTCAGACCCTGCGCGCGCGCAGTGCGCTGGCGCTGGATTTGACCACACGCGCGCTGATGCTGACGGGCGCGGTGGGGATTGTGCTGCTTGTCAGTGCCTTTCTGGTGATCCGCTCGGCGATGCGCCCGCTTGAGGGACTGACAGCCGAACTGTCGCGGCGCGATCCCTATGATCTGACGCCGATGTCAACAGGTGGCCCTGCTGAGATGGCAGTGATGGTGCAGGCGATGAACCGGTTCATGTTCCGTCTGGACCGGCAGGTGGGGGCGATGAAGAACCTGATTTCTGATACAGCGCACCAGCTGCGCACCCCGGTCGCCGCAATCCGCGCGCAGGCCGAACTGGCGCTTGAGGATGACGAGGACAACCGCGCCCAACGATTGCAGCGGATGGTGCGGCGGACCCGATCGCTGGGCACGTTGCTGGACCAGATGCTGTCGCGGGCGCTGGTCATTCACCGCACTGAAAACGCCGCACCCACACCGGTCGACCTGCGCGATATTGCACTGGGCGTGTTTGAAAGCGTCGAAGATGATCCTGATGCGCAGGTCCAGTTGAGCATTGGCGACCAGCCGGTGATGGTCATGGCAGACGAGATTTCGATGGGCGAGGCGGTCAAGAACATGCTTGCCAATGCGCTGCGGCACGGGGTGGCCCCGGTGGTGATCGGCGTTTCGGGCGAGGGCGCGCACAGCGAGATCTGGGTGCAAGATGCGGGCGGCGGCCCGCCTGCGGATGTGCTGAATGCCATGGGGCGACGGTTTGAACGATCCGCCGCATCCAAAGGGAACAGCGCGGGGCTTGGCCTGTCCATCGTGCGCGCGGTGACCGAGGCCTTTGACGGTCAGATGCACATGGGCCGGGTCGCCGAGGGGTTCCGCGTCACGCTGACCTTTCCGGCCGGCGCCGAAGGGGGCCCCGTATGATTGCCCTGATGCTTCGTCAGTTTGTGCTGGTCTGTCTGGGGCTGGTGATGTGGCTGCCCCGCGCCGACGCACAGGAAGCGGTTGCACAATTCACCGCCCCCGGTGCCACGCCGGCCTCCGAACTGACCTTGCGGTCCACCACCGACATTGCCGTTCTCAGCCCGGCCTTGCAGGCCTTTGTGATGCTCTATTCGGGTATCCGTTTGAATTATGAACAATGGGGATCAAATGCACTCTATGCCGACAGTCTTGCGGCGTGCATGGGGGACACTCCCGCTGCGGACGCGGTGTTTTCGTCGGGGGTTCACCAGATGGTTGATCTGGTGAACCGGTTCTGTGCCGAACCTTACATCTCTGACCTGACAGCGGGCTTGCCCAAGGCGCGGCGCTGGCGGGACGAGCTGTGGGGTATCACCAAAGAGGCGGCGGTGGTGATCTACAACACCGATCTGGTTCCGCTGGATGATGCCCCGCGCACACGGTTCGACCTGCTGGACCTGATGCGGCGCAAGCCCGCCACCTACAGCGGCAAGATCGCAACCTATGACATCGAGGAATCCGGTCTGGGCTATCTCTTTGCCTTTATGGACAGCCAGCAGGCGACCACCTTTGGCGGCCTTCTCGAAGGGTTCTCGCGCGTGGATGCGGTGGCAACGTGTTGTTCGGCCGAGATTATTTCGGGCGTGGACAGCGGACAGTACCTGTTGGCCTATAACGTGTTGGGCTCCTATCTGGATTTTGCGTCCTTTCCCCGCGTCGGGGTGATCTATCCGCAGGATTATACCCTGTTTCTGTCGCGGGCCTATATGATCCCGAAGGCGGCAGAGAACCCGCAGAACGCCGCCTTGCTGCTGGATTTCCTGCTGTCCGGGCCGGGGCAGGCGATATTGGCTGACAGCAATCTGGTGCAGCGTGACAGCGCCGACGAGACCGGGCTTGAGCAAAGCATCCAGCGCTATATTTCCATTGATCCCACGCTTTTGGTGGCAATGGACAGGCAGCGGCGGCTCTTGTTCGAGGACAACTGGCGCACAACCTTTGACAGGGCCGAGCAGCCCTGAGCTTAGTCCGCTGTGCGCGGCGGCGGTGTCCGGTAGGAGCCCGTTGCCTCGAACGCGCAGGCGTAGGACAGCAGGCTGTTGTCGTCATAGGCGCGCCCGGCAAAGGTCAGGCCCACAGGCATCCGGGTGTCGGCCATGGTTCCCATGGGCACGCTTACTGTCGGAATACCCAAGTGTCGGATCGCAAGGTTGCCATTGGCCACCCAGACCCCGTTGCGCCACGCCAGATCGGCAGAAGCGGGATTGGTGTCGGCATCCGCAGGCCCCACATCGGCCACGGTGGGAAAGACCACCGCATCAAGGCCAAAGCGCTCCATCCAGTCCTCAAGGTCGATGCGCCGCGTGTCTTCCAGCCCTTGCAGACCGTCGGGGAGAGTGGGGATGGTGGTGAAATCATCGACGGGATGCGCGCGGGCGTGCGCCGGATAATGCGCGATGTCGTCGTCAAATCCGGTATAGCGGTCCGGCAGGCTGCCCTTTGGCGCGGGGAAGATCTGCGTGCCGTCCACATCCGCAAGGCGGCACAGGGACGGATCACCGTTGGCGCGTAAAAAGTCGTCCCACCCCCAGACAGACAGGTCGACGATTTCACGCTTAAGGTAATCCGCCGACACCAGCCCGCGCGTGTGGATCTTGGGCGCGCCGGGCCGGTCGCCTTCGTAATTCGTGATGACGGGAAAGTCGACGATGACCACCTCGGCCCCTGCCTGTTCCAATGCGCTGCGCGCCTGTTCCCACAGGGCAATCACCGACGCGCGTGTTTCGATGCGCTGGCCGGTGGGGCCGCCGATGCCTGCATCCTCGGCTGTGCCCGCCTTGGGGTCGGCGTTGATATACATCGCAGGCACGCCAAAACGTTTGCCGCGCAGCGAGGTCCCCGCCAGCGCCGCATAGGACGTAGGCCGCACATCGGATGCACGGGGCAGGCGCAGCCATGGTTGCGCGCGCCAGAAGTCGCCGCGTGTTTCGGGGTCGTCTGCCACGACCACGTCCAGCACCTCGAACAGGTCCGCCATGGTGCGCGTGTGCGGAACAACCACGTCCATGGTCGGCACGAGCGGCCAGTTGCCCCGCACCGAGATCACGCCGCGGCTGGGTGTATAGGCGCAGAGCGCATTGTTCGACGCAGGCGCGCGTCCGCTGGACCATGTTTCCTCGCCCAGGCCGAAGGCGGCAAAGCTGGCGGCGGTCGCGGTGCCTGATCCGTTGGACGAACCCGACGCAAAGGCGGCTGTCAGATAGTCGGCATTATAGGGCGATTCCGCGCGACCATAGACGCCGCGCTGCATCCCGCCATTGGCCATGGGCGGCATGTTGGTCAGACCGATCAGCACCGCGCCCGCCTCGCGCAGCTGCGCGATGGCAAAGGCGTCGTCGTTGGCCACCAGATCGGCAAAGGCGGGCGAGCCTGCGGCGACGGTCAACCCCTTGGCCTTGTAGCTGTCCTTGGCCGTGTAGGGGATGCCGTCCAGCGGCCCGCGTGTCTGCCCTGCGGCGCGTCGCGCATCCGAAGCCGCGGCGTCGGACAGCGCATCGGGGTTCAGCACCGGCACCGCGTTCAGGCAAGGGCCTCTGCGGTCAAAGCGCGCGATACGGTCCAGGTAGGTTTCAACCAGCGCGACGCTGGTGGTTTCACCTGTCTCCAACGCGGCGCGCAGGTCGGCGATTGTGGCCTCGACGACGTTCATTGCGTGCGGGGTTTGGGCTGTTGCTGGGTGATGCAATGCACGCCACCGCCACGGGCAAACAGTTCGGTTGCATCGACACCCACGATCTCGCGGCCCGGATAGGCGGCGGCCAATATCTCTTGCGCCTGTGCATCAGCGCGCGGCTCGTTGAAGGCGCAGGCGATGACGGCATCGTTGATGACCAGATGGTTCACATAGCTCCAGTCGACAGGGCCGTGGGCGTCGGTCTGGGTTTCCGGCGCGGGCAGGTCAATGATCTCGAAGCTGCGGCCTTGGGCATCGGTTTCCTGCGCCAGTTGCGCGCGGATGTCGTTCATCACCGCATGATCGGGATGCGACGGGTCACGCTGGTCGTGCAGCAGGATCACACCCGGCGCGGGCAGACAGGCGACAATGTCCACATGCCCGCGCGTGCCAAAGGTTTCATAATCACGCTCAAGCCCGCGCGGCAGCCAGATCGCCTTGGTGGTGCCCAGCGTGCGCGCGATTTCCTCGGCCACGCGGGTGCGGTCGAGGTTGGGGTTGCGGCCGGGGTCCAGTTGCACGGTTTCGGTCAGCAGGATGGTGCCCTGACCGTCCACATGGATGCCGCCGCCTTCGTTCACCAGCAACGAGGGCACGACGGGGACACCTTCCAGATCGGCGATGAACCGCGCCAGATCACGGTCGTTGCCGCTGGCGGTCCAGTCGCCGCCACCCCAGCCGTTGAACACCCAGTCCACCGCCGCCAGCTTGCCGTCCGTGTCATGCACGAATGTCGGACCGGAATCGCGCATCCAGAAATCATCGATCGTGCGCTCGTGGATGGTGATTTCTGCCGACAACATCTGTTTGGCGCGTGCCATCTCGGTCGGGTCGACGACGATGGACACGGGCTGGAATTCAGCAATGGTGTTGGCCACATGGGCCCATGCGGCATAGCCTGCCTCGCGTTCGGTCAGGGTTTCACCCAGCGTTTGTCCCTCGCGCGGGAAGGCCATCCAGATGCGATCCTGAGGGGCGGTTTCAGCGGGCATAAGCCAGGACATGAGGCGGTTCCTTTGGTTCGGTGGCGGGGCTTGCAACATCCGCCCGCGTGATCCCCGAGGTTAGACGGATTTCGCCGGAGTGTGTAAAGTCCCTTTGCACCATTTGTCATCAGCACGGCCAATCACGGAACAGGGCGTTCCCTTTTGCCGTCCGCCGTGGTTCTGTCCGCGCGTAAACGAAAAGAGGTCAGTTGAATGACAAAAGTCGGAATTATCGGCGTCGGGCTTATGGGGCACGGCATTGCAAAGAACATCCTGCAAAAGGGCTGGGACCTTGGCTTTTTGGACCACGTCGGCAACCAGCCCACGGAAGATCTGGTCGCACTGGGAGGTGTCGCATGGGACAACGCGGCCAAGCTGGCGGAAACCTGTGATATCCTGCTGCTCTGTGTGACCGGCACGCCGCAGGTCGAGGATGTGCTGATCGGCAGCGGTGCTGCACTTGCGGCCCTGCGTCCGGGTGCGGTGGTTGTTGATTGCTCGACCGCGATCCCCAGTTCGACACGTGCGCTGGCTGCACAAGTGCGCGAAAAAGGGTGCGATTTCGTTGATGCGGCCATGACCCGTACGCCCAAGGAAGCGGAAGAGGGACGGTTGAACCTGCTCGTTGGCGGGGAGACCGCGACAATCGAACGGGTGCGGCCATTGTTCGACTGCTTTGCCGAGAACATCTTTGCCGCCGGTGGCGTCGGCAGCGGTCACCAGTTGAAGCTGACGCACAATATCATCTCGCTGGGCACGGCGACGCTGATTGCCGAGGTGGCCGCCTGTGCCATCCAGGACGGGATGGACCCCGAGGCGATGGTCGATTGCCTGCGCAAGGGCGGTGCCGGCGGCGTCGCGTTGGAGCGGGTCGCCCCCTATATCCTGGAAGGCAGCACCGACGCGCTGCGCTTCTCGATCCAGAATGCGTTCAAGGACGCAGGTTACTACACGCAGATGGCCACGGAACTTGGCGCGGCCCGTTTGATGGCGCAGGCCGTGAACGATACGCTGGCCGGGCTGGTCGAACGCGGCAACGGCGAGGCGTTTGTGCCGGAACAGGTGTCGTTGCTGCAAAAGCCGTAACGGGTGACCTGGTCTGACGGCTGTTTTGGCGGCAAAGGGGGAAATATGGACATTCAGCATCTGCGCAAGTGGATCGGGCGCACCGAGACACAATCCGAATGGGTCACCCCGTCGCTGGTGCAGCGGTTCAACGCCACGTTCGACCGCGAGGGCGAGACGGGCGCGGGCAGCGCGGCGCCGCTGTTGGTGCATCTGTGTCTGGCGCCGCCCGCCGCCCCGACATCGCAACTGGGTCCTGACGGGCATCCGGCGCGCGGCGGCTTTTTGCCGCCCGTGCCCTTGCCACGCCGGATGTGGGCAGGCGGGGCGTTCACCTTTCATGACGTGATCCGCGTGGGTGAAACGGTCACCCGCAACTCAACCATTCAGGATGTGGTGGTGAAAGAGGGGCGCAGCGGCACCTTGTGCTTTGTGACCGTGGTCCACGAGATTGACAGTGACGGACGGGCGGTGCTGACAGAGCGGCAGGATATCGTCTATCGCGGGCCGGACGCTGAGGGTGCAGCGGCCAAAGCATTGCCTGCCGCACCGCATGGAGCGCACCGGGTGCAGGTCAATCCATCAGCGGCGCTGTTGTTCCGCTATTCGGCGCTGACCTTTAACGGACATCGCATCCACTATGATGCGCCCTATGTGCGCGACGAGGAAGGCTATCCGGGGTTGATCGTACACGGTCCGATGCAGGCGACGATGCTGGCGCAGTTCGCGGAAACCATAAAGGGCGCGCCACCCGCCCAATTTGATTTCCGCAGCCTGTCGCCGCTGTTCGATGATGCCGATTTCACCTTGAACGCGACCGTGGAAGGCGCGGGCCTGAGACTGTGGACAGCCTATGTTGACGGCCCCGTGGCGATGGAAGCCACGGCGACGTGGTGAGAGTGGAACGAAGCCTCAATCCCTGACGCTTGCGGTTTCAGACGCATTAGTCGCAAGCGGTCGCTTCAATTTCGAACAGCAGACCCGGAATCGCCAGACGGGTCACGCCGACAAGGGTCATGGGCGGAGCACTTTGCGCAGCCCCGAACCGCTGCCCCAGCACGTCGAAGTTCTTCAGCGCCTCGTCCACATCCGTGGCGTATATCCCAAGGCGGGTAACATTGCTCAGGTCCATGCCTGCGGAGGTGAGAACCGCCTCAAGGTTCTCCAGTGCCAGACCAATCTGGCCACGCATATCGCCGGAATGTTGCGGGTTTCCGCTCGCATCAACGGCGGTTTGACCGGCGCAGACGACCTGGCGGCTTGCGCCTTGGATGACCTCGGCCTGATTGTAACCCAGCTTTAGTGACCAGTCCCATGGATTGACGGCGGTACGTTGCATGACAAAATTCTCCTTGTTGAGGGCAATGAAGAGTTTATGGAATTTAATGGTGCCAAAAGGTGTCACCATTGATGCTATGCTGGTCACATGAACATTCGCACCCGTCATGACGCCATCGTGCGCAGCCTGCGCCGTTCCGGCACCGCAACGGTCGATGCGCTTGCCGTCGAGGTTGGCGCGTCGCGGCGCACGGTGTTGCGCGACATCGCCGCCCTTCGCGATCAGGGATTTGTCATCCATTCCGAGCCTGGACGCGGGGGCGGCCTGCAACTTGATCCGCAATCCATGCAGACCACGGCGCGCCTTGCCGTGGTCGAGGTCTTTGCCCTGCTGATCAGCGTCGCAGCGATGCGAGCGGCCGGGTTCCTCCCGTTTTCGGGGCTTGCGGATGCGGGTCTTGCCAAGATCGAAAAGACCCTGCCAGCAGAAAAAATACGCGACCTGCGCCGCTTTCTGGACTGCCTGCACGTGGGAAAACTGTCGCCGCTTCAGGACTTGTCAGACATGGGGACGATCCACAGCGATCTGTTGCCTGCTTTCGAAGTGGCGTTCCTGGACCGTCGTCACCTGAAGTTTGGGTATCGTGACGCCAAGGGGCGACAGACCTGCCGCGAAGTTGAACCACAGGCCATGCTGATCCTGCCGCCGCTGTGGTATCTGGTGGGGTGGGATCTTGCGCGCGCGGACTTCAGGCATTTCCGCATGGACCGCATCAGTGCACCAAGCGTCGTCGAGGGCACAAAGTTTCGGCAACGCCACGTGCCGTTTGAAAAAGATGTGTGCCCCTACAGCAGTATGCTTCAACGAAGCCCTTAAGCCGAGAGGCGATCCTGTTCTGGCAGGGACTGAAAAAGCGCTTTGTGGTTTTCACCGGGGGGCAATTGACCACGCGAATGTCAAAGCCGTCTGACGTGCAATTTGGTGATACTGGTCGGGCTGAGAGGATTCGAACCTCCGACCCCCTGCTCCCGAAGCAGGTGCGCTACCAGGCTGCGCTACAGCCCGACCGTGAGGCCGCGAGGTAGCCCCTTTGCCCATATTTGGCAAGTCTGAATCGCCATCGGCACCTGAAATCAGGGGCGGCGTGCGGCGATGGGAGGCGTGATTGCAGCACCGGGTTTGGCGCCCGCCTCGCGGAACACGATATACAGGCCCGAGCCGATGATCAGCGCAGCCCCCAGCAGCGTCGGCCCTTTGGGGTATTCGGAGAAGAACAGGATGCCGAACAGGGTGCCCCAGATCAGCTGTGAATACTGCATCGGGGCAACCAGTGCCGCTTCGCCCCGTTTGAACGCCTCGATCATGCAAAGCATAGCGACGAAGGAAAACAGCGCGAGGATCGCCAGCCCGCCAAAGGCCCGCCCGCTGACCGGTTCAAAGGTGAACGGCATGACAGCGCCCAGCAGGACGATGATGCCCAGCATCGGATAGAGGATCATCAACGGCAACCGCTCGGACCCACCGATCCGGCGCGACGAGATGTGGACCATCGCATTGCCAACGGCAGAGGCCAGCGCGGTGACATGCCCAATGTTCAGCGTGTTGGTGTCGGGACGCAGCACCACCAGCACGCCCGCCAGTCCCACCAGCACGGCCGTGGCCCGCCGCCAGCGCAGCACCTCGCCCAGCAGTGGCACCGCCAGCAGGGTGACCAGCAGCGGGGCGGCAAAGAGGATGGTATAGGCCTCGGCCAGTGGGAGCACCAGAAAGGCATAAAAGGCCCCCAGCGTCGCCACCATCACCGCCACCACGCGGATCGCCATCCACAGCGGGTTGGCGGGGCGCAATGTGCCGGGCGTGGTGTCGCGGATCAACAGCAGGATGACGTAAGGCAGGCCCAGCAAATAGGCAAAGAACGCGATCTGCACCGCGGGCAGGCTGCCGCCCAGGACCTTGATGATCGCATCATGGGCGGAATAGATCAGACAGCCCAGCAGGGCGATCAGGATGCCTTGGATATTGCGCGACATGGGATGACCTCTTGGAACCTGCGTTCGGCTTGGCCGGATTCTCGGGGATCTTCAAGGGGCCGGATGCGTGCCCGCGCCGGATGGGCGGGCACGCAAGGGATTTCGCTTAGAGCGAGGCGTCGAGTGCCGCCAGAATGGCGTCGCCCATGCCGGTGGTCGAAACGGGTGTCACACCTTCTTCGCCCAGCAGGTCGGCAGTGCGCACACCATCGGCCAGTACCTTTTCAACGGCGGCTTCCAGACGGGCAGCTTCTTCGCCCTGATCAAAGCTGTAGCGCAGCGCCATGGCAAAGCTGAGGATGCAGGCGATCGGGTTTGCCTTGCCCTGACCCGCAATATCGGGTGCCGAGCCGTGTACCGGTTCGTACAGCGCCTTGGGGCGGCCATCTGCGTTCGGTGCGCCCAGGCTGGCCGAGGGCAACATGCCCAGGCTGCCGGTCAGCATCGCGGCGCAGTCGGACAGGATGTCACCGAACAGGTTGTCGGTCACGATCACGTCGAACTGTTTGGGCGCACGCACCAGCTGCATCGCGCCGTTGTCGGCGTACATATGGGTCAGTTCGACATCGGGGTAATCGGTGTCGCGTACCTTTTGCACGACTTCACGCCACAGGATGCCGCTTTCCATCACGTTGGCCTTTTCCATCGAACAGACCTTGTTGTTGCGACGGCGGGCCAGTTCAAAGGCCGAGCGCGCAACGCGGTCGATCTCGGATTCGGTGTAGCGTTGCGTGTTGATGCCGACGCGTTCGTTGCCTTCTTCGAAGATGCCGCGCGGCTCGCCGAAATAGACGCCCGAGGTCAGTTCGCGCACGATCATGATGTCCAGACCAGCCACGATGTCCTTTTTCAGCGACGAGAAGTCGGCCAGCGCGTCAAAGCATTGCGCCGGGCGCAGGTTCGAGAACAGGTCCATTTCCTTGCGCAGGCGCAGCAGGCCACGCTCGGGTTTTACGCTGAAATCGAGGTTGTCGTATTTCGGCCCGCCTACGGCGCCCAGCAGGACGGCATCGACTTGCAGGGCTTTGGCCATTGTATCGTCGTGCAGCGGCGTGCCGTGCTTGTCATAGGCGCAGCCGCCGACAAGGTCTTCTTCCACGTCAAAGGCCAGATCACGCTTTGCACCGAACCAGTCGATGATGCGTTTCACTTCGGTCATGACCTCCGGGCCAATGCCGTCCCCGGGAAGGATCAACAGGGAAGGGTTCGACATGGGTTTTCTCCTCGGAAAATTGGGTTGCAAGGGGCGTAGCGCGACGGGTTGGAAGCGTCAAGTTGTCACCGTGCGAGGTCGACCCAGACAAGGCGGTGGCGGCTGGCCGTGGCAACGATTTCGGCCAGCGGATCGGCAGGCAGCGGCCACAGCACGCCACTGTCTGTGACAGTCCAGTCAGAGGAGGGCAGGACATAGTCGGCGCGCAGGTTGCCCGGTGTCGGATCGTCCCAGTCTGCGGTGTCGGTGGCATCGCCTGCGGCTGCCGCACCGGCGCTGATGGGGGCCGGATCGGTCAGGCGCGGATCGTCCAGCAGCGCGCGCATCACATGGCGGTGGCCGTCGCCCGCGTCGGGGTCCAGATTGGCGTCGCCCAACAGCACAAGGCGGTCGGTGACCACCGGGCCGAAAGCGCCGTCCAGATAGAGCTGCCAGAACCGCGATTCATCGGCGTTGCGCAGGCCGTTGCGGTCCTCGGGGCCGTCAAAGACGGGCGGGGTGGCGTGATAGGTCAGCAGGGTGATGCGGCCAGTGTCCGGCACATCTATGGGGACGACCCAGTGGCCGGTGGTGGACAGGCGCTGGGCGGCTTGTGCCTCGGCGCTGGGAAATGGGCCCGCGTCCGTGCGGGGCAGGGTGGCGTCCGGCAGATCGGTCCACAGCAGTCCAGAGAAGTCGCGCACAGCGTCGCGGGCCACCGGGTAACGCGAGAGGATTGCCATGCCGCCCTGACCCGAGAACGCGCCAAAGCCCTGCGCATCGCGTTGCCCGCCCAGACGGCCATCGCCATCCATATCCAGCCCCGTGGCCATGCCCGTGTTGGGGCGCAGTGCAAACTGGTGAGGATAGTGCAGGCCTTTGGCCTCGAGCGCCTTGGCAAAGGCGGCCAGTGCCGCGCCGGTCAGGTCATAGTCGAACCCCTGCAACGCCACGATGTCGGGCCGCGCGTGGATCAGAACCGTGATCACCGCATTGATCTGTGCATCCTCGCCGCCCGTGATGTCACGCAACAGCAACCCGGGGCCCCTGCGGGCCAGTTCGGTATTGTAGGTGGCAATGCGCAAGCTGTCGGCAACTGCGGGCAGGGCCATGAGCGCAAGGGCGCAGACCCAGGGGATCAGGCGACTTGGTAGTCGCTTTCCGCTTCGCGGGCATAGCTGCGGCGGCGCTTTTCCTCGATCATGTGGGCGACCTTGCCCATCGCGATGCCGCGCATCAGAAGGCTGGCGGGTAAAAAGGCCCATAGGGTCATCGTCCAGATCAGGGTTTGCGGTTCATGCAATGTAATCGGACCTATCACCTGAGACGCCAGTTTGGCCACTGCGGGCAATACGAAGGGCAGCAAAATACCCAGAACCATGTTGATCCGTGCATCGCGCTGCAACCGGGTCAACGCGTCGCCGCCCGCGGTCGGGTCGAACAGCGGCAGGTTGATCCACACGTTGAATGCGCCGTTGCGCGACGACGGCCAGCCGAACAGGCGCACCATCAGAACGAAAATGCCGCATGTGAACAGCGCGATCAGATAGCTGAGCCCGGCGGCGGCGCGCACGATGCGCAAGGATGCTTCGGGCAATTCGGGAGGCAGGGCCAGAACAACAAGACGTACAGGTGAAAACGGGAAGTCGAGCACTTGTCCCACCAGACGCGCAACCGAAGTCGTGGCGCCGGTCATCAATGTGGGTTGCGTCAGGCCCGAGCAGATCACGGTCAGAAGGAAGACAGTGACAAAGGCCCCGCAGAACCGCAGGCGGTTCAAGGGGGGGGCGTTGCGGAATTCAATGATGGACGGAAAGTTCGAGTTGTATTCGATGAACACAAGAAAGGCGGCCAACAGGGCAACAAGCAGAATGATCTGCGTGGTGTCAGCAGACACCCCCGGCAGCATCAGCGCCGGAGTGGCAATCATCAATGCCACCAAGAGACCGCGCATGGCGGCACCTGTCAGTCGTGCTATCACTTCTCGTTCCCTTCAAACTGGCCAGACGCGATACGTTGCCGCGAACTTGTTCCAACTTGATTCCACCGTTTGTGGCGGCTTGCCTCATTATTGCCCGATTTGTGCCTTGTTTCACTGGTCGGCTCAAGTTCAGCTTAAACCAAACGTAAAACTTAAGGCATTTTGTGGGAAAAGGTGGTGCCATCTTGCATCAGAAATAAGACACAATCTGGGCATTGTAGCACATGTTGTGTCCAATCCTTCCGGGCCACATAAAAAGGGCCGCAAGCATTGCTTGCAGCCCCGAAATTTCGTGCATCGTGAACTTCAGGTCTCAGACCCAGGGGCGCTCGGCGCTTGTTTTCGCTTCGTAGTTGGCGATGTCGTCGGCCTTGGCCATGGTCAGGCCGATGTCGTCCAGACCTTCCATCAGGCAATGTTTCTTGAAGGGGTCGACGTCAAAGCTGATGACTTCGCCATCCGAAGTGGTGATCGTTTGCGCACCAAGGTCGACGGTCATCCGCGCGTTCGATCCTTTTTCGGCGTCCTTCATCAGCAGGTCGACCTGCTCCTGGGGCAGAGCGATGGGCAGGATGCCGTTCTTGAAGCAGTTGTTGAAAAAGATGTCGGCAAAGCTGGGGGCGATGACGCAGCGAATGCCAAAGTCCTTGATCGCCCAGGGCGCGTGTTCCCGGCTGGAGCCACAGCCGAAGTTGTCGCCCGTGACCAGGATTTCAGTGTTGCGGTAGGCGTCCTTGTTCAGCACGAAATCGGGGATCTCGTTGCGGTCGTCGTCATAGCGCATCTCGTCAAAGAGGTTCACGCCAAGACCGGACCGTTTGATCGTCTTCAGGAAGTTCTTGGGGATGATCATGTCGGTGTCGATGTTGATCATCGGCATCGGGGCTGCAACGCCAGTGATTGTTTCGAACTTGTCCATATCTGGTGTCCTTATGTCTGTCTGAAGGGTTTGCCGCCAAAGTCATGTTTGACCAGTGCGGCGATGTTGGCAATGAAAGAGCCTGCGTAGGGAATGTTGCGCCGGTGGGCTGCGCGGATGCGGCTGGCGTACAGGTGGATGCATTGCGTGTCGTCGCGCAGCCACCCCTCCACGCCGCCGTAGGGGTTGAAGTAGATATCTGCCATCGACCAATGCACCGGATTCAGCACATGGCGCGGCAGCACGTGTTCGATCTCGCCGGTTTCGGTCAGCGCCCAGGTCAGCGCCTGCGGGCCGAAAACCGGCGGCACCAATTGCGCGGCCCCCAGCAGCTGTTCGCCTGCGGGCAGCGCCACCAGCTTTTTGCGATGCGCCCGCTTCAGCCATGGCGGGACAAAGCCGGGGTCGTTCAGCCGGTCCAGCAGCAGTGCCAGCGCCGCGCTGTCTTTCGGCAGGCGCAGCACCGCGTTGTTCACCGTGGTGGGCGATTCGTATCCGACCAGATAGCCGTCTTTCGGTGTCAAAGGCCGGTGGCACAGGCAATCGGTGTCCACCCATGTCAGGTCGGTGTCCTGAACCATGTGCAGGCGGAACAGATCGGCAAAGACCGTGGGCGTGACCCGCCTCATAAGCTCATCCGAATAATGATAGACCTCGGACGCATGGCGCAGCGTGACACCCTCGATCTGCGGATCAGGCAGGTCGTGGGTGTGGAACAGGGTCACGGGATGGCCGTGGTGGGCAAAGCTGCGCAAGGCCAGAAGGTCCAGCCAGCGCAGTTCCGTGCCGACCCAAAGCGAGCCGATAGGGGTATCGGCGGCACTCATGTGCGGGCGGTGTCCTGTTGTGGATGAAGGCGCTGCATCACGCGGGCTTCCTTTGGCGGGTGGCCGGGTGACCCCGTGTGGAACGGGGCCGCCAAGTCCACTGGCTTACATCAGGTCGCGCACGTCGGTCAGCCGGCCTGTGATCGCCGCAGCCGCTGCCATCGCGGGCGACATCAGGTGGGTGCGTCCGCCCCGACCCTGACGGCCTTCGAAGTTGCGGTTGGACGTGGCCGCGCAGCGTTCGCCGGGGCTGAGCTGGTCGGGGTTCATCGCCAGACACATCGAGCATCCCGCCAGACGCCATTCGAACCCGGCCTCTTTGAAGATGTCGGCCAGCCCCTCTTCTTCGGCCTGTGCACGGACCAGACCCGAACCGGGCACGATCATCGCGCGCATGCCGTCCTTGATCTTCTTGCCCTTCAGGATCGCGGCTGCGGCGCGCAGGTCTTCGATACGTCCGTTGGTGCAGGACCCGATAAAGACGGTGTCGATCTCGACTTCGCTCAGCGGTGTGCCCGGTGTCAGGCCCATATAGTCCAGCGACCGTTGTGCCGCGTCGACCTTGCCGCCTTTGAAATCGCTGGCCGAGGGCACGTTCGCCGTGATTGGCAGAACATCCTCGGGCGAGGTGCCCCATGTCACGACCGGGGCGATGTCTTCGCCTTTCAGGGTGATGACCTTGTCCCAATGGGCGTCCTCATCCGAGAACAGGGTTTTCCACCATGTGACAGCAGCTTCCCACTCTGCGCCCTTGGGAGCGTGGGGGCGGCCCATGCAGTATTCAAAGGTCTTTTCGTCAGGCGCGATAAGGCCCGCGCGCGCGCCGCCTTCGATCGCCATGTTGCAGACGGTCATGCGGCCTTCCATCGACAGGTCGCGGATCGCTTCGCCGCAATATTCGATGACATAGCCGGTGCCACCGGCGGTGCCGGTGACGCCGATGACCGACAGGGTGATGTCCTTGGCCGTAACACCGGGGCGCAGTTTGCCGGTGATCTCGACCTTCATGTTCTTGGATTTCTTCTGGATCAGCGTTTGCGTCGCCAGAACGTGCTCGACCTCGGATGTGCCGATGCCGTGGGCCAGCGCACCGAATGCACCGTGGGTTGCCGTGTGGCTGTCACCGCAGACCACGGTCATGCCGGGCAGGGTCCAGCCCTGTTCGGGGCCGACGATGTGCACGATGCCCTGACGTACGTCGGACACGGGGTAATAGTGAATGCCAAAATCCTTGGCGTTCTTGTCCAGCGCCTCGACCTGGATGCGGCTTTCTTCGTTCATCCCGCCGTTGGCGCGGTCCAGCGTGGTGGGCACGTTGTGGTCGGGCACAGCAATGGTCTGCTGGGGCTTGCGCACGGTGCGGTTGGTCATGCGCAGACCCTCAAACGCCTGCGGGCTGGTCACTTCGTGAACCAGATGGCGGTCGATATAAAGCAGGCAGGTGCCGTCGTCGGCCTCGTGGGCGACGTGGGCATCCCAGATCTTATCATAAAGCGTTTTTGCGGATTTCGTAGGGGACATGAGGGACCTCTCCCGTATTTTGGATGCAGAAATGGCGTGGGGTTCGGGTGTGTGCGACGTTATAGTCGCGCCAGCACCGCGTGGGTCGCCCCGAAGAAGCGTTCGCGCAGCCGTGCGCGGTCGTCGATGTTAAAAAGACGTTTCATGGGCGAAGAGATACGCGCATGTCCCTTGTGGTGCAAGGTGGACTAACAAAATCTGCGCCGATCCCCGAATGCCCGGCATTTGGTCCCAACCGCAGCATAACAGGGCAATTCGGTCATTGCGTTTGGCTTGCGCCGCATTGCGTCTAAGTGCAACCTGAACGCCAACGCTGGGAGTGCGCATGGAGAACACCACCGAGAAGGGAGCCAAGTTCGGGCTGGATCTGCTGGAAGCTATTCGGATCTCGGCAGGTACGGTCCAGTCCTTCCTTGTCAGCTTGATGCAACCTGGTTGGCGGCTCTATCAGGTGCTGATCATCCTCGGGCTGGCGGTGCTGTGCTATGGCCTGCACAAGTTCTCGGGGCATCTTCTGCAAAACTGGGTGCGCTCGCGCGAAGGCTGGAAGGCCTGGCAATTGCGCATGATCGTGCAGATCCGGCGGAGGTTGGGGCTGTTGTGGTATGCGCTGCTGGGCTGGTCGGTCTGGTTGGTGATGCAAGAGGTCACATGGCCTTCGCGTTCCTATCTGATCGGGTTGGCGGCGACGCTGGCGACAGCCTGGGCCTTCATCGGCTTTTCCGCACGGCTTGTGCGCAACCGGTTCCTGCGGCGGGCGGTGACCTGGGGCCTGTGGATATACGTCACGCTGTTCTACCTGAACATTTCTGACGAAGTGTCGCTGTTTCTGGATCGGATCGCGATCTCGGTCGGTGACTTCCGGCTGTCCCTGCTCACGCTGATTGTCGCGGCCGTGGTGATCGGCACATTGTTTACGCTGGCGCGGCTGGTCAGCAACACAACCGCTGCGACGATCCGTAAGAACGAAGATATCAGCCCCTCGATGCAAGTGCTTGCGGTCAAGGGCGTGCAGATTGGCCTGTACGGTTTTGCCTTTTTCGCAGGGATCAAGGCCGTGGGCATCGACCTGACCGGTCTTGCCGTCCTGACCGGTGCCATCGGTGTGGGTTTGGGCTTTGGTCTGCAAAAGGTGATTTCGAACCTCGTGTCGGGCGTGATCATCCTGCTGGACAAGTCGATCAAGCCCGGGGACGTGATCAGCCTTGGCGATACCTTTGGATGGATTCAGACGCTGGGCGCGCGCTATGCCTCGGTCGTGACGCGGGACGGCAAGGAATACCTGATCCCGAACGAAGACCTGATCACGGGGCAGGTGGTGAACTGGTCGCACTCCAATGATTTTGTGCGGTTGGACATCTATTTTGGCACATCTTACGACGATGATCCGCATGAGGTGCGCAGGCTGGCCATCGAGGCCGCCAAAAGCGCCGACCGCGTGCTGAGCCACCGGCCACCTGTCTGCCATGTCGTGGGATTCGGCGACAGCAGTGTGGATTACATCCTGCGCTTCTGGATCAAGGACCCCACGGGCGGGCTGACCAACATTCGCGGGAATGTCTATCTGGCGCTGTGGGACATCTTCAAGGAAAACAACATCTCTATTCCCTTCCCGCAGCGCGAGGTGCGGATGCTGGGCAGCACGGGCAAGCAGAATTTCGGCGACGACGCCCCTGCGCCCGCGCCGGAGGAAGATGCGCCTGCGGAAAAGGACGACAAGGCGCCCAATACCTCGTTCGGTTAGTCCAGTGACAGCGCCTCAAGCGCGGCCTCGTTGCCGCCCTTTGCCGCCAGCTTGAGATACTTCAGGTATGCTTTGGGGTCGGGGTCCAGACCGCTGTCACCGATGTAAAGCTGCGCCAGCGCAAAGGCGGCAGAGGCATCGCCGGTCAGGGCGGCTTTTTCCAGAAAGGACTTGGCCTGCAGGGGATCGCCCGCACCCAGCGTGCCGTCCACCAGCCATTGCCCATAGATGCGTTGGGCGGGGGGATAGCCTGCCTCGGCGGCATCCAGCAGCAGCGTGCGACCGCGCTCTATATCGTCCGCGCCAGTGCCGCGCTCAATCAGCATCCGGCCCAGCGAATAGCCGCTGACCATGTCGCCCAAGGCCGTCCCCTGTTCCAGAAGTTCGTGGGCGGCAGCAAGGTCGCGAACGGTATAGGTGCCCGTGCCATAAAGTGTCGCAAGGGCATTGTAGGCGATCGGATAGTGGTCGTCGCGGGCGGCTTTGGTCAGCAACTCGAACGCGCGTGAATCGCCCCCTTTGTCATAGGCGCGGCCCAGCTCGTAGCGGATACGCGGCAGCACATCGCCCGCGGCATAGGCGTTCAGGCAGGCAGTTGTGGCGGTATCGGCGTCCATATCATCCCAGGCCACACCCGGAACAGGTGATTCGCCGTCAAAGGGGTGTGCCGCCGCCGCGTCACAGGCGGCGATCCATTCGTCGCGCACCTCGGGTCCGCCTGCGCTGATTTTCTGAGCCTCGCGGGCGGCGTCAACCGCAATGCGCGACCCCGCCAGCGGGAAGGTGGCCTTTTGGTCGCCTGCCTGCAGGGTCCAGTCGCGCGCGGCCTGAAACAGTTCGACATCCTCGTCCGACAGGAAAAAGCTGTAGGACACCATGCCCGGCGCCTTGGGCCGCTCGCGGCGCAGTTGATCGCCGGTGACAGTCAGCGTGCGGGCCGAGCCGTCAGTCATGGTCAGGGTCGATGTGACGCTGTCCTGAAAGTCGGTTCCGGGGATAACTGCGCCTATTGCGGTGTTTTTCCCTTCGGCATCCAGCACCATGATGGCAAAGCTGAAATCTTCGAGGATAACGCCCGCGGTGTGGACGCCTTCGTCATACAGCAGGTCGCCGGGCTGGTGATAGTGCCATTCCTCGAACACAACCTCTTGGCCAGCCGCCAGACGGGCAGCGGCACATAGCGCCAGAACGGCGCAGAAAATTCTAACGATATGCGTCACCAGATTGGTCCTTGTTGCCGCGTCAGCCTAGTTTAAAGAGGGCTTGGGGCTGCGCGCAAGTTAAGCAGCATTCAGTCTGCGGTCGGGATCATGTCAGCCATGCGTTGAAATCCGCCCTTTGGCTTGCTACCTTAAGAGCATATCCCAGCGCCGGGGACCTGACGGCGCGTATCTAGGAGGGCAATGTCCTGTCAATCCACACAACGTCGGCACCGGCTGCCGGCCACACGGGCGCACTGATGAGCGCCGCAGCACCCGAAGCAGGCAGCGATGCGCAGCTGGCTTTGATCCTTTCTTCCCTTTCCGATGACAAAGCCGAAGATGTCGTGCAGATCAACCTGCAAGGCAAGACCGCCTTTGGCGACTATATGGTCGTATGTTCGGGCAGGTCTTCGCGTCAGGTTTCCGCCATTGCCGAAAAGCTGTTGGTGCGCCTGAAAGAGGCATTCGGCCGCCCCGCGCGGATCGAAGGCAAGGACACGGGCGACTGGGTTCTGGTCGACACGGGTGACGTGATCGTTCACGTTTTCCGTCCCGAAGTGCGCGAGTTCTACCAGCTTGAAAAGATGTGGTTGGGCACAGGCGAAACACCCGCCGCCAGCTGACGCATCTATGAAAGTTCATATCATTGCCGTGGGGCGCCTGCGTGGCGGCCCCGAGGCTGATCTTATTTCCGACTATCTGACACGATTCGACCGCACCGGACGGGCTCTGAGCCTGGGTCCGGCGCAGGTCGTGGAAGTGGATGACCGCAAGGGCGGTGGCATGGCCGCCGAGGCCGAGCTGTTGCGCCGCGCAGTGCCGAAGGGCGCGTTGCTGGCGGTGATGGACGAACGAGGACAGGTGGAATCATCGCCAAAGTTTGCCGAACGTCTGGCCGGATGGCGCGACGGCGGGCGGTCCGATCTGGCGCTGGTGATCGGCGGGGCTGACGGGATCGACCCGTCGCTGCGCGCCGAGGCGGATTTTGCGCTGTCCTTCGGGGCGATGGTCTGGCCGCACATGCTGGTGCGCGTGATGCTGGCCGAACAGTTGTACCGCGCCGCGTCCATCCTGGCCGGTGCGCCCTATCATCGGGATTAGTTTGGGGCTCTGCCCCCGTCCTGTAGCTGCCCCCGGGAATTTTTCCGCGAGAGTACACTGCTTGCCGTCTACTTTGACGATGCCGTGCCCATCAGGATCTTGCGCGAATGGGATGCAAACTCGCGCCGCCAGATCACGCCAAGCGTGAAGGCGGTGGCGATCATCAGCGGGATCGGTCCCAGCAGCCAGGCCGCCATGGCGATGCCGAAATAGACCGCGCGCAGGCCGCGGTTAAAGCTGCGGGCGGCGGTGATGTTGATCTCGGCGGACTGGTTGGCGCGGGGCAGGGCAATCGGGTCGTTCGGATCATTGGGCACCGAGGCCATGACCACGGCGGCGTAGCCGAACAGCCGGTTGGACCAGACGAATTTCAGGAAGGCGTTGGTCAGGAAAAGGCTGATGATCAGCAGCTTGGCCTCCCATACAAAGATGGGTGCGGACGCCAGAACCAGATCGTTGGCGATATCGGTGATATGTTCGGCATTGCCGATCATCGCCAGTGCGCCGCCGATGGCAATGGCCGAGGTCGAGGCGAAGAAGGCCGTGCTTTGACGCAGGCTGGCCAGAATTTGCGCGTCGAAGATGCGGGGGGTACGGGTGATCATCTGGACCATCCATTCACGGCGATAGCCCGCCATGATGCGGGCTGTTGACGGGTGTTTGGATGTGGTGCTTTCCACGCGCCAGCCGATCAGCAGCCATGCCGCGACAAGCAGGGCGAGGGCCACGTAGTCAAGCGTGCCAAACAGGGCGAGGCGGTTGGTCCAGGTCATGCTAGAGTGATAGGGTGTATTCCGGCCCCTTGTCACGCGGTGAAATTGGTAATATTATTTTACCAATAGGAGAAATTGCCATGGAAATGCCGATCCCGAACCCTGCTGTTCTGGCCCGCAAGGACCGTGTGGTTGCGCGGTTGTTGCAGGTATTGCCGTCCGACGCCGTGATCAGTGACGTGGCCGAGACGCGCGCTTATGAATGCGACGCGCTGACCGCTTATAAATGCGCGCCGATGGTGGCGGTTTTGCCCGCTTCAACGCAGGAAGTTTCGGACGTGCTGCGCATTTGCCACGAAGAGGGCGTGCCCGTGGTGCCGCGCGGGTCGGGAACCTCGCTGGCCGGTGGCGCGCTGCCTACGGCCGATTGCGTGATTCTGGGCGTGGCGCGGATGAACGATGTGATCGAAACGGATTACGCCAACCGGATCATCCGCGTGCAGACAGGACGCACCAACCTGAGCGTGACAGGCGCGGTCGAGGAAGACGGGTTTTTCTATGCGCCGGACCCGTCCAGTCAGTTGGCTTGTGCCATCGCGGGCAATATCGCGATGAACAGCGGCGGGGCGCATTGCCTGAAATACGGGGTCACGACCAACAACCTGATGGGTGTCACGCTGGTGCAGATGGATGGCACTGTCGTCGAGATCGGCGGCGGCTATCTGGACGCGGGCGGGCTGGACCTGTTGGGCGTTATCTGCGGCTCGGAGGGACAGTTGGGCGTGGTGACCGAGGCGACCCTGCGCATCCTGCACAAGCCCGAGGGTGCGCGGCCCGTGCTGATGGGGTTTGACGACAACGAGGTGGCGGGAGCCTGCGTGTCGGACATCATCAAGGCGGGCGTTCTGCCCGTGGCGATCGAGTTCATGGACCGACCCTGTATCGAAGCGACCGAAGCCTTTGCCGGGGCCGGATACCCGGATTGCGAGGCCTTGTTGATCGTCGAGGTTGAAGGCTCGGACGCCGAAATTGACGACCAGCTGGCGCGGATCATGGAGATCGCGCGGCGGCACAATCCAGTGGAACTGCGCGAAAGCAAGTCGCCCGAGGAAAGCGCCCGCATCTGGTTGGGGCGCAAGAGTGCCTTCGGCGCGATGGGGCAGATCAACGATTATATGTGTCTGGACGGGACGATTCCGGTGTCGTCGCTGCCTTTCGTGCTGCGGCGCATCGGCGAGATGTCGGCGGAATACGGGCTGCGGGTGGGCAATGTGTTCCATGCGGGCGACGGCAACATGCATCCGCTGATCCTGTTTGATGCGAACAAACCGGGCGATCTGGAGCTGTGCGAGACCTTTGGCGCCGAGGTGCTGAAGCTGTGCGTTGAAGTGGGCGGCTGCCTGACCGGCGAACACGGGGTCGGTATCGAGAAACGCGATCTGATGCATGTGCAGTACAACAAGGACGATCTTGAGGCCCAGATGGCGGTGAAGGACGTGTTTGATCCGCAATGGCTGTTGAACCCTGCCAAGGTCTTTCCGCTGGACGCCTCGGATGCGCGCCGCAGGATCGAGATGGCGGCGCAATAGGGGGCCAGCCCCCTGACCCCCCGGGATATTTGGAGCCAAAAGAAGATGATGACACCGCAGAGCGAAAAAGAGCTGGCCGGGATGATTGCGGGGGCCTCGGGGCCATTGGCCGTGCAGGGTGGCGGCACACGCGGTTTTGCGGGGGCGGGTGATGTGCTGTGTGCTGCAGGGCTGGCCGGGATCACGCTGTACGAGCCGGGCGCCTTGACGCTGGTGGCAGGCGCCGGCACCCCGGTGGCCGAGATCGAGGCGGCGCTGGCGGCGGAACATCAGCGGTTGGCGTTCGAGCCGATGGACCACCGTGCGCTCTTGGACACCACAGGCACGCCGACCATTGGCGGTGTGATGGCGGCCAATGTCAGCGGACCGCGGCGAATCGCGGTGGGCGCTGCGCGTGATTTTGCGCTGGGCGTGCGGTTCGTCGATGGCACGGGGCGGATCGTAAAGAACGGCGGGCGGGTGATGAAGAACGTCACCGGCTATGACCTGGTCAAGTTGATGTGCGGGTCGTTTGGCACCCTGGGTGTGCTCAGCGAGATTTCGATGAAAGTACTGCCAGCGCCCGAGACCGAAGCCAGTCTGGTGATCGGCACGGAGCTTGTCGAACAGGCGGTGGCGGCGCTGTCGCGTGCCTTGGGATCGCCCTTCGAGGTCACGGGGGCGGCGTTTCTGCCCGCCCGGGGTGCAGTGGTGCGGATTGAGGGATTTGAAACCTCTGTCGCTTATCGGTTGGGGGCGCTCGAAGGTATTCTGAGCGGCTTTGGCGAAATCGAACGGCTGAACGCCGACGCGTCGCATGCCCTGTGGCGCGGGGTGCGGGACGTGCAGCCCTTTGTCGGGCGCGCGGGAGATGTGTGGCGTGTGTCGGTCAAGCCTGGGGATGCGCCCGGGATTGTCGCCGCATTGCCCGAGGGAGCGGACTATATGCTGGATTGGGGCGGTGGCCTGATTTGGGTGCTCTGTGCTGCAGGCACGGATTTGCGCGCGAAAATCGCGCCGTTTGCAGGGCACGCGACGCTTGTGCGGGCCGACGCGGGCGTGCGGGCGCGGCTGGGTGTATTCCAGCCCGAGGCACCCGCGCTGGCCGCGTTGACGCAAGGCGTGCGTGCGCGGTTCGACCCGCGCGGGGTGCTGAACGGTGGCGGGGTGAAAGCGGCCTGATGGTGTTCTGGATTGCTCTGTTCGTGGTGGTCTTTGGCTTTGGTCCATGGGTGTTCCTGCGGCTGATGCATCTGACGCCATGCTCTGCCGTTTTTGCCAGACTGGTCGCCTTTGTGGTGATGGCAGCGGCGGCAAGCCTGTGGTTGCGATTTCTGGCACCGGTTCCGTGGGGCGTGAATGTCTGGGCGACGTGGACCGGCATGATCCTGATCTGGACGGCGTGGATTGCGGTGCTGGCGTTGGCGGCGCTGGCCTTGCGACAGGTGGATCAGGGTCCTGCAATGCGACGCTGGACCGGTGTGATCGGTGCAATGGGCACAACGGTGCCGTGGTTCGGTCTGGCCTCGGCCCGGCTGATGAGCAGTTGAAAGAGAGACGATGCAAACGACATTCACACCCGAACAGTTGCAGGATCCAAAGATTCAGCGTGCCAACCAGATCCTGCGGTCTTGTGTGCATTGCGGGTTCTGCACTGCCACCTGTCCCACCTACCAGGTGCTGGGCGACGAATTGGACAGCCCGCGCGGGCGCATCTACCTGATCAAGGACATGCTGGAAAACGAACGGGTGCCCGATGCCAAGACGGTGGGGCACATTGACCGTTGCCTGTCGTGTCTGGCGTGCATGACCACATGCCCCTCGGGGGTGCATTACATGCATCTGGTGGATCAGGCGCGGGAATATATCGAGGACCACTACAAACGCCCCTTCAGCGACCGCGCCCTGCGCTGGGTTCTGGCGCGGGTGTTGCCCTATCCCACGCGGTTCCGGGTTGCTCTGCTGGGGGCCAAGATGGCGCGACCCTTTGCGCGGTTGCTGCCCGATCCGCGTCTGCGTGCGATGATCGCGATGGCGCCGAAGCAGGTGCCGCCCGTCAGCCGCAATGACGACCCGCAAAGCTTTGCCCCTGTGGTGCCCCGGATCAAGCGTGTGGCGCTGATGACCGGTTGTGCGCAAAAGGCGCTGAACACGGACATCAACGATGCCACGATCCGCCTGCTGACACGGCTGGGCTGCGAGGTGGTGGTGGCGAAAGGGGCGGGATGCTGTGGGGCGTTGACCCATCACATGGGCAAGAGCGGGGAAAGCCACGCGGCGGCGGCTAGAAACATCACGGCCTGGACCGCCGAAATGGACGGCGACGGGCTGGATGCGATTGTGATCAACACCTCGGGGTGTGGCACCACGGTAAAGGACTATGGCCATATGTTCGCGCGCACCGATATGGAAGGTGACGCCAGGCGTGTGGCCGAAAAGGCGATGGATATCAGCGAGTTGCTGGTGCAGTTGATGACGCCGGAGCATATCGCGCGCAGCCCGACCATGGCGGCGATGGGCATCGCGGGGACGGATGCCACGGGGCCGGGCGGCAATGAACGTGCGGTCACCGTTGCCTATCACGCGGCCTGTTCGTTGCAGCACGGTCAGCAGATCAAGACCCACCCGAAAACCTTGCTCAAGATGGCCGGATTTGGCGTGGTCGAACCCGCCGACAGCCACCTGTGTTGCGGCTCGGCAGGCACCTACAACCTGATGCAGCCCGAAATTTCGGCGCAGCTGAAAGCCCGCAAGGTCCGCACGCTTGAGGCCAAGAATCCCGACATCATCGCGGCCGGCAACATCGGGTGCATGATGCAGATCGGCAGTGCCACGGGGATACCCATCGTGCATACGGTCGAACTGTTGGATTGGGCCACCGGTGGTCCAAGGCCGCCTGCGCTGGCGCGCACAAGAAACAGTCCCCCACCGGTGCCGATTTTGCGCTGATTTGCAGCCTTGCCATAATGTCGCCGTATGACGCAGTTAGCCGGATGCGATACCTTTAGGAGAAATCGATGCGGCGCTGGATGTCCCTGTCACTTTTGGCCCTTGTGACCACCTCTGCGGCCTTTGCGCAGGACGCGCAGCTGCGCCGTCTTGAGACCACGAACACCGGCCGTGAATGGGAAGCTGTCGGGCGGCTGGACATGGACGGGAGCGGTTTTTGCACCGGCGCGCTGATTGCCCCCAACCTGGTGCTGACGGCGGCGCATTGTCTGTTCGACAAGCGCACCAAACAGCGCATCGACCATGACAAGATCGAATTTCTCGCCGGTTGGCGCAACGGTCGCGCATCGGCTTATCGCAATGTGCGGCGTGCCGTGGTGCATCCGGCCTATGTCTATGACGGCGCGGTGTCGTCTGAGCGTGTGCGCAACGATCTGGCGTTGCTGGAACTGAGCCAGCCCATTCGCAACACCACCATCCGCCCTTTTGGCACCGCGGTGCGGCCCGCGACCGGCGACAGTGTGGGCGTGGTCAGCTACGCCAAATCGCGATCAGAGGTGCCTTCGCTGCAAGAGGTCTGCACCGTGCTGTCGCGGCAGGAGGGCGTGTTGATCACCTCGTGCAGTGTCGATTTCGGCTCGTCCGGCGCGCCGATTTTTACCTTTGACGACGGCGAGGCCAGCATCGTGTCCGTGGTTTCGGCCAAGGCTGAACTGGACGGAAAAAACGTATCTCTGGGCACATCTTTGGGCGAGCCCTTGGAAGAGTTGCGGGCCGAATTGCTGGCAGGCAGCGGTTTTCAACAGGGGGCATCGCCCTCGGCCAGCCGTGTCCGTGTGGGCGTCCGCAACGACACCGGCGCGAAATTCGTCAAGCCCTGAGCGCCCGCGCAGAACGCGGTTGCAACAGGTCTTGAAACCGCAAGATCCATCCCCACATTTGGTCTGCCGGAACGCCTGAACAGGGTTCTGGTCACTGCAAAACGGGTCCGTCCATGGATGGAGGGCCCGACTTGAAATCGCTCACTCTAAGAGGATGACACATATGCGAACTTTTGATTTTGCACCGCTTTACCGCTCGACCGTCGGCTTTGACCAGATTGCTGACATGATGGACCGGGTTCTGACCAACGACCACGCGCAGAACAGCTATCCCCCCTACAACATCGAGAAAACCGACGACGATGCCTATCGCATCTCGATTGCCGTCGCTGGCTTTTCGGATCAGGACCTGTCGGTGGAAGTGCGTGAAAAAGCGTTGATCGTCTCGGCGCGCAAGGCGGACGAAGATACCAACCGCAGCTATCTGCACCGCGGCATCGCCACCCGCGCATTTGAACGCCGGTTCCATCTGGCGGATCATGTCGTCGTGACGGGCGCGTCCCATGCTGATGGCATGCTGCACATCGACCTGCAACGCGAAGTGCCCGAAGCACTGAAGCCCCGCCAGATCGAGATTTCGGCAGCGACCAAATCGATTGGCAAGGATGTCGTTGACGCCAAGTCGGTGAACTGAACCGGCGGAAACTGATGCTTTTGGCCCGTGCGCATTTGCGTGCGGGCCTTTTTATTGGTGGATCTCTTCAGCGGGGCGGGGCGCCTTCATCTGGAAGCAGATGTCGATTTGATGGGCCCGTTGACCAAAAACTGCGGCTATTTCAAAATTCTGGTTATGATCATTCCGAAAACTACCTATGATAGAGTGCGCCGGGGCCACACCCGTAAGCCGTGAGTGTCGTGATGACATAGATCGCCCAAATTGCGCCAGTTTTCGATATATAGTTGTCTCAGTAAAAGGCTTAGAGCAGCCAGGAAGAAAAAACCGACAGCCATAGCGGGAATGCCCTATAAAGCCTTGGTGAAGGACAGTGTGTGTTGAACAAGTACAAGAGTTATCTGGCATCAAAAGCCTATATTTTGCTTACCGCGCTTGCCTTGGGCAGCGTTGTTGGCATCGGATATTCCGTAATCAAGTTGGACAGGGATAACCATCTGGCAACGGTGCGCCGTGATCTGGAACAGGATCTTTACACCGCGATAGATCAGATCCAATTGCGCTTTTTCGAAGCGGTATTGGTGGCCAAGCATATCGAAAACCTCCTGACCGCTTCAAAAGAAGTGAACGAGGCTCAGATTTCCCGCTTTGTGGCGGACCTGCAATTGCACAATCCGGGTGTCCGGGCCGTGGCGCTCGCCCCCGGGTTGGTTGTGACACACAGTTTTCCGATCACAGGCGATCAGAAAACGATTGGTCTGAAATACTGGCAAGTGCCCGAACAGATGGCCAGTGTTGCACAGGCCTATCGTCGGCAAAGTCCGATTGTCGATGGTCCGGTGCCGTTGGTGCAAGGGGGCGCGGGCTATATCCTGCGCTATCCTGTTTTTCTGCCCAACCCGTCGACCAACGTGCAGCAGTTCTGGGGTGTCATTTCGATCGTCATCTCGGCAGACGGACTTCTCAGCGCGCAGCGACACGATTTTAGCGATGCCGAGAAGTACAGCTTCAGCCTGCGCGAGATCCCGGCGTCGTCCCCCCTCGCTGACGATGTGCAGGACGATGCTGGACCGCTGAACGCGCGACCGGTGACGACTGAGTTCAATATGCTGGGCAGCGCATGGAAGGCAACCGTCCGTCCCACAGCGGGATGGCCGTCCTACTCTCCGCAAAGCCCCTACTTGCTGGCGTTCGTGCTTGTTCTGGCGGTTATTCTGGTCGGCGTGTTGCTGATCATCCGCAGTTTCGCAGCGGAAAAGGAAAGCGCGCGCGCGCTTCTGGCCGAATCCATTGGCTGCCTCAACGAGGGCTTCATCGCTTTTGACGATGACGAACGGTTGATGTTGGTGAACGAGAAATACCTCGAATACTACCCCGAGATCGGCCCGTTGATCCAACCCGGTATGACGATAAGGGAGTTGCTGGCGCATTCGGCCAAGAACCAGCCGGACGCGACCACTATCGAAGACGAAAACACATGGATTGCAGAGCGGCTTGAACGGTTCCGAAATCCGGGCGTGTCCTTTTTGGAGGCCGCTGCGGACAATCGCTGGCTGAAGGTGACCGAAGCCAAAACACCGCACGGCTATACGGTGGGCATTTCAACCGATGTTACCGCCGAGCAGCGCGCCATGAAGGCTGCAGAGGCGGCCGACCGCGAAAAGACAGAATTCCTCAACAATGTCTCACACGAATTGCGCACCCCGCTGACCGTGATTTCGGGGCGCGCATCGTTTCTGCGCAACAGCGAAAGGTTGCCCCAGTCCAAAAGCCTCGCCGCCGCCTTGGAAAATGCTGTGCCCGCCGATGGCACGGTGACCACGGCAGTGACCAGCTTTCAGCGGTTCGTATCCGAGCAAAGTGCAGGCATCGAGAATTCCGCAAAGCACATGCTGCGTCTGGTCGAGGATTTGCTGGATTGGACACGGGTTGCGCGGGGTCAGCTCGAACTGGACCTTGCGCGGATCGAGGTCACCGATCTTGGCAGATCCGTCGCCGAGGACCTGCGCCCCGATGCCGAGGCCAAGGGGCTGACACTGACCTATTCCGAAGACGGACCGGCGGAGGCGATGGCTGACACCATCAGGCTGAAACAAATCCTGTACAACCTGATCTCGAACGCCATCAAGTTCACTGACACGGGCAACATTCATCTTTCGATCGAGCAGATGGGCGACCAGATTGTGTTCAGCGTGGCGGACACCGGATGCGGCATCGGGCAAGACGATCTGGAACGCGTGTTCCAACGGTTCCAGCAGGTCGACGGGTCGATGTCACGCCAGAAGGGCGGTCTGGGCCTGGGGCTGGCCATCGCCGAGCAACTGGCCGTGCTGCACGGCGGCGCCCTCTCTTTGGAAAGCGAACTGGGCAAAGGCAGCACGTTCCGCCTGACCCTGACGCGGGCAGAAGCGGCCTTTCAGCGAACCGGGTAACGAACCGGTTGGTGTGGGAGAGAACAAGTTGTTTTCGCCCGGACCCTTCACCTTGAACGGAAGAGACAGCGTCTGCGAAAGGAGATTGGTGTTGGTTGCCTTCGCGGACCACATTGGCAAGATGCTGTTGAATTCTGCAAGAAATTGGCCCAGCTTTCCAAGAGTTGGAATGTATGATCACGATGCGCCTTATGGGCTTGATATTGCCCGCACTCCCGGTCGAAATGATCGTTACTGGCGTAGGGGAAGCACATGACGTTGGTGCCATGTGTGGCATAGCCAGAGGTTAAAGATATGCGGATCGCGAGTTACAATATCCGCAAAGCCGTAGGTCTCGACTGGCGGCGTGATCCGGACCGGATTGTTGATGTGCTGGCCGAAATCGACGCGGATGTCATCGTTTTGCAAGAAGCGGACAAACGTGTCGGCACGCGTGCGGGTGTGTTGCCGCTGGAGTATCTGGAAACCGAACTTGGCTACATCATGGCGGACGTTTCGCTGCGCCCGCTCAGTCATGGATGGCACGGCAACGCTATACTCTTGCGCTCAGGCTTTGCCGATCATGTGCCCACACGGATTGAGTTGCCTGTGCTGGAGCCCCGAGGCGCGGTTTCCGTCCTGCTGGAGCAACCGCACATCGAAGTGATCGGTGTTCACCTTGGCCTTACACCCGGCATGCGGCGCAAACAGATGCTGGCCCTGCAAAAGGTCGTGGATGAGCGCGATCATCCCGTGTTGCTGGCGGGCGATTTCAACGAATGGAATTCCGCGCAGTTTCCGTTCGTGGCCCCTGTAACCGTTGTCTCTCCGGGGCCCAGCTTTCACGCAAGCCGCCCGACCGCCACGCTTGACCGATTTGTGCTTGGCCAAGGGCTGCGTGCTGTATCATCGCATGTACATCACTCATCTTTGGCAAAACGTGCCTCTGATCACCTGCCCATCGTCATCGACCTTGCCTTTGCGGAGACCGCACAATGACGACCTTCCTCCTGACCCTTCATGCGTTCATCGTGATTGGGTTTACGGTTCGCATCTTGCTGCGGGAAAATCTGTCCCCGCAGGCGCGGTTGGCGTGGTTCATTATCCTTGCGGTGCTGCCCTATATCGGCAGCGCCATCTATTTTCTCTTTGGGGAAGTGGACATCGGGAACCATGCGAACGCGCGCCACACAGAGGTTTTTGCGCAGATCCGTGCCAAGGGGTCCCACCTTATGGGGGTGCAGGATGACACAGAGCGGCTGATTGATCCGCTTTACAGACCTGCTTTTCGCTATGCGGCCTCGATCAACGGATTTCATGCAGTTGCGTCAAACCACGCTGAGTTGATGGCCGATGCGGCGACCACGAACGCGCGCCTCATCGCGGATATCGACGCCGCACAAAGCCATGTTCACGTGCTCTATTACATCTGGCTGGACGATCGCACAGGAACGGATATCGCGCACGCCTTGATCCGCGCGGCAGCGCGCGGGGTCACCTGCCGGGCGATGGCAGACGGTTTGGGGTCGCGCGCCCTGATCAAGTCGCCTCTTTGGCAACAGATGAAAGATGCAGGGGTGCAGATGGCCGTGGCCCTGCCGCTGGACAACCTTGTGCGCACGATGCTGAAAAGCCGCGTTGATCTGCGCAACCACCGGAAGATCACGGTCATCGACAGCAAGATCACCTATTGCGGCAGCCGGAATTCCGCCGATCCCGAATTCCGTGTCAAAGCCAAATACGCGCCTTGGGTCGATATCATGCTGCGGTTTGAAGGGGCCGTTGTCGCACAAAACGAACTGTTGTTCCTGAGCGACTGGATGCAGGCCACCGGAGAAAATATCGACGGGTTCACCCTCACCGCGAGCCCGGTCGGGGGCGGTTTCCCCGCGCAGGTAATGGGCGATGGCCCGACCGAGCGTCGCGGTGCGACCCCACAGCTCTTTTCGGCCCTCATCGCATGTGCGCAGGACACTCTGACGCTCTCGACCCCGTATTTCGTTCCGGACGCGACCGTTCTGGAAGCCTTGTGTTCCGCGGCGCATCGCGGGGTTGCGGTCAAGCTGATCTTTCCCAAAGTGAACGATAGCTGGATCGTCGCGGCCGCGAGCCGCAGCTATTACAGCAAACTGCTGTCGGCGGGATGCGAGATCCATGAATTCAAGGGCGGCTTGTTGCATGCAAAGACGCTGACACTGGACGGCAAGGTCACAATGATCGGGTCATCGAACCTCGATCTGCGCAGCTTTGATCTGAACTATGAAAACAACATCCTTTTGCAGGATCTCAACGTGACTCTTGCAGTGCGCGAACGGCAACAGGACTATATTGCCCGGTCCGATCCCATGACCCTTGATTTGGTGTCCGCATGGCCGAAATCCAGGCGCATCTGGTACAACGTGATCGCCACGATTGGCCCCGTACTTTAGCCGACGCAAATTTACCGCGCGAGGTTTCCCACCTGTCAAAGCGGTGACCGATCACCCGCGCCGGACCTCGACGTTCAACGCGAGTTGCCGCACCACGAGACAGAAGCCCAGATTTCTGAAGCCCGCGGGGCGAGCCGCATGTCCGTTGTGTATTGTGTGAAGCTTCTCGGGCAGTGCCTCTCGGCACATGATTTTGATCGCCAGATTGCGGAAATCCAAAAGCGCACCGAGGAATGGTGGCGGAGACGAAGGGATTCGAACCCTCGAGACCCTTCCGGGCCTACTCCCTTAGCAGGGGAGCGCCTTCGACCACTCGGCCACGTCTCCACCGACGCGTATAGCCGTGCAAACATTGGGTTTACAAGGCCAAAAATGGAGAACTTGTTTCGCATCAGGAATCGTCGGTTTTCCTGCAAAGAGCCCTGAAATGTGACCTGGTGCCAGTGGAAGCGGGGCAGGCGGATGGCTCAATCGGTCGCCTTGAACCGCCCGCGAACGACATATCCCATGGCGACAAGGAACAGGGCGGCCATCGCGTACCAGGTCAGGGCGTAGACCAGATGGGTGTTGCGGAAGGTCAGGCGGGTGAGCCCGCCGCGCGGCCAGCTGCGATCCGCATCAGAGGCTTCGGCATCTATGAAATATGCGGTTTGCGCGTTTTCGAGGCCCGCGGCACGGCTCATCTCGGTCAGGTCGGCCGAGACCCAGCGTCCTGTTTCGGGCTGGTTGCTTTCCAATAGGGTGCCACCCGGTTGATCCAGCCGTATCAGGCCTGTCACCCTGAGGCGGCCAGCGGGGGTGTCCCACGCAGTTTGGTCCAGCCCGTTCGGCACAAAGCCGCGGTTGACCCAGACAGTGCGGTCGTCGCCCGCAAGCGGCGTCATGATCCAGTAGCCGGGGCCAAGGTCTGTGACGGCCTTGATCCGCAAGCTCTGATCATGGGCGAAGGTGCCCCTGGCAAAGACCCGCAAGTATTCCGGTGCAGCACCCTGTGGGGCGGGCACCGGATCACCGTAGGCGCGGCTTTCGACGCTTTCGATCAGGTCCAGCTTCCACGCCAACCGGCGCATCTGCCAGTTGCCAAGGGCGATCATGCTGGCAAACATCACGGCTGCCAGCACCAGTATCGTCACATCGACCCAGACCGGTCGTCGGGTGCTGCTCACTTCACCGCGCGCACACGTTCGATCTGGTCGTGTGCGGGCATCATGTTGTTGTTCAGGTGCGTCATCACCCAGATCGAACCGACCAGAACGATCAAAAGGAGAATGCCGGTAAAGACCAGCGACATGACCTGCCATCCTGCTTCGGCCTTCACCGTGACGTGCAGGAAGTAGATCACGTGGACGATGATCTGAATGGCACCCAGCCCAAAGATGATCGTCAGCGCCAGCCACAGGTGGATTTCCACCTCGCCCAGTACGATCCAGAAGGGGATCACCGTGAGGACAACGGAAAGCGCAAAGCCGATCAGGTAGGACCGGTAGGACCCGTGCGCGTCGTCTGTGTCGTGATCGTTGGTGGTCATAGCAACACCCCCGTGAGGTAGACAAAGGAAAACACCCCGATCCAGATCAGGTCGAGGAAGTGCCAGAACAGGCTCAGGCACAGGATGCGGCGTTTGTTGTCGTGGTTCAGCCCGTGCTTTTGCACCTGCACCAGCAACACCGTCAGCCAGATCGTCCCGGACAACACGTGCAGGCCGTGGGTGCCCACCAGGAACCAGAAGGACGACAGGAAGGCGCTTGCGCCCGGACCGGCCCCCAGGTGCCACAGATGGTGGAATTCAAGCACCTCCATCGTCAGGAACCCGATGCCAAAGGCTCCGGTGACCAGCAACCAGATGGTCATGACGCGTTGCTTGCCCTGCTGCATGTTGATCACCGCGAAACCATAGGTGATCGACGAGAACAGCAAGAAGAAGGTGGCCAGGAGGATCTTTTCGATCTCGAACAGGTCCGAGGGCGCCGGGCCGGCCGCATAGTTCGTTCCAAGGACAGCATAGATCGCAAAGAGGATGCCAAAGATCAGGCTGTCGCTCATCAAGTAGATCCAGAACCCCAGCATGGTGCCGGTTTCGTGGTGGCCGTCCGCATGGCTGGCAGGATCTGTGTCGTAGAAATCAAAGCCTTCGGAAGGCTCGGGGGGATGGGTTGCTGTTGTCATGGCTGTTTACTCCGCCGGAACCACGGGCCTGCGCCCGTTCGCGATGGCGCGGACCTCGTCCGGCTGCAAATAGAAATCACGGTCATAATCAAAGGTGTGGTAGATGCCGTAGGCAATCGACCCGATGAAGCCGACCAGCGCAAGCCACCAGATGTGCCAGATCATGGCAAACCCCATCACCGTCATCAGGGCCGCGATGACAAGGCCGGTTGCCGTGCGCTTTGGCATGTGGATCGCCACATAGCCTTCTTGCGGTTCTTCGGCATTGTGGGCCTTCATATGGTCCCAGGCGTCCAGCGCATATACGTTCGGCACATGCGAAAAGTTGTAGTAGGGCGGTGGCGAGGACGTGGACCATTCCAGTGTCCGGGCGTTCCACGGATCGCCGTCACAGGCCAGAGCGGCGCGGTCGCGGATCGACACGAAGATCTGGATGATAAAGGCCACCACGCCCACCGCGATCATCGCCACGCCCAGTGCGGCAATGCCGAACAGCAGCGCATAGCTTGTGTCCTCGAACTGGCTCAGGCGTCGTGTCACGCCCATCAGGCCAAGGATGTACAGCGGCATGAAGGCGAACCAGAACCCGCCGACCCAGCCATAAAAGCTGACCAGTCCCCAGAACTTGTTCATGTGGAAGCCAAAGGCCTTGGGCCACCAGTAGTTGATCCCGGCAAAGACGCCAAAGACCACGCCACCGATGATCACATTGTGGAAGTGCGCGACCAGAAACAACGAGTTGTGCAGCACGTAATCCGCCGGTGGCACCGCCAGCAGCACGCCGGTCATACCGCCAATGGTAAAGGTGATCATGAAGGCAATGACCCACATCATCGGAAGCTCGAACTTGATGCGTCCCTTGTACATGGTGAACAGCCAGTTAAACAGCTTGGCCCCTGTCGGGATCGAGATGATCATCGTGGTGATCCCGAAGAACGAGTTCACGTCCGCGCCCGCGCCCATGGTGAAAAAGTGGTGCAACCAGACCAGATAGCTGAGGATCATGATCACGCACAGCGCGTAGACCATCGACGTATAGCCGAACAGGCGCTTGCGCGAGAATGTCGGCACGATCTCCGAGAAGATGCCAAAGATCGGCAGGATCAGGATGTACACCTCTGGGTGGCCCCAGATCCAGATCAGGTTGATGTACATCATCGCGTTGCCGCCCATGTCATTGGTAAAGAAATGGGTGCCAAGGTAGCGGTCGGCGGTCAGCAGCGCCAAGGTGGCGGTCAGAACCGGGAAGGATGCGACGATCAGGATGTTGGTCACCAAAGTGGACCAGGTAAAGATCGGCATCTTCATCCAGGTCATGCCCGGCGCGCGCATCTTCACGATAGTCACGATCAGGTTGATGCCCGACAGCGTCGTGCCGATCCCTGCGATGTTGAGCGACCACAGGTAATAGTCCACGCCGACACCGGGGCTGAATTCCAGCCCCGACAGCGGCGGAAATGCCAGCCATCCGGTCGCGGCGAATTCGCCCACGAACAGCGACAGCATCACCAGCACTACACCGGAAAACGTCAGCCAGAAACTCAAGTTGTTCAGAAACGGAAAGGCGACATCCCGCGCGCCGATTTGCAGCGGCATGACATAGTTCATGAACCCGGTGATGAACGGCATCGCCACGAAAAAGATCATGATCACGCCGTGCGCGGTAAAGACCTGATCATAGTGGTAGGGCGGCAGGAATTCGAGAACGCCGGCCGAGGCAAGCGCCTGATGGATGCGCATCAGGATCGCGTCAGAGAAACCCCGGATCAGCATCACGGTGGCCAGGACCATATACATGATGCCGATTTTCTTGTGATCGACCGAGGTGAACCATTCCGTCCACAGATAGCCCCAAAGCCGTTTGTAGGTCAGCCAGCCGACAATGCCCAAACCAAGCGCCATGGTGACGATAAAGGTGCCCAGGATAAGCGGGTCGTAGAACGGGAAGATGTCCCAGCTCAGTTTTCCCCAGAACCAGTTCACCGGATTGGTGATGTCGGGAAAGCTGTGTGCGGTGGTTTCGGTTGCTGTGGCCATGTTCAGTTCTCCCTTGGCACGGACATCTGCGGCGTCTCAGGCGGCAGCAGGTCCATGGCGGCAGTGATGTCTTGGGCGCGGTCGGACAGGTCCGGGCGCAGGATTGCAAACATGCCCTCGGGATTGTCAGCCGAGCACAGGCCCCGGTAAAGCTCGCGGTTGTACAACCCTTCGATGCCGCCGCCGCCAAGAGCGTCCACCATCATCATGTCATTCATGCACAGTTTGTCGTCGCCGACGCACATGTTCAGGATACGCTGCCACAGGCCGTCCTGAACCGAACCGTAATAGTGGACGTCGTTGTCGATGCTGGGCTGTTCCAGTTGGACAAACGAATTGCGGTCCAAGGGCTGCTCTGCGTCGGCCACTTGCGCGGTCCAGGCGTCGAACCCGGCTTCGTCCAGCGCCTTGACGTCAAACCGCATCCGCGAAAATCCCGCACCGTTGTAATGCGAGGCAAAGCCCGCGTAGGTGCCGGGGCTGTTGAGTACGCCGTTCAGCTCGGTTTCCATGCCCGCCATCGCGTAAATCATGCCGACCATGTCCGGGATATAGAACGCGTTCATGACGGTGGTCGACGTCAGCTTGAATTCAACCGGACGGTCCACGACGACCGCCATCTCGTTCACGGTGGCGATGTTGTATTCGGGATAGATGAACAGCCATTTCCAATCCAGCGCCACCACCTGCACCTGCAAGGGCGTCACGTTTTCATCGACGGCCTTGGTGGCGGTAATGCGGGGCAGGTCGCGGTAAGGATCCAGCCGGTGAGTCGCCACCCAGGTCAGACCGGCCAGGCAGATGATGATCGCCAGCGGCACCGACCAGACGACGATTTCAAGGCTGACCGAATGGTCCCATTCGGGATCATAGGCCGCCTCTTCATTGTCTGCCCGATACCTGATCGCAAAGAACACCGTCAGCGCCAGCACCGGAACAATCACGATCAACATCAGAACGGTCGCGTAAATGATCAGGTCAGCTTGCTGCGATGCAACATCGCCGGCGGGGTTCATTACAACCAGATTGCATCCCGAAAGTGCCAGCGCGCCAAGCGCCAGCAAACCGAATCGACCAATCCTGCGGCTTGTTCTGGGTTGAAAGAAAGACATCCAAGACCTCTTGTGTGTTTCTTTGGAGGGTGTTCACCTGTGGCAGCTAAATAACACTCGGGGCTGATTTAGACAGCGCGATCGCTGCGGTATTTTGGCACGCCTGCAGCCAGGCAGGCTGCGGTATTTTAGCACGCCTGTCGGAAATTGTGGTGATTTCTATCTTGGCCGCTATCCTAAGAATGACAGCGAAGAAGGGGTTAGGTCATGGCGATCGGTAATGCGGCAGGCACGGACATTCGCAAATCGGGCGACGCCGATTCGAATGCAAGACAGACTGTGCAACTGGACGACGTTATCACGACGGTGGTGATGGCGCGGGTGACCGATTATTTCGGGTTCTTCGTATTCGCCATCGCCTCGGCGCTCGTTTTTCCGAAGATTTTCTTTCCCTACCTTGAACCCGTCCCTGCAACACTGGCCTCGTTCGCGGTGTTCTCGCTGGCCTTTCTGGCCCGCCCCGTGGCCAGCCTGATCGGCCGCAGGCTCGAGCCGCGTATCGGAAAGCCCGGGAAAATCACTGTGGCGCTGATGCTGCTGGGGACCTCGACCGTCGCAATCGGGTTGCTGCCCGGATACGACCGGATCGGCTGGGTCGCCCCCGCGCTGCTGGCGGTTTTGCGCATTGTTCAGGGTCTGGGCCTGGGCGGCGCCTGGGACGGCATGACACTGCAGCTCAAGTCGGCCGCCCCAAAGGAGCGTGACGGCCTGTACAGTATGGTGCCGCAACTGGGTGGACCCATCGGTTTCTGTGTCGCCGCCGCGATGTTCTATGTGCTGACCGGTTTCCTGACCGAAGAGGAATTCTATCAATACGGCTGGCGGTTTGCCTTTTTCGCCGTGATGGCGGTCAACGTGGTGTCCTTGTTCGCGCGGCTGCGGTTGCTGACCACGAATTTCGGATCAGACGAAGCCACGATGATGAAATCCGCCCCGCTGGGCTTTTTGCTGCGGACACAATGGCGCGAGATTCTGCTGTCGGCATTCCTGCCGCTGTCCAGCTATGCGCTGCTGCACATGCTGACGGTTTTCCCGATCAGCTATACGCTGCTGTTCACAGACAACGCCATCGACCGGATCATCCTGTGGCAGCTGGTTGGCGGCGCGCTGGCGGTCGGAACGGTGATTTTGTCGGGGATGCTGGCCGACCGGTATTCGAAACGCGCCGTGATCATCGGGTCCAGCGTACTGACGCTGCTGTTGTGCCTTAGCATCGGAACGCTGAACGACAATCCGTCCGTCTATATCGTCGCCGGTTTCATCATCTTTGGTCTGTCCTACGGCCAATCCAGCGCAATCGTGCCCGACCGGTTTTCCCCCGATTGCCGCTATTCCGGCTCGGCCCTGGCCACGAACCTGTCCTGGATCTTTGGCGCAGCCTTTGCGCCGCTGGTGGGGCTGTTCCTGGCCAGCACCTTCGGACTTTGGGCGGCGGCGCTCTACCTGGTTTCGGGCGTGGTCGTGACGCTGGTGGCGCTGTTCATTCTGCGGAGTCAGTTCGACAAGATCTGAACCGTTTCGTCTGACGACATCGGCATAAGCAACGTGCGGCCGCATCTTGTGCGGCCGTATTGATTGCATTTGACGGTCCCGTTCAAACACCCTATCCCTCTGCGTACCAGGGGCGCTGCAAAGCTGAGACGTACCCTTTGAACCTGACCCAGATAATGCTGGCGTAGGGAGGTCGTATGTTCCGCTTTTCCGCGTGCCATTCCTCCCTTTTTGCCTGCGCGAAAAGGAGAGACCATGACCCCCCAAGACATTCTGACAGCCTTGCGTGACCAGAATCCGTTGGTCCACTGCATCACCAATTACGTGGCGATGAACATTGCCGCCAACGTGGTGCTGGCAGCGGGTGCATCGCCTGCGATGGTCCATGCGCCTGAGGAAATCCCGGAATTCACGCCGATTTGCGGGGCTTTGACGATCAACATCGGCACATTGTCGTCCTCGTGGCTGGCCAGTATGACCACCGCCGCGACCCTTGCGGGCACGCACGACATCCCGTGGGTGTTCGATCCGGTGGCGCATTTCGTCTCGGAGTATCGCAAGCGCGCGGCACAGGACCTGTTGGCACTGCGCCCGACGGTGATACGCGGGAACGCCTCTGAAATACTGGCCCTTGCAGGCGAGGCAGGCGCCGGGAAAGGGGCTGACAGCGGGGACAGCGTGGAGGCCGCGCAATCGGCGGCAAACGCGCTTGCCTCAAAATGGGGGACGGTCGTCGCGGTCACCGGACCCGTCGATTACGTGACCGACGGCACGCGGGATGCCCATGTCTCGGGCGGCTCACCACTGATGCCCAAGATCACGGCGCTGGGATGCTCCCAGACGGCCCTCATGGGGGGCTATTGCGCGTCCGGTCCCGCGTTCGAGGCGACCCTTGCCGCGCTCGCGCATTTCAAGGTGGCAGGCACCGCAGCGGCAAAGCAGGCGAAGGGCCCCGGCAGCTTCCAGATGCATTTCCTGGATGCCTTGGCGGCGACGCAGCCGCAGGACCTTGGTCAGGTCATCGCGTGATGGCCTTTCACCGGAAACACCTGCGCCTGTATCTGGTGACCGACCGGGACCTGTGCGCAAAACTGGGTCTGGTCGAAACGGTGATGCGGGCCGTGGCGGGCGGGGTCACGATGGTGCAACTGCGCGACAAGACCGCGACCACGGCGCAACGTACAGAGCTGGCGATTGCCCTCAAGCACGCCCTGCGCGGTACGGATGTGCCTTTGGTCATCAACGACGACATCGACGCGGCCGTCGCCGCAGATGCCGATGGGGCGCATATCGGCCAGGGGGACATCGACCCCGCACAGGCGCGCGCGTTGCTTGGGCGGGACAAGATCCTTGGCCTGTCCTGCGAAAGCGTGGAAATGGTCAAGGCCGCCGATGCGGCCTTGGTGGATTATCTGGGGTTGGGGCCGGTGTTTGGCACCGCGACCAAAGCCGATCACGCGCAGCCTGTCGGGTTTGACGGGCTGGCACGGATGGTGGCCGCGTCGCCTCTGCCCACCGTCGCAATCGGTGGCCTGAAATCCGACCATATTGACAGCGTTCGGGCGACCAACGCTGACGGCATGGCTGTCGTTTCGGCCATTTGCGGACAGTCTGATCCTTGTGCCGCCGCCCGCGCTTTTGCCTGTGCCCCGCCGGAGTATGCCCGATGATCCCCAATGTCCTGAGCATCGCCGGCTCTGATCCCTCAGGCGGGGCGGGCATTCAGGCCGATATCAAGGCGATTTCGGCAAACGGTGCCTTTGCGATGGCGGCCCTCACCGCATTGACCGCGCAGAACACCCAAGGTGTCAGCGATATTCATTTTGTTCCTCCGGCCTTCGTGCAAAGCCAGATCGAGGCCATCTTTGCCGACATCCGTGTTGATGCGGTCAAGATCGGTATGATCGCGACAGCCGAAATCTCGGATGCCATTGCGCGGTCATTGTCGGGGCACGTGTCCATTCCCGTTGTGCTGGACCCGGTGATGATCGCCAAGGGCGGTGCGTCCTTGCTGCAAGAGGACGCCGTTGCGGCACTGCGAACCCTGCTTTTGCCACTGGCGACGGTGCTGACGCCGAACCTGCCCGAGGCTGCGCAACTTCTGGGCGTGCGGGCCGCGGTCACCCGTGACGAAATGGTGGAGCAGGGTCAGGCTCTATGCGCGCTGGGTCCGCAAACGGTCCTGATGAAAGGCGGCCATCTGGATGGCGAGACCAGCCCCGATTGTCTGGTCACAGCGCAGGATGCGATCTGGTTCGAGGCCCCGCGCATCCGAACCGCCAACACCCATGGCACGGGCTGCACCCTGTCCTCTGCTCTCGCGGCGCAACTGGCAAAGGGGCTTGCGCCCGCTGCCGCCGCTGCTGCCGCGAAATCCTATGTCTCGACCGCTGTTGCCCAGGCGGGCGATTTGTCCGTGGGAAGGGGCCACGGCCCGACCCACCATTTCGCCAGCTTTTATGCCAATTCAAAAGGATGATCCGATGAGATCCGTTATTTTTGCAGGCGCCCTTTCGCTGTGCGCCGCCCCGCTTTTCGCGCAGGATCAGGTCACCCTGCTGCTCGACTGGTTTGTGAACCCGGACCACGGGCCGGTTATCATTGCGCAGGAAAAGGGCTTTTTTGCCGAACAAGACCTTGAGGTCGAGGTGATCGCGCCCGCCGATCCCGCCGCACCGCCCAAGATGGTTGCCGCAGGTCAGGCCGATCTGGCGATTTCCTACCAGCCGCAGTTGCATCTGCAAATTCACGAGGGCCTGCCGCTTCAGCGGGTCGGCACGCTGGTGGCCACGCCGCTCAATTGTCTCTTGGTGCTCAAGGACGGGCCGATTGCCACCCCCGCCGATCTGAAGGGGCGCAAGGTCGGCTATTCCGTCGGCGGCGTCGAAGAGGCGATGTTGGGGCAGATTCTGAAGACGCACGGGCTGTCGTCCAGCGACATCGAGTTGATCAACGTCAACTGGTCGATGTCCCCTTCGCTGATGTCGGGGCAGGTCGACGCGGTGATCGGTGCCTTTCGCAATTTCGAATTGAACCAGATGGAGATCGAAGGCGTGCCGGGCCGCTGCTTTTTCGTCGAGGAAGAAGGCCTGCCGTCCTATGACGAACTGATCTACGTGGCGAACAGGGACACGATGGATGTTGATATGATCCAGCGGTTCCTTGCGGCCACGGAAAAGGCGACGCAATACATCATCAACCATCCCGACGAGAGTTGGGAGGTGTTTGCAGGTACGGCGCCCGAGTTGAACGACGCGCTGAACGCGGCGGCGTGGACGGATACCGTGCCCCGCTTTGCCCTGCGGCCGGCCGCGATGGATGCCGGTCGCTATGCCAGGTTCGAGACGTTCCTGAATGACGCGGGCCTGACCGATGCGATCCTGCCGGTCGGCACCATCGCCATTGACGTGACCGCACCATGACCGGCCTGTCTTACGGGACTGCCTTTGCGCATTGGCGGGACGGATGCGGCGACGGGTGGCGGGCCTATACGCATCATGCCTTTGTCGAGGGGCTGGGGCACGGTTCCCTGCCGCGGGCGGCGTTCCTGCATTATCTTGTACAGGATTACCTGTTTTTGGTACATTTTGCCCGGGCCTGGTCGCTTGGCGTGGTCAAGGCCGGGACGCTGGACGAAATGAAAACCTGCGCCGGTACGGTCGATGCGCTGGTCAATCACGAGATGTCCTTGCACGTCAAAATCTGCGCCGAGGCCGGAATCGACGAGGCCACGCTGTTTGCCGCAACCGAAGAGATCGAGAACGTGGCCTATACGCGCTATGTGATGGACGCAGGGGTGCAAGGGGACTTCCTGGACCTGATGGCCGCCCTTTCCCCCTGCTGTTTCGGCTATGGCGAGATTGGTGCGCGGCTGGCGGGGTCTGCCGATGCGCATACCCCCTATCGGGACTGGATCGAAACCTATGCCGATGAGGACTATCAAGGTGTCATGGCCTCTGTCGGACAGATGATAGACGGGGCGGTCATGCGCCGTCTGGGGCCTGATTTTGCCACCTCCGCGCGCTGGCCCGCGTTGCAGGACCGCTTTGCCACCGCAACCCGTCTGGAAGTCGCCTTCTGGGACATGGGATTGCGTGGGGCGTGATGCAGGCCCCCGCGATACAGCTTTCCGGATCCTATCATATCGACGGCACCTGCCTGTTTGCGCCCATTGATATGACCTTGCCCGCCGGGGAATGGACCTGTGTTCTGGGGCGGTCGGGCGTGGGCAAATCCACGATCCTGCGGCTGATCGCCGGTGTGCGCTGTGCAGGCGATTTTCAGGGGGAAATCACTGCCTCGGACGGGTTGCCGCTGGTGGGGCGCGTCAGCGTGATGGCGCAATCGGATTTGCTTTTGCCATGGCTTAGCGTTCTGGAAAACACGGTGCTGGGCGCGCGGTTGCGCGGCGAGGTGCCAGATTTGCAAAGGGCCGGCAATCTGCTGGAACGGGTCGGTTTGGCGCGCCACGCGGGCAAGAAGCCCGACTCGTTGTCCGGTGGAATGCGACAGCGCACCGCCCTTGCGCGCACGCTGATGGAGGACAGGCCCGTTGTGCTGCTGGACGAGCCGTTTTCGGCCCTGGACGCTGGCACCCGCGCCGATATGCAGGACCTTGCCGCCGGGCTGCTAAAGGACAAAACAGTTCTGTTGGTGACACATGATCCGGCAGAGGCTGTGCGGTTGGGGCACCAGATCATCGTCCTGACCGCCGATGCGGCACAGCCGTGGACCCCGCCGTCGTTGCCCCCGATCCGCGATCAATACGCCCCGGAAACCGTTGAATGTCAGGCACAGTTGCTGGCCCATCTGAGGCGGGCCCAATGATACGCCTGCGGTACGCATTCGCAGCGGCAGGTTTTACGCTTTTGCTGTGGCAGGGGATCGTCTGGATCACGGGGGTGCCGCCGTTTATCCTGCCTTCGCCTGTGCGGGTGGGGCAGGCGGCCTATGCCAACCGGGTGCTGATTGCCGAAAACGCATGGGTGACCGCATGCGAAGTCGGCCTCGCCCTGATCATCGGCACCGTGTTGGGGGCGATCACGGCGGTCCGCTTGGCGGCATCTCCGCGCCTGCATCGTTTGCTGACACCGATGTTGATCTTTACGCAAGCGGTGCCGGTATTTGCGCTGGCGCCCATCCTGACGCTTTGGTTCGGTTACGGCATCGCCTCCAAGGTCGTCATGGCCGTCCTGATCATCTATTTCCCGGTCACTTCCGCCTTTTACGACGGGCTGACGCGGGTGCCCGCGGGGATATTGGACATGGCGCGGACTATGGGCGGCACCGAGCGGCAGATCATGCGCCGGATCAAGATCCCCCATGCCTTGCCGTCGCTGGGAACCGGCCTGAAGCTGGCTGCCGTCTATGCCCCCATTGGTGCCGTCATCGGCGAATGGGTCGGGGCGTCCAAGGGATTGGGATACCTGATGCTGCTGGCAAACGGGCGGGCCAAGACGGATTTGATGTTTGCCAGCCTGTTCACGCTGGCGATCATGACGCTGCTTTTGCATGTCGCCGTGACCAAGGTTTCGGACCGTCTGAGCCGGTACTGAAGGCCCGTATGCCTGTCACGATTCAGTGTCAGGGGTCGGCTTCTTCGCCGCGATGTTGCGCCGCATCAGGCGCTGGTACAATCCGGGCGACGCGCGCATGATCAGCGCGGCAAGGCGGGCGACGCGGCCAACGGGGATGAATTCACGTCCCTTTTCAACGCCGCTCAGGATCACCGAGGCCGCTGCTTGTGGTGACATATAGTCGATCCCGTCCGCCGCAGAGCCGGGCCGCACGATCCCGTCATCCGTGATCTCGGGGTTGCCGATATTTGTGGCCACGAAACTGGGCGCGGCGATCAGGCAACGCACGCCGTATGCGGCCTCTTCTGATCGGAGGGACGTGAAAAAACCCTGCAATGCGTGTTTCGACGCGGCATAGGCCGTACGCCCGTGCAAGGGCGCGAAACCGGCAACCGACGAGATTGCAAGATGTGTGCCCTGGCTGTCGCGGAGCGGTCCGAGAAACGCCTGCGCCATGGCCACCGCCGCGAAATAGTTGATCTCGAAGACCCTTCGGTGACTTGGCATGTCTGCCTGCGCAAACATTCCAATCTGCGACACGCCGGCGTTGTAGATCACCATGTCGATCGAAGGGCGCGCTGCCGTGATCTGCGCTGCGGCTTGCGTCAATGCCACGGCGTCCGTCAGGTCGACGGCCACGGGTGTACGGCTTGGCGATGTTTCCAGCCCGCGGATGTCGATGTCCATCAACACACAATGCCAGCCCTGTGCCTCAAGTTGCGCGGCCAGAGCCCGCCCCAATCCACCGTTGCCGCCTGATATGACCGCTGTCTTCACAGTCCCGCCTCGTTTTTCCACAGATCGAACACCTGCGCCGACGTCAGTTGGGGAGTATAGCCAAACACGTTTTTCAGGCGCGTGTTGTCCAGAACGGGCCGGTATTGCAGGAAGCGGACCTGCTCGGGTCCGTATTGTGACAGCCCCAGCGGGCGCGCGACGGCCAATGCCGCCTTCAAGACCCAGGCGGGAAGGCGCAGAACCGGCTTGCCAAGCGCCTGCGCGAGGTCATCGACCGACAGCCAGCCATCGCCAGCCACGTTGTAAATGCCCGCAGGGCCAGCCGTGGCGGCGCGTTCCACGATGCGGGCCAGGTCGTCGGTCCAGATGAACACGAACGGGCTGTCGCTGTTGCGGATCGCGAGCAGTCTTTTGCGCCGGAACAGCGCGGTGATCTGGTTGTCGGTGCCCGCGCCCAGCACGGTGCCCACGCGCAGAACGACCTGCGCCAACTCTGGATGGTCTCTACGGGCTTCCGCCAGTATGTCCTCGACCTGTCGCTTGTGATCGGCATAGGCGAATTCCGGGTTGCCACGGCACGGCGCGTCCTCGGTCAGCGGGACCGGATTGTCGGGGTGATAGCCATAGGCGGCACCGGAGCTGGTGACGACCAGCCGTTTGACCCCATGCGCGACACAAGCCGCCACGACATTGCGCGTGCCGGTGACATCCACGGCAAAGGCCTGGGCGCGGGTCATGCCGGGGGGCGGGGTCACGATTGAGGCCAGGTGTACCACCACATCCGGCCGCTCTGCGCCGATCACCGTGTCGGGATCGCTGCCGGTCACATCCATGCGCCGGAACGTCACGTCCGCGGGCAGGCCCGTGCGGGATAGATCCGTCGCAATGACATCCTTGAGCCCCAAAGCCGCGACCAGCGCGCGCCCGACCATGCCCGCCCCGCCGGTGATCAGAATACGGGTCATTGCCGCGCCTTTGTGCGCGACATCACAAAGGCCAGCAGCAGTCCCGATATCGCGTGCCAGATGCCCCAGAAAGCCGCGACAATCGCCATGCCGCCCAATCCGCCGAAAAAGCCGAAAATCAGGACCAGCCCAAGGCCCGAGTTCTGAATGCCCGTCTCGATCGTCACGGCCCTGCGGTCAAAGGGCGACAGCCGTGCAAGGGTGGCCAATGCATAGCCACCGCCAAGTCCCAGCGCATTGTGGACGATCACCAATCCGGCAATGCCATCCGCGAAGGCCAGGAAAATGGACCAGTTTGCGGCAAGGGCGATGACGATAAAGCCCACGAAGATGGTCATGGATATCCATTGCAGCGGCTTGCGCAGTCGCGCGGTCAGCGCGGGGTGTTTGCGGTTCAGTGTCAGGCCGAGGATCAGGGGCAGGATCAACATCAGCCCCACCGTGATCGCAATGTTCACCGGATCAATCTGCGTGCTGCGCAAAAGGCTGGCCGAGGGCGCATAGAGGCTGCCCCAGAATGCGATATTGGCAGGGGTCAGCAGGATAGCCCCGACCGTGGAAAACGCCGTCATCGACACCGACAGCGCCGTATTACCGCCTGCTCTGTGGGTGATGAAATTCGAGATATTTCCCCCCGGACAGGCCGCCACCAGGATCAGCCCCAGCGCCACCGAGGCCTGTGGTTGCGTGACGATCACCAACAGGTAGGTCAGGAAGGGCAGCAACAGGAATTGTGACAGCAGCCCGATGATCAGCGGCTTGGGCGCCTTCGTGAACGCCCGGAAATCGCCGGGCTTCAGATCAATGGCGATCGAAAACATCACAACCGCCAGAATGCAGTTGAGCAACATCAACGACCCGGGCGAGAAGGAGACGACAGCGTCATCAATCATGGCTGGTCACCTGCCAGTTTACCGATCCAGTCGTTGACTGCTTTGCGGTAGGTGGCCTTGTCGACGTAATAGGCCATGCGGGGCAATTCGATATAGTTCATGCCGCCTGTGGCCCGTGCGAACCCCTGCGCCTTGGTGTCCTGCAAGGTTTTCGCCGCGGGGGTGCCCTGTCGCAGCCCCTTGATATAGCGCACGACCATCTCGGCCTGTTCGTGCCGCCCCTGCCAGCCCAGCCCTGAGGCTTCGACCATGCCCAACACGAACAGATCGTCACGCTCGGGATGCATGCAGTTCAGGTAAAGATGCGGCGCATCGCCCTGCCAGTTCAGGAGCGCGTTGTCGATGAACGGATAGTCGAGCCTGTAGCCTGTAGCGGCAAGGATCATGTCGTAATCCGCGCTGGTGCCATCCTTGAAATGCACCCTGTGCCCGTCAAAGCGGTCTATGTCGGGGCGCACGGTCAGATCCCCGTGTCCCGCATGGTACAGAACCAGCGAGTTCACGACCGGGTGGCTTTCGTACAGTTTATAGTCCGGCTTGGGGAAGCCGTATTTCTGCGGGTCGCCGATGAACCATTTCAGGATCGTGCCATCCACGATCCGTTTAAGCGCCATGGGCAGCTTGATCGCCCCGCCCATCGTATCGGCGGGTTTGCCAAAGATGTATTTGGGCACAAAGTAATATCCCCGCCGCATCGACAAATCGCACGACAGCCCGTGATGGATGGCATCGACAGCGATGTCACAGCCCGAGTTGCCTGCACCGATCACCAGCACGCGCTTGCCGTCGAACTGGCTGGCCGTGCGGTATTGCGAGGAGTGGATCAACTCGCCGCTGAATTCGCCCCTGAACACGGGCAGGTTCGGCGTGCTGAGCGTGCCGTTTGCAATCAGCAGGCCGGAAAAGTCCTGAGCATGTTCACCCTGGGCATCCTGCCATGTCACCCGCCAGCCATCACCCGGTCCGCCCAGCGGCACGCAGGACAAAACCCTGGCTCCGAAACGGTAGTGACGGTTCAGGTCGAAAGCCTCTGCAAATGCTTCGAAATACCGCTTCATCTCGCGGTGCGACGGGTATTCGGCAGCCTCGTCGCGCATCGGGAAATCTGCGAATTCGGTCATTCTCTTCGACGAGATCAGATGAGCAGATTCGTACATTGTCGAAAGCGGGCCATCTATGTCCCACAACCCTCCGACACCGGAATGCAGTTCGAACCCCTGAAAGGCCACGCCGTTCTCGGACAGCAGCTTGGCCGCCGCGAGACCCATCGGTCCGGCCCCGATCAAGGCGAGCTGTTCACCTGTACCTGTCATAGCTTCCTCCCGTATTGTTTTTAGATTGAACAAATGTTCAAAATAAGGCAAGATGAAATAATGAAGCCAAATCAAGCCTCTGATGTGAAACGGAAAAGAGCGCCTTCCAAGCGATCCTTGGCGACGCGCGAGCGGGTTCTTGATGCAGCAGAACTGGTGTTTGCCCACCGCGGTTTCGACGGAGCCACGATTCGTGACATCGCAGCCGAGGCGGGGGAACCCATCGGCACAATCCACCATCACGGCGGCGGCAAAGAGGCGCTGTTTCATCAGACCGTGGCGCGCCGCGCTGAGGCCTTGTCGCGCGCACGTCTGCAATCGCTGGAACAGGCGAAGGCCAGCGGCGCGTTGTCCCTGCACGGAATTCTCGACGCCTTCATGCGTCCCTTCTTTGCCCTGTCGGAAGAAGAGCCGGGGTGGCGGAGCTATGCACGTCTGGTTGCCTTTGTGTCGGTCGATGACCGCTGGCGGGAAATCTCTGGGCAATGTTTCGATCCGACCGCGACGGTTTTTATCGGGGAAATCCTGCTGCAACTGCCACATGCGTCCAGACAGCAGGTCGCCGAAAGCTTTGTCTTTTCTGTGTCGGCCATGCTCGCGTTGCTGACCTCGAAAAACCGGATTGGTGACTTGGGAGATGGCGGATCGACAGAGCAGGATCAGCTTGCCCATCTTGTCCGGTTTTGCGCTGCCGGGTTTGCAAGCTGACGCAAGGTGGGGGCCGACGCTTTCAGCCAGATTGCTTGCCTTGAGGCCGGTATCCGGTGCTGTTAGGCTGATTTCTGTCGCGCACCGCCCTGTGTTGCTTTGATTGCGCCGCGTCACGACATAACCAGCTGAAAGACCCTGCCATGTCCCACGACCACGACCATGACCACGCGGGCCACGATCACGACGGGGTGCACAGCCACGCCCCCGATGTCAGCGCCAGCAATGAAAAAGTCGTGCTGGTCGGTTTCCTTCTGACCTTTGGTTTCATGTTCGCCGAGCTGATCGGCGGGCTGCTGTCCGGCTCGTTGGCGCTTATCGCCGATGCAGGGCACATGTTCACGGATGCCGCTGCCTTGGCGTTGTCCTGGGCGGGCTTCCGTTTTGGGCGTCGCAAGCGGGATGACAAGCGCACCTTTGGCTACATGCGTTTCGAGATCCTCGCAGGTTTTATCAATGCGATTTCGCTGATCCTGCTGGTGCTCTGGATCGCCTACGAAGCGGTGCAGCGGCTGCTGGAGCCGGCGCCCGTGCTGGCGGGGCCGATGATGGTGATTGCGGTGCTGGGTCTGGTGGTCAACTGCGGTGTCTTCTGGATGCTGACAAAGGGCGACACCGCACATGTCAACATCAGGGGAGCGATGGTGCATGTGATGGGCGACCTGTTGGGGTCGGTCGCCGCGATCATTGCAGCCGTGGCCATCTATTTCACCGGCTGGACTCCGATTGACCCGATCCTGTCGGTGCTGCTGTCGGCCATCGTCCTGCGCTCGGCCTGGGCGCTGCTCAAGGCGTCGCTGAACGTGCTGATGGAAGGCACGCCGGGCAATGTCGTGGTGTCGGATTTGAAAGAGACGCTGGTCGCGCGGGTTCCCGGTCTGGTCAATGTCGACCACGTGCATGTGTGGTCGATCACTTCGGGTCAGCCCGTGGCGACGATGGACGTGCAGTTGGCCGAGGGTACGGATCCGGCCAGAGCCTTGTCCGAGGTCAAAAGCCTGCTGGCGCGGGAATACGGAATTTCGCATTCGACCATCGAAGTGGACTTTGGCCAGAGCGACGCGGTTTGCGCGCTGGACCCCGATGTCGATGGTGCGGGCGGCCATGACCATGATCACGACCACCATGCCCACGCACACGACCACAGCCCCAAGCCTGCATGATCTTTGTGCAGGTCGCGGTGTGGGGGGGGATGTCACTCAGCCGCCGCAGGAACCGCCCTTGCATGCGACATGGGCGGACGCAGTTGGTCTCCTTCGTCCATCTGCGCCCTGACCCTGCGCAAGCGCAGCGCGTTGCTCAGCACAAAGACCGACGACAGCGCCATCGCCCCGGCCGCCAGCACCGGCGACAACAGGATGCCGAACGCGGGGTACAGCACGCCCGCCGCCACCGGGATCAGCGCGGTGTTGTAACCAAAGGCCCAGAACAGGTTCTGCCGGATGTTGCGCATGGTCGCACGGGACACGGCAAAGGCGTTGACCACCCCGCGCAAATCCCCCGACATCAGCACCACATGGGCTGATTCAATTGCCACGTCCGTGCCGGTGCCAATGGCAATGCCTACGTCGGCGTGCGCAAGTGCAGGCGCGTCGTTGATGCCGTCCCCGACAAAGGCCAGCTTGCGCCCACCGTTGCGCAGGCTGTTGATCGCGGCGACCTTGCCGTCGGGCAGAACGCCTGCGATCACGTGGTCGATACCCAATTCCGCGGCAATCGCATCGGCTGTCTCGCGTTTGTCGCCGGTGATCATGGCGACCTGCAACCCTTGGGCGCGCAGGGCGGCGATGGCGGCGGCGCTGGAGGGCTTTACCGGATCGGCCACACCGATCACCGCCGCGATGCGCCCGTCGATGGCCGCAAACAGCGCGGAACGTCCCGATTGCGCCAATGATGTCTCGACCTGTGCCAGCGCGCCCGTGTCGATGCCGTCGCGCGACATCAGACGATCCGCGCCCACCAGCACGCTGCGTCCCGCCACCTGAGCGCGGACGCCGTAGCCTGCAATCGCGGTGAAATCGGTCACATCATGCCGCGCCACGTCCTCGGTCTGGGCCGCGCGGACAATGGCCTGTCCGATGGGGTGTTCCGAGCGTTCCTCGACCGCTGCGACCAGCGCCAGAACCTCGGCCCGCTCGAACCCGTCAGCCAGTATCAGATCCGTCAGCTCGGGGCGCCCTTCGGTCACGGTGCCGGTCTTGTCCAGCGCAACCACTTCGACCTCGCACAGTTCTTGCAGGGCATCGCCCTTGCGGAAGAGCACGCCCAGTTCCGCCGCGCGCCCCGTGCCCACCATGATCGACGTGGGCGTGGCCAGGCCCATGGCGCAAGGGCAGGCGATGATCAGAACCGATACGCCCGCGACCAGCGCATAGGTCAGCGCAGGGGCCGGAGCCAGCAGCAGCCACGCCAGTACGGTCAGCGCCGCGATGCCCATGATCGCAGGAACGAACCACAGGGTGATCCGGTTCACCATGCCCTGGATCGGCAGCCGCGCGCCTTGCGCCTCTTCGACCATGCGGATGATCTGGGCCAGCGTCGTGTCGCCGCCCACTCGTGTCGCACGAAATCGGAACCCGCCTGTGCCGTTGACTGTGCCACCGGTCACAATGTCGCCCGTCCCCTTGGTCACAGGCACCGGCTCGCCCGTGATCATGCTTTCGTCGAGATGACTGTCGCCATCGACAATCTCACCGTCCACGGCCACCCGTTCGCCGGGGCGCACGACCAGAATGTCGCCTGCACGAATGTCGTCGATGGCCAGTTCCATGATGGCGCCATCCCGTTCAACATTGGCCGTGCGGGCCTGGAGCCCCAGCAGCGTCTGGATCGCAGCGCCGGTACGTCCCTTGGCGCGCGCTTCAAGCCAGCGACCGATCAGGATCAGCACGACAATGACCGCCGCCGCTTCGAAATAGACCGCGCGCACCGCTTCGGGCAGCAGGTGGGGCAGAAAGGTTGCGATGACGGAATAGGCATAGGCCGCCAGCGTGCCCACCGCGACAAGGCTGTTCATATCCGGTGCGGCACGCAGCAGGGCGGGGATGCCCTTGGCATAGAACATGCGCCCCGGGCCGATCAGCACAAGCGTGGTCAGAACGAACTGGATCACCCAGGATGTCTGGGTGCCGATGGTGTTGTGAACCCACATGTGAAAGGCCGGAATCATATGTCCGCCCATTTCCAGCACGAACACCGGCAGCGCCAGCGCCGCGGACATCAGCACCGAACGGCGCAGGTCGGCGGCTTCTTCCTCTTTGCGGGTGGCGGTGTCATCCGCCTGACCGGCGGCATGGACCTTTGCCGGATAGCCCGCGCGGGTCGCGGTGGCGGCAATCTCGGACGGGGTGACAGTGCCATCGACATACCGCACGGCGGCGCGTCCCGTGGCCAGGTTGACCTGCGCCTGTGTCACACCGGGCAGCGCGTTCAACGCCTTTTCCACACGCCCCACGCAAGAGGCGCAGGTCATGTCGGTAACCTCGATCACGGTGTCCCGCGTGCGTACAGGGTATCCTGCAGTGTCCAGCGTATCGGTCAAAGCCACAGCGGTGACGGTGCCATCGTGGCGGATGCGGGCGGTTTCGGTGGCAAGGTTCACTTGAGCCTCCTGCACTCCGGGCACCGCGCTCAGCGCTTTTTCGACCCGCCCGACGCATGAGGCGCATGACATGCCGTCGACCCGCAGAGTTAGGGTATTTGCCGTTTCCATCGCAGTGCATCCCGTGTGGTGATAGGTGATTGCCCCCTACATAGGGTCTCCAGTTGCTGGAAGGTAAAGGGGGGGGCTGAAAGAAATATCTGCCCCCCTTGACTCTCCAGTGGCTGGAACCCCCATCTGTATCCAGCAAGACCGGTGTAGCGGCAGCCAAGTTGTCACGCACAGGTGCCCGAATTGGGCGGACCAGAGGACATATCCAATGAGCGAAAACATCATCACACCCACCGCCGCACGGTTTCACGTGCCGGACATGACTTGCGGGCATTGCGAGAAATCCGTGCGCGGTGCCTTGGCGCAAGTGCTGCCGGACGCTGCCGTCACGGTCGATCTGCCCACACATATGGTTCAGGTCGCAGGTGACGCCGAAACGGCGCGCGCGGCGTTGGAAGGTGCAGGCTTTACGCCGACGGTTGTCTGAGGGCGTTTTGCGCCACCGTCGCGCGGCTATCCTGCCGATGGCAGGACACCAAGGGTTTGTGATTTTTCAGGTGGCGCTGGGCCAGCCTGCGCCCCTGACGGCCCGAAGCCTGAACCCGGCAGGATGGCGGGCCCCCGGTCGCATCATTCAGGTCGGGGAAAATTGCGGAAACCTCTGCAAGAGCACGTTCTGACAAGGCCTTGAGGGTTTGGGGGCCGGCAAACAGGCTTTCGGTTTCGGCACCATTGGCAAAGACGATTTCGTGGGCATCGCACAGAAAGTGGAAATAGCTGATCTGGGTCAGATCGTCGGCGGTGGTGATACCATCGACTCCGACGAGTTGTTTCGCGGCAACCAGAACTTCGTGGGTGTTGAACATGGTCTGCGCGATTGCCGATCTGACAAGGATGCGATGCTGTGGAGACACGATCAGATCGTCCACAGGCAGGCCATTTCCCAGCGCGCCTGCGGAAATGCGGACAGGACGCAAGCCGGGCGTTTCGGACAGTTCCGTCCTTCCAATATGGCGCAGGCCAATCCAGCGGATCGGTTGAAGGCCGTGATCGACAGTCAGAATCCGGTCGCCGCCCCTCAGATCCTCGACCCGGACAGCTGTGCGGGGACCCGTGGCAATCCGGGTGCCCGCGGCAAAGCAGATGACCAGACTGGAATAGGGCACGCTGGGCGCGCTGTGGTCATAGGCGATAAGATAGGTGACATTCGGGTCGATCTCTCCGTCCGCGACGAAGCCAACGACATTGTTGCTCAGACCCAGCAAACCTGAGGAAGTGAACGCATATATCCTGATGGTGTCGCCCGTGCCCGGATCGGTCAGCACATAGGAATATTCCGTTTCGGTGGACCCCGTCAGGTTGAACAGGCTGCCCGAGCTTGTCGAAGTCTGCCCGCCAATTCCCAAAATGCCCGTGTCGCCGTCTTCCAGGTAGGAATCGTTGTCATTTACAGTGATTTTTTCACCGGCCAAATCGCCGAATGTGACCGTGCCGCCAACGCTTAGATTCCCGAGAGACGCGTTTGGGAACAAGCTTCCGGGGCCAGTATAGCTGGTGACGCTGTCCAGAGCGTAAAGGAACATCTCATGCGAGGACATGGCACAGGCCCCCTAAAGGTGGGAGGCCCGCAAGCGGTGTCTTGTCGTGACGGCTCCTGTTGGGAGGGGGCGGAAGAAAGGCCAACATGCGTATACAAATCCCAAGTTTGCATACGGTTCTGGACGAAAAGGCTTAATATTCCTTTGTGCTGCACCCTTGGGCACGGGTGCAGCAGCTTTTCCCAATGGTCCGGGTCAGCTTTCAAGCCTGCCAACGTCCACAAGCGTTGTGTGGGCGCTGCATCCCTGTCCCAGACGCGAGGTGCCAAGGTCGCGGGTCAGCGTGTTGGGGTTGCCGTGCGGGTCCATGTTCTCGCCGGGGTCGCCGAACCATGCGCCTGTTGGCAGCGCGACCACGCCCTGGCGGATGCTGTCGCTGACAGAGGCCCGCGCGCGGCAGGCCCCGCGGGCGTTGAACACGCGCACCAGATCGCCATTTTGCACGCCGCGTTCGGCGGCATCCTCGGGGTGAATGACCAGCGTTTCTGGCCGTGCGCCGGGCACATCGGCCAGCGCGCTTTCCAACTGGCTGTGCAGCTTGTCGCCCGGTTGCGGCGACACCAGATGCAGCGGCGTGGCGGCTGTCGCCGTGCCAAGCCATTCGGTCGGGGGCAACCAGACCGGATGACCGGGACAGTCGTCATAGCCAAAGCCGTCGATGGTGTCGGAAAAGATCTCGATCTTGCCCGATGGCGTTTTCAGCGGCATCGCATCGGGGTCCTCGCGGAACAGCGCGAAAAACGTCCGGTTGGGGCCGCTTTTCTGGATCGGCAAATGCACCCAGTTCTGGGCCCTTAGCCCGTCCAGATCGGGAACATCGACACCCTGACTGGCAGCCCGTTCACGATATTCCTGATAGAGGATTTCGATCCAGGCATCTGCGTCCTTGCCTTCGGTAAAGGCCTCGCCCAGACCCATCCGCTGCGCGAGGCCGGTAAAGATGGCATAGTCGTCGCGCGCGTCACCCACAGGCGGGATCAGGCGCGGCATGTGGAACAGGTAATCGTCCATACTGGTGCGCCCGATGTCCTCACGCTCGTAGGGTGTGGTCGCTGGAAAGACGATGTCGGCACGTTTCGCCGTGGCGGTCCACCACGGTTCGTTGACGATGATCGTTTCGGGGCGCTGCCATGCCTCGTGCAGGGCGTTCAGGTCCTGATGGTGGTGGAACGGATTGCCGCCCGCCCAATAGACCAGCCGGATGTCGGGGTAGGGCGCGCGGGTTCCGTTAAAGTCATACATCTGGCCGGGATTGCGCAGCATGTCAGCCACGCGGGCCACGGGGATGACAGTGTTGACGGGGTTCTGACCTTGGGAAAAGGTCATGCCGCTCATCCCTTTGAGCGATTTTCCGACCCCGCCGATGGCGCCATAGCCGTAGCCGATCCCGCCGCCGGGCAGGCCGATCTGACCGATCATCGCGGCCAGCACCGCCGACATCCAATAGGGTTGTTCGCCATGTTCGCCCCGCTGTAGCGACCAGGCCACGGTGATCAGCGTGCGGGTCGTGGCCATGCGCCGCGCCAGTTCGCGGATCGCGTCCGGTTCAGCCCCGCACAGCGGGCTGGCCCATTCGGGCGTCTTGGGTTGGCCGTCGGTCTGACCCAACAGATAGGGGAGAAAGCGGTCGAAGCCGACGGTGTAGCGTTCAAGGAATGTGTGATCTGCCAGGCCTTCGTCTTGCAGCACATAGGCCAGCGCCAGCATCAAGGCGGTGTCCGAGCCGGGGCGCAGCGGCATCCATTCGCACATCTGTGGCGCATCGACCCGCTGCGGGCCGATGTTGACACAGCGCATGCCCTTGGTTGCAAAGCGGTCGAACCATCCTGCGGTTTCGTGTTCGGTGATGCCGCCCATGCTGACCTGGGCATTCTTCGGATTGACGCCGCCGAACATCACCAGTGTTTCGGTGTTGTCGTGGATGGTCTGCCAACCGTCCTGATGTTCGTAGAGGAACTTCAGAAAGTTCTCGCCAATGACATGGGGCATGATTGCCTGCGCGCAGCCTGTCGAATAGCTGCCGAAGGATGCCACATAGCCGCCCGCCGTATTCAGAAACCTGTGCACCTGGCTTTGCGCATGGTGAAACCGCCCGGCTGATCCCCAGCCGTAGGAGCCGCCATAGATGGCCGTGTTTCCATGGGTCTTGCGGACGCGGTCCAATTCGGCGGCGGCGATGTCCAGCGCCTCGTCCCATGGCAATTCCACGAACGTGTCGCTGCCACGACCGGCAGGGGTGCGCGTTTCCAGCCAGCCGCGCCGGATGGACGGGCGCGCGACGCGGGTGTGGTGATGCACGGCCTCGGGCAGGATGGCGGGAATGGCCGAGGGATGCGGGTCGGCGGCAAAGGGGCGCGTGGCCACGATCCTGTCGTTTTCGACATCGACCTCAAAAGCACCCCAGTGGCTCGTCGTGACCTTGGTGCGGGTGCCTGAGATGTCGGCCATTGGGGCGTTCCTTTGGGTGTGTTGGAATTTCGATTTGCGGCGAAGCTAGGCTTGGCCGCCGTCAAATGAAAGACCCATACCGCGCGTCAGGGCGATTTGGGCGGTGGACCAACGCCGCCTATGCTTCATCTGTAGGTTCCTTTCGCGCGGCGGAATGACTACGAAGGAAGTCGAGGCAGTAAACAGGAGATAAAGATGCGCAAAGCCATCCTTCTTGCAGTTGTGTCAGCGATGCTGGCCACCCTATCCCCCACCGGACCGGCAATGGCCGCCTCGCTTGGGGATTTTGAGGTCACCGGCGTGGATGATGACGACATGCTGAAAATGCGGGCCGGTCCCGGTACGGGCTACAAGGTGATTCTGGGGTTGCCGAATGGCACGGTCCTGCGGGTTCACAGCTGTACGCAGACCGGCGGCACACGCTGGTGCGAAGTGTCGCTCAAGGCAGCGCGCGCGATGAAGGGGCATGTGTCCTGGGCTTACCTGCGCAAGCATTGATCCGGCTGGCGTGATCAAAGGCTGCCGACGATGGCCCGCGCGGCTTCGATGGCGACTGGTGCGGCTTGGTGGGCGAAATCCTCGGGTGTCCATTCCGACATTGACGCCGCGACGTGGATCGCGCCCAGCGGGCTGCCGTCCCGTCCGGTGATGGCCACGCCGATGGCCACCTCACCCAGCACAAATTCGTCATACAGCAGCGCGAAACCTTCGCGCCGCGCGGTGCGGATTGCGTCCAGTATCTTTTCAGGGTCGGTCTGCGTCTTTGATGTGTAGCCATGCAGCGGTGTGCGTGCGATCACCGCGCGCACCGCATCGTCGGACATGGCGGACAGGACGGCGCGGCCACCGGCGGTGCAAAAGGTCGGGATGCTGTGGCCCACAAGGGTCGCGTAAAAGGTTTCGCGTTTGCTTTGCATGCGCAGGGCGTAGATCAGTCGGGTTTCGTCAAACAGGCTCAGGTCGACGCGTTCGGCGACGGTCTTGCGCAGTTCCAGCAGCACCGGCGTCGCCTTTTGAACCACGGGGTCCATGCGCAGCGTATCCAGCGTGTGGTCCAGCAACCTGAGCCCCGGAAGATACCCCCGGTCATCGGCGCTGCGCCGGACATAACCAAGTTGCAGCAGCGTATGCACCAGCCGTTGCGCCGCCGACCGGTCAATGCCTGCCCGTTCCGCGATATTCGCGAGGCTCAAGGGGCGATCTGCGTGGTGAAAGGCGCTGAGCACTTGCATTGAACGCGCCGCGGACCGCACAAAAAGCCGATCTTCCTCTGCTTGGAAATTGGTCGCTTTGGGCGAATCCGAACGCAGAATGCTGGGCATCAAATACCTCTGTGTTGACGTAGGCGAAGAATCATTCCTATGATTGAGATACGATACACATGTATCGCTATGCAATACACTTGCTCGGTTAATGTTCCACGACAAGGGTCGGGCAAGAGGATGGGGATTTCATGAAAGTAGCCTTGGCAGGCTTTCTGCACGAGACGAATACCTTTGCGCCCGATCCGGCGGATATGGCCGCGTTCCAGGCGGGCGGTGGATACGTTCCGTTGGTCAAGGGTGCGGGAATGTTTGAAGCCCTGCGCAGCGTTAATCTGGGCATGTCAGGTGCGCTTGGTGTGGCTGCCGAAAAGGGATGGGATACGGTTCCGGTCCTGTGGGCGGGGGCGATTCCCTCGGCACCGGTGACAGAACAGGCGTTTGAACAGATCCTTGGCGACATAGTCGAGGGTATCCGCGCTGCGGGGCCGTTGGACGGGGTATTTCTGGACCTGCACGGCGCAATGGTTGCCGATCATGTCGACGACGGCGAGGGCGAGATTGCCGCCCGCGTGCGTGCGGTCGTGGGGCCTGATGTGCCCATTGCCGCGGCGCTGGACCTGCATGGCAATATTTCCCAGGCCTTTGTGGATACGGTCGATGTGCTGGTGGGATTCCGCACCTATCCGCATATCGACATGGCCGACACAGGTGCATCCGCGGCGCGGCTGCTGGACCGGTTGATGCGTACCGGCCAGCGCCCGGCCAAGGCGTTTCGGCGGATGTCCTATCTGGTGCCGATCCCGTTCCAGAGCACCGATCTGTCCCCGGCACGTGCGCTTTACGAGGGGCTGGAGACGGTCGAGGCCGATGGCGCGTTGACCGCGTCGCTGTTCATGGGATTTCCGGCTGCGGACATTCCCGATTGCGGGCCCTGCGCGATTGCATTCGCCGATACTCAAGAGGCGGCAGACCGTGCTGCCGATACGATTGCAGCCTCTTATGAGGCGGTCGAGTCAGATTTCGACAACGTCACCTATCAGCCGGACGATGCTGTCGCCTATGCCCAGGCCGCAGCGGGCGCGGGTCCGATCGTGATCGCTGACACACAGGACAACCCCGGTGCGGGTGGTGTGTCTGCCACGACGGGGATGTTGCGCGCGCTGGTCAATGCCAATGCCCAAAGCGCCGCCTTCGGGCTGATCGTTGATCCCGAAACGGCCCGCCAGGCCCATGCCGCGGGGCAGGGGGCCACGGCCCGCTTTCGCATCGGCGGCCACGCGGCGTTGCCTGATATTCTGCCGGTTGAGGTTGAAGCGGAGGTTGCCTTTCTCTCTGATGGCAAGATGCAGGCGACAGGCCCCTACTATGGCGGCACCCATCTGGATTTTGGCACATCCGCATGCCTGCGCATCGGCGGAGTATCGGTGGTGGTGACCAGCCGCATCGCCCAGATGGCCGACCGCGAGATGTTCCGTTTTGTGGGCGTCGAACCTGAAGATCAGGCGATACTCGTTGTCAAAAGCTCGACCCACTTTCGCGCCGATTTCACGCCCATCGCCCGCGAGATCATCGTGGCCGTTGCCCCCGGCCCGATGCCTTTCAATCCCGCCGACCTGCCGTTCACACGGCTGCGCGAGGGGCTGCGACTGTGCCCGAACGGCCCTGCTTTCAAGACTGTGCGTGCCCACCCCGGCACGCCTTGATCGCGGCAGAACCCTGCCGCGCTTTAAACCACCAACGAAAACCAACAAGGGAAACAAAAAATGCTGACACTAAGATCTGCTTTGAAAACCACCCGCGGTCTGGCCGCGGCTCTGGCCACGGGCACAGCCCTGATGGCCCCCAGCGCGTTGCTGGCCCAGGACGGTGAGAAAACACTGACCGCCGTCATGCACTCGGGTTTGCGGGTGCTTGATCCGGTCATCACCACGGCGCACATCACCCGCGACCATGCCTATATGATCTATGACGTGCTGACAGCCGTTGATGAGAACTTTGCCCCGCAGCCACAGATGGCAAGCTGGGAAGTGTCGGACGACGGTCTGGTCTATACATTTACGCTGCGCGACGGTCTGCTGTTCCACGATGGCGCGCCTGTGACCGGTGAGGATGTCGTTGCCTCGTTGAACCGTTGGGGCAAGCGCGATTCCGGCGGTCAGTTGATCTTTGACGTGACTGCCAGCCTTGAGGCCACGGATGACAAGACTGTCGTCTGGACCCTGACTGAACCTTTCGCGCCCCTGCTGGACGTGATCTCCAAACAGTCGGCAGTGCCGCCGTTCATCATGCCTGCGCGTATCGCAGCGACGTCGCCCGACGAGACCATCACCGAATATATCGGTTCCGGTCCCTTCGTCTTTAATGCCGACGAATATGAACCCGGCGTGTCGGTCACTTACGAGAAATTCGACGACTATGTGCCACGTTCGGAACCTGCGTCGTGGATGGCCGGCGGTAAAGTCGTCAACGTCGACAAGGTCGTCTGGACAACGATGCCGGATGCGTTGACTGCGATCAACGCGCTGTCGGCAGGCGAGATCGACTATCTGGAGCAGGTGCAGATCGACCTGTTGCCGATCCTTGCCTCGAACCCCGATGTCACCGTCGAAAAGCGCGACGAACTGGGTTATGTCGCCGTGGGCCGCCCCAACTTCCTGCTGCCGCCCTTCGACAACCAGCTGATCCGTCAGGCGGCCATGGCCGCTCTGGACCAGGAATCGATGCTGGCGACCATGCAGGGCGATCCCGAATACTATAATGTATGTGGCGCGATCTTCGGCTGCTCGACTCCGTTGGGCAGCGAAGCCGGGTCCGAAGACCTGACCGGCGGGGCCAATATCGAAAAGGCCAAGGCACTGCTGGAAGAAGCAGGCTATGACGGCACGCCCGTCACGCTGATGGCACCCACCGATGTGGTCAGCCTGATCAACCAGCCGGTCGTGGCGGCGCAAGCCCTGCGCGAAGCAGGCTTTGTCGTCGATCTGCAATCCATGGACTGGCAGTCGGTTGTGCAACGTCGCGCCCAACAGAACCCGGTCAGCGAAGGTGGCTGGAACCTGTTCTTCACCAACTGGATGGTGCCGGAAATCTCTGATCCGCTGATCAACGTGATGGTCAACGGACGCGGGGATGACGCATGGTTCGGCTGGCCGACAGACCCCGAGATCGAAGAGCTGCGTGCAGCCTTTGTGGCCGCCCCTGATGCCGCCGCGCAAAAAGAGGTCGCGGAGAAAATCCAGGAGCACGTCATGACGAACGTCAACTACTTCATGATGGGCGAATACCTGATCCCGCAGGCGCGTCGTAACAACATCCAGAACATGCTGCCGTCCCCGGTGCCGGTGTTCTGGAACGTGACCAAAGAAGCTGAATAAGCTTTACCAAGGGGCGCGCGGCAGCGTGCGCCCCTTTCCTCATTATATTGCGCGCCTGACGCATCCCGCCCGACCAACCCCAAGGAGCATCCCGCATGTTCGTCTATATTCTTAAGCGCGTGCTGGCCACGATCCCGGTGATGGTGATTGTCGCCATTTTCGTGTTCCTGCTGCTGCGCCTGACGCCGGGTGATCCGGCTGCGATCCTTGCCGGAGATGCGGCCACGCCTGCGCAACTTGAACGCATCCGCGACAGCCTGGGTCTGAACGATCCGCTGCTGACGCAATTCATGACATGGATGGGACAGTTGGCGCGTGGCGATCTGGGCACGTCGCTGTTGTCGAACACCTCGGTCGCCGGAATGGTCGGGGCCCGGCTTGGGCCCACCATCAACATTGCGTTGATGACCATCCTGATTTCGGTCCTGCTGGCCGTGCCGATGGGCGTGATTGCCGCATGGCGTCACCGCACATGGGTCGATTTCCTGGTCATGTCCTTTTCGGTTCTGGGCTTTTCGGTGCCGGTCTTTGTGATCGGCTATATCCTGATCCAGATCTTTGCGATCGACCTGCGCTGGGTGCCGGTACAAGGGTACAAGGCCCCCTCGGAAGGGTTCGGCGCTTTCTTCAGCCGCGCGATCCTGCCGTCGCTGACGCTGGCCACGATCTATATCGCGCTGATTGCGCGGATGACCCGCGCGTCGATGCTGGAAGTGCTGGGCGAAGACTATATCCGCACCGCCCGCGCCAAGGGTGTACGTGAAAACGTGGTGCTGTTCCGCCACGCGCTGCGCAACGCCGCCGTGCCGATCCTGACGATCATCGGCACCGGTTTCGCGCTGCTGATCTCGGGCGTGGTGGTGACCGAAAGCGTGTTCAACATCCCCGGCATCGGGCGGCTGACCGTCGATGCCATTCTGGCGCGCGACTATCCGGTGATCCAGGCGATGATCCTGCTGACCGCGGGCATCTACGTGATGGTCAACCTGCTGGTTGATATCTCCTATTCATTCTTCGACCCAAGGATCAGGTACTGACATGGCCGAAACTCCTCAATCCCGACACAGTGCCTTTCAGGTCCTCACCGGTCTGTTTTCCTTGCCCGCAGGGGCCCGCGTCGGCATAGGACCGATCCTTGCTGCTGTGATCCTTGTGATCATCGTGATGGCGGCCCTGCTGGCACCGTATTACGTGCCTTATGATCCGCTGGCGATGAACGCGATGGCGCGGCTCAAGCCGCCGTCGCCGGAATTCCTGCTGGGCACCGACCCCTATGGCCGCGACATCTTTAGCCGGGTGATGACCGGCGGGCGGGTGTCGCTGTTGATCGGGATCGGTGCGGCGGCGGTCAGCGTGGCGGTGGGGCTGATCATCGGTCTGGTTGCGGGCTATTTCCGCACCGCCGACAGCATCATCATGCGGATCATGGACAGCCTGATGGCCATCCCCGCGATCCTGCTGGCGATTGCGCTGGTGGCGTTGAACGGTCCCAGCCTGGGGTCGGTCATCGTCGCGATCACGGTGCCCGAAGTGCCGCGCGTCGTGCGGCTGGTGCGTTCGGTCGTACTGTCGGCGCGAGAAGAACCCTATGTCGAGGCGGCGATCGCGCTGGGCTCATCCATGCCGAAGATCCTGATGCAACACCTGATGCCCAATACCTTTGCGCCGCTGATCGTGCAGGGCACCTATATCTGCGCCTCGGCGATCCTGATCGAGGCGATCCTCAGCTTTCTGGGGGCGGGCGTGTCGACGGAAATTCCCACATGGGGGAACATCATGGCCGAAGGGCGCAGCTATTTTCAGATCAAGCCGGGGCTGATCTTCTGGCCGGGGCTGATGCTGTCGCTGTGCATTCTGGCGATCAACCTGTTGGGCGACACCGCGCGTGATCTTCTGGACCCACGCATGAAAAAGCGGGAGGGATAAGATGGAATTCAAATCCAAAGACTTCAGCGACGCCAAGCGCGTTCTCAAACTGCGCAAGCTCAGTGTCGGCCTGACCGGGCGACCCGACGCCGATCCGGTCTTGAACGAGATCGACCTGAATATTCGCGCGGGCGAAACCCACTGCCTTGTGGGCGAAAGCGGCTCGGGCAAGTCGGTGACATCGCTGGCGGTGATGGGTCTGTTGCCCAAGGATGCGCTGGAAATTCAGGGCGGATTGATCGAACTGGAAGGCGCCGAGATCACCAACGCCAAGCCTGCGCAGATGCGCGAGTTGCGGGCGCGGCGGATCGCGATGATCTTTCAGGAACCGATGACGGCGCTGAACCCGGTGCTGCGGGTGGGTGAGCAGATCGAAGAAGTGCTGAACATGCACACCGATATGTCCCGCGCCGAGGCCAAGAAACGCACCATCGACATGATGGAGCAGGTTCACCTGCCCGATGTGGAGCGCATCTATTCGGCCTTTCCGCACCAGCTTTCGGGTGGTCAGCGTCAGCGTATCATGATCGCGATGGCCCTGATCCTTGATCCCGACCTGCTGATCGCGGACGAGCCGACAACGGCGCTGGACGTGACCACGCAATTGCAGATCCTCAAGCTGATCTCGGAAATGCAGGAACGCCACGGCACCGCGGTGCTGTTCATCACGCACGATATGGGCGTGGTGGCTGAAATTGCCGACACCGTCAGTGTGATGCAAAAGGGCCGGATCGTCGAACGCGCGCCCATCCGCGATCTGCTGACCAACCCGAAAGAGGAGTATACCCGAACCCTGCTGGCGGCTGTGCCCAACCTTGCACCGCGCCCCGCGCGTGCGGCGGCAGGGGCGGGCGATGTCATCAAGGTCGAAGGCCTTGAGATGACCTATGGCGGCACCGGGTTCTTCCGGAAGTCCGCAGGCGTCAAGGCGGCGCAAGATGTGAACTTTTCCATAGCACCCGGCCGGACGCTGGGCATTGTTGGTGAAAGCGGATCGGGCAAGTCCACGGTGGCGCGCTGTGTCATGCGGTTGATCGACCCCACGGGCGGTGCCGTGACCGTGGCGGGCAAGGAGATCGCTCAGCTGAGCCGCCGCCAGTTGCAGCCGCACCGCAAACATTTCCAGATCGTGTTCCAGGACCCCTACCGGTCGCTGAACCCGCGCTGGACCGTGGCGCGCAGCCTGTGCGAGGGGCCGATCAACTTTGGCACGTCAAAGGCCGATGCGATGGCTCATGCGGCCGAACTGCTGGAACTGGTGAACCTGCCGCGCGATGCGCTGGATCGGTATCCGCACCAGTTTTCAGGCGGTCAACGTCAACGGCTTGCCATCGCGCGCGCCGTTGCGATGAAGCCTGACCTGCTGGTCGCGGATGAGGCTGTGTCGGCGCTGGATGTCAGCGTGCAGGCCCAAGTGCTGGACCTACTGGACGATGTTCAGGAACGCTTTGGCATCGCCATGTTGTTCATCACCCACGACCTGCGCGTCGCGGCACAGATCTGCGACGAGGTTCTGGTGATGCAAAAAGGATTGGTCGTCGAACATGGACCCGCGGGCGAGGTTCTGGCCAACCCCAGTCACGACTACACACGCAACCTGATCGAAGCGGCTCCGGGCCGCCATTGGGACTTTGCCAATTTCCGCGCGCTGGACACAACGCGCGCACCACAAGGAGCCATCTCATGAGCGTTATCCCCAAAATCGAAGCCTTCGCTGCCGAGCTGACCGAGATTCGTCGCGATTTTCACGCGCATCCCGAGCTTGGGTTCGAGGAAACCCGCACGGCTGCCATCGTGGCTGAGAAACTGCGCGCCTATGGTGTGGACGAGGTGCACGAGGGGCTGGGCGGCACCGGTGTAATTGGTCTGATCAAGGGGCAGGGCGGTGGCAACCGCCGCGTCGGCCTGCGCGCCGATATGGATGCGCTGCCGATTGAAGAGGCTTCGGGCGTTGCCTACAGCTCCACCAATCCGGGGCGGATGCACGCGTGCGGCCATGACGGGCACACCACCATGCTGCTGGGCGCCGCCCGCTATCTGGCCGAGACCCGCGATTTCGACGGCACCGTGGTGCTGATCTTTCAGCCCGCCGAAGAGGGCTTGGGCGGTGCGCGCCGTATGATTGAAGAGGGATTGTTCGAGAAATTCCCCTGTGACGAAATCTACGGGATGCACAACGACCCGAATTCGGAACCGGGCGTGGTCAGTGTGACGCCGGGACCCGCGATGGCCGGGGCCAGCTTTTTTGACATCACCATCACCGGCACCGGCAGCCACGCCGCCATGCCGCACCAGTCGAAAGACCCGATCGTGATCGGCACGGCGCTGATCCAGCAACTGCAATCTGTGGTCAGCCGCAACACGCCCCCGACCAAGCCGCTGGTGCTGTCGGTGACCAAGTTCAACTCCGGCTCGGCCTATAACGTCGTGCCCGGGGCCGCGACCATCGCGGGCACGATCCGCTATTTCCACGACGATGTGATCGAAATGGCCGAAAGCCGTATGCGCGAGCTGTGCGAAGGCATGGCGCTGGCCTACGGGGTCAAGATCGACGTGGACCTGCGCAATGTCTTTGACGTGCTGATGAACGACCCGGATCTGTCCACCGCCTATGTGGCTGCGGCTGCGGGAGTGGTCGGCGAGGATATGGCCTCGGAAGGCACCGAACAGGCGACAGGGTCCGAAGACTTTGCCGACATGCTCAAGGTGGTGCCGGGCGCCTATTGCCGTGTGGGCCATGCGGGCAGCATTCCTCTGCACAATCCGGCCTTTGTGCTGGACGATGCCATCCTGCCGGTCGGCGCGTCCATCTATGCCCGCATCGTCGAGACGCGCCTGCCCAAGTCCTGAGGCGCTACACTATATACAACAACTGCCGGTGCATCGCCGCCGGACCGGAGGAGACACCATGACCAACCCCCTTGATCTGCCCTTTGACGCAGACGAAATGATCGCAGGGCTGAAACCCTGGATCGAAACCGAAAGCCCGACCTTCGACGCCGCTGCTGTCAACCGGATGATGGACGTGGTCCAGCACGATCTGGCGGCACTGGGCGCGCGGGTCGAGCGTATTCCTGGCCGGATGGGGCTGGGCGACAGCGTTCGTGCCACCATGCCCCACCCAAAGGCCGGGGAGGGCGGTATCCTGCTGCTGGGCCACCTTGATACGGTCCACCCTGTTGGCACGCTGAAACAGCTTCCGTTCAAGCGTGAGGGGAGCATCTGCTATGGTCCCGGCCTGATGGACATGAAGGGCGGCAACTATGTCTTTCTGGACGCCCTGCGCAAACTGCTGGCCGCAGGGGTGGAAACGCCGCTGCCGGTCACGGTCCTGTTTACACCAGACGAAGAGATCGGCACGCCCTCGACCCGCGAGCTGATCGAAACCGAGGCCAAGCGGCACAAATACATCCTGGTCCCCGAACCGGCCCGCCCGGATGGCGGCGCGGTGATCGGGCGCTATGCGATTGCCCGGTTCAACCTGCAAACCCGCGGCAAACCCAGCCACGCCGGCTGGGCGCTGGCCGACGGCAGGTCTGCGATTGCCGAGATGGCAAAGTCGGTGGCGGTGATCGAAGGCATGACCACGGACGACTGTACGTTCTCGCTGGGGGTGTTCCATGCGGGCCAGTGGGTGAACTGCGTGTCGTCCTTTTGTGACGCCGAAGTGCTGAGCATGGCCAAGACACAGGAGCTGCTGGATGAAGGCGTAGCCAAGATGATGGCGCTGAACTCGGACAGTGGCGACGTGATCATGGAGGTCAAGCGCGGTGTGACCCGCCCTGTGTGGGAACCGAACCAGCCCGGCACCATGGCAATGCTGAAGCTGGCACAAGAGATCGCGGGCGAGATCGGCTTTGAAATGTCGGGCGCCTCGGCAGGTGGCGGCTCGGATGGCAACTTTACCGGCTTTCTGGGTCTGCCCACGCTTGATTCCATCGGGGTGCGCGGCAAGGGGTTGCACACGTTGACCGAACACATCGAGATCGACAGCCTGGTCGAACGCGCCAAGCTGGCGGCAGCCCTTTATTGCCGCCTGGGCGCGTAAACAGCGCGAACCCTCTATATACTGCAGACGACCGCGCGGATGATGCGGTCGTCTTGCCCCAAGCCTCTCGTGATCCTGTGCGATTCCCCCTCGAGGCTGCCCGATTCCCCGAAATCCTGAAAATGACGCATTCTAAAGCGCGATTCTGACGTGACTCGGGTCAGTTCGCTGCGATGAATCACGCTTGGGCGGGGATTCCCGCAGGAATACCGGGGTCCCGCGTCTGAAACATCAACCTGCTCCACCTTCTGGTGAGAAATGTCGATTGGTAACCAATTGATTTAAAACGAGTTCCAGGTTTTTTTCAGAAAACTGTCATATTGCTGAAAAAAGGGGTTGCGGG